>Ga0209148_1000102_pt1 | contig 216658 bp, 155 predicted proteins | sample AraplaCol_mMF_r2_2_FD_184288 | JGI IMG/M metagenome (GOLD analysis project Ga0209148, IMG submission 184288) | Arabidopsis root microbial communities from North Carolina, USA - plate scrape CL_Col_mMF_r2 (SPAdes) (version 2) | ecosystem: Host-associated > Plants > Roots > Endosphere | place...
CGCGAAGTTGCACGGTAGACACCTCTTGCCAGGGCACCTGCGGTCTCCTTTGTGAGAGCAGGTACTGAGTTTGAAGGTGTCCACCATGTCCCCGAACACCTGTCTACCATGTCTCCGGTACATACACCCTACTGTCGCAGGGGAGGGGGCTGATCTCGGCAAGCATCAAGCTTCTCGGCTTAAGTTAGTGCCATTGGCGCTAACCCTACCTACGTCTCAGCCTCCTACAGCTCACGGCATGCCGCTGAATGCCGAACGCAACCAATCGTGCATCAAGCGATAGCTGCGCGCTGCCGCCCGCGGATCGTACTTGCAGCCGGGTGAATTCTCTTCGGTCTCGGTAAAACAGTGCACGGCGTTACCCAAAACTACGAACTGCCAATCGGCCGGGCTGGCGCGCATTTCATCCATGAACTTGTCGGCGTCGGGCATGGTGCCTTTGTCATCGGCGCCGTTCATCACCAATACGCGCGCCTTGATGTTCTTGGCGAGCGCGGGATCGTCCGTGGTCAGCCCGCCATGGAACGACACGACTGCGGCGATGTCAGCACCGCTGCGTGCAAGATCCAGCACCGCCGTACCACCAAAGCAGAAACCGATCGCCGCCAGCTTGCTGGTGTCGATCGGCGCATTCGCCGCCTGCGCCTTCAACTGTGCAAGCGCTTCGCCGATGCGTTTGCGCATCAATGCGCGATCGGAATACAGGGGCGAGGTAGCGGCCTTGGCTTGATCTGCGTGACCGGGCTGCGGACGCGTGTTTTCGCCGTACATGTCGGTGAGCAGGATCACGTAATCCTTGCCGGCAATCAATTCCGCTTTCTTGATGGCCGTGTCGTTGATGCCATACCAGTTCGGCACCATCACCAGGCCCGGACGCTTGGCGTGGCTGGCGTCGTCATACACCAGCACGCTTTTGAAATGCGTGCCGTCCAAGGTCCATTCCACCGGACGTTGCACCATCTTGGCCTGCGCGGCAAAGCTCAGGCTGGCGAGTAACGCGAGACAGACTGCTGGAATGAAACGCATACGTGATCCTCGTAGGTTGGGTTAGCGCAGCGTAACCCAACGAATTCTGGGTGAAATTGTTGGGTTACGCTGCGCTAACCCAACCTACAAAGCTTCGCTAAAGTCCTGCGGCGTGCGCAGCCAAGCGCCGCTTCAACGGCCACAGGCGATCGACGAGACGGACACCCAATCCACGCGCCATCATCCACGGCGCGCCTTGCCAGGCGTAAATACGCGCAAGCGCATCGAAGCCATAGGCATCGAGCGTATCGGCGCTACGACGGCGACGCGCATAAGCGCGCAACGTCTGCGATGAAGCGATATCACGCCCTGCATCGCGCGCAGCGGCGAGCACGTCGCGCAGTTCCGCCACGTCGCGCAGACCCAAGTTCACGCCCTGCCCGGCCAGCGGATGCACGACGTGCGCAGCGTCGCCCAGCAACACGAAGCGCTCGGACTGATAAGCATCGGCAAGCTGCAGCTTGAGCGGAAAGGCTGCGCGCTTTGTCGTTGCCATGATGCGTCCAAGACGGAAATCGCTGGCGACGCCAAGCTCCTTCATGAAAGTCTCGTCATCCAACGCCAACACGCGCCGCGCTTCGTGTTCCGGCAGCGACCAGACGATGGAACTGCGTCCATCCGCCAGCGGCAGCAAGGCAAGCGGGCCGGTGGGTAGAAAGCGCTGCCAGCAGGCATGCGCATGCGGGCGCTCGGTGGTGACGTGCGCGACGACGGCGCGCTGGGTGTAATCGCGGCCGCGCGTTTTGATGCCTGCGCGTTCGCGCAATGGTGAATTGCCGCCGTCGGCAGCGACCAGCAGCCGCACCGCGACGCTTTCGCCATCGGCCAGTTCCAGCACCACACGGTCGGAGCGTGTTTCGAAATCCTTGACGGTGGCCGGGCACAAGCGCTGCACGCCGGCAGCATCGAGTGCCTGCCAAAGTTTCCACTGCACTAGGTTGTTTTCGACGATGTAGCCGAGCTGATCGCGACCTTCGTCGGCGGCATCGAAATCGATGGCAGCGCCATTCTCCGCATCCCAGACGTGCATGTGTGCGTAAGCGCAGGCGCGCGCATCGCGGATGGACGTCCAGACGTCCAGTTCATCGAGCAGCTTGATCGATGAAGGCGCCAGGCCGACGACGCGCAAATCCACGTCGTCCTGCGGCTGCCATGGCGCGGGTTCGCGTGCTTCCAGCAAGGCCGTGCTGAATCCGGCACGGCTCAGTGCGAGCGCCGCGGCAGCACCCACCATGCCGCCGCCGACCACGGCGATATCCAAGGCCGGTGCGCGTCGCTGAGTGGCGGGAACGGTTCTCACAGGACGCGCTCCAGCACGGCGCGCGGCGGCTGGCCGCGGAAACCCATGCCGCGACGGGCCAGCAATTTCTGCAACGGCGGTACGCGGTCGTAGGCCAGCAAGGCGAGCGAGCGGAACGGCGCCAGCCATGGCTCGGGCATGCAGGCGAAACGCACCAGGTCGTGGCTCATCGCCATGGTGCCGGTGCGATCCGGCGCGCGCCGTGCTGCATAACGTTCCAGCAATTCCTGCGAGCCAGGATCGGCAGCTTCCGCGACCAATTCGGCCAGCGTGAGCGCATCGCGCAATCCCAGGTTGAAGCCTTGCGCGCCGATCGGATGCACGGTCTGCGCCGCATTGCCCACCAGCACCGCGCGCGCCGCGATCAGATTGCGCGCGGCAACGCGTTTAATCGCATAGGGGTGCCGTTTGCCGGGGCGGCTCAGTCGTCCGAGGTGCCAACCGAAACGGCGTTGTGCGAGGGCGATGAAATCCGCGTCGTTCATGGCGGTTACGTCGGCCGCCACGTCCGAATTCACGGTAAGCACCAGACCGCAGCGGCGCTCCGCCAAGGGCAACATGGCGATCGGGCCTTCATCGGAAAAACGTTCCCAGGCGCGATTGGCATGCTCACGCTCTGGCGTGACCGTGCAGACGAACAAAGTCTGTTGATAGTCGTGGACGTCCGCCTCGATACCAAGCTGCGCACGCACAAACGATTCCGTACCGTCCGCGCCGACCAGCAAAGCGGCATCAACATGTTGGATGCCATCGGCTGTCTTGATCTCCGCACGCCAACCGTCCGGAAACTTGGTGAGGCCGGTTAGGCTGGCCGGCGCCAGACGGACCAGCCGCTGGCAGGCGTCCAGCTGGCGCAGCAGCGAGGTGCCGAGTTCGCGCGCAGGCAAGGTCCAGCCCAGCGCATCGACGCCATGCCTGGCGGCATCCAGCCGAGCGCTGCCGAATTCGCCCGCACGACTGACGTGGATGTGACGAATCGGCGTGGCCTGCGCCGCGGCAAGCGGCCACACGCCGATGGCATCCAGCCCGTTCACCGTAGCGCGTGCGAGTGCGAGGTTGCGTTCGTCATAGCTGGGCTGTGCATCTGCGCGCGGTGCGGCGGCTTCGACCAGGGTGACGCGGCACCCGGCTGCATCCAGGGCGATGGCGAGGCTGGCGCCAACCAGGCCACCGCCGACGACCAGCACATTGCCTTCGGGGTTAAAGGGGGCAGAGATATTCATGGCGGGATGATACGCGGTGCATGCGTCCCTACGCATTGGGCTAAACTCCACCGTCTTCGCACCATCTTCTATAAGCCGTCTGCGTTCCTAGGGAGTTCTTCATGGCTACGACACCCACCCAGCGTCTTGGCATCTTCGCGGCGCTCGCCTTAGTTATGGCGGCGACTCGCGTGCATTTGTCGTTGTTTCATCACGATGTTTGGGACGCGTCGTGGGGCGTGTTCTTCCTGGCCGGGTTCTGGCTGCGCGGCACGGGCCGCTGGGCCTTCCCGTTGCTGATGGCCGAAGCGGTGCTGGTCGATTACCTGGTCATCACGCGCATGGGCATCAGCTTCTGGGATCACTACTGCGTGTCAGCCGGCTACTGGTTCCTGATTCCCGCCTATGGCTCGCTGTGGATAGGCGGCAGCTGGCTGGCCAAGCATCAGCGCGGCATCACGCTTGCCACCCTCGGTATGGCCGTGGCTGCGCTGCTGGTCAGCCAGGCGGCGTGCTACGTGATTTCCAACGGCAGCTTCTACTGGCTGAGCGCCCACGTACCGGCGCCGAAGACCTTTGCCGCGTGGTTCGAGAACCTGGGTGATTGGTACGTGCCGTTCCTGCAGACCACGGCCGTGTACGTGGCGCTCGGCGCCGTGATGCATGTGCTTGCGTCCCAGCTTTCGCGTCTATCGCAATACAGCGACCAGACGCAGAACTAAGCGTGGGCAACCGTCTTTCCAAAATCTACACGCGCACCGGTGACGATGGCAGCACCGGCCTGGGCGATGGCTCGCGCGTTCCGAAGGATTCCGCACGCGTCAATGCGTACGGTACGGTGGATGAGCTCAACAGCACCGTCGGCATGGTGCTGGCCTGCGAAGGCATCGATGCCGAGGTGCGCGAAACGTTGACCCAGGTGCAGCACGAGCTGTTCGACCTCGGCGGCGAGTTGTGCATTCCGGGCATGGCGATGGTCGATGATGCCGACATCGATCGCCTGGAACAGGTGCTGGATCGCTTCAACGATCCGCTGCCGCCGCTGAAGGATTTCATCCTGCCGGGCGGTGGCATGGCGGCATCCTGCTGCCATCTGGCGCGCACCGTGTGCCGTCGCGCCGAGCGCGAAGTGATCGCGCTGGCGCGCGTGGAGACAGTGCGGCCGCAGGCGCAGCGCTATCTCAACCGGCTGTCCGATCTGCTGTTCGTGCTATGCCGCGTCCTGGCGCTCGGCAGCGGCCATGGCGAGGTGCTCTGGCAGCACGAGCGGCGCCGCAAGCCCGCTGGCTAAGTGGCACATGCTGCAGCTCTATACCCATTCCGCTTGCCTGCAGCACGATCCCGGTCCGGGTCATCCGGAATCTGCCGCGCGCCTGCGTGCGGTGCTGGAGGCGCTGGATCAGGATCGCTTCGCCACGATAGACCGCATCGAAGCGCCACGTGCGACGCGCGAACAACTACTACGCGCGCACACCCCTGCTCATGTGGATCGAATCCTTGGGATCCGGCCCGAGGCAGGTACGGTCCGCCTGGACGAAGACACGTTGATGTCACCGGCCTCGGCCGAGGCCGCGTTGCGTGCAGCTGGCGCGCTGGTGGCCGCCGTGGATGCGGTGATGGCGGGAACCACCACACGTGCTTTCTGCGCCGTGCGGCCGCCGGGCCATCACGCCACGCCCGACACTGCGATGGGCTTTTGCCTGTTCAACAACGTTGCCGTAGGTGCGGCGCATGCATTGGCTGCGCACGGCTTGAAGCGAGTGGCGATCGCCGATTTCGATGTGCACCACGGCAACGGCACGCAGGATATTTTCCAGCGCGAGCCGCGCGTGCTGTTCGTTTCCTCGCATCAACAGCCGCTGTATCCGGGCACCGGCAACCCGGATGAGCAAGGCGTTGGCAATATCGTCAATGCGCCCTTGTCGTCCGGCGAGGGTTCCTACGAATTTCGCACGCTGTGGAACGACGCACTCTTACCCAAGCTGCACGCTTTCAAGCCGCAACTGGTGCTGATATCGGCCGGCTTCGATGCGCATCAACGCGATCCTCTGGCAAACCTGCAACTGCAAACCGAGGACTACGCCTGGATCACTCATCAATTGATGGAACTGGCGCGAGCGCATGCCGGTGGCCGGCTGGTATCGACGCTGGAAGGCGGATACGACCTGCAGGCGCTGGCAGCCAGTGTGAGCGCGCATGTCAGCGCGTTGATGGATTAGGGATTGCTGGGATGAATTCCCTGCATCAGGAAGCAAAGCGAGCTGGGATTTCATCCCAGCCTACGGGGACAACGAGTGTGCGTAGGGCTCGAAACCCAATGCCACCGAATTGATGCAATAACGCATGCCGGTTGGCCTGGGGCCATCGGGAAACACATGCCCCAGATGGGAATCACACACCGCGCAGCGCACTTCCGTGCGATGCATGCCATGACTCTCGTCCGCCACGAGGTTGACCGCAGCGCGCTTGATCGGTTGGAAGAAGCTCGGCCAGCCGGAGCCGGAATCGTATTTGGCTTCGGAGGCGAACAGGGCCGCCTGGCAGGCCACGCAGGTGTAGGTTCCGGCCTCCTTGTGCTTGTACCACTTGCCGCTGAAAGGCGGCTCGGTGGCCGAGCAACGGCATACCGCGTACTGCTCCGGATTCAGGCTTTTGCGCCATTGCTCGTCAGTCTTGTAAGGCTTGTGCTGGTTCATACCGCTCCTCGTCGAAGACGCGTGCCGTCCACAGGGCCTTTCTGTTAGCTTAACGCCCCTTCGTCGCCGATTGATCGCCTCCGTGAAGCCCAAGAGCCTGTCGCCCTCGCGTTCTCTGCCTCCACGCCGCCTGCTAGCAATCGCTGCTGCCGCTGCTCTGTTCAGCAGCCAGGGCGCCCATGCTTCTTCGCAAACCAAACACCCCAAGGCCACGCTCACCGGCGAGGAAGTGGTCTGCCCGCTGGGCACCTTCATCTGCCCGCCCCGTCCGGACAACTTCGCCATCTGCCGCCCCAACGGCATGCTGGAGTTCTACGACCCGTTCCTGAGCAAGGATTCGTCGCTGCGCGCCAACGCCAAGACGAACGTGTGGGCCGATCATGTGGAGAGTCCCGACCAGGTCATCTACCACCTGAGCGGCAACGTCAAGACCATCCGCGCCGATCAGGAACTGCACGCCGACGTCGCCGACTACAACAGCGACACCTCCGATTACGACGCGCGCGGCAAGGTGCATTACCAGGAAGCCACGCATCTGGTGTCGGCCGACCACATTACCGGCAACACCAACGACAGCACGGGCCTGGCGACCGGCAACGTGCGCTATCAGATGCTGGATTCGCACGGCAACGGCACCGCCGTGCGCGGGGAAATGCTGGACGCGGATCGCAACCGCTACACCATGGCCACCTATTCCACCTGCGACATCGGGCGGCACATCTGGGAGATCCGCGCCAAGCAGATCGACACCAATGACGTCACCGCTCGCGGTGTGGCGAAAGGCGCCACCATGAGCATGTACGGCGTGCCGTTCTTCTACTTCCCGTGGATGACGTTCCCGCTCAACAACGATCGCCAGAGCGGCTTCCTGTATCCGTATTTCGAACACACCGGCAAGGCCGGCTACCAGTTCCGCATCCCGTATTACTTCAACCTGGCGCCCAACTACGACGCCACGCTGACGCCGCGCTACTACAGCCTGCGCGGGGCGATGCTGTCCGGTGAAGTGCGCTACATGTTTCCGAAGACCAGCGGCCAGTTCGAGATCGAATTTCTGCCGCACGACAATTACAACGACCAGAAGCTCACGTCCACGTCGATCGATACGCAGGGCAAGCAGCGTTATCTGTACAGCTTCGTCAATAACACCAGCCTCTGGCCGGGATGGTCGCTGAGCACCAACATCAACCGCGCTTCTGACCAGAACTACCTGCGCGACTTTGGCAATGACCTCTTCACCATATCCACCGCGCTGCTGTATTCCAGCGTCTATTTGAACGGCGGTGGCAACTGGTGGAACGCGTCGATCGGCGGTGACGTGTGGCAGAACGTGGATCCCTCCCAGGCCAATAGCGTGGAGCCCTACAAGCGCCTGCCGCGTGCCACGTTCAATATGGATATCCCGTTTGCGCGCTGGTACGACTTCGGGCTGAACAGCGAAGCGGTGAAGTTCCACAAGTTCAATCAGGTGGAGGGCGGGCGCATCGACCTCTACCCCTATGTCGATGCTGATTTCCAGGGCCCGGCATGGTTCGTCCGGCCCAAGCTGGCCTATCGCTACACGGGCTATTCGCTCGATTCGGGCTATCAGCGCTACAACTATTACGGCCAGGTCGGCACTGCCGGCACGTCGCCGTTCAACGAAAGCAATCCCAGCCGTGCATTGCCGATCGTGAGCCTGGACCAAGGCCTGATCTTCGAACGCAGCACCTCGCTGTTCGGCAGCAACTACACGCAGACGCTGGAGCCGCGGCTGTATTACCTGTACGTGCCGTACCGCAACCAGAACAACCTGCCGCTGTTCGATACCGCGCCGATGGCATTCGACGACTGGATGCTGTTCGCGCCGAACCAGTTCTCCGGTGCGGACCGCCAGATGAACGCGAACAACCTGACGGCGGCCGTCACCACCCGTTTCCTCGACGATGGTGGTGTGGAGCGCATCTCGGCCACGTTCGGGCAGATCCATTACTTCACTCCCCAGCGCGTGCAAACGCCTTGTACGCTCACCAACACCACCACCAGCAACGTCAACGGTTGCGCGCCGGCCACCAACTGGAGCGGTTCGGACTACGTGGCTGAGCTCAGCACACAGCTCAACGACCAGTGGACGGCGAGCACCGAATACCTGTGGAACCCGAACACCCGCCTCACCGACCTGGGCACGTTCACCTTGCAGCGCCGGCTTGGCTTCGACGGCATCCTCAATTTCTCCTACCGCTTCCGTCGCGGGCTGCTGGAACAATACCAAGCCTCGGCGGTCTACCCGCTCAGCGAACGCTGGCGCCTGATCGGGGAGTGGACCTATTCAATGATGGACAAGCGCACCGTGGAAGCCCTGGCCGGCGTGCAATACGAAGGATGCTGCGTGAAGGTGAGCCTGGTGGCCCGCCACTTCGTGACCGGTTACTACGGCGTGGTCGCTGCCCTGCCGCCAGGCCAGACTGCACCAGGGAGCGATACCGCCGTCATGTTCCAGTTGGAATTCAAGGGTCTGGGAACCTTCAGCGGCCAGACGGAGAGCGTGCTGCGGCGTGATATCCTTGGCTATCAATAAGCGCGCCCAGGCAGGCTCGGGCGCCCTCGAAAAAGCGGCCCTCCCAACCCGTTTTTCGAACTGTTATTTGAGCAACACCGTTACCAACCCTTCGCCACCGGCGACAGAAGGCTGTTCACTGATGAAGCAGATTTTTGCGATGTTCCTGCTGACGATCGTCATGGCGATCCCGTCGCTGGCCCAGGCTCAGCTCCTGGCGCCGCAACCGCAGGACTCGACCAGCGGGCCCATCGATCGCATCGTCGCCGTCGTGGAAGACGAGGTGATCCTGCAGAGCGAGCTCAACGACGCCGTCGCCGCCATCCAGCAGCAATACGCCAACCAGCCGGGGCAGTTGCCGCCCATCGACGTGCTGCGCCGGCAGGTGCTCGATCGCCTTGTGCTGATGAAGCTGCAGCTGCAGCGTGCCGATGACCAGGGCATTCGCGTCTCCGACTCCGACGTGGATCAGGCCGTGCAGGCGGTGGCCCAGCAGAACAAGATGACACCCGACCAGCTGCGCGGCGCCGTCGAGCAGAGCGGCATGAGCTACGCCGCCTATCGCCAGCAGCTGCACGATCAGCTGGTGGTGCAGAAACTGCACGAGAATGTCGTGCGCAGCTCGGTGTCGGTCACCGACAGCGAGATCAACAACCTGCTCAACAGCCCGAACTACAAGGCCGGTGAAGTGCATCTGGCGCACATCCAGATCAGCATTCCCGGCGGCGCTTCCGCGGCTGACATCCAAGCTGCACAGACCAAAGCCGAGCAGGCCGTTGCCGCCATCAAGGGCGGCATGCCGTTCAAGGCTGCGGCGATCCGCTTCTCCGATGCACCGGACGCACTGGACGGCGGCGATCTTGGCTGGCGTCGTCTGGATGAAGTGCCCTCCGCCTTCGTCGATACGATCAGCAGCCTCAAGCCCGGCGAGGTCAGCGGCATCCTGCATGGCCCCACCGGCTTCCACATCCTTCAACTCATCGACCAGCGCGCACCGTCCAAGCAGATGGTGACCGAGTTCCACGCGCGCCAGATCCTGATCCGCCCGAGCGAACTGTTGTCGGAGACGCAAGCGCAACAGAAGGCGCAAGACCTGTACAACCGCATCGTCAACAAGCACGAAGACTTCGCCAAGCTGGCGAAAGACAACTCCAATGACGACACCACCGCCAATGCCGGTGGCGACATGGGTTGGTTCCAGCAAGGCGACTGGGGCACGCTGATCGGCCAGAAGCTGGCCGACATGAAGGATGGCGAAATCTCGCCGCCATTCCAGAGCGAAGCCGGTTGGCACATCCTGCAGCGTCTCGGCACGCGCAACAGCGACATGACCAGCGAGATCGCCCGCAACCAGGCACGCCAGGCCATCGGCAACCGCAAGGCCGACCAGGCTTACGAGGATTTCCTGCGTGACCTGCGCTCCAGTTCGTACGTGAAGATTCTCGTGCCGGAACTGGAAGAACCCGCCGCCGACACTGGCAAGGCATCGTCGTAATGGCGATGTCGCGCGGGTAAGCCGTGAACAGTCTCGCGCTGCCACGGCTCGCCCTGACCGCCGGTGAGCCGGCTGGCGTGGGTCCCGAGTTGCTCATCCGATTGGCCGCCACGTCGTTGGCGGCCAATTTCGTTGCAATCACCGATCGCGGCTTGCTGGAACGTGCGGCGGAACGCTGCGGTACTGCCATCCAGTGGCTGGATGATGACGGTGCCGATATCGAGCAGCGCCCGCCCGGCTCGCTGCGCGTCAAACATGTCCCGCTGGGCCAACTCGAAACACCCGGCCATCCCGATCCGCGCAACGCCGGCCATGTATTGGCCACGCTGCGCGAAGCTGCGGATGGGTGCCTGAGCGGTCGCTATGCCGCGGTAGTGACAGCGCCGCTGCAGAAATCCTCAATCAATGACGCCGGCATTCCGTTCAGCGGCCACACCGAATTTTTCGCCGAACAGTGCCATGCTGATGTGGTGATGATGCTAGCCAGCCCGGAACTGCGCGTGGCCCTGGCCACGACACATCTGCCGTTGCGCGCCGTATCCGCCGCCATCGATGCGGCATCACTGGAGCGCACGTTGCGCATCGTGCATCAGGAGCTGCGCGCGAAGTTCGGTTTGGATGACCCGCGTATTGCCGTCCTCGGCCTCAATCCGCATGCCGGCGAGGGTGGGCATATTGGCCACGAGGAAATCGATACGATCATCCCGGTGATGAACACGCTGCGTCAGCAAGGCATGCAATTGCTCGGCCCCATGCCGGCCGATACGGCCTTCGTTCCGGCTCAACGCGAGCGCTACGACGCGGTGCTGGCGATGTACCACGACCAAGCCTTGCCGGTGCTCAAGAGCGAGGCGTTCGATCGCACGGTAAACATTACGCTTGGCCTGCCTTTCGTTCGCACCTCTGTCGATCACGGCACCGCGCTCGATCTTGCCGGCACCGGCAAGGCCGACCCTTCCAGCCTGATCGCTGCAACACGGATGGCGATGGAACTGGCTGCGCACCGCACATCATCATGAACGCACCTGCACGTCCCAAAAAAAGCTTCGGCCAACACTTTCTGCACGAGCGCCGTTACATCGAGCGCATCGTTGCTGCGATCTCCCCGCGCCCGGGTGACTTTCTGGTGGAAATCGGTCCTGGCGAAGGCGCCCTGACATTTCCGCTGCTCACGGTGGCACGCAAGCTCACCGCGATCGAGCTCGACACCGATCTGATCCCGCGTCTTCAGCAACAAGCTGAAGGTATTGGCGAATTGTCGATTGTGCACGCCGATGTGCTGAAGGTGGATTTCACCGCAATGGCGGCGCGCGCGGGTGTGTCGCGGCTGCGCATCGCCGGCAATCTGCCTTATTACATCTCCAGCCCCATCCTGTTCCATTGCGTCGATCACGCCGATGCGATCACCGACATGCACTTCATGTTGCAAAAGGAAGTGGTCGATCGCATGGCGGCGGAACCCGGCAGCAAAGTGTATGGACGGCTATCTGTGATGCTGCAACTTGCCTGCCGGGTCGTGCCTTTGTTCGACGTACCGCCCGGCGCGTTCCGACCGCCACCGAAGGTGGATTCGTCCGTGGTGCGCCTGGTGCCGATTCCACTTGAGGAACGCCACGATGCCAATCCGGCGCGCCTGCATGCGATCGTGAAAGCGGCCTTTGCGCAGCGTCGCAAGACGCTTTCCAACGCACTGCGGCAACTGATGGATGCTGAATCGATTCGACAGGCCGATGTCGATCCCAAGGCACGCGCCGAAACGCTCGCACCTGGCGATTTCGTAAGGCTCGCCAAAGTCCCGCAAAAGTGAACTTGCGGGTTTGACGTGGTGCCGACTTGAAGGCTGCCACGGCTCTGTGACGGCAAGTTGGCAGCGCGTCATCCTGCCTACGTGGCGTCCCGAGTCCCGCTACAATGCGGTGCATGAAAGACAAATCCCCCTACACGATCGACGTGCAGGTGCAAACCCGTTTTGTCCCTGACCAGTCCGCCCCCGACGAAAACCGCTACGTTTTTGCCTACACGATCAGGCTGCGCAATGCAGGGGGCCTGCCGGCGCGCCTGCTTACCCGTCACTGGGTGATCACGGATGCCAATGGCAAGGTAGAGGAAGTGTTCGGTGAGGGCGTAGTAGGTGAACAACCGTGGATGCGTCCGGGCGATGACTACGAATACACCTCCGGCGCCGTGCTCGAAACCGCGGTAGGCACGATGCAAGGCAGCTACCAGATGATGGCGGACGACGGCACGCGTTTCGAAGCGCCGATTCCGACCTTCACGCTATCCATTCCCCGCACGTTGCATTGACCAAGGAACCGTCCATGACACGTGCGCGGCAAATCTTACAGGCGAATCGCTGATGGCTATCTACGCAATCGGCGACGTCCAAGGTTGCTATCCGGAACTCCAACGCTTACTGGAAAAGCTGCGCTTCGATCCGGCAGCGGACCAGCTATGGTTCTGCGGTGACTTGGTCAATCGCGGTGGGCAATCGTTGGATACGCTGCGCCTGGTGCACTCGCTGCGTGACAACACAGTGGTGACGCTGGGCAATCACGATCTCAGCCTGCTTGCCATTGCACAGCGCAAGCAGGATGCCCAAGCGCGCGTGAATCCCGAATTGCGCCAAGTGCTGTTTGCCGAAGATGCACCCGTCCTGCTCGATTGGCTGCGCATCCAGAAGCTGCTGCATCACGACGAAACCATCGGCTGGACCATGGTGCATGCCGGCCTTGCCCCGGCCTGGACGCTGAAGCAGGCACAGCGCTGCGCACTGGAAGTGGAACGCGAACTAGCCAGCCCACGACACCCGCGCCTGCTCAAGAACCTGTTCGGCAATCGGCCGGCTGCATGGGCGAGTCGGTTGCAAGGGATCGAGCGCATGCGCGCATCGATCAATACGCTGACCCGCATGCGCTTTTGCGATGTGAATGGCCGCATCGACTTCGAAGGCAAGGGTGCCCCCGGCACGCAAAAGCCCGGCATGTATCCCTGGTTTGAAGTGCCCGGCATGCGCAAGCGCGATACACGTATCGTGTGCGGTCACTGGTCCGCACTTGGCCGCTTTGCCGGCATGGGTGTCTACGGCATCGATACCGGCTGCGTGTGGGGCGGCAAGCTCACGGCGTTACGGCTGGATGGCGAGGAGCCGCAGTACATCACGGTGGATGCCGAGCCGCATCGGAAACGGACGCCGGGTGAGGACTGACGGATAACATCGGTTGGGGCTTTACACCCCAACAGTCAAGCGACTCCGCGGCACCCGCTACGGCGAAACTCGTCAAGGACCGTCATTCCCGCGAAAGCGAATCCATTTTCAGAGATGCATCGGAGCAAGATGGATGATTCGCCTCGCTCACCCCTCCGGGGCCGTCCTCCGGACGTTCTCCGCGCTGCGCGCTTCGTCCCGCTTTCGCGGGAATGACGGCCATGAGGCGGGGACACGCTTCATGGCAACCTAATAATCAGCTCAATTGCCCGTGGCAGTGCTTGTATTTCTTGCCCGAACCGCACGGGCACGGGTCATTGCGGCCCACTTTCGGGCCCGTGACGACCGGCTCCAGCGTCGCCGCGTCCTGCTGGGACGCCGGCGCATCCAGGCCCAACGCACCACCGGCCGGCGCACCGCCGCCAGTGGCCTGCATCTGGCGCGCCATGCGTTCGGCAAGGCGTTGCTGCTCGGCTTCCATGGCGGCGACTTCTTCTTCGCTGCGGATGCGGATGCGCGCAAGCATCTGGGTCACTTCGGTCTTGATGCGCGCCAGCATCTGCGAGAACAGCTCGAAGGACTCGCGCTTGAAGGCCTGTTTGGGATCCTGTTGCGCATAGCCGCGCAGGTAGATGCCCTGGCGCATGTAATCCATGCTGGAAAGGTGTTCTTTCCAGGCGTTGTCCAACACGCTCAGCATGATGTGCTTTTCCAGCTGGCGCATGGTTTCCGAACCGATCTGCTGCTCCTTCACCTGGAACATCATGTTGATCAGTTCGCGAACATGTTCCAGCACCGTATCGGCGTCGGCTTCCGACTGCTGTTCCAACCAGGTCTTGAGCTGGGCCGAGAGGCCGAAGTCGCTTTCCAGCTCCCGCTCCAGGCCTGCGATATCCCATTGCTCGTCGATGCTGTCAGCCGGCACGTAGCGGCGCACCAGATCGGTGACCACGTCTTCGCGGATGTCGGCGATGGTGGCGGAGACGTCTTCCTCTTCCAGCAGTTCGTCGCGCTGACGGTAGATCACCTTGCGCTGATCGTTGGCGACATCGTCGTATTCGAGCAGGTTTTTGCGGATGTCGAAGTTGTGCTGTTCGACCTTGCGCTGCGCCTTCTCGATCTGCCGGCTGATCATGCGATCTTCCAGCGCCTCGTCTTCCTTCATGCCGAAGCGCTTCATCCAGCGCACAAGACCTTCGCCGCCGAAGATGCGGAGCAGGTTGTCCTGCAGCGACAGATAGAAGCGCGAGGAACCCGGGTCACCCTGGCGACCGGAACGGCCGCGCAGCTGGTTGTCGATACGGCGGGATTCGTGGCGCTCGGTGCCGACGATGTGCAGACCGCCAGCATTGATGACTTGTTCGTGACGCTTCTGCCATTCCGATTTGATGCGCGCACGGTCGGCTTCAGTGGCGTCTTCGCCCAGCGCATGCAACGCCGCTTCCAGGCTGCCGCCGAGCACGATGTCGGTACCGCGGCCGGCCATGTTGGTGGCGATGGTCACAGCGCCAGGCATGCCGGCCTGCGCCACGATATGTGCTTCGCGCTCGTGTTGCTTGGCGTTGAGCACCTCGTGCGGAATCTTTTCCTTACGCAGCAGGTTGGACAGCAACTCCGACACATCGATCGAGGCCGTACCGACCAGCACCGGCTGACCGCGGTGATGGCAATCGCGAATGTCCTCGATCACCGCCTTGTATTTCACGTCCTGGCTGAGAAACACCATGTCCGCGTTATCTTTGCGGATCATCGGCTTATGGGTGGGAATCACCACCACTTCCAGGCCGTAGATGGTCTGGAACTCGTACGCCTCGGTGTCGGCCGTACCGGTCATGCCGGCCAGCTTCTTGTACATGCGGAACAGGTTCTGGAACGTGACCGTCGCCAGCGTCTGGTTCTCGCGCTGGATCGGCACGCCTTCCTTCGCTTCCACCGCCTGGTGCAGGCCATCGGACCAACGGCGACCCGGCAAGGTGCGGCCGGTGAATTCATCGACGATGATCACTTCGCCATCCCGCACGATGTATTCGACATCGCGCTGATAGATCGCATTCGCGCGCAGCGCGGCATTCAAGTGATGCACGATCGCGAGGTTGCGTGCGTCGTAGAGGCTGCTTTCCGGATCGATCACCTTGGCCTGCTGCAGCAATTCCTCGGCGTGCTGCATGCCCTCTTCCGAGAGATGGACCTGCTTTTGCTTTTCGTCGACCCAGTAATCGCCCGGGCCATCTTCCAGCTCCTGGCGGGTCATGCGCGGCACAATCTTGTTCACCGCGATGTAGAGCTGCGGGGAATCCTCGGCCGGACCGGAGATGATCAGCGGCGTGCGCGCTTCGTCGATCAGGATCGAGTCCACTTCGTCGACGATGGCGTAGTGGAGGCCGCGCTGTACGCGCTGATCCTTGGACAACGCCATGTTGTCGCGCAGGTAGTCGAAGCCGTATTCGTTATTGGTGCCGTAGGTGATGTCGGCGGCGTAGGCCGAATGCTTATCGGCCTGATCCATGCCGGGATAGACCACACCCACGCTCATGCCCAGGAAGTTGTAGAGCTTGCCCATCTGGGCCGCGTCGCGCTTGGCCAGATAATCGTTGACGGTCACAACGTGGGCGCCCTTGCCTTCGAGCGCGTTGAGGTACACCGGCGCGGTGGCCACCAGGGTCTTGCCTTCGCCGGTGCGCATTTCGGCGATCTTGCCCATGTGCAGCACCATGCCGCCGATCAGCTGCACATCGTAATGGCGCATGCCGAGCACGCGCTTGGCAGCCTCGCGCACCACGGCGAAAGCTTCCGGCAACAGCTTGTCGAGTGCCTCGCCATTGGCCAGCCGCTGCTTGAATTCACCGGTCTTGCTACGCAGGGCCTCGTCGCTGAGCTTCTCGAACTCAGGCTCAAGCGCGTTGATGCGCGCGACGGTTTTGGACAGCTGGCGCAGTACTCGTTCGTTACGGCTGCCAAAGAGGCTCGTCAGGGCACGATTAAGCATCGATCTTCCGGATCTGGGAACTGTGGACGCCCACCGGGGTCGATCGGGGCGGGCAAAGGTTTGATGATACTAGGGTCCGTGAGGTATCCCAAACGGCGGAAACCACGACGAACCAGGCACAGGGGTGGCGGTACGGACACCCGCTTTCAAGGGTGCCGCCATGACGCGCCTGGGGTTTGCTCAGCGATGGTTCTTGACGTACGCGAGCGGATTGACGACACGGCCGTTGTACCAGACCTCGAAATGCACGTGCGAACCGGTGGAACGGCCACTGGAGCCGGCCTCGGCGATCTCATCGCCCACGCGCACGTGCTGGCCGGGATGCACCAGCAGCTTGCTGTTATGGGCATAGCGAGTCATGTAGCCGTTGCCGTGATCGATTTCCACCACGTTGCCATAGCCGTTGCGTACGCCAGCATAGGTCACCATGCCTTCGGCCACGGTACTTACCGCACTGCCCCGGGGCACGGCGATGTCCAGGCCGGTATGGCGCGCAGCCAGACCATCAAAGGGGTCGGCACGCACACCGAAGTAGGAAGAGATATAGCCGTCTGCCGGCATGCCCGTGGGCTTGAGATTTGAATCAATACGGGCATTGAGCAGCAAGCTTTGCATCGCGCTCAATTGCGCCTGCTGGGTTTCGAACTGCGTCGCCAGCTGGCTGATCCCGCTGTCCAGCGTCTGTGGCAACGCGTAGGCGCCGCTGCCATCGGTAACTTCCACGCCGCCGACGGGCGGCGGTTGATCGAAGTTGAATTCATTGCTGTCGAGCTTGCCCACCTGCACCAGGCGTTCGCCCAGGGCGTTGATCCGCGTGGCCTGAGCTTGCAGCTGACCGAGCTTGATGGCCAGCGCATCAAGTTGGCGGTGCGCGTCGTCGCGCAACTCGCCTAGCTGCTTGTCCTGTTGCTTTACCTGCTTGTGCAGCGAGTCGATCTCGGCCAAGGCACGATCGCGCGGACTGGCCACCGCCAACGCAATTCCGGCGCCGATACTGGCCAACGCCAACACGGCAGCCGCGCCTATTCCACATACACGCCAGCGCAAACGGGAGTTGGCGAGGTCCAAAGTTTTCGGCACCTTCCCTGCGCGAGAGACGAGTATGATCTGCATGTCGTTTCCGGTTGAAATTTTTACTACTGATGCAACGCGAAGTACCCGCTTCCCAACGTATCGGTCATGGGCCGCAGTCCATCACCGAGGTTGGTCCTGTCGCTGCGCTGGCCCGCAAGGCTGGCAAGCTGGAAGCGTTGGACCGCGCATTACGCCAGACGTTGCCATCGCCCCTGCGTGAGCAGGTCAGATTCGCAAATCTACGCGATGACCGCCTTGTTTTCCTGGCTTCCTCGCCGGCTTGGGCGTCGCGTTTGCGCTTGCAACAGGCGCAAATCCTCGCCGCCGCACGCGCCATCGGGGCACATGCCAGCTCAGTTACCGTGAAAGTGGCCCCCCTTCCTCCGCCCGACCCGCAGCCGGAGCAATCAAAACCGCTTTCCCCCGCTGCCGCCCTTCACTTGAAGGCCGCCGCGGGCTCCATCCAAGACCCCGAATTACGGGCCATGTTCCTGGCGCTGGCGTCCGTCGCCGAAACCGCTGATTCCACCCCCTCCGCAACGCCCTGAGCTGCAGGCGCCTGTTCCCGGGAGAGGCGTACAACCGCCTGTCCCGATGCGGAAGGCGGTTTTATACCACGGCCTGCCCCATGCACGTCTCTATGCCGCGTCGTCATTACGTGAAGCGGAGAATGATCAAAGCGTGACGGAGCCCGCAAAAACGAAGAGACCGGGCTCGATGGCCCGGTCTCAAGTTAGGGAGGCGGCTTTTGTCAGATCGCCTGGGCGGGATGCGCGTAGGAGATCGGGGCGGTGGCCGGATCGTCCTGATAGCTGACTTCTTCCCAGGCTGAGGCGTCGGCCATCAGCGTGCGCAGCAACTTGTTGTTCAATTCGTGACCCGACTTGTGCGCGTAGTACGCGCCGATCAGGCTGTGGCCGAGCAAGTATAGATCGCCGATCGCATCGAGGATCTTGTGCTTGACGAATTCGTCTTCGTAACGAAGACCGTCCTCATTGAGCACGCGATAGTCATCGAGCACCACCGCGTTATCCATCGAGCCGCCGAGCGCGAGATTGTGTTCGCGCAGCATCTCGATGTCGCGCATGAAGCCGAAGGTGCGTGCGCGGCTCACTTCCTTGACGAAGGACGTGGTGGAGAAGTCGATCTCCGCGCGCGAGGTGCGCTTGGAAATGATCGGGTGGTTGAACTCGATCGAGAAACCGACCTTGAAGCCTTCAAACGGCTCAAAACTGGCCCATTTATCGCCTTCCTGCACTTTCACCGGCTTCTTGATGCGGATGAAGCGCTTCGGCGCGGACTGTTCTTCGATGCCGGCCGATTGCAACAGGAAAACGAAGGGACCCGCGCTGCCGTCCATGATCGGCACTTCCGGTGCGGACAGATCGACATATGCATTGTCGATCCCTAAGCCCGCCATCGCCGATAACAAATGTTCCACGGTTGAAACACGGACGTCACCGTTTACCAGCGTGGTGGACAAACGCGTGTCACCTACGTGATCGGGACGTGCATGGATTTCAACCGGAGGATTGAGATCGGTGCGACGGAAGACGATGCCAGTATTCGGTGCCGCCGGACGCAATGTCATATAGACCTTGTCGCCGGTATGCAGACCGACGCCGGTGGCACGAATGATGTTCTTCAACGTACGCTGCTTAATCATTTATTGGGTACCTATAGGGGCAGCAGCCAATTCGAGCTGGGATGCTAACACAGTCTTAACCTGCGGAAAAACAAACCGTACCGTATTGAACGGACAATCCTTCATTTTCCTTTCATCAAATAATGCGATTCATTCGCATCCCGATGCTGCAAGCACTATAGGTAGATCAAGCACTTGCGATTCGACACAGAACCCCGCGCCGGGGACGGGAAGATCCGGCAACGGGATTCCGGACTGGCCGCATGGGGATCCGCCCCATGCCAGCCAATCGTGCGCCATCCTTAAATTCGCACCGCCAATCGCATTCAACGCACGAACGCGACGCCAGCCGACATCAGATGTCCCCCTTTTCGCTACCGAAAGCCGGCGACGAAAGGTAGCGGACAGGAAGAATACCCTTCTAGCCCGGCACAGGGAACACTGACAAGTTAATGCGTCGTTAGTTCATGCTCTTCACACTTTTTCACACTTTTGATGCGCTCCTACCCGATTAGTCGGCCTGGCGGCGCAAAAAGGCGGGAATGTCCAGATAGTCAAAGCTCGGATCGGCGCTCTTGGCCGGACCCTCGCCCCCGCGCGGATTGCTCGCCACTACTTCTGGGTGCGCGTAGTCGACCACTTCGTTGCCGGTACCGGTGCGCAGCACCATGGGACGCGGACGCTGGCGCATTTCCACCTGCTGGCTGGCGGCAACCCGCTGCACAGGCTGGCGGGCGGTCGCGCGGTTGAGACCGGTGGCCACCACCGTCACGCGCACGTCGTCCTGCATTTCCGGATCCAGCGAGGTACCGATCACCACCGTGGCGTCTTCGCTGGCGAAGTCATGGATGACACGGCCGATTTCATCGAACTCGCGCATGGTCAGGTTCGGGCCGGCGGTGACGTTCACCAGGATGCCGCAAGCGCCGTTGAGGTTGACGTCTTCCAGCAGCGGGTTGTTGATCGCCGCTTCCGCCGCGGCCTGGGCGCGATCGTCGCCGCGGGCGGTGCCCGAGCCCATCATCGACAGACCCATTTCGCTCATCACCGTGCGCACGTCGGCGAAGTCGACGTTGATCAGGCCCGGAGCCGTGATCAGATCGGCGATGCCTTGTACCGCACCCAGCAGCACGTCGTTGGCCGCCTTGAAGGCATTGAGCAGCGTCACTTCGCGGCCCAGCACCGAGAGCAGCTTCTCGTTCGGCACCGTGATCAGCGAGTCGACGTGCTGCGACAGGTCTTCAATGCCCTTGAGCGCGACCTGCATGCGACGGCGGCCTTCAAACGGAAACGGCTTCGTAACCACGGCAACCGTGAGAATGCCCTTCTCTTTGGCCAGCTGGGCAACGACCGGCGCCGCGCCCGTACCGGTGCCACCGCCCATGCCGGCGGTAATGAATACCATGTCCGCGCCGTTGAGCATTTCCTCGATGCGCTCGCGATCTTCCAGCGCGGCCTGACGGCCGACTTCCGGATTGGCGCCTGCGCCCAGGCCCTTGGTGACGTTGGCACCCAATTGCAGGTGCATGCGTCCGCCGCAGCCCTTCATGGCTTGTGCATCCGTATTGCACACCACGAATTCCACGCCTTCGATGTTGGAGTTGAGCATGTGCGCAACCGCGTTGCCGCCGCCGCCGCCCACGCCAATGACTTTGATCACCGCATTGGGTGCCAGTTTTTCGACCAGTTCAAACATTTCCCGTCCTCCGTAGAGCTTCGTTGTCGTTGTAACCACGGGTCGACTCCTGTCTCCCCGCAGTGGTGAGCGAACCTCCATTCGCCCTGGCTGCGCCTCCTGCGCCACCTAACCCTTTCGTTTCTAGAAATTCTTGGTAATCCAGCTACGCAACTTGTCGACCAGGCCACCGACGCTGCCGCCGGCCGGACCGCTCGCACGCATGCCGCCGTTACGCGCGCCGTGCAACAGCAGGCCAACACCGGTGGAATGCAGCGCATTGGCGATCACTTCGCCGAGACCCACCACGTGTTGTGGCACGCCGATGCGCACCATCTTGTGGAAAATCTCTTCGGCCAGTTCCAATGCACCTTCCATGCGCGACGCACCACCGGTCAGCACCACACCCGCGGCAACCAGGCTGTCGTAACCGGAACGGCGCAGTTCGTCCTGCACCATTTCGAAGATCTCCTCGTAGCGCGCCTGCACGCTCTGCGCGAGCGATTGGCGCGCCAGGCGGCGCGGCGGACGATCGCCCACGCTCGGCACCTGGATGGTTTCTTCCGCATGCGCGAGCTGCGCTAGCGCGCAGGCGTACTTGATCTTGATTTCCTCGGCATGTGCGGTCGGCGTGTGCACGCCGTAGGCGATGTCGTTGGTCACCTGGTCGCCGCCCACCGGCAGCGACTTGGTGTAGCGAATCGCACCCTGCGTATAGATAGCGATGTCGGTGGTGCCCGCGCCAATGTCGACCAGGCACACGCCAAGCTCGCGCTCATCATCGGTCAGCACGGACTTCGCGCTCGCCACCGCAGATGGCACGAGTTCGTCGACGGAGAGACCGCAACGCTGGATGCACTTGCTGATGTTCTGCACTGCCGCTGCCGCACCGGTCACCAGATGCACGGAAGCTTCCAGGCGTACACCACTCATGCCCACGGGTGAGCGGATGCCGTCCTGGCCATCGATGCGGTATTCCTGCGACTCCTTATATAGAACCTTGCGGTCCGCGGGGATCGCCACCGCGCTCGCCGCTTCCAGCACTTGGTCGAGATCGCCGGGTGCGACTTCACGGTCGCGGATCGCCGCCGTGCCATGCGAATTGCGCGTTTCCAGGTGGCTGCCGGAAATCGACGCATACACCGAACGGATATCGCAGCCAGCCATCAGCTCGGCTTCTTCCACTGCGCGCTGGATCGAGTGCACGGTCGATTCGATGTCCACCACCGAACCGCGCTTCATGCCGCGCGAGACGTGTGAGCCGATGCCGATCACTTCGATCGGTTCACCCGGCTCGTACTCACCCACGATCGCCACCACTTTCGAGGTGCCGATATCCAGGCCGACTACCAATTGCTTTTCGTTTTTGCCTTTCATGTGCGTGGCGTGCCTCCGGCGGTCGGGGCGGCCGTCACTTGCGGCCATTTCACGGCAAAGCCGTTGGTGTAACGAAGGTCGGCGTACTCGAAACTCTGTGGGTGTCCCGCAGCCACCTGTGGATACACATCCAGGAAACGACGCAGACGGCCGCCGGCCTGGTTGCGATCGCCAATCACGATCTGCGCGCCGGTGTCGGTGTTCACGCTCCAGCTGCCGCGCTCAGTCAGCGTCACGCCGGTGATCTTCAAATGCGTGCCGGTGAACGCCTTCTGCACATCGGCAAAGAAACTCACCACTTCGGCGAGGTGATCATCCGGACCATGCAGATCGGGAAGCTGGTTGTAGTTGTCGGCGTCCGGCACCGTAAATACCTTGCCTTCGCGGCTGATCAATTGATTGTTGTTCCAACGCGCAAACGGCTGGCGCTCATACACGCGCAGCAGCAAGGTATCCGGCCAGCGCTTGCTCGCCTCCACCGATTCCACCCACGGCAACGCGGCGACGGCTTTCTGCACGCTGTCCAGATTCAATGCAAAGAAGCCTTTGCCCAGGCGCGGCTGCACGGCGGCGCGGATCTGCTCCGCGCTCACGTGCTTGAACTCGGCCTGCAGCGTCAGCTGGGTGACCGGCCAGCGATCGGCGGCAAACCAGCCGCTCAACACGCCAGCGATCGGCGTGACCACCAGGGCGATGGCCAGCAACCAGGCGACGAGGCGAATGCTTCCCCTCATTGCTCCTCCCTGAAACTGGTTTCCAGCACGCGCCAGCACAATTCCTGATAATCGATACCGGCCACGGCGGCCGCCTTCGGTACCAGCGAATGCGAGGTCATGCCCGGCGCGGTGTTCACTTCCAGCAACCAGTTGCGGCCTTGGCGATCGCGCATCACGTCGACACGGCCCCAGCCGAAACAACCCAGCGCATCGAAGGCTTCCAATGCGAGTGCGCGCAACGAGGCTTCGGCTTCGCCTTCCAGGCCCGGGCAGATGTAGCGCGTGTCTTCGGCGATGTACTTGGCGTTGTAGTCGTAGAAAGCACCCTTCGGCACGATATGGATGCTCGGCAACACCTGGCGGCCGAGAATGCCGACGGTGAGTTCGTCGCCCTCGATCAGCGTTTCCATCAGCAGATCACCGGGATACTTGGCAGCCAATGCCACGGCCGCATCCAGGTCCTTTTCTTCGAACACGCGCGTCACGCCCACGCTGGAGCCCTCGCACGCGGGCTTCACGATCAGCGGAAAGCCGATTTCCTTGGCCGCAGCATGCACGTCGGCGCCACGGGGCAGCGCGACGAACTTCGGCGTCGGCAAACCAAGCGACTGCCACACGCGCTTGGAACGCGTCTTGTCCATCGACAGCGCGGAGCCCAGCACCCCCGAACCGGTATACGGGATGTGCAGCGATTCCAGCGCGCCTTGCAGTACGCCATCTTCGCCGCCGCCATGCTGGCCATGCAGAATGTTGAATACACGCGCAAAGTGGCCGGCGCGCAATGCATCCAGCAATGCTGGAATGCCATCGATCGCCTGTACATCGACGCCGCGCGCCTTCAGCGCCGCCAGCACGTTGCGACCAGAGTCGAGCGATACCTCGCGCTCGGCCGAGCTGCCGCCCATCACCACGGCGACACGACCAAACTGGGCGGGATCGTTGGTCTTTTTCATGTCTCGCTCGTCCCCAAATGGCCCAGCTTTCCCATTTCCACAGCTGCAGCACCGATGTCGCCAGCGCCCAGCAGCAACAGCAGATCCCCATCGCGCAGCAACGCCGGCAAGGTGTCTTTCAATTCGCGCGGATGGCTGATCAGCACCGGATCGACCTTGCCGCGTGCTCGCACTGCACGGGCCAAGGCACGCCCATCCGCACCCGCAATCGGCGCCTCGCCGGCGGGGTAAACCTCGGTCAGCACCAGCACATCGGCTTCCGCCAAGACGTTCGCAAAATCATCGAGCAGATCGCGCGTACGGCTGTAGCGGTGCGGCTGGAAGCCCACCACCAAGCGACGATCCGGCCAACCGCCGCGCGCCGCGGCAAACACGGCCGCAAGCTCGCGCGGGTGATGGCCATAGTCATCGACCAACATCACCGAGCCGTGATCGATCGCGATCTCGCCGCGACGATGGAAGCGCCGCCCCACACCTTGGAAATGCTTCAGCGCGTGCGCAATGGCGTCCGCTTCCACGCCGAGCTGCCAACCGATCGAGGCCGCAGCCAGCGCGTTGAGCACGTTGTGCCGCCCCGGCAAATTGAGCGTGACCGGGATCGGGTTATGCACACCCGGCAGCAGCAGGTCGAAGTGCATCTCGAAGCCTTGCTGCCGCACGTTGGTCGCGCGCACGTCCGCATGCGCCGCATCGATGCCGTAAGTCATTACGCGGCGCGCGGTGATCTTGGCAAGCTCGGCCACTTCCGGATCATCCACGCACAGCACGGCCAGCCCATAGAATGGTAGGCGGTGCAGGAAATCCGAAAAGGCCTTGCGCACCAGCGCGAAGTCGCCGTGGTAATTCTCCAGGTGATCGGCATCGATATTGGTGACGACCGCGATCACCGGCGACAGCAGCAGGAACGAACCATCCGATTCGTCCGCTTCCGCAACAAGATATTGGCCAGTGCCCAATCGCGCGTTCGCTCCGGCCGCATTGAGCTGACCGCCGATCACGAACGTCGGATCGTAGTTGGCTTCGGCCAGCACGCTCGCCGCGAGGCTGGTCGTAGTGGTTTTGCCATGCGTACCGGCAATGGCGATGCCGCGCCGGAAGCGCATCAACTCACCCAGCATTTCCGCACGCGGAATCACCGGGATGCGCGCTTCGCGTGCGGCAACCAGTTCCGGGTTGTCGCTTTTGATCGCGCTGGAGGTGACCACCACGTCGGCATCGCCGATATGCGCCGCGGCGTGACCAATGCGCACGTCGATGCCCAGGTCACGCAAGCGCTGTGCGGTCGGCGATTCGCTGCGATCCGAACCGGACACCGCATAGCCGAGGTTGTGCAGTACTTCGGCGATACCGCTCATGCCCACACCACCGATGCCGATGAAGTGCACGCGGCGGAAGGTGCTCATCAAATCTTCATGCGCGAGCAGGCGACGCGGCGTCATGCAGCCACCTCCACACAGGCGCGCGCGATATCCACCGCAGCGTTCGGCTTCGCCAAGGTACGCGCGGCCTCCGCCATTGCCAGCAGCTTCGCGCGATCACTCAACAGCGCCGTCAAACGCTGCGCCAAATCATTCGTCTTCAAATCATGTTCCTGGATCAATTCGGCAGCACCCGCGGCGACCAATGCTTCGGCATTGCGGGTCTGGTGGTCGTCCACGGCATGTGGGAACGGCACCAGCACGGCACCCAATCCACACGCTGTGAGTTCGGCCAAGGTCAACGCGCCAGCACGGCATACGGCGAGATCCGCCCAGGCATAGGTGCCGGCCATGTCGTCGATAAACGGCACGATGCGCGCTTCCACGCCCGCATCGGCGTATGCCTTGCGCGCTTCGTCGATGCCGCGATTGCCGCACTGATGCAACACTTCCGGCCGATCTTCGATGGCGATGTGCGCCAGCGCTTGCGGCACCGCTGTATTCAACGCGCGCGCGCCAAGGCTGCCGCCCAGCACCAGCAGACGCGGCTTACCACTGCGCTCACTCATGCGCTGCACCGGCAACGGCAACGACGCAATGGCGCCACGCACGGGATTGCCCACCCATTCGGCATTCGGCAACGCATCGGCAAAACCGGCCATGACGCGCCGCGCATGCTGCGCCAGCTTGCGGTTGGTGAAACCCGCGACGCGATTCTGTTCGTGTACCAGCAAGGGACGATGCAGCAAGCGCGCCGCCACACCACCGGGACCGGCGACATAGCCGCCCATCGACAGCACGCTGCGCGGCTTGAGCCGACGGAGCACCGCCAGCGAAGACAGCAGCGCGCGCAGCAGCATCCATGGCGCGAGCAAGCGCGTCTTCAACCCTTTGCCGCGCAAGCCGCCCACCGCAATCGTGTGCAACTCGATGCCATGCGCCGGCACGACCTTGGTTTCCATGCCGCCTTCCGCGCCCAGCCATACCACCGGCACGCCTTGCGCGCGCAGCGTTTCGGCCACGGCCAGGCCGGGGAAGATGTGGCCGCCGGTACCGCCAGCCATGATCAGCACGGGAGCGCTCATGCCGCCACCGCCTCGCGCTCGCGCGCGTTGTTCGGGTTTGCATCCGGCACGGCTGCTGCCGGCGTGCGCGTAGCCATCTGTCGTGCATCGAGCGCGCGATAGATTTCAAACGTAGCCCGCAACAGCACGCCAGCCATGGCGCACGTCAGCGCGATCGACGACCCGCCATAGCTGATCAACGGCAAGGTGAGTCCCTTGGTCGGCAACGCACCGAGGTTCACACCAATGGAAACCATGGTCTGCAAGCCGAGCATCAGCGAGATGCCGAAGGCGATATAGCCTGCAAAACGCTGGCCGATTTCCACGCCCTTCAAACCCACGTACAGGCCGCGCCACACCACCATCGCGAACAGGCCCATCACGGCGATGATGCCGGCCAGACCAAGCTCTTCGCCGATCACGGCAAAGATGAAGTCGGTGTGCGCTTCAGGCAGATACGACAATTTCAGCACGCTTGAGCCCAGCCCAACGCCCGTCCACTCGCCGCGGCCGATCGCCATCAGCGACTGCGTCAGCTGGAAGCCGTCATCGAACGGATGCGCCCACGGATTCATGAAGGACGTCAGGCGCTTCATGCGATAGCTTTCGCTGGTCGCTGCAATCGCCAGCAACGGCATCAGCGGCAGCCCCATCAGGAACAGGAAGATCGGCCGCGCACCACCCAACCACACCATCGCAATGGTGACCGCGATGATCAAGGTGGCCGAACCAAAGTCCGGTTGCGCGAGCAGCAACAACACCAGTACGCCTGATACGGCGAGCGGCTTGAGCAGGCCCAGGAAGCGCGTCTCGATGCTTTCGCGGTGGCGCACCAGATAGCTGGCCAAGTACACCACCAAAATCAACTTCACTGCCTCGACTGGCTGGAACGACGTGATGATCAAGTTGAGCCATCGCCGCGCGCCGTTGATCTTCATACCCAGGTGCGGCACGAACACCGCCAGCAGCATGATGAAAGCCACGAGCATCAGGAAGAAGGCATGCTTCTCCAGTTCCTTCAGCTCAGTGCGCATGGCGATGCCTGCCGCCAAAGCCCCGATGGAGAGAAACAGCAGATGTTTCTTCAGATAGTAGAACTGGCCGAAGTGCGAGCTGTCGGCCACGGCGATCGAGCTGGACGTCACCATCACGACACCCACGCAGGCAAGACCGACCAGGGCCACCAGCAGCGGCAAGTCGAACTTGCCGCGCGGGCCCTGCCGGCGCTTTGCTTGCGTTGTATCGAAACCGAACATGCCTCAGCGCACCTTCAACGTCGCCAAACCAATCAACACCAGCACCACGCTGATGATCCAGAACCGCACGATCACCCGAGGCTCGGGCCAGCCTTTCAATTCAAAGTGGTGATGAATCGGCGCCATGCGGAAGATGCGCTTGCCAGTCATCTTGAAGCTGGCTACCTGCATCATCACTGACACCGTTTCCATCACGAACACGCCGCCCATGATCAGCAGCACAATTTCCTGCCGCACGATCACCGCGATCGCCGCCAGCGCCGCACCAATCGCAAGCGCACCGACGTCACCCATGAACACCTGCGCGGGATAGGTGTTGAACCACAGGAATCCCAAACCCGAACCTGACAGCGCGCCGCAGAAGATCGCCAACTCGCCCGCACCGGGTATCGAGGGAATCCCTAAGTATTCGGAGAACACACGGTTGCCGGCGAGATACGCAAAAATGCCCAGCGCACCCGACACCAGCACGGTCGGCATGATGGCCAACCCATCCAGACCGTCGGTAAGGTTCACAGCATTGGAAAAGCCCACGATCATGAAGTAGGCCAGCACGATGAAGAACGCGCCCAGCGGCACCGCCACATGCTTGAACACCGGTACGTACAGCGCTGTTTCCGCCGGAATATTTGCCGTGTGAAACAGAAACCATGCCGCACCGATGCCGAACACCGACTGCCAGAAATACTTCCAGCGTGAAGCAAGCCCGCGGCTGTCTTTCAGAACCAGCTTGCGATAGTCGTCGTAAAAACCGATCGCGCCGTAGCAGATCAACACCAGCAGCACCAACCACACGTAACGATTGCTGAGGTCCACCCACAGCAAGGTCGCGATAGCCACGGAAAGCAGAATCATCACGCCACCCATGGTGGGCGTGCCGGCCTTGGACAGATGCGTCTGCGGACCTTCCTTGCGCACCACCTGACCGGCCTTGAGCGCAGCCAGCTTGCGGATCAGTGCAGGACCAAACAGCAAGGACAAAGCCATGGCGGTGAGCGCTGCCATGATCGTGCGGAAGGTGATGTACTGAAACAGGTGCGGCGTGGCGAAATGCCGTGCGAACCATTCGGCCAATTCAAGCAGCATCGTGTGCGCCCCCCTTCAAATCACTGCTCTTGAGCGCAACCACGACCTGTTCCATGCCCGACGAATGCGACCCCTTTACCAAGCTGGTGACGCCGGCGTGCAGTTCGGCGCACAGTGCTTTGATCAGCGCTGCCTTATCGGGGAAATGCTTGCCGCCTGCGCCGAACGCATCCACTGCCGCCGCGCTCAACGGGCCGACTGCAAACAACCGGTCGATGCCCCGTTCGCGCGCATGAGTGCCGACGCTGGCGTGCAAGCTACGCGCATCCGCACCCAGCTCGGCCATATCGCCCAGCACCAGCCAGCGCTCGCCACTGGCCAGCGCCAGCGTGTCGATCGCGGCATACATCGAACTCGGATTGGCGTTGTAGCTGTCGTCGATCAACACCCAGCCGCCCGGCATGTCGATGCGTTTGAGCCGCCCTTCCACTGCCGTGGCTTGCTCCAGCCCCGCGACGATGGTGTCGAGCGGAACATCCAGCGCCAGCGCAATCGCGCTGGCAGCCAAGGCATTGGCGATGTTGTGGCGGCCTGGCAACGGCAATTGCACATCGGCATCACCGTGCGGGGTACTCAGCACGAAATGCGAGCCATCGACGCGCTGCTCCAGAATTTCCGCGCCGACGTCAGCCTTGTGATCCAGGCCAAAACGCAGCACACGGCGTCCGCCTGCAAGCCCCATGAAGAAGCTGGCGAACGCATCGTCGGCATTGATCACCGCCACGCCGTCCGCTGGCAATGCGCGATACAGCGCACCCTTGGTTTCCGCCACCATCTCGATCGTACCCATCCGCTCAAGATGCGCGGGCGCGATGATGTTGACGAGGCCGATATCGGGCCGCGCGATGGCGGCGAGGTAATCAATATCGCCAGGCTTGCCCGCGCCCATTTCGAGCACGGCGTATTCGGTGTCTTCCGGCATCCATAGCAGCGTGAGCGGCAGGCCGATTTCGTTGTTGTAGCTGCCGGTGTTCACGTGCGTGCGGCCGTGCCTGGACAGGATCGACGCGGTAAGCATCTTCACCGTTGTCTTGCCATTCGAGCCAGTAATGCCAATTACCCGCGCGTTGCGTTGCGCGCGCACGGCACTAGCGAGGTCACCCAGCGCCAGTTCGGAACTCTTCACTTCGATTTGCGGCAGATCGCTGTCGACGCGATGCTCCACCAAAGCACCCACCGCGCCGCGCGCTTTCGCATCGGCGAGATAGTCGTGACCATCCACGCGCTCGCCCTTGAACGCGACGAACAAGTCACCCGGCTTTACCTTGCGCGTATCGATGGCAACGCCGGTCACCTCGGCATCACCGCCGTGCATGTGTCCATGCGTCCACATGGCAATGGCACTCAGGCGCATCATGCGTGAGCCTCCAGCGCGACGCGCGCTATGGCCATGTCGTCAAACGCACGCTTGCCGCCCGCGCCTTCCTGGTAGGTTTCGTGGCCCTTGCCGGCAATCAACACCACATCTCCGGTATGCGCCATCGTCAGCGCCGCACGAATCGCGGCTTCGCGATCGCGCTGCACCGTGGCAGCCTGCGGCCGCGTCATGCCGGCCAGAATCTGCGCAACGATGGCATCGCCGTCTTCGCCGCGCGGGTTGTCGTCGGTGACGATGGCGACGTCGGCCAGCCTCTCGGCGATTTCGCCCATCTGCGGACGCTTGCCGGCATCCCGCTCGCCGCCGCAGCCGAAAACGCAGATCAGCCGTGCTTCGCAATGCGCACGCAGCGCCTTGAGCGCTTGCTCCAATGCATCCGGCGTGTGCGCGTAATCGACCACCACCAGCGGCAGACCGTGCAGGCCACCGATGCGATTCATGCGCCCGTTCACCGGTTCCAGCGCTTCGACCGCCTCGACGATGCGCTCGAAGGATTCACCCAGCGCGGCGAGGCAACCGATCACCGTCAGGAGATTGGCGACGTTGAAACGGCCCAGCAGACGGCTGCGAATCTGCTTTTCGCCCCACAGCGTGCGCACGGTGAAAGCCACGCCTTCCGCAGAGGTGACGATATCGCTCGCCGCCACATCAGCATGCGCATCACCTGCGCTGCTCAATCGCCAAGCGTGCACGTCGGACGGCAGCTTGTCTGCCAGTTCGCGGCCAAAAGCATCATCGATATTGATCGCAGCACCCTTGAGCCCCGGCCACACGAACAGTTTGGCCTTGGCGGCGCCGTAGGCTTCCATGCTGCCGTGGTAATCCAGATGATCGCGCGTCAGGTTGGTGAAGGCGGCCACTTCGAATGCCGTCGCTGCAACACGCCCTTGCTCCAGCGCATGCGAGGACACTTCCATCGCCACGTGCGAGGCACCGTCGCGGCGGAACTCGGCGAACAACTGCTGCACGGCAATCGCATCCGGCGTGGTGCGCTCGCCTTCGCGCAATTGCCCATGCAGTCCCGCGCCCAACGTGCCGATGGTGGCGGCACGATGGCCAAGATGCTCCAGCGCTTGGGCCAGCAATTGCACTGTTGAGGTTTTGCCATTGGTGCCGGTGACGCCAATCACGCGCATCGCCTGCGAAGGCCGGCCGAAGAAGCGTGATGCGATTTCTCCCACGAAGGCATGCAGACCATCGATCCACAACACCGGCGCGCCCGGATCTTCCAGCTCAGCCGGCGCAGGCGCTTCGGCCAGCACCACGCTGGCGCCGCGCTGCACGGCGCCATGCGCGAAATCGATGCCATGCCCGCGCGTGCCGCGCAGGGCAAAGAACGCATCGCCGCGTTGCACTTTGCGTGAATCGAGCGCGAGACCAGAAACGACGATAGGCCCGACGGCCTTCGTTTCAGCGATGCCTTGCAGCAAGTGGTCGAGGCGCTGGCTCATGGTTCGACCGCCTCCACTGCGGATTGATCATCCTGTGGATTCTGCGGTGGCGCGGTGCCGGCCAATCCGCCGCCGGCCTGCAATGGACCGCCGACGTACCAACGCCCGATGTTGTCGGGCGGTACATCAAGCAGGCGCAATGCACCGGACATCACGCTCTGGAATACTGGCGCGGAAACCACACCGCCGTAATAGGCGTTTTTCTTGGGCCGGTTGATCACCACCACGCCGACCAGGCGCGGATCGGTGGCCGGCACGATGCCGGCGAACAACGAGTTGTAACTGTTCTTGGCGTAACCGCCGCCCGATGCCAAGCGCGCCGTACCGGTCTTGCCGGCCACGATGTAATTGGCGATCTGCGCACGCGTGGCCGAACCGCCCGGCGCGGTCACCGTCTCCAGCATGTCCACCAGTTGGCGCGCGATGATCGGCGAAATGATCTGCTTGCCGGCATCTTCGCCGCCTTTGATGAAGGTGGGGGTATGCATCACGCCGCCGTCGGCCAGCGTGGCGTAGGCCGTCGCCAACTGAAGCGGCGTAACGTTGAGGCCGTAGCCGTAGGCCATGGTGGCTTTTTCGATCGGGCGCCACGTACGACCTGGACGCAACAGCCCGGCCGATTCGCCCGGAAAACCGCTGCCCGTGCTTTCGCCGAAGCCGAAGGCGCGATAGGTGTCGTAGAGGAACTTGGTATCCAGCGACAAACCGATCTTGGCCGCGCCGATGTTGCTCGACTTGGTCAGCACGCCGGTGGGCGTCAACACGCCGTTGCCGCCGGTCTCCACGTCGGTGATGTCCTTGCCCATGAAGTACCAGTGACCGTTGCCAGTATCGACCAGGGGCGACGTGGGCGTGTACTTGCCGCTGGAAAGCGCCGCCGCCATGGTGAAGGTCTTCATGGTCGAACCGGGCTCGACCACGTCGGTCACGGTGCGGTTGCGACGTGCCGACGCCGGGCTGCCGGTGACGGCATTCGGGTTGTACGTGGGCAGACTCACCATGGCGAGGATCTCGCCGGTGTGAATATCCATCACCACCATTTCGCCCGAATCGGCGTCCAGGTCATCCAGCTGCTTTTTCAGTTCGCTGTATGCGAGGAATTGAATGCGGCGGTCGATGCTGAGCGTGAGGTTCTGGCCCGGCTGCGGCGCGTGCACCTGCTCCACGTCTTCGACGATGCGACCCATGCGATCGCGGATTACGCGCTTGGCGCCCGGCTTGCCGGCCAGCCAGTTGTCGAAAGCGAGCTCCAGACCTTCCTGGCCATGATCGTCGATATTGGTGAAGCCGAGCACGTGCGCGGTCACTTCGCCGGACGGGTAGTAGCGCTTGTATTCGCGCTGGCCATTTACGCCGGGAACGCCGAGTGCGATCACGCCCTGCGCCGCTTCAGGACTCATCTGGCGACGCAGATACGCGAAGTCGCGGTCCGCACGTTGCTCCAGGTACGACTTCAAATCATCCGGCGTGGTGCCTAATGCCTGCGCCAGCGCGGGAATGCGGTCCGCGTTGTCGAGCACTTCGGAGGGCACGCAAGTGATCGACACCATCGGCGTGGAGACGGCCAGCGGTTCGCCGTTGCGATCGAAGATCGTGCCGCGCGACACGGCGATCGGCACCACGCGCAGGAAGCGTGCGTCGCCTTGATCCTGATAGAACTGCTTGCGCACGACCTGTAAATCGAACGCACGCGCCATCAGCCCTGCCGAGGCGAGACCAAGTACGCCGATGACCAGCAACATGCGCCGCCGCGTGCTGGGGCCAGCGCCCTTGCGGCGAGAAGTGGATTTGGGCGGAGTCAGCGGCAGCCGGTTCATTGCCGCACCAGCTGTACGTCCTGGGGACGCGGCGTAAACATGCCGAGCTTGGTGCGCGCTTCGCTGTCGATGCGGCGCGGTTCGGCCCAGGTCGCCTGCTCCAATTCGAGCCGGCCGTATTCAATGTTCAATTCGTCGCGCTGGCTTTGCAGCTGCGACAGCTGCACGAACAAGGTGCGGCTCTGATGGCGCGTCCACACCACGGCGATCGCGCTCACCAGCACGGCAACCAGCAGGATCAGCAGGCTGAAGATGCCGACCGCCCTCATGCAAGCTTCTCCGCCACGCGCAGCACGGCCGAACGCGCACGCGGATTCGCGGCTTGCTCGGCGTCGGACGGAAACTGTGCCTTGCCCACGGCGGCCAACCGGGCCGGCGCTGCCGTGACCGGTGGGCCACGCCGGCTGCCTTGCACGCGGCCGGAGTGATCGCGGATGAATTGCTTCACCATGCGATCTTCCAGCGAGTGGAAGCTGATCACCGACAGGCGTCCACCCGGGGTGAGCCGTTCCAGCGCGGCATCAAGCCCGCGCTCCACGGATTCCAATTCGCGGTTCACGCGAATGCGCAATGCCTGGAAGGTACGCGTGGCCGGATGTTTGCCCGGCTCGCGGCGACCGATCACCCGCTCCACCAAGGCGGCAAGCTCACCGGTGCGAGTGATGGCTGAGTCTTTGCGATGCTCGACAATGGCGCGAGCGATTTTGCGGCTGAAGCGCTCTTCGCCGTAAACCCACAACACGTCGGCGATCTCGCGCTCATCGGCATGCGCGAGAAAGTCCGCCGCGCTTTCGCCTTGCGTAGGGTCCATGCGCATGTCGAGCGGGCCATCGGCCATGAAGCTGAAGCCGCGGGCGGCTTCATCCAGCTGTGGCGAGGACACGCCCAGATCGAGCAATACGCCATCGAGGCCTTCGGCGGTTTCATCCCACTCGGCGAGGGTGGAGAAATTGGCATGACGGATTGACACGCGTGGATCGCCGGCAAATTCGCGTTGCGCGGTAGCAATGGCCTGTGGGTCGCGATCCATCAGCAGCAGGCGGCCGTCGGGACCGAGGCGCGACAGCACGGCGCGAGCGTGACCGCCGCGTCCAAACGTGCCATCGAGATAACGCCCGCCTGCCCGCACGGCGAGTCCCTCCACTGCTTCATTCAGCATCACCGGGATGTGCTGACGCTCAGCCATGCCGCCGCACTCCCGCTCTTGTTTTCATCTGCCTGCGCCTGACCTTCATGGGTCAGAGCCGCAGGTCCGCCATGTCGTCGCTGATTTCGTCTTCGCCAATGGTTTGGCGGATCTTGGCCAGGTGGGCTTGTTCGCTCCACAGCTCGAACTTGTTGCCCATGCCCAGCAAAACCGCCTTTTTCTCGATGCCCGCCGCTGCGCGCTGACTGGCCGGCAGCAGGATGCGCATCGCGCCATCCGGCTCCACCATCGCGGCCGCACCGACCAGCTTCATCTGCAGGGCGCGGTGCACAGCCTTCACGTTCGGCAGGGCATTCACCTGGTCGCGCACCTTCTCCCACTCCGCGTGCGGGAACAGCCAGAGGCAGCCCGACTCGAACGGGTTGTAGGTGATCACCAGCCGATTGGCGCAGGCGTCCGTCACCAGCTCCCGATACGCAGTCGGGATAGCCAGTCGGCCTTTGTCATCAACAGTGATGGCGGTTTCGCCCTGGAACACGACCCTAAGGAACTCCCACGAAATCCCACGATTTCACACAGGGTCCCACGATAGTCTCGCCCCTTGAGACTGTCAAGAAAATTTTGCTTGTGAATCAAGGAGAAAGGCGAAGTTCTAGCGAAATTTCCAGTGATTTCTAGGAAGACTCGCAAGAGCTTTGATCGGTATGGTTTTTTTGGGAAACGGAAGTAAGTGAAGAGCGGCGCGAAGCAAGAGAAATGCCCACGTGGCACCTTTCCCACTTCTCGCCACTCTTCACTCAGTCCTGAATGAGGTGGAGTCGGCCTGTAAGCCGGGTTCTGTACGCCTTGCGGCGCGACAGTCATTCCTCTCGGCCAGGCGTCGCCACCTGGCTCCAGCAACCTACCCGGGAACAACGCGGGCCGCGTTATCGTTCCCCTATTTGGTCTTGCTCCGAGTGGGGTTTACCGTGCCACGCGGCGTTAGCCCCGCGCGCGGTGCGCTCTTACCGCACCCTTTCACCCTTACCTGTGCCCTTGCGGGCCATCGGCGGTTTGCTCTCTGTTGCACTGGCCGTCAGCTCACGCCGCCCAGGAGTTACCTGGCACTCTGCCCTATGGAGCCCGGACTTTCCTCGATGCGCACAAGGCGCGACGCGACTGTCCGGCCGACTCCGGTGGGCATTGTAGCGGGAGGAACCCACGCGCACGTAGGCTGGGATGAAATCCCAGCTTCGTTTATGCATGGCGGTGCTGGGATTTCATCCCAGCCTAGGGGCGGCATGCATGGTGACTTGCACTATTCCTGATAGAGCTGCTTGCGCGACGCCCCCGTAATCGCCGCCGCCAGTTTCGCCGCTCTGGAAGGCGGCAATTCCTCGCGCAGGATCGCGAACACTCGCTGTCCTTCGGCGAGCTTCGCATCCGTGTCCTCACCACGACCAGCAACGAGAATCACGCATTCGCCGCGCTGCTGATTGGGATCGTTCGCCACGCGCTGCGCCAATTCGCTCAACGGCTCGCCAATCACTGTCTCAAACATCTTGGTGAGCTCGCGCGCCAGCACCGCTTCGCGCTCCGCGCCAAACACATCGCGCATATCGGCCACGCTTTCGGCGATGCGATGCGAGGATTCGTAAAAAATCAGCGTGCGCGAATCACCCGCAAGTTCTTCCAGCCGACTGCGGCGCGCGGCCGACTTGGGCGGAAGAAAACCTTCGAACACGAAGCGATCGCTCGGCAGCCCCGCGACGGACAACGCGGCAATGGCGGCACACGCTCCGGGCACTGGGATGCAACGAATACCGGCTTCGCGCGCCGCGCGCACCAGGCGAAAACCCGGATCGCTGATCAACGGCGTGCCAGCATCCGAAATCAAGGCCACCGATTCACCCTGCTCCAAGCGCCGCACGACGGCCGCCACCGCTTCGCGCTCGTTATGTTCGTGCAAGGCCACCAGCGGCGTACCGATATTGTTTTGCAGCAGCATGGGGCGGCTATGCCGGGTGTCCTCGGCGGCAATCACAGCGACGCTGCGCAAGGTCTCGATGGCGCGTGCGGAGATGTCGTCGCGATGACCGATCGGTGTCGCCACCACCCAGAGGCAGCCCATCTGATTAGACATTTTGCAAATACCCTTCGCGGCGAGGCCATGATGCGATCGGCTATGATCGCGCAATTGCCTACGGCGATGCTAAGGAAACCCATGCGCCCGAGTCGTCTTGTCGCGTCAGGACTGCTGTTTTCGCTGCTGTTGAGCGCCTGCGTGCCGTCTGTGGTGCCGCGCTCGCCGGCCGAGATCGCCGCCGCGCAGAGCGCCGCCAATCTGGCCAGCCAGGGACAGTTCGACCGTGCCGCGCAAGCTTATTTGACGCTGGCCACGCAGGCGCCGGATCGCGCAGACCATTACAAGCTGCTGGCCGCCGAGGCCTACCGCGAAGAGAACGCGCTCGATCGCGCCACACCGATCGTGATCGGCATTCGCCGCGACAAGCTCAACGATGACGAGCCCGTGCGCCTGGATCTGCTGCGTGCGGAAATCGCGCTGCACCAGCACGATGCAGCCACGGCGTTGAACCTCACCACGCAACCGGATCTGAGCGTACCGCCCAATCTGCGCCCGCGATTGTTGATCCTGCGCGCGGACGCGCTGGCCGGCACCGGCGATCTATGGGGCGCAGCGGTCAATCGCATTCAACTGGACAGCACGTTGCAAGGGGCCGATCGCGCGCAGAACCGCGATCAAGCGCTGACCTTGCTGACCAAGCTTGGGGTGCAACCCCTCAAGCAGCGCGCCGCTGCCATGCAGTCGGACGATCGCATGCTGCCATGGGTGAACGAAGCGCTGGGTCGCCTCGGCGTCACGGTGGCCCAAACCCAACCCAATCTGCAGCAGGCCGTCGGCACACTGGTAGCCGGCAACGACGCAAGCGTGCGCGAGGGCTACAAGATGCCGGCGCACGTCGCACTGCTGTTGCCCAACAACGATGGCTTGGCACCCATCAGCGCCGCGATCCGCGAAGGCTTTTTTGCTGCGTATTTCCAGTCATCGGATACACACGCACCACGCGCCACGGTGCGCGTGTACGACAGCGGCGGCAACGCAGCGGCGGCCATCAAGGCCTATAACCAGGCAGTCAGCGATGGCGCACTCATGGTCGTGGGGCCATTGCTGCGCCCGGAAGTCACCGGCGTGCTCGGCCAGTCCGCGCTACCCGTGCCGGTGCTGGCACTCAATCACGTGGAAAACAACAAACTCTCCGCCGGCAATGCGAGCGAATTCGCCTTGATGCCGGAAGACGAAGGCGCACAAGCGGCCGATCACATGGTCGAGCGCGGCCTGCATAACGCCTATGTGCTGATTTCCGGCGACGATTTCGCCAAGCGCGCCGCCGCGGCCTTCAAGGCCGAGCTGGAAGCCAAGGGCGGGCAGATTGCCGGCAACGCGCAACTGCCAGCCAGCGGCGTGAACTACGGCGACGCCATCAATGCCTTGAATGCGGGCAGCGCCGGCACCGACGCCGGCATCTTCATCAGCATGCGCACCGAACAGGCACGCCTGCTGTTGCCGCAGTTGCGTGTGCAACGCATCGCTCTGCCGGTGTTCGCCACCTCGCACATCTACGGCGGCAGCGACAACCCCACCGCCGATCGCGATCTGGAAGGTGTGGAATTCTGCGATGCCCCGTGGCTGTTCGACGCGCAGTCCGGCCTGCCCAACTACCAGGACATCGCCGGCCAATTGCCTGCTGCACGCGGCGCTACGTCCCAGTTGTTCGCCTTCGGCATGGATGCATGGAATTTGGTGCCGTATCTCGACTGGCTGCGCAGCCATCCGGGCAGCTATCTGCCCGGTGCCACCGGCCAACTGGCGATCGACACGTTCGGCAACGTGAAGCGTGTGCTGACCTGGTTGAAGTTCCAGGACGGCGTGGCGCGCCCGAGCAACGGCAGCCTGCAACTCGACAACACACCCGGCGGCCCCGCACCGGCAAGCAGCGCGCCTGCGCCAGCCAGCAGTGCACCTACGCCAGCCACGCAACCAAACGGTGGCTGATGCGTGCAGCAGGAAGCGCGTTCGAGCAACGCGCATGCAAGGAGCTTGAGCGAGCAGGATTGAAGCTGCTCGCTCGCAACTACACCACGCGTTACGGTGAACTGGATCTGGTGATGCATGACGGCGATACCGTGGTGTTCGTCGAAGTGCGCCATCGCATTCGCGCCGGATTCGGCGACGCCGCCATGTCCGTCACGGCGGCCAAGCAGGCCAAACTGGTGCAGACGGCACAGCTGTGGCTGGCGGCGAATCCTAAATATGCGCAGCGCGTTTGCCGGTTTGATGTGGTCGCGTATGACGGGCCGGTTGATAACGCGACAATGCAGTGGTTGCGCGGTGCATTTGACGCGTCGTAGGTTGGGTTACTCGGACTTGATCCGGGAGTAACCAACGGATTACGCCGAAACTGTTGGGTTACGCTGGCGCGAACCCAACCTATGATGGGCGTCCATGAATCTTCCAGCCTCCCTGCTCGACACCCTGCGCACCCTCTTCGGTGTGGACGCCTGCTCCACCAACGACGCCGAACGCATTGCCTACGCCTACGACAACTCGCGCCGCAACGCGTTACCCGATGCCGTGGTATTCGCACAGGAGCATGCGCAAGTTGAAGCACTCATCCGCGCCTGTCGCGAACATCATGTCCCGGTGACGGCGCGCGGCCGTGGCACCAACACCACCGGCGCAACCGTGCCAGTTGATGGCGGCGTCGTGGTGAGTTTCGAACGGATGAACCGCATCCTGCGTATCGATCCGGACAATCGCCTCGCGATCGTCGAACCGGGTGTATTGAATGGTGACCTGCAACGCGTCCTCGCACCGCACGGTTTCTTCTGGCCACCCGATCCCACGTCGTCTCCGTGGTGCAGCATCGGCGGCAATCTCGCCTGCAATTCGGCTGGGCCGCGCACGGTGAAATACGGCAGTCCGCGCGAAAACACACTCGGTTTGCGCGCAGTCGCCGGCACGGGCGAAAGTTTCCGTTGCGGCACCTACACCAGCAAAGGCGCAACCGGCTATGACCTCACGCGCCTGCTGATCGGCTCGGAAGGCACGCTGGCACTGATCACCGAAGCGACGCTCAAGCTCACGCCAAAACCTTCCGGTTTGCGTACGCTGCGCGCCACCTATCGCGACGTCAGCAGCGCCGCACATGCCGTGGCGTGCATCATGGCGCAACCCGTGACACCGTGCGCGTTGGAATTCATCGACGACGTCGCGCTGAAACTCGCGCACGATCACGGTGGCGGCGATGTGCCGCTTGCCGGTGCGATGTTGATGATCGAAGTGGATGGCGAGCCAGAAACGCTGCCTTCCGCGGTCGATGCGGTATCGCGCGCAGCGCATGGCGAAGGCCTGGAAACGCTCCACATCGCGCAAACTGCGGAAGAAACCCAGGCGTTATGGTCGGCGCGCAAAGCGTTGTCACCGGCCCAACGCACCATTTCGCCAAACAAGATCAACGAAGACGTGGTGGTGCCCGTCAGTCGCCTGCCCGAATTGGTAAACGGCATACGCGAACTTTCCCGCAAACACGACGTATTGATCGTTACCTTCGGCCATGCTGGCAATGGCAACTTGCACGTCAACCTGCTTCCGCGCGATGAAGCCGAGCGCACCCGTGCGCACGCCTGCCTGGCCGAAGTGTTTGCGCTGGTGATCTCCTTGCAAGGCACGTTATCGGGCGAACATGGCATCGGCCTGGTGAAGCGCGAGTTCATGCCATTGGCACTGGAATCGGCCACACTCCAGCTTATGCGCAACGTGAAAGCCGCCTTCGATCCGGATGGCATTTTGAATCCCGGCAAGCTGCTGCCGTGAAGAAGCAAACCGATTCGCTCACCTCGTTGCTCGCAGAAATCCGCGCATGCCAGCTGTGCGTTGCGCACTTGCAGGATGGCCCACGTCCGGTATTGCAAGCCAGCACCTCATCACGCCTGTTGATCGTAAGCCAGGCGCCTGGGCGCAAAGTTCACACAACCGGCATTCCCTTCAACGACGTCAGTGGCGATCGCCTGCGCCACTGGCTGGGCGTGGATCGCGAGACGTTCTACGACGCCAAACGTATCGCCATCGTGCCGATGGGTTTCTGTTTTCCCGGCAGCGGACGAAGTGGTGATCTACCACCGCGCCCCGAGTGCGCGCCAGCCTGGCATCCACGCTTGCTGCCGCTGCTGAAACAGGTGCAATTGACGTTGGCCATCGGCCAGTACGCGCAAGCCGGCGTGCTCGGCGAACAGCGCGGCGTTTCGCTTACCGAAACGATGCAGGCCTGGCGCAAGCACCTTGCGCATGGTGTGCTGCCGTTGCCGCATCCCAGCCCGCGCAATCAGCTCTGGCTCAAGCGTAATCCGTGGTTTGAAGCCGAACTGCTGCCGGTACTCCGCGAACGGATCAAGCACGTCCTGTAGGTTGGGTTAGCGCAGCGTAACCCAACAGTTCGAGGCGATATCGTTGGGTTACCCCCGGATCGAGTCCGGGGTAACCCAGCCTACGCACCTACCCGCCTGGCTCATACAGCCCGCCGCGAAAAAATCAGGTGCAAGCCGAACAGCATGAACACCGCGCCCGCACAACCATCGATCCAACGGCTGATGCGAAGATAGCCGCGCCGCATAACCGGCAACGCAAAGCAACCCGCCACGAACGAAAACCACAGGAACGTCTCGGCCACCACCAACGCCCACAAGCCCCAGCGCGCGGTCGACGAGACGCCTTCGCCCACGAAGGCCGAGAAAATGCTGCCGAAATAGATCACCACTTTGGGATTGGCGAGATTGGTGAGCAGTCCGTTGCGCAACGAGCGCCACGCACCAGCAAAGACTTGCACCGGCTCCGCCGCCGTTGTTTTGGCTGGCTTCGATAAAGCACCGCGCAGCATCTTCAAACCCATCCAGCACAGATACAGGCCGCCGCAGATGGAGATCAGCCGCTCCAGCCAGATCAGCCTGTGCAACAGCAATTGCAGGCCCAGCAACGCCAGCGCCGCCCACATCGCCACGCCGAGCGTGATGCCGGCCACGCCGGCCATCGCTTCATGCCGCGAGCGGCTGACTGCCGTCTGCGAGACGAAGAAAAAATCCGGCCCCGGACTCATCAGGGCAATGATCTGGACGATCGCGATGGTGATGAACAGGCTCATGGGGTCGCTCCGGATAACATCGGTGCAGTGTAAGCGCGGCGGCGTGCGGCGGCGATCCTTGCTGGCCGGGTCGGGCTTCCCTTACGCTGCGGAAAATCCAAGCCTGTCATTCCGGCGAAGGCCGGAATCCAGTCACGTACGTTGCGCGAAGCGCTCCGAACTTTATGCCGAGTGCTGCGCACGACGTATTTAAACTGGATTCCGGCCTTCGCCGGAATGACGGTGAAGTCATCACTGCAAACCGAGCAAATCGGCGCACTAACAGGGGAAAGCAACACCATGCAGGAAACCAGCCCATGAGCCTCAAGTTGCGACTCATCGCGATGAATTTCCTGCAGTACTTCATCTGGGGCGCCTGGCTGATCACCATCGGGGCCTATTGGTTTCAAAACCGGCATTGGTCCGGCACGCAATTCGGCGCGATTTTCTCGACCATGGGCCTGGCTTCTCTGTTCATGCCATCGATTCTGGGCGTGGTGGCCGACAAGTGGATTCGTGCCGAGCGCCTTTATGGCTGCATGCATCTGGCCGGTGCAGCGGTGCTATGCGTCGTGCCGCAGATCAATGATCCCGGCACGCTGTTCTGGGTCATGCTGCTGAACATGATGTGCTACATGCCTACCATCTCGCTGGCGATCACCGTGGCCTACAACGCGCTGAAACGCGACGGCGCCGACGTGGTACGCGTGTACCCGCCGATCCGCGTGTGGGGCACGGTGGGTTTTATCGCGGCCATGTGGATGGTGAGTCTGCTGCATCTGGAAACCACCACGGGACAGTTCTATGTGGCGGCCGGCGCATCACTGCTGCTCGGCGTCTACGCGTTCACGCTTCCGCCTTGCCCGCCGCGTCAGCGCGGCCAGGATCATCGTTCCTGGCTGGATGCGCTGGGCCTGACGTCGTTCGCGCTGTTCAAGCAGGCGAAGATGGCGATCTTCTTCATCTTCGCCATGCTGCTTGGCGCCGCGCTGCAGTTGACCAATGCCTACGGCGATACCTTCCTACATGACTTCGCCCATGTCGATGTGTACAAGGATCTGATCGCGGTGCGTTATCCGGCGATCATCATGTCGATTTCGCAGGTGTCGGAAACGCTGTTCATCCTTGCCATTCCCTTTTTTCTGAAACGCTTCGGCATCAAGACCGTGATGCTGATCAGCATGCTGGCATGGACGCTGCGCTTCGGCCTATTCGCGTTCGGCGATCCCGGCAATGGACTTTGGATGATCGTGTTGTCGTGCATCGTCTACGGCATGGCCTTCGACTTCTTCAATATCTCCGGCTCCTTGTTCGTGGAAGGCCAGAGTGATCCAGCCATCCGCGCCAGCGCGCAAGGCTTGTTCATGCTGATGACCAATGGCGTCGGCGCCGTGCTGGGCAGCTCGATCAGCGGCTGGATCATCGATGCATATTTCACCCGGGCCGATCATTCGCTGGAATGGCATGGCATCTGGCTCACCTTCGCCGCATATTCGCTAGTGGTGGCGGTGTTGTTTGTGTTCCTGTTCAGACACAAGCATGAACCTGAGACGCTGCGAGGCGTACCAGCACATTAAGTAGGCTGGGATGCAATCCCAGCATCGGGAGTCTCCATAAAGCTGGGATTCCATCCCAGCCTACGGTCCCGATACCCCAGGCATTTGGGCGGTTCAACGCTACAATGTGCGGATGCAAATCGGCCCCTACCGCATCGACCCGCCCGTAGTGCTAGCCCCTATGGCCGGCGTCACCGACAAGCCTTTTCGCCTGCTGTGCAAACGGCTGGGCGCGGGACTGGCTGTGTCGGAGATGACCACTGCCGATCCACGCCTGTGGCAAACGCGCAAATCCCTCAAGCGCATGGACCACGAGGGCGAGCCCGAGCCCGTGAGCGTACAGATTGCTGGCTATGACCCAGGCATGTTGGCCGAAGCCGCGCGCTTCAATGTCGCCAACGGTGCGCAGATCATCGATATCAACATGGGTTGCCCGGCCAAGAAGGTCTGCAACGTGTGGTCCGGGTCCGCGCTGCTTCAGGACGAACCGCTGGTCGCGCGCATCGTGAAGGCGGTGGTAGATGCCGTGGAGGTTCCGGTCACGCTGAAAATCCGCACTGGCTGGGATCGCCAGCACAAAAATGCAATTACCATTGCCCGCATTGCCGAAGACAACGGCATCGCCGCACTGGCGGTACACGGTCGCACGCGTGCCGACAAATACGAAGGCGAGGCCGAATACGAGACCATCGCCGCGGTGAAATCCGCGGTGCGTATTCCAGTGCTGGCCAATGGCGACATCAACACGCCGCAGCAGGCCAAGCACGTACTGGATATCACGCGCGCCGATGCGGTGATGATTGGCCGCGGCGCGCAAGGTCGTCCGTGGATTTTCCGCGAGATCGCGCATTACCTTGCTACCGGCGAGCTGCTATCGGAGCCTTCTCCGCTCGACGTGTCGAACATTCTGCTCGACCACCTTGAGCACCTGCACGGGTTCTACGGCGAGCAGGCCGGCGTGCGCATCGCACGCAAGCATCTTGGGTGGTATGCCAAAGACCGACCGGAAAATGCAGCCTTTCGTGATGTAGTCAATCGCGCCGATACCGCGCACGAACAGCTTCGGCTCACGCGCGCCTATTTCGAAGCACTGCAAGATAACTGGCGCATCGCAGCCTGAAAGGACGCGCCATGGCGCCGCAAGAGCTGCGTGCGTTTTGCAAACTTTCTTTAGATTCCAAGCCACAGCGCTCGACTCACCCAGAATCCTCCTGCGAATTCATCGATTTTGGAGGAAAGTATGAAAGCCCGTCTCAACGCTCGCGCTATCGGCGGGCACCGTGGAACATGGGCGCTGTGGGGATTGCTGGCCGCTTCCGCATCAGCATTAAGCCTGCTGCCCACCGGCAAGACCGAAGCACACGGCTACATCATCGGTGACGCGAAATCCCGCGCCTTCCTGTGTAGCTCTGAAGGTGGCCGATTGAATAACAACTGTGGTCCCGCCGAGCGCCAACCGCAAAGCATCCAATATTTTCCCAGCCTTGCCGATTGGAACCACTATCCGAATCCCAACCGCGGCTGTCCCGGACGTTTCAACGAATGTGGGCCGGCTGACGGTTGGATCGCATCAGGCGGCCGGAATGGCTGGGGTGCCATCGATGAGCAAAACGCCACACGCTGGTACAAAAACCGCATAACGCCCGGTGAGCACACGTTTACTTGGTATTACACCCAGGGCCACCCGGGCGACTACCACGAGTTCTACATCACCAAGAAAGGCTGGAACCCGAATCAGCCACTGACTCGCGAGTCATTCGAGCTTGTACCGGTTGCCAGTTTTGGGCCAAGCGACAAGCCGGGCAACAACGTCGGGGTTGATTACAAGGTCAACATTCCGGCCGATTACGATGGCTATCACGTGCTGCTGGCAGTCTGGAAGGAAGGCAACCGGAGCCCAGGCGCCTTGACCCAGTTCTTCTATCAGGTGGTCGACCTGGACATCGTCAACGACGACGTCACCCAGCCCGAATGGAACCTCATTGGTGCGATGAATCCGGAACCGCTGCTGCCTGGCGACAAGGTCGGTGTGCGCGTGTTCACCGAAGAGGGTGAAGTGCTGCCTCAGCCGAGCATGCTGGTAATCGACAGCGAAGAGAAAGGCGACCCCCATGTATGGTCGTATGGCCTGGCAACAGCGCTGAACAACACCGCCAACATCGGCTTTCGCACTGGCTTGCTCGATGACCAGGGACAAGTAGCACCGAATTATGGCCAGAATCACTTCTATGTCCGGCCCGATAGCCGTGTGACACGCGTGGAGGTGGTCAAGTACATCGCCGATCTGCCAACCACGTTGCGCCTGAGCGGCCTGCAGGACAGCTACGCCATGGTGGATGGCCGTGTGAACCTGCATTACAACGCGCTCGCCACCGGCAACGAAACTTACACCATCAATACGGCGGTGTTCCGCGGTGGCAAGCAGATCGCTTACAAAGCGGGCTCGGTGGGCAACAACGCGCATTTCAGCATGGCGTTGGAAAACGCAACGCCCGGCACGTACGACGTGACCGCGGTGGCTACCGCCAACAACCAGTACAAGGCGAGTGCCTCGCATCGCTTCACGGTGGTAGCCGAGTCACCGGCCCCCGAACATGACTTCGTTTACCCGCAGGGCCGCGACCAATACACCGGCGGCACCAAGGTATTGCAACCGAAGGACGGCAAAATCTACGAATGCAAGCCTTGGCCGTATGAAGGTTGGTGTGGCTCGACCTCCGATTTTTACGAGCCTGGCAAAGGCATCTTCTGGAGCGAAGCGTGGACGGAGGTGTAATGGCACAGGGCCGCACGCAATGCGGCCTCGGTGCATGGCATGCGCAGTGAATACACCCCGTGCGCAACGATCCGAACGCGGTGTTCTTTTTTACGTTGGTGCAGGCGCGAGCTACGGTGCATTGGCACGGCGCTCCAAACCTCGCAAGCCTTTGCGGTGTCGATGCGGGCATCATGAGCGGATCGTTTCCCGCAGCAATGCCCGCATGCCTCTGCGCTCTAAACAGCACCTCGCCTCTCTGTATCGCATGCTTTTGTTGCTCACGGTGGCGTTACCGCTCGCCGGCTGCGAAGCCACCTTGTTTGCAGGCTTGAACGCTACCGACCGCCGCGCCGGTATTGAAACGCAGCACGGCCTCGCCTTCGATGCGGCACACGGCGTGAAGCTGGACGTGTATCAGCCTGCCGCCACTGTGCATGCACCACTCGTGGTGTTCTTCTACGGCGGCAGCTGGGTACGCGGCGAACGCGCCTGGTATCGCTTCGTGGGTACCGCGCTGGCGGCTCACGGCGTGGTGGTAGTGATTCCGGACTATCGAAAGTATCCGCACGTAAAGATGGACGGCTTCATGCAAGACGCCGCGCGTGCGGTGGCGTGGGCGCACGAGCACGCGCAAGAGCTGGGCGCAGCACCGGATGACATCTTCGTGATGGGCCACTCGGCCGGCGGGCAGATCGGTGCCCTGCTGGCGACTGACCCATCATGGCTGGCGCCTTACGGTTTGCGCCCGGACGAATTGGCCGGCTTTATCGGCTTGGCCGGCTGCTACGACTTCATGCCGATTCCCGCCGACGAAAAGGACATGCTCGGCATGTTCGGCCGCGATGCGGCATCGCAAGCACGCGCACAGCCGGTGCGGTTCGTGCACGGTGCCGAACCGCCGATGCTGCTGTTGCAAGGCCTGGCCGATCGCGAGGTGGCGCCCTCGAATGCCGAGTCGCTGGCACACGCGCTGCAAGCCCGCCATGAAAACGTCGTCTTGCGCCTATATCCCGGCGTAAGCCATAACGCACTGGTATTTGCATTGTCGCGGCCGTTCCGCACCGAAGCCCCCACGCTGGACGACGTGTTGCGCTTCGTCCACGACCATCCGCTGGCCGCCGCCCGCTGAACCAGGGGGCCGCCCCTCGTTTGGACGTCTATTTGCCGTATCCGGCCTAAACCCGTCACATGGATATGCCAGACTGGGCAGTGAAACCCCGGGCTAGTGCGTGTATGATGCGCAATTCCCCTTTCCATCTCTTTATCCGTAAAGAAGGATATAAGCCGCGATGAGCAACTATCTCTTCACCTCCGAATCGGTCTCCGAAGGCCATCCGGACAAGGTCGCCGACCAGATCTCCGACGCCGTACTGGACGCCATCCTGACCCAGGACAAGCGCGCCCGCGTGGCCTGCGAAACCTTGGTGAAGACCGGCGTTGCCATCGTCGCCGGCGAAGTCACCACCAGCGCCTGGATCGACCTGGAAGCGCTGACCCGCAAGGTGATCCTGGACATCGGCTACGACTCCAGCAACGTCGGTTTCGACGGCGAGACCTGCGGCGTGCTGAACCTGATCGGCAAGCAGTCGCCCGACATCAACCAGGGCGTGGACCGCAAGAAGCCCGAAGAACAGGGCGCCGGCGACCAGGGCCTGATGTTCGGTTACGCCACCAACGAGACCAAGGACTTCATGCCGGCGGCGATCTACTACTCGCATCGTCTGGTCGAGCAGCAGGCCAAGGTCCGCAAGAAGAAGAACTCACCGCTGCCGTGGCTGCGCCCGGACGCGAAGAGCCAGGTCACCCTGCGCTATGAAGACGGCGTGGCGACCGCAATCGATGCCGTGGTGCTGTCCACCCAGCACGATCCGAGCGTGAAGCAGAAAGATCTGGTCGAAGCCGTGCGCGAGCACATCTTGAAGCCCGTACTGCCGGCCAAGCTGCTGCACAAGAACACCAAGTTCCACATCAACCCGACCGGCAAGTTCGTGATCGGCGGCCCGGTGGGCGACTGCGGCCTGACCGGCCGCAAGATCATCGTCGACACCTACGGCGGCTGGGCTCGCCACGGTGGTGGTGCGTTCTCCGGCAAGGATCCGTCCAAGGTGGATCGTTCGGCCGCCTACGCCGCCCGCTACGTGGCCAAGAACATCGTGGCCGCCGGCATCGCCGACCGCTGCGAAGTGCAGGTGAGCTACGCCATCGGCGTGGCCGAGCCCACCTCCATCTCGGTCACCACCTTCGGCACCGGCAAGATCGCCGACGACAAGATCGAAAAGCTGATCCGCAAGCACTTCGACCTGCGTCCGTACGGCATCATCAAGATGCTGGACCTGATCCATCCGATGTACCAGGCCACCGCCAGCTACGGCCACTTCGGCCGCACGCCGTACCAAGTGAAGGACGCCGACGGCAACACCTTCACCGCGTTCTCGTGGGAGAAGACCGACAAGGCCGACGAGCTGCGTGCGGATGCGAAGCTGAAGTAAGCACCGGCTTCTAGCTCGCGACAAGAAACGGGCCGCTATGCGGCCCGTTTTGTTTTGGGCGCAACGCTGCGCATAAGCTTTCCATGACAATCGTGTTTTTTCGCGCGCTGCGATATGTTGCCGGGCCTACTACCAACTGCACGACCATCCATGACCAGCACTTCGTTCGAATACGCTGCACCCGAAAACTACGTGGATTTCTTCCACACTTTGACGCAGGCGGCGTTGAAGCACCAGCCCATCGAAGCCATCTACGCATTCGCGGAACAGTATGGTCCGCACGTGCTCGCGCTGCCCGAAGACGACGACAACCCGGCACAACCGCCGCCGTCGCCCGGCGAATGCCGCGCTGTCGCGAGGGCCTACATCAGCAGCATTCCACGGCCAGAGTTGCGTTTCGCCTCACGCAAGGAAGCCGCCCCCGAACCGGGCGAACCCTGCGATTGCGGATCCGGCCAGACTTTCGAAAAGTGCTGCGGCGCCTTCCTGGAGCGAACGGGAGTGTTCATCCTGCCCAACCCGCTCATGCACCTGCTGCCTTTGCTGCCGCAGCGCCAGTGGCCGGACTTGGCGCATAGCGCGATTGACGTGGACATGGTGGCCTTCATGGCGCGCATCCTGCTCCAATCGCACGAGCCACAGACAGCCCTGACGCTGCTGGCGCCGTGGCTTGAAGGAAAAAAGAAGCCCATTCCCGCCGCGCATGCCGAACTGCTGAACGCGCTGATCGATGCTTACGATGCACTCGACCAGCCGCGCAAGAAGCGGCAACTGCTCGACAACGCGCTCAAGCGTGGCGATCACGTCATCCGCGGCGATGCCCATCAGCGCCTTGCCGCCCTGGCCGCCGATTTGGGTAACTACGAAAAGGCCTGGCAGCACTTCGAGGACGCTGAGCGTGAAAATCCGGAGGACTCGGCGCTATCGAATCTGGAAGTACTGTTGTTGTTGCAACAGGGCGATGAAGAAGATGCACGCGCACGTGCTCAGTACTGGCTGGAACATTTGCAACCAAAAGACACCCCCGAAGACAGCCTGCGCATGACCTTCCTGCGCAACGTGGTCGAGCGGGGAGAAGCGGCCATGGCGGATTTCATCGATGCAGACGGCCTCAGCGAAGAAGCCCTTGAACACCTGACCGACCTGTTCTACGAAGACGCCCCCGATGAAGGCGCCTGCTACAGCCTGCCGCACGCTACTGCAGACCATGCAGGCCAGCTGGTGCCGCAACCGGAATTGGCCGAGGCCCTGCGCCATTGGCAAGAAGCATTTCCGCAGGTACAGGCCGCCCTCACCATGAGCGGCGTAACCGACCATCCTGCTTTTTCCGCACCGGATGACTGGCTGGATGCGCTGGAAGAATTCCCCGGGCTATGGAATAGCCTGGAGGTACTCGACGATCTGGTACTGGCCCTCGACTCCGAATTCGATACCGATGACCACGCCGGATCCGACACGCATCTCGAGTACCGCGAGCTGCGCGAACGCCTGCTGGACCGCGCGCAGCGCCTGCTCACGCTCAACTTGCAAGTCAATGGCGCCGAAGGCAAAACCCTGGAATGGGGCTTCCACGGCAATCGTCCGGCTTTGCGGCTTATCGCACAGCGCATCCATGGCGATAGCAGCGTCCCGGCCAGTGACGAAACCCTTGCCTGCATCGAATGGATGCTTGCGCTCAACCCAACCGACAACCACGGCATGCGCGAGCAGGCCATGCAGATTTACCTACAGCGCCAGCAATTCGACAAGGCGCTTGCGCTTTCGGAGCGTTACCCAGGCGACGGCAATATCGACATGCAGTTCGGCACCGTGCTTGCCCTGTTTGCCACCGGCCAGCAGGAAGCTGCTGCTGCAGCGCTCGCCAAAGCTCACGAGTTCGTTCCCAAAGTGGCCCCCATGCTGCTGGCGGACAACCCGCTCAGACCCAAGAACGACGCCTCCACCGGCTTCATCAGCCACGGCAGCGAGTACCAGGCCTGGGACTATCGAAGAAATTGCCTGGCGCTATGGCGGCAACAGCCCGGTGTGTTGGAGTGGCTGAAAACACGGATCGAGTGAGGCCATGGGCCGCAGTTGTAGGCTGGGATGAAATCCCAGCATCGCCATGCCAAACATGCTGGGATTTCATCCCAGCCTACGCAGATGCGCCGGCAAGCCGGCGCATTCAGAACTTTGAAAGCAATCCCCTCGAAGGCTGGATGCACGGATGCGTCAGTCTTCCTTACCCGCCTGCGAAGCCAGCACCACCTTCTTGCTCTTGTGCCGATGGGCGAGCCGCGTAGTGGACTTGGCACGATGCGTCTTGGCCACCTGCGGGCAGCTTCTGCCGCGATGCGGCGTGCAGCCACGCGAGGCGCGACGGTGCGCAGGTGCGGTTTCGTCCGCTTCCGCCGTTTCAATCGGCGACAGCGCGGACAGCACGCGGTGGGTGGTGCTCGGCATGCCAGCGCGGGCGACCAGTTCTTCCGGTGTCGGCTGGTTGTCGAAGCCGTCGTCCAGCAGGCGGGCCATCAGATTGTCGCGGGCGGAAGCGCTGCGGCCACCGAGCACCACGGCGAACAGGCGGCGCCCGTCATGCACGGCGGTGGAAGCCAGGTTGAAGCCGGAAGCGTCGGTAAAGCCGGTCTTGAGGCCATCCATGCCGGGATAGCGGTCCATCAAGTTGTTGTGGCCGCGGATCAACTGGCCGCGGAACACGAATTCCTTGGTGGAGAAGTAATGCGTGTACTGCGGAAAGTCGCGATACAGCGCCATGGCGAGTTTGACCATGTCGCGTGCGGTGGAGGTGTTGTTGGGATCCGGCAACCCGTTGGCGTTGGCGAAATGCGTGGAGGTCATGCCGAGCAGCGCGGCCTGCGCGGTCATCATCTCGGCGAAATGGCCCTCGTTGCCGCCCAGGCTTTCAGCCACCACGCTCGCCGCGTCGTTGGCCGATTTGGTCACCATGCCGAGGATGCAGTCGTTGACGGAAATGGTCTGGCCCGTACGCAGACCCAGCTTGGTCGGCGCGCGCGAGGCGGCCCAGCTGGAAACCGGCAGATCCTGATCCACCTTCAACTTGCCGCTCTGCAGCGCCTGGAAGGTCAGGTACAGGGTCATCATCTTGGTGAGCGAGGCCGGGTAGTTCTGCTCATCCGCATTCACTGCGCTGAGCACCTCGCCCGTGGCCGGGTCGATTACGATGGCGGCATAGCCTGCGTGTGCCACGCCGGCAACGCCCAGCAAAAGCACCACCGCGAACAGGCTCCACAGCCGGTTCAACCACTGCATTGGCTGGATGGATTGGATGTTCGCCACGGCCTTTCACTCCCGAACCGCGGTACTGCCCCCGCGTCGCGCAACCTTAATGCATGACAATCGCAAATTCCAGAGGAAACGCTTTAATCTGCCATGCTAAGTACATGTTTTCTTGAATTTTACCGACCTCGAAGGCGTAAATTTTCGTTATGCCGCGGTGACGGTGGTTTGAAATTTGTATCGACAGTTGGCGACAGTTTCTTTAAGCGAACCTTTCGCCGGCTGCCGACAGAGGAATGCAAAGAGCGAGCCAGTAGAATGGCCGCATGTCCCTTATCCAACTCCAGCGCCTCGACTTCAGCGTCGGCGGCCCTCTTCTGCTCGAACACGTCGATCTGTCGATCGAGGCCAACGAGCGCGTCTGCATCGTCGGTCGTAACGGCGAAGGCAAATCCACCCTCATGAAACTGATCTCCGGCGAATTGCAGCCGGATGACGGTGAAGTGCGCGTGCAAAGCGGCGTGATCGTCGCACGCATGGCGCAGGAAGTACCGCAAGCCACGTCCGGCAGCGTCTTCGACGTGGTGGCTGAAGGCCTTGGCGATCTCGGCCGATTGCTTGCGCGTTACCACCACCTGCTTGCCGAGGGTGATTTCGACGCGCTTGGCGACGTGCAAAATCAGATCGAAGCACAACACGGCTGGGATCTGGATCGACGTGTCAGCGACGTGCTGACGAAGCTTGAGCTTCCTGCCGACACGGATTTTGCCGCGCTTTCCGGCGGCATGAAGCGCCGCGTACTGCTGGCGCAAGCACTGGTACGCAAGCCGAATGTGCTGTTGCTGGATGAGCCGACCAACCATCTGGACATCGAAGCGATCGGCTGGCTGGAAAGTTTCCTCAAGCAGTTCGAAGGCAGCATCATCTTCATCACCCACGATCGCAGCTTTCTGCGCGCACTGGCTACACGCATCGTGGAGATCGATCGCGGGCAGCTGACCAGTTGGCCCGGCGATTACGACAACTACCTGCGCCGCCGCGAAGAACGCCTGCACGCCGAAGCGCAAGCCAACGCGTTGTTCGACAAAAAGCTGGCGCAGGAAGAAGTATGGATTCGCCAGGGCATCAAGGCGCGCCGTACCCGCAACGAAGGCCGCGTACGCGCACTGAAAGTGCTGCGCCGCGAACGCGCCGAGCGGCGCGAACTCAGCGGCAACGCCAAGATGGCGTTGGCCACTGCGCAAGCTTCCGGCAAGAAAGTCATCGAGCTGGACCACGTGCATCAGGCCTATGGCGGACGCGTGCTGATCGACGATCTAAGCACCACGATCATGCGCGGCGATCGCGTCGGCATCATCGGACCCAATGGCGCAGGCAAAAGCACTTTGCTGAAAATCATGCTCGGCGAACTGAAACCGCAACGCGGTGAAGTCAGCCTGGGCACGGGATTGCAGATCGCATATTTCGACCAGCATCGCTCGCAGCTCAACGACAGCTTGAACGCGCTGGATAACGTTGCCGAAGGCCGCGAGTACATCGAGCTCAACGGACAACGCAAACACATCATCGGCTACCTGCAGGACTTCCTGTTCTCACCCGAACGCGCTCGCGCGCCGATCACGCGCCTTTCCGGCGGCGAACGCAACCGCCTGCTGCTAGCGAAGCTGTTTGCGCAACCGTCCAATCTGTTGGTGATGGACGAACCCACCAACGATCTGGACGTCGAAACGCTGGAACTGCTGGAAGAACTCCTCACCGAATACAAAGGCACCCTGCTGCTGGTATCGCACGACCGCGAATTTCTCGACAACGTGGTGTCAAGCACGCTGGTGCTCGAAGGCGACGGCAAGGTAGGTGACTACGTCGGCGGTTATAGCGACTGGTTGCGGCAGAAGCCGGCGGAGCGTATCGCTGCCGCGTCGCCGTCACCAGCAACAAAACCCAGCCAGACCGAAGCGCCCGCTGCCACCAGCGTCAGCGAAAAACCCAAGCGCAAACTCAGCTACAAGGATGCACGCGAGCTGGAACAATTGCCGGCACGCATCGAGCAACTGGAAGCGGAAGTCGCCAAGCATGCCGAAGCGATGAATGACCCCTCGTTCTATCAGCAAGACAACGCGGCGATCCAGAAGGCGAACGACGCTTTGGCGAAGGCGCAGGCGGAACTGGATTCTGCGTATGCGCGATGGACAGAGCTGGACGGCTGACCGATAGGTTGCTTGCCGGCATCGGTTGCCATGAAAGTGCACATCCCTCTCTGATCCGTCGCCCCGGCGAACGCCGGGGCCCAGCGACTTTCGGGGCACCTCAAAAACAAAGACACTGGGCCCCGGCATTCGCCGGGGCGACGGTTGATGGAAGCGCTGCACGATTGTTGAGGTCCGCGCTCCGCTCACCCCAACCTGCGATCAATGTTCTTCGTCCATCTTCGCCAGGTGCGCGTGCATGATGCGATCCGTCCACGCAATACCGATCGCCGAAAGAATAAAGACCACATGGATGATGGTCTGCCACATCACGCCCACCGGCGTCAGCGTGGCACATTTGAGCATGCTGCCGCCTTCAGTCGCCTGCGCAATCGCGGCGAGTGTCTCTGGCGAGCAGAACGGCAGGCCATTCAAGGTGCCGGCAGCGATGAAGGTCTTGAGCAGGTGAATGGACGAAATGCCAATGATCGCCATCGCCAGCTTCACCTTCAGCACCGAGGCATTCACATGGGAGAGCCATTCGGGCTGATCCGGATGGCCTTCCAAACCAAGCCGCGACACGAAGGTCTCGTAGCCGCCGACGATCACCATGATCAAAAGATTGGAGATCATCACCACGTCGATCAAGCCAAGCACGATCAGCATGATTTCCTGCTCGCCCAGGCTTGGCGCTTCATGGATCAGGTGCCACAGTTCTTTGCCGAACAAATACACGTAGACACACTGCGCCACGATCAGGCCAACGTAGAGTGGCAGTTGCAGCCAGCGCGAGCTGAAGATCAGCAGCGGCAAGGGGCCGAGGCGGCGTTGAGGGTAGGCAGGCTGGTCCATAAGCGCTTTCCTATTGAGTAGAGAGAATCCATGCTTGCAGCATTCCCGCGCCGGCGGGAATGCCGGTGTTCGACGTCAACCGGTATTTTGCAGACCTTGCGCGACACCATTCACGCATGCCACCAGCGCACGCAGAAGATGATCATCATTGCGATCAGTGGCGCGCCAGCGCTGCAAAAGGTCGACCTGCATCAAGCTCATCGGGTCGACGTAAGGATTGCGCAGGCGGATCGACAGCGACAAACGCGGATCATCGCGCAGCAATTCATCGCTGCTTTTGAGCTTGAGCAACCAATGGCGGGTGCGTTGGAATTCCTCGCGGATCAGGCCGAAGAACGTGTCATGCAGCGGACCGGCGAGTTTTGAGAAGGCTTCCGCGATATCCAGGTCGCACTTGGCCAGCACCATTTCCACGTCATCCAAGGCATTGGCAAAGAACGGCCAATCACGCGCCATTTCCACCAACGTGGCTTCACCATGCGTGGCGACGGCGGCCTCAAGTGCCGCGCCCAAGCCATACCAACCCGTGATGATGGAGCGGCATTGCGTCCACGCAAAAACCCATGGAATGGCGCGCAAGTCTTCCACGCCGCGCATGCTGCGCCGACGGGATGGGCGTGAGCCAAGCGCCATCTGTTCGATCACATCGATCGGGGTTGCCGCACGGAAGTAATCGACGAAACCTTCGCGGTCGACAAAGGCGCGATAGGCACGCCGGCTTTCCGCAGCCATGGAGGTCATCACGTCGCGCCACTGCGCTTCGCGTGCGTCTTCGTCGCGCGGGCGCACGCTGGCGCGCAGCACGGCGCCGACGGTTTGCTCCAGATTGCGCAAGGCCAGCGCGCGAATGCCGTATTTGCGATGGATCACTTCACCCTGCTCGGTAACGCGCAGGATGCCGTTGATCGAACCACGTGGCGAGGACATCAGCGCCGGCGTCATGCGTGCGCCACCGCGGCTCGCCGAACCGCCGCGGCCGTGGAAGAACGCCAGGCGAATGCCGGCCTGCTGCGCAACATCCATCAACTCCACCTGCGCGCGCTGCAAGCCCCAACGCGATGCCAGCGTGCCGCCGTCCTTGCCGCTATCGGAGTAACCCAGCATGACCCATTGGCAGTCATCGCGGGCACGCAGGTGGTCGCGATAAACGGGATCGTCGAGCAAGGCGCGCAGCGTGTTTGGTGCGTTCTTCAGATCATCGACGGTTTCGAACAGCGGCGCGATGTCGAGCGGCACGTGGGTGCCAGTGATGAGGCCGCCGTACCTCGCCAAAGCCAGCACGGCGAGCACGTCGGCAGCGGAGCGCGCCATGCTGATGATGTACAGACCCGTTGCATCCGTGCCGTAACGTTGCCTCGACTCGTGCAGCGTCGCGAACACCGCGCGCAAGGATTCAGCCTGCGCATCATCGGTTTTTTCCAGTACACGTTCGCCGCCCGCATAAGGACGCAATGTCACCACGCGCTCTGCCGGCGCACGCTGCGTCCAGGTTTCATCGCGCAACAAAGCCGCCAGCGCATCGTCATGCACGCGCGAATCCTGCCGTACGTCCAGCCGCGCCATATGGAAACCGAACGTGCGCACGCGCCAGATCAAACGACGCACCGCATACGCACCGGCGTTGAGACCGCGATGATCGATCAGGCCATGCACGATCAGAAGCAGGTCATCGATCAGTTCTTCGGCGGAGTGATAACCCTCGGCGTGGCCGTCTTCGAGCGTGGCTTCGAGTCGCGCACGAATAAGGGTCAGCAGGCAGCGATACGGCATGTCCGCATGGCGCGGACGGATGGTCGCCGCAGCGCGCGGAAATTGCTCGCGATAGTCCGCCAGGCGCTTCAACAACGCTTCGCTGAACGCGACGCGATCATCGGTCTGGCTGAGCAGGCGCGCCAGCACATCGACGTCGGCAATGTAATGCTCCAGCACGTGCGCACGCTGCGTCGCCAGGCTGTTGGCGATGGTGTCGGCGCCGACGTTCGGATTGCCATCCATGTCGCCGCCCACCCAGGTGGCAAAGCTCAGCAGGCGCGGCAGCGGTACGGCCACGCCGTAGATTTCCTGCAAGGCATCGGCGAGCAGCTCATAGAACGCGGGCACGATGCGATAGATGGGATTGGCGAGATAGAAACCGACGTGGTGATGTTCGTCCTGCACGCTAGGGCGGATCGGCGAAGCCTCTGCCGTCTGCCAACCGGCGGACAACGCCATGAAGATGCGGTCGTCGTCTTCCTTGCGCTCTTGCGGCGTGCGGGTGGGGTCGAAGTTATCGACCAGCGCGCGCACGATCGCCTGTTCCTTTTCGAGCAGGGAGCGGCGGATCGCTTCGGTGGGATGCGCGGTGAACACCGGTTCCACCTTCAGCTTGTACAGCCATTGCAGCAGTTCATCCGCGCCGACGCCCTGCTCCTTCAAGTGCTGCAATACGTACAGCAGCGATTCGGGCTGCGCGGTACCGCTTTCGCGCTGGTAGTCGCGGCGGCGGCGAATGCGGTGCACACGCTCGGCGGTGTTGACGGCCTGGAAGTAAGCGGCGAACGCGCGGGCCAGCGCTTCGGCTTCCTCTGCCTCCCATCCAGCCAGCGACTCGGCCAGATCGTCGACCGCCCGTCCTTCCCGGCGGCGACGGATGGAAGCGGTACGCACCTGCTCCACGCGCTGGAAAAAAGCCTCCCCGCCCTGCTCGGCCAGCATGCGGCCCACCATCGCGCCGAGCCGGTGCACGTCTTCGCGCAGCGGGCCGTCATGGGGCAGGAATTCAGGGTCGCGAGTGGCTTCCATCAGGGCCTCCGTGGAGTTAGTCCCCTAGCCTAACCAATTTATGCGGCAGCGCGGCAATCCATTCGTCATAAGCATTGTTCTATGGCTAGAATGGCGGTCTTCGCCGAGGGGCGCTGCGACCGTGGGAAAGGTAACCACGGCCAGGCTCGGTGGATGCCTCGAATGCAACGGCGCTCATGACGCGATGTTCGCGTCGGCCTGGCCTATACCGGGCTGGGTTTCCCCCATGAGAATCGGAGCCATCCCTCCATGAATGCTGTCACCAACGAATCTGCTACCCACGACTACAAGGTCCGCGACATCTCGCTGGCCGACCTCGGCCGCCGCCGCATCCGCATGGCCGAAGAGGAAATGCCCGGCCTGATGGCCATCCGCGCCCGCTATGCGACCGCCAAGCCGCTCAAGGGCGTGCGCCTGTCCGGCTCGCTGCACATGACCAAGGAAACCGCGGTGCTGATCGAGACGCTCAGCGCCCTCGGTGCCTCGGTGCGCTGGGCCTCCTGCAACATCTTCTCCACCCAGGACGATTGCGCCGCGGCCATCGCCGCTGCCGGCATCCCGGTGTTCGCCTGGAAGGGCGAGACGCTGGAGGAATACTGGGACTGCACGCTCGACATGCTCACCCACCCCGGCATGAAGGGTCCGGAGCTGATCGTGGACGATGGCGGCGACGCCACGCTACTGATCCACAAAGGCGTGGACATGGAAAACGGCGACAACTGGGTGAACACGCCCAGCGGCAACCACGAAGAACAGGTCATCAAGGACCTGCTCAAGCGCACCGCCAAGGAACGTCCCGGTTTCTGGAAGAAAGTCGCGGCTGATTGGAAGGGCGTTTCGGAAGAAACCACCACCGGCGTGCATCGCCTGTATCAGATGATGGAAGCCGGCAAGCTGCTGGTGCCTGCCATCAACGTCAACGACTCGGTCACCAAGAGCAAGTTCGACAACCTCTACGGCTGCCGCGAATCGCTGGCTGACGGCATCAAGCGCGCCACCGACCTGATGGTGGCTGGCAAGGTGGCCGTGGTGTGCGGCTACGGCGACGTTGGCAAGGGCTGTGCGCATTCGCTGAAGGGCTTCGGCGCCCGCGTGATCGTCACCGAGATCGATCCGATCAACGCTCTGCAGGCCGCGATGGAAGGCTTCCAGGTCACCACCGTGGAAGACACGCTCGGCATCGCCGACATCTACGTCACCACCACCGGCAACAAGGACATCATCACGCTGGAACACATGGCGGCGATGAAGAACAACGCCCTGGTCTGCAACATCGGCCACTTCGACAACGAGATCCAGATGGATCGCTTGAACACGGCGAAAGACGTGACGCGCGAGAACATCAAGCCGCAGGTGGATCGCTATACCTTCGGCAAGACGAATCACAGCATCTACATGCTGGCCGAAGGTCGCCTGGTGAACCTCGGTTGCGCGCACGGCCATCCGAGCTTCGTGATGTCCAACAGCTTCAGCAACCAGACCCTGGCGCAGATCGATCTGTGGGCGAACAAAGACAAGTATGAAAAGACGGTCTATCGCCTGCCCAAGAAGCTGGACGAGGAAGTGGCGCGTCTGCATCTGGAACAGATCGGTGTGAAGCTGACCAAGCTGACGCCGAACCAGGCCGCTTACATCGGCGTGCCGGTGGAAGGGCCGTATAAGCCGGATCATTATCGTTATTGATCGTTTCGCATGCCCTCTCTCCTTCCGAGAGAGGGTTGAGGTGAGGGTCAACCTCGCCTCAGCTCATAGCTATACCTCACCGTCATTCCGGCGAAGGCCGAAATGACGGTGAGGTGTCTTTGAAGCTTTTGGTGGAGTCAGCGATGCGCCCTCAATGGCGCAACCCAACATTCACCTTCCGCACCGTCTCCACAAAACTCTCAAACGGAATATCAGTCACGCCCACCAAACACGTGTGACTGTTCTCCCCATCCAGCAACCGCCCCACCACCGGCTCGTCGACGTATTCAAACCAATGCGTCCCCACGATCGCCGGATCGCTCGCCGCGGCCTGCACATAGCGCGCATAAGCCTCACCGCGTTGCGCTTCCGTCCCCACTGACACCACACCCTTGCCGAACGGCCCGCGATCGCTCGAGCCAAAATGGAACTCGGTGATCATCAGCGGCTTGTCGAGCTTATGGATGGCATCGAGATCGACACCGTGTTGCGGCAGATCCGTATACACGTTGAAGCTGATCACATCGCAATACTTGGCGCACGAAGCCACCGCTTCGGGCGTATTCACCGCAAAGCGGCCCCCCAGGAACAGATGGTGCGGATCGTGGCGACGCATCGCCGCGGCGACGATGCTGAAGTATTGATCGGCATAGCGGCGCAACCACGCGCTGTAATCCTCGGCAATCGCCGGATGCGCGGCATTTGGTTCCGGCGCGGGGAAATTCACCGCCTCCAGCGCCGCCCAGTCCGCCAGCCTGATGCCCCACGCGGAAGCCAGCGTCGATGCTGTTCCGTACTTCTGTTTGAGCATGGCGATAAATGCCTGCTTGGCTGCGCTGTGCGCCTCACCGTGTAGCGTGCCTATCGCCAAACCCCAACGCCCTTGCGGTCCCTGCCCTGCCCACGCCAGTTCGTTGTCCGCGTAGTAGCCGAGCAACCATGGGTCATCACGCGATGCGGCCGTGTCTTCCGCCACCGATCGGTCGGCCGCTTGCGCAAAGCGCGGATCGAAGGGATCGGGCATGCGGCCCCAATAATCGTAGCCGCTGGAAACATTCCCAAACTGTCCACGAACGGCGATCGACAAGGTGTATGCCAGGCGGTGCTGCTCGGTCAGCACCTTGTCGCTCCAGTTGCCGATGGTGTTGAAACCCCAGGCTTGCAAACGATCGAGCGTGCGCTTGCGCCAGGCGGCCAGCCAATCGGCACCATCCACGCGATAAAGATTGGCTTCGTAGAAATCGAACCAGCGTCCGTGATTCGGAAGGCCTGCACTCGCCGCACGTTCGGGATCACGCGTATCGCTGACTCCATAAAACGCGTTCCACGGCGATCGACCCGGCGGCAGCTGCACGAACATGTATTCGCGCCCTTGCACGTACGTGCGTGTGTCGTCGGGCGTTATCGTGTTGAGGCCCAACGAGAAGAACGCGTGGCCCTCCGGCGTAACCAGCCACCAGCGGCCGTTCGCTTTTTGCGTGTGGAACCAGCCGGTGCGCGTCAGCGGTGTATCGTCGCGGCCACCATAGACATCGAAGCCACGGCGCTCGATCAATTGCGTTTTCAGGCGCTGCTGTTCTTGGGCGTGCGCGTTGCGCAAGGCGGCATCGCTGTCGATTTTCTCTGGCCAATCGCTGCGCGTGTACTGGCCCCACTGATCGACGATGCCGCGATAGGCATCCTGCAACACCGCATCACCTGCACTGGTTTCCAGCTTGCCCAGCAGCAACTGCTGCGTCGCTTGCGGTGCCGGTATGCTCAAGCGAATGTCGCGAACCTGTGCCAGGTCGATCGCCCCTTCCACCAGCGTCGCGACGAAAACAGCACGCCCATGATCATCGAACGGCATCGGCGGCCCTACCTGCATGCCGAATGCGCGTGGTGATGTTGCGTGCAGCGGAATCACCAACGTTTGGGCCGGACCTGCAGGCAAACCGACCTGCGCATGCAAGCGCTGCCCTCCCGTGCCATCGATGGTCACGTCGAGCGTCACCGCCCATGGCATCGCATTTTGCAACGCAATCCGCAGCGCACCCTGCCCGTTCCAGTTCCAAACGCCGGTTGCGGGTGTGATGACGATCTGGGGCTGAGCGGCTGGCTGGAACACATAACGCTGCAGCGGCATGCCATGGACATCATGTTCAGCACGATTGACGCGTTCCACGTGCTGCAACTGGATGTTGGCCGGCATGGATGACACGGACAGGTTCGCAACATCCTCAGCAGCACTGCCAAACGGCAGCACGATCAGCGCCAGCCCGGCGCACAGCACGATCGGTTTCATGGCGAGATTTTGTAGGTTGGGTTAGCGAAGCGTAACCCAACACAGATGCCTTGGCGTGTTGGGTTACCTCCGGATCAAGCGCTGTCTCTTGATCACAAATCCGACACAGCTGGAAAGTCCAGCTTTGCGAGGATCACTCCCTCCCCTGCGGCAGTAGGGGAGGGCTGGGGTGGGGTTGCTTGGGCTTTAGCGCGTAGCTGAATATCGCGATGAATTTTGACGGCATGAATTAATGCGGCGACATACACCTTACGGCGGTGTGCAGCCTCCGCCGCTCGCTTCGCTCGCACCCCACCCTAACCCCAATGCTCCGAACTTAAGGTTTTTCAATCGCCGGAAACTTTTGCTCGTCATTCCAGCGAAAGCTGGAATCCAGTGCCTTTCGGCCCCCAAGTCGCTGGATTCCAGCTTTCGCTGGAATGACGAATATGGAATCTGTGATGACTGAAGAAGCCCTAAGTTCGGAGCATTGACCCTAACCCTCCCCTGCAAGCAGGGGAGGAAATTGGTTCGCGGCGTTTTGCAGCTTCGGCCACGATCAGCAAGTTCGAAAAGATGTTCAAGAGACAAGGATCAAGCCCGGGGTAACCCAACCTACACCCACACGGCGCACCTATGCACTCACGTGCCGCAAGCTCCACTTGCGCCACAGCGCATACACCGGCACACCCAGCACGATGATCACCACGCTCATGCCCGCATCGCGCGGCGTATCGATCACCGTCGCGCCGATCACGCCCAGCACCGTCGCCACGAACACAAACGGCAAGACAGGATAAAGCGGCACGCGATAAGGCGAACTCTGCGCGCCGAATTTGCGCCGGTACCAGAACAAGGTGGCGATGCCGAAGGCATGCCCCAGCCACTCGCCCACGGTGGTGTAGTTGACCAGCGAATCGAACGTGCCCGTGACGATCAGCACGATGGCCCACAAGCCGAGCACCGCCAAGGCAACTTGCGGCGCACGCCAGCGTGCGTCGATTTGCCCCACCGAACGGAAGAACATGCCGTCCGCACCCATGGTCTGCAGCACGCGCGCGCCGCCGGCAATGGCGATGCTGCAATAGCCAAAGGTGGAGCACGCGATACCGATGGCCATGACGGTGGCGCCGCGCGGCCCGAAGATGCTGCTCATCAAATCCGCCGCCGGCGCCTTGCTGGCCGCCAGGCCCGCGTGTCCGAGGCCCACGAGGTAAGCGATATTCGCCAGCACGTAGCACACCACCACGCCGACCAGGCCAAGCGTGAGTGCGCGCGGCAAGGTGCGCTGCGGATCGCGCACTTCGCCCGCCATGTCGTTCAAATAATGGAAGCCGCCATAGGTAAAGAGCACTGGCAACACGGCGCCGATCCACGCGCCCGTCGATACATGCACCGTCGTGTCCACCGCCAGTACGCCGTCGAAGTGTCCATGCGCCAGCACCAGGCCCACCACCAGCAGCATGCTGATCGCTGCGAGCTTCAGCAGTGTAAATACATTCACCAGCCACGCGCCTGCCCGCACGCCGAACAGGTTGACGCCGACGATAAAGAAGATCGCGCCCGCCGCCACCGGTTTCACCCACACGCCCGGCAAGCTTCCAGCCCGGCAGAAGTAATCGGCAAACGTCACCGCCACCGCCGCCACACTGCCGGGGTAGTTGATCAACGCCATGGTCCAGCCGAACAGGAACGCCGGCAGCGCACCGAAGGCTTCGCGCAAATAAAGATAGATGCCGCCGGCCTGCGGACGCCGTGCACCCAGTTCGGCGTAGCACAGCACGCCGGCCAGCGTGAGCAGGCCGCCCAGCACCCACAATGCCAGCAAAGGCAAGCCAGACGAGGTGCGCTCGGCGACGGTGGCCGGTGTGCGGAAGATGCCGCTGCCGATCACGCCGCCAACCACGATGGCGGCGCCGCTCCACATGCCAAGCCGGCGCAGGTAGGAAGAGGAGGATGAGGTGTCGTCAGTCATAGATGCCGACATTAACCTGAGACGGTACCCGATGTCCGGTGACCTTTGCCCTAGATCGCTGATCTGTAACTCTCCTGTGTGAAGAAAATCGGCGCTGACGTGTATACACGGGTGAAGGCGGCCGACCGGTCGCGACAAGGAGATCCCATGAAGCTCGTAACGCGGCTAGCCATGTTCGCCCTGGTGCCAATGCTGGCAGCCTGCCATTCGTCCGGTGGCGGCCAGGCACCATCAGCCATGGCATTGAGGATTTACGATGTACCTCCAGCCCAGACCAACGTGCTGAGCAGCGCACTTGCCAGGGTCTTGGTCAAGAACGCCAGTGTCACGGTGGCGGGTCCGGGCAAGTTGCTGATCTATGCACCAGCGGACACACAAGCGTCGATCGAAGGCGCGATTGCAAGCCTACGTGATTCGTCACCCGCCAAGGCCATGGCGACGCCAGTGGAATTACACGCCTGGATCATCAACGCCGAGCCGGGTGACGCGCCTGACGATCCGGCGCTGAAGGCACTCGGTCCAAGCCTCGCCGCCTTGCGCCAAACGATGGGCCCGTCGAGCTTCCATCTTGAGCAAGCCATTTCGGCCGCAGGCTCGGAAAACCATAGCAGCTCTCTCACGCTGGAAAACCAGGGCTCAATCCAGCAATTCGATTTCCAGATCGGCGCCATCCAAGGTGACGTACTGAGCATGGATGTGAGTTACAACATGCCGAACGGAGCAGGATTGGCGACGGCCAGTCTGGGCCACGCCATGATGGGCGTGCAGGCTCATCTGGACACGCGCCTGGGCCAATACACCTTGCTAGCCAAAGTCCCAAGTGGTTGTTCCACCGCATCCGCTGCGCCATCTGCGCCCTGCGAAAAAAACTGGCGCTTACTGGTCGTGCGCGCTGATCGCACCGATTCCTCGCACTAAGCCAGCTGTCGCATGACGCTGCGCAAGGAGGCGTTGTATGCCTGTTATCAGCGGTTGGAGAAGCCGCTGTACAACGTGCTTTTTCGCCAGTTGTGGCAACGGGAGGATTGCCAGGATTTGATCCATGACACGTTCATGCGTATTTGGGAGCGACAAGCTGGCGTGAACGAAGAAACGCTCGATGCCCTGGTCTGGACCATCGCGCTCAATTTGGCGAAGAACCGCTTGCGCTGGCGTGTATTGCGCAAGCACGAACCGATCGATGAAGAAGCCATGCAAGATTTCAATGCCAGCAACGACGGCGGCGATTTCCTGGCCGAGCGCCGCGTGCGCGAGGCACTGCGCAAATTGCCAAACGCGTGGCGCGAGGTTCTATTGCTATCCGAATTCAGCGGCATGCGTGGCGCTGAAATGGCGGAGGTACTGGGCATTCCGGTCGGCACGATAGCCTCGCGCAAGCACTTGGCGCTTGCACGGCTGAAGGAATACTTGGGAGAGCATTTTCATGCGTGAATTAAGCCATCTGCTGCGCGAACTGGAGCCGCCGCCGGGTGGCCTGCAACGCTTGCAACGGGCCGTGGCCGCTCGCGAACCGTCCCCATGGTGGCGAGCCCGTTATATCCGACTCGCTGCACTCAGTTTCGTTGTGTTGGCTGCGTTATTCATGACATGGCGCATGCCCAGCCTACTGACCAAGCGGCAGCGCACGGCCCTATTGCGCGATGCCATGCAACAAGCCATTACGCCGGGCCAGAACGAACTACGCATCCAGAATGGAAGCGCGCTGGAGTTGCCCAGCGGACAAGCCAACGTGCGCGTCTACCTGGTGCAGACAGAATCTCCCTAGCACCGGTCCAGCGCCACTGGATGAGCCAGCGCAATGACCTAAGGCACGTTGACATGCCAAAACGCCGTCCCGGATACTCCCGCCGTCACGCGCCATGATTCGTTACTTGGCGCATCGGCCCCGAGGGGTGCTGCGACGGATATCCATCCGCCACGCTCGGCCTGCCGACCACAACATTCAAGGGCGCCCACCCCATTGATTTGGAGGTGTCCCCATGTCTGCTCCGCATTTTCGTCTCGCCATTGCTTCTTCGCGGCAGTTTCCATCCGTCCACCCGGATGACGTCCATCTCGTTGCTGTACTGAAGCTGCTTGGCATAGAGCCCACCGTATGCGTGTGGAATGATCCCGACGTGGATTGGGCGGCGTTCGATACCGTGCTGATCCGTACCATCTGGGATTACTTCGAGCATTACGCGGCCTTTCTCGCCTGGACGCATACGTTGGATCGGTTTGGCGTCACCGTCATCAACGATACGCAACTGCTGCGGTGGAACAGCGACAAGCGTTATCTGCTCGATCTCGAACGGTACGGCATTCCGGTTATTCCCACACGGGTGGCGCAAGGGGCATTCCTGCAGGCGGTGTTATCGCAGATGGCCGATCGCGACGTCGTGATCAAACCGGCCGTGAGCGGCGGTGCATGGCATACCGTGCGCGGTAAAGTCGGCACCGCGGATTTTGAGCAAGCCGTGGCGACATTGCCGCCACAACTTGATTATCTGGTGCAGCCATTCGTGCCGGAGATCGCAAGCGATGGCGAATGGTCGCTGCTCTATTTCGGCGGCACGTATAGCCATGCCGTGCTCAAGCGCCCCACCGAGGGCGACTATCGCGTGCAGGAACAGCACGGCGGCAGCACGATGCAAGCCACACCCGACGCATCCATCGTGCAGGCAGGCAGCAACATCCTTGCGGCGGTTGCTGCCCTGGGCCACCAGGCACCGATCTATGCACGTGTGGATGGCGTGGTGGTGAACGGGCAATTCCTGCTGATGGAGCTGGAAGTGATCGAACCCTCGCTGTTCCTCGCTGAGCGGCCGGATGCGGCGGAACGGTTTGCGCGCTTGCTGTTGGAGCGGCTGCAAGAGCTACCGCGCGAAGCCCGTAGGCTGGGATGAAATCCCAGCTGCTGGGGCCGTGATGATGCTGGGATTTCATCCCAGCCTACGTGCCAGCACCCCAAACCTTCGCAAGACGCGGAAGTTGGTTGCCTGCCATGACCAGCTCCCTCCCCTGCGATAGTAGGGGAGGGTTGGGGCGGGGTTGCCTGTGCTCTAGCGGACACTCAACTTAGGCAGCGCCATTTACGCTGCTCGCTTCGCGGCAAGCACAGACCAGCAAGCCACCCGTACTAGAATCCCACCAACACCATCACTCGCACGCCACGTGTCCAACACGTCACGCAAGATCATCCACGTCGACATGGATGCGTTCTACGCATCCGTGGAGCAGCGTGACGATCCTTCGTTGCGCGGCAAACCGGTGGTAGTGGCCTGGCGCGGCGCACGCTCGGTGGTCTGCGCGGCCAGTTACGAAGCACGCAAGTTCGGCGTGCGTTCGGCGATGCCGGCGGTGCGCGCCGAACGGCTGTGCCCACAAGCGATCTTCGTGCCCCCCGATTTCGTGCGCTACAAGGCCGTGTCACGCCAAGTGCGCGAGATTTTCGCGCGACATACTGAACTGATCGAACCGCTGTCGCTGGACGAAGCCTATCTCGACGTCACCACCACCAAGACCGGGCTGCCGTCCGCCACGGCCACCGCGGAAGCCATTCGCGCAGCCATCCGCGAGGAAACCCAACTCACCGCTTCGGCCGGCGTGGCGCCGAGCAAATTCCTGGCCAAGATCGCCTCGGACTGGAACAAGCCTGATGGCCTGTTCGTGATCCGCCCGCATCAGGTCATGGCGTTTCTCGCACCGCTGCCTGTGAACCGCCTGCCCGGCGTGGGCAAAGTGATGGAAGCGAAGCTCACCGCACTGGGTATCGCCACCGTCAGCGAGCTGCGCGCGTTGCCAGCCGAAGAACTCGAACAACGTTTTGGCCGCTGGGGCCGGCGCTTGCATGAGCTTTCCTTCGGCATCGACGAACATGCCGTGCAGCCGAATCAGCTCACCATGCAAGTGTCGTCGGAAGACACTTTCGAGCATGACCTTACGCTGGACGAGCTTGAACCGCATATCCGCCGCCTTGCCGAAAAAACCTGGGCCGCGCACGAGCGCGAACGGCAACGTGGCCGTATTGCACGCACCATTGTGTTGAAGCTCAAAACCTCCGACTTTCACACGCTCACCCGCAGCCTGACGCCCTCCGTGCGCCCGCGTTCGGCTATCGAACTCGCTGATCTGGCCTGCGCTTTGCGCGAGCGGGTCGAACAGGTCGCGATTAGCCGCTATCGCCTGGTCGGCGTAGGTTTGTCCAGCTTCGTCGACCAGGACAGTTTCATGGCGCAAAGCGATCTGTTCGAAGGTTTGACGTGAGCACTTTCGTGCGCGCATGGACGACATTCGTCGTGATACTCGCGATGGTTTTCTGCGCAGCACCTTCGCGCGCCGAAGACGGCTATGAATTGTGGCTGCGTTATCACCCGCTTGAGCCCACACAGGCGACGCTCTATCGCCAGCATGTTTCCGAACTGATCATCGGCGCATCCACACCAGCGCAAGAGGCAACTCGCAGTGAATTGCAGCGCGGCATTAGCGGACTGCTTGGCGGCGCCCTGCCGATATCCGATCGCGTCACTCGTGATGGTGCGATCATCGTGGGAACTCCGCGATCGGCGTTGATCGCTGCGCTGCATATAGACGTCCAAAATCTTGGGACCGACGGTTACGTCATTCGCAGCGTTGCCATGGATGGCCATGCGGCCACCGCGATCGTCGCCAAGGAGGACATTGGCGCACTGTATGGCGCCTTTCATTTTTTGCGCCTGCTACAGACGGAACAACCCATCGATCATCTCGACCTGCGCGAAGTGCCGCGCTTGAAACTGCGCGTGCTTGATCATTGGGATTACCTCAATGGCCAGGTCGAACGTGGTTATGCGGGCGCCTCGATCTGGGACTGGTGGAAACTGCCCGGTTGGCGTGCACCGCGTTACATCAATTACGCACGCGCCAATGCCTCCATCGGCATCAACGGTACCGTGCTGAACCATGTCAACGCAGGTGCCACGATTCTTACGCCGATGTATCTGCAAAAAGTGGCTGCGCTGGCGGATGTCTTTCGGCCTTATGGAATTCGGGTTTATCTGAGCATTCGCTTCAGTGCACCCATCGATCTCGGTGGATTGAAGACTGCCGACCCGCTGGATCCACACGTGCAGGCTTGGTGGCGCGCCAAGGCGGATGAAATCTACAAACTCATTCCGGATTTCGGCGGCTTTCTGGTCAAGGCGAATTCCGAAGGGCAACCGGGGCCGGAGGATTACCATCGCACGCACGCCGACGGCGCCAATATGCTGGCGGATGCACTCGCACCGCATGGCGGCGTGGTGATGTGGCGAGCGTTCGTCTATTCGCAGAAAAATCCCGAAGATCGCGCCAAGCAGGCCTATGACGAATTCAAGCCTTTGGACGGGCGCTTTCACGCCAACGTGCTGATCCAGGTAAAAAACGGCCCGATCGACTTCCAACCACGCGAGCCGTTCCATCCACTGTTCGGCGCGATGCCCAAAACACCACTGATGGTGGAATTCGAAATCACCAAGGAATATCTCGGCTTCGCCACGCATCTGGTTTATCTAGGACCACTGTTCGAGGAAGTGCTTTCCGCCGATACGATGCAACATGGGAAAGGCTCCACCGTCACCAAGGTGATTGACGGTTCGCTTGAAGGCCACGCCCTCACGGGCATGGCTGGCGATGCGAATATCGGCACCGACCGTAATTGGTGCGGCTCTGATTTCAATCAGGCCAACTGGTATGCGTTCGGTCGGCTCGCCTGGGATCCAGTGCAAGGTTCACGCCGCATCGCCGAGGACTGGGTGCGCATGACGTTTACGAACAACGACGCCTTCGTCAAACCCGTGATCGAGATGATGATGGGTTCGCGCGAAGCAGCGGTGAACTACATGACGCCACTCGGCCTGGTACATCTGATGGGGCCGGGCCATCACTACGGCCCCGCACCCTGGGACGCCAGCGAATCGGAAGCGGATTGGCGGCCGGTCTACTATCACCATGCGGATCACAACGGCATCGGCTTCGATCGCTCCAGCACGGGCAGCAATGCCATTGCGCAATATGACCCTGCGCTTGCTGCGCAATTCAACGATGTGAAGCAAACGCCGGAATCATATCTGCTGTATTTCCATCACGTCCCGTGGGATTACCGCCTGCATTCCGGGCAGACGCTATGGTACGAACTGGTGGCGCACTATACGCAAGGCGTGGACAGCGTAAAGCAGATGCAGGAAACATGGCACCATTTGGATGGCTATATCGATGAGGAACGCTACCACCAGGTCGCCGCCTTTCTCGCCATCCAGGAAAAAGAAGCGCAATGGTGGCGGGATGCCTGCATTGCTTATTTCCAGAGCACGTCCGGCTTGCCGCTGCCACCGGGCTATGCACCGCCGCCGCATTCGCTGCCCTATTACAAGTCGCTGTCGTTTCCTTACGTGCCAGGATTTTCGTCCTGGTGAGCAGTTTGCGCTCGCATTGCGGGACCAAGCGTAGGCTGGGATGAAATCCCAGCTCCTTTATAGCTCCTGATGCTGGGATTGCATCCCAGCCTACGTTGGCGACATATATACCTTTGGCGCTTTCCTCGCGGCCTGCGGACTGGTTACGCTTGCGTATCGTCCAATCCGGGGATCCCAGTCATGCATCTTGAGTTGCCCAATGCGCCGTTGAGGTCGCTGAAGGATTTCCTTAAACACTATTTGATGATCGTGCTCAGCATCCTCACCGCATTAGGGTTGGAAGCATGGATCGAGCATTCGAATCACCGGCATGCAGCCGAGGTGGCCAGCGCGCAAATCGATACGGAAATTCGCGCCAACCTGGCCGAAGTTCACGCCGCACTGGTGAAGGACAAGGAACGCGCGGAGTCGTTCGCGCATATTCGCGACAGCCTGGAGCAGGACCTGAAAGCGAACACGCCTGACGCAACTATCGTGCAGCACATCCTGGCTCAAACCCAAAGCAGCAGCTTCAATCTCAACTTGACCTGGCCTACGTTGCGCCAGGAGGCCTGGGATGTAGCGGTTGCCAATCAATCCGTGAGCTGGATGGACGACGATCGCATGTATCGCTATTCCGCTGCCTACGCCACTCAACGCGAAACCGCGAGCAACTTGGCAGCCAACCTTACGCTGGTAATGAACGGCCCGAGGATGATCGATACAGCTACAGATCTGCGCGCGGGCAACGTACAGCCGCGTGAGTTTCTGCATGTGATTGCGCAAATGGCTGTCACGCTCGATCAAGCCACGCTTAGCTTAGGTACCTTGGAGCAAAAGCTGCAGAGTGCATTGCACGAGTCGCCACACAAGGCATAAGCGCGTAGGCGAGAATGCAATTACATCCCGCAGCCATCAGCGCACAAAAAAAGCCCGGATCGCTCCGGGCTTTTTTCGCGATGAAGAAGCTTACTTTTTCTTCGGTATATACAGGTCGGTAATCGTGCCTTCGTAAGCCTCGGCCGCCATGCCCACCGATTCGCTCAGCGTCGGATGCGGATGGATGGTGAGACCGATATCCGCGGCTTCGGCGCCCATCTCGATCGCGAGTGCGATTTCCGAAATGAGATCACCTGCGTGCGGACCGACGATGGCGCCGCCAACCACGCGATGGGTTTCCTCATCGAACACAAGCTTGGTGAAGCCTTCGGTGCGGTCGATGCCGATCGCGCGGCCACTGGCCACCCACGGGAATTTGCCGACGCCGATCTTCAGGCCCTTTTCCTTCGCTTCACGCTCGGTGACGCCGACCCAGGCGATTTCCGGATCGGTGTATGCCACCGATGGAATCACGCGCGCATCGAAGTGGCTCTTCATGCCGGCGACCACTTCCGCGGCCACCTTCGCTTCGTGCGTGGCCTTGTGTGCCAGCATCGGCTGGCCGACCAGGTCGCCGATGGCGAAGATGTGCGGCACGTTGGTGCGCATCTGCGTATCGACGTTGATAAAGCCACGCTCGGTGACGGCTACGCCAGCCTTGTCGGCACCGATCTTGTTGCCGTTCGCCGAGCGGCCCACGGCGACCAGCACGCGGTCGAACACGGTGGTGGCCGGAATGCTCTCGCCTTCGTAGCTGACCTCGATGCCCTTCTTGGTGGCTTTGGCTTCCACCACCTTGGTCTTGAGGTGCACGCCCTTGAGCTTGCTGTTCAAGCGCTTGGCGAGCGGCTTGATCAAGTCGGCATCGGCGCCGGGGATGATCTGGTCCATGAACTCGACCACGGTCACTTCGCTACCGAGCGCGGCATACACCGTGGCCATTTCCAGGCCGATGATGCCGCCGCCGACCACCAGCAATTTGCCGGGAACGTCTTTCAGTTCCAGCGCGCCGGTGGAATCCATGATGCGCTCGTCGTCCCACGGGAATGCGGGCAGACGCACCGCCTGCGAACCGGCAGCGATGATGGCGTTTTCGAAGCGCAGCAGCTTCTTGCCTTCAGCCGTGTCGATTTCCATTTCGTTCGGCGACACGAACGTGCCGACGCCCTGGACGGTGCGCACCTTGCGCTGCTTGGCCATGCCGGCGAGACCACCGGTGAGCTGGCCGACCACTTTGTTCTTGAAGCCGCGCAGCTTGTCGAGATCGAGCTTGGGCTTGCCGAAGCTCACGCCATGCGCGGCCATGGCCTCCGCTTCGTCGATCACCGCCGCCGCATGCAGCAGCGCCTTGGAGGGAATGCAGCCGACGTTGAGGCACACGCCGCCGAGCGTGGCGTAGCGTTCCACCAGCACGGTGTCGACGCCCAGGTCGGCGGCGCGGAACGCGGCGGTGTAGCCGCCGGGGCCGGAACCGAGCACGACGAGTTTGCACTCGATATCCGCCTTGCGGCCGGTGGTGCCGGCAGCTTGCGGCGCTGGCGCTGCGGCGGGCTTCGCTGGTGCTGGTGCGGGAGCCGCAGCTGCCGGTGACGGCGCCGGAGCGGCTGGCGCGGGAGCAGGTGCTGCGGCAGCTTCGCCCGCCACTTCGAGAATGGCGATCACGCTGCCTTCCGACACCTCATCGCCCAGCTTCAGCTTCATCTCCTTGATGACGCCCGACGCGCTGGCGGGAATCTCCATCGTCGCCTTGTCCGATTCCAGCGTGATCAGGCTTTGTTCCTTGGTCACGCTGTCGCCGGCTTTCACCATCACCTCGATCACCGGCACGCCTTCGTGACCGCCGATGTCGGGGACTTTCAATTCGATCGTATTGGCCATGATCAATGTTCTCCTCGCGTCAGAGCAGCAGGCGGCGGATGTCGCCGAGCTGGGTGGCGAGGAAGGACGCAAAGCGTGCGGCCACGGCGCCGTCGATGACGCGGTGGTCATAGCTGAGCGACAGCGGCAGGATCAGGCGCGGCGCGAATTCCTTCCCGTTCCATACCGGCTTGGTCTGCGCCTTGGTGACGCCGAGGATCGCCACCTCCGGCGCATTGACGATCGGCGTGAACGCCGTGCCGCCGATGCCGCCGAGCGAGGAGATCGAGAAGCAGCCGCCGGACATGTCGTTGGGCCCAAGCTTCTTGTCGCGCGCCTTCTTGGAGATCTCGCCGAGTTCGGCCGCCAGATCGAGCAGGCCCTTCTTGTCGCAATCGCGGATCACCGGTACTACCAGGCCATCGGGCGTGTCCACCGCGATGCCGATGTGGAAGTACTTCTTGAGGATGAGCTTCTCGCCGCTCGCATCCAGCGATGCGTTGAACTGCGGGAATTTCTTCAGCGCCGCGACCACCGCCTTGATCTGGAACACCAGCGGGGTGATCTTCAGATCCTTGTTCTCTTCGCCGAGCTTCTTGCGGAAGGCTTCCAGCTCGGTGATGTCGGCGTCTTCGTGATGGGTGACGTGCGGAATCATCGCCCAGTTGCGGGCGAGGTTCTGGCCCGAAATCTTCTGGATGCGGGTGAGCGGCTTCTCTTCCACTTCGCCGAACTTGGCGAAGTCGACCTTCGGCCACGGCAGCAGGTTGAGGCCACCACCGGCCGCCACCGTGCCGCCTTCCACCGGGCGTGCACCGGATGCCAGCGCATGCTTGACGTAGGAAGCGACGTCTTCGCGCACGATACGGCCGCTGCGGCCGCTGCCTTTCACCTGGCGAATGTCCACACCCAGCTCACGCGCAAACGCGCGGATGGCTGGCGTGGCGTAGGGCGCATCGCCCGGCATCACCAGCTTGGCGTCGAACGGCGGGCGGGCCTGCGGTGCCACGTCGCCTTCAGGGGCATTGCCCGGCAGCACGCCGCGGCCACCGATCGGGGCGGGTTCTTCTTTCACTTGCGGCGCAGGGGCCGGTGCGGGAGCCGGTGCCGGCGCGGGCGCCTTCGCGGCGGGCTCTTCTGCCTTGGCCGGGGCCGGCGCTGCGGCGCCGCTGGCTTCGATGATGGCGATCAGGGCGCCTTCGGACACCTCGTCGCCCACCTTCAATTTCAGTTCCTTGACCACGCCGGCGAAGGGCGCGGGCACTTCCATCGTGGCCTTGTCCGACTCCAGGGTGATGAGGCTTTGGTCTTTCTCTACCGTGTCGCCGGGCTTGATCATCACCTCGATCACGGGCACATCGCTGTGTCCGCCGATATCTGGGACGCGGGCTTCTTTAAGGTCGGCCATGATTTCTCCTGCGGGAACGAAGCGGCCACGCGGGGGGAAGGCGGAGGTGGCCACAAGACGTTCATCATAGCAACCGGCACCCCGTTCAGGACATGCCGAATGCGCCTAAACCGGCCATGCGCATACGTATGCGGCGTATTTGTCTTATTTAATCGGCGGCTGGCCGGTGACGATATGAATCTCGCGTTGCGGAAAGGGAATGCTGATGCCTTCGGCCTCAAAGCCTTCCTTTACCGCGCGCAACAAATCGGTTTGCGCAGGCCAGAAATCGCTGGTACTGGTGTGGGCGCGCAGCAGTAGATGCACCGCGCTGTCGGCCAGGCTTTCGGTCCACGCTGTGGGGGCCGGGTCTTTCAGGATGCGTGGATCGGCCGCAAACAAGCGCTGCACGATCGCCAGCGCCTTGCCGATGTCTTCGTGATAGCCGATGCCCACGTGCAGTTCGAAGCGACGTGTGCCGCGCCGGCTGAAGTTGATGATGGCGTCGGCGCCGATCTTGGCGTTGGGTACGACAGCCTCGCGGTTGTCTGCCAGCACCAGTTGGGTATGCATCAGGTTGATGCCCTCCACGGTGCCTTCGGCACCGCCGGCCTGGATGTAATCGCCCACCCGGAACGGACGGAAGATGATCAGCAGCACACCCCACGCCAGGTTGCTCAACGAACCCTGCAGCGCGAGGCCGATGGCCAGACCGCCCGCGCCCAGCGCGGCGAGCAGCGGCGCGCTGGGCACGCCCGCCGTCTGCAAGGCGATCACGATCAGTACGGCGATCAGCACGCCGTACAGCAAGTTGCGCATGAAGCCGGTGAGCGTCGGGTCGATGGCGGCCCGGCCCATCGCGCGGTGCAGGACGTTCGCCAGCCGCCGCGCGAACCAGTTGCCGATCAGCAACACCAGCAACGCGCCCACCCACGCCGGTCCGTGCCCCGTGAGAAACGCAAGCAGGTCGTCGCGGGAAACGCTCAAAAAGTGCTGGAACATGGGGCAGTCCTTGGCAGATCGCCGCAAAGCCTAGCAGCCGCCTGCGGCTTGTGCATCGCAGCTGGACAAGCCGGACACCAGGGGCGATATAGCGGACGCCCACCAATGCCTGGGCGGGGTCTTGGCAGTTCAATGTTCAACCGATACCGGCGGCAACGTACTGCCGGAACGGATGTGTTGGTGCGCGCAACACGCACACCTTTCAACTACCGGAGAACCTCGGCATGTCCGCGAATCAGAACAAGCGCCTCGCGCGCCACGTATTTGTGTCCGCTGTTTGCATCGCCTTCCTTGCCGCGGCGGCTGCATCGCACGCAGCAGTCGCGCCGGGCTATTTGCTGTTCAGTCCGTACAAAGACATTACCGTCGACATGAACTGGAATACCGATACGCTGCAAACGGCGGCATCCGGCACCTCGCTGCCGCTAGTGGGCGCAGGCAGTTTCTACAGCACGCAGGAGCCGAAGCTCGGCGCCATTACTTTGTCCTTCGCCACTGGCGCCTGCGGCAGCGAGAGCTGGGCCGGGCTTTCCGCGGCAGCGTTCGCCTCGGCCAACATCGGCGCGCTTTCCCAAGCCGGCCTCAATTATGTGATCTCCACCGGCGGCGCCGGCGGTGTATTCACCTGCGCCGCGCCGAGTGCATTTGCCAGCTTCATCGCTACGTACTACACGCCGCAAATGGCCGGCGTGGATTTCGACATCGAAAGCACGCAGACCCAGGCCGAGATCCAGCAGTTGGTTGCCGACGTGGCGGCGGTGCAATCGCAATACCCCAACCTGCGCTTCTCGTTCACGCTCGCCACGCTGGCGGCTTCCGATGGCAGTTATGCGGGCCTCAATGCACTGGGCCAGCAAGTGGTGCAGGCGATCCAGGCTTCCAGCCCTGCCATTACCAACTACACCATCAACTTGATGACGATGGATTACGGCAAGGCGAGCGCATCCAATTGTGTGCTGGTCAATAGCGTATGCGAAATGGGCCAGTCGGCTATCCAGGCGGTGCAGAACCTGGAGCACACGTATGGCATCCCGGCGGCGAACATCGAAGTCACGCCGATGATCGGCCAGAACGACACGTCGGGCGAAATCACCACCGTGAGTGACGTCGATACGATCACCAACTATGCGGTCGCCAATGGCCTGGCCGGCGTGCACTACTGGTCGCTGGATCGCGATACGCCATGCACGAAGAAAACCAAGTCCAATGCCTGCAATGGCGTGGTTGGTTCCACGTCGCTGCAATACACGAATGAGTTTCTGAAGGATCTTGGGCGGTAGGCCTACGATGATTGCCCCTCCCCTGCGATGCCAGGGGAGGGTTGGAGCAATGCTCCGAACTTACGTTTTCAATCGCCTCAGATCCAATACCCGTCATCCCGGCCATAAAAAAAGCCCGGCTGGGGAACCGGGCGCGTGACTGTCGCGTGCTGGGGAGCACGGCTGGGGGATGCTAGTTAACTGACTAGCGTTGGGCGTAGCTCGCCTTGTCGGTACGGTCCATGTTCGATTCGATCAGTTGCAGTCGTTCGCCATCGGGCAGGCGAAACTGGAATTGCTGTTGCAGTTGTTGCAAATGGCTCAGATGAGGGCACAACGCTTCGGCGCGTTGCCCGAGTTTTTCGGCTGGTGCGTCCACGGCCTTGTTGATCGAGGCATCCAGCGCATTGGTGCGCGCCTGCAGCGATGCAAGCCGGCTCGGATCGCCGCTGAGCGCATCCTTCACGATGTCGCCGGTGACGTTGCCGACAAGATTGGCGACGGTCTTTTGCATCTCATCGCCGAACAGGTTGGTATCGTCGCCGGCGTTCCATCTACCCTGCCCGATCGTTCCATCGATGTGGTGCAGGGCCTCGCCATGGCGATCGCGCAGTTCGTGCAGTAATCGCGCGCGCTCGTCGCCGTTGTCCGCCAGCGTGGCAACCGCCGTGGTCAATGCGGAGTAGCCAATGTTCACGCCATCGCGTGCAATGTCCGCCACCGCCGGCAACAGATCGCGAAGTTCATGCTCGTATTCGCGCAGACGCGCGGCATCTGCGTTGGACACGGCCACCGCTTTGCCATCCACACGCAGCGTGCCGTCATGCATGAACACATCACCAGGATCACCACCATCGCGCATGAAGCTGATGCCACTCGCATTGATCTGCATGTCGTAATCGCTGGCGTAGGAGCATGACAGATGATGCGCATGGGCAGCCGTGGCCTGCACCGCGCCAGCCGTGGCGAGGGCAAGCACCGTGAAGAGCGAAAGCATGTGATGACGCATGAGAATCCCTCCGGCACGCCCATTTACGCGGCTGCGATTTGCACACTTGGATGCAGGCGAATACGCATAGGGTTTAATGCCGAGCCAGGTGACAGCATGGGCCGTACGTCACGCCCTGCCATCGGTCATGCGTGCTCACCCATGACGTTTGGCGCAGCGCACATAGGCAAACGCCCAGGCGCAGGATAAGTTGGCCCCCTGCGTGGCGAATTCAGGGGTCCGTCTATGCCATCTACCGATGTCATCATCGTCGGAGCCGGTCTCTCCGGACTGGTTGCGGCGACAGAGCTGACCGATGCCGGCCGGCGCGTGATGATCATCGAACAGGAACCGGAGCAAAGCCTGGGCGGGCAGGCGTTCTGGTCGTTCGGCGGACTGTTCTTCGTGGATTCGCCAGAGCAACGTCGCATGGGCGTGCGCGACTCGCATGCGCTGGCCTTGGCCGATTGGATGGGCACCGCGGCGTTTGACCGCCCCGAAGATTATTGGCCGCGCCAATGGGCGGAGGCGTATGTCGATTTTGCCGCCGGTGAAAAACGCGCATGGCTGCACGGCATGGGCATGCGCTGGTTTCCGGTGGTGGGTTGGGCGGAGCGCGGCGGTTACGGTGCGATCGGTCACGGCAATTCCGTACCGCGCTTTCATGTCACGTGGGGTACCGGGCCGGGTGTGTTGGAACCGTTCTTGCGGCGCGCGCGCGAGGCGCAGGCAAAGGGCCTGCTGCGTTTTGCTTTCCGTCATCGCGTCGATGGATTGCTGGTGGAAAACGGCGATGTCATTGGTGTGCACGGCGCACGCCTGGTGGATGACGGGATTGAACGCGGCAAGCCAAGTTCACGCGACGTGATTGGCGATTTCGAGTTTCGTGCACAAGCGGTGATCGTCGCCTCCGGCGGCATCGGCGGCAATCATGAGCTGGTGCGCAAGAACTGGCCGCAACGCTTAGGCCCGCCACCGCAGCACATGTTGTGCGGCGTGCCGGCGCACGTCGACGGACGCATGCTGGGTATCAGCGAAACAGCAGGTGCGCGGCTGATCAATCGCGATCGCATGTGGCATTACGTGGAAGGCATCGAGAACTGGAATTCGATCTGGCCGATGCATGCGATACGCATTCTGCCCGGCCCTTCCTCGCTCTGGTTCGATGCACGCGGGCAGCGACTGCCAGGGCCGCTGTGGCCCGGTTTCGACACGCTGGGCACGCTGGAGCATTTGCGGCGCACGGGTTTTGACTACAGCTGGTTCATTCTCGATCAGCAGATTATCCGTCGCGAATTCGCGCTCTCCGGTTCGGAGCAAAATCCTGATCTCACCAGTAAGAGCTGGCGCCAAGTCGCCAGGCGAGCGATCGGCAAGCAGGCACCCGCACCAGTGGAAGCGTTCAAACAGCATGGACGCGATTTCATTGTGCGTAACAACCTGGATGATCTGGTCGCGGCCATGAATGCACTGGCCGGCAGCGGGCTGCTGGATGTCGCGCAGTTGCGCGAACAGATCGAAGCGCGCGACCGGCAGTTCGATCATCCGTTCGCCAAAGATGGCCAGGTGATGGCCATCCACAATGCACGTCGTTATCGCGGCGATCGCCTGGTGCGTGTCGCCAGGCCGCATCGCATGCTCGATCCCGCCAACGGTCCGCTGATTGCCGTGCGCTTGCATCTTTTGACGCGCAAAACTTTGGGTGGCTTGGAAACCGATCTGGATGCGCGCGTACTGAGAGACGACGGCCAACCATTGCGCGGTCTTTATGCTGTGGGCGAAGCGGCTGGATTCGGTGGCGGCGGCTTGCATGGCTATCGCGCATTGGAAGGCAGTTTTCTCGGCGGCTGCTTGTTCTCCGGCCGCGTGGCAGGCCGTGCTGCCGCGGCTGCGGTTGCATGATGCCGGTACCGCGCATTGCCATCTACGGTGCCGGCATGGTCGGCAATTATCTAGGTGGTCGGCTGCACCCGCATGCGCGGGTTCGTTTGATTGCACGACCGCAGGTCGCGAGCCAACTGAGCGAACACGGGCTAACCGTGAGTGACTTGCATGCCTATCGCCAACATATTCCAGCTGCCGCGCTCGATGTCGCCATACAACCGGAGGCCGCGCAGAACGCCGATGTCGTGCTGGTCACCGTAAAGTCGGCCTCAACCATGCAGGCGGCCCACGAATTGGCTAACGTGCTCACGCCCGGCACGCTGGTGATCAGTTTTCAGAATGGCGTGCACAACACGGCGGATTTGCGCGCCGCCCTGCCGCACTGCCGGGTATTGGCGGGCATGATTCCGTTCAACGTGACACAACCGGCATCCGCCCATTTCCATCAAGGCTCGTCCGGCGCATTGATGGTGGAACGTTCGCCGGCGCTTTTCCCATCGCTGCTTGCCGCCTTCGACGCCAGCGGCTTTGCGCTGCGGCAGTGCGATGACATGCAAGCCGTGTTGTGGGCGAAGCTGCTGATCAATCTCAACAATCCACTGAACGCGTTGAGTGGCTTGCCCTTGCGTGATGAACTGGCGCAACGCCCATGGCGGCAATGCCTGGCTCTGCTGCAAGAAGAGGGTCTACGGGTACTGAGCACTGCCGGCATCCGCCCCGCACAACTGACGGCACTGCCCGCCCGCTGGCTGCCGAAGGTGCTGTCGTTGCCGGACGTGTTTTTCCATCGCATTGCTTCAAGAATGCTGGCGATCGATCCGCTGGCGCGCTCTTCGATGTGGGATGACTTGCAGGCGGGTCGGCGTACCGAGGTGGATTACATCAACGGCGAGATCGTGGCGCTGGCCAAAACAAAAAGCCTGCGCGCACCGCTGAATGCGTGCATCGTGGCATTGATACGGAACGCGGAGCAGTCGTACAGTCGCTGGGATGCGCACGCGTTGCTGAGGACCTTGCGCGATGCGTAGATCTGCAGGTTGGGTTACCCCGGAGTTGATCCCTGTCTCTTGATCACAATTCCGAGGTAGCTTGAAAGTCCAGTTTTGCGAGGACCGCTCCCTCCCCTGCGACACCCCTGCACGCAGGGGGAAGGAACTGATTTACGGCGCTTTGTGGCTACCGAGTCATGAGCAAGGCTAAAAAGATGTGATCAAGAGACAGGAGTTGATCCGGGGGTAACCCAACCTACGATGACCTCCCAGCGTTAGCGTGCCGCGTCCTCGATATGCGCGATCTTTCCGCCAACGATGGTGAAGGTAGTGATGCGCCCTTCGCGCTCGTATTGCCACTTCTCGCCGTTGTCTTTGGCGCTGGCCGATTTGCCGGATGATTTCGCCCTGGCTTTGGCCTTCTGATTCTTGCTGGAGCTAGACGCTTTCGCACGCACCGCAGGCTCACCCAAGGCTGCCTTGACGCGCACAGCGCTGTCGCCCACCACCAATACCTGGCTGCCTACGCGAATACTCTGCAAGGCGTGTGCACTGACACTGGTGATCAGCAAGGCAAGAAAAAGATAACGACGCATAAGCTGCTCCCTGTCGTATGGTGGCCACTCCGTGGCGGCATTGGTCGATCAGAAGCCGGCGCCGGGTGTGGCCAGATAGGTTTGTTCTTCCGGCGTGCTCGCTCGGCCAAGCCATGCATTGCGATGCGGAAAGCGGCCAAAACGCGAAATGAGCGCCGCGTGCCGGCGAGCATACTCGAGATAATCGAGGTATGCCTCGCGCTGCTCCGCTGGCACTTCCTGGCAGAGCGTTTCGAACAGAGCGACGCAGCGCTGCTGAAGCGTGATGTCTTCAGCATGCTCAAGCGGCATGTAAGCAAACACGCGCTGGATGGGCGGCAACAGGCGGTCGAAACCTTCCTCGATACCCCACAGCACTAATCGCTGTGCGTGAAGATCCTGAGCGAATGCGCGCGCATCGTGGCGGTAAAGATTACGTGGAAACTGATCCATCACGATCAGCAACGCCAGCCATCCTTGCGGGGTATCCGTCCAACGGTTGAGTTGCCCTTGCGCCGCTCTTTGCATGAAGTGGGCGAAGCGAGTGCGAATCGCCGCGTCGAAGGCCGGATCGGAGGCAAACCATGCATCGCGATGCGCTGCGTCGAACCAGAAGGCAAGCACCGCCAGTGCGTCGTTCGGCGGTGTGGGCACGGATCAATGCCCGACGCCGACGGCCTTGGCCAGGCTGTGCATGTCCAGGTCGATGGAATGCAGCCGCGGCAGCTGGCGATGCAGTTCCGCCTTCATTTCCGGATCGCTCGCACCCATGCGGTCGATCACTCGCTCGAAGGAGCGCAGCAGACTTTGCTCATGGCGTGCCAGCACGCGAATCCAGGCGTCGTCGCTGCGTGGCATCAAGGCGTCGAAGCGGTAGCGCACGGCACTGAACACACGCCGGCGCGTGGCGGGGGTGCCTTCGTGGCTGCGGATCTGCTCCTGCAATTCAGCGATCACCAGGCTCAGGGACTGCGCTTCCTCATCCAGCACGGTGCGCAGGCCAGGCTCGCTCACCTGTGCTGCGGCATGGCGATACAGCGCCCGCAGCTCGATGCTGCGGCGGATCAGGCCATTGCATAGATGGTGAATCGCCAGCGACACGCGGGTCGCCCTCCTGTCTGAGCGTGGATCTGAATTGGCAGTCATGTTGCCGGACAAGCACTTAGCCGCGGATAAATCCATTTGTCATATCAGGCCTTCGCTCAGCTGGCGTTTCATTGGTCGACCTGTAGCAGGTTAAGTGGACGTCCATGGCTTGCGCGGATTCCCTGCTGCAACTCGGCGAGCCGCTGGATATCAGGGCAAAGCGCTTGAATATCCGGGCGCAATACCTGCAATCGCTGCTGCAGGCGAGCCTGGAATCCGCTCGTGAGATCGGAGGCCTGGTCGCGCAGGGTGGCTGCCTGCTGCAGGTCGCCGCTCATCGCGGCGCTAAGTGCCTGCTGCCCCATGGCGGATGCGATCAACGGCGCGATGTCACCGGCGATCTGGTTGGCGTATTGATTGGCGGCATCGCCATGCCAGTCGTGAGTACTCTGGCTGGCAGCCACTCGCTGATGCAGATTGGCCACATCGGTAGCCAGTCGGCGCTGTAGTTCCGCCTGAGTGGCGCCATCGAGATTGAGGCCGTTCGCCTCCTGCTGCACGGCTTGCGCCGCTACGTCCACGCCACGGTTGATGACCGCTTTCACGCGCGGCACCAGGGCAAGCAATTCGCGCTGGAACAGGGCAAGGCGATCCTGATCTTCGGCATTGAGCGAGACGTTTTGGCCATCCGTCTGCAGCGTGCCGGAAGCGATCACCACGCGCGCAGGCTGCGGCTGGGTACGATCGAAAATCAGCTGGCCGGGCTGCAGGGTCAGGTCGTAGCTGCTGGTGGCATGGCACACCTGAGACAGGTCCTGCGCATGCAGGCTGCCAGCGATAAATGCCAGCATTCCGGCCGCGAGCAGGCGATTGAAGCGCATGGTGACCATCTCCATCGGGTAAAGGCCCGACAGCGATAAAGCGCAATGGGACAACTGCGGCTGAATCCGTGGAAATCAGCCAGAGCGGGGCCGGAATTGCAGGCGCACGGCGGGCTGTCCGAGCTGCCAGGCGAGCCATAGCAGCGCGGGCACGGAGACCGCCTGCAAGCACAGCGCAATCAGCAATGGACGCTTGAACGGCCCTAGTTGCTGTTGGACGGCGGCATCGCGTACTTGCTCCAGCGCACTCCATTGATGCCACAGCAGCAGCCCGCGATAGGCAAGCCACACGCACAGCACCAAGGCAACGATACGCAAGACCGAACGTGCCCACGACTGCCGCAAGATGCACCCCGCGGTGGCCACGACCACCACGAACACCGCCACGAGATAGGCGATATCCCAGCTCAGCATGCCGTGCAGCATGGTCGAGTGTTCCGTATCCCCTGCCGGCAGATTCTGCAGCGCGGCCCACACCTGTTGGGCGTGGCGAATGTATTGCGAACCGAGAAAACCGGCGACCAGCAGCATGATCCAGGTCAGCATGCGCCACCACGCAAAACCAAACTTTCTTTTGCGCAGGTCCGAATCGAAACGGGAGATCAACATCAGGCCGTAGCCTTCTTCAAGGTAGCGAGATCGGCCAGCACCTGGCCGGCGTTTTCCTTCGGATCGACATCACGGTAGATCTTCACGATCTTGCCGCCGGGATCGATCAGGAACGTCGTGCGCTTGGCAAAATGCAAACCGACGGCCGAGGTGAGTACGCCATATTGGATCGCGACCTGCCGGTTGGCGTCGGACAACAGTGGAAACGGCACGTGGTATTTCGCCGCGAATTCGGCATGCGACTTCACCTTGTCCAGGCTCACGCCCACCACGTCCGCACCGGCCTGGCGCAGCTTGATGATCTCGTCGCGAAAGGTGCACACCTCGGTCGTGCAGCCGGGCGTGAAATCTTTCGGATAGAAGTACACCACCAGCCAATGCCCATGGTAATCGGCAGGACTGCGCCAGTGGCCGTTCTGATCCTGCAAATGGAAAGCCGGCGCCGCCTGCCCCACCTGCGGATTGCCTTGCGGCCCGGTGCCGGCAAGTGCAGGAATCGACGACATGCCCAGCAAGCCGATCGTCGCAAGCAAGGTTAACCAACGACGCATACATACCGCTCCCGCCACAACGTTAAGGACGGAGTATACGCGTGGCGCATGCAAGCGAAAGGCGCCTTGCGGCGCCTCAAGCAAGGTTAACCAACGACGCATACATACCGCTCCCGCCACAACGTTAAGGACGGAGTATACGCGTGGCGCATGCAAGCGAAAGGCGCCTTGCGGCGCCTTTCGTATGTCCATCCCAATGACAACTTAGCGATGGATTGGCTCGATATCGAACTTGTCGACGGCGACGCCAAGGTTCACGCCCTCACCGGTACCGGACAGCGCGATGGAGGTCGTGCCCTTGGTCAGCACCTGGGCCGTGCCGCTGCGCACCACACCCGCGGAAGCGCCAGCTTGCGCGTAGCTGCCGTACACGTCCTTGATACTGTAGACGTTGCTGATCTCGCCATGGCCGCTGACGTGGAATTTGCCGGCGGTCAGTCCGCCGCCGTGCATACTGATCTTGACTGCGCCGGCCTCGCCGTTATCGCAGCGGATGTCGCCACGTCCCTCGGCATGCTGGTAGATCGCCGACCATCCCGACAGGCTGTAGGTCAGGTCGCATTTCACCGGCGCTTTGCCCGCCTGCGCCGACGTAGCGGGAAGACCCGTCAGGGCTCCGGCACACAGCAACATGGCGGCAGTCAATCCAAAGGTACGCTTGCTCATAGATAGTCTCCTTGACGCTGGCATGGATTAGCCATGCCGTGGCGAGAGTGTGGAATCAAAAAACTGAATAAATCGCCAAGAACGACTGGCGGCGTTCAGTGTCGGCAGGCAGTCGTGAGGCAAGCGTGCAGAACAAAAGCCCTGTTGTTTGGTCATGCTTGATGCTTAACTAACAACGCGTCGCGCACACTAGGGGTGCTCTGATCTATTCCACGGGCCCGTCACACCACGCTGTATGGGCGCCTCGGTTTGCACCGGCGGTGAAGGCATACTGGTGGTATCTCGAGACGGCGGGGCGAAACGAGGCGCGCATACAGTGTGGCCCCAACAGGTTGAATCAAAACGACGGGGTGACGTCCAGAAGGCCCGCAGGCTGCGCCGCGCGGCTTGCCAGGACGGCCAGTCTTCCCTGCGCCGCGCAGCACACCCTGCGGGCCCTCTGGACGTCATGCCGGACACGTGGAATAGATCAGAGCATCCCTACCTCGTGCGCTTTTGACATGGAGCACACATGCCCAAGTATTCGCTGGTCGGCTATGACAGTTCGGAAACGTCGCAACGCGCGTTCCGCTTCGCGATGGAATTGGCGCGTGCATGCAAGGGCCGGGTACGGGTGGTATCGGTGCTGCAAGTCGCCCAGGGCGGCGCCGATGCATGTGCCCTGATGATGACCGACTCAGCCACCGAGCGGACCCGCGAAACCCTGCAGGAATTGCATGCGCTCGATCCGGACACCGACGCGCTGGTGGACCTCGAGATCACGCACGGCAGCCCGGGTGATGCGCTGCTCAACCAAGTCAGGCAGCACCCTATCGATCACATCGTGATCGGCCATACCGAACGCGGCGCCCTCGGCCGCTGGCTGCTGGGCTCAGTATCGAGCGACGTGCTGGCCGGCGCCCACGTGCCCGTTACCGTCGTGAGATAAAACGACGGGACGGATGGGCTGGTATTAATCCGGCTCAGCGTTCACCATTTATCCTGTTGTCCCTGATCTGTCACAGATCGGATGGCCTTTTTTGCACAGGAACCCCACGTGGACTACAGCGCTGTCCTTCCCTGGACTTTGGAAAGCCTGAATTTTGCCGAGATTGATCTGGCGCGCGTGCGCCACAACGAAAAGCTGTTTCTGCTGCTGTGCAGTGCATCATTCGTGGAAAGCGGCTCGGATCTCTATACCAGCAACCTCATCGAACATTTCGATGGCGACCTCGAACTACAAGGATGGCTGCGCGAGCATTGGGAGCATGAGGAGCTGCAGCACGGCCGCGCCCTCGCCGCCTATGTGCGCCACGTGTGGCCGGAGTTCGATTGGGATACCGGCTTCCAGGCCTTCTGGAACGATTACGGCGCACTCTGCACCAACGAACAGCTGGAACCCTCCCGCGGACTGGAACTGGCCGCGCGCTGCGTGGTGGAAACGGGCACCGCCAGCCTGTACCGGGCCTTGAACGACATCGTGGACGAGCCGGTGCTCAAGCAACTGACCAACCACATCAAGAGCGATGAAGTGCGCCATTACAAGCACTTCTACGCGCATTTCCAGCGCTACCGCGAACAGGAAAAGCTGGGCCGCTACAAGGTATTCCGCACCATCCTGCGACGCGTCAACGAGATCCGCAACGAAGACAGCGACATCGCCCTGCGCCATGTTTTCAACCAGTGCTATCCACAGCACAAGAATGACAAGGCGCAGTTCCAGAAAGTGGCAGGGCCTGCGCAGGATCTGCTGCGGCGGCATATCCCCGCCGACATGACGGTGAAGATGTTGCTGAAGCCGCTGGATCTCCCGCCACGGTTGCAGCAGACGCTAGAGAAGCCGCTGGCGCGGATCAGCGAGCGCTTGTTCCTGCAGTAACTCCCATAGCCGTCATTCCCGCGAACGCGCACTGCTGTCCAAGCACGATTTTTTTCGTCTTGCGCAAATCGCTATTGGAATCGTCGTCCCGGCGAAGGCCGGACGTAGCGCGAAGCGCGGAGAACGTCCGAATGGACGGCCCCGAAGGGGTGAGCGCAGCGAATCACCCAGCGACTTGAAGATCGTCAAAGTCACTGGGCCCCGGCCTTCGCCGGGGCGACGAATCGGTAGCATGGAATTTGCGGAAAAAATGGTTGCCCGCTGAGGAACGCATGAGCTGAGAACATTTTTCCTGGACAGCAATGCGCTTTCGCGGGAATGATGGCCATGAGGTTACGGCACGGCGGTTATCGACTGCTGGCCGGCGCCGGTGCACTGCCGGCGTCATTGCGCGGCACGCTGTCGATGTGGCGCTGGCTTGCCTGTTCCAGCTTGAATCGCGCCAGATCGATCGGTCGAATTTGCTTGATGATGCACGGAATGTAAGGGCGCCCCGTCAGCACCTTGTCGAAACCGGTCTGCACCTCGCTGGCGAAACTGGTCAGGCCGATGAAGTTGGTAAACGTCAGGTTATTGCACGGCCATACATCAAGCAGATAAGCCTTGCTCGGCAACGTATAGATCACCAGCTGCGTATCGCTGAGCGGTTCCCACGAATAGATCTGCGCACCCATCACCAGGCGAAAGCTGCGCACCGGCGCACCGGCGGCAGCGCTGTACGCCTGCTGACGTTGCTGCAGGCGCTGCGCGTAAGGCACGGATTGGCAAGCTGCCAGACACACCCCGAGCAGCACGAGTGCCAGCATGCGCAACTTGGTCATGACACTTGCCTCCTCGATCGGATAACCGCCATAACGCACGAATCGGCACCCGGTGCACGGGCTTATTTTTTGCTGCTGAGTGGCGTCCACTTGGCCGGGTCGAAGCCACCTACTTCGAACAGCACTTCCTGCTTATCGCCATCGCGCGTGGTGACGGTCATGGTGATGCGCTTGGTCTTTTCCATCGCGTCAATGAAGAGCTTGTCGTCGCGAATGAAAATCGCCGGCTCGCTGCCGGTCGTCGGCAGAAAGGCGCGCAGAGGATGCGGCTTGTCGTCGAACTGGGCCGGGATCGTGCAGTTACCCTTGCAGGCGAAGCCATGGCCGGTACCGAACAGGAACACGCTCTGGCCCCATTGCGTATGACGACGCAGCACCAGCCGGATCGCACGATCACCGCTGGGGCGCGTGCTGTAGAGGCTGGCGGTCGATTGCGTGCCGCCTTCCATCGGGCCGACCTGGTAGCTCCACAAGGCGGCGAGACGGCGTTTATCGGCGGCAGCCTTGGCGCGCTGCTGCACGTCGGGCAAGGTCTGCTTCACTTGCGTGGCCGCATCGCTGGCTGGAAATTGCTGGACGATCGCTTGGCCGATCTGCGCGGCCAGCTCATCGTTCTTCTGCTGCAAAGCCTGCTGATACGTCTGCAATTGCCGGTTGGCCTCCTGCGCCATCTGCTGCGCCTGGGCCTTGGCGGCTTCCTGCGGCGAGGGCGAGTTTTGATCCTGTTGCGAGCAGGCGGCGAGCAGCAGCCAACCACAGGCGGCAGTTGCGATCAGAGCGTAACGGCAAGGCGAACGGGTCATCGTAGGGATCTCAGCGAAGCGAGGTCCCTAGCTTGAAACGAGCCCGTGGCTGGATGCAACCACTCATGCGGTGGCGGCCAAAGGAGCGCCGCGATGATCTCTTTGCGAGATCGCCGCGTCCTCCGATAATGCCGATTCCAGACAAGGACCCTGCATGTCATCCACGTCCGCGCCGGGCTCGGCCGACTCCCTGTTCAATCATCGCGCCTATATCGCCTTCTGGTGCGCGCGCACCGCTTCCAGTTTTGGTTTCCAGATGCTCTCGGTGGCAGTGGGCTGGCAGATCTATGCCATCACCGGCCGCGCGTTTGATCTGGGTCTGATTGGCCTGGTGCAGTTTTTTCCGTCGGTGCTGCTGGCATTGCCGGCAGGCCATCTGGCGGATCAGTTCGATCGTCGGCGCATCGTGCTGATGGGGCAGATCGTGGAGTGGATCGCGATCGTGTTGCTGGCAACCTTGACCCTGCTGCACGCCATCGACGAAATGGGGATTCTGCTGCTGATCTTCGTGATCAGCACGGCCAAGGCATTCGAATCGCCGTCGATGCAATCGATGGTGCCGGCCCTGGTGCCGCCCGCTCTGCTGCCGCGCGCCATGGCGGTGAACGGTTCGGCCATGCAGGCGGCGATGATCATGGGCCCTGCGTTGGGTGGCTTGCTGTACATCGCCGGCCCCGGCGTGGTGTATGGCGTGGCGGCTGTGTTGTATCTGGTGTCCACGGTGATGGTGTCGCAATTGCGTTACGAACAGTCGCCACCCAAACGCGAACCGGCCACGCTGAAGACCTTGTTCGCAGGCGTGCACTTCATCCGCGAACGCAAGGACATTCTCGGGGTGATTTCCCTGGACCTGTTCGCCGTGTTGCTGGGCGGCGCCACCGCGCTGTTGCCGATTTTCGCCAAGGACATTCTGCACACCGGTCCGTGGGGTCTTGGGCTGCTGCGTGCCGCGCCGGCTGTTGGCGCCTTGTTGATGTCGTTTTGGCTTGCGCGTCACAACATGGAACGCAACGTGGGCAAGATCATGTTCGCGTCCGTCGCAGGCTTCGGCGTGGCGACGCTGGTGTTCGCGCTGTCACATGTGTTGTGGCTGTCGCTGGCGGCTTTGTTCGCGCTGGGTGCGTTCGACATGGTGAGCATGGTGATTCGTGGCTCACTCGTTCAACTCGACACACCTGACGCCATGCGCGGGCGTGTCAGTGCGGTGAATGCGATCTTCATCAATACGTCCAATCAACTTGGCGAGTTCGAATCCGGCATGCTCGCGGCGTGGGTGGGCGCGGTCGGCTCGGCCGTGATTGGCGGCATCGGTACGCTCGTAGTAGTAGGCCTATGGATGGCCATGTTCCCGACGTTGCGACGGCGGCAGCGCCTGCATACAGAACCATCGTCAACGTAGCTGCCATGTTATGGCGGCGAACGCCTTCGATGGACAGCGCCTATCGCCGCTATCCACTCCACAAGCCATAAATCGCGATAGCTGTCGTCGACATAGATGATGCAAATCAATGTCGGGACGTCTACCATCGGTTAACGTCGCGCTCACGTGAACGCTGGCAATTTGAACCACCCGGAACACTGACAGAAGGAAGATCGCCATGAGCAGGCAAGCCGACATCGAACGCCGACTCGACCACCTTGGCAACCGTGTGCGCGAGTATGCAGACGGTGCTGCCGACACTGCTGATAGCTGGCTGTCCCGCGGCCGCCGTGCCGTCAGCAAGCTCAGCAGCGGTGACGCCCGCAGGCGCGTGGCGCGCCGAGCTGAAGATTTCGCCGACGAGGCCAATTACCAATACCGCCGGCTGAGGCGTCATGCAGGCAGGCATCCGGTGGCTACGGCGGCGATTGTCGCCGGTACCGTGGGTGCGCTGTTTTTGCTTTATCGCACGCTGCGCCGCGACGAGGATTGATCGCTTCGTGCGGCGCGCCATTCCCGCGTGCTCGGGAATGGCGGCGATGCAAAGAAAAAGCCCGCCTTTCGGCGGGCTTTTTCTTTCTTACATCGTCAGCGGATTGGGCTTTTCCGGATCGAGCTTGTACTCGCGAATCGCACGTGACACGTCCTTGGCGTTGACCTTGCCTTCCTTCGCCAGCGCGGCGAGCGCGGCATGGGCGATCCAGTAGCGATCCACCTCGAAGAAGCCACGCAGGTGCTCGCGCGTATCCGAACGGCCGAAGCCATCGGTACCCAACACCGTGTAATGCATGCCGTCCGGCATGAAGGCGCGGATCTGATCGGCGTATTCGCGCACGTAGTCGGTCGCGGCGATCGCCGGACCCTGGCGGCCTTGCAGCAAACCGGTGACGTACGGCACACGCTGCTCGGCTTCCGGATGCAGGCGGTTCCAGCGTTCCGCATCGAAGCCATCGCGGCGCACTTCGATGAAGCTCGGCACGGACCAGATGTCGGCGCTGACGCCAAAATCCTTCTCCAGCAATTCCGCCGCCGCGATCACTTCGCGCAGGATGGTGCCCGAGCCAAGCAACTGCACGCGCGGCTCGCCCTTCTTCGGCTTGCCGGCATCCTTGAACAGGTACATGCCCTTGACGATGCCTTCCTCCACGCCTTGCGGCAGATCGGGGTGGGCGTAGTTCTCGTTCATCACGGTGATGTAGTAGTAGACGTCTTCCTGCTCTTGGAGCATGCGACGCGTACCGTCCTGCATGATCACCGCCACTTCGTAAGAGAAGGTCGGGTCATACGCACGCACGTTCGGAATGGCACCCGCCATCAGGTGCGAATGGCCGTCTTCGTGCTGCAGGCCTTCGCCGTTGAGCGTGGTGCGACCGGAGGTACCACCGATCAGGAAGCCGCGCGAGCGCATGTCACCCGCGGCCCAGGCCAGATCGCCGATGCGCTGGAAGCCGAACATCGAGTAGTAGATGAAGAACGGCAGCATCGGCTGGTTGCTGATGCTGTAGCTGGTGGCAGCCGCCAGCCACGACGCCATGCCACCGGCTTCGGAAATGCCTTGCTGCAGCACCTGGCCTTTCTGGTCTTCGCGGTAATACAACAGCTGATCGGCATCCTGCGGGCGGTATTTCTGGCCTTCCGGCGCATAGATGCCGATCTGGCGGAACATGCCCTCCATGCCGAAGGTACGCGCTTCGTCGGCAACGATCGGCACGATGCGCGGACCGATGGCCTTGTCGCGCAGCAACAGGTTCATGCCGCGCACCAGGGCCATGGTGGTGGAGATTTCGCGATCGCCCGTGCCCTTGGTGATCTGTTCGAAGGCGGCGAGATCCGGCGCCTTGAGCTTCACGTCGGTGTGGCGACGGCGCTGCGGCAGCGAACCGCCGAGCGCCTTGCGGCGTTCCAGCATGTACTGCACTTCCGGCGAATCCTTGCCGGGGTGGTAGTACGGCACGTCCTTGAGCTTCTCGTCCGATACCGGAATGTTGAAGCGATCGCGGAAGTGGCGCACGGCCTCGTCGTCCAGCTTTTTCTGTTGGTGCGTGGGGTTCTGCGATTCGCCGGCCGCGCCCATGCCGTAGCCCTTCACCGTCTTGGCGAGGATCACGGTAGGCATGCCCTTGGTGTTGGTCGCTGCGTGATAGGCCGCGTACACCTTGTGCGGATCGTGGCCGCCGCGGTTCAAGCGCCAGATGTCGTCGTCGCTCAAGTTGGCGACCATCTCGCGCGTTTCCGGATACTTGCCGAAGAAATGCTCGCGCGTGTACGCGCCACCGAAGGCTTTACAGGCCTGGTATTCGCCGTCGATGGTTTCCATCATCAGCTTGCGCAGCACGCCGTTCTTGTCGCGCGCCAGGAGCGGATCCCAGTAGCTGCCCCATACCACCTTGATGGCATTCCAACCAGCGCCGCGGAACACGCCTTCGAGTTCCTGGATGATCTTGCCGTTGCCGCGCACCGGACCGTCCAGGCGCTGCAGGTTGCAGTTGATCACGAAGATCAGGTTGTCCAGGCCTTCGCGGCCGGCCAGGGAGATCGCGCCCAGCGACTCGGGCTCGTCGCACTCGCCGTCGCCCATGAAGCACCAGATCTTGCGGTCGGTCTTCGGCATCAGGCCGCGGTGTTCCAGATACTTCCAGAACTGCGCCTGGTAGATCGCCTGGATCGGTCCCAGGCCCATCGACACCGTCGGCACCTGCCAGTAATCGGGCATCAGCCAGGGATGCGGGTAGGAGGAAAGGCCGCGGCCAGCACCCAGCACTTCCATGCGGAACAGGTCGAGCTGTTCCTCGCCAATACGGCCTTCCAGGAAGGAGCGCGCATAGATGCCGGGGCTGGAGTGGCCCTGATGGAACACCAGGTCGCCCGGATGATCGGCGCTTGGCGCACGCCAGAAGTGGTTGAAGCCGACGTCATAAAGCGTGGCCGACGAGGCAAAGCTGGCGATATGCCCACCCAGCTCGCCCGGCTTGCGGTTGGCGCGCACCACCATCGCCATGGCGTTCCAGCGGATCAGGGTACGGATGCGCCACTCCATCGCGGCGTCGCCGGACATCTTGGCTTCCAGATGCGGCGGGATGGTATTGACGTATTCGGTGGTGGGGTCGAACGGCAGATAGCCGCCCGAACGACGCGTGGAGTCGACCAGCCGCTCCAGCAGGAAGTGTGCGCGCTCGGTGCCTTCGCGATCGATGACGGCGTTGAGCGATTCGACCCATTCCTGGGTTTCGGTGGGGTCGAGGTCCTGGTGGAGGATGTCGTCGAGCTGATCCATGAAACGTCTCCGCGGCGCCGGGCGCCGCCTTGCGGTGGGTGTGCGTCGCGGGGAGGCGACGAAGCCGAGGCAGGCATCAGTCCGGCGGCCAGGCCGGCACGGAACTTAGGAGGGACCGCGTGGCGTATTCGCCGCTGGACGAGCTAACCGTTCGATTCTAGCCTCGCCGCACCAGTCCCGCCAATTGTCGGACCATACATACGTATGCGAAGGGTTGGGAGATATAAGGCGTAGGTCGGGGTGAGGCGCAGCCGAACCCCGACATCCGGGTATCCACGACGTTGGGGTTCGGCTGGTGCCTCACCCCAACCTGCATCAGCCCCGCTCGACTTGCGCCGCGCGGATCTGCGCATCCACCACCGCGATCGCCGTCATGTTCACCACACGGCGCACAGTGGAGGAAGGCGTGAGGATGTGCGCGGGTTTGTCCACGCCCATCAGGATCGGGCCGACCGCTACGCCATCGGTCATCACGCGCACCATGTTGTAGGCAATGTTGGCGGCGTCCAGATTAGGCAGCACGAACAGGTTGGCACGCCCGCTGAGCGTGGTGTTGGGGAAGATACGGCGGCGGACTTCCTCGTCCCACGCGGTATCGCCCTGCATTTCGCCATCCATTTCCAGACCCGGCGCGCGGGCGCAGAGGATCTTGCGCACCTCGCGCATCTTCGCGGCGCTGGGGTTGTCATGGCTGCCGTAATTGGAGTGCGACAGCAGCGCCACCTTGGGCTCGACGCCGAACAGCTTCAGGCGATAGCTGGCCTGCATGGTGGCTTCGGCGATCTGCTCGGCCGACGGGTCGTACTGCACGTGCGTATCGAGGAAGAACCAGGTGCCCTTCTCGTTGATCACCGCCGTCATCGCCGAGGTGCACGACACGCCCGGATCAAGACCAAACACGCTGCGGATATAGCCGAGCTTCTTGTGATAACGCCCGACCAGGCCGCAGATCAACGCGTCCGCTTCGCCGCGCTTGACCATCATCGAGGCGATCAGCGTCGGGCGCGAGCGCATCAGGTTCTTCGCTGCCGCGGGTGTGACGCCACGGCGTTCGGTGAGTGCGTGGTATTGCTGCCAGTACTCGTTAAAGCGCGGATCGTCGTTGATGTTGGTGAGCTCGAAATCGACGCCTGCACGCATGCGCAGACCCAGGCGCTCGATGCGTGTTTCGATCACATCCGGACGACCAATCAGGATCGGGCAAGCCAGCTTCTCGTCGATCACTGTCTGCACGGCACGCAGCACGGTTTCTTCTTCACCCTCGGCATAGACCACGCGCTTGCGATCGGCGCGCGCGCGCTCGTACACCGGCTTCATGACGAGGCTGGTGCGGTAGATGAACTGGCTGAGTTTCTCGATATAGGCTTCCATGTCCTCGATCGGCCGCGTGGCGACGCCCGAATCCATGGCAGCCTGCGCGACCGCCGGCGCCAGCAGCACCAGCAGGCGCGGATCGAACGGACGCGGAATGAGGTACTCGGCGCCGAACGTCGGCGCCTCGCCGCCGTACGCACCCGCGAGGTCACCGGCCTCCATCTGCGCCAGCGCGGCAATCGCACGCACGCAGGCGAGTTTCATCGCTTCGTTGATGCCGGTGGCGCCCACGTCCAGCGCGCCGCGGAAGATATAAGGGAAGCACAACGCATTGTTGACCTGGTTCGGGTAATCCGAACGGCCGGTGGCGATGATGCAATCCGGACGCACCCGCTTGGCATCTTCCGGCAGGATTTCCGGATTCGGATTGGCCAGCGCCAGGATGATCGGCTGCTTGGCCATGGTGGCGACCATCTCGGGTTTGAGAATGCCGCCGGCCGAAAGACCGAGGAAGACGTCCGCACCGTCCACGATTTCCGCCAGCGTGCGCGCCTTGGTGTCGCGCGCGTAGCGCTGCTTGTCCGGGTCCATCTGATCGCGCCCGGTATAAAGCACGCCTTCGCGGTCGAACGCGGTGATGTGCTCCGGTTTCGCGCCCAGCGCCACCAGCATGTCCAGGCAGGCAATGCCCGCGGCGCCAGCGCCAGTGGTGGCGATCTTTACGTCTTCGATGTTCTTGCCGACGATCTTCAGCGCGTTGATCACCGCTGCGCCGACGATGATGGCAGTGCCATGCTGGTCGTCGTGGAACACCGGAATCTTCATGCGCTCGCGCAGCTTGCGTTCGACGATGAAGCACTCCGGCGCCTTGATGTCTTCCAGGTTGATGCCGCCGAAGGTGGGCTCCATCGCGGCGATGATGTCGACCAGCTTGTCCGGATCGCGCTCATTGAGTTCGATGTCGAACACGTCGATGCCGGCGAACTTCTGGAACAGCACGCCCTTGCCTTCCATCACCGGCTTGCCGGCCAGCGGGCCGATGTCGCCCAGGCCCAGCACCGCGGTGCCGTTGGTAATCACCGCCACCAGGTTGGAACGCGCGGTGTATTGGCTCGCATTCTGCGGATTCTCGACGATGGCTTCACAGGCATAGGCCACGCCCGGTGAATACGCCAGCGATAGATCACGCTGCGTGACCAGCGGCGTGGTCGGTGCGACCTTGATCTTGCCGGGGCGCGGAAGACGGTGATACTCGAGAGCGGCTTGGCGGAAGTCGTCGGAATGAGCCATCGGATGATTGCAACGGAAAGGGATGGGAGAAGAGGCCGCGTCGCGGCATGCCATGCATGGTAGCACCCGCCACCAACACCCACTGAGAACTGCAGGTAGTCAATAAGTAGTAAACCCACGGCGGTTTACGCCTGCCTTTTGCCAGCGGATTCTTGATGCAGCGCATCACGATGCATTGCCTCTTGAGGACATCGACCGGGATACTCGCTGCCACACCATGCTCGCGACGAAACCATGACCACACGTCTCGCCAAGATCCTGCTGCCGCTCGTGCTCGCGCTATTCGCTTTCATCGTCACGTTCGACAACATCATCGACTACGACTCGAACTACGCGTTCGTGCAGCACGTGTTGTCGATGGATACGACCTTTCCGGGCAACGCGCTGATGGGACGCGCCATCACCAGCCCCGCGATGTGGCAAGCAAGTTATTGGCTGATCATCGCTGCCGAAGGCGTGACCTGCCTGCTGCTGGTCAGTGGCGTCGTGGCCATGTGGCGTGCGCGCCGTCAGCACGCTGCGAGTTTCAACGCCGCCAAAGGCCTGGTCACGGCCGGTTGCGTGATGGGTTTTCTGGTGTGGTTCTTCGGCTTTATGGTGGTGGGCGGGGAATGGTTCGCCATGTGGCAGTCGAAGACGTGGAACGGTCAGGAAGGCGCCTTCCGGTTTTATATGGCGATTCTTGGCGTGCTGATCTTCGTCAATCAGCCGGATGGCGAGCTGGCCTGAGCACTGTTACGTGTTCATGGTCGTCATTCCCTCGCAGTCGTAGGCTGGGATGAAATCCCAGCATGACCATGCGTGGCGATGCTGGGATCTCATCCCAGCCTACGCGAACTGCTACGTGCTGATGGCCGTGCGGGAATGACGGCCATGCGAGTTATAGGCCCGTCGACAACGTCTCCGCTTCCACCTTCGACATCCGCACGCGGTTGATAAACAACGAGAACGCCAGCTTGCCAGCCAAGCCATGCACATGCTGCATCCAGGGCGGCAACCAGCGCGGTGCGGTGAGTGCGCCGGACTGGAAATACGGTTCCAGGCTCATCACGTCGCCCAGCGTCAGCTTGCCGGCAAACAGATAACGCAGCAGATCCAGGCGGCGTTCCTTCAAGGCCCAGCGGAAGAACGTATGCACATCCATCAGGCCGGAGAGATACACGTTGTCCTTCGCAAACGCGGAGCCGCCGCACAACGGCACGCCGCGAAACACGCGCTGCGCGGAGTGGAAACTATCGGCCACGTTCTGTCCGCAACGATTGAAATAGCGGTACACCTCGACGAAATCCGCACCGTTGAGTGCCATGTCGAGCGCAAGAATCCGCAGACTGATGCGTTTGAGCCGCGCAATATCGATCGCGCCGGACATCAGTTCGGCAAAGACGGCAAGACCTTCTTGCGTGGCGGTGACACGTGGTGACGTGCGTGCAAGTGATGCCAGTACCGGCTGCTCGCGTCCATTCAACGCGGTGAGCGAATGCACGTAGGCTTCGTGATTGAGCAATTGATGACGATCGTATTGGCTGAAACGCGTGCCGCCGCGCAAGCGAATACGCGTGGCGCCAGCCGCCGCCTTGGCGGTAAGGTCGTTGTCAACTTCCACGGCAATCACGCCCTGGCCAAAAAAATCATCCAATACTTTGGACAGATCTTTGCGCAGCACCTCGGAGGAGATGTTGGTAACGATGTCGTCGTCAGCCATGTCCGCGCCGAGCTCGTCGGACAGCTCCACGAAGTAACGCGCCGCGTCGAGGTTGCTGTAATGGCTACCCGGAATGGCATCGCCCGGGCGCCCATAAAGCTGGATTGAGGGCGCGGTAACGCCTTCGGTGCCCACCGCTTCGAGCATCTCGGCGGCGACGCGCCAGCTTTCCGCCGTACGGCGCAGATACTCGCGCAGCGGATCGCCGTCGCCGGCTTCCTTTTCAATCGCTGCGAGTTCTTTGCGCACCTCGGAAAGATCGGGCTTGCGATAACTCACTTCCGGCAAGGCGTACTGGCCTTTGCCGTACGCCTCAATCATGCGGTCTTCCAGCGATGCCGGCCAGCTTACGGTCGAGAGGATGTTGATACCCTTCACCGCCGCCAGCAGGCGTTTGTCGAGCACGGCATACGCTTCCAGTTCGGCCGGAATGATTTTCTCGGCAGTACTGCTCACCACCCCTCCCGCTCGCGTGAACCACGCGGGCCATGCGGTTTGGTCACCGGCCGCCCGCCACGCTGCCTGCGCAACCGCGATTCGAGCATATTGGCTTGTTCCTCGCGCTCGTCACGCAGCTTCAGATAATTGCGCCAGCGCTCGGGCGTGATTTCGCCATCGTGCAGGGCTTCTTGGATGGCGCAGCCGGGTTCGCTGCCATGGCCGCAATCGGCGAAACGGCAGTTTTCGGCCAGCGCTTCGATATCGGCGAACAGATCGAGATTTTCCTCGCCGGTCAGCTTGAGTTCGCGCATGCCCGGCGTGTCGATCAAACAGCCACCGCTGGGCAATTGCAGCAGAGCGCGATAGGTGGTGGTGTGGCGTCCGCGGCTGTCATGGCTGCGCACGTCGCCGATGGCCATGTGCTGGCTACCCAGCAGCGTATTGGTAAGCGTGGATTTGCCAGCGCCGGACGAACCGACCAGCACCGCGCTATCGCCAGGCTTGAGGTAGGCGGCGAGCACCGCCGCACTGGCCGGGTCCTTGCCGTTGATGGCGTGAATGGGCGTGCCTTCCGGCAGGCGGGCTTTGAGATCGGCGATGCGTTCTTCCAGACCCTCGATGAGATCGGGCTTGCTGAGCACCACCACCGGCTGCGCGCCCGAACCTTCAACCAGCGACAGGTAGCGCTCGATCCGGGCGGGATTGAAATCGCCATCCAGGCCGGTCAGCACCAGCACGTAGTCGATGTTGGTGGCGATCACCTGGCGCTCATAGCGCTCTCCGGCCGCGGCACGCGACAGTACGGTGCGCCGTGGCTGCACGGTCTGGATGTGCGGCGGCTTGCCCGGTTCGATTTCCACGAAATCGCCGACGGCCGGGCGTTCGGCCGGGTCCAGCCCGCGTTTGAGGAAATGTCCGGCCGGCTGGGCGCTGAACACCTGCTCGCCGTCATGCAATTCGTAGCCGGCGCGGTGCTGCGCGACCACGCGCGCCAGCCGCCGCCCTTCGCCCGGCAAGTCCTGGCCCCGCCAGCCGATGTGGCGGAGCCGTTCGATGGTCTGCGCGTCGGTCATGGGTAGGGATTATGCCCATCTTCGACCGGCGCCGGGACGTGGCGAAGCCTCGAAACGCATATGTCACATGGTGCAAAGGCTTTTCCGTTTTTTGCCACATCCCCGCCCCACGGCGCCCGAACACGCTGTTAGGATCGTGAAACCGGCAGAAAGCCGGCTTTCCCATATCGTTAAAGGACGGAAGACCGTTGTCCCCGATCAAGCCCAGCGCGCACCTGGCCGAAGTGCGCTACGAAATCCGCGGCGCACTGACTCGTCGCGCGCGCGAACTGGAAGCGGCAGGAACGCCGATCATCAAGCTCAATATCGGCAATCCGGCCCGTTACGGTTTTTCGGTACCCGCCCATCTGCGCGAAGCCATTGCCGCGCATCTGCATGAGAGCGAGGCCTACGGTCACGAACAAGGTCTGGACGAAGCGCGCGAAGCCATTGCCGTGCAGCAGCGCGCGCGTGGCGCGCGACACGTCCAGGTGGAACGCATTTTCATCGGCAACGGCGTCAGCGAACTGATCGACCTGAGTCTGCGCGCCCTGTTGCAGCCGGGCGACGAGGTGCTGTTGCCCAGCCCTGATTACCCGCTATGGAGTGCCGCCACCATCCTCAACGGCGGCGTGCCGCGCTATTACCGCTGCCTCGCCGAAAATCGGCACATGCCGGATCCGGAAGAAATGGAAGCGCTGATCACTCCGCGCACGCGTGCGTTGGTGATGGTCAATCCCAACAATCCCACCGGCGCAGTGTATCCGCGCGCCCTGCTCGAACAGATCGTGGCGATCGCCGCGCGGCATCGCCTGCTGTTGCTGTGCGACGAAATCTACGACGAGATTCTCTACGACGGCACGCCGTTCCAGCCACTCGCCGAGGTGGCAGGCAACCACCCGTGCCTCAGTTTCGGCGGCCTGAGCAAAGTGCACCGCGCCTGCGGTTACCGCGTAGGCTGGCTGAGTCTTTCCGGCGACCCGGCGCGCACGCACGAATACCGCGATGCCTTGCAACTGCTGGCCGCCTTGCGCTTATGCGCGAACGTGACCGCGCAATGGGCAATCATTCCCGCCTTGCAGGACGCCCCCACCATCAACGCCCTCACCGCACCGGGCGGTCGTCTGCATCAGGCGCGGCAAGCGGTGCTGGATGGTGTGGCATCCAGCCAGTTCCTGGATGTGGTGGTGCCGGACGGCGCGATTTACGGCTTTCCACGCGTACGCAGCGATGCCATCGCCGATTTCGACGACAACGCCTTCGCGCTGCGCCTGCTGGAAGAGGAATCCGTGCTGATCGTGCCAGGCACCAGCTTCAACGTGCCGAACAGCCGCCACATGCGCCTCACCCTGCTGCCGCAGCCGGCGCAACTGCGCGAAGTGTTCGTGCGCATGGAGCGCGTGCTGGAACGCATGGCCGCGGAAGAAGCACCGCGCGCCGCCGTGGCCGCGCGCTGACCGATGTCGCTGCGCTATCTCGCCCTGGGCGACTCCTACACCATTGGCGAAGACGTGCCCGACCAGGCACGTTGGCCGATGCAGCTGGTGGAAAAGCTGCGCAAGCAGGGAGTAGCCATCGATGATCCGCAGATCATCGCGGTAACAGGCTGGACGACCGACGAGCTTTCCGCCGGCATGGATCAGGCGGCGCTCGCGCCCGACTACGATCTGGTCACGCTGCTGATTGGCGTCAACAACCAATACCGCGGCCGTTCGGCCGACGACTATCGCGAGCAATTCCGCACCTTGCTATTGCGTGCCGTGGCATTGGCCGGTCGCCGCACCGCACGCGTGGTGGTGGTTTCTATTCCGGATTGGGGCGTGACGCCCTTCGGCTATGCCAGCGGACGCGATCGCGCACAAATTGCGCGTGAACTGGATACGTTCAACGCCATCGCACGCGAGGAAGCGAGCAACGCCGGCGCGCCATTCGTCAACATCACCGGCATCTCGCGCGAGCATGCGAATCTGGTGGCATCCGATGGCTTGCATCCGGCTGGCGCGCAATATGCTTTGTGGACGGACGCCGTCGAACCGGTGGTCGTCATGGCATTGCGCGGCGATTGAACCATCCTGGGGCCATCATGGCGCCCGGATACCACGTGCGAAAAATCGTAGGCTGGGATGAAATCCCAGCATGTATGGGCATGGTAATGCTGGGATTTCATCCCAGCCTACGCAGGTACAGCCATGCCTGCGCATTTGCCAACACATGGCCTGATGGATAGATGTGCCGTTAGTAAGCCCCCATATCGCCCCGCAAGTATTTACTCCACGCCCATTTCCTGAAACAGTTGGACCCGGGGACATTGGGCAAAATGCAGTCGCGGGGATGTTTAGACGTTTACCCGTCTAGCTGTCGCAAGGGAGAACAGCTCACCATCCTCGTTGCACCAGTGCTCCTCCGTGGCCATCTATTCGGGGAGTCATCATGCAAGCTCATTACAATCGCTTGTCCATGGCGGTGCGACTGGCGTTATCGGTCGGCATTGCTTCGTCAGCCGTCATCGCTCATGCGCAGGACGCTGGGGCACAGCAAAACAGCACATCGCAACAGAACACGCAGAACGCCGATCAATCGCAGCCGTCCAAAACCAAAACACTCCAGGCTGTCACGGTAACCGGCTCGCTGATTCGCCGCGTCGACACTGAAACGGCAAGCCCCGTGGTGACGCTGGATCGCGGCGCGATCACCGCCAACGGCGCACCCACGCTCGGCAATGTGCTGCAGCAATTGCCCAGCGTTTCCGGCTACGCCACCAACCCGGCCAACAACAGCAACGGCGGCGGCGGTGCCAGTCCCACGCTGGAAGGCGGAGACGGTGCTTCGCGCGTATCGCTGCGCGGACTGGGCACCAACCGTACTCTGGTGCTGGTGGATGGCCAACGCATGGCCAACCAAGATCTCAACATGGTTCCGCAGAACATGATCCAGAGCGTGGACGTGCTGGCGGAAGGCGCATCCACCGCCTACGGTTCGGATGCGGTCGGCGGCGTGGTGAACCTGCATCTGCGCAAGGATTTCAAGGGCGCGGAATTCAGCATCAACGATGGCATTTCCAGCCATGGCGACAGCCAGCGGCGCGGCTTCAACTTCACCACCGGTGCCAGCGGTGCGGACGGCAACATCGTGGCGGGCATCGACTGGAACAAATACAGCCCGACGCTGGCCCTGCGCCGCGGTTTTTCGCAACGCGCGCTGTATCTGTCCAGTGGCGTTCCCACACCGCAAGGTTCGGGCACGATTCCTACCGGCCGCATCCTGGTTCCCGCAGCACTCACGCCAGGCGGTTGTCATGTGAACGCCGCAGGCAACGCCTACGTCACCCTGGCCAACGGCAATGGCAGCAGCCTCAGCAACTACCGCTGCTATGGCGGCTCCAACGACACCTTCAACTACAACGCCTATAACTACATCCAGACCGAGCAGAAGCGCGTCAACTTCTTCGTGCTCGGCAACTACAACATCACGCCGAACCTCACTGCGTTCGCCAACATCTTCTATAACCGCACCAATTCCTCCGGCCAGGACGCACCCGCCCCCACCAGCAGCAACGACGGCTGGTACGTCACCGCGAACAACCCGATCAACCCGTTCGGCGTCACCTTCGGCACGCCGCCGGGCTATACGGGCACCAGCTACGTAATGAGCGAGCGCCTCACCGGCCTCGGCACGCGTCTGCACACCTTCAACACCGACAACCTGCAGATCAACACCGGTCTGCGCGGCCACTTCGGGCAGACCAGCTGGCTGTGGGATGCAAGCCTCAATTACGGCTACGCCAATCGTCAGCAAACCAACTACAACGAAGTGAACATTGCCGACTTCCAGGCGGTGATCAACGGCGGCGGCAACATTTTCAATCAGGCCGATCCGGCGGTGACGGCGCAATTGCAGAAAGGCGTGGATGCGCCGGTCTACACGCTCACCAATACGATGAAGCAGGTGCAGTTCAACGCATCCGGCGAACTCTGGGATCTGCCCGCCGGAGCCATGCAGCTTTCCACCGGCGCGTTGTACCGCTGGAATTCGATGAACTACACGGTGACGCCGGATGCCATTCTCAATCCTGGCACCGCCACCTGTGCCGTGCTCGCCGAAGCCTGCGGCTCGCCCGGTCGCGGCAGCATCAACGTGAAGGAGCTTTACGCCGAATCGTTGATTCCGCTGCTATCGGAAAAACCCTGGGCTTATTCGTTGAACGTGGACATAGGTATCCGCGCCTCCGACTACAGCACCTCCGGCACTACCACCAACAAGAAGCTCGCGCTGGAATACAAGCCGATTCCCGACTTGTTGATCCGCGGCACGGTCACGCAGGTGTTCCGCGCGCCCAACCTCAACGAGCTGGACGACGGCCTCACCATCGGCGGCCCGACCATCAACGATCCCTGTACCGCGCTCAGCGCCGCGACCCTGGCTGCACACTCGGCGGCCTGCCAGTTCGTGCCGCCAGGATGGGCAGGCAATCCGATCCCGCAGGTCACGGCCTACACCTCGGGCGGCAAGCCGGCGGGCGTCAATCTGAAGCCCGAACATGGCTCGTCGTTCGACCTCGGCCTGGTGTATTCACCGAGCTGGCTGGAGGGCTTCTCCTCCACCGTGGACGTGTGGCGCATCAATCTGCATGACATGCTGACGCCACTGGCCGCGCAGACCGTGCTCGACGCCTGCTTCAACAACAACAACAGCCCATACTGCGGCTTCATCCACCGCTATCCCACCAGCAATGCGCTGGCCGGCTCGATCTACTACATGAGCACGCCGGTGGTGAACCTGGGCAACCTCAGCACCAGCGGCGTGGACTTCAGCACCAGCTACGCCATTCCGCATTTCGACCTGGGCAGCTTCAACCCCGGCAACTTCAAGGTGGGCCTCAACACCACCTATACCGGCTCGTTCTACAACGACGCCACGCCGGGCCAGCCGGGCGCAAGAACGGTCAACTATGCCGGGACGTACACGCAACAGTTCGGCAGCATTGCCCGCTGGCGCGGCACGCTCACGCTCAACTGGTCGCTCGGCAACTGGAGCGCACAGTGGCAGACGCGCTACATCCACCGCATGACCAACCTCAATGCCGACTACATCACCGGCGCCCCCGCACCGATCGCCTCGATCCTGTATCACTCGGCACAGATCGCCTACAACGTGCCAGCGATCAAGACGCGCTTCGAGTTCGGCGTGGACAACATCACCGACAAGGCACCCCCACTGATCTACCAGAACGGACCGAACTACAACGTCGATACGTCGACGTATGACGTGCTGGGCCGTTACTACTGGGCGCGGGCGACGGTGAAGTTCTAAGTAGCTGCAACGCTTACCCCCTCTTCCCCGTGGAGAGGGGGTACCATGAAAATCCGTTCCGCCCGATGGCCGTCATTCCCGCGAAAGCGGGAATCCATCTTGCTCTGATGCACCCTGAAAATGGATTCCCGCTTTCGCGGGAATGACGCCCCTTAGGAAAATTTCATCACGGCGGCGCCGCATAAACGCAAAAGGCATGGTGCGTGAACACTCCGGAATCCGCCGCGTTATTGGCTGCCTTCCACCAGGGCGACATGGCTCGCGTGCTAGCGCTGAGCGAAGCCCCTCGGCAAGACGACGAAACCACCCTGCTCCTCCGCGCCCTGGCACTGCACGCCACCGGCCGTCTGCACGAAGCCTTGCCGCTGTTCACGCGCCTGACGCAACTGCAACCGCATACCTTCGAATACTGGAACAACCTCGGCCTCGCCGCGCGCGAAGCCGGCGACGTAGCCACCGCCGAACAAGCCTTGCTACAAGCCCTGGCACTCGCCCCACAACACGCCGACGTGCACTACAACCTCGGCCTGCTACATCTACAGCAAAAGCAATGGCTGGCTGCACGCAACGCACTGCTGGATGCCGTACGACTAGCGCCGGATTTTATCGAAGCGCGCCTGCAAGCGGCGCACGCCTGCCACGTATGCGGTGACAACACCGGCGAAGAAATCATGCTGGAGAACGCTGCCAACTGGCCGCCGCAACCCGCCGAGCAAGCGCTGACACTGGCGAGCATGCTGTCAACGTTGGGGCATCAGGACGCGGCGCTGCGCACCCTGCACGACGCCTTGCTGCCCGACGACGACACAGCCAACGTGATGGACCAGCGCATTACCGCCATGCGCGCCGCGCTGTACGAACGCACCAATCAACTCGACCTGGCCGAAGCCGAGCTGGCGCGCTTGCCACTCAGCGATTTGCCTGCAGATCACCCGCAACTGGCGTGCGCAGCCTGGCTGGCACATGCCGCCATTGCAGCGCGTCGTGCCGATGCCGCAGGCGCTGGGAAACTCTACGAACGCATTCTGGCGACTAGCGACGATACCGACGTGCTTGTCCAGGCCGCGTTCGGCCTCGCCACCGCTTACGACAAACAAGGCTTGCCGCCTGCTGCCTGGCAGGCTTTGCAACGGGCCCACGAGGCACAACTCAGCATCGCGCGTACCATCGTGCCCGAGCTGATGACCGAGGACAGCCAGCCACTGGCGATGGCCGATCTGTCCGTCAGCCGCCTTGAGCGCGACCGCTGGACGGCATTGAAGCCGCCGCGCCGCGAACAAAACCCCGCCTTCATCATCGGCTTTCCACGCTCCGGCACCACACTGCTGGAGCAAATGCTGGATGCGCACCCAGACTTCTGCGCGATGGATGAGCGGGCATTTATCCATGAATTGACCGAGCGGATGACGTTTGCCGGGCAGCCGTACCCATCGGCTCTCGCTGACCTCACCGCATCGGAAGCCGATCAGCTTCGCGATGTCTATGCAGCAATGGTGCATAAGGTCGTGCCCGAACTGGGTACGCGGCGACTGGTCGACAAAAACCCGCTCAACATGCTGTGCTTGCCGATGATCATGCGGCTGTTTCCGGAAGCGCGCATCATTCTGTGCTTGCGCCATCCTTGCGACGTGCTGCTGAGCTGCTACATGCAATCCTTCCGCTCACCCGCCTTCATGGTGCTGTGCAGTTCGTTGGAACGACTGGCGCGTGGATATGTGCGCGCCTTCGAGCACTGGTTTTATCAGATGGAAGTTTTCGCACCGCGCGTGCTGGAGTGGCGTTACGAATCGGTAGTCAATCGCTTCGACGAGCACGTGCTGAAGCTGGGGCATTTTCTTGAACTTGACGACCCCGCGCCGCTCGCGCGTTTCGCCGAGCACGCGCGCAACAAGCATTACATCAGCACGCCAAGCTACGCCCAGGTCACTCAAGGCATCCACAGCCGCGCGGTGCACCGGTGGCATGCGTATCGGGAGATGTTTGAACCCGTATTGCCGATATTGCAACCGGTGCTGGAGCGGCTTGGATACGACTAACAACGCGAACCGCCATTCCGGCGAAGGCCGGAATCCAGTACAACATGCCGTGCGAAGCACACGAGATAAAAAGGTTTAGAGTGCTTCGCATCAGTATTTAAACTGGATTCCGGCCTTCGCCCACTGCTGTCCGGGGAAAACTTGCAAACGAAGTGACAGAGCATTGAGAGGAAATACTTTCGCGTGAATCAACACGACAGCTAACTCGCAAAAGGTATGTTCAAAGCGAGGTCGATGAGTTCACCGCGAACGGCTCCCTCCCCTGCTTGCAGGGGAGGGTTGGGGTGGGGTGAGTACTTGCCGGAAGCTTTCCCGCAAGGGTTCACCCCCTCCCACCCTCCCCCTGCAAGCAGGGGGAGGGGCTAGTCATGGCGTGATTCTTGTCTCTCGCAAATGTTGCGAAATTTTCCCCGGACAGCAGTGGGCCTTCGCCGGAATGACGAGCGGTGTTCTACGCACTCGCCGCGTTGAAGTCCCCAATCGCTTCGATCAACTCCGTCACCGCCGCACATTCGGCCTCGGTGAGATCCGGATTCCAACTATCCAGAATCAACACCACCCGTGTTTCGTTGCTGCGATTCCAGGCTTCATGCTCGAACGTATCGTCGAACGTGACGCAACGCCCTTCCCGCCAGACGTGCGTTTCGCCGCCCACGCGCAACGCGCAACCGGGCGGCACGATCAATGGCAGATGTGTCACCAGGCGCACGTTGGTCACACCGGTATGCGGCAGGATGTGCGTGCCTGGGCTGAGCACGGAGAACAAGGTTTCCGGCGCGTGATCGCGGATGCGAGTGAGCGGCAGGCTATCCAGCAGCGCCGCGGTGCGCGGGCAGGCATCGGCATTCGTGTCATAACGCTCACCGTGCCGATAGAAGAAATACGCATCCCACGCGGCAGGCTGGGCGCCTGACGATTGCAGCATCGCCTGCTGGGACCGCCCCGGTGGCGGCGCCCCGAGAAAGGCTTCCAGGCTTTGTTCTTGCGCGAGCACGGCGCGCAGCTCTTCGCGTATCCAGTCCGTGGCGGCTTCCAGCGCGTCATGCCATGGAAAACGTTCGCGCGCGTAAGAGGGCTGACTGGGGACATCAGGGAAGTAGAGAAATTTTGGGCGCTGGCGTGGGTCCGGCGTCTTCACGGAACGCTCACCGAGGTAAGCATCCAGGCAGTGCTCGACGCGCCGCATTTCCTCCACGCCGTAGCGCTGTTGCAGAGGTTCCAGCACGCGGCGAAACCATGCCAGCCGCCCTGTGTCGACATAGCGCATGGCATGTTTAACGGCCTCGCGCAGACCGGATGCCGTGGTTTCGTCGCTCAACCAGCGTCCCTGGTTTTGCGCCGTACGCAAGGCTCCGAAGTACGCCGTCAGCGCGTCGTGTGGCTGGCCCACCCGTTCCAGCGCCATGCCAAGCCGCAAGCGTTCCACGAACAGCGACGGCGCCTGTTGCACCGCTTGCCGCAGCGTCTGGGCCGCCGCTGTGAAATGCCCGGCTGCCAGCTGCGCAGCGCCCACCACCTGCAGGGACTCCAGGTCACTCGGGATTTCGTCCAGCACGTGCTGGAACAGCTGACCGGCTTGCTGCAGATCACCCCGTTCCAGGCACGCACGCGCCGCCTCGCGCCATGGCGCGCACTGCGTTTCAGCCGATGTGTTCATGGCTTCCCCTCCCCGGCAGCTGTTATCGCACACTGCCTTTCCAGGAAAAAAGAGCCACGGCAACCTCTTTGCAACCTTTCCGCCATCGCACGGTGACGTTCTGGCGCCAGACTGTGATCCCGGCAACCTACCGGGGAGTCACGCCATGGCCATCCTTCGCTGCCGAAGCGCCTTCATTTCCGACGTCCACCTGGGTACACCCGACTGCAAAGCAGCCTACCTGCTGGATTTCCTCCGCAGCCTGCAATGCCAGCAGCTGTATCTGGTGGGCGACATCATCGACCTGGAATCACTGAGCCGCCGCCGCTGGTGGCATCCGGACCACGGCACCGTCATCGCCGAAGTGCTGGACATGGCGCGCCGCGGTGTCGAGGTGATCTACATTCCCGGCAACCACGACTGCGCGCTGCGCGGCCTGGTGGGGCAATCCATCTGCGGCGTACGCATTGAACTCAACGCCATCCACCTCGGCGCCGACGGCCGCCGCTATCGCGTGAGCCACGGCGACGAATACGACCCCGAACAGATCGGCCGCAGCTGGATGCTGCACCTGGGCGAAGCGATGCACCGCTTCGTGTGCTGGGGCAACCGCCGCGTCAACGCCTGGCGCCGCCGCATGGCGATGCCCTATCTGCCGCTGTCGATCATCGTGAAATCGCACGTCGGCAAGGCGCTGGCGTATATCCGCGCCTACGAAGAACGCGTGGCCGCCGGCGCGCGCGAACACAACGTGGATGGCCATATCTGCGGCCATATCCATTTCGGCCAGGTGCGCACCATCGACGGCGTGGTCTATCTCAACGACGGCGATTGGGTGGAGCACTGCACCGCGCTGATCGAGGACGAACACGGCGCGATGGAATTGATCCATTGGAGCGAGCAGCCAACCGCGTTGGGCCATGCCAGCCTGGAACAGGTACAACCCTCGCCCATGGCTGCACTGGCATTAGCGCCGCTGGCCCGACGCAAGAAGCACGAAGAAGTCGAACTGCCATCCGCCGCCTGACGCTTTGCTCCCTCTCCCTTGCGGGGAGAGGGTTGGGGTGAGGGGCGAATCTCGCCGAATGGCAGAAGCTTTTGCAAGTCGGCAGGCCCTTGAAGCGATCCACGCCGCCAGCATATCGAAGGGCTACAATTAGCCCCTTCTCTGCTGGAGTCCCCGCCCTCATGTCGCTCGAAACCGCCACCCGCGAACGCATCGAAACCCTGCTGAAAGACCACCGCGTGGTGTTGTTCATGAAGGGCACCCGCCACCAGCCGATGTGCGGCTTCTCCGCCGCCGCCACCAACACGCTCAACGAGCTGCTGCCGGATTACCACACCGTCAACGTGCTGGAAGATCAGGAAATCCGGGAAGGCATCAAAGCGTTTGGCAACTGGCCAACGATTCCGCAGCTGTACGTCGACGGCGAACTGGTCGGCGGCGCCGACATCATCCGCCAGATGTACGGCAGCGGCGAACTGCATCAGCTATTCGGCGTTGCCGCGCCCGATCGCACGCCGCCGGAAATCACCATCACCGACAAAGCCGCCGACGCCATCCGCAGCGGCACGGCGAATGCTCAGGGCATGGCGCTGCACCTGGAAATCGGCCCCGACCACAGCGCGGGCTTCCAGCTGGCACCGGCGAGCGAGCACGACATCGTCGTCACCGCCAACGGCATCGAAGTGCACTTCGACCCCGCCAGCGCACAGCGCGCCAAGGGCATCGTGATCGACTGGGTTTCCACCATGCAGGGCGAAGGCCTGAGCCTGAAGTTTCCCGGCGCCAGCAACACCGGTGGTGTGCAATCGATGAGCGTGCACGAACTCAAGACCCGTCTCGCCGCCGGCACCATCACCCTCGTCGACACCCGCCCCGCTCAAGGCCGCGCCATCGCCAAACCGCTACCGCAAGCCCGCATCCTGGAAGAGGAAGGCCACGCCACCCTCGCCAATCTGCCCAAGGACACCCCGATCGCTTTCATGTGCCACCACGGCATTTCTAGCCAAGGCGTCGCCGCGCAGTTTGCGGCGCATGGGTTTACGCAGGTGTATAGCGTGGATGGCGGGATTGATGCGTGGGCGGCGGAGATTGATTCGAGTGTGCTGCGGTACTGATCCGGCTCTTTCTTGCAATGCATATAGATACGGGGCTTCGGCCCCGTATTTTTTTGCGCGCCTCCATGCGCCTGGCATGCTGGTGTAGCCTTTTGGACCACAATCCAACAGGCGAGAAGCACTATGGCGGAACCCCGCCCCTCCCCCCCCATCGACCGCGCAGCGGGCCTGTCAGCAGCCGCGTGCCGACTGCTAGATGAGGCGGGCAAGGCCTTGAGCCGGGCCGATCCAGATTCCGCCGAGCGCTCATTGGTCGGTGTGATGGCGATGGCACCCACTGCAGCAGAGCCCTATCGTCTGTTGGGCATTGCCAATCAAATGCGCGGCGATCATCAGGCAGCGACACAGCAACTGCGCCGCGCATTGGCGTTTCGGCCTGATGACGCGATGACGCTGATGAACCTGGGCAGCTCTCTGTATGAATGTGGTGCTCACGACGAGGCCATCGCTCATTTGCGTCGCGCATGTGAACTCGCCCCCGGCATGGCCTCGGCCTGGTACAACCTGGGTAAAGCATTGAAGATGCAGATTCGCGCCGAGGAAGCCTGCGAAGCGCTACAACACGCCCTGTCACTTGATGCCTCGCACACACTGGCACGTATCAGTCTGGCGGATGCACAAGTCAGCTTGGGGCGAATCGAAGATGCCGTACATAGCTATCGCGACGTACTGCAGCGTCATCCAGAACATCCCGATGCATGGCATGCTCTGGCAAATCTGAAAACGCAACCACTGAGTAGCGATGATACGGCTCGCTTACAACGCGCTTTTGGCAAGACAAACCAGCCAGCAGATGCGCGCATTTCGCTAGGGTTTGCGTTAGCGAAAGCACTTGAGGACCAGGAACGTTATCCCGAAGCGTTCGAGATATTGCGCCAAGCCAATGCACTCAAGCGCCGCTGCGTACACTGGGACGCAGCTGCCGAAAGCGCTTATGTCGACGCGATAATGACCGCATTCGATCGTCCCATGCCTGCGCCACTGAATGCCACGCTGGGCCATGAAGTGACCTTCATTGCGAGTCTGCCACGCTCGGGCTCCACACTTACCGAACAAATCCTCGCATCGCACCCGATGGTCGAGGGCGCGGATGAAATTACTGAACTGCCACAGGTTCTCCAAGAAGAGTCCAAGCGCCGCAGGCAGCGATTCCCGCAATGGGTTCCGTCAGCCACCGCTGAAGACTGGGCACGCCTGGGCCATGACTACCTTGCGCGCACCGTCCGCTGGCGCCAGCAACGACCGCGATTTACCGACAAGAATATGTTGAATTGGGAGCATGTGGGTGCGGTACTGGCCATGCTACCTGGAGCACGCGTGATAATTTGCCATCGCGACGCGGTGGAAACCTGCTTTGCGTGCTATCGCCAGCTGTTCGCTTATGGTTCGCATTTCAGTTACGACCTGGATGAGATGGCCCGCTATTACCTGGACTACATGCGCCTATCCCGTTTTTGGCTACACCATTATTCAAATAACGTGATTGAGCACTCCTACGAAAAGCTGCTCGCCGATCCAGAAACGCAGGTTCGCCGGCTGCTTGATCATTGCAGCCTGACGTTCGACCAAGCATGCCTGACTTTTTACAACACCCCACGCATCGTACTGAGTACAGCCAGTGCAGCCCAGGTACGCCAGCCGCTCCGTAAAAACGCTTCATATAGCAGCCGCTACGAAGCTCAACTGGAAGCACTACGGGGAAAATTTGTGCAAACAGGCAAATCAAATCAACTCTAGGTCGATCGCTCTCGTCATAAAAAAAGCCGCCAATGAATCGGCGGCTTTTTGTTTTGCCAAGTAGCCAACATATCTGGCTACTCGATGTGACCTCACTTCGTGTTACCAATCGTATGTGATGCCCAGCTGGATAGTGCGCGGCGCTTCCACGGCAGCCACGCCACCCGGCATGTACACATAGCCCGTCTTATACAGCGGATCGGGGGTACCGCCCTGCGCCGTCGATCCAAAGAACGGATACGCCTGCGTGATCTTCTGCTCGTTGAATACGTTGCGCACTTGCAGCTGGAATCCCAACTTCTTGTCTGCCCATAGCGGGCGATACAACAAAGACAAATCCAGCGTATGGGTCCACGGCGTAAAGCCCGTACTGCCCGGAGCTGCCGGCTTGCCACCGCACCAATGGTAGAAGCTCCCGTAGCCGAGACCAGGGTTGCTCTGGTCCGTACCGTAGTAGCCAAGGCAATCCTCAGGCACGCCCGAAGCCATCGTGATGACACCGCTCACCGACCATTCTGGCAAGAACTGATAGGTGCCGTAGGCCTTCAGTACATGCTTACGACTGTTGGCCTGTGTGCCATTGGCATACTGCATGATTTGGCCGTAGTCCCACTGCGTCGTCGCCGAAATGGACGTTCCGCCCTGGCCGATATTCGCCTGCACGGGACCGTCTGTCGTGCCGTAGCTCTTCGAATAGACGTAGTCGATTTTGCCAGTCCACTTGCCATCCCACGGATGCTCCAGGAAGAGCTCCAACGAGTAGTAGTTGCGATAGGCGTTCGGGAAACCGAATGCCGACGGGCTCACCCAGCCATAAGCGTACCCGCCGTTAAGGTTCTGAACCTTGTAGAGGTTGCTAGAGCCCGGATTGATCAGGATGCTTGGATTGATGTAAAGGCTGTTACCGCAATTGGCACCGGCATTAACCGTGGCGTTCGCCAAGCCAGGATTTTGCGCAAGCAACGCATTGCAGATGACGGAAGTCTGACCAACATCGTCAACGATACGGCCAAGCTTGGTCCATGTGGCAGTGACACCGTAGTCCCAAGACGGATTGATCTGTTGCTGAAAACCCAGCACATACGTGTCCTGATATTCGGCCTTGAGGTTCTCAGAACGCACTGTGTTCGGGTCAAGCGGCTGGCCATATTCGTTGTTCAACGATACCGGTACACCTGCACCACAGGTCTGACCGCAGGAGGAAATCGGCGTCAAGCCTGTTGGAATACCGGTAACAGGATCGATGCCTGTGTAGGTGTAGTACGCATTCGTGAAAGTCGAGCCAGAGGCCTCACGAACCGCAACACCCGAAGGCAGGGCGAGATAATAGCGACCTGCAAAACCGAACAGCTTCATGCTGGCATCGCCCATGATGTCCCAGCTGAAGCCGAGACGGGGTGCCCACTGCGGCTTTGTCAAACGTACATACGCCACATTGTCGGGGTTGTAGTTGGTGAACTGGTCGTTACGAATACCCAGGTTCAGCAACAAGTTCGGAGTAACCTGCCAATCATCCTTGATGTACTGGGCACGCTGGGTAACTTTCACCGTCGCCTGTGTGACGAAGATGTATTGCGAAACATAGTAAGGGCTGCTGATAGGCCCGACGTACGGGGCAACCCCCGGAGTGCTACCCACGATCGGCGTATTCGGCGTGGCCGTTGCATACTGCCAAGCGTAACCCGGCCCAGTCATGGCATTGCCGCCGTTGATGTCTTGCGTGGTCTGATTATCGATACCCGCCTGGATGGTGTGGTCACCAAGCTTGTAGGTCAAATCGAAGCGAAGGTTAGTCAGTTCGGACTTATTGGCCGGATTGGCCTCCGAATTGTTGGTATTTGAATTCACGCACGCCTGGCTCGGGCAGTAAGCAGGATTCTGGTACTGAGAGCCAATAATGTTTGGCAAGGTAGGATCAAACCCTGCATAGGCCGGCTGATTGGTGTAATAGGTTCCTTTCAGCTTGCCGTACAGGACATCCAAGGTAAGGTCGTCAGTGATGTATGACGTGAACTTGGCAATACCGATGTTGAACGAGTGTTTGTACGTCTGGTCAAGGCTGGAGAAAGTGCCCGTCGAGCGCGTCGCATAATCGAAGTTGTAGATGGACGCATTGTAATCGTGCGACGTCTTGATGCCGGTCAACTCCAAAATGTTGGAGTCAGTGATGTTCCAGTCAACCTTGGCATAGTACTTCGGATTGCTGTAATGCTTGTTTAGCTCGTGGCCATCGTTGATGGGTGTAACGGTGGTGTTGTTCTGATGATCAGCTTCTGCGGCAACAAAGAAGAACAACTTGTCTTTAATCAGGGGACCACCGATGTAGGCGTCGTATACCTGCTCCCACATGCTGTTCTGGTTGCGATACTGATAGATTTTGCCCACGTTGGCAGGGTAATACGGGCTTTCGTAGTAGAGATTACCCTGTGTACCTTGCAAACCAGAAGGCGCAAAGAATACTGCACCGCCAAAGTGCCACGTGTTCGTACCACTGGAGCCGATTTGACTGATGACCCCGCCGGTCGAACGGCCATATTGGGCCTGATAACCGTTGGTAAGCGTCTGCTGCTGAGCGATTGCGCCATACGGCAGGGTAATGCCACCTGCGTTGGCTAACGGATCAGAGGTGTTGAAGCCGTTAATATAATAAGCATTTTCACCTACCGAACTGCCACCGAACGAAACCAGCGGCTCGCCCGTCGAGCTACCACCGAGCGCCGTGGAACCCTGCACGGTGCCAGGCGCCAACAATGCAATAGCAGCACCCGTACGCGCCAGCGGCAGATTCTTCAGCTGCTCGGACGTGATAACCGTACTTTGTGTTGTGGAGGTCACGTCGATGGGCGGGATAGCATTCGCTGTCACCACAACGGACGAAAGATTCTTGGCCTCTCCTGACGCGGAGGCAGCTACGAAGTCCACAGCTATTGATTTGGATACAAGGGCTGTGACGTCGTGTTTTGTCTGCACGGTCTGCCCGTTCTGCAACAACGTTACGTCGTAGGTGCCCGCAGGAAGCGTAATGCTATAACGGCCGTCCTGCCCCACCGGGACGGTGCGGTTAAAACCCGAACCACCAACGATCTGCACGGTTTCGCCAGCGGCAACCGGCGCCTGACCAAAAATCGTACCGGTCGTGGCCTGCGCCAGCACCTGTCCGGAAAATCCAAACCCCATCGCAACTGCGATAGCCAACGCGGTATGACGCACCGGCATCGTGTTCGATGCGGGCACAAACTTCTTAACGCTCATTAGGTGCTCCCCAGCAGCAAGAAAAACAAAAGAGATAAAACCGCCGACGAACGCCCTTGCCAGGCGCGGGTCCCACCCCGGCCAGAGCACGAACGGACGGTTTTTCTTCCCCATCCCCGACAAATTGCCTATGTCCGATATTTTTTTATCTGACTTTCAGCTCTTTGTTGCACTGGAAAGTAAGTGTTTGCATAACAAAAAGTCAACAATAAAAAACTACGACGGCGTGCAATATTTTGCGATGCATAGCTGCGTCATGTGTCTTCTACAGTCCTTTCCGGCCCCTTGTGGCCATATTTAGACATGGCGCCGTCAGCCTGCCGCAAGCCTGGCGACACGGCAGCGCAAATTAAAACGAGAGGATTTATTCTCCCAGCTCATCTTCAAATCGCAAATGCTTAACACTCCGCCCATTCCGCCGTACCAGCTTCAGAGCTTCGATACCGATCCGGATATGAGCCTCCACATACTGCGTCGTCACGCTGCGATCGCTCAGCTCGGTCTTCACCCCTTCCGGAATCATCGGCTGATCGGAAACCAGCAACAGTGCGCCACAAGGGATATGGTTGGCGAAGCCGGCAGCGAAAATGGTGGCCGTTTCCATATCTACCGCCATGCAGCGCGTGCGGCGCAAATACTCTTTGAAGGTTTCGTCGTGTTCCCACACGCGTCGGTTGGTGGTGTAGACCGTGCCAGTCCAGTAGTCGTGGCCAAGATCGCGGATCATGGTGGAAACGCCACGCTGCAGTTGGAATGCCGGTAACGCGGGCACCTCCGGTGGCAGATAATCATTGCTGGTGCCTTCGCCGCGAATGGCGGCAATCGGCAACACCAGATCGCCCAGTTGATTCTTCTTTTTTACGCCGCCGCATTTGCCAAGAAACAGTGCTGCGCTGGGTTGGATCGCGCCCAGCAGATCCATCACGGTGGCAGCATTGGGGCTACCCATTCCGAAGTTGATGAGGGTGATGCCATCTGCAGTTGCGCTGGGCATGGGCCGATCGCGCCCCTGCACTTCCACGCCATGCCATTGAGCGAACAGGTCCACGTAGTGGCCGAAATTGGTCAGCAGGATATGGCGGCCGAATTGTTCGAGCGGCACGCCGGTATAACGCGGCAGCCAGTTGGTGACGATCTCGTGCTTGGTTTTCATGTGAAATTTGTGGTCGAGCACAGCGGACCTCGCCATGCGTTACCGGCGACGCCACGCCGGCGGAATGCCAAATCGCAAGTGCGCCAATCTTAGAGCGTATAGGAAGGTTCGTGTCCATATGCTCCTGGCGAAAGACAGCTATCGCGCCACCAGTGCCTGACGAAGGTGGCTATAGCAACGATTGCTCGGCCAGCGCTTGGCGCAAAGGCTCCAACTGCTGCGCATAGCGGGACCACTGCCCGAGACCGCGTCGATGCACCGGCTCACGGATTTGCGCACTGCTCGGGGTTGCCACAGGTGCGTCGTTAAGCTCGGGATGAACGCAGTTTTCCTCAATGTCCAGCCCGCAATACTCGAGTATGAGTCGCATGACATTTTCCGGCTCGGTTACCAGCGCCGAATAAGAAACGTCGAACATCGCATCAGGCATCGTATTGCGCCATTCCTGGACCAATCGCGCATATTGCCCGTAGTAATGCGCCAAAGACTGCATGTCGTAGCAGTACGGCGATGCACTGCCGAACATGATCTTGAAGTTGGAATAGCATACGTCCATGGGATCACGGATCAAATGCAAGATCGGCGCGCTCGGCAGCGCGCGACGGATGAATGGCACCATCCGCACGTTGATGGGCAGTTTGTCGATGTAGAACCGCCGTCCTTGTGCGCGCCATTGCGTCTGTTTCAGATATCGCGCCCCAACCTCCGCATAGTCGATCTGCGTCGCACGCTCGAGGATTCTCGTCAGACTTCGCGCGCCATTGGGTGCCACATCTGCCACCCAATGAAGCTGGCGCTGAAAATCATTGATCTCACCAGCAGATACCACTTGGGAGTGCGCGGATAACATATGGTCGAGCAGCGTGGTTCCCGAACGCGGCATGCCGACGATGAAAATCGGCGTAGGGCCTTCATGACGCGACTCACTACCCGCATGGCGCGCATCAAGATGCCTTGAGGCCGCGATGAGCGCATCAGTTGTCGCAACCTCTTCGCTTGCATCGTAAGGATGGATCGCATGCATTCGCGCGTTGCTGCTGGCAAGCGCCTGCCATGCCTCCCCATCTCGCCCGAGGTCATCCAATACCTTGTAGACGGCCGACTCAAATTCAGCACGAATGAACTGACTTCTTGCTTCCGCAGGGCAATCAGGCAGCGCCTCCAATCGCTGACGCAGAAAATCTAGATGGTTGGCCTCGGCGGTCTGCTTGCGCAGGTTGGCAAGTATGACTGCAGCATCACCATAATCTGGCCAACGCCGCAGGCACTCGAGCAACACTTGCTCGGACTGTGCAAGCCTTCCCGTAAACTGCAGGAGCATGCCATAGAGGTAATACTCGTTTGGCGCCTCGATACCCATTGCCACAGCGCGGTCCATGTGTTTCATGGCCGCAGAAATCTCACCAAGCATCCAGCGTAGATGGGCCTGTTCAACCAACACCTCAGCAGGCGGATCCGGTGCTCGCTCAAGATGGCTCAAGCATGCACGTGCGCCCATAATTTCGCCATTAAGCGAAAGGCGCCATGCCAGTTGCGCAATCAGCGGCGCATGGTTGGGTAGCATGGGAATAGCCTGCAGCACATGCGCCGTTGCCTCGCGCATCCGCCCGCACTGAAGGATAGCGTTGGCCAGTTCAATGCGGATACGAACATCTTGCGGCGCCAGCGTTACCAATGTTTCCAACACCGCCTGAGCTTCTTTCCAATGACCACCTTCGATGCACTGCATCGCACGCTCACGAAGCTGCATCTCGGTCGTCGAAGTGCCATATGTGTTCATGAAGAAGCCAGTATCAACCAACCGTTCGTCGCAAGGGTTCAAGCTGTGCCGCATAACGCCGCCACTCGCCTATGCTGCGGGCATGGACCGGCTCACGCACCTGGGAACTGCTTGGTGTTGCCACTGGCGCTTCGTTCCGTTCATGGCGAAGACATCCCGGCTCCCATGGCAGTCCGCAGTATGCCAGCACTTTGCGCAACGTCGCTTCCGTATCAAGCACCAATTCGGCATAGGGCACATCCAGCATGGCGTCCGGCATCGCAGCATGCCAATGCCTGACCAGCCGCGCATATTCGCCGTAATAATGCGCAAGCGACGACATGTCATAGCTATACGCTGAGACATGACCAAGCATCGCCTTGAGATTGGAAAAACATACATCCATAGGATCGCGCACCAAATGCAAGATCGGTGCCTGCGGCAGCGCACGACGGATGAATGGCACCATCCTCACATTGATAGGCAACTTATCAAGATAAAACCGCTTGCCTTGAGCTCGCCATTGCGTCTGCGCAAGGTAGCGCTCGCCCAACTCTGCAAAGTCGACGTTCCTGCTGCGGCGAAATACTTCCAACATGCTGGAAATACCACCCGGCGGCACATCCGTCACCCAGCGCAACTGCCGGCGAAAATCGTTGATCTCGCCAGCAGAAATAACCTGCGAATGGCTGGACAGCATGCGATCGAGCAAAGTCGTCCCTGATCGCGGCATACCTACGATAAAAATGGGCACAGGACCAGAAATTCCGCGCACAGGAATCCCTTTGGCATCCATGACTTCTCCGCTGATACTTATCAACGCTTCCGTAATAGCAGCCTCCCCACCTTCGTCATAGGGACTGATGGAGTGCATCAAGGCATTGCTGCGCGAGAGTGCCTGCCACGCTTCATCGTAGTAGCCAAGATCGTCAAGCTCCTTGAATAAGGCAGATTCGAGGCCGGCACGCGCAAATCGCTTATCGACTGATTGACTATCAAGAGGAATGCCATGCGCCAGCGCGCGCAGTGTATCGACATGGTTGGCATCCGGCTTTTGTACCCGCAGATTGGCCAATGCCACCGCAGCGTCCCCAAAGCGTGGCCAACGTCGCAAGCAGCCGATGAGAACTACCTCGGCCTGCTCGATTTTTCCTGTGAACTGCAACAGCATGGCGTACAAATAATGCTGATTTGGTCCATCGATGCCGACCGCCACGGCCCGCTCCATAAGCGCTTGCGCACTCGGTATCTCGCCAAGCATCCAACGTAATTGCGCTTGTTCCGCCAACAACGGGGCATTCGTGTTGGACAAGCCTCCAAGTCGATCGAGGCAATGGCGCGCAGCCAAAATCTCACCACCGAAAAACAAGCGACGCACCATTTCGATCAGCAAGGAGGGTTCATCCGTCAGCACTGGCATGGCATCCAGTAATTGCTGTGTGTACTCACGCAAGCTGCCACGCTGCAGGATCAAATTGGCCAACCCGATACGAGCGTGAGGCTCTTGGGGCTCCCGCTTTATAAGTTCGCGGAAACCAGCTTCCGCGGCCTGCCATTGTTGAGATTGCAGATAGTGCTGTATCTGGCGGCGGAGCTGGTCGGGGGGCAATGTAGGTTCCGATGTTTTCATGACGACTATGATCAGATGCCGACAACGTCAATGCCGCAAGCCCTCAAGCATCACCTTGAGCGGCTCCAATTGTGTTGCGTAGTGCTGCCATTGCCCGATCGCGCGAGTATGGATTCCTTCGCGCACTTGAACACTGCTCGGCGTTGCCACCGGCGCACTATTGCGTTCTGGATGCAGACAATTCTGTTCTATAGCCAAGCCGCAATGATCAAGCACTCGCCGCAAGCTTGCTTCTGGATCGGTAACAAGCTCGGCGTAAGAGACGTCGAGCATGGCTCCGGGCAGCGTGTTGTGCCAATGGTTGACCAACCGAACGTACAGACCGTAATAGTGCGCCAGGCTGCGTAGGTCGTAGCTGTATGCAGATACGTTGCCAAACATGGCTTTGAAATTCGAAAAGCACACATCCATCGGCTCCCGCACCATGTGCAGAATGCGCGCGTGCGGAAGCGCCCTGCGAATAAAGGGTACGATCTGGACATTTCCAGGCAACTTGTCGATGTAATACGACCGACCGTGCGCGCGCCATTGTGTCTGCTCAAGGTAACGCGCACCGAGTTCTGCGAAGTCAATTCTGCGGCTGCGACGGATCGCCTCCAGCATGCCTGGCACACCTGCCGGCACTACATCAGTCACCCAATGCAACTGACGCAAAGCATCGTTGATCTCACCGGCGGAAATGACTTGAGAGTGATTCGAAAGCATGCGATCGAGCAAAGTGGTGCCTGAGCGAGGCATGCCTACGATAAAGATGGGAGTGGGACCGTCGAGGCGTTGCCCCCTCGTAGCGCCGGCTTTACCAGAATGTTGAGACGCATCGATTAACGCCTCCGCGATGGCTGTCTCCCCGGCCGCATCGTAAGGATTGAGCTCGCGCATGAGCGCATTGCTATGTGCCAGCGCCTGCCATGCCGCCTCATACTGGCCCAGATCATCGAGTTCCTTGAACAGCGCTGCAGTAAATTCTGCGCGCACAAACCGCGCTTCCGGGTTGACGCTATCGACAGGAAAGCGCTCGAGCTGCCGCCTCAAAAAATCGAGATGTTGCGTGGCAGGCGTTTGCTTACGCAGGTTGGATAACGAAACCGCGGCGCTTCCAAAACCTGGCCAACGTCGCAAGCACATGTCCAGCACTTGGCCTGCACGCTCGGTATCACCCGAAACCTGCAGCAGCATGGCGTAAAAATGATGCTCGCCCGGCTCATCAACACCAGCATTCAACGCACGCTCCAGCAACGCCAGCGCACGCTCAAATTCTCCAAGATTCCAGCGCAAATGCGCTTGTACGACAAGAACGTCCGCTGATAAGGCGGCTTCGCTTTCGAAACGATCGAGACACGCACGCGCTGCGGTAATTTCCCCACTGAAGCAGAGGCGCTGCACCAGCTGGGTAGCGAGTGGGAGGTCAGCCACTGGCGTTTGCGAAGCGCGCACCAATTGCTCACTCTGTGCGCGCATCAAGCCCTGCCTCAACATGACACGAGCCAGCTCCATACGTATCGCAACGTCGGCGGGCACGCGTTCCAGTAACGACTCCAAAGCCACCTGCGCAGGCAACCATTGCTGCGCCTGAATGTGTTGCTGCGCACGTGCGCGCAGCTCAGATTCTGTCGTGGACGAATGCTTCAAAGTCATAGGCACAGCTTAGCTCGTTGCCGCGACGAAGAGGTTCTTTTGCGCTTACGCAGCCCTATAAAAAAACCACCGGCCTGAAGGGCCGGTGGTTCCTAGTGGCTGCAAACAGCCGATTTGTTATCAGTAGTCGTAGGTCACCGACAAGCGCACGTAGCGCGGGGTTTCAAAGTAAATACCCTGCAGGAACGCGTTGTTGACGATGTGGTCACCAGCTTCGCCGACCGGGTTCGTCTGCAGCGCTTTCTGTTCGTTGAGAACGTTGAACACGTCGAAGTTGAGCGACAGCTTGTGCTCGGCAAAGGACGGATAGTAATGCACGCCCACGTTGTACTGGTGAGTCCACGGCGTGTGCTTGAAGCCAGGCGATACGATCTGGCCGCCGCACCAATGGTAGTTGCCGTTGCCGCCGCTGTTGTAGCCGGTGGGGTCGCCGCTGCCATCCGGACCCCAATAACCCAGGCATTCCTCCGGCGCACCGGACTGGATCATGGCGGTACCGGAAACCAGCCATTCCGGTGTGATGGCATACGCGCCACGGAAACGCGCCTGGTGACGACGCACGTTCAACAGCTCACCATCTTGACCCTGCATGAGCTGCCAGGAGTCCCAGTCTTCCGTCTTGGATACGTCGCCCTGACCGAAGTCCGAACGCACCTGGCCTTCCGTATTGCCTCGACCAACGTTGAACTCGTAGTCCACGCGTGCCGTCCACTTGCCATCCCACGGATGATCGAGGTACAGATCCAGCGAACCGTAAGTGCGGCGTGCACCGTGGGTGTAGCCCCAGTCCTTTTGGCTCATCGGCACGACCGTGTATTGGCCGGTGGTGGAGTTGAGAACGCGGATGGTGTTGGTGCGACCCGGGTTGATCAGGCGGCAATAGGCGGCGCCGTACAAGGAGTCGTAATAGTCCGCGACGTTGTAGCCCAGCGCGGTCATCTTGGCAGCAAGCTGGCTCGGCGTGCACTCGTCATCGATGGCTGACTTCAGATTGCGCCACGTCGCCTTGGCACCATAGACCCACTTCTCGTTCAACTGCTTGTCGAAGCCGAGGATGTACTCGTCCAGATACTCCGGCTTCAGATTGGTTGCCGTGACCTGCTTGGGATCCTTCGGCGCACCGAATTCACCATCAGGCGACTGCAACTTACCCGTGATCGGCACGATACCCGCCGGCGTACCATCCGGGTTGACACCCGTGTAGGTGTAGCGGATGTAAGTGTAGGTCGAAGGGTTGGCAGCGCGCTCGGCCACGTTATCAGGCAACGCGAGGTAGTAGCGGCCCGCGTTGGCGTAAACCTTGAAGCTGGAGTCGCCATTCACGTCCCAGCTCACACCGAGGCGCGGCTCCCACTGGTTTAGCTCGTTGACGAACGGCGTACCGTGGTTGTTGTAGTTGGTGAAGTGCTCGTTGCGAACGCCAAGGTTCAACTGCACGTTTTGCGCAACCTGCCAAGTGTCCTGCAGATAATAAGCCTTCTGCGAGGTCGACATGGTGGTCTGGAATGTTTCTACATACTTGCGAACGGTGTAGGTGCGCGTGCCATCGGGGTTGACTGCCTGCTGATAACGCCAGAAGTAGCCGGGGCCGGTGGTCACCAAGCCCTGGTTGACACCCGCGTAATGCATGTTGTCGATACCCACGCCCAGTTCGTGATCGCCGAGCTTATAGGTGAAGTCGACACGCAGGCCATGCGTTGCATTGTTGGCATTCTCGCCCTGGTTGACCGTTCTGGCGATGTTGCTGTTGAGGATGCCGTTATTGCCAGCCGGGAGCGTGGTCGAGGGACCGACGCAGTTGACGAAGCACTGGTTCTGCGGATTGGAGATATACGCCAGCGGGCTGCCGCTGGTGATGAGCGTCGGGTCGTTGAACTTGGCCTTGCCGTACAGCACGCTCAGCGTGGCGTTGTCACCGTAATAGCCGGTGTATTGCCCGATGTAGAACTTGGAGTTGTCCTTCACCGCCAGATCCGGCCCGATCAGCGCACCCTTCTGGAGGGTGTTGTAGTCGAAGGCGTAAGTATGGCCGCGACCGTCGGTTTCATTGTTCTGCAGACCGGTGAACTCGAGCGTGTTGCTCTCGTTGAGATTCCAATCGAGCTTCGCGTAGTACTTGCTTTGGTTGTCACGGTAATCGTCGACCGTTCTCGGAACCGCTGCCGCCCCTGTGCTGGGATTGGTCGAGGCCAATGTGCTAGAGACGAACTGATTCTGCGTACGAGTGGTCTCCGCCGCCACGAACAAATACAGCCTGTCCTTGATCAGCGGGCCGCCGGCATAGGCCGAATAGACGGTTTGCCATTGCTTATCCGGCCGGCGGTACCAGGCCAGCGTGCCGGGGAAATTCGGGTTGTTGTACACATAGCTCTGACCGCCGGTAGGCGCCGGAATCGCCGGATAGCCGTAATAGACGTTGTCAGAAGAGGCTCGGGCAAAAGCAGGCTGCCACACGACCTGGGCACCAAAGTGCCAGTCGTTGGTACCGCGCTTGCCGATCTGGTTGATCACGCCGCCGTCCGAACGTCCGTACTTGGCGCTGTAGCCACCCGTGAGCGTCTGCTGCTGATCGATGGCGCCATACGGCAAAGCGAAGCCGCCGATGTTCCTGTACGGCTCACCCGTGTTGTAACCGTTGACGTAGTAAGCGTTCTCGGAAACGGAGGAGCCGCCGAACGACACGGCATTACCAAAGAAGCCGCTGCCCCTGGTGGTGTTGGGAGCGAGCAGCGCGATGGATTCGGCGTTGCGCCCCACTGGCAGTTGCTGTAGATCGCGGGCCGTAATGATCGTGCTCGAGTTGACGCTGGTCACGTCAATCGGCGGCAGCGCATTGGCGACGACCTGGATGGCGCCCAGGTTCTTGGCTTCGTTAGCACTCGTAGCAGCAGCGCTGACGAAGGGCACCGGCGTACCACCGCCTGCATTGACCGATACGTTGTCCTTGCTCGCGACGACCTTGTCGCCGCTCAGCAACGTGACGGTGTAGCTGCCTACGGGCAGGTTGCCTACGTTGAATTTGCCGCTGGCATCTACCGAGACGACACGCACCGTGCCGCCGGTGGCGCTCGACACCTTTACGGTTTCGCCGGCCGCGACGGGCGCAGTACCAAAAATGCTACCGGTGGTTGCCTGGCCATAGGCCACGCCGGTGAGCCCCAAACTCATTGCAAGAGCCGCAGCAAGAGCGTGACGGCGGGGGTTGCCCGCGCCAATCATGTGACGCTTACTCATTATTAAAAATCTCCCCAAAAGGCCTGTTAGGCCAAAACAACGATCTGCACGGACTGGTCCGTGCAACCCCAGTCAAACTGGGACATCACTACTGATCTGCCAGAAAGCCCCTATGCCCCTACTGGCAAATCCCCCTAGTGCTACGCGATCCACGCTTATTGCAAACCGCGCCAGATGCCCCCGCTTTGGCGGGAAATTACGCCACCGTTCTCGTAAGTGTCAACAATTTCTTAGCAATCGCGGCAAGATTTTGCGCAATGCAGCAAGGCAAGCGACTAAAGTGGTTTCCAAGCCAACTTGTTGATAAGCATGAACAATGCATGCAGACAGCCCAACAGTGACCACGCATAGCTGCCGAGCGGCGCATGTTTTTACCAGGCATATCAAATTCTTGCCCGCACAAGATCATGCTGCCTACAAGAAATCGCTGAACCCGTTCTTCCGGCGTAGCCCCTGTTGTTTCATTGCTGTTTGAACCGGTTAGCCGCGTTCGTGCGTACGTCCTGCAACACCTTCAATCACTCGCACCTTGGCGCACCGCGACAAGGTGCCTCACAGCTGTCATGTTATGTTCGAGCCGCATATTTGATGACTAGGGTGTTGGCACATGCGCATGGGTTTGGCTATCGATGCATCCTGCGATCTGCCGCAGGCGTTTTTGCAGCAGTACGACATTGCCATCATGCCTATCGCGGTGCGCATCGACGATACCGTCTTCAAGGACAATCGCGATCCAGCTGAAATCCAGCGCTTTTTCGATCTCAAGCTAGGCAGTCGCAGCCACTCGGCGGAAACCGAACCGTGTTCGGTGGAGGATGTGCAGAAGCTGTTCCTGGACAAGCTGGTGCTGGAAAAGGATTGCGTGTTCTGTCTCACCATCACGCCGTCGCGCAGTCCGATCTACGACAATGTCGTCAAGGCCAGCTTTGCGGTGTTGAAGAACTATCGCAAAGTGCGCGAACCGCTCGGCATCACCGGTCCGTTCCTGATGCGTGTGCTGGACACGCGCAGCCTGTTCGCCGGTTCCGCGCCGAGCATTGTCGAGGCCGTGCGCCTGATCCAGGCCAATGAAACGCCGGCGGCGATTCGTGAGCGGCTGGCTTACATCGCCGAGAACTCCTACGGCTATATGCTGCCGCGCGATCTGTATTACCTGCGTGCCCGCGCCAAGAAGAAAGGCGACCGCAGCGTGGGCCTGTTCAGTGCGGTGCTGGGGTCCACCTTGGACATCAAGCCGCTGATCCGCGCCTATCGCGGCGATACCACGCCAGTCGGCAAGGTGCGCGGTTGGGAGCATGGCTGCGAAACCCTGTTCGGCTATGCCGCCGACCGCGTGCGCGCCGGCTTGCTGGTGCCGGTGATGTGCACCGCTTACGGCGGCGATTTGACCGAACTGCCCAAGCTGCCAGGCTTCGACAAGCTGGCGCAGGCGTGCGAGGAAAGCGGTGTCACCCTGATGCAGGCGCCGATGAGCATCACCGGCATGGTCAACGTCGGCGAAGGTGCGGTGACGATTGGTTTTGCCGCGGAAGAGCACCAGGTCGACTTCTGACCTGCCCGACACTGCTGAGCAAAACTTGCACAATGTCGTGCAAGTGGTTGTTGCCCAAGCCTTGTGAAGGGTTGTCCACAGGGTTGCCACCAGGGTTTCCCCAGTCGCTGTGGAAAAGTACAGTGGCATTTGTAGGCTGGGATGAAATCCCAGCCTCGGATGCATCATTGAAGCTGGGATTTCATCCCAGCCTACGCGAGCTATGCGGGCACGTGCTCAAAACCCGTAATTGAGAAACCCGCCATCCACCGCCAGCACCTGCCCGGTGATGTAGCTCGCCGCCGGCAGGCAGAGGAACGCTATGGCCGCCGCCACTTCCTCCGGCTCGCCGATACGCTTGAGCGGCGTGCGGTCCAGCACTTCATCCAGATAATCGGCATCGGCCAAGGCCGGCTCCGAGCGCTGCGTGCGGATGTACCAGGGCGCCACCGCGTTGACGCGAATGCCGTCCACCGCCCACTCAGCGGCCAGGTTGCGTGTGAGTTGATGCAGCGCTGCCTTGCTCATGCCATAGGGCGAACCGGTGCGCACGTGCGTAACGCCGGAAACCGAACCGACATTCACGATCGCCGCATGCGCATGCTGGATCAGATGCGGATGCGCAAGACGACACATCTCATAGGCCGAAAACAGGTTCTGCTCGAAGATGGCGCGGTATTCGGCCTCTTCGTAATCGAGCGTAGCCTTCGGGCTATTTCCGCCGGCATTGTTGACCAGCAGCGACACCGGCGACTCCAGATCGGCGATCCAATCGAACACGGCCAGGCGATCCTCCGCCACGCTCACGTCAGCGGCGAACGCCAGCACCTCGATGCCGGGGAAATCGTCCGTCAGTTCCACGCGCACCTGTTCCAGGTAGTCGTCATCGCGCGCCACCAGCAGCAGATCGGCGCCCAGTCCGGCCAACTCGCGCGCGGTGGCGTAGCCGATGCCTTTGCTGGCGCCGGTGATGAGCACGGTGTGATCTTGCAGTTGCCAGGCATCGATGCGGCTGTTCATGCGATGCAGCTTACATGAACGGCGTCGCTTGTCCGAAGCGTCCGCGCGCAGGACACTGTGCCCCTGCTGATCGAGGTCATCCCATGAGAACCGCCACCGCCCTACTCTGCCTGCTGGCCCTGAGCGCCTGCAGCGGCAAGCCACCCGCACCGCAATCCGATCCAAAAGCCGCCACCGCACAACCCAGCGCGCCGTGGGATGCCATGAAGCATGACGAGCAGCGCGCCAAGGACGTGCAGAAGGTCGTCAACCAGCAGGCTGCCGAGCAGGACAAGCAGATCGAGCAGCAGACGCAGTAGGCACCCCGCGCGTTCGGCCATCTGGACGTCTGTACGTCCATCGCTTGCCATCACCGGTCGTTTGCAGGCAAGGTTCGGAGCATGAGCCCCGATACCACCCACTTCGACACTACTCCCCTGCTGGATATCCACGAAGCCAGCGTACTGCGCGGCGAGCGCCTGATCCTCGATCGCTTTAGCCTGCGGCTTGCCGCCGGCCAGCACACCGCCATCCTCGGCGCCAACGGCTCGGGCAAATCCACGCTGATTCGATTGATCGCGCGACAGATCTATCCGCTGGCGCGCGAAGACAACACGCCCACCATCAAGGTCTTCGGCCGCGACCGCTGGAACGTGGTGGAGCTGCGCAGCCTGATCGGCATCGTCTCGCCGGCCGTACAAGGCGACTACACCAACGAGGATGCACCGCTGGAAGTGTTCGACGCGGTCGTCTCGGGTTTCTTCGCCGCACGCGGGTTATGGGTCGACCACGAAGTGAGCGAAAGCATGCGTCAGCGTGCGCTGGAAGCGCTGGCACAAGTGCAAGCCACCCACCTTGTCGGGCGCGAGATGGCCAGCCTTTCCACCGGTGAAGCGCGCCGCGTATTGATCGCGCGTGCACTCGTGCATAAACCACGCGCCTTGCTGCTGGACGAACCCTGCACCGGCCTCGATCCGGCCAGCCGCCGGCATTTTCTCGAAAGCCTGCGGCAACTCGCGCAACACGGCGTCACCTTGCTACTGGTGACGCATCACGTGGAAGAAATCCTGCCGGAGATCGATCACGTGGTGTTGCTGCGCGAGGGCCAACTGTTGCGCAAGGGCAACAAGGCCAACGTGCTGACCAGCGAAGCGCTTACGGCAGCCTTCGGCATGCCGATGCACGTGACGCAACAAGGCGACTATTACCACGCCAGCGTTGGCTGACGATGCGTCGAAGTGAATCCCCTCACGACCGTCATTCCCGTGAAATTGCCCTGCTGTCCAAGAAAATTTCGCAACATTCGCGAGAGCGAAAATCACGCCTAGAACTAGCTCCTCCCCCTGCTTGCAGAGAGAGGTTTGGGAGGGGGTGAACCCTTGCGGGAAGGTTCCGGCAAGTACTTACCCCACCCCAACCCTCCCCTGCAAGCAGGGGAGGGAGCTGTTCGTGGTGAACTCATCGATCTCGCTTTGAACATATTTTTTTGCGAGTTGCCTCCGGCATGGATTTGCGTGAGAGCATTCTTTCTCTACGTCCTGTCACTCCGTTTACAAATTTCCCTGGACAGCAGGGCAATTTCGCGAGGATGACGGCCGCTGAAGCTGTGCGTTATCCGCATTTCAAAATAAATAATTCGATTTGCACCAAAATCGCGCTTAATTGCACCAATAACGCGCACCAATAAAATTGTGTCAAATGCATCTCAACGAGATGATTTTCTATTGACGCATTGCACAAACGTGTCATAGCCTCAAATTGCCGCGGCTCGGGGAGAGCAATGCTGCGGCGCAAATTCAAGTTTCTGCGCATATCCAAGTCCTTGGAGGGACGCCTTTTGTCTTAAATCTTGTGGGGAATTAAATATGAAACGACTTGCTCGACGTCCATTGGCAGTCGCCATGCTGCCGTTGTTTTCCGTAGGTATCGTTTTCACCACCGCTGTCTGGGCCGACGACGCTCCCGCCGATGCGCCACCCCAGACCAGCAAGCAGCTTCAACAAGTCGTTGTTACCGGCACCCGTGCCACCGATCGCACCGCGGCCGACTCGCTTTCGCCGATCGACATCATCTCGCCGGCTGACCTTACCTCCAGCGGCTACACGGATCTCGCCAGCGCGCTCAACACGGTGCTTCCCTCGCTCGATTTCCCTCGCCCCGCCATCAACGATGGCAACGATGCACTCCGGCCCGCATCACTGCGCGGACTCTCACCCGACGACGTGCTGGTGCTGGTGGATGGCAAGCGCTATCACACCTCGGCGCTGGTCAACTACAACTCCGCCGTGGGCCGCGGCGCGGCGCCGGTGGATCTCAACTCCATCCCGATGTCCGCCATCGACCATATCGAAGTGCTCCGCGATGGTGCAGCGGCGCAATACGGTTCCGACGCGATTGCCGGCGTGATCAATATCGTGCTCAAGCACGGCGGCAAGCCGGGTGGCAACGAGATCAGCGCCAACGGCGGCATCATGGATGCGGGTGATGGCGCGAACAACGGCGTGGAAGGCTCGGTCGGCATTCCTCTCGGCGGCTCCGCCGACAAGGCACCCGGATGGATGCGCCTGGCCTGGAATTACCAGAACCAGATGAACACCAACCGCTCCGCGAATACCGACCGAGGCACCACGCTCGCCGGCGCGGTGAACAACACCGGCTATCCCTACGAACGCTACGGCGATCCGGCCGAGAAGACGTATCAGCTCTTGCTCAACTTCGGCTACCAGGTCACGCCGAACATCGAGTTGTACGGCTATCTCAACGGCAGCAAGCGCGACGTCACGTCCAACGGCTACTACCGCGCTTATAACTCCGCGCGCAACGTACCGGAAATCTATCCGAACGGCTTCCTGCCGCAGATCGTCAACCACACCAACGACGTTGCCTTCGTGTTCGGCGTGAAGGGCCACACGGCAGGCGGATGGCACTGGGACCTCTCTGCCGATTACGGCCAGAACAACCTCGTCTTCGACATCCAGGACAGCGTCAACACCAACCTCTATTACACCAAGGGCTATTCGCCCACGTACTTCCACGCCGGCTCCTTCGCCAACAAGCAAGGCGTGCTCAACCTGGACATCAGCAAGGAATTCGACTGGGGCCTGCACAATCCAGTCACCGTCGCCTTCGGTGCGGAATACCGCAATGAAAGTTACGACATCGGCGCAGGCGATGCGGATTCCTATTTCTTCGATCCGAACACGCTGATTCCTGGCACCACCTCGCCGTATGCCGGCGGCTCGCAGGTCTATCCAGGCCTTACGCCGGAAGTCGCCGGCAACTTCACCCGTCATAGCAAGGCGGCATACGTCGATCTGGAAACCGACCTCACCGACAAATGGTCCGCGGGCGTCGCCGCGCGTTACGAGGATTACAGCGACGCCGGCTCCACGCGCTCCGGCAAGCTCTCCACGCGTTACCAGCTCACCGACACTTTCGCCCTGCGCGGCACGGTATCGAACGGTTTTCGCGCGCCATCGCTCGCGCAGCAGAATTACGAATCGGTGGTCACGCTGATCCAAAATGGTGCACTCGCTCAGATCGGCACCTATCGCACCTCCAACCCGACCGCCATCGCCTTGGGCGCAAAACCGCTGGTGCCGGAAAAATCGGTGAACTACAGCCTGGGCGGCGTGTGGCAAGCCACCAGCAACTTCAACGCCACCATCGATATCTACCAGATCCGCATCTGGGATCAGATCCTGTATTCGGACCAGATCCCCGTGAGCATTCCGGGCGATCAGGTGACTGGCGCGCAGTTCTTCGTCAACGGCGCCACCACGCGTACACGCGGTGCGGACGTGATCGCTGGCTATCACCTGGATCTCGACACCTGGGGCGCCGTCAACCTCAGCGGCAGCGCCAACTACAACCAGACCACGATCCTGCACGTCTCCACGCCAGCTTTCGGACGCGCCAGCCAGGGCCTGCTGACGGATGCCACGCCACGCACCAAGTTCGTGTTCGCCGGCGATTGGCTGATCCACAACTTCGATTTCCATGCCAACGCCACGCGCTATGGCACGGTGACGCGCCTGGGCGATGACAGCAACGGCGACGAAGATCAGGTGTTCTCCGCACGCTGGATTTTCGATCTTGCCGCCAGCTACAACTGGCGCACGTGGACCTTCACCGTGGGCGCCGACAACATCACCAATCAATACCCGACCAAGGCCTCGCTCAACAACGTGTATGAGGATCGCGCGGATGGTTTGCAGTATTCGTCGCTGTCGCCGTTTGGTTTCAACGGCAGGTATTGGTACGGGAAGGTGACGTATCGGTTTTGATGCTTTGCAGCCTCTCTTTTCGGAGAGAGGCTGTGGCTTGCTGAAACATTGTTACCTCTCTTGAGACCGTCATTCCCGCGAACGCGGAAATCCATCTTCGCCTTTTGCATCGGAGCAACATGGATTCCCGCTTTCGCGGGAATGACGGCCTTGAGGTTACGCATAGTTTGCTGCAAGCGTGGCTCAATCGACCTCTCTCACCGACAGAGAGAGCCGCCGTATTCTCGCGAGATCATGCGATGCAAGACGACACCCCCAACTTCCCCATGAAACGCCGCGACCTCCTGCGCATGATCGGCCTCAGCGCAGGCGCCGCGGCGATGTACCAGGCCATGAGCAGTCTTGGCCTGGCGGCGCAGTCCAACTTCAAGGGCACGCCCCATCTGCAAGGCGCGCCGAAGAACACCACGGTGTTGATTCTCGGCGCTGGTATCGCCGGCATGGTGGCCGCTTACGAATTGCGCCAGGCTGGCTACAAGGTGCAGGTGCTGGAATACAACCATCGCTCCGGTGGCCGCAACTGGTCGTTGCGCGGTGGCGATCGCTTTACCGAGCTGGGCGGTTTCTCTCAGCACTGCCAATTCGACGAAGGGCTTTACATCAATCCAGGCCCTTGGCGTTTGCCTTATCACCATCACGGCATCATCGGTTACTGCAAGAAGCTCGGCGTGCCGCTCGAACCGTTCGTGCAGGTCAATCACAACGCCTATGTGCATAGTGCGAATGCGTTTGGCGGCAAGCCGCAGCGCTTTCGCAGCGTCAACGCCGACTACCGCGGACACGTTGCCGAACTGCTTGCCAAAAGCACGCAGCAAGGTCAGCTCGATGCGGCCGTCAGCAAGGAAGATCAGGAAATCCTGCTCGAATCGCTGCGTGACTGGGGCGCACTCGACAAGAACCTCGCGTACACCACCGGCATCGCCAGCAGCAACCGGCGCGGCTTCGACAAAGATCCGGGCGGTGGCCTTTCCGCGCGTCCCGTTCCTTCCACGCCGGTTGCGCTGCATGAACTGCTCGGCTCCCGCTTGTGGAGCAGCCTCAGCGCTGGAGAAATCTATGAATTTCAGACCTCGCTGTTTCAACCGGTGGGCGGCATGGGGCGCATCGGCGAAGCCTTTGGTCGTGCGCTGGAAGGCGTGATCCGCTATGGCGCCAAGGTCACCTCGATACAACAGGATGAGCATGGCGTCACCGCGGTTTACGAAGACGTTGCCAAGCCCGGCGCCACGCAAAAAGCGCGCGGCGATTGGTGTATCTGCACCATTCCGCTTTCCGTGCTCAGCCAGATTCCCATGAACGTCAGCGCGCCGATGATGGAGGCGATCAGCGCGGTGCCATATGCGGCTTCCGTCAAAGTGGGTTTGCAATTCAAGCGCCGTTTCTGGGAGCAGGACGAGCACATCTATGGCGGCATCACCTATACCGATCTGCCGATCGCCAATATCGGCTACCCCAGCAGCGGCTTTTTCGGCAACGGCAAGGGCGTGTTGCTGGGTGCTTACATCTGGGGGCTGAACGCATTTGAATTCACCGCACTGACACCGCAGCAGCGCGTACAGAAAGCACTGGAATACGGCAGCCAGATTCACCCGCAATACCATCAGGAATTCGAAACCGGCGTTGCCGTGGGTTGGCATCGCTCACCGTTCACGCTGGGCTGCTTTGGCCTGTGGTCGGAAGAGGCGCGCGCCAAACATTACGACAACCTGTGCCAGATCGACGGCCGCATCGCGCTGGCCGGCGAACACGCCTCGTATCTGCCCGCATGGCAGGAAGGCGCCGTCACCTCCGCCCTGGATGTGATCGAACGCATTCATCAGCGCGCCGTAGCGGAGGCACACGCATGAAACCTACTCGTTCACGAGTGTTCTGTTTCTGGCTTGCCGCGCTTGCCTATGCCGCCGCACTGCACGCGCAATCGTCCGACAACGCCGCGCATGCACGCTCGGGCCTGGGCTCGGCGGATGGTAAGACGATCTTCGAGCACATCTGCCAGGGCTGCCACATGCCAGACGCCAAAGGCGCCACCGGCGCAGGCAGCTACCCGGCCTTGGCGGGTGATCCGCGTCTGATCTCACCGCAATACATGGCGGCCGTGGTGGTGCATGGACGGCGCGACATGCCTTCCTTCATCCAGACCGGCGAGGCCGGGCCACTGGAGGATGCCAAACTCAGCGACGCGCAGATCGCGGATGTGGTGAACTACGTGCGGACGCATTTCGGCAACCACTACACCGACCGCATCACGGCGCAGGATGTTGCCGGCATGCACTGAACGCCCTGCCCCAGCCACCGGAGGATTCACCATGCAAAAAATGACCTTGCTTGCTTTGCTGCTCGCGGCGCCTGCCTTTGCGCATGCGCAAGACACCATCCGCTACAAACTGCCCAACAGCAATTTCCCGATCTCCGCCGCGGTGGAAATACCGGCAGGCAAATCGATCGTGTTTCTCAGCGGCATGGTGCCGCCGGTGATCGACGCCAAGGCGCCGAAGGATTCCGTCGCCGCCTATGGCGACACCAAGACGCAGACCATCGGCGCGCTCACCGCCATCCAGAAGCAGTTGCAGAGCATGCATCTGGACATGGGCGACGTGGTGAAGATGCAGGTGTTTCTGGTCGGTGACGAGGCGCACGGTGGGCACATGGATTTCGCCGGGTTCATGGCCGGCTATACGCAGTTCTTCGGCACCAAGGAGCAACCCAAGCTGCCGGCGCGTTCGGCGTTTCAGGTGGCGGGGTTGGCCAATCCGGGGTTTCGCGTGGAGATTGAGGTGACGGCAGTGCGGCCTTGAGCCATATGCGACGCGCCTCCTCCGCCTGAAACTCATGCTCGTCATTCCAGCGAAAGCTGGAATCCAGCGTCTTTGGGCCGAAAGGCACTGGATTCCAGCTTTCGCTGGAATGACGGGTTTGTGGCTCTACGGCGACTGCTTTATTCCGCATCGTCGCAAGGCACACGCACACTTCAGCATTACTCTAGCAACACCCGCTCGCACGCTGAGAAAACTGCACCATGGGCCTCTACCCACTCTTCGCCGACCTGACCGGATTGCCCGTGCTGGTAGTCGGTGGCGGCCACGTCGCGGAACGCAAGACGGCCATGCTGCTCTCGGCCGGTGCGCGCGTGCGCGTGGGTGCTCCAACGCTGACGCCTGTGCTGCTGCAACAAGCCGAGGAAGGCAAGGTCGACCACCTCGCCGGCAGCTTCCAACCCGCATGGCTGGATGACGTATGGCTGGTCATCGCCGCCACCGACGATCACGAATTGAATGCCGAGGTGGCCGCGCATGCCGAGCAACGCCGCATCCTCGCCAACGTGGTGGACGCCCCTGCCCTCTCTCGTTTCCAGGTGCCGGCGCTGGTGGATCGCACGCCGTTGACCGTCGCCGTTTCCACCGGCGGCGCCGCACCCGTGATTGCCCGGCGTGTACGCGAAACGCTGGAAACCGAACTCGATCACGCGCTCGGCCCGCTCACCGCGCTGGCGCAGAAATACCGCACACGCATCACGCAGCGCTGGCCGGATCTGGCCGAGCGCCGCGCGTTCTACGACTGGCTGCATGACGGACCGGTGATGGCCCTGCTGCGCCATGCCAAGCCGGGCGACGCCGAACAAGTCTTGCTGGACGCCTTGCGTGAGCCGCAATCGCCTTCGAACAAGGGCTCCGTGCTGCTGGTCGGCGCCGGCCCCGGCGATCCTGGCTTGCTTACCCTGCATGCATTGCGCGCGCTCAATCGCGCCGACGTCATCCTGCATGACTCGCTAGTCAGCGAAGCCGTGCTCACGCTGGCGCGCCGCGACGCCGAGCGCATCGACGTCGGCAAACGCTGCGGCGGACGCCATACGCAGCAGGAGCAGATTCATCAGTTGCTGCTGGAACAGGCACAAGCGGGCCGACTGGTGGTGCGCTTGAAAGGCGGCGACCCGTTCGTGTTCGGGCGCGGCGGCGAAGAGGTGGCATTCCTGCGCCAGCACGGCATCGCTTGCGAGATCGTTCCTGGCGTCACCGCCGCCGTCGCCTGCGCCGCCTACGCGGGCATTCCGCTCACGCATCGCGAGCACGCCCGCACCGTGCATCTGCTTACCGGCCATGGCAAGGAATCGATGGATGCGATGGATTGGCCGGCACTCGCACAAGATCATCAAACCATGGCCGTCTACATGGGTGTGGCGCGACTGGAAGAATTTACCCAGCGTTTGCTGGAACATGGCCGTCGGCCGGACACACCGTTTGCCATCATCGAGAACGGCACCTTGCCGCAACAACGGGTCATAAGCGGTGTGCTGAATGAATTGCCCGAACGTGCCAAGCAACATGCCATTCATCCGCCGGCGCTGTTGATCATCGGCGAAGTGGCGGCGTTGGCACACGACCATGCATGGTTTGGTAGGTTGGGTTAGCGCAGCGTACCCAACGATCCCCGCTCGAACCTGTTGGGTTACGCTGCGCTAACCCAACCTACGCGGAAGCGCCCGCATGACCGACTCGGAACAACCTCTGCAAAACCGCCGCATCGCCATTCCCGAGTCGCGCGAGCTGGATTTGTTCGCTTCACTCCTGGAACGCCGTGGCGCCACGGTGCTGCGCTGTCCGTTGGTGGATATCCGCGACACACCCTATCCAGCACCAGTGCTTGAATGGCTGCGTGGGTTCTGTGCCGGCGGCTGCGATGACTTGCTGCTGTTTACTGGCGAAGGCGTGCGTCGTCTGCTCAGCTTGATCGAACATCATGCGCCTGAACTGCGCAAGCCGTTCGTCAAGCAACTTGCCAACGTCCGAACCATCGCGCGCGGCCCCAAGCCTGGTCGCGTGCTACGCGAACTTGGCTTGAAGCCGACGCTGGTGGCCGACCCTGCTACCACGCCCGGCATGATTGCACTGCTGCAAACACTCGATTTGAAAGGGCGCCGCGTAGGCGTACAGCTTTACGGCACGGAGCCGAACACGGCGCTGATGGGCTTTCTCGCCGCAGCCGGTGCAAAGGCGCTGCCGGTGTGGCCGTATGTATACGCCGATGCAGCGGTGGACGCGGAAGTACTGGCACTGATCGAATCCATGCAACAAGGTCGCGTGGACGCGATTGCCTTTACCAGCCTGCAACAAGTGGAGCGGTTGTTCCGATTGGTCGATGGCGAGCGGCTGAAACAAGCACTGTCACATACGCTGGTGGCGGCCATCGGCCCGGTGGTGGCGGAGGCGTTGCGCGCACACGATGTTGAACCACAGGTGGTGCCGGAAGAAAGTTATTACCTGAAACCGTTGACGCAGGCGTTGATTGATAGGCTCAACCCAAACTCACCGTAAACCCGCAAACCTCATGGCCGTCATTCCCGCGCAAGCGCACTGCTGTCCAGGGAAAAGTTCCGCGACTTTTACGAGAAAGCTAAAACAACGTCATTCCAGCGAAAGCTGGAATCCAGCGACTTTAAAAGCATCAAAGGCACTGGATCCCAGCTTTCGCTGGGATGACGAATCGGTAGCGTTGAAATTACCGGCAAAATTGCTGGCTTTCGATAGCCGTAGCACATGTTTAGAGCGGGCTGAATTTTACTTGGACAGCAGTGCGCGAAAGCGGGAATGACGGCCGCATGGCAAGCATGCGCTTCATGCGTTTACTTCCGCCCGCACTTCCGCAATCAACTGCCGCAACTCCGGCACACACGAGCCGCAATTGCCGCCCGCGCGCAGGCGCGAGGTAATCTGCGCTGGCGTCTCCAAGCCATGCGTGCGAATGGCCTCGCAAATCGTGTCGCGCCCCACACCAAAACAGGAACACACCGTCGGCCCGGTCGACGCCGCCGGCACGCTCGACTCGCCAAGCAGCAGCGCCATGCGGTCGTCATCCTCCAACCGCTCCTGCACGAACAAGCTCGCCAGCCAATGCCGCGCCGGCAGATCCGGACGCGAGGAAAGAAACACGCAGGCCTCAATGCGGTCGTCGACCACATGCGCCGCGCGATAGATGCCGGTGCTGCGGTCCTCGTATTCCAGCCAGTCGGCATCCGGATCGGTCACACCCAGCCACGCACGCGCCCACGTGCTGCATTCGGATGGCCGCTCGCGATGGGCGATTTCATAGCGGCGAAAATGATCGCCCTGGATGTACGTCCAATAACTAAGACCCTGCGGCATCAACAGCTCGCGGGATAGCGCAAAGCCATACCAGCGCACCGGAAACGGTTCCACGCTTACCGGCGTGTGTTTGAATTCCGGCTCGCCGGAAATCGGATCGACCACCGGATTGACCACGCCGCCCACGCGCGCGTCGGACGCGAATTGATCGTTCCAATGAATCGGCACGAACACGTTGCCGGCCAGAATGCCGCCGCTGTGTTTCACGCGCGCCACCATCGCACCCCAGCGCGATTGCACGCGCGCCAATTCGCCCTCGCGCACACCGCAACGCAAGGCATCGTGCGGATGCATGTCGACGAACGGTTCGGGGATATGCCCGGTCAGCCGCGGCACCTTGCCGGTGCGCGTCATGGTGTGCCATTGGTCGCGCACGCGGCCGGTGTTGAGCACCAGCGGGTATTCGCGATCGGTGGCGTACCTGGGCATGCGGGCCGCCGTGGCGATAAAGCGCGCGCGTCCACCCGGATGCGAAAAACCGCCGTATGCAAACAGGCGCGCCTCGCCCTCGCCACTCGCCGCGACTGGCCATTGCACTGGCTGCAGTGTGTCGTAGGCGTGGCGATCCAGGTTGGCCAACCCTTCCAGATTGAGCAGGCGATGCGCGGCCGGTGCGCCACCCGCCTGCGCTTCGTGATTGCGATAGGCGGTCAGCCGTGCGTGCTCGGTGAACACCGCATGCACGTCGTCAAACTCGAACCCTTCGGCAAAACCCATCCGCCGCGCCACCTCGCACACAATGCGCCAATCCGCACGCGCGTTCTCCGGTGGCGGCAGAAATGCACGCTGGCGCGAGATGCGCCGCTCGGAGTTGGTGACGGTGCCATCCTTCTCGCCCCACCCCAGCGCCGGCAATAACGCATGGGCGTACGTATTGGTGTCGGTCTGCGCGACGATGTCGGAACTCACCACCCATTCGCATCGCGCCAGCGCCTGCTTCACACGATCGGCATCCGGCAGGCTTACCACCGGATTGGTCGCCATGATCCACAACGCTTTTATCTTGCCCTGGCCGATTGCGTCGAACAGGTCCACCGCTTTCAAACCCGGTCGTTCTGCGATGCGCGGCGATTGCCAGAACGATTGCACCACCTGGCGATGCACCGGATTTTCCAGTTCCATATGCGCCGCCAGCATGTTCGCCAGCCCGCCGACTTCGCGCCCGCCCATCGCATTGGGCTGGCCGGTCAACGAAAACGGCCCCATGCCCGGCTTGCCGATGCGCCCGGTCAGCAGATGGCAATTGATGATGCTGTTGACCTTGTCGGTGCCGCTGGATGACTGGTTCACGCCCTGCGAGAACAGTGTGACGGTACGTTTGCAGCGCGCGAACCAGCGATAGAAATTCAACAGGTCCGACAGTTGCACGCCGCAAATGCGCGCCACCTCGGCGGGGTCGCCGGCATCTTTTTGCGCCGCGGCCAATGCCTGGGCAAAACCTTCGGTATGTGCTTCCACGAAACGCGCATCCACCGCGCCATGCTGGAACAGAAACGCCAGCAGGCCATTGAACAGCCACACATCCGTACCCGGCTTCACCGGCAGATGCAGATCGGCCGATTCGCAAGTCGCCGTGTGGCGCGGATCAATCACTACCATGCGCGGCGGGTTGGTGCTTTCCTTCGCCTTGGCAATGCGCTGGTACACGATGGGGTGACACCACGCGGTGTTGGAACCGACCAACACGATCAGCTCGGCTTGCTCCAGGTCTTCGTAGCAACCCGGCACTACGTCTTCACCGAACGCACGCTTGTGGCCGGCGACGGCAGATGACATGCACAAGCGCGAATTGGTGTCGATATTGGCCGTGCCGATATAGCCCTTGGCCAACTTGTTGACGACGTAGTAATCCTCGGTGAGCAGCTGGCCGGAGACGTAGAACGCCACCGCGTCCGGCCCGTGTTCGTCGATGACGCGACGGAAACCCGCGGCCACACGATCGAGTGCATCGTCCCAGCTCGCGCGTTGCAACGTGCCGTCTGGCGCACGCAGCATGGGATGCAGCAGGCGACCGCGCAGATCCACGGTTTCCCCCAGAGCCGAGCCTTTGACGCAAAGACGTCCATGATTGGCGGCGTGCTGCGTGTCGCCTTCCACGTGCACAGAGCCATCGGCGTTGCTGCGGGCGAGTACGCCGCAACCGACGCCGCAGTAGGGGCAGGTGGTGGCGACGGTCATCGCTCAGTACCCCGAGCTTTCTGGCCGTCATTCCCGCGAAAGCGGGCACGCCGGGAGAGCACATGGATGTGCTCGGCTTTGAGGAGCGAGGAATCCACTTTCGCCTTTAGCATCAGAGCAAATGGATTCCCGCTTTCGCGGGAATGACGGCTCAAAAAGTTGAGGCCTGCGGGTAAATTCCACCTTCTGGCACCGCTCACGCCGCCACCTCCACCCGCTGGCAATGATGCTTGCCAAACAACAGGCGATCGCGAATCGGCGTAATGTCCGCCCCACTCTGGATCAGCTCGAAATACCAACCCCCATCCTTCACGTCGCCATACAACACGGCGCCAATGATCTGGTTGCCCTTCAATACCAGCCGCTTGTAGATACCGCGGCGCGGATCGCGCAGCACCAGATCCTCCGTACCTTCGCCGCCGATGAAATCACCGGCGGAATAAAGATCGATGCCGGTCACCTTCAGCTTGGTCGCCGTGCGCGTGAATCGATAACGGCGATGGCCGATGCGCGCCAGATGCGACGCGCACACCTTCGCCTGCTCCCACACCGGCGCCACCAATCCGAACGTAAGCCGGCGATGCTGCACGCATTCGCCAACGGCGTAGATATGCGGGTCGTAGGTGAGCAAAGTGTCGTCGACCACGATGCCTCGGTCGCAATGCAGCCCGCAGGATTTCGCCAGCGCGATATCCGGCCGCACGCCCACCGCCATCACCACCAGGTCGGCATCGATGCGCGACCCGTCGGCAAACTCGATGCCCTGCACGCGGCCATCGCCATACAACGCCTTGGTCTGCGCATTCAGCAGCACGTTCAAGCCGCGCGCCTTGAGGTTCTGCGTCAGCAGCCGCGACGCATCGGCATTGAGCTGCTGTTCCATCAGCACTTCGATGCGATGGAGCAGCGTCACCTGCATGCCACGCCGTAACAGCCCGTTGGCCGCCTCGATGCCGAGCAGGCCGCCGCCGATCACCGCGGCATGTTTATATGTGCTCGCCGCCTGCAACATCTGCTCGACGTCGTCGATGCCGCGAAAACCGATCACGCCGGGCAAATCGGCACCCGGCAGCGGCAGCATGAAAGGTTGCGAGCCGGTGGCGATCAGCAGGCGGTCGTAAACAACCTCCACGCCCTTGCGCGAACGCACGCGCCGGTGACGGCGATCGATGGCGACGATCGGATCGCCTGCATGCAGCGTGATGCCGTTCTCCGCATACCACTCGCGCGTGTTGAGCATGATGTCGTCGGTGTTCTTTTCACCGCTGAGCAGCATCGACAACATGATGCGGTTGTAATTGCCGTAAGGCTCCGCGCCAAACACCGTGATGTCGTACAGGCCAGGCGCAAGTTGCAGCAATTCTTCGACCGTGCGCATCCCGGCCATGCCATTGCCGATGACAATGAGCTTTGGCCGCGCTGCGCTCATCCTTGTGGTTGCCCCAGCAACACGCGGCCTTCGTGGAGCCTCACCCGCCACGCACGCACCGAGTGTTCCGGCGCTTCAAGGCACTCGCCCGTGCGCAGATCAAAGTGCTGCTTGTAGATCGGCGAGGCCACCACGACACGCTCGCCAAGGCTGCCGATCAAGCCGCGCGACAGCACGTAGGCGTTCGCATTCGGATCGAAATTGTCGATTGCGTAAAGCGCCTGCTCGCCTACCCGGAACACCGCCACCTGTTCGTCGTCCACCAGTGCGCACACACCGGTATTGGGCACGATGTCCTCCAGGTAGCACACCGAGGTCCAGCCTTTCACCGTCACGACATCGTCCATCGCACTACTCCGTCATCACGCTTGCGGGAATGCGCCGGCTGCGTTTTTCTTCCAGCGTGGCCGGGCGGATCTGACCACGCTCCGGTACGAACACCACGTTGCGGTCCGGCTCGCGGCTGTTGACGAAGTGCTGGAAGCGCTTGCGCGTCTGCGGATCGGTCACCGCTTTCTTCCACTCGCATTCGTAGGTGTCGACGATCAGCTGCATCTCCGCTTCGAGCTCGGCGGCGATGCCGAGCTTGTCGTGCACGATCACATCCTTGAGGTAATCCAGCCCACCTTCCAGGTTGTCGCGCCATACGCTGGTGCGCTGCAGGCGATCGGCGGTACGGATGTAGAACATCAGGAAGCGGTCGATGTATTTGATCAGCGTGGGCGTATCGAGATCGCCCGCCAGCAATTCGGCGTGGCGCGGCTTCATGCCGCCGTTGCCGCACACGTAGAGGTTCCAGCCTTTCTCGGTGGCGATCACGCCCACGTCCTTGCCTTGCGCCTCGGCGCATTCGCGCGTGCAGCCGGACACGGCCATTTTCAATTTATGCGGCGAGCGCAGGCCCTTGTAACGGTTTTCCAGATCGATTGCCGCGCCGACCGAATCCTGTACGCCGTAGCGGCACCAGGTGGAACCCACGCAGGATTTCACCGTGCGCAACGACTTGCCGTAGGCGTGGCCGGATTCGAAACCGGCGGCGATCAGTTCTTCCCAGATCAGCGGCAACTGCTCCAGCCGCGCGCCGAACATGTCCACGCGCTGGCCGCCAGTGATCTTGGTGTAGAGGCCGTATTTCTTGGCAATCGCGCCGACGGCGATCAATCCGTCCGGCGTCACTTCGCCACCTGCCATGCGCGGCACCACCGAATAGGTGCCGTCTTTCTGGATGTTGGCAAGAAAGTAATCGTTGGAGTCCTGCAGCGAGGCATGCTCTTTCTGCAGCACGAACGCATTCCAGCAGGAAGCCAGGATGCTCGCCGCCACCGGCTTGCAGATGTCGCAGCCCAGCCCCTTGCCATGGCGCGCGAGCAGTTCATCGAAATGCTTGATACGCTCCACGCGCACCAGGTGATAAAGCTCCTGTCGCGAATAGGCGAAGTGCTCGCACAGATGGTTGTTGACCGCCAGGCCCTGGCGCTTCATCTCCGCCTTCATGATCTGCGTGACCAACGGCACGCAGCCACCACAAGTCGTGCCGGCCTTGGTGATGGCTTTCAAATCACCGATGGAAGAAGCACCCGCACAGACTGCCTCGCACAGCTGTGCTTTGGAAACGTTGTTGCACGAGCAGATCTGCGCGGAAGCCGGCAGCGCATCCACGCCCAAGCCGGGTTTGGTGTTGCCATCCGGCGTGGGCAGGATCAGGAATTCCGGCGACGCCGGCAATTCGATGCCATTGAGCATCATCTGCAACAGCGTGCCGTATTCGCTGGCGTCGCCCACCAGCACGCCGCCGAGCAATTGCTTGCCGTCGCCCGACACCACCAGTTTCTTGTAGACCTGCCGGCGCTCATCGCTGAACTGGTAGCTGCGGCTGCCCGGTGTGGTGCCGTGCGCATCGCCCAGGCTGGCCACGTCCACGCCCATCAGTTTCAACTTGGTGGACATGTCGGCGCCGATAAATTCCGGTAATTGCAAGGCGTGCTTGCGTTCCAGCAACGCACATAGATGCGCCGCCACTACCCGCGCCATGTCATAACCCGGCGCAACCAGGCCAAAGGTCTTACCACCCCAGTACGCACATTCGCCTATCGCATAGACGTCCCAGTCGCGCGTGCGGCAGTAATTGTCGACATGAATGCCGCCGCGCTCGCCCACACCCAGTTCGCATGCGCGTCCCAGTTCATCGCGTGGACGAATGCCGGCGGAGAACACGATCATGTCGGCATCAAGATGGCTGCCATCGGCAAACTTCATACGGTGGTGCGCGCTTTCGCCGTCGACGATTTCCTGGGTGCTCTTGCCGGTATGCACGGTGACGCCCAGCTCTTCGATCTTGCGCCGCAGGATCTGGCCACCGATATCGTCCACCTGCACCGCCATCAGGCGCGGCGCAAATTCCACCACGTGGGTTTCCAGGCCAAGATCGCGTAGGGCCTTGGCGCATTCCAGGCCAAGCAGACCGCCGCCCACCACCACACCAACTTTGGAGCGCTTGCCCCATGCCTGCATGGCAAGCAGATCGTCGATGGTGCGATAGACAAAACAGCCGGCACGTTCGTTACCCGGAATCGGCGGCACAAACGGCTTGGAGCCGGTGGCGAGCACGATCTTGTCGTAGGCGATCACTTCGCCGTCGGCGGTGGTGACGCGTTTCTGCTGGCGATCGATCTGCACGGCGCGTGCGGCAAGCCGCAGGGTCAAGCCAGGTTGGTCGAAGAAACCGGGCTTGACCAGTGATAGATCGTCCGCGCTCTTGCCGCTGAAAAACTCAGAGAGGTGCACGCGGTCATACGCTGGCCGGCTTTCCTCGCACAACACGGTGATGTCCAGGCCCGGCGGCTGCCGTTCCATCAATTCTTCGAGCAGCTTGTGCCCGACCATGCCATTGCCGATCACCAGTAACTTCATTGCCATGCGGCGCCCTCCCCGTTCATGCCGCGAGCTGCGATGCGGCCTGCTGCTGACTCAGCGCTTCGCGGTAAAGCTGTTCTTCGCGCGCTGTGTGTTCGGCGCTGAAGCGCACCGCCAATGCACACAAGGAGCCGGCGATGACGAAGCCGCCGAGCAAGGCGAAGGTGTGCTGCACGGAACCGGTGCCCTTGAGCAGAAAACCCGCAGCGACCGCGCCGACATTGCCGCCGGCACCGACGATGCCCGCCACGCCACCCAATGCCTTGCGATCCACGAACGGCACCAGCGCATAGGTTGAACCGCAGGCCATGTGCGTGAAGAGACCAAAGGCAATCATCGCCGCCACCGCAACGTCTGCGGTTTGCGCGCTGGAGAACCACAGCAGGCCTATGCCTTCGCACAGCATCAGCGCAGCAAGCAGCCAGCTGCGCGCCGCCAAACCGTATTGAAACGCCAGCCGGTCAGACGCGATGCCACCCACCGCGCGCGCAAACAAGGCCAACAGGCCAAAGCTGCCGGCCGCCAACCCGGCATGCTGCAAATCCATGCCGAAGCGATCGACGTAATAGCTTGCCGCCACACCATGCACGAACAGCTCGATGCCAAAGCAACCGGCGTAGGTAACGAATAGCATCCATACCCGGTAGTTCTTTACCGCGGCGAGGAACACTTGCCATCCGCCGGCCTTGCCGGCGTCCAGCACCACGCCGCGCGCGCGCAAGTCACGGTAATCACCCTGCGGACAATCCTGCGCATAGCGCCAGTACAGCGCCGCCACGATCAGCATCAACACGCCAGGCACGAACATCGCCGCGCGCCAACCCCACGCCTGTTGCACGCCCAACCCCACCATCGCGCCCAGTACCCATGGCATCACCGATTGCGCGACACCACCACCGGCATTGCCCCAACCGGCGGCGGCCGCGTTTGCCGTGCCCACCACGTTGGGCGCGAACATCACCGAGGTGTGGTACTGCGTAATGACAAACCCCGCCCCCGTGATGCCGATGGCCAGCCGAAAGAACAGAAACGAGGCATAGCTATGCGCAAACGCGATGCCGAATACGGGTACCGCACCGATCAACAGCAGCCAGGTGTACGTGCGCCGCGGCCCAAAGCGATCGCACAGCGGACCCACAATCAGCCGTCCAAACACCGTCACCGCCACGGCGGCGATGCTGATGTTGGCAAGCTGATCCTTGCTCAGATGAAACTCGCCCTTGATCAACGGCATCAACGGCGCTACCGCGAACCAGGCAAAAAAGCAGGCAAAGAACGCGAGCCAGCTCAAATGAAACGCACGCATCTGTGGCGTGCGCAGATGAAACAATTCGATTCGCGTCGCTTTGCTGGACATGCCCTACCCCGCACTGAAGACTTGCCTGGCCTGCAAACCCGTCCGTCGCCAAGAAAGCTGATCGGCGGGCCTTGATGGGTGATGCGTTGCATCATTTGTGCCACTAGCGGAGCTGCTGATTTTGTTGGCTTTTTTGGGGAAATAACGCGAAACCGTATTTGCAGCGCACCAGCGGAGGGCTAACCGCACGCGCCTTGCACCGTTGCGGTGCAGCAAATGAGCACATCGATTCGATCAGGCACATCGCTTCGCCGCCCGGGTTTGCGTAGCGCTCGGCGCTGTGTAATCTCGATGAGCATCGCCGGAATCATGGCGTGACGATTCCGTATTAACAGCAGAGACCATGCATGGACATTCGCGTAGACGATCTTTCCAGCACTGCAACGCAGGCGCTTTTACGTTTGCATTTGATGGGCATGCACTCGAACTCGCCACCAGGACATGTCTTCGCACTTGACCTTTCCGGGCTGCAAACTCCCAACGTCACGGTGTGGAGCGCATGGCTGGGCGAGGACATCTGCGGCATCGGTGCGCTGAAGCAGTTCGATGCCACCTCCGGCGAAATAAAGTCGATGCGCACGCATCCGGACTATCTGCGCCGCGGCGTGGCGGCGGCCTTGCTGGAACACATCATCGGCGAAGCGCGTGCACGCGGCTTGCAACGCTTGAGTCTTGAAACGGGTAGCGGGGATGCCTTTGAACCTGCGCTGGCGCTCTATCGGCGGCGTGGATTCGTCAATGGCGAGGCCTTTTCGGATTACGAGAAGAGTGATTTCAACCAGTTTCTGCATCTGGCGCTGTAGCGCATAACCCACCGCCCGCGAAAGCGGAGTCGCTTTCATACACTGCTGTCCTGGAAAAGTTCCCCAACATCCGCGAAAGTGAAAACCATGGAGTCAGCTCCTCCCCCCTGCTTGCAGGGGGAGGTTGGGAGGGGGTAAACCCTTGCGGGAAGCCTTCCGGCAAGCACTCACCCCACCCCGACCCTCCCCTGCAAGCAGGGGAGGGAGCCGTTCGCGTGAACTCATCGATCTCGCTTTGAACATACCTTCGCGAGTTGCCCCAGCCTACATGCCTGGTGAACGCCTGAGCGATGTTGGGGTTCGGCTTCGCCTCACCCCAACTTACGTCCGAAGCTCAAAACTTCGCGCGCAATTCCACGCCAAACGTACGCGGCGGCGTGACGGTGGCATACGGTGTGCCGAAGTCATTGGTGCTGTCATTGCCGATGCTCAACACATAGCGCTTGTTGAACATGTTGTTGACGAACACGCCAACGCCCCAGTGCTCATCCGGCGTATGCCAATCCAGCCGCGCATCGGTGCGCTGGGTGGCGTTGCCGACACTGAACAGCGGCGTGCTGAAACAGGTGCCCTGCACACCGGAGTCCGCGTTGCAGCGCGTGCGTCCGCGGTAGGCGTATTGCATGTTCAGTTCCAGATTGCCGTGATAGACCTCGAACCAGGTGTAGTCAAACCCCACCGTGGCCGAGAAAGTCGGCTCGCCTGTTGGCTGACCATCCAGGCTCACGCCGGAGGTCGAGGTACCGTGGATATAGGTGCTGTCGATATACGCGCCGGTGGCATTGATCCGTAAAGCGCTCGTGGGCTGCCATTGCGCCTCCACATCCAGGCCGTGCGCATGCTGGTCGCTGGTCATCACCGTGTAGAACGGCACGCCCGAGCCGCTGAAGTTGGGATTCAACACCGACGATTGCAGATTCGAATAGCGGTAGTAGTAGACCGAGGCGTTGAACAGCAAGTTGTATTGCGGCACCACCGCCTTGATGCCCGCTTCGTAGTTCCACACCTTCTCCGGCGCATACAGCGAACCTACTTGCAGGCTGTTGTAACCGCCGGCCTTGTATCCCTTGGTCGCTGACACGTACGCCATCAGATCGGGCGTGAACTTGTAGCTCGCCACGACACGCGGGCTGAAATCATGCCAGCTGTGCTTGGTGGGCACCCATTGGCCCACCGCATTGGGAAAGATGATGTTGCTGCCGAACGCACTCAATGCTTGCTGCGCCTCAGGCGGCAGCAGACCAACGATGCCGCTCGATACGAGTGCCGCCACGGTCTGATCGAAAGCAGTCGCTTCGCGCGGTGGCGTGTACCAGGTGAAGGCTTTCTTGTCTTCGGTGTAGCGCAGGCCGGTGGTGAGATCGAACCGATCGCTCACGTGCCAGATCACGTCACCGAAAGCGGCATAGGCTTTGAAATTACCGTTGTTGTTGATCTGCTCGCGCCAGGGATCGCCAAGCAAGCTGTACGGCAGACCGAAAGCCTGCAGCCCCTGGGTGATCTCGGTCAGCGGCAAACCAATGCCGTAGACGTTCTGCGCCAACGTATCGAGGCTGCTGGTATTGGTATTGACCTGGCTGGTCTGGCGCGCCTGCTCCGAGTAGAAGCTCACGCCGGACACCCAATCCATCAAGTCGTTGTCGCCCGAGAGCTTGAACTCCTGGTAATAGCTGTTGTTGCGCTCGATATTGGCGGTATCGAGATAACTGACGACGTGGTTGGTGCCGTCGTTGTCTTCATCGTTGAAGGTGCTGAAATGACGCCAGGCGGTGGTGGAAGTAAAACTTCCCCACGGGAACGAATGATCGATGATCAGCGTGGAACCGTCGAAATGCCGCCATTCACGCGCCTGGATGGCATCGTTGTAGAGCGGCGCAGTAAGCGGATTGAGATATGTGGTGGGATCGGGCGGAAACGGCGGGCGCTCATTGGTGTCTCTGGAAAGCGGCACTAGGCCAATGGACGGTCGCGGCGGCTGATCCAGCCGCTCGTGATCCCATGACCACAACACACGCGTATCCGGTGTGATGCTCCAGCGGTAGACGATGCGGGCACCCCAGTCGTCGTTCTTGCCGTAGTGCTGGCCGTTGGCCTGATCGCGTATCCAGCCGTTGCTCTGGTTGTCGAGCACGCTGATGCGAAGTGCCATATCTTTGTTGAGAGGAATATTGACCAGCGCACTTTCATAGCGCTCGCCTTCGTTGCCGTAGCGCAACAGCACCTTGCCCTCAAATTTATCGGAAGGCTCGTTGGTCACGATGGAAATGGCGCCGCCAGCGGCATTGCGGCCGAACAGCGTGCCTTGCGGACCCTTCAGCACTTCGATGCGGTCGATGTCGTTGAAAGCCAACAGAGCGCCGCCGGAACGTGCGGCGTACACGCCATCGATGTATACGCCGACCGCCGATTCGGTGCCGATGCCAAAATCGCTGGTGCTGATGCCGCGCAGGGAATAATTCGGCTGCGTCGGCTGGCTGCCATCCACCACCAGACCCGGCACAAAGAGCGATATCTTGCTGAGATCGGTGGCGGCCTGTGTGTTGATTTGCTGCGCAGTGAGGATCTGCAAAGCGATCGGCACCTGCTCCATCTGCTGCGTGCGGCTTTGTGCCGTAACGGTGATATTGCCCAGTTGCTGGGCTTTGGCGGTGTCAGCCGCTTGCTGGCCCGTTGCGCTCTTTTTTATCGCCGCCTTGTTGTCGGCTGTTTGCGCCGCCCCCTCTGCCATGACGGGCGCTGCTGCAAACAACCAGAGTGCCGCACCACCATAAAGCACCTGGCGCAGGCACGCGGACAACACACATGGACGCATTTTCATACCGACTCCCCTCCCATCGTGGCATCACGTTCTATCGCGATGCATCTCGTTTAGCTGACGTCTCCCCCACCCGATAAAGCTCCACCTGTCTTTTGCCTGGCGAGGACCCCGACCTTCACCAACGCCACGGCCGCCACGACGCAGGCTGCAAAACCTGCGGCCAGCAGCGGCACGTGCCCCACTTCATTGCCGTGTACGGTGAACGACGTCACCAACGGCCCGAATCCCGTTCCCACCAATTGCGCCGGCGGCACCAGCATGGCAATGCGTCCGCGTGGATCGATGTCGAACGCCAGCCGGATATGAAACGGCATCTGAAACAACCACAGAAAGCCAAACACCGCGCACAACACGGCGAAGGCCGCAGTACTGTGCGCAGGCAAGCGGTGCATGGCGATACCAACGGCAGCGAACGCCAGCGCGCTGACGATCAATGCTTGCGACACTTTCCCCCAGCGCACGCTCAACGATGCGGCACCGCCGCCGATGATCTGCATGACCAATACCAGCGAAGCGAGCGCATCAATCGAGATGCCGACACCGGCTTCGTTCACCACGGGCTCCAGATAGGCCCACAGCGCACCTACCGCACTCATATGCAGAAACGGCACCAGCAACGCGAAGAAGCCGGTCCATGACACCACCGACGGCTGGATCGCTTCCGTATGCTCGCCCAATCGCGCAGGCAGCCGTGTTGCGATCAACAACGGCAGCAAGCAAACCAACGCCAGCAAAACGAAAGGCTGTCCCCAGCCAAGCGACGCGATCGATACCTTCGCCAGCAACAAAGCTGCTGCCGCTTGCACGCACGTCTGCAAGGTAAGGAACACGCCCGCCAGGCGATCCGGTTGCGGCGAGCGCACGATGATCATCGTGACGATCCAGAACAGGCAGGCTTCCAGCAACCCAGCCAGCACGCGCCACGCCACGCAGGCAAGGTCGCCATGCGCAGTCAGCGTCAGCAGATTGATGGCGATCAACAGCAGACTCGCCACCACCGCCACCGTGCGCAGCCGATGCAGCGGCAAGTATTTCTCGGCCAGGATGGTGCCTACGCCCAGCGAGAAAATTTCGCCCATGGCGACGATGCCGACACCTTCCATCGAAATGCGATGCTGATCCACCAGCGCACCCAACAGCGCGGGCTGCAGGCCAAGCACCAGCAGCGCCACGCAACCGATGGCCAATGCGGTCACCGTTTCGGAACGTTTGAACTGCATCGCCACCGATGTGTTCATGCGTGCGCCCCTCAGTAGCCTTTCACTTCGTCTGGCAACAATCCTTGCGCAAAACGCTGCGCGGCTCGTTTTTGATCCTTCTTCAAGCGCCCGTTTGCGATGCGGCAAACCCACCACGGCAGCGTGTGCAGGTGCATGCCGGTTGCCCTGGCGAGCACGTAAGCCTTGGCGCATTTCTCCAGCAGTTCGGCGTTGAGCGCGAGACGATGCACGGTGCTGCCGAACACCATCACGTCGTGCTCGGCGACCCACACACTGCCACCCGTTGCAAGGCCGCAAGATTTCCTTAAGGCACTTCTATAAATTGCTCTCAAGTGAAGCAGGTATCTCGACCCCTGCGAAAAATGACCCCCTCCCCTGCTTGCAGGGGAGGGCTGGGGTGGGGTGAGTACTTGCTGGAAGCCTTCCCGCAAGGGTTCACCCCCTCCCAACCTCCCCCTGCAAGCAGGGGGAGGAGTCTCGTGTGCGGGGTTGATGAGTCGCGAATAACTTGTAGAAGTGCTCTTTAGATCATCCGTGGACCGGCGCATCGGCATCACCGTGGCACCGAGGTGTCTTGCCTGTTCGTCGAACAGTTGCGGAAGATCGCCGCCGAAACTGCCCAGCATGCGAGCGAACGTGCCGCCTCCCAGTGCGATGGCCCCCACGTCGGGGCGTGCTGCATAAACGTCGACGTGCTGCGCTTGTGCTCCGTTCTCCCGAGCCGACAGCGGCACGCGCAGCGGCTCGTTGCCTGCCGTTGCGATCAGCATCTCGGTCGTACCCGGCAGACGCATGGAGACACTTCCGCCTACCCCGAGCAGATGTTTTTCATCCAGGCGCCGCATGGCATCAAGCAAAAGCGGTTCGAGCGTCATGGCGTCACACCAGCTTGAACACATCTTCGAAACGGTTGAGCGCATCGTCGATGATCTCGTCGGTATCGGCGAGGCTGGTATAGATGCGGCTACCCGCCAAGGTAATCACGCCATGCGCGGTATAGGCCGCGCCCATTTCCTCCATCATGTGCTTGCGCGCTTTGGCTTCGTTCTTGGCGCGAACGAGCTTGAGCAGGTTGCTGGTATCCAGCAGCATCACGCCGGACGTTTGCAGGTGCACGATCGAGCCCATGTTGTAGGCCACGTAGGGCAAACCAAGACGCTCGATGATCTGCTCCAGGCCTTGCCGCAAGCGATCGCCGGCGTGGCCCGCCTTCACCGCCGCTTGTGTGCGCTGCATTTCCAGCAGCGCGTAGTAACCCGCCGCGCATGACAACGGATTGGCGGTAAGCGTGCCGCCCACGAATGCGCGCTTGGCAGTGGTGCCGATGCCGCCGACCAGCATCATCATGATGTCGCGCCGGCCGCCGATGCCTCCCGCCATCGGGTAGCCGCCGGTAAGGCATTTGCCGAGAATGGTGAGGTCCGGCTTGATGCCGAAATAGCCTTGAGCACCACCCATGCCGGCGCGAAAGCCGGTCACCACTTCATCGAAAATAAGCAATGCGTTGAATTCATCGCACAGCTTGCGCAGCTGCGCGTTGAAGTCTTTCGGCACTGGCCGCGTGCCGCTTTCGGGGCCGAACGGTTCCACGATGATCGCCGCCGTGCCGCCGCGCAGGCGGTTCCATTGCAGTTTGCGGCGGATGGCATCCAGATCGTTCGGCAGGCTTTCCTGCGTGGTGGCGGTCGAGCCGCGCGGAATGCCAATGGCCTCCATGCGGCCGGTGTTCGGCAAACGCATGCCGTACACCATCTGATCGCTCCAGCCGTGATAACCACCGCCGATCTTGATCACGCGTTTCTTGCCGGTGTAGGCGCGGGCCAGACGGATCGCGCCCATTACCGCTTCCGTGCCGGAACCCATCATGCGCAGCATGTCGACGCCCGGCATGACGTGGCACACCAGCTCCGCCAGCTTCACCTCGTATTCGTGCAGCAAGCCGGTAATCGGGCCGCATTCGTTCAAAAGTTTCTGCACTTGCGTGAGCACGGCCGGATGGTTGGAACCGAGCAAGGTCGGTCCGCCGGCCTGCAGAAAATCGATATAGCGATTGCCGTCGACATCCGTCATATGCGCGTCGCGCGCTTCGCATATCGCCAGCGGAAAGGGATAGTTGAAGGCGAGGTTGTGCTGCACGCCACCCGGGATCACCTGCTTGGCCTGCTCGGACAAACGCTTGGAGCCTTGGCAGCGGGCTTCGAAGTAATCGAGCACCTTGCTCATCGCATCGCGGCGAATGGGACGGATGGGCTGCTTCACTAACGCATCGAAGCGCCGGTAAAGCGCATCGGTATCCGGCCATTGAGCGATGGCGCTGCCGGCCGTCTCAACGGATTTATCTGGGAAGTTCATACGGCCATGTCCTGGATCGGTTGGGCGTCAAGCGTCGCCAGCAACTGCCGCAACGCGGCCTGTTGTGGTGATGGTTGCGCGGCGCGTGTTGCGATGCGTGTGCGCAGATAATCGAGCGTTATTCGTTCTAGCGCCGAAATGGCGCGCATGGCGTGCTCGGCACTGATGCCGCAACAGATGGCGCCGTGCGTGCGCAACAGATAGGCGTTGGTATCCGGCTGTAGCGTCTTGGCAAGTTTGCTCGACAGCCAGGCCGTGCCGGATGGCGCATAACCCACCATGCGTACTTCGCGACCCAGCAGGGCACGATCGTCCGCACGGCTCACCGGCACAGGCTGCCCAAGCAACGTGCATGCGCTGGCGATCGGCTGATGCGTGTGGATGCTGGCACGGCAATCGGTGCGGATGCGCAACAACTTCGCATGCATGCCGGTTTCCACCGATGGCTTGCGATCGCCATCGACCTTGGCCAGATCGCGCAGCCGCAAGACGCAGACGTCCGCCGCTGTCATCTGGTAATAATCCGTGGCCGAGGGCGTCACGACGATGTGCTCATCGTCAGCCTTCAGCGCAAGATTGCCACCGGTGGCAGCAAAGTAGCCGTGATCGGCCAGCATCACGCTCATCTCGACCACGCGCTGGCGTATGCCCTGGAATATCATCGCGGCAGCCCCCGGTGTTGATTGATATCACGGTAGAGCGGCGCGAGGCGGCGATGCAGTTCCTTGAAGGTGCCGAAGCGCTCGTCATACAACTGGCGCATCGCCGGACGCGGTTCGAATCGGAATTTGTGCCGGCACAGCACCGGGACATCTTCAAATGACAGCTCGCCCAGACCGATGCCGGCGATAAACGCGGCGCCCAAGGCATTGGCTTGAATGGGCGCCATCGGCTGCTCGATCACCATGCCGGTGACGTCAGCCATGATCTGGCACCACACGTTGGATTGGCCACCGCCGCCGACCACCGTCATCGATGCACCTTTCTCACAACCGGCAAACGCCAACATGGGCTCCAGCATCCAGCGCGTGTTCAATGCCACGCCTTCGAGCAGTGCGCGGATCATGTCTTCGCGCGTGTGCTCCAGTGACAGATTGAACAAGCCTGCGCGCAGGTGACGGTCATCCACTGGTGTACGCTCGCCTTGCAGCCAGGGCAGATAGATCAGGCCACGCGCACCGGGCGGCACGCGATCGGCGATGTTGTCGAGCAAGGGATAGACATCTGGCCGCGATTCGTCGGGCGTCAGCTCATCCGGATGAAACAGGATGCGATCGCGCAGCATGGTGAGGTTGCTGCACGCCGCCGACTGCACCGCCATGGCGAGGTAGCGATCTTTTTGCGCGCACGGCACCGATGCGATGAATGCACTGAGGTTGGTGCGTTTTTCCGTGATGTGCGTGCCGATCCATGATGACGTGCCCAGATATAGATGCAGTTCGCGATCGCGCACGGTGCCAGCGCCGATCGCCGCCGCGGAGTTGTCGACGGCGCCGGCCACCACAGGTGTCGCGGGAGAGAGCCCGAGCGTTTCGGCCACCGCAGGCAACAGTTCGCCGATGACGTCGGTGGATGGCACCAGCGCCGGCAAGCGCTCGCTGTCGACTTCGAGCAGCCGCAGCAATCGCTCGTCGTAACGCACGTGCGAAAGATCGCGATTGTCGGTGGCCCAGGTGGTGAGCGCGGAATCGTAGGTGGCGCAGAAACGGCCGGTAAGCCGCAGGTTCATGAAATCGAGCGGGCCAAGAAACTTATGCGTGCGATCGAACAGGGGTCGGTCGCAATCGCGCAACCATGCGATGTGCCCCGCTTGATCCTTGCCGGACAGAGACGGCGCACCGCCCGTAAGCCGCAGCCAGCGTGCCAGCTTCAGTGGTCCATAACCCTGGATATTGAGCCATTTGCTGCGTGCGCGCCGCCGGATGGAATCGGCGCCGCGCATATCCAGCCAGAGCATGGCGCGTGCAAGCGCGTTTCCGTGCTCATCCACAGGCACGGTGCATTCGTGCAGAGCCGAGCAGCAAATCGCCTTGATCTGTTTGCGCCGCTGAGCATCGACCGCCAGCAATTCCTGCGCCGCGCCGAGAAAAGCCTGCCACCAGTCTTCGGCATCCTGCTCCACGCCGAATTCGCCCACCAGATGCAACGGAACCGGCCGGAACGACCACGCCAGCACGCTTCCATCAAGCGCGACCAGCGCGCACTTGCAACCCGACGTGCCCAGGTCGACCGCCAAAACAAGGCGGTCGTCACCGGAAGACACAGCGGCCTGCAGCACGCTCGCCATCACCCCATCCCCGAAACGCTAGTTATAGCTACAATATAGTTATAGCTATAATTGACGCAAGCCCTTCCCTGCCGGACCACCGTAGTGCCCGCCACCACCCGCCCTTCGCGTCCTCGCCGCGCGGCCAAACGCCCCAAACTCGCCCTTAGCCCAAAGGTGAAGCCCGCGCAGTCCCGCGCCGCGGAAACCTACGAACAGTTGCTTACCGTCACGGCGCAGGTACTGGCCGACGTCGGCTTCGAATTGCTTACGACCAACCTGGTCTGCGAACGGGCGAAACTGTCGCCACCGGCGCTGTACCGGTACTTCCCCAACAAGTACGCGCTGCTGCACGAATTGGGCCTGCGCCTGATGCAGAAGCAGAACGCACTGATTCCGCAATGGCTGACGCCGGCCGCATTCGGCTCGGCGAAAAAACTGGAAGACGCGATCACCGGGTTGTTGCTGGAAACCTACGAGGTCACGCGCGAAACCACCGCCGGCATCTGGATCATGCGCGCCTTGCGCGCGATACCCATGCTGCAAGATGTGCGGCTCGAATCGGCCAAGGAAGTCGCCACGCAAGTCACTGCCGAGTTGCGCCAGGCATTTCCGAAAGCCGCGCAAGAAGACCTGGAACTCATCAGCCGCGTGGCCGACGCCATGTCCTACGCCGCGCTGGAAATGCTGTTCGACGATCCATCGCTGGATGCCGAGTCCGTCATGCGCTTGGTCGCAGCAAGCCTCGCCAGCCATGTCGCGCGGCTGCAAGGCAAGAAGAGCCGCTGATAGCAACGACTGCACGCACCATCACGCACCGCGCGAAGCGGCGCAGTGAAGAACCTTTCCGATGACGTGGCCGGCTGACCAACAGCCGATCAGGCACGCCTTCTGGCTCAATCATGGCCAGGCTTGGACGAAGACAGCGGCTTGCGGAACTTCAACACGAACTTGTCCGTGTGCCCTTTGATCTCCGGCGCGAAGATCGGTTTGTTGTGCTTGTCCTGCGGATTGCTGAGCACATCGCTCTGCGCTTCAAGCACGAAGCCCGCCGCCTTGGCTTGCGCAATCACGATCGCCGGATCGATGCGATGCAGCGTTTGCGCGTCGCGTCCACCCGAGCCTGGTGCAGCCGCATGGTCGACGACAACAAAAACGCCACCCGGTTTCAACGCCTTGAACACCGCAGCATCGAGCTTGGCCGCCTGATCCGGCCCCGTACTACCATCGACACTGAACACACTCACCGCGCCGTAAACATCGTGATAATTCTGCGACGTCCACACGACATCCAACGGCGCACCGGTGTCGAGCTGACTGTATGGCCGGATAAGCAGACTCGTATTGGCGCTATACACGGGATCAGCCGCCAACGCGCGAATGGATTTCAACCTTTCCGGCGGCGCCTTCGTTGCATAGGGCTCCGGAACAATCGCATACACATGCCCTTTGGCGCCCACCACGTTGCTGAAAACACGCGTGAAATAACCGGAACCCGGCATCACATCAGCCACTTTGTCACCCGGTTTGATGCCTGCAAAGGCGACCAAGGCAGCGGGCTTGCGATCGCTGTCGAGCTGCTTGTCTGCTGCAGGGCGCGTGTTGTCGGCGAGCGCACCGGTTATGTAGGCCGGAGTAGATGCCTGCGCATGCAGCAGGTTGGCGGCAACGAGAACAAGCAGGGCAAGCAAAGCGTGCTTTTTCATATGTGTCACGACTCCACGAATACGGATGTATGCGTACAGAAAGGCTTTGCGCCGAGTGCAGCTTTACGCCTCAAACCTGTCGTTCATGCGAGATGAAGCAGGACATGCAGACGAGACAGACTAACCAGTACATGGCGCAAGTAAAGATAGCCGCTGTTTATTTCAGACATTGCATTTTGAAATGCTATGGCGTTGGACGCGCTTCTTTCGCCATCCCTTCATCGGTCTCTGCAAGCCCTGTTCATCTGCTGGAAAAAGCTGGACGTCGATAAAATCCACGAACATGAGTTTTCGCGGAAGCAGATATCGGCCCTTCCAACCCAATCAAACACCATACAGCGAGCAACTTTCCCCTTACGAACGCAGCAACGCCCTTAGAGTTGTTAAAGCATGTAAGGTTTACCACCACCTTATCCATTGCGCCGTACAAGTAGAATGCCATCCCTTTGTATTCATAGCGTTCCACATCCCCCCATTTCATATACACATCTCTAAAAAGACGGCCTCTTGTAAAAAAGGAAATTTGCCGCACCCCATCCGCGGAAAATTTGGTAGATAACGAAGTAATGACAAGTGGGGCAAGGATGACGGTACCAATCAGGGTGCCTACAAATATGATCATTGACAAATAAGAATCCGGTCTTCCCAGGGAGCGAATAAGGACAACCGCTGAAGCCACTGTGGGCATAAGACCAATGACTGCTATGAACAATTTCGCAAATCGGCTAATGACAGGTACGTGAGAATTCATCGCACTCAACCTCAATTTTTATTTTTACATTCACAAGGGAAAGGCCATCTGCAGAATCTGGCGCATTTGAAGTCACATCGCCGCCTGCACCGCGAACTAAATTGCCAGCCCCAATATTTGCGCGAGTAGCTGCGGCATCATTGCTCGCATTCACCATGTCCTCACTAGCCGCCGTTCCTTCATAACCCCACTCAGTAGGCCGGTTCCATATGCCCAGAGAGCGAAGGCGAAGATTGCCAGTTGTCTGGGGATAGCGGTGCTCCGGCCTAACTGATGTGACCTACTGTGTTGTAGCTATATGGGACGCTGGTGCCTATTGTACAGATACTGAGAGTTGCCCGCTAAGCGGCAACCCGTACGGACTATCAACAATGATGGCGTAAGCACCGCTGACAGGTAGATTGGACAACGTCAGGCTTTGTGTCTGACTCGTACTGAAATAGCTGTAATAGTTGGTCGGCAATATCGTCCCCACGTCGGGGCGGTAGGCAACGACGAATATCGCCTGACCCGCCGGCACGGTGCTCGCACCCGTCATCGTTATCGTCGCCGTTTGGCCTGCCGTGGCATTGAAGGTCAATAGTTCATACTGGCCATTAGCAAGATTGACGGTTGTTGGCATGTTGGGAGCCAGCGAAGGTCCTATCACCGGTGGATTCAACGACGCATTGAACGACATCATGCCGCTATTGGGCTGAGTCGCCACGATAGAGTAATTGCCTGCCGCCAAATTCCATAAGAACAAGCGACAATTCGATCCGGGATTGGATTGGTAACAACTTCCGCTGGTTATCTCGGTTCCGGCAGCGTCATAGACATTAAGGTCAACCTCACCGCTGTCTGCGGCGGTGATATTGCTCAAAGCCAGCTCAAAGCTATCGCCCACATTCGCAGTGAACGACATATAGACGTTTTGTCCGGGAACAGTTGTGGCCTGACCTTCAGGCGTCCCTCCACCGGCTAATGGCTCAACCACGTTTGGCACGAGCCTCAAGATTCCAGTCATAGGCACACCAAGAGGCGTATCTACGATCACAGTGTAAGTACCACTTGCAGACAAATTAGGGAGATTGACAGTTTGCGTCGTATTCGCGTCGAAATAGGTGTAATAATTGGAGGGCGTTATCATGCCGGTGCTGGGGCTATAAATAACGACATATGCCGACTGTCCAGATGGCGTCGTATTTAAGCCGGCTACATTCAGTGTCACTGGCTGCCCAGCTGTCGCGTCAAACGACAAATATTCAAATTGGCCCTGTCTCAAATTGATTGAGGCAGCGGTGGTGGTGGTGCTTAACAGAGGCCCCATGACCGGCGATTGCAGTGTCAAGTTGAGAGACATGAGACCACCGTTGGCCGGCGCTACAACCAATGACTGCGTTCCGGTAGCTGCAGCGCCCCATACAAAGTCTCGACAACGCGCAGGCGAGGAAGCGGAACACTGCGTTGTATTGATCTGGTTTCCGCGGGCGTCATAGGTGTATACGTCCACCTCGCTGCTGCCACCGGTGAGAATGATATTGCTCAGCGCAAACTCAAGACTAATGCCGGATGCGCCCGCTGCCTGGAACATGAGGCGTTCGCTCCGGCCCGACGTGGCCGTGCTGATCGTCACGTTCGCCCCGGGTGCCAACGTTGCATCGGATTCCACGCCCAAAGTCATCTGCGTATTGCCGCCATTGGGTTGGATCAGTACGAGATACATCGCCCCCCCTATGAGGTGCGGCAAATGTATCGATGGCGAAGCTGAAGACATCGTTCCCTGTAGAACCACGCTATCGTCAGGTCCGTAGACCGTGTAGCCAAGAGAACTGGCGGATGTGGTGATACCGCTAGCTTGCAGACTTACCCACCCGCCTTGAGGCGCAGCGAACAGGACTGCGCCCATCTGCCCGGAGGCGCCGATATTGAGATTAACGCCAGTACCATTCACCGTGGCGACACCGCTGCTTACAACGTTGGACGCACTAACGTTGCCCGGCAACAAACCCACAGGCGTTGCACTGGTCGCCGAACCATAGGGCGTTGTGACAGAGACATATCCCGTGATGGCATCGCTTGGCACTACATATTGCATTTGCGTATCGGATACTTGAAGTAACGAAAAAACGTCGCGTCCTCCCATCTGTACTGTCGTATAGCCCCCAATCGGATCAAGGTGGGTACCAGTAACGGTGACGCTGGCTCCTACCGACGTGATCACAGGGCTGACTCGCGTAATGGCGGGCGACGCCCCGGTGTCGTCAATCACAAATGAGGTGCTGCTGGTGACTGTCTGACCACCGACCGTCACATGAATCGACCCACTCGTGGCTCCGTTGGGAACGGTTGTCACAAGTTGTGTAGCTGATGCGGAATCAACAGCCGCAACAGCACCATTAAAGCTCACCGTGTCATTGGCAGCATTAATATCGAACCCCTGCCCTTGGATAGTGACTTGCGTACCGGCCACACCATGTGTGGGCATGAAGATAAAGGTGGCTAATTGACCAGCCGCTATCGGCCCACTGATTTGGGAAATATGACTCAGCGAGTTGTAGCCGTATTGGACGCCAATACCGTTGCTTGCGGTCATCGCAGCGACTCGGCCATTAGCGTCGTAAACGTAGTTAGTCGATTGCGCGTTGGCAGTGCCAACACCACCCGACAGGCAGCATAGTAGCCACCAGGTAAAAACCAGAAGGTGCCGAGACTGTGAGCCCTCTCCCAAGCTGAGCCACTGGAGCTTTCCCCTTGCTGCACTGTAGTGCTGCAACACCATACGCACATCCTTTATGTCGTCACTTAATGAACGGCCGTAATACTCAATGCGCGCTGGATCGGCACCCTCCTGCCGGCATCATGATCGATGCGATACCGGCCATGCCATGAGGCACTATATATTTGCACTTGCCGTCGTATCAAAGCATCGAAGAATGCATCAGCACTTTCGTCATCTGCGAAACTAGAGTTCGAAGCTAGTACGCAGAACATAAAAACAGCTGACCTCCACCACTCAAAAATTTCTCCATAAGTATGATTTTGCCTGCAAAGTTCTGCTATCGCGGCAGCGCCTTCCCAAGAATAGTCTCATTGTATTTTTTTGCATAAATTCTGGCGTTCTTATTAAGCATCCGCTCCTCGTCGGTACAATATACATCACCCGTACCGTCAAGCATCCGTATTTCGTCCTTGTGTTCGTACGGGTTACCCCTGAAACCAGGCACTTCGACAGAAAAACCGTAAACGCCTAGCAAGCGATGATCACCGGAGTTATATGCCGCTTCCGCATCTTTACTTGCCTCACTCGCTTTAAGTTTCTTCAAGACAAAAACCCCCTCCTTTGGCGTGCAATTTTGACTTGATCGGCCGCATCCAAGGACAGATAAAACTGCCAAAAAGATGATCAATACACTTATGAATCGACTCATCCTTATCTTCCTAATTGGGGTAGTACGATGTTCGCAACGGCTGACCCAGCGAATTCATGATCGGATTTTCGTTTTTATTAATGTTATTCATCCTTCCCGGACCGTCGTCATCGTCGCACATGAGAGAATGACCTAGCTCATGCCCTATGATCCTTGTCAAGGTCGCTTGAATATTTCCTGCAGCCGTCGGCACGTATACGGTCGAATCTGGATCTATATATATTTGTCCACTTCCGAGCCCAGGAGATTCATTTTCCCCATCGTCATTGATATAGATATCTTGTGGATTTCCGTGCTCATACCAAGGACCTTCTATTTGGTCGAGCATTTGTTGCCCACGGGGCGTCGATAAGATCTGGTTTACAGCATTTATGACTTGGGTTTGCTGATCGGGCGTGCCACCATAAATCATGACAGGCGACTCCCAAGGCCAAAGAAACAATCCCAGCGGATCAACGCTGTTTGCTGGATTTCCACCCACATAGGCATAGAAGCTTGGCTGCCCACCCGCAAAGCCGATCGGATCTTCACTGATAAACCCGCCCATCATTGGGCTGTAGTAGCGCGCGCGATAGTAGTAGAGCTCCTCGGTATCCGCTTCTCTGCCTGTGTATTGGTATGGATTGGTAAAGCCCGTTGTGGTGTCGCTCGCCGTCACGTTCCCATAGGGGTCATAACTGTACTTCTGCTTGATCGCGCCGCTGGGACCCGTCAAGGCGATCGTGCTGTTGATTTGATCCGTCAGGAAGTACGTCCTTCCGTTCACATCATTACGCGCAAAGCGCTCGTCGACACCTAATCCGACGAGGACCGGATTCACCGTACTACCCTGCGTCTCCTGCGCAGCGTTGTTGCCGTCATACAGGAACTGGGTCGCAATGCCCTGCACGGTCTTGCTGATACGCCGACCCAGCGCGTCGTAGCTGAAGCTCAGTTGTGTACTGCCGCCTTGGCTGATCTGCGCCAACTGATTCCGCGCGTTCCACGTATAGGCGTTTGTCCCATCACTGGTCAGATTGCCGTTGGCATCGTAGGTGAGCGCCGTACCGTTGAAACTCGTTTCCCGATCATTGAGATCGAACGTCGCCGGCTGGGTCGTCGCCGTGGGCAACACGTCTGTCGCAAACGTGCCGCCCTTGTTGATGATGCGCCCGTCGGCGTCGTAACCGTAGGTCAGGTTACCCAGGTTCGTACCATTGCCTTGGGTATACGTCAGTCCCGTCAACTCACTGGCGGTGTCATACCCGTAAGCTACCGTGATGCCGTTGGGTAGCGTCAATGTCGTTCTACGGTTGTCGGCATCGTAAGCCAACTGCACCGTCTCGCTCCCCTGCGTGATCGCCGTCAGACGATTGGCATTGTCATAACTGTAGTTGGCCGTCGCCTGGGCCGCGGGCGTCATGCTGGTGCGTCGACCGGCCGCGTCATAGGTGTAGCTGACGTTACCTTGGGGACTATTGGTGCTGGTGACGCGATCGAGCCCATCGTAACCCCAGCTCAACGTACCGCTGGTCGAGTCGATGAGGCTTGTGAGGCGATTACCCGCGTCGTAACTGGACTGGATGCCAGAGCCGTCCGCGTAAGACACCAGGCTCTTGCGATTGAGAGCATCGTAGCTGATGTCCGTGACCTGCCCTTTGCGGTCGGTGTGCGTGAGCACATTGCCCATTCCGTCATAGGTCCACGACTCGCTTTGGTTCATCGCGTCCGTGCGGGTAATCGGGCGATTTCGGTTGTCATAGATGTACTGAATCACGCCGCTATTGGGCAGCGTGACGCTCAGCAGGTTGCCATTGCCGTCGTAGCTGAGCGTGGTGGTGTGATTGAGTGCGTTGGTCGCAGACACGACACGGTCGTTGGTGTCGTATTGAGTGAGCATGACGTTACCCAGGGCATCGCGGGTGGCGATGCGACGACCTAAGGTATCTACCACATAGTTGGTCGTTCGATTGAGCGGATCCGTGACACTTTGGAGGTCGTAGCCCTGGTAAACAAATGTCGCCGTATTACCGAGCGCATCCTGGGCCACCGTGGGCTGACCGGCACTGTTGCATTGAATCGTCGCACTATGACCCAGCGGGTCGGTGACTTGCGTCAAGCAACCACTGGTGTAACTGAAGCCGGTCGTATGACCGAGGGGATCGGTGATCGACGCGAGCTGGTTATAGTCGCTGGTGTAGGTGAACTGCGTGGTGACCGCATTGGACGTACCGGACAACCGCGTGATGCTGGTGACGTTACCCAGCGCATCATGGGTATAACTCGTAACGCGGCCGAGTGCATCGGTGACACTGTCGACCAAGCCCGACGGTTCGCGGTTGAACGTGGTCGTTTGAGCCAAGGAGGTGCCATACGCCAGTGTATCGCTACTCGTGTAGCCGCTGACGGGATCGAAAGCCACTTGCTCCTGATGATTATTCGGATCGGTCACCGTCGTCGCCGTCACGTTGTTGTTGCTGTCGGTGGCGTAGGCAAACTGGTAGGACGTGTTGTCCGCGTAGGTTTGCTTGATGACGCGTCCGCTGGCGTCGTATTGGTTGGTGACCCACACATGGCCGCGCCGATCCTGCATGGTGAGCATGCGATGGTTCGCATCGTAGGTGTACTGCTCGGTGGTGTTGTCGGGGTAGGTGACCGTGGCGAGGGTGCCTGCACTGTCATAGGCGTAGCCGACGGTACGGCCACTGTTGTCGGTCACACTGGTGATGCGATTGCTGCTGTCGTAGTTGAACGTCATGCTGCGGCCGCTGGGCGAGATCGCCTGCTGCAGCAAACCGCCGTTGTAGATGAACTGGACTTGGTTGCCGTAGCGATCCTGCATCCATTCCAACGAATTGGGGACATGGCGGGTCAGGGCGTACTGGGTGCCATCCTTCAACGTCACCAGCCAATGCGCACCAATCGCGGTGTTGTCGTACAGGAACTGCAAGGTGGCGCCATAGAAGGCCGAATTCGTGCCGGTATGCTCCCACATCGTGCCAGCCGGGAACGGCCAGGAGGCCGAACCGCTCACCAGGTTGAAGGTGATGTTTTCGCCGCAGGACATCACCAACGTTAGGCTGTTCCAATTGCCGGTGGCGTTGTACAGATACATGCCAAGATTGCTGTTGCCGCCAATGCCAAACACGTGCGACACGCTGTCGCCGGAGGTGTAGGCACGCTGCAAGGTGAGCGGCAGGATGTCGTGGATGGACAAGTCGTTCCAGCGATGGAACATGAAACCTGTCTGCAAATCGACCGGTTGGCCTTTGCATTTGTTATTAGGCTTTTGGTTGGTGCCTCCGCCCCCACCGCTACCAGGCGAACTGACCGATGCACCCGCGCCCAGCGCCATAGTGAACCCCACACCTGGATCAGGCGCCAGATGCTTACTATCGGCCGTGACGTGACCGGCGCCATACATCTGCCAACCCGTGTCCGCGTTGTACGCCCAGAAGTCTCCGGCCGTATTCGGTTTGGCATGCCCGTAGTTGGGATACACCACACGAATGCCCTTGGCCGCATCCGGTGTCAGCCCCTGCACCACCGCATCACCCGGCTGGATGGTGAAGTACATGGGAAAGTTGTCGGGCAGCGGGAACGGCGCGTGGTCAACGGGCGTGGGTACCAAGGCGATATGCGTCAGCACGTGGCCGTTGTGGTCCTTGAACACCGCACCAGCGGGGATGTGCAACTCCAGCCCGGGCATGTCCGGATGCTCAAGCACCACTTCGCGTGTGGTCGGTGTCGGTAAGGTGATCTCGTCGCGCGGCAGGATGCGCGGCAGGTACATCACGAACGGCATGTGGCTGATGGCTTTCGCTTTGACGTTTGTCCCTACGACGAAACGGCCGTAGTTGACATCGCCATGGCTGGCCGAGCCACCGTCCACGAACACATCGTGATGGCCGGCGGACAGGTCTTTCAACACGAATACGCCTTGCGCATCCGTCCTGACCTTCTGGTCGCCGATGCTGACTTCCACATTGGCCACCGGTGTTTCATCGATCTGGCGCACCTGGCCGATCAGCGCTGTGGCGCCTTTCGGCAGCGCAGCTTCCAGTGCGTGTGTTTCAGGTAGATGTTGATACGTGGCGTACAGACGCCAGTGCGCACCGGTGGCGTCCGGTGCATTGTTCTTGCCAGGATAGAACGCGCCGTCACGGACCATGCTGTGGGTGCGGCACAGTTGGTCGCCCGAGCACTCGGCGTGACCGCCACCGGCCATTACGTAGAGCGGGGGCAAAGAGGATTCGGAGGAAGCTGCCGCGGTCGGTGCTGGACGCGTACCTGGTCCCGCCAGAACGACGCCGGTCTCATCGTGACTGGCTGTGGTGAAGCCCACGGCCGTGTAGGGCACGGCATCACCGGTTGCTGTATGGAGGCCCTTTACGAACAGCGTGTAGCGCGAGCCGGGATAGAGATCATCCGGCAATTGCACAAAGGCCAAACGGCCGCCTTCAGCGCCCACCACTTTGACCGGCACGGCGCCTTCCGGACCGAGCAAGGTCACTGCGCGGTTATCCAATTGCTGCAGATTCACCGGTGCGGCAAAGCGGACTACCAGCGGCCCATGAATAGAAGCGGAGGTGTTGTCCTTGCCAGGCAGAGTGGCTGCGATAAGCGATGCCGGTTTGACGGATGACGCCACCACGTCATTCAAACGAGAGGTCGCGGAATCGTATTGCCACGCTTGGTGCAATGGCAGGCCACGTGTATCCACGCCGCCCTCGATTACGACTGAGCCATCATTCTGCAGCGTAGCGTCTGCTTCCAGCCGTGGTGACACGTTGTCGTTCAATACGATGGATTGATGCGTTTGCGGTTGCCACACTACGGCGGTGGTCGCGGGGGTGCCATCCGCGGACCAACCGCCCGTCATCAACACACGACCGTCGGTCAGCACGGTCAGCGTGTGGCCCGCGCGGGCCGGCAAGCCCAAGGCGCCCGTGCGCACGAAATGCTGTGTGGAAGGATTGAACCATTCGCCGTTGTCGAGCACGTGACCTTGCGCATCGATACCGCCCCAGAGCAGCACTTCGCCACCGGGCATGACGGTGACTGAGCCGAAGCGCCGTGCTTCGGGCAGCTTCACCCGATCGCGCTTGTTGTCATGGATGACATAGGCCATGCCGTCGGCACCGTGCGCTTCGAGGACGCGGCCATCTGGTAGTGGCGTGCGACTTACTTCGGCAGACGGGGGCAGGAAATAGGTGTGGCCCGCAGTGCGAATACGTTCCGGCGTGGTTGCTGGCGGCAATGCAAGTGCAAGCGCACTAAGTGCCGTCACACCTATCAAACCCACCCAGACTGCATGTCCTATTGTCCTTTTCGCCTTCATATCATTCCCTCAAAGCATTTTGACGGTTTTTATTTCCTGGTGTGAAACACGCCGTTATTTAGGCGCCAGCATCAACTGCGCCGTACCCGGCGTACCGTTGGTTGTGTATACCGCCAAGGTGTAGGTACCGCTCGCCGGCAGATTCGACAAGTTCAAAGTGTTAGAACTCGTGGTGCCGAAGGACGTATAGGTGTTGCCCGGCGTGATTGCGCCGACGTCCGGACGCCAGATAGCCACGTATACCGGCTGGCCGGTCGGCGATGTGGTGTTTACACCTGACAACGTCAACGCGACCGTATCTCCCACGTTCGCAGTGAACGTTAGCCGCTCTTCCTCACCAGCATTCAAATTGATCGTCACCGGGTTGTTCATCGTCAACGACGGTCCAATCGTCTCGGGCGCCAGGATCGCCGTGAAGTGGATGACACCGCCCTGGGAAGGTGTCACCACCACCGAGTAGGTGCCGGCTGTCAGATTGAACAATGGTTGCCGGCAACTCGCACCGACGTCCGCCGCGTGGCAGTAATAGTCGGTGACAAGGGCGCCATGAGGGTCGTAGATATAAGCATGGAACTCGTTGTAGCCGCTGTTGCCGTCGGTCGTGTTGATGTTATTGAACGTCAACTCAAGGTTGTCGCCGAGCTTGGCGTTGAAGCTGAAGTTGACATTCTCCCCAGCCACGTTGGCCGCAAACGCCTGTGCTGTGCCATTACTCAACACCGAGCCTGTCGCACCCGGAATCAACGTCAATTGTGCCGAGCCCGGCGTACCATTGGTCGTGTACACCGTCATGGTGTAGGTACCACTGGCCGGCAAGTTCGATAGATTCAACGTTGAAGAGCCTGTCGTACCGAAATAAGTCCATGGATTGGTGGTTATCGCGCCCGTATCCGGGCGGTAGATGCTCACATAAACCGGCTGGCCGCTCGGCAAGGTCGTGCTTACATTCGACAGATTTAGCGCCACCGTATCGCCGACACTCCCGTTGAACGTCACCCGCTCCACCTGGCCTGCACCCAAGTTGATCGTGACCGGCGTATTCATGCTCAGCGCCGGCCCGATCGTGTCTGGCTCCAAGATCGCTGTGAAGTGCATGACACCACCCTGGGAAGGTGTCACCACCACCGAATAAGTGCCGGCCATCAGATTGAACAATGGTTGCCGACAACTCGCACCGACGTCCGCGGCGTGGCAGTAATAGTCGGTGACATAAGCACCATGGGGATCGTAGATATAAGCGTGGAACTCGTTGTAGCCGCTGTTGCCGCCGGTCGTGTTGATGTTATTGAACGTCAACTCAAGGTTGTCGCCGAGCTTGGCGTTGAAGCTGAAGTTGACATTCTCCCCAGCCACGTTGGCCGCAAACGCCTGTGCTGTGCCATTACTCAACACCGAGCCTGTCGCACCCGGAATCAACGTCAATTGTGCCGAGCCCGGCGTACCATTGGTCGTGTACACCGTCATGGTGTAGGTACCACTGGCCGGCAAGTTCGATAGATTCAACGTTGAAGAGCCTGTCGTACCGAAATAAGTCCATGGATTGGTGGTTATCGCGCCCGTATCCGGGCGGTAGATGCTCACATAAACCGGCTGGCCGCTCGGCAAGGTCGTGCTTACATTCGACAGATTTAGCGCCACCGTATCGCCGACACTCCCGTTGAACGTCACCCGCTCCACCTGGCCTGCACCCAAGTTGATCGTGACCGGCGTATTCATGCTCAGCGCCGGCCCGATCGTGTCTGGCTCCAAGATCGCTGTGAAGTGCATGACACCACCCTGGGAAGGTGTCACCACCACCGAATAAGTGCCGGCCATCAGATTGAACAATGGTTGCCGACAACTCGCACCGACGTCCGCAGCGTGGCAGTAATAGTCGGTGACATAAGCACCATGGGGATCGTAGATATAAGCGTGGAACTCGTTGTAGCCGCTGTTGCCACCGATCGTATTGATGTTGTTGAACGTCAACTCAAGGTTGTCGCCCGGGTTGGCGTTGAAACTGAGGTACACATTCTGTCCGGCCGTATTGGCAGCGAACGCCTGATCTGTGCCATTGCTTACGACCGAACCTATCGCACCGGGAATCAGCGTCAGTTGTGCTGAGGCTGGTGTGCCATTGGAGGTATACACCGTCAGGGTGTACGTACCGCTTGCCGGCAGATTCGACAAGTTCAAGACGTTAGAACTTGTGGCACTGAAGGACATGTAGCCATTGCTCGGCGTGATCGCGCCGACGTCTGGACGCCAGACAGTCACGTACACCGGCTGACTGGCCGGTGATGTGCTGCTTACACCGGACAACGCCAACGCGACCGTATCCCCGACGTTCGCATTGAACGTTAGCCGCTCTTCCTCACCAGCACTCAAATTGACTGTCACCGGGTTGTTCATCGTCAACGATGGCCCGATCGTCTCGGGCTCCAGGATCGTCGTGAAGTGCATGACACCGCCCTGGGAAGGCGTCACCACCACCGAATAGGTACCCGCCATCAGATTGAACAACGGTTGCCGGCAACTTGAACCAACGTCCGCAGCGTGACAGTAAAAATCGGTGACGAAGGAGCCATGGGGATCGTAGAGATACGCGTGGAATTCGTTGTAGCCGCTGTTGCCGCCGGTCGTGTTGATGTTGTTGAACGTCAACTCAAGGTTGTCGCCAAGGTTAGCGTTGAAACTGAGGTACACATTCTGTCCCACCGTATTAGCAGCGAACGTCTGAGCTGTGCCGTTACTTACGATCGAACCCATCGCACCAGGAATCAGCGTCAGTTGTGCTGAGGCAGGTGTGCCGTTGGAGGTGTATACCGCCAACGTGTACGTACCGCTTGCCGGCAGGTTCGACAAGTTCACCACAGTGGAGCCCGTGGCACTGAAGGATGTGTAGATATTGCTCGGCGTGATTGCGCCAACATCCGGTCGCCAGATGGCCACGTACACCGGCTGACCGATCGGTGATGTGCTGCTTACGCTCGACAACACCAACGCAACCGTATCTCCTACGTTCGCGTTGAACGTTAGCCGCTCTTCCTCACCAGCACTCAGATTGACTGTCACCGGGTTGTTCATCGTCAGCGATGGCCCGATCGTCTCTGGCTCCAGGATCGCTGTGAAGTGGATGACACCGCCCTGGGAGGGCGTCACCACTACCGAATAAGTGCCGGCCATCAAATTGAACAGTGGCACCCGGCAACTTGAACCAACGTCCGCAGCGTGACAGTAAAAATCGGCGACACCCGCACCATGAGGATCGTAGATGTATGCGTGGAACTCGTTGTAGCCGCTGTTACCGCCCGTCGTGTTGATGTTGCTGAACGTCAACTCAAGGTTATCGCCCCAGTTGGCATTGAACGTCATAGTCACGTTCTGGCCCGCAGCCGATGCGCTTTCGCTTTGAGGTACACCCGTGCTCGGCAACGTAGCCGTGCCGTACGTAGGCGCTGACCCGGCCGTATCAAGCACACTCAGTTGGCCGTTCGCCGGTAAGCCATATCCCGGTGAAACAATGACAGTGTACGTTCCGCTCACCGGAAGATTCGAAAGCGTGACGTTTTGCGATGCTGTCGGACTGAACGAGGAGTAGGCGGGGGTGCCCGTGTTGATCGCGCCTGAATCGGGGCGATAAACGGCGAAGTTCACGCCTTGGCCCGCCGGTGTGGTCGACACACGGGAAACGCCCAGCATGACGGTATCCCCCGCGTTGGCCGCGAAGGTGTAACGCTCCACTTGCCCTGCATTCAAAGCAATGCTGGCGGAATCACCCGATGCGATGGTTGATCCCGTGATGTCAGGCTCGATCAACGCATTGAAACTGATCACGCCACCATAGTTAGGTGTAGCGACGACCGAATACGTTCCCGCCGCCAGATTCCACAGATGCTGGCTGCAGCTTGCGCCGGGATTGGAGGCGTAGCACCAGAAGGATGCGATCTGGCCGCCTGCTGCGTTGTAGACATACACCTGGAATTGGTTGTATTGCCCACCTGCGTCGTTGACGTTGTTCAACGTCAGCTCAAGGTTCTGGTCCTGCGTGGCGTTGAACGACAGGTAGACGTTCTCGCCGGTGATATTGGCGGCATAGCTTTGTGGCGTTCCACCTGTCGGTAAGCTACCCGTTGCGCCCGACACCACCTCCAGTTGTGCAGTGGCGGCAAGGCCATAATTCGGCGTGACGATAATCGTGTAAGTGCCACCCACCGGCAAGTTCGCGAGATTGACCGTTTGCGCGATCGTCGGACCAAAGGATGTATACGCCGACGTTCCCGTGGTAATGACACCGGCATCCGGCCGATAGACCAGGAATGTCACGCCCTGACCAGTAGGCGTAGTGGTAACGCCTGACACGTTCAACGCGATGGTGTCGCCCGCGTTCGCGTTGAATGTGTAGCGCACCACCTGGCCAGCACTGAGCGAAATAGCCTGCGTTGTGTTGCTGGTAAGCGCCGGGCCAACGACATCCTGTTGAATCAACGCATTGAAGCTAAGCGTTCCACCGTAGTTGGGTGTGGCGATGACGGAATAGGTACCTGCTGCCAGGTTCCAAAGATGCTGGTTACAACTTGCACCGGGATTGGAGGCGTAACACCAGAACGACGCTACTTGGCTACCTGCAGCGTTATACACATACACTTGAAATTGGTTGTACTGCCCGCCTGCGTCGTTGACATTGTTCAGCACCAACTCCAGGTTCTGCCCCTGCGTGGCGGTGAAGGACAGATACACGTTCTCGCCCGTGACATTTGCCGCATAACTCTTCTGCGTGCCATCGGTTGGCAATGTGGCTGTGACTCCCGATACGACATTCAGCTGTGCGCTGGCCGCCAGGCCATAGTTCGGCGTCACGATGACGGTGTATGTGCCACTCACCGGCAAGTTCGGCAGGTTCACCGTCTGTGCACTGGCCGGACCAAAGGCGGTATAGGCCGGCGTGTTCGTGGTGATCGCACCGGCATCCGGACGATAGACCTGGAACGTCACGCCTTGACCCGCAGGCGTGGTGGTAACACCCGACACGTTCAGCGCAATGGTGTCACCCGCATTGGCATTGAACGTGTAGCGTTCCACCTGACCCGCACCCAGCGAAATCGTTACTGGCGTGTTGTCGGTGATGGCAGGGCCAGTGATATCCGGTTGGATTAACGCATTGAAGCTAAGAACACCGCCATAGTTTGGCGTCGCCACCACCGAATACGTGCCTGCAGGCAGATACCACAAAGGCTGGTTACAACTTTTGCCCGGATTGGACGCATAACACCAGAACGACGCCACCTGACCGCCCGCAGCGTTATAGACAGACACTTGAAATTGGTTGTACTGCCCGCCTGCGTCGTTGACATTGTTCAGCACCAACTCCAGGTTCTGCCCCTGCGTGGCGGTGAAGGACAGATACACGTTCTCGCCCGTGACATTTGCCGCATAACTCTTCTGCGTGCCATCGGTTGGCAATGTGGCTGTGACTCCCGATACGACATTCAGCTGTGCGCTGGCCGCCAGGCCATAGTTCGGCGTCACGATGACGGTGTATGTGCCACTCACCGGCAAGTTCGGCAGGTTCACCGTCTGTGCACTGGCCGGACCAAAGGCGGTATAGGCCGGCGTGTTCGTGGTGATCGCACCGGCATCCGGACGATAGACCTGGAACGTCACGCCTTGGCCCGCAGGCGTGGTGGTAACACCCGACACGTTCAGCGCAATGGTGTCGCCCGCATTGGCATTGAACGTGTAGCGCTCCACTTGCCCCGCACCCAGCGAAATCGATACCGGCGCGTTGTCGGTGATGACAGGGCCGGTGATATCCGGTTGGATTAACGCATTGAAGCTAAGAACACCGCCATAGTTTGGCGTCGCCACCACCGAATACGTGCCCGCCGGCAGATACCACAAGTGCTGGTTACAACTCTGGCCCGGGTTCGACGCATAGCACCAGAACGACGCCACCTGGCCGCCCGCAGCGTTATAGACAGACACCTGGAATTGGTTGTACTGCCCGCCTGCGTCGTTGACGTTGTTCAGCACCAACTCCAGGTTCTGCCCCTGTGTGGCGGTGAAGGATAGATAGACGTTCTGCCCGGTGACGTTCGCGCTGTAGTTTTGGGAGCTGCCATCCGTGGGCAACGTAGCAGTCGCACCTCCCACCACGCTTAACTGCGCGCTCGCTGCCAGCCCATAGTTGGGCGCGACGATCACGGTATAGGTACCGCTCACCGGCAAGTTGGGGAGATTCACCGTCTGTGCACCGGCCGGACCAAAGGAGGTATAGGCCGGCGTGCTCGTGGTAATCGCGCCGGCATCCGGCCGATAGACCAGGAACGCGACGCCTTGACCTGCAGGACTGGTCGTTACGCCCGCTACATTCAACGCAACGGTGTCGCCGGCATTGGCATTGAATGTGTACCGTTCCACTTGGCCAGCCGCCAAGGCGATGCTCGCCGTTCCATTCACAGGAATGACGCCTCCAGAGAGATCTTGCTCAGCCAGCGCCGTGAAGCTCAGTACACCACCGTAGTAGGGCGAGGCGACAACGGAATAAGTGCCCGCCGGCAAATACCACAAGTGCTGATTGCAGCTTTGGCCTGGATTGGAGGCATAGCACCAGAACGACGCTATCTGGGTGCCCGCCGCGTTGTAGACGTAGACCGGAAATTGATTGTACGTAGCCCCTGCGTCATTGACGTTGTTCAACGTCAGCTCAAGATCTTCTCCCTGTGTAGCCGTAAACGACAGGTAGATATTCTGGCCAGGCACGTTGGCTACGTAGTTTTGCGGCGTACCGTTCAACGTCCCTGTGACGCCTGGCGTTACTTCCACCTGCATTGTTCCACTGACGCCACTGCCAGGTGCAATAAGCACCTGATAGGTACCCCCGGCCGGCAGGTTGCCGAGATTGATGACACCTGTACTGGCCGTAGTTGCGCTGGTGTAGCTCGCACCGTTCGGTGCATAGACCGTGTAGGTCACCGAATAGCCGGATGGATTGGTCGTCGTTCCGTTGATCTGGAACGCCAAATTCTGCCCTGCGAGCGCATTGAACAACACGCGCTTGCTCTGCCCCGGCACCGTCGTCACCACCGTCGCTGCCGCATTGGTGGCAAGAAGCGCATTGGCCTCCACCGCCAAAGTCATCTGAGCGCCACTACCGCTAGGCTGGACAAGCACCAGGTAGATGCCGCCTGCCGTCAAATGCGGCAAATGGATGGACGGTGACGAAGCGGAAATCGTGCCCTGCTGCACTACGCTGTTGCCCGGCGCATAGACCGTATAGTTGATGCTGCTGGCCGATGTGGTGATACCACTGGCTTGCAGGCTGACCCAACCGCTTTGAGGTGCCGTAAACGTCACTGCGCCATATTGACCCGAGGCTCCGATGTTGAGATTGACGCCTGAGCCATTCACGGAAGCATTGCCGCTGCTGACAACGTTTGAAGCACCGATGCCACCTGGCAGAACGATGACCGGTGTCGGGCTGATCGCCAAGCCGTACGCCGTGGCAACCGTGACGTAACCTGAGGTGCCAGTGCTTGGTACGGTGTATTGCAACTGGGTATCTGAAACCGCGGAGAGCGTGGGTATGTCGCGCCCTCCCATTTGCACTGTCGTGCCGCCAGCAAGGGGATCCAGATGGACGCCAGTTACCGTCACTGCATCTCCTACTGAAACCACAGCCGGACTGACCTGACTGATCGCTGGAGGCAGACCGGTGTCATCGACAACGAATGGCGTTGCGCTACTCGCCGTCTGGGTGCCCACCGTGATGGTGATGGGTCCCGTCGTCGCACCGTCGGGAACCGTTGTCACCAATTGCGTGGCTGAGGCAGAAAGAACCGTCGCCACCGTTCCGTTGAAGCTCACCGTATCGTTGGCGACATTGCTGTCGAAACCTTGCCCTTGAATCGTGACCTGGGTCCCTGCTTCACCATGGGTGGGCACGAAGGCAAAGATCGCCAATTGCCCTGGCGCCAACGGCGCACTGATCTGGCTGGTGTGGCCCAGCGTGTTGTAGCTGTATTGAACGCTGGTGCCGTTGCTCGCTGTCACCGCAACAACACGGCCGTTGGCGTCATAGACGTAGCTGGTCGATTGCGCATGAGCGCCGCCCATGCCTAGCAATACGCTGCATAGCAGCCAAAAGACCGAGACCAGAACGTACCGTCCTGATCGGTCTCGCCATCCCGAGCCAAACCGACGGGCCTGATTCCTGACTGCTCCGCAGCGCTGCAAATCCATACGCACGTCCCTTATGCCGCTCACTCATGAGCGGCTGGCTTGTGTGGCGTGATACCCCTGGGAAACATCCCCTTACCCACTTTACGATGGACGCAACGCGGGCACGATGCCGTGTATACGATCACAAATCAGCGTGACGATTTTGTGAAAAAACTCCCCTATAGCCACGGCCTCCATGCATAGGCTTTAGCGCGTGGAGACAGCGCATCAAGACGTGTGTATTTGGCCCTGAGCCAAAGCGTGGCGTTACTCTGATTAACGCAAGAAATTACTTTTTTGCTTTTAGTGCATTAGCGTGACGGTGGGGCTACGCCCATGAATGGGACACGGCGGTCTAAGCATTGCCTACCGATCCCGTGTTGCCAGGATCCATAAGAATGGACAACAGGATCTCCGTAACACACAGCTCCCAGTGCATGGCAATTTGGCGGCAAAAAATCTTCTCCATGTATTTCGTCGCGTTTCCACGCTGACGAGAAAACCGCACACAGCCGAAACGAGTCACGCCCTAATACTTCATAGAAATAGGGTGATGATGTCGCTGGATCGACGGGAACCTTCCACGCATCTTCTTTGACTTCTGAAATGGATGAAGGAAGGTGCCCCATTGTTTGAGCGTAGAACACAACTCGCCAAGACAGACTCAAGACGTCATGAACACGTTGATCGTCTGATGAGGGCTGGACGACCTTTCGCCCTCCGCGCTGACTTAAAAAAAAGCCGATCGCAGAAAGCAATACAACAACCACTATCACCAATATGAATGTAGGTCTTTTCATCATGAGTACTCGACCACTAGCGTCGTAAATGTAGTTAGTCGATTGCGCGTTGGCAGCGCCCACACTACTCACAGACAGAAACTCACAGTGTTGCTGGCCGGCACACTGCTGAATCCCTGACCGTCCATCGTGACTTGCGTACCAGCGACGCCGTGCGTGGGTGCGAAGGCGAAGATCGCCAGTTGGCCGGGCGACGGTGGCGCTCCGACCTGGCTGATATGACCTAGTGCATTGTAGATGTAGGGGACGCTGGTGCCGTTCGTCGCGGTCACTGCGACGACGCGGCCGTTAGCGTCGTAAACATAGCTGGTTGATTGCGCGTGGGCGCTGCCCATGCCTAGCACAGCGCTGCATAACAGCCAAAAGGCCAAGATAAGAAGATGGCGCCCTGATCGAGATCGCCACCCAAAAAAGCCGAAGCGACGATTTCGACCCTTGCCTGTTCCGCAGTGCCGCGATTCCATAAGCAGATCCCTTATGTCGTCCACTCACGAACAGCTGGCTTGATGCCATTCGTGTTGCCCTTGAATAGACGTTCCCTCAACGGCTTTACGAAATGACCGTAGTTTCTTTGCTGAGCCGCAACCACGTCGTTGATAGATTTATCGGCATCTGCGCGCATGATCACGGTACGACGGAACATCCATACTGTCTCCCCTTTTTAATAGCGGGAGTGAGCGTGAAGCGCGCGCATCAAATCGGGTTGATGTCTGGTTTTGTGTTCCAGAGCATCGCATCCTCATAAGCCCGCTTCAACTCAGGATCATCCCGCCAATCCGAAAAGAACCTTCTTATACCCGAATCCTCAAACAGATGCTCCAATAGCGCATTTATAATTGCATCCTTAATTCCTTCGTCTCCTTCTTTGAAGCGTGTCGCCAACGACTCCTTAAACGCGTTTAATTTATTTTTGGGAGCGTCTTTTTTCCAAAAATCCTTAATCCACCCTACAAGCTCATGGCCAGCAATATATCGACTATGAGCCCATTCGCTATCGATGTTTAATTTTATGCAATCCAAAAGATAGGGAACAACAAAATCAAAATAATCATCAAAGGTCATATAAGGATCAACAAATTTCGAATAACTTGCATCCGAAACATAGTCGTAGATCGCTCCTCTTATGCTAACGCTTTCCGATGACATCCACTCCTTGACCAGTGATTTTTTGACAAGAATAGAGCCATCCGCTTTTGAGTTATCAAACACGGAGCTTATTTTTGCAATTACTTCAAGTTCGAAGGCATTCTCAGACATGAACACAATTCCAGTAAGTATCCGCCCCACCAAGCGGTGGCTTTAGCGATTGCTGGCTCCTCAAAGGAGCCCTTTCGCAATCGAAGATCAAAAGCTCGCCATCCCATTCCCTACGCTTCACCCTACCATCCCAGGCCAGAATGCGCCGTCGATTCGATTTTTTTGCTCGAATCACCTCGATCCCAACAGCGCGCTCTGCAAACGCTAACCCTTGCTGCCACCCAGGCAGAGCCGATAGATGTCCCTTATTTGTTTAGAGAACCGGTGCCAACTCTGGAAAAAAACCAGCTCCGGGTACAGCCGACGGTGCGGCCGATGGAGATGGCGAAGGGAGTGGGATCATTAACCTGTTGCCATTTTGATCGCATCCCTCACATTTCTTCCTGTGTATTTCCTGGCAATTTGCATACGCGCTCCACAGATTTGCAATTTCCTCTGCGTGCCGCCCGCCTCCACGAGGCGGAGGATTGATCCAATCCCACATTTGGTGCGAATTTATCATCCGCATCAATATCCACATCTTTCCACTCAGCACCATGCAACTGTCGCCAGCACGGCACCGAAGTTTCACGTTATCCGGCGGGTGATATGGACCTCCATTCGGCCCCGTCCCAAAATTGTCGGTCAGATTGATAGGATTACCGTTTACATAGGCATAGAAACTCAGCTGATCGCCACCAAAAGCAATAGGATCCTCGCTGATAAATCCACCTAGCATCGAGCTATAGTATCGCGCGCGGTAGTAATAAAGCCCCACGGCATCTACCTCCCGTCCTATATATTGGTACGGATTCGTAAATCCTGTCACCGTATCGCTCTGACTAACATTTCCATACGGGTCATAACTGTATTGCTGCTTGAGGGCGCCATTTGAATCTGTCAGCGCAACCGTATTGTTAAGTAAGTCGGTCAGGAAGTAGGTTCTTCCCGTCACGTCATTTCTCGCAAAGCGCTCGTCGACGCCGAGGCCCGCAAGAATCGGGTTAATCGTGTTCCCTTGTGTTTCCTGAACGACATTTTTGCCATCGTACAAGAACTGGGTGGCAGTGCCTTGCACCGTCTTATTGATGCGCCGACCAAGAGCGTCATAGCTGAAGCTTAGTTGCGCGCTGCCACCTTGGCTGATTTGAATCAGCTGGTCCCGCGCATTCCACATATACGTGTTCGTACCATCGCTGGTCAGATTGCCATTTGCATCGTACGTCAACACCTGACCATTGAAGCTTGTTTTTCGATCGTTGAGGTCGAACGTCGCTGGCTGTGTGGTGGCTGTCGGCAATATATCGGTCGCGAGGCTGCCGCTCTTGCTGACGATCCGGCCGTTTGCGTCGTAGCTATATGTCAGGTTACCGAGCACAGTGCCACTGCTCTGCGTATAAGTCAGGTTCGTCAGCTCACTCGCGTTATCGTAGCCATAGTTAATCGTAATGCCATTGGGCAATGTAAGCTTAGTCCTTCGATTGTCGGCGTCGTATGCAAGCCGCACCGTCTCGCTGCCCTGAATGATCGTCGTCAGGCGATCGGCGTCGTCATAAGTATAATTAGCGGTCGCCTGTGCTGCGGCAGTCGTGCTGGTACGCCGCCCGGCTGCATCGTAGGTATAACTAACGCTACCCTGGGGGCTATTGGTGGCAGTGACGTGGTCGAGCCCGTCGTAGCTCCAACTCAAGGTGCCGCTGGCCGAGTCGGTCATGCTGATTACTCGATCGCCAGTGTCATAATTGATCTGGATACCGGACCCGTCAGCGTAAGACACCAAGCTCTTACGGTTGAGCGCGTCGTAGCTGATATCTGTCACTTGTCCTTTGCGATCGGTGTGGGTCAGCACGTTGCCCATCCCATCGTAAGTCCATGACTCGCTCTGTTTCATCGCATCGGTGCGGGTGATGAGGCGGTTACGGTTGTCGTAGGTGTAGTTGATGGTGCCGGTATTGGGCAGCGTGATACTGGTTAGGTTACCGTTGCCGTCATAGTTGAGCGTGGTGGTTTGATTGAGGGCGTCCGTGGTGGAGAGCACGCGATCGTTGGTGTCATATTGCGTAAGCGTAACGTTACCCAACGCGTCGCGCGTGGCAATGCGCCGACCAAGAGTGTCAACCACGTAATTTATGTTGTTGCCCAACGAGTCCACGACGCTCTGCAAGTCATAGCCTTGGTAGGCAAACGTTGCCGTGTTGCCCAAGGTGTCCTGGATGGTAGTGGGCTGGCCCGCCCCATTACATTGGATGGTGCTGCTGTGGCCCAGGGCATCTACAATCTGCGTAAGGCAGCCATTGGTATAGCTGAACTTGGTTGTATGACCTAACGGATCAGTCACCGAGGCAAGTTGGTTGTAATCGCTAGTGTATGTGAAGCTTGTGGTAACGGCGTTCGACGTACCCGACAGTTGTGTAACACTGGTGACGTTGCCCAATGCATCATGTGTATAGGTTGTCGTCCGCCCCATGGCATCGGTTTCACTGTCTGGTATGCCGGATGGCTCTCGTTTGGACGTCGTGGTCTGGGAGATCGACGTGCCATAGGCATAGGTATCACCGCTGGGATACTTGCTCGCTGGATCGAAGGCCACCTGTTCTTGGTTGCCGTTTGAATCGGTCACCGTGGTGGTCGTGACATTGTTGTTGCTGTCCGTGACATAAGCAAACTGGTAAGCCGAGTTGTCCGCATAAGTCTGCTTCGTCACACGACCATTGGCATCGTACTGGTTGGTGACCCATACATGACCACGCCGGTCCTGCATGGTCAGCATGTGATTGCTGCTGTCGTACGTATATTGCTCGGTGGTCTGATCTGGATACGTCACCGTGGACAGGCTGCCAGAGCTATTGTACGCGTAACCGATTGTACGACCACTGTTGTCGGTAGCGCTTGTAACGCGGTTGCTGCTGTCGTAATTGAAGGTGATCGTGCGACCACTCGGCGATACCATCTGCTGAAGCAGGCCTCCGTTGTAGGCGAACTGAATCTGGTTACCAAAGCGATCCTGGATCCAAGACAAGGAATTGGGCACATGGCGCGTGAAGGCGTACTGGGTGCCATCCTTCATGGTGAGTAGCCAATGCGCCCCCAATGGTGTGTTGTCCAGCAAGAACTGGATAGTCGAGCCGTAATACGCCGAGTTCGTACCCGTGTGCTCCCACACCGCTCCCGTGAGCGGCCAGTTGTCATTGCCGCTGATCTGGTTGTAAGCAATCCCTTCGCCGCAAGGCAGTACCAGCGACATGCTGGTTCCTACGGAGCTGCTTGCGCTCCACAAGTGGATACCGAAGTTATCGTTCATGCCGATGCCAAAGGCATGCGAATTGGTGTCTGCCGAATTGTATCCACGTGTCAACATTAAAGGCATGACATCCTGAATCGCAAAGTCATCCCATTGGTGAGTCATGATGCCGGTCTGCAAGTCGATGGGCGCAACTTTCACTAAGTTACAATCAATATTGGGACCCGGTCCGTTAGCACTGCTCTGCGAGGCACCAGCCCCCAAGGCCCAGGCCAGCGTCACCCCCGGATCGGGCGCAAGATGCTTGGCATCGGCCGTCACATGCCCTGAGCCATACATCTGCCAGCCTTCCTTGACGCTGTATACCCAAAATTCGGCCGACGCACTGGCCTTGGCTTTGCCGTAATTGGGGTACACCACACGAATGCCTTTCGCTGCTTCTGGTGTCAGCCCTTGCACCACTGCGTCGCCCGGCTGGATGGTGAAGTACATCGGAAAGTTATCGGGCAGCGGGAATGGGGCGTGATCAACTGGTGTGGGTACCAGGGCGATATGCGTCAGCACATGACCATTGCGGTCCTTGAACACCGCGCCTGCAGGCACGTGCAATTCGAGCCCTGGCATGTCCGGATGCGTTAGCACCACTTCACGCGTGGTTGGCGTGGGCAGCGTGATTTCGTCGCGCGGTAAAATGCGCGGCAGGTACATCACGAACGGCATGCGGCTAATGACCTGAGCCTTCACGTCCGCACCCACCACGAAGCGACCGTATTTCATGTCGCCATGGCTGGCCGAGGCACCGTCCACGAGCAATTCGTCGCGGCCAGCCGGGATGTTCGTCAGCACGAATACACCCTTGGCATCGGTGCGCACTTTGGTGTCGCCGATGCTCACTTCCGCGTTGGCAACCGGTGATTCATCGATTTGTCGCACCTGACCGATCAGCGCCGTCGCCCCCTTCGGTAACGTTGCTTCGAGTGCATGCGTATCGGGCAAATGCTGGTACGGGGCGTACAGACGCCAATGCGCCCCCGTGAAATCGGGGGCGTTGTTCTTGCCGGGAAAAAAGGCACCGTCGCGCACAAAGCTGTGCGCACGGCACAAGCTGTCGTCTGGGCAAGCCGTCGCGTGGCCACCGCCCGCCATCACGTAGGAAGGCGGCTGTGATGGGCCTGCATCCTTATCTTCCGGTGCAGGTCGCCCCCCATGACCAGCCACTACAACACCCGTGGCATCCGTGCTGGTGGTCGTAAAACCGACGGTGGTGTAAGGCACCGCTGTGCCCATCGCAGTATGCAAACCTTTGACGAACAGCGTGTAACGCGAACCAGGGTAGAGGTCATCCGGCAATTGCACGAACGCCAAGCGGCCGCCATCGGTGCCGATGACATGCACAGGTACAGCGCCTTCTGGTCCGAGCAACGTCATGCTGTGGGTGTTCAATTCTTTTAGATCAACTGGCGCGGCAAAGCGCACTACCAAGGGACCGTGAATGGATGCTTGGTCGGTATCTGAGATGGGGCGGGTTTCAGCAATCAGCGACGTTGATGACGGTTCCGAGGCGACAAGCTTGGACGAAACTTCTGGATGGAAGACCCAGGCATCGCTTAATGGCTGCCCTTTGGCATCGACCCCATTTTCGACACGCACCGAACCGTCAGCCTGTAACGTAGCAGTCGGATCCATGCGCGGCGCGTAGGTCTTCGGTACCGGTGTGGACTGATGAGAGCCTTCCTGCCATATCACCGCAGTGGTGGCCGGCGCGCCATCGGAGGACCACCCACCCGCCAAAAGCAGCGTACCGTCCGTCAACACCGTCAACGTGTGACCCGCGCGTGCAGGCAGACCCAAGGAGCCTGTGCGTACGAAATGCTGCGTGTCAGGATTGAACCATTCGCCGCTCTCTAGCACATGGCCCTCGGCGTCAATACCACCCCAGAAAAGCACTAAGCCGTTGGGCATCACAGTGATCGAGCCAAAGCGCCGCGCTTCAGGTAGTTTCACGAAGTTGCGTTGATTGCCATTGATGATGTAGGCAATGCCTTCAGCACCGTGCGCTTCAAAGGTTCGGCCATCAGGCAATAGAACGCGGCTCACTTCTGCTGATGGCGGAAGATAGTAGGCATGACCCACGCTCTGGATGCGCTCCGGCATGCTTGCTGGCGGCAATGCGAGCGCCAAAGTGGTGAGCGCTGCCAGTCCGATCACACTCGCCCACCCTGCGCGTCCAAAGCTTTTTCGTTCCGCTCTCATGCCATGCTCCTCAAAAATACTCTTACACCAGTCCCTAAAGCTTTCTGCTTCACACCAGTAACCATTACTGAGGCGAGAAGTACATCTGCGCCGTTGCCGGTGTGCCATAAGGTGTAAACACAACTGCCGTATAAGTACCGCTGACAGGCAAGCTCTGCAGAGTCAACGTACTCGAACTCGTTGTGTTGAATTGCGCGTAATAGTTGCCCGTGGTGACAGCTCCTGTATCCGGTCGATAGATATACACGTACACCGCCTGACCAGCCGGGGATGTGCTGCTAACGCCATAGAGGTTGAGAGCCACGGTTTGACCAAGGTTTGCATCAAAGGTGAAACGCTGTATCTGGCCAAGCCTCACATTGATGTTTACGGGGACATTGGCTGACATAGCCCCACTTTGTGTGTCAGCTTGAAGCTGGGTATTGAAGTTGATTGTTCCGCCCCAGTCGGGAACGGCTACGACCGAATACGCCCCCTTCGCAAGATTCCAGAGCGCTATCCGGCAAGTGGATCCGGGGTTATCGCCGTAGCAATAGTTATCGGCCACTTGATTGCCGCTAGGTCCGTAGACGTATAGCTCCAACCCATTGCGATTGGTGCTCCCCGGAACGCTGATATTGCTGAGCGTCAACTCCAGGTTGTCGTTCCAGTTGGCGTTGAAACTCAGATATACATTTTGGCCACCGACGTTAGCTGTGTAGCTCTGCACAGTACCGTCGGACGGCACGCTTCCCGCCGTACCAGGTACTACCGTCAATTGTGCATTGCCAGGCTCGCCATACGCTGTGTACACCACGGCAGTGTAAGTGCCGCTCGCTGGCAGGTTCTGCAAATTTATCAGCGTTGAACTTGATGTACTGAACGACGTGAAAGCGTTACCGGTTGTAATCGCGCCCGTGTCTGGACGATAAAGATTGACATATACGTTCTGTCCGGCTGGTGTCGTGCTAACACCGGAGAGGTTCAAGGCAATGGTGTCACCCACGTTGGCGTTGAAGGTCAGGCGTTGCAATTGACCTTGTGCAAGGCTGACCGTAGCCGGCGTACCAATCGACATCGCTGCCCCTTGCACATCGGGCTGCACCTGCGCATTGAAGCTGATGGTGCCACCCCAATCGGGCACTGCCACGACCGAATATTGCCCGGCGGCCAGATTCCATAATGCTATCCGGCACACCGAACCAGGATCGTCGCCGTAGCAATAGCTATCGGACACCTGATTGCCACTTGGGCCGTAGACATACAGTTCCAGACCGTTCCGGTTGACGCCTCCCGGTACGGTGATGTTGCTTAGCGTGAGCTCCAGGTTATCGCCCAGATTGGCATTGAAGTTCAGATAAACGTTCTGATTAGCCGTATTGGCTGAGTAACTTTGTACCGTACCGCCAGAAGGAATATTTCCCGTGGCACCGGGCACCACCGTCAATTGCGCACTACCTGACTCACCGTAGGCAGTGTAGACCACGGCCGTGTAGGTACCACTAGCCGGCAGATTTTGCAGATTCACTACCGTTGAGCCTGAGGTACTGAATGACGTGAAGGCATTGCCGGTAGTAATAGCTCCGGTATCTGGACGGTAGAGGTTCACGTACACATTTTGTCCGGCTGGCGTGGTGCTGACGCCAGAAAGGATTAATGCGACGGTGTCGCCCACATTGGCGTTGAAGGTCAGGCGTTGTATTTGCCCCTGCCCCAAGCTGATTGCAGCCGGCGTGTTGAGCGCCATTGCCGCACCTTGAGTGTCGGCCTGAACCTGCGCATTGAAACTGATAGTTCCACCCCAATCAGGAATCGCCACGACCGAGTACTGCCCCGCAGTCATATTCCATAGCGCAATTCGGCACACCGAACCAGGGTTGTCACCATAGCAATAGCTATCGGACACCTGGTTGCCGCTAGGGCCATAGACGTATAACTCCAGACCATTGCGGTTACTGCTTCCTAGCACGCGAATATTGCTGAGGGTCAACTCCAAATTGTCGCCAAGGTTGGCGTTGAAATTCAGATAGATGTTTTGGCTTGCGATATTGGCTGCATAACTTGGCGCAGTGCCATCGGGCGGAATGGTGCCTGTAGCCCCCGGCACCACCGTCAGCTGGGCATTTCCCGGTTGGCCATAAGCGGTATAGACCACTGCCGTGTAATTACCGCTGGCTGGCAAATTCGGCAAATTCACCAGCGTCGAGCCTGAAGTACTAAACGACGTATAGGCATTACTCGTGGTGATCGCACCCCCATCAGGCCGGTAAACGTTCACATAAACGTTTTGCCCAGCAGGCGCGGTACTGACACCGGACAGGTTCAGCGCAACGGTGTCACCCACATTGGCATTGAACGTCAATCGCTGCACCTGCCCCTGTGCAAGACTGATGCTGGCCGGGGTATTGGGTGACATGCCCGCTTCCACCGTATCCGGCTGAACCTGCGCGTTAAAACTGATGGTTCCGCCCCAGTCGGGAACAGCCTTCACGGAATACGTGCCAGCAACCAAATTCCACAACGCTATCCGGCACGACGCCCCTGGATTGTCGCCGTAACAGTAGTTGTCAGACACCTGGTTGCCATTTGGGTCATACACATACAGCTCAAGACCATTGCGATTGGCACTGCCTGGCACGCTGATGCTACTGAGCGTCAATTCCAGGTTGTCGCCGAGATTGGCATTGAACGACATCGTTACGTTGCTGCCTGCGGACGACGCCATCTCACTTTGTGGCGCGCTACCGGCACTTAACGTTGGATTTCCATAGGTCGGCGGCGAACCCGCTGTATCGGATACCAAGCTAATAGCCGCGCTTGCAGGAAGGCCGTAGTAGGGGATGGCAATGACCGTATAGGTGCCACTTACCGGCAGATTTTGCAGGTTCAGTGTCTGGTTGGAACTTGGATTGAAGGAACTATAGGCAGGCGTTCCAGCCGTAATTGCACCGGTATCAGGGCGATAAACCTGGAAAGCAACCGGTTGTCCTGCCGGAGTAGTTACGATGCCCGTCGCTTGCAATGCGACCGTGTCACCCGCATTGGCATTGAAGGTCAGACGTTCGACTTGTCCGGCGCCCAAAGACAGGGTGGCTGAGTCGCCCACTGTGACTTGCGGACCAATCACATCGTCCTGCAAAAGCACATTGAAGTTAAAAGTACCTCCATCCGCCGGCACGGCAATGACCGAATATTTCCCAGCCGCGAGATACCAAAGATGTTGGTTACAACTGGCACCCGGATTGTTCATGCTGCACCAGAAACTGGTGACTTGGGCTCCTTGTGCGTTGTACACGTAGACCAGAAAATCGTTCCATGGGTTGTTCGCCTTGCCGTTGTTGAATACCAGCTCAAGGTTTTCGCCTTGTGTCGCTGAAAATGACAGGTAGACGTTTTGTCCGAGCACGCTCATTCCATAGCCTTGCGCAGCAGCACCTGCGGACAACGTGCCAGTTATGCCGCCCAGAATGCTGAGTTGTGCGCTTCCTGCCAGGCCATAATTGGGCGACACAATGACGGTATAAGTACCACTTACTGGCAGATTGGGCAGATTCACGGTTTGCGCGCTGTTGGGCGCAAGTGTCGTATAAGTAGGCGTACCTGTAGTAATTGCACCTGAGTCAGGGCGATAAACGTAGAACGTTACGCCCTGGCCGGACGGCGTGGTACTCACGCCCGAAACGTTCAACACCAAGGTATCTCCTGCATTGGCATTGAAGGTGTAGCGCTCTACTTGACCCGCACTCAATGCGACGTTTATCGGGCTATTGATAGCAATAGCGGAGCCGACGATGTCGTCTTGCAACGACACATTGAAACTAGGCACACCGCCGTCCGAAGGCGCCACGACAATCGAATACTTGCCCGCGGCCAAGTACCACAAGTGCTGATTGCAACTTGCTCCCGGATTGTTAGCACTACACCAGAAGCTAGTGATCTGACCTCCCTGTGCGTTATAGATCTGCACCAGGAAATCGTTCCAAGGATTCACAACCTTGACGTTGTTAAGCACCAACTCCAGGTTTTCGCCCTGTGTCGCCGTGAACGACAGATAGATGTTCTGACCAACCACATTTCCCGCGTAGCTTTGTGACGTTCCGTTCGTCGGAATTGCACCGGTGACTCCACTGACCACGTTGAGCTGGGCATTTCCAGCCAAGCCATAGTTCGGTGCAACGATAACGGTGTAAGCACCACTCACCGGTAGATTGGGCAGATTTACGGTCTGCGAGCTGCTCGGACCAAACGTCGTATAGGTCGGCGTACCCGTAGTAATCGCGCCCGCATCGGGCCGGTATACATAGAACGTTACCCCCTGCCCTGACGGCGTAGTAGTGACACCGGACACGTTTAACGCCACAGTGTCTCCCGCGCTTGCATTAAAGGTGTAGCGCTCTACTTGCCCTGCTCCCAGCGCGATATTTACCGGGCTGTTGGCCGTTATGGCCGGACCGGCGATGTCGTCCTGTAACGAGACATTGAAACTTGGTGAGCCCCCATCGGAGGGCACCACCACGATCGAATATCGCCCGGCTGCCAGATACCACAAATGCCAGTTGCAACTGGTACCGGGGTTGTTTGCACTGCACCAGAAATTCCCGACCTGGCCTCCCTGGGCATTGTAGATCTGCACCAAGAAGTCGTTCCAAGGGTTGGCAACCTTGACGTTGTTTAAAACCAACTCCAGGTTTTCACCTTGGGTTGCATTGAACGATAGATAGACGTTCTGGCCTGCTACGTTTGCCGCATAACTCTGCGATGTTCCGTCCGTGGGCACCGTACCGGTAACTCCGCCAACGATGCTGAGCTGCGCGCTCCCTGCTAGGCCGTAATAGGGAATAGCGATCACCGTGTATGTACCACTCACCGGCAAGTTCGCCAGATTCACTACCTGCGAGCCATTTGGAGCAAACGAGGTATAAACCGGCGTACCCGTCGTGATGGCGCCCGAATCCGGACGGTAAACCTGGAACGCCATGGGTTGGCCCGATGGCGATGTCGTTACACCGGATACCTGCAGTGCGACGGTATCACCCGCATTGGCGGTGAAGGTCAGCCGCTCCACTTGCCCGGTCGCCAAGGTGATGCTCGATGTGCCATTTACAGGAACATTAGGACCAACGATGTCATCCTGGAGTATCGCGTCGAAGCTGATTGCCCCTCCGTCCGCTGGTACTGCAACGACTGAATATTGACCAGCCACCAAGTACCACAAGTGCTGGTTGCAGCTGGCACCCGGGTTACCCATGTTGCACCAGAAGCTGGTGATCTGATTCCCTTGAGCGTTGTACACATAGACAAGGAAATCATTCCAAGGGTTGTTTACCTTGACGTTATAGAGAACCAATTCAAGGTTCTCGCCTTGTGTCGCCGTAAATGACAGGTAGATATTCTGTCCAGACACATTTGCGGAGTAATGTTGCGGCGTTGCAGTAAGCACACCGGTAACTCCTGGCGTCACCTCGACCTGAATGGCCTCCGTGACACCGCTACCAGGCGCTATGACAACTTGATACGTACCAGCAGTGGGTAGATTCCCAAGATTGATAACACCGGTACTTGCCGTTGTAGCGCTCGTGTAGCTGCCACCGCTTGGCGTGTAGACGGTATACGTCACCACCGCGCCTGACGGATTCGTGGTTGTACTGTTGATCTGGAACGCCAGATTTTGCCCGGCTGTCGCATTAAAGAGCACGCGCTTGCTTTGCCCTGCCACCGTAGTGACAACGGTGGCTGCGGTGTTGGTCGTCAGCAATGCATTAGCTTCCACGCCCACCGCCATCTGCGCGCTGCCACCGCTCGGCTGGATAAGGACGAGATAGATGGCGCCCCCAACTAAATGAGGCAAATGAATGGAGGGAGCCGAGGACGAAATGGAACCCTGTTGGACGACACTGTTGCCCGGCCCATAGACCGTGTAACTGATCGAGTTGGCCGATGTTGTCATCCCGCTGGCCTGCAAGCTGACCCAGCTGCTCTGCGGTGCTGCGAAAACGACTGCACCGTACTGACCCGCCCCGATATTGAGGTTTACGCTACTGCCATTGACGGTAGCAGCGCCGCTGCTGGCGACGCTGGAAGCGCTAATCCCATTGGGCAGGACAACAACAGGTGTAGAGCTAGTAGCCAGGCCGTAGGGAGTTTCTACTGTCACATAGCCCGTGGTGACGTCACTCGGCACGGTGTATTGCAACTGTGTGTCGGATAGTTGGGACAGTGAAAGGACATCACGCCCTCCCATCTGCACAGTCGTATAGCCGGCAATCGGATCGAGATGGCTGCCCGTAACAGTCATTGCGGTTCCCACCGATGCAACAACCGGGCTGACTTGCGTGATAGTCGGTGGTATGCCGGTATCGTCCACCACAAACGGCGTGGCACTGGCGGCCGTCTGGCCGCCCACGGTCACACTGATCGGCCCGGTCGTCGCACCATCGGGAACCGTTGTCACCAATTGCGTAGCCGACGCAGAAAGAACCGTCGCCACCGTCCCGTTGAAGCTCACCGTATCGTTGGCGGCATTGCTGTCGAAGCCCTGCCCTTGGATCGTGACCTGAGTCCCCGCTTCACCATGCGTCGGCACGAACGCAAAAATGGCGAGCTGCCCTGGCGACAACGGCGCACTGATCTGGCTGGTGTGGCCAAGGGTGTTGTAGCTGTATTGAACGCTGGTGCCGTTGCTCGCTGTTACCGCAACAACACGGCCGTTGGCGTCATAGACGTAGCTGGTCGATTGGGCATGAGCGCCGCCCATGCCAAACATGACGCTGCATAGCAGCCAAAAGACCGAGACCAGAAAGTGGCGTCCTGATCGGTCTCGCCACCCCGAGCCGAACCGACGGGCCTGATTCCTGACTGCTCCGCAGCGCTGCAAATCCATACGCACGTCCCTTATGCCGCTCACTCATGAGCGGCTGGCTTGTGTGGCGTGTAACCCCTGGGAAACATCCCCTTGCCCGCCTCACGATGGACGCAACGCGGACACGATGCCGTGTATACGATCACAAATCAGCGTGACGGTTTTGTGAAGAAAGTTCCCTATAGCCACGGCCTCCATGCATAGGCTTTAATGCACGCGTGAAGTGCATGAAGACGAATGGATTCAATCCCGAGTCCATTCATAGGGGTAACATCATTTTTTAATGAGGGAACACATGACTCGCTCAGGATTGCTTGTGTGCATGGGGGCTTTGGCAGTCATTTTGACGGGGTGCAACCACCCCGCTTCTTCCAACAGCGGTACTGCGAATACCACGGCTTCGGCGCCATCAGGACCAGCCAAACCCGCAGCCACAGCGGACGAAAACACCTGGGGTAACTATCTCGCCGAGCAAGGCAAGCTGCATGGCAAAGATGTGGGCATGCGTCCATACATCTACGTGATTCCCGCCGGCGATAGCGTAGCGGCGAATGATCGGCGCCAGAACGAAACGGATTCGATCGTGCACAGCATCGGGCCGATTCTGATGCCTGGCGGCATGCTGATTGTGGGCGGTCCGGATGCCAAGCAGACCACCGTATTCATCACGAATCTTTCCAAGCAACTCAAACCGAATGTGATGAAAGGCATTGTGGTGATGGTCGTGAGCGATGCATCCGAGCAGACAGCCGATGCCGCTGCGCTTAAGGCAAGCGGCGCGGCCGTGCGCTTCGTCGCTATGTAAAGCCTGTGGCCCGCAGGGAGTGCCATGCCAGGGTTGCCAACATCTCGCTTGCTCCGCCGGATAGGGCTGATCGTCCTATCTAGCGGCTTGGTCGTGGGTGCTATTGCCCTCGGCCACAAGACCACGCACCCGGCTGATTCGCAGACGCTGGTCGCTCAGCGTATTGCCCTTGGCAAGCAGCTCTTCAATGACACTCATCTCAGCGCCGATGGCACGATCCGCTGCGCGTCATGTCATGTACCCGAGAAAAACTACACCGATGGGCGAAGCGTCGCTGTGGGTGTTGGCGGTCGCGCTGGTACACGCAATACGCCGAGCTTGATGACTATCGCGGATGCGCAGGAAACATCCTTCTTCTGGGATGGGCGACGCACTGCTTTGGATCAGGCGGTACTCGACCCGCTGACGAATCCCGTCGAGATGGGGCTGCATGATCAAGGCGAGTTGTTGCAACGGGTGCAACGCGATGTCGCTTATGCTGCGGTATTTACGCAAGCTTTTCCTGGTACAAAACCTGCCATCTCGTCTGAGCACATCGGCACGGTGCTCGCTGACTATGTTCGATCGCTCAAGGCACCTGAAAGCGCGTACGATCGTTATACCTTACAGAACGATCAAACGACCTTGAGCCCACGCGCGTTACTGGGTCTCGCCATATTCAAGGGCAAAGGGCACTGTGCGGAATGCCATCTTTTGGGAGGCACTCCTGCCGTGCTGACCGACCATGCGTATCACCGCACAGGTGTGGGCCTTGACGCTATCACCCAGGATCTACCCAAGCTCACCGAAGGGGTCATTCAGCGCTCTTTGCAGGGCGGAGCCATCGGCAATCGCGTCGCCACACATGCTGATGAAGCTCAGCTGGGCCGCTTCAATGTCACGCAAGACCCGGCCGATATTGGATTGTTCCGTACGCCATCGCTGCGTGGTGTCTCCCACACCGCGCCTTATATGCATGATGGAAGCATCGCCACACTGGACGATGCGATTGACCGGGAGGTTTACTATCGAAGCTTGCAGGGAGGCCATCCGCTGCAATTGTCGGTTGAAGAGCGAGCAGATCTTAAAGCGTTTCTGGAAGCGCTTTAGCGCGCGTTGCTCATGCAAGCTGGGATTTCATCCCAGCCTACTTACTCCGCTCACTTCTTCGGCAAACGGATGACCTTCCCGCCTCCCGACTTACCCGACTCCGCCACGCGGGCCTTGCGGAGAAAGGCTGGGGCTACGTTCCAGCTCTGTCCGTTTTCCGTGATCACAGTGACCGACTTGCGATTGTATTTGGCGATGACGCCATGAAGCTCAGGTTGCCCATCCGGTTGAAAGGAGACGCGTTCACCGATACTGAACTCGAGCATCGCCGTGTGCGCACGCATTTGCTGAAGAAACTTCAGGCGCGCGACAATTCGATTGTTCAAATCAACCAATTCAGCTTCATTGAGTTTGTCGATATCGATAGGCATGAATGCCAGCCTGTTATTCCACCGTCACGGATTTCGCCAAGTTGCGTGGCTGATCAACATCAGTACCACGCAACACCGCAACGTGATACGCAAGCAATTGCAACGGCACCGTAAACACAGCAGGCGCGATGAAATCACCTCCGCCATCGATGGTGAGAACGGCACCACGCGTGGGATTGCCATCGAAGTGCGCCTTGGCGTCGGCAAACACGATCAGCTCGCCGCCGCGTGCGCGTACTTCCTGCAGGTTGGATTTGAGTTTGTCGAGTAGCGGGCCGTTGGGTGCGACGGCGACGACGGGCATGTCTTCGTCGACCAGGGCGAGCGGGCCGTGCTTGAGTTCGCCGGCGGGATAGGCTTCGGCGTGGATGTATGAAATTTCCTTGAGCTTGAGCGAGCCTTCTAACGCGACGGGATAATGCGCGCCGCGGCCGAGGAAGAGTGCGTGATGGCGGCTTACGAAACGCTCTGCCAGTTCGATTACTTTCGGCTCGAGCTTCAACGCTTCGTCGAGCGCGCGCGGCAGGCGGAGCAGTTGTTCGGTGAGGTCGTGGTAGCGCGCTTGATCCAATCCTTGCTGCTTGGCCAGATGCAGCGTCAACAGCGCCAGCGCGGCGAGCTGGGTGGTGAACGCTTTGGTGGATGCAACGCCGATTTCGGGGCCAGCGCGCGTCATCAGCTTTAAATCAGCTTCGCGCGTAACGGATGACTCTGGCACGTTGCAGATGGCGAGTGTTCCGAGATAACCGCGCCGGCGCGATTCTCGCATGGCGGCGAGCGTGTCGGCGGTTTCGCCGGATTGCGAGATGGCGACAAACAAGGTGCCCGGCGGCACGACGGTTTCGCGATAGCGATACTCGCTGGCGACTTCCACGTTGACGGGCAGGCGCGCGTAGTCTTCGATCCAGTATTTGGCAACCATGCCGGCGTGGTAGCTGGTACCGCACGCAACGATGTGCACGCCCTTTACCTTCGCCAGCAATTCGTCGCCGCCAACGCCGAAGACATTGGAGAGCACGCCGTGCGCGCTGATTCGGCCTTCGAGCGTATTGGCCACGGCTTGCGGCTGCTCGAAGATTTCCTTCTGCATGTAGTGGCGGTATTCGCCGCGTTCCACGGCGTCAGCCGAGAGTTCGCTTTCATGGATGCCACGCTCGACAGGTTTGCCATCCAACGTGTAGACCTGCACGCCTTCGCGGGTGATCTCGACGACGTCGTCCTCTTCGAGATAGATGATCTTGTTGGTGACCTGCACCAACGCCTGCGCATCGGAACCCAGGAAGTTTTCGCCAATACCCACGCCAACCAGTAGTGGCGCACCACGCCGGGCTCCGATCACGCGACCGGGCTCGTCGCGGCTCATGACGGCAATGGCATAGGCGCCCTCGAGCTCACGCACGGTAGCAAGCACCGCTTCAAGCAGCTTCATCCCTTGCGAAACATGCTGGTCGATGAGTGCGGCCATTACTTCGGTATCGGTTTCGGAAGCGAACACATAGCCCTTGGTTTGCAGATCCGTGCGCAGCTTGGCGTAGTTTTCGATGATGCCGTTATGCACGAGCGTAACGCGGCCGATGATGTGCGGATGCGCGTTCACTTCATTGGGTACCCCGTGCGTGGCCCAGCGGGTGTGTGCGATACCGGTGCCGCCCGGAAACGGTTCGGCGAGGTACAGGGCTTCCATCTCGCGCACTTTGCCCTTGGCACGTACGCGGTGGATGTCGCCGCCTTCCAACACGGCAAGACCGGCCGAATCGTAGCCGCGATATTCCAGCGCCTTGAGGCCGGCAATGAGAAGTGGTGCAACGTCTCGCTGGGCAGCGGCGGCAACGATTCCACACATGGTCGACTTCCTATGGCGATGGTTGAATGAGGGCGGCGACTTTGACGAGCCGTCGTTTCGACAGGCTTTCGACGCCCAGGTTCATAAGTGACGAGACTACTTCTCGCCCATGGGTGATGGAAGGCGCTGTCGGCATTTGCATCGAGGCAAATGGACGGAGATCAAGGCTATGTATCTTGGCCGGAGAAGCGGTGAGTAAATCGTCAATGCAACTTTGCGCATGAATTGCAGCCGCTCGCTACGCTCGCCCCCACCGTACTCCGACCTTAAGGTTTCTTCGGCCGCCACGGAATCCCCAACCCGTCATTCCAGCGAAAGCTGGAATCCAGTGCCTTTCAGGCTCAAAAGTCGCTGGATGATTCGCTTCGCTCACCCTTCGGGCCGTCCATTCGGACGTTCTCCGCGCTTCGCGCTACGTCCAGCTTTCGCTGGAATGACGAATGAGGATTTCCGGCGAGAGGATTTCCGGCGATGGAAGAATCCTAAGTTCGGAGCGTACGCATGCGCTTCAGTGCACCTTGCGGCGCAGGTAGTTCAGCAGATCGATGCGGGTGATCAGACCGAGGAATTGCCCGTCGTCCATCACGATGGCGACGTGGCCGCGCTCGAACACCGGCAGCAGTGCGGTGATGGGGGAGCGCACGTCGAGCATTTGCAGGTCGGTGATCATGGCGGTGGCGACGCTGTCGCGGAAGCGCGCTTCGTCGGCGTGCACGTGCATCAGCACGTCGGATTCGTCAAGGATGCCGATAAGGCGATGGCCGTCCATCACCGGCAGCTGCGAGATGTCGTACAGCTTCATGCGCGTGTAGGCCGTCATCAGCAGTTCATTGGGGCCAATCACCACGGTGTCGCGGCGCGAGAATGGGCGTAGCAGAAGATCGCGCAGGTCACCGTGTTGCTCGCGCTCGATGAAGCCGTTATCGAGCATCCAGTAATCGTTGTACATCTTGGATAGGTACTTGTTACCGGTGTCGCACACCAGCGTCACGACGCGCTTGGGTTCGGTCTGTTCGCGGCAGTATTTGAGTGCGGCGGCCAGCAAGGTGCCGGTGGAGGAACCACCTAGCACACCTTCTTTCGCCAGCAATTCGCGGGCGGCGAGGAAGCTTTCCTTGTCGGAAATGGCATAGGCTTTTTTGACGCGCGAGAAGTCGCTGATGGTGGGCAGGAAATCCTCACCGATACCTTCCACCATCCAGCTGCCGGATTTGGTGGAGAGCACGCCTTCATTGATGTATTGCGCAAGGATGGAACCGACCGGATCGGCCAGCACGATTTCGGTGTTCGGTGAGGCTTTGGCGAAGTATTGCGATAAACCCGTCATGGTGCCGGAGGAACCGCAGCCCACGACCACGGCGTCGACCTTGCCATCCACCTGCGTGAGGATTTCCGGTCCGGTGGTTTCGATGTGCGCGCGCGGATTGTCGGGGTTGCCGAACTGGTTGATGAAGTACGCGCCGGGCGTTTCGCGCGCGATGCGTTCGGCCATATCTTGGTAGTACTCGGGATGTCCTTTGGCGACATCGGAACGGGTAAGCACCACGTCGGCGCCCATCGCCTTGAGGTTGAAGATTTTTTCGCGGCTCATCTTGTCGGGCACCACAAGAATGAGGCGATAGCCCTTGGCCTGCGCGACCAGCGCCAACCCAAGGCCGGTGTTGCCGGCGGTGCCTTCCACCAAGGTGGCGCCGGGCTTGATCTTTCCGGCTTTCTCCGCGCCTTCGATCATGGAAAGGCCAATGCGGTCTTTGACTGAGCCGCCCGGGTTGGCGCTTTCCAGTTTCAGGAACAGCTCGCAACGCCCAGTGTCCAGGCGCTGTGCGCGCACCATGGGGGTGTTTCCGATCAGTTCGAGGACGCTGGCGTTGACCGACATGAAGGCTCCGTAGGCGGGGCTGGGATATGAAGGGCCATCATAATGGAGCGCGGCGCGGACGCGTTCTGCCTTGAAGTGTTTCAGGGAAAACAAAAGCCCCGGAACGTTTCCGCTCCGGGGCTTTTTTGGATTCTTCGCTCAGTGAATCTGCTGTCGAGCGTGGTAGTCGTCCCACATGCGCTGCAGGCGTTCTTTGATTTGTAATTTTTCTTTCTTCATCGAACTGAGGGTCATGTCGTCAACAGGGAGTACGCCGATCTCGGCATTGTCCACCTTGCTGTTGAGCTCCGTGTGTTTTTGATAGAGCCGGCGAAACTCGGCGTCGGCCTTTTTCAGGGCTTCGACAGCGTCACGCTGCTGATCTTCGAACATGATCCAACCTCCTCGCAGTAGGACTGCAGTCGCCCGCATGGGGCGCTTGAGAACAAAAGCAAATCACGCGCATAACCAAAATCCGCCTCCCCAATGCAGGGAGCGGATGCAGGAATGTGGATAGATAGGCGCATGATTCAGTCGGTAGGCTGCGGCGGCTGAAGGGCCGCAGCGCCTTCGACCCTACTCCCCACCAGACAGGGGCACAAGGCCCCCTCGGGAAGGCGCATGAGAGCGCGGGCGGTCGTCAAAAACCTGTAAAACGGGCGGACATAAACGCCCCTCTTTCTGGTGGAAAGAGGGGCGCCCGGATTACTTGCCGCCGCTCGAAGGCTGGTCCTGCATCTGCGATCGCAATGCCTTGGCGGCCTTGGCCGCCAGGTCGGCCTGGCGGCGGGCGGCTGCCGCCACCCGGCTTTGCGCTGCCGCCAACTTGCGGGCCTGCTCGGCCTCGGCCTTAGCCTGGGCGGCCTGGTCGGCCGCTTCCTGGCCTTGCGCCTGCAACCGCATGGTTTCCTGCTGGGCGATCTGGTACTGCATGCGCTGGATATCCAGCTGCTGCTGCGCGGCAGTTGCGTCGATTCGGCTGCGCTCCAACTGCAACTGGGCGTTTTCCTGATCGAGCTGGTTGAGCTGGCGCTGGGACGCCTGCAACTGCGCTTCGGCCCTGGCCTGATCCACCCGACGTTGGGCGATGTACAGCGCATGCGGGCGATCGCGCGAACTGGCCTGGGTCAGCTGGTTGATGGCATCGCGCGCCAGGGCCTGGTCGGCCTGGGCATAGGTGCCCAGGTTTGGATCGGCGGCCAGCTGATTCAAGCTATTGGTCAACCGGTCGACATCCATATCGTCCTTGCGCGCCTGGACGGCAGCACTGGCGAACACGGCCAACAGCAAAACGGCGATGACCGACAAACGGTGCTTATTGAACATGGACTTCTTCATTACTGGCCTCCCTGATTCTGCTGGCCAGCATCAGGCACGGTCTGGAAACCACCCTGCCCGGGTTGCGGTTGTTGTGGCGGATTGCCCAGCACTGACGAGGAAGGCGCTGGCATTTCCTGCATTGGGGCCTGCTGTGGCAGCGGGGAGCCGGGGGGCGGTGCCGGCGTGCTGGAGGAAGGAGCCGGGTTGCCGTCATCCTGCCCGTTCTGGCCGTTGTCCTGTTGCTGGGAGGCGGCCATCTGCGCGGCCAGCTGGGCTTTCTGCTGCTGGTAGTGCTGGTCGTTCTCCGACTGGGCCTCAGCATTCTGCGCGCGCAAGCGACGGTTTGCGTCTGTTTTGGACTGAATCTGCGCACGCGCCTGAGCGAGCTGCGCTTTGGTGCGCGCCAGCGTGGCATCCGCACGCGACTCATCCGCCAGAGCGGCGGCCTGATCGTATTTGCGGTTGGCCATGGCTTGCTGGGCTTGCTGGAACTTGTCCTGCGCAAAGCCGAAATCGACCGGATCGTAGTCGGGCGCGCCAGCATCGCGAGCGCTTTGCAGTTGCGCTTGCGCCTGGTTCATCAGGTTATCTGGCGGGGGTACGCTGGCGCACCCGCCCAGGGTCAACGATACGGCCAGCAGCAGTACAGAAGCCGCCGTCGGGATGCGTCGCTTACGCACCGTCAACGGGGAAAATATGTGGACCATCACTCATTCCTCTCGGAGCGTCACGGCGTATTGTGGTCGGGCATAATCCTTGAATGCAATGCGCAAAAAACTGGGGTCTTTAAGGTGGATATCGGTTACTTCCTCAAGTTGATGGTGGACAAGGGCGCGTCGGACATGTTTCTGACGACCGGCGCCCCGGTAAACATCAAGGTCGAGGGCAAGCTCTACCCGCTCGGCAATACCGGGTTACCCAGCGGCATGGTGAAGAAGATCGCCTATTCGCTGATGGACGAGGGACAGGTGCCGCAGTTCGAGCGTGATCTGGAACTCAATATGGCGCTGGCCGTGAAAGAGGCCGGCCGTTTCCGCATCAACGTATTCAAGCAACGCGGCGAAGTGGGCATGGTGATCCGCGCGATCAAGAGCGAGATTCCCAGCATCGAACAGCTGCAACTGCCGCCCATCTTCCGTGACCTGATCATGGAACCGCGCGGCCTGATCCTGGTGGTGGGCGCCACCGGCTCGGGCAAGTCGACCACGCTGGCGGCCATGCTCGACCAACGCAACAGCCATTCGTCCGGACACATCCTCACTATCGAGGACCCGATCGAATACCTGCACCGCCACAAGAAATCGATCGTCAACCAGCGCGAAGTGGGCCTGGATACGCACACCTATCACGAGGCCCTGCGCAACGCGATGCGCGAAGCGCCGGACGTGATCATGATCGGCGAGATCCGCGACACCGACACGATGGAAGCGGCCATCTCCTTCTCCGAAACCGGTCACTTGTGTTTGGCGACACTGCACTCCAACAACGCCGACCAGACGCTGGAACGCATCCTCAACTTCTTCCCCGAATCGGCACACAAGAACGTGCTGATGAACCTGGCCTTGAACCTGCGCGCGGTGATCAGCCAGCGCCTGGTCAGCGGCAAGGACGGCCGCCGCCTGCCGGCAGTGGAAGTACTGCTCAACACGCCATTGATCCGCGACATGATCCGCCGCGGCCAGATCCATGAAGTGAAGGAAGCCATGGATCGCAGCCTGCAGGAAGGCATGCAGACCTTCGACCAGTCGCTGTACAAGTTGTACAAGGCCGGCCGTATCGAGCTGGAAGAAGCGTTGGCGAAGGCCGATTCGCGCGATGGTTTGGCGTTGAAGATTCGGCTGTCCGAAGGCGGCAATTCGGAGACGGCGGAGCTGGCGGGGAACGACCCGTACGGCCTGGGCTTCTGACGTAGGCTTTAAAGTAGGTTGGGGTGAGGCGCAGCCGAACCCCAACATGTCATGGCCGCATCAGGGAATGTTGGGGTTCGCGTTTCGCTCACCCCAACCTACGGCGCATCGGGCTGTTGTTCTGGCGTTGCCGCCTTGAACGCAGCCAGTTCCATGCACGCCGCATCGATACGCGCAATCGTCGGGTAATCATCCAGCGGTGTTTTCCAGCGCCGCGCGTTATACACCTGCGGTATCAGGCAAAGATCGGCAAGTCCTGGCGTATCGCCATGGCAATAGCGACCGGTCTCTTCGCTATTCGCCAGCATGGTTTCCAATGCCTGAAACCCGGCCGCAATCCAATACCGCATCCAGATGCCTTTCTGCTCATCATCGGCGCCGAATTGGTTACCGATCTGTTGCAGCACGCGCAGGTTGCCGATGGGATGGATATCGCAGCCAACCACTTGCGCCAATGCGCGCACACCCGCCCTGCCCGCGGCATCAGCCGGCAATAGCGGTGGATGCGGATGGATTTCATCCAGATATTCGGCAATGGCCATGGACTGTGTCATCACCTTGTCTCCATCGACCAGGGTTGGCACGAGCTGCTGTGGGTTGATCGCCGCATAGGCCGGCGCGTGCTGCTCGCCGCCATCGCGAACCAGATGCACGGCCCGCGTTTCGTAATGCAAGCCCTTTAGATTCAGTGCGATGCGCACGCGAAAGGCCGCGCTGGAACGCCAGTAACTGTAAAGGATGAGACTGGAAGACATGGGCCTTTCCATAAAGCTGAAATGTTGAGTGTAACCCTCGCCGTTTGCATCCCTGTGAGGCCGGCAGGAAAATGCCCGGTTACGGCCTCTGCGCCAACCTTCTTCCCTAGCTGCCAGGAGTTTTCCCGTGACCATCACCCGCATGAGCGACCTCGACCTGCGCGGCAAGCGCGTGCTGATTCGCGAAGACTTGAACGTGCCGATCGAGAATGGCCACATCACCTCCACGCAACGCCTGGATGCTTCGCTGCCGACCATCAAGGCCGCACGCGATGCCGGCGCCAAGGTGATGGTGATGTCGCACTTGGGCCGCCCGAAGGAAGGCCAGTTCGACGAGGAATCCTCGCTCAAGCCGGTGGCGGCATGGCTGGGCGAACAGCTGGGCAAGCCGGTACGCCTGGTCGCCGATTATCTCGATGGCGTGGATGTGGCCGACGGCGAAGTGGTGGTGTTGGAAAATTGCCGCATGAATGTCGGCGAAGGCAAGGACGACGAAGCATTGTCGAAGAAGTATGCCGCCCTGTGCGACGTGTTTGTGATGGATGCATTCGGCACCGCGCATCGCGCGCAAGCTTCCACGCATGGTGTGATCAAGTTTGCGCCGATTGCCGCCGCAGGCCCGCTGCTTTGCAATGAACTGGATGCACTCGGCAAGGCGCTGGAACATCCCGCGCATCCGCTGCTGGCCATCGTCGCCGGCTCCAAGGTTTCCACCAAACTCACGCTGCTGGAAAACTTGATCGGCAAAGTCGATCAGCTGATCGTGGGCGGCGGCATTGCCAATACGTTTATTGCCGCGGCGGGCCATTTCGTCGGCAATTCGTTGTATGAGCCTGATTTGCTTCCCGCTGCGAAGAAAGTGCTGGCCGACGCCAAGCGCCGCGGCGCCGCCGTGCCGATGCCGGTGGATGTAGTGGTAGCGCCGGAATTCTCCGCGCATGCGCCGGCCACGGTAAAACCCGTGGATCAGGTGAAAGACGGCGAAATGATTCTGGACATCGGGCCCGAAACCGCCAGGCAATACGCCGAGTTGATCGCGAAGGCCGGCACGGTGGTGTGGAATGGTCCGGTGGGCGTGTTCGAGTTCGATGCCTTCGGCAAAGGCACCGAAGTGCTGGCGCACGCAGTCGCCGATTCGAAGGCGTTTTCAATTGCCGGCGGCGGCGACACGCTGGCGGCGGTCGACAAGTACGGCATCGAAGACAAGGTTTCCTATATCTCCACCGGCGGTGGTGCGTTTTTGGAATTCCTGGAAGGCAAGGAATTGCCGGCGGTGGCCGCACTCAAGGCGCGCGCGGCGAAGTAAAACCTCGCAGGCTGGGTAGGTTGCCATGAAACACACCCCACCCCATGGCCGTCATTCCCGCGAAAGCGGGAATCCATTTTCATGGGATGCATCAGAGCAAATGGATTCCCGCTTTCGCGGGAATGACGGCCCTTGGCGAATTTCATCATGGCGGGTGCCTCGAAGCCGCATGATTGTTGGGGTGCGCGGAACGCGAACCTCAACATGCCACGATGCAGCACGCCATGTTGGGGTTCGGCTTCGCCTCACCCCAACCTACTCAGCGCGAACCCCACGCCCTACTCTCATGGCGCGGCCGCACTCGAAACGCCACACTGATCCTCGGCCCCACCGGCACCGGTAGCTTGGGAATGCCGTGGTCGTAATTCAGTTGCGCATTCCATCCCATCAGCAACAGGCTGCCGGCTTCCAGCTCCAGCTCAGTCTTCAATCGCGGCGGCTTCTTGCGCTGAATCACCATGGTGCGTGTGGCGCCTAATGACAGCAGCACGATCGGTTGATGCGGTACCAGCTCGTGCAGTTTGTCGTTATGCGGCGCTACGCTGTCGTGTTCGTCGCGATAGCAGTTGAGGCCGATGCTGTTGAAGGGTGCATTCACGTGTTGCTTCACCACCGCCAGTGCATCGCGCAATAAATCTGGGAGTGCCGGATTGGCGAGGTCGTAATGGCAATGCAAACGCGGCACGCCCACCAGACGCTCGTACATCATGCGCGAGCTCTCGTGCCAATCTCCTAGGGCGAACAAAGTCTCGAACCAGGCGTTAGCTAACGCGGGTGTGATGACACTCGGGTAATAGGTGATCGGCCCTGTCTCGTTCTCGACAATCCTTTGCACGCCCTGCTCGAAAAGTAGCGCTTGCATAACCACCTCAATGAAAGTCCCGCGAGCGCGCATCCAGATTCGCCAACATGCCGCTGAGATCGGTCAGCCGCCGCGCGATCAGATGGCTTACGCCATCTACCGATTCCCAGCGCCCTTCGATCGCCAGCAAGCGTGCTTCCAGATAAGGACGGCGCTGGGTTTGCGCGATGTGGCTCCACACCACGACGTTCACATGGCCGAATTCGTCTTCGAGGGTGATGAAGGTGACGCCGCTGGCGGTCTGGGGCTGCTGGCGTTGCGTGACCAAGCCCACCGTGCGCACCGCCGTGGCATGCGGCAGTTTCTGCAGGGAGCGCGAATCCAGATAGCGTTCCGCACGCAGGCGGCTGCGTAGCAGCCTTAGCGGATGCGGACCAAGGCTCAGCCCGCTATGCGCGTAATCCGCCGTCATGTTTTCAGTCACGGTCGGCAGCGGCAACACGATGTCCTGCTCGCGTGGACTGCTACGGCCAAACAAGGGCAGCTGTGCCTCCACGCCGGAAGTCAGCCATAGCGCGCGATGGCGATGACCTGCCAGGCCGCGCAACGCACCTGCATCGGCCAACAAGTCCTGATGGCGCCGGTCCAGTTCGGCGCGCGTGCAAAGATCGACGACATCATGGAAAGGCTCCGACTCACGCGCCTTGGAAATGCGTTTGGCTACTTTTTCGCTGCAGCCACGCAACTGACGCAAGCCAAGGCGCAAGGCGAAACCGCTTTTGCTATTCACATCGGCTTCAAGCGTGCAATCCCAATCGCTATAGCGGACATCCATCGGGCGTACACGAATATGATTGCGCTGCGCATCCTGCACGATTTGGCTAGGGCCGTAGAAACCCATCGGCTGTGAATTGAGTAACGCACAAGCGAACATGGCCGGTTCATGGCATTTCAGCCAGCTGCTTGCATAAGCAATATTGGCGAAGCTGGCGGCGTGGCTCTCCGGAAAGCCATAGCTGCCGAAGCCTTTTATCTGATTGAAGATCTGTTCGGCGAATTCCAGGGTATAGCCATTTCCCAGCATGCCGGTGACAAGTTTTTCGTGGTGCTTCTCCATGTCGCCATAGCGTTTCCATGCCCCCATGGCGCGCCGCAATTCGTCGGCCTCCCCCGCTTTGTAGCCGGCCGCCACCATGGCCAGTTTCATCACTTGTTCCTGGAAAAGGGGCACGCCCAGGGTGCGCTCAAGTACCGGACGCACAGCTTCTGAGGGATATGTGACGGGCTCTTCCTTGTGCCTGCGCCGCAAATAGGGATGCACCATGTCGCCTTGGATCGGACCGGGCCGCACGATCGCGATCTGGATGACCAAGTCGTAATACTTGGCGGGCTTGAGTCGCGGCAACATGGCCATCTGCGCGCGGCTTTCAATCTGGAAGACGCCGATGGTTTCGGCGCGCTGGATCATCTCGTACGTCGCCTTGTCGCCAGATTCGATCGTAGCGATGCTCAGTTCCTTGCCACGATAGGCCTTTACGAGATCGAGGCATTTGCGCAAGCAGGTCAGCATACCGAGCGCGAGACAATCGACCTTGAGCAATTGCATGGTGTCCAGATCATCCTTGTCCCACTGGATGATGGTGCGATCAGGCATGGCGGCGTTTTCCACCGGCACTAGTTCGTGCAATGGCGCGTCGTGGATGACGAAGCCCCCGACGTGCTGACTCAGATGGCGTGGCTTGCCGAGCAATTGCACAGTCAGGGAAAGCAGCTTTCGCATGACAGGCGCATCGGGATCAAATCCCTGCTCGCGCAAACGAGCGGGCAGCGAAGCATCACCAAGGCGGAAGAAGCATCGACCGAGCTTGTCGATCTGGTCCTCGGGCAACCCTAGCGCCTTGGCCACATCACGCACGGCGCTTTTGCTGCGATAGCTGATGACTGTGGCTGCAATGGCAGCGCGTTCGCGGCCATATTTCTTGTAGACGTACTGGATAACTTCCTCACGCCGTTCATGCTCGAAATCGACGTCGATATCGGGCGGCTCGTCGCGCTCCATGGAAATAAAGCGCTCTGCCAATAGCGTGACCTTTTCTGGGTCGGCATCCGTCACACCCAACGTAAAGCAAACGATGGAATTGGCGGCCGAGCCACGTCCCTGACAGAGAATGCCCTGGCTGCGCGCATACCGAACGATGTCGTGCACGGTAAGAAAGAACGCTTCGTATTGCTTCTTCTCGATCAGCTCCAGCTCGTGCTCGATAGTGGCTTGATGCTCGGGTGACGCACCTTGCGGCCAGCGCCATGCCGCACCTTCGGTCACGAGGTGACGCAACCACTGCATGGGGGTATGGCCTTCCGGCACCAGCTCCTTGGGGTACTGATACTGCAAATCTTTTTTTAGATTGAATGTGCAGCGCTTGGCGATACGCACACTTTCATCGAGCAGTGCCTTGGGATAAATCTTTTCCAGTGTCGAACGCCGGCGCAGATGGCGTTCACCATTGCGGAACAGGAAGGCGCCCGCTTCGGCAATGGTCTTGTGATGCCGAATCGCCGTCATCGTATGTTGCAGTGGCAGGCATCGGCGACTATGCATGTGCACGTCGCCGCTTGCTACACGCGGCAATTGCAAGGCTTCGCCCAGTGATTCGAGCTCGGCCAGACGTGCGGCATCATCGCCGTCCCGATGCAGTTCCACTGCCAGCCAGGCACGATCACCAAAAATTTGCTTCACCCATGCGCCATGCTCGCGATTTGGTTTTTGCTCTGGAATCCACAACACCAACGTGCCCGGTGCGCCATTGGCCAGGTCCGCCTTGAGCAGGCGGTACTCGCCTTTTTCCGCCACTCTGCGTCCTTGTGTGATCAGACGGCACAACGAGACATAGCCCTGCTTGTTTTCCGCCAGCAGCACCAGCTTGGGGCCATCGGCAAGCTGGATTTCCGTGCCAACAATCAGCGGTACTTTCGTATCGCGTGAAGCCTCCCACGCACGCACGATGCCGGCGAGCGAGCATTCGTCGGTGATCGCTAATGCGGCATAGCCGCAGTCGTTGGCGCGCTCGAACAGTTCGCGCGCGCTGGAGGCGCCGCGCTGGAACGAAAAATCCGACAGGCAATGCAGTTCGGCGTAGTGGCTCATGCAAACCACCCGTGCAACATCCAGCCGGTTGGCTCGTCTTTCGTGCGATACGCCCAGGCACGCTGGCCTTGTTCCGTTTCGACGATGTAGTAATCGCGGCGCACCGGATCACCGTCCCACCAGCCGGTTTCCATCCGCTCAGGGCCGGCAAGAATGCGTAGCGCGCCACGCCATGGCATCGGTTTATCGAGCAACCAGGTAGGACGTTCGCGCGGCTCGAGAAAGTCTTCGTTTTGCATGGCCACGCGTTGCGAGTGCTCGGGGCGAGGATCGCTGGTGGTGCCCCAGCGATAGACCGCACGATCGCCAAGCCGCGCGCGCAGGCGTTCGCGCAATTGCTCGAAGGGCAGCGCGTTGGCGGGGCGTTCGTCAAACAGATCGCGACCGGCGGGAACAAAGCCAGGCAAGTCATTGGCAAGCAAGCGCAGCGACAAAACCGGTGCAGGCAGTTGCACTTGCTCCAGGCGGCCGCGCGCGACTTCGAACAATACGTTGGCGTCGCGCTCGGGCGAAAGCATGCCGACCGGCACTTCGGTAACGGCGCGATCCCGATGCTCCAGCCGCAATGCAAAACGCTGCACGCCGCCATCGCGCCCGGAGAGATACGCCGCCAGATCGCCGGTCATGCGCTTGAGCGGGAATATCAGTGCTGCGATGTTTTCCACTTCATGCGAAAGCTCGATGCGCCAGTCCACGGCATCGGGCGGCATGTAGAGATCGAACCCTGGCGGCATGTCGCCCAACAGGCGATCGATGGTTTGCAGCAGTTCAACGCCGAAGCGCCGCTGCAATCCGTCGCGCGGCATGCGCAGCAACTGTCCCAGTTGGCGGATACCCATGCGCGGCAGTGAATCGATGGCGTGTTCCGGCAAATGGCTTTTCTGCAAGGGCACGCCATCGAGTGCGCGCTGCATGGTTTCCCGCGTCAGCACGGCCAGCCCATCGTTCACACCCGCCAGCACGTGCGCGGCATGTGGCGTGGGCGCGGCGGCAATGCGGTGATGGAAACCCAGCTCGGTGAGATCACAGCGCAAGTTGCGTTCGATCTTGGGCCACTCGCCCAGCAGGTTTTGGCTGCGGCTGATTTCCAGCACGATAGCCTGGGGCAGCAAGGCCACCTGCGAGCTGTAGCGGTACGCCACACCGGCCAGAAAGCGTTGCCAGCGATCGGCTTCTGCCGCGTCGTAAGGGATGGCTTCGAATTGCGCCAGCAGGGCCTGGGCGGCGGTCAGGCGTTGTCCAATGTATAAACCTGCAGCTTGTGCGGAAGCATTGGCGGCAACGACGCAGCGCGCGTTCGCAGAACCATCCACCAGCACCAGCGGGCTGTCATCGGCGCGACGACGGAGGACGCCATCGAGCGCCAAATGCGGCAATGTGATGCAGACCCAGAGCATGCGCGATCACCATCGATGGGGTGAGCTCGCGAGAGATTCCTTGCTTCCTTTTTGGGAAGGGAAATCTCCATCATGCGCGGGAATGGCGACATGGTGGATATCCTGATCACCATCATGGATTGAAGCCCGATTCGCATCACCTTGCTCAAAACTAATCGGATGCATAGGTGCATTGGCGCCGCGACATTTGCGAATCCAAAGCGAAGACTGCGGCTTTGCGGCCAACTCCAACCGCAATGCTGCCGGCGATGCATTCGCCAGATAACGTCGATCGCGAAATACAAATGCCAGCGCACGCCCGGTATCGGCCGCCACTTGCAGGCGACGCAGACTGCGATCGTCGGCTTGCTGCGGCCACGCCAGCACAGCCGCGCAACTGCCGGAACGCAGCGCCTGCTCAGCCGCCCACAGCACATGTTTCTCATCTGTATCGACGATTTCCACGCGCTGTAGATTCACGCCTTGCTGTCGCCAGCCCATCGCGCAAGGCATGTACGGCGGAGCAATCAGCATCACCGGACGCTGGCCCTGGGTAAGGCGCGCGAGCGTGGGCAACACCAGGCGAAGCTCGCCGATGCCGTCGGCCGGCAGCAGGATTTCCGTGAGCGCCGCTTCGGGCCAGCCGCGTGCGGGCAGTGCGGCATCCAGCATCGGCCAACCGGTGGGCTGGCTGCCTTCGGCCGGCGCTTCCGCACGGCCGCGCCACACCTGCCGGGCGTCAAGCAGGTTCGACAAGCGCTGACTCAACATCGCCGCGTGACCTGCATGGCGTTCAAGCGGCCGGCAGGTGGTAGTGCGTGGCGCAGTGCTTGGCTGGTGGTCAAGCCAAGCCGCGCGCTGCCGCATGACGGCTGCTTGGGCGCCATGCGGGTTGCGCGGCGGTGTTGAGCCAGCGCTAGTACCACGGTGCCCATCAGCCGCCTCTCACCAGACCTGCAAACAGTCCTTCGATGGCAAAGTCTTCAGTGGGATCGGGATCGATCGGCTGATAACCGGGACTGTTGGGCAACAGGCGAATCACATCGCCCTGCCAGTACAGCCGCTTGATGGTGAAGCGGTCACCGGTCACGCGCGCTGCCACCACCTGGCCATGTCGCGCGACCGGTGTGGCGTGCACGGCGACCAAGTCGCCATCCAGGATGCCTTCATCGCGCATGGAATCGCCGATTACTCGCACCAGGTAATCCGGCTGCAGACGGAACAGCCAACGCGAGACGCGCAGGCTGCGTTCCACCCGTGCGTCGGAAAAGATCGGCTCGCCGGCTGCGATGCGGCCGATCAGGGGAAGTTCGAGAGTATCGGCGGCGAGCGGATCGGTTTCCTGCACCAGCCGGATGCCGCGCGCCCGATTGGGTTCGATCACCAGCCGGCCCTTGGCTTCCAGCGAGCGCACGTGCTTGAGCACGGCGCTCACACTGGGAATGCCCATGGCCTGGCCGATTTCCTCCAGCGTGGGCACTTCCCCACCCTGCTCCAGCCGTTCGCGGATGAAGGCGAGGATGTTGGACTGGCGGCTGGTGAGCTGGAGGGTCATGGCGCACATCTTTTCACCTTTTTAGGTGAAAATGAAGTAGCCACAGCTCACGCCCCCCCCGGCTTGGCAGGGAGGGCCTAGAAGGTCAAACCGGTTCCAGCCAGCCCCACTTGTCCTGCGTCTTGCCGTTGAACAGCCCGAAATACAGCTCCTGCAGGCGGCGGGTGAGGCGACCCGCCTTGCCGCTGCCGACCTGCTTGCCGTCGATCTCGCGGATGGGGGTGATTTCGGCGGCGGTGCCGCACATCAGCACTTCGTCGGCCAGGTACAGGTATTCGCGCGGGATGTCGCGCTCCACCACTTCGATGCCGTCTTCGCGCGCCAGCACCTTGATGGTGTCGCGGGTGATGCCGGCAAGGATGGAGGCGCTGGCCGGGGTGGTGTGCAGCACGCCGTCGAAGACCAGGAACAGGTTTTCACCGGCACCTTCGCTGAGCAGGCCGCTGGCGGCCAGGGCGATACCTTCGCCAAACCCGAGGCGGCGCGCTTCACGGGCGACCAACTGGCCGGAAAGATAATTGCCACCGGCCTTGGCCCCCGCCGGAATGGTGTTCGGCGCGAAACGCTGCCAGCTCGATACGCAGGCGGTGATGCCCACTTCCAGCGCTTCCGGCCCGAGATACGGACCCATCGGCCAGGTGGCCACGGCAACATCAATCGGCGTTTCAGCGGAAAGCCCAAAACCACCCAGCCCACGATAAGCGACCGGGCGCAGATAGGCGGCGGAGTAGCCGTTCTTGCGGATCACGTCGCGGCACGCTGCCGCCAGTTCTTCCTGCGCGTACGGCAGCACCATGTCGTAGATTTTCGCCGACAGATACAGGCGCTTTAAGTGATCGGTGAGGCGGAAGATCGCCGCGCCTTCCGGCGTGACATAGCTGCGTATCCCTTCGAACACCGAGGAGCCGTAATGCAAGGCATGCGACATCACGTGGGCAGTGGCGTCTTTCCACGGCTTGATCTCGCCGTTCTGCCAAATCCATTCGGGATACTGTTGAGCCATGGGGGATCTCCGGTGGGGATCGCGCATGATAGCGTGCCGAATCTTTCGAGACCTTTCGCTCGTCTAACCACTTTGTGGACGCAGCCACATACAGCCGGAGCGATGCACGACATCGAAGCGGGTTTGTGCGGTAGCGCCGCTGCCATCATCGGATTCGGTCTGCACGATCAGCGCTTCACCATGCGGAGGCGTCGGGTTGGGTGAGGCGGACAAGGAAAGCGATGAAGCATCGGCATCATCATCGCTGGACGTCGATGCGGCATCGGCGGTGCTTTTCACTTCAATCAAGGGGCGCGACATCAAGCGCTTGAAGTAGCGGATATCCGCGACGACTTCGTCTTTTCCATCGCCGTTCCATAACGTCAAGCCGGCAAGGCGATTGGGATTGCGTTCGGCGAAAGCGTCGATCACGGCTTGCTTGAGTTGCTTCAGGTCCGCGGCGCAGGTTATCGCAGGCGCCTGCAAGGGTGCTGACGAAACGGATGCACCCGTCGCCGGCGATGTGCTTGCAGCAGGCGCCGGCATCACCGGCTTGGCATTGATGTCGCTGCAAACGCGATCGGTAAAAACAGGAATGCCGTCCGCGCCGATGCAACGATGGATGTCACCCTGCGCTTTGACGGCAGAGATCGGTAGCAACAACAACAGCAGGAGCAAGGCTAAGCAACGCATCGGGCAAGCATAGCCCGATGCATGAGATGCATTAGTGGAGTTGGTCAAGCACTGCGCGCGTCGCTTTCGCCCGGTTCAGCGTATAGAAATGCAATCCCGGCGCACCGCCTTCCAGCAGCCGGCGGCACAATTGCGCGACCACTTCCGCGCCCATGGCACGAATGGATTCGACGTCGTCGTAATACGCCTGCATGCGCTTGGCGATCCAGCGCGGAATCTCCGCGCCGCAGGCATCGGAGAAACGCTTGAGCTGCGCGTAATTGGAAATCGGCATGATGCCCGGCACGATCGGTACCGATACGCCAAGCTTGCGCACGTCGTCGACGAAACGGAAATACGCATCGGCATTGAAGAAATACTGCGTGATCGCGCCGTTGGCGCCGGCATCGACCTTCGCCTTGAAATGCTGGAGATCGGCTTGGACGTCTTCGGCCTGCGGATGCATTTCCGGATACGCCGCCACTTCGATGTGGAAATGATCGCCGCAGTGCTCGCGAATAAAGCGCACCAGCTCGGCGGCGTAACGGAAATCGCCCGGCGAGGCCATGCCTGAAGGCAGGTCGCCGCGCAGCGCCACGAGACGGCGGTAGCCGGCAGCGCGATAGGTATCGAGCAGATCGGCAATTTCCTTGCGGGTGCCGCCCATGCAGGACAGATGCGGCGCCACGTCCAGGCCGTGCTGCTGATGCAAGCGTGCCACGGTTTCGCTGGTATAGCTCAAGGTGGAACCGCCGGCGCCAAAGGTGACGGAGACGTAATCGGGCTTGAGCGCCTTCAGCTCCTTGGCGGTCTTGTCGAGCTGGGCGCGCTGTTCATCGGTCTTGGGCGGGAAGAATTCGAAGCTGATGGCCGGCATGTTCTAAATCCTTGGCGTCGAGCCGACAGTATATATATCTCTCTTTCGAGATGAAAAGATATATCGCCATATCGAGCATGCACTGACGCACCCACGCACTACTTACAGGACGCGCAGCCAACCCCGGCACGGGCTGACACTGCGTACATCGGTCTGTCATCATCGCTGGATTGTGTCGCCGCAGGCGGCCGTTCTTTGGCTTGAAGGGAGTACTCGATGTCTTCTTCCAACGCGATCCGCCGCGATGTGGGGCCGTTTGCCCTGATGCTTACCGGCCTGGGTTCGATCATCGGTTCCGGTTGGCTGTTCGGCGCATGGAAGGCGGCCGGCCTGGCCGGTCCAGGTGCCGTCTGGGCGTGGGTACTCGGTGCGGCGATCATCATGACCATTGCGCTGACTTACGCGGAACTGGGCGCGATGTTTCCCGAATCCGGCGGCATGGTGCGCTATGGCCACTATTCGCATGGTTCGCTGGTGGGTTTTATCGCTGCATGGGCGAACTGGATCGCGATCGTATCGGTGATTCCAGTGGAGGCCGAGGCGTCCGTGCAGTACATGGCGTCATGGCCGTGGACGTGGGCGCAGGATCTGTATCACGTGAGCAACGGGGTCGGCGAGCTGAGCCATGCCGGCTTGGTCATCGCGGCAGTGCTGGTGGTGATCTACTTCCTGCTCAACTTCTGGAGCGTGAAGCTGTTTGCGCACTCCAACACGGCGATTACCGTGTTCAAGTTGGTAGTGCCAGCGGCGACGGGTCTGGCGCTGATCGCCAGCGGTTTTCATCGCGAAAATTTCTCGGTGGGCATCCATGGCGGCAGCCATGCGATCGACTTCGCCGCCGTGCTCACGGCGGTCGCGACGGCCGGCATCGTTTTCAGCTTCAATGGTTTTCAGAGCCCGGTGAATCTGGCCGGCGAAGCGCGCAATCCCGGTCGCAGCATTCCGTTTGCCGTGGTGGGTTCGATCCTGCTGGCCACCGTGATCTATGTGATTTTGCAAATTGCCTACCTCGGTGCCGTACCGCAGGACTTGTTGGCGAAGGCCGGCTGGCATGGCATCGATTTCCGTTCGCCGTTTGCGGAGCTGGCCATCATCGTCAACCTGCATTGGCTGGCGATGCTGCTGTACGTGGATGCCTTTATCAGCCCAAGCGGCACCGGCATGACGTACACCGCGACCACCGCGCGCATGATCTACGGCATGGAGCGCAACGGTACGCTCCCGAAGATCCTCGGCCAGGTGCATCCGAAGTGGGGCGTGCCGCGTCCGGCGATGTGGTTCAACTTGCTGGTGTCGTTCCTGTTTCTGTTCTTCTTCCGCGGCTGGGGCACGCTGGCGGCGGTGATATCGGTGGCGACGATCATTTCCTATCTCACCGGTCCGGTGAGCGTGATGACACTGCGCCGCACTGCCCAGGAATTGCACCGTCCGTTGCGCGTGGCAGGCTTGCCGGTGCTTGCCGGCGTGGCCTTCATCATGGCGACGGAACTGCTGTACTGGGCGAAGTGGCCGCTGACCGGCGAAATCATTCTGCTGATGGTGGTGGCGTTGCCGGTGTATCTGTATTACCAGGCGAAAGCCGGCTGGCATGATTTTGCTCGCCACTTGAAGGGTGCTTGGTGGATGATCGTCTATCTGCCCACGATTGCCATCGTGTCGTGGCTGGGCAGCACCACCTTTGGTGGTCGTGGCTATCTGTCTTACGGCACCGACCTTGTGGTCGTCGCGGTGATCGGATTGGTGTTCTATGTGTGGGGTGTGAAATCTGGTTGGCGCACGCCCGCAGTGGAAGCTGCGCGGGATACGGCCCATGCGCATCCGGATCTGCCGCTGGTACCGCCGGACGAAGAAGCGGCCGAACGTATCGTGCGCCGCTGACGCGCTCTGCGCGTCAACCCAACGCCAGAATATCGCCCAGCAACGCCTGGGCGGTGACTTCGGGGCCGGCCCCCGGCCCTTGGATCACCAGCGGTTGCGTGTGATAACGCGTGGTGGTCAACGCAAATTGATTATCCGTGCCGTACAAGCGCGCAGCAGGATGTGTAGGCGGCACTTCGGTAATGCCCACGCGTGCACGTCCACGTTGATTGAGGCGCGCAAGGAAACGCAGTACATGCCCACGCTCGCGTGCCGCTTCATGCAGGGCAGCCAGCGGTTCGTCCAGTTCTTCCAGACGCGAAAGGAATGCCTCGGTGGAAATATCACGCAGGCTTTCCGGCACCAGGCTTTCGACGACCACTTCGTCATGACCCAAGGCAAAGCCAGCATTGCGCGCAAGGATCAGCAGCTTGCGCGCCACATCTTCACCGGAAAGATCGGCGCGCGGGTCCGGCTCCGTATAGCCCTGCTTGCGTGCTTCGCCCAGCAGCTCGGAAAACGGACGGCTGCCGTCATACGTGTTGAACAGATAGGAAAGCGAACCGGAGAACACGCCTTCCAAAGTAAGCAGGCTGTCACCGCAATCACATAGGCGGCGCAGTGTGGAAAGCACCGGCAAGCCCGCACCCACCGTGGCGGAATCACCATAGCGTCCGCCCGCCGCACGCGCTGCCTGTAGTGCACGCCAACCAGAAAGATGACCACCAGCCAAGGATTTGTTGGCCGTGACGACGTGATAGCCGCGCGCCAACCAATCCGCATGACGCGATGCCAACTCAGACGATGCGGTGGCGTCGACGATGACTTTCAGCGGCGCATAGTGCTCATCCAGCGCCGACAGCAAGGCTACATCGTCACGCGGCGCGCCTTCGCGCTTCAGTCGCTCGCGCAAATCGCGCGCGGCTAGTTGAACAGCTTCGGTTTGTTGCTTTCGCGAGTTGGCCGCACCCACCAGATGGAGGCGCTTCGATACGGGCGTGCATAGCAGTTTGAGAAAGGCACCGCCGACGACGCCAGTACCGAGCAGCACCAGTGCGACTTCCTGCGGCGCGGCGGCTGCTGCCCTGGGAGCGGAAGCTTCGGCGAGCACCGCGCTCATGCAAGCACCCGTCGTTTCGAGGCGTTCTCGGCGACCGCTTGCACGCGCTGCAAGCCAGCGGCAAGGTCGCGCAGCAAGTCATCACCGTCTTCGATGCCGATCGACAGGCGCAGCAGCGTATCGGCAATGCCGGCCGCGCGCCGCGCTTCCGGAGCCATCGCGGCGTGGGTCATGGAAGCGGGATGGGCCACCAGGCTTTCCACGCCGCCCAGTGACTCGGCCAGCGAGAAGTATTCCAGACCATCCACGAAAGCCTCGATCTGCGGCACGTCGCCGTGCAGTTCAAAACTCAGCATGCCGCCGAAGCCTTGCTGCTGGCGTGCAGCCAAGGCGTGTCCTGCGTGGTGTTCCAGACCGGGGTAATAGACCTTGCGCACCGCATCGTGTTGATCGAGATATGTGGCGATGCGTTCTGCGTTTTCCTGATGTTGCCGCAGACGTACGCCAAGGGTGCGCAGGCCACGCAACGTGAGAAAGCTGTCGAAGGGTGCGCCGGTCAAGCCGTTGCAATTGCCCCACCATTTCAGCTGTTCGGCGACTGCGGCATCGCGTGCGACGACAGCACCGCCCACGACATCACTATGACCGTTGATGTACTTGGTGGTGGAATGTACGACCACATCCGCGCCGAGCGCGAGCGGTTGCTGCAACGCGGGCGAAAGGAAGGTGTTGTCCACCACCACCAAGGCACCGACGGCATGCGCCGCCTGAGCGACGTGGCGAATGTCGGTAATGCGCAACAGCGGATTCGAAGGCGTTTCCACCCAAACCAGCGCTGGCTTCAAGGCCAGGCCTTCGGCAAGTGCGTGGTTGTCGGTGAGGTCGATGAAGCGAACGCTGAAACGGCCTTTCTTCGCCCAGGCATCGAGCAAGCGCCAAGTACCGCCGTAGCAATCGTGTGCTGCAAGCACGATGGCACCGGCCGGGACCAGTTCCAGAGCAAGCGCCACGGCCGCCATGCCGCTCGCCGTGATTACCGCGCCGGCACCTTGTTCGAGTTCGGCTAACGCGTTGCCGAGCAGATCACGCGTGGGATTGCCGCTGCGCGAGTAGTCATAGGCGCGCTTGCCACCCAAGCCTGTGAAGCTGTAGTTGGTGGATAGATGCAGCGCTGGTACGACAGCGCCGTGCTGCGTATCCGATTCAATGCCTGCGCGCACGGCGCGGGTGCTGGAGGCGGCTTCCTTCGCGATATCAGCGCACATGATCAGACTCCACTACGACAGAAAATGGCTTGACGCAGCAGCGGCGCCAATTTGTTGGTTTCTTTCAGGAAAGCGTCGTGACCGTAGGGCGAATCGACCACTTCCAGCGTGGCCGAACCGCGCAGGCGACGCTGTAATTCGCACAGGTCAGCCAAAGGCACGAGACGATCGGAAGGGAATCCGATTAGCGTCGCCGGCACGTTGATGGATTCCGGCGCGACGTCGTGCAGATCAATGGATTCGGATAGCGCAAGAAAGCGCTCAAGATCGAAGCGCTGCACGAAGCTGCGGCCGGCGTGTTCCAGGTAATCCTCGACCGGGAAATGAAACCGGCCTTCGCGATAATCCGGCGTGCCGTCAAAGCGGCGTGCGAATTCTTCGCTACCGCGGTAGGTGGTCATTGCCAATTGACGTGCGAGGGAAAGCGCTTCATTGATCTGGCCCGAAGCTTGCCCCAGGCGCAGGATCTGGCGCTGGATGGCGCGCTGCGCTGTCGCCATTGGATGGGCGCGATGTGCGCCGGCCAGCAGCACGAGTTTGTCGAGCTTATTCGGATGGCGCGCGGCAAAGGCAAGGGCAGCCATCGCGCCGTAGGACGATCCGACGAACGCGGCGACGCGTCCAATACCGAGCGCATCCACCAAGCCGGCCAACGCATCGGCCTGGTCCTCGCTGGAGATGGCGCGTGGGCTGTTTTCGAAATCAGCCGGGGTCAGCCAGTCGATGCTGAGTACGCGGCAATGCACCAGGTCGACGGCTTGGCCATTCCCTACAAGCTCGGACCACCAACCAGGCTTGCCATCGGCGCCGGCCACGTAGCGGTCCGCAGAGATGCCACCCTGCACGATGATCGTGGGCGCATCCGCCGCGCCCGTCCACTGATAACGCACATCTACCTGACTGGTGCCATGACCGTACTTCGGCTGCAGGGACAGGCGGCGGGAGCTGCGCTGCTCGGTAAGCGTGTTGCGCGAATGCAAGGACACGACCACGGCAGTGGGGCGATCTTCGAGGGAGGAATTGGCGAGGTGTGGCATCTTCAGTTCTCCGTTTGCATCGCCCTGCGGAAAACCTATGAGGAGTTGTCGCCTGATACGCCATGCATCGCATGGTTTGACGACATCCCATCTATCGGCTGGCGCCTGAGCGCCCCGCAGGAGTTGGCACCGTTGCAGGTGTGATCCTGCAGGTTGCCCCGGCTTCAAAGGGCCTGTCCCTCAGCCGGTCTCGATGAGTGGAATCGACTATACCTACGGCTTTTTTTACCGTCAATGGACGTTTAGACGTCTAAACGTAAAAACACCTCCAAAGTACTGCGGATTTCGACCATATGGGAAAAGACCATATGCGGAACATGCTGCTAGAGGCCGGCGGTGGCGACCAACCCTGCTCGCGCTATCCTCACGCCTGTTTCATTGACGGCGGTCACACTGCATCCCATGAGCATCAAGCCCGATCTCTCCTCTGCTGTCGGCCATACCCCGCTGCTGCGCCTTCGTTACGCCTCCGCGCTGACCGGCTGTGAGGTGTTGGGCAAGGCCGAATTTCTCAATCCCGGCGGGTCGATCAAGGACCGTACGGCGCTGGGGCTGATCCTGGATGCCGAGCGTCGGGGCTTGCTGCGTCCAGGCGGCACGATCGTGGAAGGGACGGCGGGGAATACGGGGATTGGGATGGCGCTGATCGGCGCAAGCCGTGGCTATCGGTCGGTAATTTTCATGCCGGAGACGCAGAGCCGGGAGAAGATCGCCGCTTTACGCGTGGCCGGCGCAGACGTACGACTGGTACCGGCGGTGCCGTGCAAGGATCCCAAGCATTACGTCCATATCGCTCGCGCCTACGCTGAGAGTCTGAACGAGCAGGCGTCGGGCAGTGCCTGGTTTGGCAACCAGTTCGACAACACCGCCAATCGGGACTGGCACGAAGCGACCACTGCCGTGGAAATCTGGGAACAGACGGCTGGCAAGGTCGACGGTTTTGTCTGCTCGGCCGGCACGGGAGGCACCTTGGCCGGCGTCGGCAAGGCATTGAAGGTTCGCAAGCCTGGGATAAGGATCGGGCTCTCTGATCCTACGGGCTCTGCGTTGGCCAACTACATCCAACGTGGCGAGTTGGTGGCTGAGGGGACATCCATCAGCGAAGGCATAGGCTCCAGTCGCATCACGGCGAATTTTCAGGATGCACCGATCGATCTGGCTTGGACGATTCCGGATCAGGAGTCCGTGCCACTGCTGCATCAGTTATTGCGTGAGGAGGGCTGGTGCGTGGGTGGCTCCAGCGGCGTGAACGTGGCCGGAGCTATTCGGCTGGCGCAGGCGCTCGGGCCTGGACATGTCATCGTCACTATCTTGGCCGATGCGGGAACACGTTATCAGACCAAGCTGTTCAACCCGCCCTTTCTGCGAGAGAAGAACATTCCGGTTCCCGATTGGCTTGCCCAATCGTTTGGCAACTAAGGCGGTTATTTATATCCCATGCTCTACCATGCAGCGGCCTTCAGATTGGAGCCCAGCCACATGACATGGGATATACGATGAACTCGGGTGCGTTCGAGAGAATCACGATCGTTTCTGTCACCGGCCTTCCCGATGCATACGGCGCGGCGCTCTCACTCGCCTGGTGCCAGCGTCAGATGCCGGGAGCGCGAGCATTGCTGTGCAGCCCACAGGCTCCGAAGGATCTTCCTGCGTCAATCGAATGGCGCGTGATCCAACCGATGAGCTATCACGAGTACAGCTGGTTCATGCTGTTCGCACTGTGGCGCGTGGTAGAAACCGAATTTGCGTTGATCGTGCAGGACGACGGCTGGGTGCTCAGCATCGACAACTGGGACGATGCATTTCTTGATTACGATTACATCGGCGCGCCCATCCATCTGGCACATGTCCAAACATCGGATGGGGAACGCTGGGTGCGAGGATTTCATTGGTGCAACGATTTCGACCGGCCTGGTTATACGATCACTCCCGTGCTCAACGGTGGCTTCAGCCTGCGCAGCCAGCGTCTGATGCGGGCATTGGTGGAACATCCGGACGTGCGCGTTTCCATCCCGCCACCCGATCTAGTGGAAGGCGACCCTTTACGGATGTACTGGCACAACGACGTATTGCTTGAGGATGTGCAGTTATCCGGCTTGCTTCGTCCGGCACTGGAGGCGAAAGGATTGCGCTTTGCTCCATTGGATGTTGCCGGCCGATTCGCCATCGAACATGCGGGAGCTGTGCATCATGGGATGGATGCGCTAAGTATCTTTGGTCATCACTCCAAGCTACGGCATCTTGTGAGCATCGACCCTCCGACGATTCGCTACACAATTTCGCATGCGCAGGCTGGCGAGCTATATGGCGAGTTGGATTTGGTCGAGATGTTTATGCGCCGCGGTTATCGCGTGGAGTTTGCGGACTGAGTCCAATCACCATATCTGCGTGGATGCGAATGGGCAAACCTAACCTTCACTACGCGCGTCAACTCTCGGTGTGTGGCTTCAGCTCGCCACTGTGGTGAGTGTGCCGGAATCAATGCGCTTGACGGAATTAGGTGATAACGGCCAAGCACTCGCGAAGCACTGCCTCTGAGACCGATGATGTCCTGACAGTCGCCGATGCCAGTGTCGTATGGGGCAACTCCGCCCGGTGGACGAGCCACGCCAGCGCGACGCTGTACGCCCCAAAGCAAAACGCCTTCCCGGATGGGGAAGGCGTTTTAGGGATAAAGCCCCTGGCGGTGACCTACTCTTGCATGGAAGTCCACACTACCATCGGCGCAGCTGCGTTTCACTTCCGAGTTCGGGATGGGATCGGGTGGGGCCACAGCGCTATAGCCGCCAGGGAAG
>Ga0209148_1000103_pt1 | contig 215356 bp, 208 predicted proteins | sample AraplaCol_mMF_r2_2_FD_184288 | JGI IMG/M metagenome (GOLD analysis project Ga0209148, IMG submission 184288) | Arabidopsis root microbial communities from North Carolina, USA - plate scrape CL_Col_mMF_r2 (SPAdes) (version 2) | ecosystem: Host-associated > Plants > Roots > Endosphere | place...
GGCACGCTCACTCTCGGTCAGCTCAAGGTTGGTTGTACGGGTATGGGCATTGGCCATCAGGCACCTCCAAGGATGCCTTATCCCAAGCACTTCTTGTGCCTACGAATTAACGGGACAGGACACTAGCATCGGCGCCTAGCCAACTTCCCCGACCGGCCCCGACCCCGGGGCGCGCCGCCATGTCCAACCCGTCCACTCCCGCCCTTCCCTCGCGCCGCCGCGCGCTCAAGACCTTCGCTTCGCTCGGCGCCGCCGGCGGCCTCGGCGGATTGCTGCTCGCGGGCTGCTCGCGCGATGAAGGCAGGACCGCATCCGCCGGCAGTGCTCCGGCCGTGGTGAAGAAGACCGGCGACAAGGTCGCGTTCAAGTACCCGAACAACCCCTCCTTCGACCTGATCTACCTGGCCGACGAGCTCGGCTACTTCGAGGGCACCAACACCCGGCCCGACTACGTCGGCAAGATCGCCGCGCCGCAGATCATTCCGCTGGTGGGCACGGGCGAGATCGACTTCGGCAGCCGCATGGTGCCGCTGGTGATCTCGGCCATCGCCTCGGGTGCCGACCTCAAGGTGGTGGCCGCGGGCGGCAAGACGCTGCAGGAAGCGCCGCACATGAAGTACTTCGTCCGCAAGGACTCGGGCATCCGCGCGCCGAAGGACCTCGAGGGCAAGACCATCGGCTTCAACAGCTTCGGCGCCTGCGCCGAGTTCGTCACCAAGAAGTACCTGCGCCAGCACGGCGTGGACGTGAACAAGATCAACTTCGTCGTCATCCCCGACGAGCAGGCCGAGCAGACGCTGGTGACCGGCAACACCGACCTGGCGATCATCCACGCGCCCTTCTCCGGCCGCGCCGACAACGCCGACTCGCTGGTGCGGCTGTGGAGCGACTTCGACCTCGACGGCGGCCTGGGCGGCATGGCGCCGTACAGCGCGCACGGCCAGTTCATCCGCCAGCACCCCGAGGCGGTGCGCGACGTGGTGACCGCGCTGGCCAAGGCCGGCAACTGGGTCAACGCCAACACCGAGGAAGCCCGCAAGCTGGTGGCCAAGCGCATCAACATGGAGCTGAAGAACGTCGACCGCTACGCCTACGTCGACGACCTGGTGGTGACCGAGCCGCCGATCCAGTACTACATCGACATCCTGCAGTCCGAGGGCAAGCTCGCCACCGGCAAGGTGTCGGTGAAGGACGTGTACACGAACGATTTCAACCCCTTCGCCACGAAGGCCTGAGCGGGCACCAAGCGATGAGCATCAAGATCTCCGCCCGCGACGTGCGGATGGACTACGCCGCGCGCGGCGCCAGCGAACGGGTGCGCGTGCTCGAAGGCTTCGACCTCGACGTGCGCGAAGGCGAGTTCCTCTCGGTACTCGGCCCCTCGGGCTGCGGCAAGTCGACCTTCCTCGGCATCCTGGCCGGACTCACCGAGCGCACCGGCGGGCGCATCGCCATCAATGGCCAGCCGCTTTCGGGCATCAACCGCAACCAGGGCGTGGTGTTCCAGGGCTATGCGCTCTTTCCGTGGCTCACGGTGCTCGACAACATCGCGGTGGGCCTGGACATCCGCGGCGTGGCCAGGGCCGCGCGCCGCCGCACGGCGCAGGAATACCTGGAGCTCGTCGGCCTGCAGGGCTTCGGCGAGCGCTACCCGCACGAGATCTCCGGCGGCATGAAGCAGCGCGTGGCCATCGCGCGCTCGCTGGCCTACGAGCCCGACGTGCTGCTGATGGACGAACCCTTCGCCGCGCTCGATGCGCAGACGCGCGAGGTGCTGCAGGGCGAGCTGCTGCGCATCTGGGAGCAGCACCGCAAGACCATCGTGTTCATCACGCACAGCCTGGAGGAAGCCGTGTACCTCTCAGACCGCGTGGCGGTGATGACGCAGCGGCCCGGCCGCATCAAGGACATCATCGACATCCCTCTCGCGCGCCCGCGCTCGGCGGAGCTGCGCCACTCGGGCGAGTTCGCAGCGCTGCGCCAGCGCGCCTGGGGGGTGCTGAAGGACGAAGTGCAGCTCGGCCTGCGGACCCGGTCGCTCGAAGGAGTGGTGTCGTGAGCGCGGTGCTCGAAGCGCCGGTGGTCCGGTCGCCCAGCCGGCTTCTGAAGCTGGCACGCAGCCTCGGCCGGGTGGCCGAGCGCAGCATCGGCATCGTGCTGTTCCTTGCGCTGTGGGAAGCGCTGCCGCGCCTGGGCATCGTGAGCGACGCCTACCTGAGCCCGCCTTCGGCCGTGCTCGCGAGCATCGTGCAGCTGCTGGAGAACGGCCAGCTCTGGAAGCATGTCGCCGCCAGCCTGCAGCGCTCACTCTGGGGACTGGTGCTCGCGAGCGTCGCGGGCGTGGTGCTGGGCCTGCTCGTGGGCGGCTTCAGGAGGCTCGCGGCCATCGTCGATCCGGTGCTGCAGCTGTTCCGCCAGACATCGGCCTTCGCGCTGTTTCCGGTGTTCATCCTGTTCCTGGGCATCGGGGAGCTGTCGAAGGTGGCGATCATCTTCTGGGCTTCGTTCTGGCCGGTGCTGCTGAGCACGGTGGGCGGCGTGAAGCAGGTCGACCGGCTGCTGGTGAACTCGGCGCTGTCGATGGGCGCCTCGCGCCGCTTCGTCTTCTTCAAGGTGGTGCTGCCGGCTTCGCTGCCTTCGATCTTCACCGGCGTTAGGCTGGCGGGCGCCTACAGCATCACGGCGCTGGTGGCGGCCGAGATGATCGGTGCGCACTCCGGGCTGGGCTTTCTCACGCTGAACTCGCAGGAGACCTTCCAGATACCGACCATGTATGCGGGCATCCTGCTGCTGGCGACGCTCGGGCTGCTGCTCAACTACCTTCTTACGCTGCTGGAGCGGCGGCTGCTGCGCTGGCGGCGGGGGCTGAGCCTCGATGAGTGAAGCCATTTCCACGCGCCCCCGCAGGTTCGCGTTGGCGGGCGCCTCGCTCGCCGCGGCCGCCGCGCTGGCCGGCCTGGGCGCTTCGTGGGCCTCGGGCAGCCGGCTGAGCGAACTGCCCAAGGGGCCGGTGCTCGCCAGGGCCATCGAGCGCGGCACGCTCGTCGTGGGCGTGCGCCGCTATCCCCGCCCTGCCCCTCCAGAAGCACCCACGCCGCCCGAACCCGACGGCTTCGACGCCACGCTGGCGCGCGAGCTCGCACGCTCGCTCGGCGTCAAGCTCGAGCTGGTCGGGCTGGACACCGCCACCCAGGAGGCGGCCTTGCGCGAAGGCCGCGTCGACCTGCTGGTGGCAGGTGTTCCGGCCACGGCCGCACCCAAGGGCATCGACGCCGCACCCGGCAGCTACGACACCGGCAGCGGCCTCGTGGTCGCGCTGCGCAAGGGCCGCGTGCAGGATGCCGACTCGCTGCGCGGCGCCTCGGTCTGCGTGGGCGAAGGCTCGGGCTATGCCGGCGCGGTGTCGCTGCGCTACGGCGCGCAGCCGCGCAGCTACCCCTCGTCCGTGCATGCGGTGTCGGCCTTCATGGCGGGCGAGTGCACGGCGCTGGCCGAAGACGAGGAAGTGCTTCAGCGGCTGCTGAAGAACGAGGAATGGCGCTTCTACAAGCCGCTGGCAAGCGGCCTGCGCCCGCCTTCGGACGCCGCCATCCGCCTGCCGCAGGGCGACGAGGCGTCTCGCGACTACCTGGCCGCCGCGCTGCGCCAATGGCGCGCGGACGGCACGCTGGCAAAGGCGCGCGGCGCACGCGCGGGCAACCTGCAGTTCGAGATCACGCTGCTCAAGGACGGCCTCGTCTGCCATTCCTGAGCAGCGCCGCGGCGCGCTTCAGGCCTGCTGCGGAGCGCGCCACTCGGACAGCGCGAAGTCGCGGCTCACGAGGTTCTCGGCCAGCAGGAACTTCTTCACCTCGTCGAGCAGCGCCAGCCCTTCGGGCGGATACGCAGCCTCGGGGAAGTGCGACAGCGGGTGCGAGACCTTCACGATCTCCAGCGGAAAGCCGCTCACCTCCGAATGGAAGGCGTAGTAGTCGGCGCTGTTGCGATGGATCTCCTGCAGCGCGGTGCGCCGTGCGCGCGTCCATGCAGCGGGCAGGACCGGCGCAGCGGCCAGCAGCTTGCCCGAGGCGACGATCACCGAGGTGCCACGCAGCGTCGGGTGCTTCTCCGCCTCGTCGATCACCGGATAGCCGCGCGAGGCCAGCAGCGGCCCCACGTCGATCTGCGCCGCGAACGCCGCGATCGAGCCCTGGTCGAGCGCCGCCTCGCCGTCGCGCGGAAACATGTGGATCACCTTGACCGACTTCTGCAGGCCGTTCTCCTTCAGCAGGCCCAGCACGTAGCGGTGCATGTAGGAGCCGCGCGCAACGCCGATGGACTGGCCCTCGAGTTCCTTCACGCTGCGCACGCCATTGCGCGGCGTGAGCAGCCACACGTTCATGCCGACCGCGTCGAAGCCGATGAGCTGCCCGTCGAGACCGCGCGAGCGCGCCACCACGGCGGGCGTGTCGCCGTAGATGCCGACGTCGAGCGCGCCGGAGAGAAACGCTTCGTTGAGGTCGGGCCCGTTCGGGAAGTTGCGCGTCGTGATTTCCTTGAAGCCCAGCGGCGCCAGCTCGCGCAGCAGGTGCCCCTGCCGCAGCGCCCAGCCGGTGGCGTTGGCGGGCTTCTTGCCGGGGCCGATGTAGCCCAGGCGCAGCACCTGGCTGCTGCTGCCCTGCTGCTGGGCAATGGAGAAGACGGGCAACGCGCTCGCGGCGGCTGCGGCAGTTGCGGCGACGGCGCCGCGCAGCAATCGGCGGCGGCTTGGAAGATCGGACATCGAGAAGCTCAGTTGGAAAGAAAATAAAGGCGGCTCAGTGCGCGCGCCGCAGCAGCTCGAAGCTCGCATCGGCAGACGCGGTCGATTGGCGGCCGCGGCCCCAGCCGACGGCGCTGCGGTAGCTGCCCATGAGGGCCGCCGCCGCGGCATCGCGCTCCTCGGCGGTGGCGCTGCGGTCCGCGATCGGTGCGACGTAGAGCGCGTCTTCCGGGCAGTACAGCTCGCACATGAAGCACGTCTGGCAGTCGTCCTGCCGGGCGATGCGCGGCGCTGCGCCCGGCACGGCCTCGAAGACGTTCGTCGGGCAGGCGTTCACGCAGATGTTGCAGGCGGTGCAGCGCTCGGCGCTGATGACTTCGATCATGCGTCCACCCCTTCATTCACTGCGTGCTTCTGCACCCAGACCTCGTCGAGCCCGCCGCTGAGCAGCCGGTGCCGCTGCGACGGATCGAGCGTGCCGTGCTCGCGCCGGCGGTGCATGCCGCGCGTTTCGGTGCGCTGCAGCGCGCTGCGATACATCCAGCGCGAGGTGGCGAGCATGGCCGCCGCTTCGCGTGCGCGCACCGCCTCGGTGGCAGTGGCGGCCGGCGCGCTGGTGCGCAGGCGCTCCCACAAGGCGTCGAGCCGCGAGAGCGAATCGCGCAGCGCATCGCCTTCGCGGAACCAGTTGCGCTCGTACGGAAAGACCTCGGCCTGCACCCCACGAACGACTTCCTGGCTGTCGAAGGCCGTCGCACCGCGCGTCGAAAGCGCCACGCCGCCCGCGCGCAGTGCGGTGCGCTGCGACCTGGCGCGCGCATCGCGCCCGAAGGCCGCCGCGCCTGTGCCGGCCCAGAAGCCGGAAGACAGCGCCCAGGCCGCGTTGTGGCTGCCGCCGCCGGTGAAGCCGCCGCAGATCAGCTCGCGCGTCGCGGCGTCGCCTGCGGCGTACAGGCCCGGCACCGAGGTGGCGCAGCTGTCGTCCACCAGGTGCAGGCCGCCCGTGCCGCGCACCGTGCCTTCGAGCCGCAGCGTCACGGGAAAGTGCTGCGTGAAGGGGTCGATGCCCTGCCGGTCGAAGGAAACGAAGAAGTTGGGCTGCGCGGTGCGCATCCACGCGCGGATCTGCGCATCGGCGCGGTCGAGGCATGCGAAGACCGGCTGCGACTGCAGCGTCTGCGCGATCACGCCCCGCCCCTTCGAGGAGCCCGCGCCATCGATGGCCACGCCGTCGGCCGTGTAGAAGGTCGCCCAGTTGTAGAACAGCGACTTGGTCACCGACGAGAACGCCGGCCCGAGCCCGTAGGCGTTCGAGAACTCCATGCCCGAGAGCGCCGCGCCCACCTCCGCCGCCATCAGCTGGCCGTCGCCCGTGAGCACGTTGCAGCCGAGCGCGCGGCTCAGGAAGGCACAGCCGCCGGTGGCGATGACCACAGCACCGGTGCGCGCCACCCAGCTCTCGCCCGTCTGGCGGTTGACGCCGGTGGCGCCGCAGACGGTGCCGTGCTCGTCCACCAGCAGTTCGAGCGCGGGGCTGTGGTCGAGGATGCGCGCGCCGGACTCCTTCACCCGCTTGCGCATCAGCCGCATGTATTCGGGACCCTGCAGCGAGGTGCAGCGCAGTGCGCCCTGGTCGTCGGCGGGAAAGGGGTAGCCCCAGTCCTTGAGCCGCTCGACGTTCTCCCAGGTCTGCTCCAGCACGCGGTCCATCCAGGCGTGCTCGGCCAGGTGGCCGCCCATCGCCAGGCGGCTGACCTTGGCCTCCTCGCGCGCCTTGCCTTCGGGCGACACGTGCCAGAGCCCCGTGCCCGAAGGCGCCGTCGCGCCCGATGTGCCGCAGAAGCCCTTGTCGGCGAGCAGCACGCGCGCCCCTTGAGCGGCTGCGCTCACGGCAGCCCATGCACCGGCCGGCCCGCCGCCGATCACCAGGACATCGGCCTCATGCCGCGCGGAGCCGTCCGCTCCGGAAAGAAGATGCCGCTCGAAATCCCTCGCGCCCATGGTCGATCGCCTCGCAATGCAAAGAGCGAGACCGTATCAACGGCTGCCGAAGCGCACAAAGAAGGAAAGCGCGGATCGATATGCGGTCCGCGCGTGCGGGCAGAATGCCGCCTCCCCAGGATCGAGGCAGCACCAGAATGAACATCACCCTGTCGCCCCCTACCGAGGAACAGTTGCGCTCTGGCGAACTGGGCCTCAAGCTGCGCCGCTACAACTACGGCTTCGTCGGCGAATACCCGAGGCAGGAATACATCCGGCTCGATGCGAGGGACGAGAACGGCCGTCTGCTCGGCGGGCTGCGCGGCTTCGTGTTCCTGTACTGGCTCGATGTCGAGGTGCTCTTCGTGGAGGAAGATGCCCGGGGCGCAGGCCTCGGCAGCCGCCTGCTGGCCGAAGCCGAGCGGCAGGCCATCACGCTCGGCGCCAGGAACGCGAAGTTGTCCACCTTCGAGTGGCAGGCACGCGGCTTCTACCTGAAGCAGGGCTACGAGGAATACGGGCGCATCGACGACTACGCGCCCGGCTTCTATCTCGCGTACATGAAGAAAGCGCTGCAGGAGCCCTGAGGCGGGCTATTTCGGCGCAGCCTCCCCGGCTGCCACCGCCCTGCTCTCCACCAGCCCTTCCCTGGGCAGCAGCAAGGCCAGCGCGATCACGCCGAGGCTCACGACCAGCATCATCACGAAGGTGAGGTGCAGCGATCCGCCCAGAGCCAGGCGGATGGCCGAATCGCCCGCGGCGGAGCCGTGCACGCCCTGCAGCAGCAGGCGCAGTTGCTCGTCGGAGAACATCGGCCGACCGTCGCCGTGCGTGAGCCCGAAGTTGAAGACCGCCCCGAAGAAGGCAGCGCCCAGCGCACTGCCGAGGTTGCGCGAGAACACGTTCGATGCGGTGGCAATGCCGCGCTGCGCAAGATCGACGCCCTCCTGGATGAGGATGAGCGAGCTCAGGCTCATCACGCCCATGCCCAGTCCGATGATGAAGGAGCCGATCGCAGGAAGCACAGGAGAGCTGCCCGAGCCCAGCAGCACGAAGGTCGAGGCGCCCACCGGAATCAGCGCCGCGCCGGTCACCACCATGCGCCACAGGCCGATGCGGTGGAAGGTGCGCGATGTCAGCGTCGCGCCGATGGGCCAGCCCAGCATGACCATCGTGAGCGTGAGGCCGGCCGTGACCGAGGAGCGCTCCAGCACCACCTGCACGTACATCGGCAGGAAGGTGGTGATGCCGATCAGCACCATGCCGGCGAGCATGGCCGCGCCGTTGACGATGGCGATCATCCGCGCGCCCCAGAGGCGCAGCGACACCATCGGGTCGGCCGCGCGGCGCTCCTGCGCGATGAACAGCACCAGCGTGATGGCGAACAACCCGGCCCACGCGAGCGCCACGCCCGAGTTGCCCACGCCGAATTCGGTCAGCGCGATCATCAGCGCCGCGATGCCGATGGTGAATAGCACGGCGCCCACGATGTCGATGGAAGAGCGCCGCACCGTGGGAGCTTCGTGCAGGAAGAACCAGAATCCCGCCGCCGCCGCGAGGCCGATCGGCACGTTGACCCAGAAGATCCACGCCCACGAGAGCTTCTGCACGATGAGCGCGCCGATCATCGGCCCCAGCACCGCCGACACCGCCCACACGCTCGCGAGCCAGCCCTGCACCTTGCCGCGCTCGCGCACCGGATAGAGATCGCCCACGATGGTGAGCGCCACCGGCTGGATCGCGCCCGCGCCGATGCCCTGTATGAGCCGGAAGCAGATCATGGCCGGCATCGACCACGAGAAGCCCGCGAGCACCGAGCCGATGACGAAGACCGCGATGCCCACGAACATGATGGGCTTGCGGCCGTAGAGGTCGGACAGCTTGCCGAACACCACCGTCATCGCGGTCTGCGCCAGCAGGAAGGAGGCGAACACCCAGCTGTAGAGATGCAGCCCGCCCAGCTCGGAGGCGATCTGCGGCATCACGGTGGAGACGATGGTGGCTTCTATGGCCACCATCGCCATGGAGGCCATGATCGAGGCGATGACCAGTGGGCGGCTTGTTGTTCTGGGGGTCGTGGAGGTCATGAGCCGTGCATGCTATAGACGCCATGAGCCCCTGTCGCTGGCTCGGGCTCTCGGGCGCCCGAGCCCGAGCGAGCTCAGCCGGCGCTCAGCGCCGAAGTGCCATCGTAGATGTAGCGGCGCGACCACGGCAGCGTCTTCGCCGGCCTGCCCGCCTTGCGGCCGACGACCTGGTAGATCGCCACGTCGTCGTTCTCGAAGGCATAGGCGCAGCCCGCGAGGTACACGCGCCAGATGCGGAACTTCTCCTCGTCGACCAGGGCGCGCGCCTTCTCGCTCTTGGCCTCGTAGGCGTCGCTCCAGAAGCGCAGCGTCTGCGCGTAGTGGCGGCGCAGGTTCTCCACGTCGAAGGCCTCGAGCCCGCCCTGCTGCATGGCCTGCAGCGCGAGGCTGATGTGCGGCAGCTCGCCGTTGGGGAACACGTAGCGGTCGATGAAGTCGCCGCCGCCGTACGACACGCCGCCCCCTTCGGGGTCGGACGAGGTGATGCCGTGGTTCATCACCACGCCGTCGTCGGCCAGCAACTGCTGCACGCGCCTGAAGTAGTCGGGCAGGTTCTTGCGGCCCACGTGCTCGAACATGCCGACGCTGGTGATGCGGTCGAACTGGCCGGTCACGTCGCGGTAGTCCTGCAGGCGGATCTCGATGCGGTCTTCCAAACCGGCGGCCTTCACCCGCTCGGTCGCGAGGTCGAACTGGTTCTGCGACAGCGTCACACCCACGCAGCGTGCGCCGAACTTCTGTGCCGCGCGGATCACCAGCGCGCCCCAGCCGCAGCCGATGTCGAGCAGGGTCTGGCCCGGCTTCAGCTCGATCTTGGTGAGGATGTGGTCGATCTTCTTGAGCTGCGCGGTGGCGAGGTCTTCATCGCCGTTCTCGAAGTACGCGCACGAGTACACCATGTTCGGGTCGAGCCACAGCTGGTAGAACTCGTTGGAAACGTCGTAGTGGTACTGGATGGACTTCTTGTCCGAGGACTTGGTGTGCGTGAAGTAGCGCGCCATGTTCTGCAGCGCGCCGCCCGGCTTGTCGATCGATGTCCTGGCCAGGCCGTAGGCGATGTCGATCACGTCGCTGAGCTTGCCCTCGATGTCGATCTTGCTCTTGACGTAGGCCTCGCCCAGGTTGTCGAGCGTGGGCTGCAGCATCAGCGACAGCGCGGCTGGCGACTTCACGTGCAGCGTGACGGCGGGTCCGCTGAAGGTGCCGAAGTCGAAGGACTGGCCATCCCACAGGGTGAGCCGCGCCGGCAGGTTGGCGCGCTCGCGGACCGCGGCGCTCCACTGCGCCAGCTTCTTTTCCCAAAGCATGCATTTCTCCGTGTTGTTGAGTTCTCCCGCCCGAAGGGGCGGGCGGGTTGCTGCAGCGGGCAAAACGATAGCGAAGTTTCGCGAAGCCTGCATGGCCGGGACGACGCAAGAAATCGCGGCAAGTGCTACAAGGCGTCGCTGGTCCTGGCCGGTGCGGGTGCCTCGCTCGCCTCGATGAAGATCCGCCTGATCATCGGGAACCGCGCACGCGCCTGCTTCTCGATGGCCGCGATGGCATCGGCCGCCTCGCCGGTGGGCGTGTCGTCCTTGAAGTTGACGTCGACGACCACGAGCACCTCGTCGGGGCCGATGTACATCGAGAGGATGTGCCCCACCTCCTCCACGCATTCCTGCTCCATGGCCATCGCGCGGATTGCGCGGGCGGTCTCGGGGCGGATGCCCTCGCCGATCAGCAGTCCGCGCGCCTGCGCGACCAGCACCACCGCCACGCCCGCCAGCAGCACGCCGATGATCACCGAGGCCACGCCGTCGAGTTCGGGCATGTCCAGCGCATGGCTCAGGTAGATGCCGAGCGCGGCGACCGCCAGGCCCACCAGCGCGGCGGAATCCTCGGCCAGCACGGTGTAGGTGGTCGGGTCCTTGCTGCGGTCGAGCGCCTGCCAGAAGGGCAATCCGCGTGCCTGCGCGCGAAACTGCCGCAGCGCGATCAGGAAGCTCGTGCCCTCGAAGAGCGCCGCCGCGGCCAGCACGACGTAGTTCCAGAACGGATCGCGCATCGGCTCCGGCTGGCGGATGTGCTGCACGCCCTCGAAGAACGACACGCCTCCGCCCAGGCCGAAGATCAGCACCGCGACGATCAGGCTCCAGAAGTAGAGCTCCTTGCCGTGCCCGAACGGGTGCTCCGCCGTCGCGGGCCGCTTGCTCAGGTGCAGGCCCACCAGCAGCAGCACGCCGTTGAAGGTGTCGACCGCCGAATGCACGCCTTCCGACAGCATCGCCGAGCTGCCGGTGATGCCCGCGACGACGAACTTGGTGGCCGCGATCGCCACGTTGGCGCCGATGGCGCCGTAGATGGCGATCTTCGATTCAGCCACGCGGCGCAACTCCGCGCGCCGGCAGGCTCACGCAGCCTCCATGGAAGCGGCGCCCATCGCGTCGTTGCCCGCTTCGCCCAGCCAGCGGCGCTTGTCGCGCAGCGGGGGCGCGCCGAACATGCGGCCGTACTCGCGGGCGAACTGCGAGGTGCTCTCGTAGCCCACGCTGTGCGCGGCGCTCGCCACGTCGGCGCCTGCGATCAGCATCTGCCGGCGCGCCTCCTGCAGACGCAGCTGCTTCTGGTACTGCAGCGGGCTCATCGCGGTCACCGCCTTGAAGTGGTGGTGGAACGACGACACGCTCATGTGCACCGCGCGCGCCATGTCTTCCACCCGCAGCGACTGGGCATAGTTCATGCGCAGCGCGCTGATGGCCTTGGTGATGCGCTGCGTGTGGCTGTCCTGCAGGGCGATCTGCCGCAGCCGGGCGCCCTCGCCGTTGACCAGCAGGCGATACATGATCTCGCGCTTGATCAGCGGCGCGACGATGGGCACGTCTTCCGGCGTATCGAGCAGCCGCAGCAGGCGCAGCACCGGCTCCAGCACCGGCATGGCGATGCGGTTGACGTACATGCCGCGCGAGGCCGGCGCGTTGGCCTTGGCCGGCAGCTTCTCGTCGCCGATGAGGTCGCCGATCTCGTCGAGCGCCAACTCGAGCCGCACGCCCAGGTAGGGCTCGTCCTCGCTCTTGACGCACACCTGGCCGCACACGGGCAGGTCGACGGAGGTCACGAGGTAGTGCATCGGGTCGTACACGTAGATGTCGTCGCCCACGATGATGCGCTTGGAGCCCTGCGCGATCAGCCCCAAAGCGGGGGACGCGAAGCCGTGCTTGGGCCCTTCGGGCTTGCGGATGCAGAACACCTGCAGGCCGGGTACGGCGGTGACGACGGTGCCTTCCTGCCCCTGCGTGATGTGCTCGATGAGCGCCACGAGCTGCTTGCGGGCTTCTTCGAGTTCGGGGTCGAGCGGCATCGGCTGGGCGATGGCGGCGGCGATTTCGGGTGTTTCGTCGGACATGTTTCTGGAGCCTTGTCGCGATGGGGAGCCGCGGAAACGACCGGACGGCCCCTGGAGGAATGAGCGATCGGAAGCTTAGCGCTCCTCCCGCCGCTTCGCACGCCCCGCGCGGGAGGTCTGGAGAATCAGGCAAATACTTTGCAGGAACGCGCTCGCCGGGGAACGGAAGCCGGCGGGATACTTTTCCGGCGGATCGGGCCTTTCGCTCCTTCCCTGCCTTCTTTCCCTTCGGCCCCTTCCCACAAAGGAACCTTTCCATGCAATACCGCAAGTTCGGCCGCACCGGCCTATTCGTCTCCGAACTCTGCCTGGGCACCATGACCTTCGGCGGCTCCTCCGGCATCTGGGGCCAGATCGGCAACCTGCAGCAGTCGGAGGCCGAGGGGCTGATCGGCCGCTCGCTGGACGCCGGCATCAACTTCATCGACACGGCCGACGTGTATTCGGAGGGCCAGTCGGAGGTCATCACCGGCCAGGCGCTGAAGAACCTCAAGGTGCCGCGCGACAGCTTCGTTCTGGCCACCAAGGTGCTGGGAGAGACCGGCAGCAAGGGCGTCAACTCCGCCGGCGCCTCGCGTTTCCACATCATGGACGGCGTGAAGGCCAGCCTGCAGCGCCTGCAGCTCGACCACATCGACCTCTACCAGATCCACGGCTTCGACCCCGTCACGCCCATCGAGGAGACGGTGCACGCACTCGACAACCTGGTGCGGCAAGGCCACGTGCGCTACGTGGGCGTGTCGAACTGGGCCGCCTGGCAGATCGCCAAGGCGCTGGGCATCGCCGAACGCGACCGGCTGGCGCGCTTCGAGTCGCTGCAGGCCTACTACACCATCGCCGGGCGCGACCTGGAGCGCGAGCTGGTGCCGCTGCTGCGCAGCGAGAACGTCGGCCTGATGGTGTGGAGCCCTCTCGCAGGCGGCCTGCTCAGCGGCAAGTACGGCCGCAACACCGAGGCCGAGAAAGGCAGCCGCCGCACCAACTTCGACTTTCCGCCGGTGAACGTCGAGCGCGCCTACGACTGCATCGACGTGATGCGCGGCCTGGCCGAATCGCGCGGCGTGTCGGTGGCGCAGATCGCGCTGGCGTGGCTGCTGCACCAGCAGGTGGTGACCAGCGTGATCATCGGCGCCAAGCGCGTCGAGCAGCTGGACGACAACATCGCGGCCACCGCCATCAAGCTCACGGCCGACGAGCTCGCCACGCTGGACAAGGTGAGCGCGCTGCCGGCCGAATACCCTGGCTGGATGCTGGAGCGCCAGGGCGGCGTGCGCGGCAAGCGGCTGGAAGAATCAGGCCGCCGCGGCTGATGCCGCTGCCTGCAGCAAGGCGCTGCGGCGTGCTGCATGCCCCGCCGTCGCCCGCAGCGCGGGCAGGTCGATGTGGCGGGCCGCGCCTGCCGCATCGGGCTTCTCCAGATGCGGCACGACGCCCAGCAGCGGCGCACCGAGCCTCGCGCGCAGCGTCTGCAGGTTGGCCTGCGGCGCGAGCATCGACGGATCGAACATGCTCGCCACCCAGCCGGCCAGCACCAGGCCGCGCGCGCGGATCGCCTCGGCGCTCAGCAGCGCGTGGTTGAGGCAGCCCAGCCTCAGGCCCACCACCAGGATCACCGGCAGCCCCAGCGCCACGGCGAGGTCGGCGCTGTCGAGGTCGTCGCCGAAGGGCACGCAGAAGCCGCCCACACCCTCGACCACCACCGCGTCGGCACGCTCCGAAAGTTCTTCGAAGGCCGAGAGCAGCGGCTGCAGTGCGATCTGCACGCCCTCCTGCCTTGCCGCCAGATGCGGCGACATCGGCGCTCGCAGCAGATAGGGGCAGCGCAGTGCCAGCGGTGCATCGACATTGCCGGCGGCCTGCAGCTGCTCCACGTCTTCGTTGCGCCAGGCACCGTCGACCTCCTCGAGGCCGGCCGCCACCGGCTTCATGCCGACCGCGCGCAGGCCCGATCCGGCCAGCAGGCTCAGCATGGCGCTGCTCACGAGCGTCTTGCCGATGCCGGTGTCCGTGCCCGTCACGAACCAGCGGCGCCGAGGCTGCGTCATGCTCATGCGGCCTCCTTCGAGCGCTGCCCGGCCAGGGCCTCGCCCAGCGCATCGACCAATCGCGCGACATCGGACTCGGTATGGCTGGCCGACAGCGCGATGCGCAGCCGCGCCGTGCCCGCGGGCACCGTCGGCGGTCGGATCGCGCCGACGCGAAGGCCGTGCGCATCGAGCTGCGCCATCGTCCGCATCGCACGCGCGTTGTCCCCCACGATCAGCGGCTGGATCGCGGTCGGCGACTCGGGTAGCCAGGCGCTGCCGTCGGCCGGCAGTACCGACGCCAGCCCGCTTCGCAGCTGGGCTATGCGCTCCCTGAGCCGCGCGCGCCGTTCGGCGCCCTCCTCGCCGCCGATCAGCGCCAGGCTCGCGAGCAGCGCATGCGCGAGCGCCGGCGGCGCGGCCGTGGTGAAGATGTAAGGCCGCGCGCGCTGAACCAGGTAGTCGATGACGGTGCGGTGCGCCGCCACGAATGCGCCGGACACGCCCGCCGCCTTGCCAAGGGTGCCCACCAGCACCAGCCGATGCGAATGCAGGCCCAGCGCCTCGGGCACGCCGCGTCCGCTGGCGCCCAGCACGCCGAAGCCGTGCGCATCGTCGATCACCAGCCAGGCATCGTGCTTCTCGGCCAGCGCCAGCAGTTCGGCCACGGGCGCGACGTTGCCGTCCATGCTGAACACCGCGTCGCTCACGATGAGCTTCACCGGTGCGTCGCAGGCGGCGAGCTGCGCATCGAGCGCCGCCACGTCGCAGTGCGCATAGCGCTCCACGCGCGCCCTCGCCAGCCGGGCGCCGTCGATCAGCGAGGCGTGGTTGAGCTCCTCCGAGAAGATCACCGCCTCCGCCCCGCCGAGCGCGGTCAGTACCGCGAGGTTGGCCATGTAGCCGGTGCAGAAGAAAAGGCTGCGCGCCTCGGGAATGAAGGGCGCCATCCATCCGGCGAGCGCTTCCTCGAGCTGCGCATGCGCACGCGAGTGCCCGAGGATCAGGTGGGAGCCGCCGCTGCCCGCGCCGTACAGCGCGGCGCCCTCGGCCAGGGCCGTCGCCAGCGCGGGGTGCGCCGCCAGGCCGAGGTAGTCGTTGCTGCTGAAGCAGAGCATGGTGCGCGGCGCCGAGGTGCCGGCCAGCGTGAGCGTCTGCACCGGCGCGCAGGCGCTCTCGGCGACCTGCCTGCGGCGGCGCAGCGACTGGGCGTCGAGCGCGTCGATCTCGCTCTGCAGTCGGTCAAGCAAGCGCGACATCGCGGGCTCCTTCCATCTTCGGGTTCGTGGCCGCGACGGCGTCCAGCGTGGCGAGCGTGCCGTCGACCAGCAGGTCGATCTCGTCGTCGCCGATGGCGTAGGGCGGCATCAGGTAGACGGTATTGCCGATGGGCCGCATCAGCAGCCCCTGCGCGCGCGCCGCAAGATGGAAGCGCTCCGCGAAGCGCACGCCCGGCTCGCGCACGTCGAAGGCGGTGATCATTCCGCGCTGCCGCAGGTGCTCCACCTCCCGGCCCTCCAGGCCCTTCCGCAGCCGCTCGAGCAGGCGCGCCGCCCTGCCCTGGTTGCGCTGCAATGCGTTCTCGGCCTCGAACAGGTCCAGCGTCGCCAGCGCCGCGCGGCAGGCCAGCGCGTTGCCGGTGTACGAGTGCGAATGCAGGAAGCTGCGCGTCGCGTCGTCGTCGATGAAGGCGTCGTGGATGGCGTCGCGCGTCATCACCAGCGCCAGCGGCAGGTAGCCGCCGCTGATCCCTTTGGACAGGCACACGAAGTCCGGCCAGATGCCTGCCTGCTCGCAGGCGAAGAAGGTGCCGGTGCGCCCGCAGCCCACGGCGATCTCGTCGGCGATGAGGTGCACGCCGTAGCGGTCGCACAGCGCGCGCACGCAGCGCAGGTATTCGGGGTCGTGCATCGCCATGCCGGCGGCGCATTGCACCAGCGGCTCAACGATCACGGCGGCGATGGTGCCGTGCTGCTCGGCCAGCACCGCCTCCAGTTCGGCGGCTGCGCGGCGGGCGGCATCGGCTTCGCTCTCGCCCGCAGCGGCATTGCGCGCATCGGGCGAAGCGACCTGGAGCGAATCGGCGAGCAATGGCGCATAGGCGTCGCGGAACACGGGCACGTCGGTCACATGCAGCGCGCCCAGCGTCTCGCCGTGGTAGCCGTGCCTGATCGCGACGAAGCGCCGCTTGTCGCCGCGGCCCGCGTTGCGCCAGAAATGAAAGCTCATCTTCAGCGCGATCTCGACCGCCGAGGCGCCGTCGGAGGCGTAGAAGCAGTGCCCGAGCACGCCACCCGTGAGCCCCGACAGCCGCTGCGCGAGTTCCACCGCCGGCTCGTGCGTGCAGCCGGCGAGCATCACGTGCGGGAGCGTGTCGAGTTGCCGCTTCAGCGCGGCGTTGATCGCCGGATGCGCATGGCCGAACAGGTTGACCCACCACGAGCTGGTGGCGTCCATGTAGCGGCGGCCATCCTGGTCGAAGAGCCACACGCCTTCGCCGCGCGCGATGGGCAGCGGCGGCACCGCCTCGAGGCGGATGCTCTGCGTGCACGGATGCCAGACATGGCGCCGGCTGCGCTGTTGCAGGTCGGCGTTGGAGGAGGGGGAAGAAACGTCGGTCGGAAGCACCCGCGAAGTCCTTTCATGAGGGCAAGGCGCGGGATCGTATCGACGCGTTCGAGCTGCTACAAACCTCATCCGGGCGCGCTCGAAGGCGCGGCGATCGGCGACGTTGCGCGACATAGCCGCCACGTTCAGGGCAACGTCGCGGATCGAGCAGGCTTCTTGCCGCCGCATGCGAGTGGCGAGAAAACACAAGTTGTCCGGCTGGCGCCAGAAACAGGTCGCGAATGTCCGGTTTCCGGGGCTTCATCGCGCCGCGCACGAATTTCGGACATGCTTCCTGGCGGGTTTTCGAAGCCCCCGCCCCACCGTGTCAGCCGGAGCTTCTTCTCACCAGCGCGGTGATGTATTCGCGCAGGGTGATCGCACCGCGCACCGGCCTGGTCGCCGGTTCGTAGCGCTGGTCTATCGTGGCCCGCGTCATCGCGGCATACGACTTCGCGGCGGCCTCGGAAAAGCCCAGCGACGAGAAGGCCTGCTCCAGTTGCTCGCGAGGCGTTTCGACCAGTTCCACCGGCTTGCCGAGCGCTTCGGAGAACGCACGCGCCACGTCGCCCGGCGAGTAGCGCCCAGGCCCCTCGACATGGAATGGCCCCGATGATTCGGCCGGGCCCAGCATCAGCTTCGCGGCGAACTGGCCGATGTCGTGCGGCGCCACCATCGGCAGCTCGAAGTCCTTCGGGAACATGCTGTGGACCCTGCCCTGCCTGCGCGCGGTGTCCAGCGAGGCGTCCCAGTTGCTCATGTAGTAGGCGGCGCGGAGTGCGCTGAACGGCGTCGGGCCGGCGGCGAGCGCCTTTTCGAGCTCGTACAGCACGCTGAGGTCGCCGACGCCTTCGCCAGGCTGTGCACCGTAGGTCGACTCGGCCACGATCTTCTCGAGCTGGCAACCCTCGAGCGCCGCAACGATGGCGTGCGCGCTCCTCGACTCCTGCGCCGAGGTGTCCGACGAAGGCGATGCCGGCGGGTTCAGCACGAAGACGCGCCGACCGCCCATGAACACCCGGCGCAGCGCATGCGTGTCGAACACGTCGACCTGCGCCACGTGCGCTCCCTTGGTACGCAAGGCCTGGGCCTTGTGCGCATCGCGCGTGACCACGGTGACCGGCTCGCTGCGCTCCAGCAGGGCCTGCGCGACCGCCGAGCCGACATGGCCGGTCGCCCCCAGGACGATGTGCATCGGCAGCCCCGCGCTCAGCCGCGCTTCTCGGCGTTGCGCTTGCGCGTGGCGGCGGCCTTCCTGGCGGAGGCCGATCGCTCGGCCGCGGTGCGATGCGCCGCCGCTGCGCCGCCGAGCTTTCCGCCCTTGCGCGAGGGTCCTTGGTTCTCCGACTTGCCGCGGCCAGAGCCGCTCTTCTTGCCGCCGCCGGTCTCGGCATTCACCGTCGCCCAGGCCCGGCGCTCCGCCTCGCCCTTGCCGACGCCGCGATGTTCGTAGCCTTTCTCGATGTGTTCGGCCTGTCGCTTCTGCTTGTCCGTGTAGGACGACTTGTCGCCTCTAGGCATGCGTTGCTCCTGCTGTTGGTTGAGGAGCTTTCATGCTGTGCGCGTTGCAGGCTGCATGGGTAAGAAGAAGAGCGTGCCGAGCGTCGGAGCCGTCCGTCGTGGGTTTGCCCGGCCGGCTTCCACCGGGCCGACGCGCGGGGTGGGTCCATTCCCACATGCGCCGTGCAGGGGCAGACGCACAAGAGATGCGAGAGGCAAGTGGCCTCCCCGACTTTCCACGAAGGAGTTCCATCCCATGACATCCGCCAAGCAGCATCAAGACCCCGACGCCGTCACCACCGACGAGCACGACACCCTGCCCACCCGACACAACAGGGCAGGCAACCAGCCGCCCACGCCGAGGAACGAGCCGCGGCGCACGCCCGAAAGCCGCAACGACCGCGAGAGCCACGTCGGCGCCGGCAACCAGCTGCAGGCCCGGCGCGGAGGTTCGAGATGACGCCGGGGACCTCTGCCAGTACTGCCGGCAGCTCCATGGACCGCTGCATCGCTGCCTGCAACGACTGCGCCCTGGCATGCAACCGATGCGCCGCCGCCTGCCTTGCCGAAGGAATGAGCGGCATGGCGCGATGCATCGCGCTGGACATCGACTGCGCCGCGGCCTGCGCCTTCGCTGCCGGCCTGATGGCACGGGACAGCGACAACGTCGTGGTCGCATGCGGCACGTGCGCCGAAATCTGCCAGCGCTGCGCCGCCGAATGCGGCAGCCACGACGCGGATCACTGCCAGCGCTGCGCCGAAGCCTGCAGGCAGTGCGAGGAAGAATGCCGGACCATGGCGGCAGCGGCCTGAACGGCCGGCGCATCACCGTTCGCGAGGCGCAGGCTGCGCTGCGGGCGCTCGACGAGGCGACCGACGCCTGTCGCGAGTGCCCGATCGGGCAGTACGCGACGCAGTCCGTGTTCGGCGAGGGCCCTGTGCGCCCGGTACTGATGTTCGTGGGCGAACAGCCCGGCGATAAGGAAGACCTCGCCGGCCGCCCTTTCGTGGGGCCGGCCGGCAAGCTCTTCGACCGGGCCGTGGCGCAACTGGGCTGGTCGCGCGAGAAGCTGTACGTGACCAACGCGGTCAAGCACTTCAAGTACGAATGGCGCGGCAAGCGTCGCATGCACAAGACCCCTGGCCAGCGAGAAGCCGAGGCCTGCCATCACTGGCTGGAGAGCGAGCTTCAGCTGGTACGGCCGCGCGCCATCGTCGCGCTGGGCGCAACGGCCGCCCGCTCGCTGCTCGGACGCCCCGTGGCCGTGACGAAGCTGCGCGGCCAGTGGCAGGAAGATGCGGCGGGACGGCGAGTGCTTGTCACGCTGCATCCGTCGGCGCTGCTGCGCGGCGATCCGGCCCAGCGCGAAGCGGCCTGGAACGCCTGGATCAGCGACCTTTCGGCGGCGGCGTCTCTCTTCGCTCCCCGGCGGAAGAAGGACGAAGAGAAAGAGAAGAAGTCCGTTCGCGTCGAGCCCGCGTTCGCAGGGTGATGGAGTAGCGCAGCGCCTCGGTGGGCGCGATCGCGTGCTGCCAGGCCCACCGCGCGGGTCCGCGCAATAGATAGATGGAGCGCGGCTCCACCAGGAACTCGAGCGTTGGCGGCCCCGAAGAAGACGCGCCAGGCACGTAGGGCCTGAACTGCATGACGGCATCGTTGTGCAGCGACACGCCGACGATGTCCTCGAAATCAGGCACGTCGCGATGCCAGCCCAGCGGCGTGCCCGGCCGGTACTCGGCAATCAGCATGTGCGTGAGTTCTTCGGGGGCGATGCCGGCCCAGGCCGCCGCCTTGTCGCGAAGCGGATGCAGCTCAGGGGGCAGCGGCGCGCCGGGCTTCAGGCGGTTGGTGTCGAAGTCGTAGCTGCCGCCGAAGCTCGTGCCCCTGCGCCGGGCGGTGTATTCCTTGTAGCGCATCTCCTTGAGCGGGAGGGCCTGCACGATGGCCAGCAGGCCGGCTTCCTCCTCGCGCGAGAGGAACCCGTTCTCATAGCGCAGCCCTTCGATCGCGGCCGCAGGCGCTTCGCCGAACAGGTCAGGCTGTCCGGCGTGTTCGAGGCGTCTGGCGGCGCGCGTCATCGGAGCTGTCTTCTTTCAATCAAGGCGCTACGGTTGCCACACGCGAACCCAGTCGACTTCCATGGTCGCATTGGCGCTGTCGCCCGGCGGCCCGTAGCCGCTGGACGGGATCAGGCCCGCCCAGCTGTCGGCCTTGATCTCGCAGGTGAGCTTGATGTATTCGGGACTCAGGGAGATGCCCTCTTTGATGGTCGCGTAAGGCTTTTCCGCCTCGTCGAGGTAGAACTCGTATCCCTCAGGTGTCCAGAGCACTCCGACCGTGTGCCAACTGGAAAAGGATTGTTTTTCAGGCAGCTGCTGCTGACCGCTGCCACGGCTCATCGTCTTACCCTTCTCATAGCCGTTCCAATGCACCGCGCTCGAAAACTCGTTGCTGACGTCCTTCTTGTTGCCGGTCGAAACCGCCCGATGCTCGATGATGTCGACCTCCACGCCGGCAGCCGGATCGGGCGTTTCGGCCGTCTTGTTGGCCTGGGACATCAGCCAGAACGCACCCCACTGCCCCGGCCTCGACGCGAAACGGACGCTGGCCTCGATATATCCGAAGCGAAGCTCGTAGAGCCCCCTCGTGATCAGCCATCCCGTGTGGTGCTTGCCGGTCGACCGATCCGTGTAGGTCGAGATCTTCAGCACGCTGTTCTCGACCGTCACCGCATCGGCCGTCTGGACCGCATCGTCGCGCGTGCTTGTACCAAGGCTCCATTTCGACCTGTCCACCGCCTTGCCTTCGAACTCGTCGTGCCACGCGAGCTTGTAGCCCTTGGCCGACCCGGGCGCATGCGACACGACCAGCTGCGTGGCGGATCGGGCCGTGCCTGCGGCAGTGCGGACAGAAATCTCGCCGGTTTTTGCCGACTTCGGTACGGTCGCCGAGATCTGGCTCGCAGAGTCGACACTGAACTCCGTCGCCTCCACTTCGCCGAAGCTGACCGATGAGCTCCCATCGAATTCGGCACCCGTGATGACAATTACGTTTCCACGTATTGCCAGCGTCGGAGAAAAAGAATGGATGGCGGGATTTTTTCTCAGGGCCGGCGTCGGCGCCTCTTCAGGCGGTGCCCCTGCAGGGTTGGGCACCGCGACCGGCGTGGGGAGCGGTGAATTTTCTGCCACGGGATTTGCCGCAGGAGGCAGGAAGCTCACGCTGCTCGCATTGCCGCCGGAGCCGCCGCCTCCACAACCGGCAACGATCGATGTCCCGAACAGCGCCGTTGCACTCATTGCTCCGGCCTGCAGAAATTGCCTGCGCGATTTTTCCGTTTCTATTTCCTGCCCCATCGGGCGACCTGATTTCATGGAAATTGGTCCTCCTTGTGTGAATTTCCATTCGAATTCTAGATTCGCCTCAGGTCGCCCCAAAAGATAACAATTCAACGCTTCATTTGAATCAATTGGCCCTCTGAAATCTATTCCAACGGGCTGCACGCAAGCCTTCAAGAGTTTGCAATTGCGTCCTGTCCCGACCGGGCACGGCCTGCCAGTGCGCAACATTTCCGCCTCTCGCCAGCCGCACATGCCGTTCGTCATCGTGATCTGTTCAGGTGGTCGGCGGCAGTTGCCAGACGCGGACCCAGTCGACCTGGGTGACGGCATTCGTGTCCGCGCCGCGCGGGCCGTAGCCGCCTGGAGGAATTTCGCCCGCGCGGCTCTTGTCCTTGACTTCAGTGGTGAGCCGGATGAATTCCTCGCTCTGGGAAATACCGTCCGTGGCTTCCCAGAACTGGACTCCGTCGAGAAAGAACCGATACCTGTCCGGGGTCCAGAGCAGGCCCGCCGTGTGCCATTCGGAGAACGACTCTTCTGCCGGCAGTGGCCTCACCCCGCTCTCGAGGAACAGCCTGTCCGCGCGATAGCCATTCCAGTGCACCGCGCTCGAGTGGAGATTGCGGGCGTCCGACTGCTTGTCGTCGAACGCGCGGTGCTCAATGATGTCGATCTCGACACCGGCAGCGGGATTGGGGGGTGTGTACGCCTTGTTCCTGTTGGATTGCAACCAGAACTCGGACCACTGCCCGGATCGGCCGACGAACCGGAGGCGGGCCTCGATATATCCGAAAGTGAACTTGTAGCCCGAGCCGATATTCGTGTCGAGAAAGCCGGTGTGGTGCTTGCCTGTAGACGGGTCGGTATAGGTTGTGATGGTCAAGATGCTGTTGGAGACATCGACCGCATCGGCCGTTTGCACCGCCTCGTATCTCGTAGCGGTATGAGCCCTCCAATTGCGAAGGTTCAGGCTCGTTCCATCGAACTCATCGTGCCAGGCGAGCCGATAGCCGGAGGCCGGTGCTGGCGCCGACAGCACGGCGAACGGCGCCGCGGATTTGCCGGTGCCGCCGGCCGTCTCCACGGCGATCGGCCCGCTGACAGCCAGCGCCGGCACCGTCACCGAGATTTGCGTGGCCGAGTCCACGCTGATCCGAGTGGCCCTCACTCCGCCGAAACTGATGATGGCGTTCGAATCGAATTTGGCGCCTGTGATAACAATTAAGCCGCCAGGGGCCTCGGCGGTCGGCACAAAAGACTGAACGATCGGACTTGTTTCACTAGGCGAAGGACTATCGTTTTTCACGCCTTGACCAGACGGCTGCGGCGGATCTGCCAGCGTCGAGTTGTTTACAGAAGCTGGCAACGAATTTCCGCGCTCCGGGGATTCCGAAGAACTTGGAGCCGGATTTTCGCCCCCACCACCATTGATATTTCCATTGCCTGAGGCCGGAAACAGGCTTGCGCCATTGAATCCGCCGCGGCCATCCGACCCTCCACCTCCGCACCCACCCAGTGCAAAGTTGCCCCAGAGCGCTGTCGCGGTATACGCGCTCCTCTGCAAGAACTGCCTGCGCTGGCTTTTCTCGACTTCCGATTTCTCGATGGAACAAACTGATTTCATGTAAAGGTAATGCCTTTGTTTAACTCCCTTTCGAGTCTAAACAGACTGCAAGGCGGTCACGGCAAAGAAAAATCCCTCGGCCAGAAAAAGTTGCCAATTTGTGAAATGAGAATGTCATGGCCAGTCAATAGTTATGGCTTTATTGGTCAAAAACACGCATTAATTTCAATTTTTGACTGGCTATTTCGGACCGACCCAAAAACCACGAGCAGCTCGCCAGGTGCCCCTGCATCACGGCCGCCCTTGCGGTCATTCATGGTCCGCACCCAGCCTTACATGCCACCACCGCGGCAGAAGCTCCTGGATCTCGGCGCGTGCGAAGCGGTCGTCCAGCAGGTGCAGCACGCCCTGGTCTTCCTCGGTGCGGATGACGCGGCCGGCGGCCTGCACCACTTTCTGCAGGCCGGGGTAGAGGTAGGTGTATTCGTAGCCCTTGCCGAAGCGCGCCTGCATGCGCTCGCGCGTGATCTCGTTGAGCGCGTTGTATTGAGGCAGGCCCAGGCTGGCCACGAAGGCCCCGATCAGGCGGCTGCCCGGCAGGTCGATGCCCTCGCCGAAAGCGCCGCCCAGCACCGCGAAGCCGATGCCCTGCCCGCCCTCCTCGAAGCGCGCCACGAAGCCCTGGCGGTCGGCCTCGCGCATGCCGCGCGTCTGGGTCCACACGGGAACGCCGGGGTGCCTCAGCGAAAAAGCCGCGCAGGCCTTCTCGAGGTAGTCGAAGCTGCTGAAGAAGGCCAGGTAGTTGCCGGGCAGTCGCTCGAACTGAGCGCCGATGATGTCGGCCACGTCGCGCAGCGAGCCCGCGCGATCGCGAAAGCGCGTCGACACGCCGGTCGCCACCTCCACATGCAGCTGCGCGCTGCGAAACGGCGAGGCCACGTCGAGCAATGCAGCGTCCTCCGGCACGCCAAGGGCATCGCGATAGAACTCGAAAGGCGACAGCGTGCCCGAGAAGCAGGTGACCGACGCCGCCTCCGCGAAGCGGCTGTGCAGGAACGGCGCCGGCACGAGGTTGCGGATGGCCAGGCGGCGCGCCTGCTGCGTGGCGCCCAGCGTGCGCTCGAACACCGAGTGGTCGCCGAAGGCCTCGGCCAGCCGGGCGAAGTGCAGCGCGTCGAAGAAGAAGCGCTGCAAGGGGCCCTGCGAAGACTCGGGCGTGGCGGCGAAATGCTCGGCCATGGCGGTGTTGGCGGCCTGCAGCGTGCGCAGGAAGCGCTCCGGGATCTCGTCGGCCGCTTCGTAGTCGGCCTGCTGCGACTGCTGCACCGTGTCCCATTCGCGGAACACCCGCGCGAGCGGACCGCGCAGCACGGCGGGCGCCGCGCGGTGGGCCTCCTCCAGTGCGCCGCCGTCGAGCTCGGCCGTGTACATGCCGCGTGCGCGTTCGAGCAGGTTGTGGGCTTCGTCGACCAGCACGGCGGCGCGCCAGCCGGCCTCGCGCATCACGGCATAAAGGAAGGCGCTGCTGTCGAAGTAGTAGTTGTAGTCGCCGACGACGGCATCGGCCCAGTGCGCCATCTCCTGCGCAAGGAAATACGGGCAGACCTCGTGCGCAAGGCCGATCTCGCGCAGCGCCTCGCGATCGAGCCATGCCACCTGCACGGCCTGCTCGCGCGCGGCCGGCAGGCGGTCGTAGAAGCCCCTGGCCAGCGGGCATGCGTCGCCGTGGCAGGCGCGGTCGGGGTATTCGCAGACCTTCTCGCGCGCCGCGAGTTCGAGCACGCGCAGCCTGGCCGGCCCCCTGCCCTTGTCCAGCATGCGCAGCGCGTGCAGCGCCACCGGCCGGCCCGAGGTCTTGGCGGTGAGGAAGAACAGGCGGTCGACCTTCCGGGCCGCGCGCGCCTTCAGCAGCGGAAAAATGGTGGCCAGCGTCTTGCCGATGCCGGTGGGCGCCTGCGCCAGCAGGCAGCGTCCCCCTGCGCCGGCCCGGTAGACGGCCTCGGCAAGCTCGCGCTGGCCGGCCCGGAAACTGCCGTACGGAAACGAAAGCGTGGCCAGCGTGCCGTCGAGCGCGGCGCGGTGCTCGGCTTCGCTCGCAGCCCAGGCGGCATAGCGGCCGCACAGCAGTTCGAAGTGCTCGCGCAGGGCCTCGCGGGTGTGATGCTCTTCGAGCACGGTTTCCTCGCCGGTGGCGACGTCGAGATAGACCAGCGCCACGGCCATTTCGTCATGTTCGTCGCGCTCGCACAGCATCCAGCCGTAGGTGCGGGCCTGCGCCCAGTGCAGCGCGCGGTGGTTGCCGCGGATGGCGTCGAAGTCGCCGCGGAAGGTCTTGATCTCCTCGACCCTGGCCCTGTCGGGCTCGTAGCCGTCGGCACGGCCCCGCACATGCACGCTGCCGCAGGTGGATTCGAGGGCGACCTCGCACTCATAGTCGCCGCCGCGCCTGTGCTGTACCAGCGCATGGCCGGCCATGCCTTCGAGCGCGCTGGGCGCCGGCACGAAGCGCAGGTCCAGGTCGCCCGCCTTCGCGCCGAAGGCGCACAGGGCCTTGACGGACACGGTATGGACGGCGGGAGCTGGAGGCGCGTCTTGCGGATGGAGGGGTTCGGAGCCCATCTGGCACTCACTGTACGGAATCACAGTATAGCGAGGCGCCCCTTTTTCTCGTCGCTGCGCAGCCCGGGCTCCTCTGTCGGGAACTTCTCCGACAGGGGCGCGCGTTTTTCTCGGTCAAACTTGAAAAGATTTGCTTACAAACGGCACCGATGACGACAACACCCACCGCGATCGATCCCGACGACTTCGAGCGGCTCCTGAGCCGCAACATCAAGCTTCCCCTGATCGGCGGTCTGTTCGGCGCCGTGGTGTTCGTGGGGCTGATCCTGTTCCTGCTGTCGACCATCGGATGGGTCGAGCACACCGACCGGGTCAGCCGCGCCGCCAGCGAGCTCCAGCGCCAGAGCATCGACATGGAAACCGGCATGCGCGGCTTCGTGATCACCGGGGACGAGAGCTTCCTCGATCCGTATCGCGATGCGCTGCCCCGGGTCAAGGCCGGGACGACCGCGCTGCGTGAACTGGTCTCCGACAACCGCCAGCAGGTGGAGCGGGTCAACCGCATCGCGGCCATCCAGGAGACCTGGAACCAGTACGCCGCCGACCTGATCGCCGCCCGCCGCAAGGGCGACGACGCCCAGCTGCAGGTGCGCGTGGGCCGCGGCAAGCGCCTGACCGACAGCATGCGGGCCGAGTTCACCGCCTTCATGGAGACCGAGCAGGCCCTGCGCTTCCAGCGCAACAGCGACGCCAACCGCACCGCCTGGTGGGTGGTCGGGCTCTTCCTGCTATTCACGCTGGGCTTCACCGGGCTGGTGGCCTACTTCGGGCGCAGGCAGCTGGTGCGGCTGTCCGACAGCTACGACGTGGTGCTCAAGAAGCAGGCCGAGCACAACGACCGGCTCGCGCACGAAGCCTGGCTGCGCGGTACGCAGACCGAGCTGGTCGGCGACCTGGTCGGGGAGCTCAGCGCACCGGACATGGGGCGCAAGATCCTCTCCTTCTTCTCCCGCCACCTGGGCACCTCGGTCGGCGCCATCTATGTGCGCGAGCGCCACGGTCCGCTGCGCCGGGCGGCGAGCTACGGCTTCTCCAGTGCCGCGGAGGCCATGCCGCAGGTCTTCTCGCCCACCGAAAGCCTGGTCGGCCAGGCCGCCGCCGAGAACCGGCGCATGCTGATCGACCCGATCGACGCCGCGTACCTGAAGGTCAACTCCGGCCTGGGCGAGATGGCGCCGAAGGCGGTGCTGCTGGTGCCGGTGGGCAGCAGCGGCATGGTCAACGGTGTGGTCGAGCTCGGCCTGCCCGGCACGCTGGACGAGCGCGGCAGCCAGCTCGTGGACATGGTGGCGGACGACATCGGCACCTCGCTGGCGGCCGCGCGCTACCGCGAGCAGCTTCAGGATGTGCTGGCCGAAACCCAGCAGCTCAACGAGGAGCTGCAGGTGCAGCAGGAAGAGCTGCGCACCGCCAACGAGGAGCTGGAGGAACAGTCGCGCGCGCTGCGCGCCTCCCAGGCCATGCTCGAGAACCAGCAGGCCGAGCTGGAGCAGACGAACAGCCAGCTTTCCGAGCGCACCGAGGCGCTCGACCAGCGCAACAACGCGCTGCGCCGCGTACAGCGCGACCTGGAGGACCGCGCCGACGAACTGCAGCGCGCGAGCCGCTACAAGTCGGAATTCCTTGCCAACATGTCGCACGAGCTGCGCACCCCGCTCAACAGCGCGCTGATCCTCGCCAAGCTGCTGGGCGACAACCCGCAGGGCAACCTGACGGCCGAGCAGGTGAAGTTCGCGGAATCGATCTACGCGTCGGGCAACGACCTGCTGGTGCTGATCAACGACATCCTCGACATCGCGAAGGTCGAGGCGGGCAAGCTCGAAGTGGTGACCGAGAACGTGCCCCTGGCCAAGCTGGCCGAGAGCCTGGAAAACACCTTCGCGCCCCTTTGCATGCAGAAGAAGCTCGGCTTCAGGCTCGACTTGAGCCCCGACGCGCCGGCTTCGCTGTTGACCGACCGGCAGCGGGTGGAGCAGATCCTGAAGAACCTGCTGTCGAACGCGATCAAATTCACCGACAGCGGCGAAGTGAGGCTCGCCATCTCGCCCACGGCCGACGGCGGCGCGGCCTTCGCGGTGTCCGATTCGGGCATCGGCATCGACCCGACGCAGCACGAGCTGATCTTCGAGGCCTTCCGCCAGGCGGACGGCACCACCAGCCGGCGCTACGGCGGCACCGGCCTCGGCCTGTCGATCTCGCGCGACCTCACGCAGCTTCTGGGCGGCACCCTCACGGTCGAGAGCACGCCCGGCCAGGGCAGCACCTTCACGCTGCAGCTGCCGGCGCAGGCGCCCCAGGCCTCGCCCGGCCATCAGCAGCAGCCCAGGCCGCCGGCCACTCAGGCGCACCGGGTCGCGCACTCCCCGGCCCCTGCGCAGCCCGCGCATCCCTCGCTGGCACCCAAGCCCCCTGCCCCGGTGCCGGCGCCGCAGTTCGCCGACGACCGCAGCCTGCCGCGCGATCAGGTCCGCCGCGTGCTGGTGGTCGAGGACGAGCCGCAGTTCGCCCACATCCTCTACGACCTGGCGCACGAGCTGGGCTACAGGTGCCTCGTGGCTCACGGCGCGGCCGATGGCTTCGAGCTGGCCACGCAATTCCTGCCCGACGCGATCCTGCTGGACATGCGCCTGCCCGACAGCACCGGCCTCGACCTGCTGCAGCGGCTGAAGGATTCGCCGCACACCCGTCACATCCCGATCCACGTGGTGTCGGCCGCCGAGAGCGCCCAGGGTGCGGCGCTGCAGATGGGCGCGGTCGGCTACGCGCTGAAGCCGGCCACCCGCGACGAGCTGATGAAGGTGTTCGCACGGCTGGAGGAAAAGCTCACGCAGAAGGTCAAGGTCGTGCTGCTGGTGGAAGACGACGAGCTGCAGCGCGAGAGCGTCATCCAGCTGATCGGCGACGACGACATAGAGATCGTCGCCGTCGGCTCCGGCGAGGAGGCGCTGGAGCTGCTGCGCACCCGCGTGTTCGACTGCATGATCACCGACCTCAAGCTGCCCGACATGCAGGGCAGCGAGCTGCTGAAGGCGATGGCGGCGGAGGAGATCGTGTCGTTCCCGCCGGTCATCGTCTACACCGGGCGCAACCTCACGCGCGAGGAAGAAGCCGAGCTGCAGCGTTACTCGCGCTCGATCATCATCAAGGGCGCACGCTCGCCCGAGCGCCTGCTCGACGAGGTGACGCTGTTCCTGCACAAGGTGGAGGCCGAGCTGTCGAGCGAGCGCCAGGGCATGCTGAAGACGGCGCGCGGGCGCGACCGCATCTTCGAGGGCCGCACGATCCTGCTGGTGGACGACGACGTGCGCAACATCTTCGCGCTGACCAGTGCGCTGGAACAGCGCGGCGCCATCGTCGAGATCGGCCGCAACGGCCGCGAGGCGCTCGAGCGGCTCGACCAGGTCAGCGAGATCGACCTGGTGCTGATGGACGTGATGATGCCGGAGATGGACGGCCTGGAAGCCACGCGCCGCCTGCGCGGCAACCCGCGCTTCGCCGACATGCCGGTGATCGCCATCACCGCCAAGGCCACCAAGGACGACCGCGAGCAATGCCTGGCCGCGGGCGCCAACGACTACCTCGCCAAGCCGGTGGACCTGGAGCGCCTGTTCTCGCTGCTGCGCGTCTGGCTGCCGAAGATGGAGCGGCTGTGACCGCACGCAACGACATGTCCAGGGCCGGCGCACCGGCGACTGCAGCGAATGCAGCGCCGCTGCCTCCGCTGAGCGACACCGAGATCGAGCTGCGCCTGCTGATGGAGGCCATCTACCTCAAGTACAGCTACGACTTCCGCAACTACACCACCGCCTCGCAGAAGCGCCGGGTGCTGTACGCGCTCGACCAGCTGGGATTCGCCAACATCTCGGCGCTGCAGGAGCGCGTGCTGCGCGACCCGGCGCTCTTCGGGCGGCTGCTGCAGTTCCTGACGATCCCGGTGAGCGAGATGTTCCGCGACCCGTCCTACTTCCTGGCGCTCAGGCAGCACGTGGTGCCGATCCTGCACACCTACCCTTCGGTCAAGGTCTGGGTGGCGGGCTGCAGCACGGGCGAGGAAGTGTTCTCGCTGGCCATCCTGCTGCGCGAGGAAGGGCTGCTGGCGCGCACCCAGATCTACGCCACCGACATCAACCCCGCATCGCTGGAGAAGGCCAGGCAGGGCATCTTCCCGCTGGAGGCCATCCGCGGCTACACCGCGAACTACCAGCGAGCCGGCGGGCGCGGCGAGTTCTCCGACTACTACACCGCCGCCTACGAGGCCGCGCGCTTCGACCCCTCGCTGTGCGCCGACGTGATCTTCGCCGACCACAGCCTGGCGACGGACAGCGTGTTCGCGGAGACCCAGCTCGTGTCGTGCCGCAACGTGCTGATCTACTTCAACCGCGAGCTGCAGGACCGGGCCCTGGGCCTGTTCCACGAGTCGCTGTCGCACCGCGGCTTTCTCGGGCTCGGGTCGAAGGAAAGCATCGATTTCTCGAGTTACGCCGACCGCTTCGACGCGCATGCGCGCGCCGAACGCATCTACCGCAAGAAAGCCACATGACGCGCCAGATGAAACGCCAGCTGCGTTCGCCGGTGCGCAAGCGCGTCGATGCGGTGGTGCTGGGCGCCTCGGCCGGCGGCATCGATGCGCTCTCGGTGCTGCTGGAAGACCTGCCCGCCAGCTGGCACATTCCGATGGCGGTGGTGCTGCACCTGCCCGAGGAACACGAGAGCCGACTGGCCGAGATCTTCGCGCAGCGGCTGCCCATTCCGGTGCACGAGGCCAACGACAAGATGCCCTTCGCGCCCGGCTGCCTGTATTTCGCGCCGCCGGGCTATCACCTGTCGATCGAGCGCGAGCGTGCGTTCTCGCTGAGCTGCGAACCGCCGGTGCTCTTCTCGCGCCCGTCCATCGACCTGCTGATGGGCTCCGCCGCCGACGTCTACGGATCGGCGCTGGCCGGCTTCCTGCTGACCGGCGCGAACGAGGACGGCGCCGAAGGTCTGCACCGCATCCATCTGGCCGGCGGGCTCACGGCCGTCCAGGAACCGGAGGAAGCACAGATTCCCACCATGCCCCAGGCCGCCATCGCGCGCCATCTCCCCGACTACGTGCTGCCGCTGCGCGACCTGCGCGCCCTGCTGCTCCAACTGGAGGCCGTCCATGAACATTGACATCGAAAGCAAGCTGCTGCTCGTGGACGACCTGCCGGAAAACCTGCTGGCCCTGGAGGCGCTGATCCGCGCACCCGGCCGCACCGCCTACCGCGCGGGCTCGGCCGAGGCCGCTCTCGCGCTGCTGCTGGAGCACGAATTCGCGCTGGCCATCGTCGACGTGCAGATGCCCGGCATGAACGGCTTCGAGCTCGCCGAGCTGATGCGCGGCACCGAGCGCACGCGGCACATTCCCATCATCTTCGTGAGCGCGGCGGGCCGCGAACTGAACTACGCCTTCCAGGGCTACGAGAGCGGCGCGGTCGACTTCCTGCACAAGCCGCTGGACCCGCACGCCGTCGTCAGCAAGGTGAACGTGTTCGTCGACCTCTACCAGCACCGCAAGGCGCTGCGCCACGAGATGGACCTGCTGGCCGCCGCGCACAAGAAGCAGGAAGAGCTGGTGCAGCAGCTGCAGCAGACGCAGCACGACCTGGAGCGCGCAGTGCGCATGCGCGACGACTTCATGTCGATGGTGTCGCACGAGCTGCGCACGCCGCTGAACACCCTCTACCTCGAGGCGCAGCTGCGGCAGCTGCATCTTTCGAAGGGCAACCTCGCCAGCTTCTCGCCCGAACGGCTGCCCGCGATGATCGAGCGGGACCAGCGGCAGATCCGCAACATGGTGCGGCTGATCGACGACATGCTCGACGTCACGCGGCTCAGGCGCGACGCGCTGTCCATCAAGCCCCAGCCGACGGATCTCTCGGCCCTGGCGAAGGCAGTGGTGGAAAACCTGCGCCAGCAGGCCGAGGCCGCGGGCACGGTCGTCACGCTGTCGGCGCCGGCCGAGCTGCGTGGCGCATGGGACGAATTCCGCATCGAGCAGGTGCTGACCAACCTGCTGACCAACGCGATGCGCTACGGCGGCGGCAAGCCCGTCGAAATGCTCGTGCAGCAGTCGGGCGACACGGCCCGCGTGAGCGTGCGCGACCAGGGCATCGGCATCGCGCCGGAAGACCAGGCCCGCATCTTCGAGCAGTTCGAGCGCACCGACGACAGCCGCAAGCACGCGGCCGGCCTGGGCCTCGGCCTCTTCATCACCCGCAAGATCGTCGACCTGCACGGCGGGCGCATCGACGTGGAGAGCGCACCCGGAGAGGGGTCGCGCTTCACGGTCGAGCTGCCGCTGCAGGTGCCCGCCGTGCTTGCCAACCCATCTGACACCCAACCTGACGGAAAGAAGAGCTCCCAGTGAACGTGCTCATCGTCGACGACAACCAGGCCTCGGCCGACCTGCTGCAGGAGCTGCTGAGCCTGCTCGACCACACCGCGCGCTGCACCTACACGGCGCGGCAGGCGCTTGACGCGGCCGCCGCCGGAAGCTTCGATGCGGCGCTGATCGACCTCAGCCTTCCCGACCTGCCGGGAACCGAAGTCGCGCGACAACTGCGCGAGAGCACCCGCGAAGGCACGCCCAGGCTGCTGATCGCGATCTCGGGCTTCTCGGTGCAGGACTCCAACGGCCGCTCTGCCGAAGGGCTTTTCGACCACCATCTGCAGAAGCCGGTCGACTTCGCAAGGCTCGAGCAGATCCTCGCGGCCGGCGGCTAGGCGCTCAGCCCTCGCGGCTGCGCCTTTCCTTCCTGGCCTTGCGCGGGCTGCGCATCGCCTCGTAGCGATAGACGCGAAAGCCCTCGCGCTGCATGAAGCTCACCGGCTCCCAGCCGCGCGCCAGCGCGCAATCGGTGATCTGCGCCATCTGCACGCCGAGGTAGTCCTGCAGGCTGTCGGCCACGGCGAGCTCGAACTTCCTGAGCTCGCGGTCCAGCGACTCCACCGCCGCGATGGCCGCTTCCACGCTGGTGAAGGGGCGCACGTGGGTCACGCCCCTGCTGCGCTCGGGAGTGCGCGGTTCGTCGTGGGGCTCGGCGCTGAAGTTCACGCTGGCGCCGCCCTCCATGCCGTTGAGGCCGCCGATGGCGCTCATGCTGGCCATGCTGCTCATTGCTGTGTTCATGTCATGAACCCCATGTCGCGCGGGTAGCTGATGCCGCTCGGCGCTGTGATGTTGTTGAAATTCTTCAGGTTCGGCAGGATGCCGTTGAGGTCCGAATCGGGCACGCCGAACCACTTGGCCAGCGTCGCCGCGTACTGGTCGACCGAGGTGGTCGGCAGCAGCCGCCCCTGCCCGACGTGCCACTGGTCGTCGTCGGCCGAGGTGTTGCCCACGCTCACCGGCGGCGGCGTGCCGTAGAAGGCCTTGCCTTTCACCGCGCCCGGGCCCTTGCCCGAGCCCTTGTCAGGGCCGGTACCGCCAATCACGAAATGATGGCTGCCCCAGCCGTGGTCGGAACCGTTGCCGTTGCTCGACAGGGTGCGGCCGAAGTCCGAGGCGGTGAAGGCCACGACCTTGTCGGCGATCTGGAGGGCTTCCATCTGCGCCTGGAATGCGACCAGGGCGTCGGACAGGCGCTGCATCAGCGGCCCCTGCTTGGTGTCGAGGTCATCGTGCAGGTCGTAGCCGCCCATGGAAACGAAGAACACCTGGCGCTTCACGCCCAGCGAGGCGCGCCCGCGGATGAGGCGGGCGACCATCTTGAGCTGGGCGGCCAGGTTGTTGCCGTTGGTGGGAAAGGTGACGTCCATGACATCGGACTGGATGGCGGAGGTGATCCTTCCTTCCGCCTCCACCGCACGCAGCGTGACCTTGTTGTATTCGTTCTCCAGCGTGTGCCCGCGCGCCTGTTGCGCGATCTGCTGCATGGCGGCCTTGACGGCCGAGGAGCCGTACACGCTGCCGGTTGCCGGGCTCACGCTGTTGATGCGCACCGCGCCGCCCGTGCCGACCTGGTACTGCAGCGCCTCGTCGCCCGACAGGAACACCGCGTTGCCCGCCACCGAGATGCAGGTGAACAGCGACGCATTGCGCTGTCCGCCAAGCATCAAGTCGCCGAGGTTGCCGCCCCAGCCGATGGTCGAGCCCTCGGGCGACGACGACTGCCAGATCGACTGCTGGTCGTTGTGCGAGAAGAGCTTGGGCGGAATCGGGAAATCCCGGCGGTTCGTGCTGTTGAACTGCGCGCGCGTGAGCGGCTTGATGAGCGGGCCGACGTTGAGCTGCACGGCCATCTTGCCTTGGTCGAAGAGCGTGGCAAGGCCGCCCATCGTCGGGTTCAGCGCGTACTTGCGGCCGCTGCCGAGCGCCACGTCGGGTTTGAGTTCGGTGGCTGCGAGGCCCGCGTACGGCAGCGCGATGCCGCCGCGGATGGTGCTGTACTTGTTGTAGCTGTCGGTGTCGAAGTTGACGAGCGTGTTGGCGTAGTCGTTGCCGCCGAAGAGGAAGACGCAGACCAGCGCCTTGTAGTCGTCGCCCGGTGCGGCCTGGGCCGCGGCCTCGCCCATGGCGGCGAGGTTGAGCGCGAAAGGCAGCGCGGTGCCGGCCATCGCGAGTTGGCCCGAGCGGCGCAGGAACGCGCGGCGCGTGTGGCGGGCAGGATCGATCAGGTGCATGTTCGGTTCGCTCCGGCTTCTGTCTTCATTTCTGCACGAGGTATTCGGGCGAGCCCATCACCAGCAGCACGCCGGCGCAGATGAGGTCTAGCCTGCGGGCGTCGGTGGTGGGGTTCGCCAGCGGCGCCTTGCTCAGCGCGTCGGTGATCAGCGCGACCGTGGCGGCCGAGAGCTGGTTGCCGGTGAGCAGCAGGTTGAGCCGGCGCACCAGCGCGGCGGGATCGTTCACCAGCGCCTTCTCGGCCGTGTAGGTGGCGATCACGTCCTTGTTGTCGAAGCCGTTCTGCAGCTTGCCTTGCAGGAAGTTGAGATAGCCGCCCACGCTGGTCTCGTTGACCAGCTGGAACTCGGGCGCGACCATCTTGTTGCTGGCGATCGCGGTCGAGGGCGGCACGTAGCCCGGCCGGAAGAAGTTGAAGACCGAGGGCGAGCGCAGCGGGCACTGGCCCAGGCTCGAGCTCGGATCGAAGGTATTGCCGATGTTCCAGTTGTCCGATGCCGAGCCGATGCCGAAGGTGCGGCCCCATTGCACGAACCGCAGCATGGGCTCGCGCAGGTGGCCGAAGTTCGGATCGGAAAGGCCAGCGGGGCCGCGCGCCTCGTCGTCGATCAGCACGGCGGCGAACACGCTCTTCATGTCGCCGCGCACGCCCGCGCCGTTGTTCGCGAAGATGTCGGCCACGCGCTTCACATAGGCTGGACTCGGGTTGCTGGTGACCAGCCGCTGGATCAGCTGCCGGCCGATGAAGGGCCCGACGTTCGGATGGTTGAAGAGCGTGTCGAGAGCGATCTTCAGCGCCGCCGGGCCGGCCGTTCCTGCGGGCACGGTGGCGCCCAGGAAGCGTGCCTCCAGCATCGAGTGGTTGGCGGCCGTGAAGGCCATGGGACGCGTGGTCCACGCGTTGGTCTCGATGGTGTAGCTGGCCCCTGGCGGAGTGAAGCCGTTGCGCTCGGACGAGCGGATGTCGAGGTCGTAGCCGGTGAACACGCGCGCGAGGTTGGTCACGTCGTTCTGCACGTAGGTCTCGATCGGCTGGCCATCGGCGCCGGTCTTCACGGTGCCGTCTGCTTCGAGCTGGTAGAGGCCGATGGTCATGAGCTGCATGACCTCGCGCGCGTAGTTCTCGTCGGGCTGGCGGCCTGAAGCGTCTTCCTTCCTGTTGCCGCGGGTGTTGAGATAGAAGCCCATCGCGGGATTCAGCGTCACGTCTTCCAGCAGCTGGCGGAAGTTGGCCGTGACGCCGTTGGCGAGCATGTCCCAGTACTGGGCCATCATGGCCGTGGGCCAGCTCGATCCGATCTCCGTGCCCGAGACCACGAAAATCTCGCTGAGCGCCAGCGCCATGCGCTTGCGCACCGGATCCGCCGCCGTCATGAGCTGGCGCCAGATCATGGCATCGGTTTCTACCTTGCCATACGTCTTGCTGTAGACCCACTCCCAGGCCGACGGCTGGCGCGGCGCAGCAAGCTGTTCGCTGAGCCACGGCAGGTAGCCCTTGGCGCGCACGGCGGCGATCTCGTCCTCGGAAGCGGAGAACTGGGCCTGGAGCAGGAAGCGCACAGCCTCCGCGTCGGACTGGGCCTGGGTGTAGTGGTAGGGGCCGGTATCGGGCGTGGGGGTGGCCGGGTTGGAGCCAGGTGCGACGCCACCGCCGCCGATGGGAAAGCCGAAGCCGCCGGCCCCGCCGCCCCCTCCTCCACCCCCGCCGCCGCAGGCGGCCAGCGCCGACGCGATCGAGAACGCAGCCGCTGCCTTCAGCGGGCGGGAGCCGTGAGGCGCCGCTGCGTCTTCCCGGGCGTTTGCGGTCTGCGCGACGTACACCACCTCGTCGGCCGGTGTTGCGGGCCCGGCCTCCAGCTGTTCCAACATGATCCTCGCTCCTGCGGCGCATCGGCGCCTGTCGGAGCGATCAAAGGCAAGCGGCATGCCCTGCGCAAAAACGGCAGGACAGGTGTCCAGTAGCGGTCAGGTCGCCACAAAAATGTGTAGCAATGTGACTTTTTAGTCACTCCTTGAAACAAAATTGGCATGCCAGAGGGCATGCCCGCGCTTCAGAAAGGATTCAGCAGGGGGCGCTTCAGTCGCGCTCGTCGTCCCAGCCGTTCGGCGGGCGGTAGGGATAGCCGGGCCCGTAGTAGATGCGCCCCGGAGGCGGCGTGTAGACCGGTGCGGGGCGGTAGTACGCAGGAGGCGGTGGCCGGTAGTACACCGGCGGGGGCGGTTCGTAATAGATCGGCGCCGGATAGGGGTACACCGGCGGCGGAGCGTAGTACGGCGCCGGATAGCCGCCGACCACGTAGCCGGGGGTGCCGATCTGCACCGACCAGCTTCCGCGCGCATCGGCGGCTCCCGCCGCCAGCAGCGCACCGAAGGCGACGGCACCGATGGCCGCCAGCTTGAAAACAGAAGATTGCGATTTGAGGTTCACAGTGGCTCCAGGCCTGAAGGGCGGACACGCCCGAGTGGATACGCAACGCCCGATGCGTGCGCGCGGTGCACCCGGTGTCAGCCAGGCATCCTAGCCAAATGTCGGCACCGCAGGCAGTGACGCTGCAGCGCAGATCGACGCTCAGCGTGCGATTTCTCGGCGCGACAGCAGCACGTCGCCGCTGCTCGTGTTGAAGGCGATGGTCGGCGCGCTGAAATCGCTCAGTGGCGCGCCCAGGCCGATCTCGCCCCGGCCATGCAGCACGCACTCCTCGCGCCGCAGCGCTATCTCGGTGCTGGGCCCGTCGTTGCCGTGGAAGCGCACCCAGGTGCCGTAGGTGCTGACGTCGATCAGAACGCAGCTGCCGTGCCGCAACTCGATGCGGGCGTGAAGCCGCGAGACGCGCGGGTCCTTCACCACGAACTGCGCGTCGTCGACGCGGCCCAGGTGGATCGGGAGTTCCTCGGTGCGGAACATGGAGCGCACGTCGAGCCACGCGAGCTCGATCTGGCCGAAGGAGGAATCGGGCATCCGCAGCGGCGCAAGCGCGGCCGGCACGGTAAGGAAGGACGTCACGTCCTCCTGCCAGTCGATGCGGTGCACCACCGACATCTCGCTGCGCCCGCGGATGTTGATCAGGCCCAGGTCGCGATGCTGCACGGAGCCTTCGCGCAGCTGTGAAATCACGGCGGCCGTCACCCAGATCTGGCCGGGCCCCGCGAGGTCGCTCAACCGCGAGGCGAGGTTCACGGCATCGCCATAGCAGTCGCCTTCCACCTCCACCACCTCGCCGCTGGCCACCCCGATCTGCAGCGCCATGCGCAGGGGTGCCGGCCATGCGAGCAGCCGCTTCTGGTGATAGCGCTGCAGCTCGATGACGGCATGCGTGGCCGCCGCCCCGCTGGAGAAGATCGCGAAGACGCCGTCGCCGAGCGACTTCACCACGCGGCCGCCGTGCGCCTGGCACACGCCGCCGATCCACTGCGTCAGACGGGTCACGGTTTCCGTGGCGCGCGCGTTGCCCATCGCCTCGAAGACCCTCGTGCTTCCCGTCAAATCAGCGAACACGACTGTGGAATTGACACCCATACCGTTTTGATTCTCGATTTCTGTCGATCGTTGTAAATGCCCGGGCCCCTCGCACCCCGGTCCCGCCGCCTTTGCGGACATTCCATCTCCATCCGTTCCTATACGCACGAAATGGATCGATGGCTTCAGTATTCAGCAAGTGCCGGTAGCAGCGAGACGGGCATAAAAGGAGTCACGCTCAATTTGTAGTACTTTGGAAAACAAAATTCAACGGCCAGCGAAAACGATAAGTAAAGCGTGTTGTTTGCAAACAAGAAACATCGTTTCACATCTTGTGGAATGGTTAACTCAGGCTTAAGGTAGCGTCCGTTCCTGCTTTCGGCGCCACAACGCCCGTCCCATGTTCTTTCGCCGTCTTCTTCGTTTGCTGAACGTACCCGGCTCCGGATCGCACCGAGCGACGGAGAGCCAGCTGGGGCGCATCCGTACCGCGATGCTTTCGGCGCTCCAGGGCCATGGCGGTCACTCGGTCCAGCGGGTGAGCCAGCGCGTGCGGTTTGCCGCCGACGTCGAGGCGCTGTGGTACCTGCGGCAGGACGTCATGATCGCGCTGAGCGCCATCGACGGTGAAACCGCCGCGCGCCGCCAGATGAAAGCGATCAATAGCATGTTCAAGGGCGGACTGCCCGGCTCGATGGGGCCGCGAACGCATCAGCGCTTCACCAAAAACAATTGAATCTGAAACGGCCCCTCGGGGCCGTTTTTATTTTTAACGTTTTATTCCCTTTGTGTCTCAATCAGTGGGGGTGATCATGGTCATGTCCATGGTGATCGTCATGGCCATGTGCGTCCCTGTGGCCCCAAACGAGAAAAATATCACGCCCCTCTGCGGCCATCGACACCTTCGCCCCCACCGGCAATAAAACTTTTGTTTGAACGTGCCCGAATGGCAGGCCAGCCAGCACCGGCACCTTCAGCGACGCGCGCAGCCGGTCGATCACCGTGTTCAGTCCGAACCCGCGGTCGTAACCCGGCACCTTGCGGATGCCCGTGAATTGCCCGAATACGACGGCACGCTGGCGCGCGAGCACGCCGGCCATCTTCAGTTGATCGAGCATGCGTTCGATGCGGTAAGGGTGCTCGTTGACGTCCTCGATGAAGAGCACGCCCTTGTCCACCGCCGGGAAGTACGGCGTGCCGAGCAGGCTGGTGAGCACGCAAAGGTTGCCGCCCCACAGGACCGCATCCTGCACGGGCTTGAACTCGAGGTCGACGTCTCGCGCCGGCATGCGCCATCCGGTGCCTTCGCCCTGCCCCGTGATCAGGTCGTCGAAGCAGGCTTCCATGATGTCGTCGGGGCCGGCCTCGGCGCCGAAGTCTTCTCCGACCGCAGGACCCGACCAGGTCATCGCGCCGGTCTTCGTCAGCAGCGCGTTCTGCAGCGCGGTGAAGTCGCTGCAGCCGACGAACTCGGTGCCCTTCTCGATCGCCTTGGCCAGGGCCTTGTAGGGAATGGCGTCGAGGATGCGCGTGAGGCCGTAGCCGCCGCGCGCGATGAGCGCCACGTCGGCGCCGCTGGCAGCCGCGCGCGAGATCGCCGCGAGCCGCGTGGCGTCGTCGCCCGCGAAGCGCTGGTGCACCGAGAGTGCCGCATCGTCGACCTCGACTTCATGGCCCAGTGCCTTGAGCCGCTTCACGCCGCGCCGGAAAGCGGCCTTGTCGCGGACCGCGCTGGAGGGAGAGTAGATGTAGATGTGTTTGGTCACGCGTTCGAGTATCCCATTGCGTTTCTCAGCTGCAGCGCGAGCGCCGCCGCCTGTTCCGGCGTCGGCCCCGAGGCCTTGGAGACAGGGCCGAGCGCGCGCAGCGCTGCCTCGAACCCTCTGTCGGGAAAGGGTGCGCGCCATGCATCATCGGCGCGCTCATGCCCGTCGGGCGCGACGAGCACCACCGCGAACCGACCGGGCGCTGCCGCCTGCAGGAGCGCGGCGAGTCCGGAGGCAGCCCGGCTGTGGACGAGCGCCAGCGCCGACGCATCGGGCCGCACGCGGTCCAGCCATTCGAGCAGCACGTCGCGATGCCATTCCAGGCGATGCGCTGCCTCGCGCTTGGGCTTGTCGCTCTTGCCGAAGCCGACCAGGTCGGGCACCAGCGTGCGCAGGCCCGTCGCGCCCACCAGGTGCCTGAAGAGATAGCCCCATTCGCCCGGACCATGCAGGCAGAGGCAGCAAGCCGGATCGTCACCGGCGCCTTCGTCGACATAGTGCATGCGCCAGCCCTGAAGGCTCGGCAGGTCCTGCACGTAGTGCGGTGCGAAGTCGTAGCCGGCGAGCGCATCGAAGCGTGCGGGCGGCGTGCGCAGCGCGTCGTCGCGCAAGGGCTCGGCCTGTGCGCGCGCGGCGCTGCGCCGCTGCTGGAAGAAAGCCTGCAGCACCTCGGCGCACTCCTGGGCCAGCACCCCACCCTGCACCAGCGTGCGGTGGTTCAGACGAGGCTCTGCGAAGAGATCGAGCACCGAGCCGGCAGCACCGGTCTTCGGATCGGCTGCGCCGTAAACCACGCGGGCAAGCCGCGAATGCAGCATCGCTCCCGAACACATCGCGCAGGGCTCGAGCGTCACGAACAGCTCGCAGCCATCGAGCCGGTAGTTGCCCAGCGCCAGGGCTCCTGCGCGCAGCGCATTGATCTCGGCATGCGCGCTGGGGTCGTGCTGCGCGACCGGCGTGTTGCGCCCTGTCGCGATCAGCCGGCCGTCCTTCACGAGCACCGCGCCCACGGGCACTTCGCCGGCTTCGGCCGCAAGGCGCGCCTCGGCGAGCGCGAGCGCCATCCAGTGCGCGTCGTCGTGCATCTCCTGGGAGTGGATCGCCTCAGTTGTCATCCGGCATCTGGCGCGTCTTGACGGCGGCGTCCAGCGCGTCCTTGACCTGTTGCTGCACCTGCTGCGGGTTCGCAGCCGCACCGCCGACAGCGGGCGCCTCGACGCCGGGCACCGCCGGCCGCGCGGAAGAGGCTACGCCGCTCAGCTGCTTCTTCGCGACCAGCCCGACGATCGCCAGCACGAGCACGAGTCCGATCAGACCGAGTCCCCGCACCTCAGCCGCCCTCCGCGACCGGCGCCCCGGCCGTCATGCCCAGGCGCCCCATCCACGCCGCCAGCGCCTGCTCGTCGGGCGTGCCCGCGCTGTAGACGGCATGCATCGCGGCATGCGATTCACGGCGATGCTGGTTGAGCTTGATCTTGCATTGCAGCGCCGTCACCCGCAGCTCGAAGCCCACGATGCCGGCAAGCATCTTGAGCTGGAACTCCTCGCCGAGGTCGCGCCATTGCTGCGCGTAGGCGGGCTCGTGGTCATGGATGAGCTTCTTGAGCAGCACATCCTTTTCGGCGGGCTCCTCGATCAGCCGCGCCTCGACGGTGCAGTGAACCGCCAGGTAGTTCCAGGTCGGCACGCGCGCGAGATCGGGGTAGACGGAAGGAGAGAGATAGGAGTGCGGCCCGAGGAAGGTGGCCACCGCCCGAGGCCTGGCCTGCAGGTAACGCCAGTGCGGATTGGGCTTGGCGCAATGGCCCCACAGCACCAGCTCGTCGCCCGCTCGCTGCTCGGCGACCAGCGGCAGGTGCGTGACGTACGGCAGGCCGTCGTCGTCGTTCGAGATCAGGCTTGCGAAGGGATGCGAACGCATCAACTCCAGCGCGATGGCCGGGTCCTTCGCATTGAACTGCGGGGGCATGTACATGGGGCGATTTCCTCCTGGCGCCTCGTGGCGAGGCCCCATTCTCCCCGAGCCGCCTACTTTGCGCGCGGTGTCTCCAGCAGCTTGGCCATCGCGGTGTAGCCGCGCGCCTTCGCCAGCTGCAGCGGCGTGTTGCCCTGGCGGTCGGTGAGCTTGAGGTCGGCGCCTGCCTCGACCAATGCGGCCAGCGTGCGCTGGTGGCGCGGGCCGCCGTCACCGAGCACGATGGATTCGATCACCGCCGTCCAGTGCAGGTTGTTGACGTGGTCCAGCGGGGCGCCCGCGGCGATGAGCCTGCGCACCACCTCGTCGTGGCCGAGGTGCGCGGCTGCGATGAGGGCGGTGCCGTCGTAGCGGCTCGTGGTCTGCCCGGCCTTGGCGCCAAGCGAGAGCAGCACCGAGAGCGTGGCCACATCGTCGGCCACGGCGGCGATGGTGACGGCGTCGTAGCGGTCGTCCTCCAGCAGGTCGAGGTCTGCGCCGGCCTTGGCCAGCAGCCTGATCGCCTCGCGCTGCCGGGCGAAGGTGGCGACGTGCAGCGGCGTGCGCCCGCGCGAATCGCGCGCATCGAGGTTCGCACCCGAGGCGATCAGCGACTTCAGCTTCTGCAGGTCGCCGTGCCAGGCGGCCTGGTGCAGCCCCTCGAAGGCCAGCACCTCGGCAGCCAGCGGCGGCACCTGGGCAGGCGCACCGGCCGGCACGCCCAGCCCGAGCGCAACCGCCAGCAGGCCCGGCCAGATACCGCGTGCGGTCATCAGAGCTGGCCCTTGACCTTCTCGAGCGCCGCGTTGGCGCACTGCTCGTCGAGGTGGCCGCCGGGCGCGCCGCCCACGCCGACCGCGCCGATCACCTCATTGCCCGATTTGACCGGGACGCCGCCGCCCAGCAGCAGGAAGCCCGGCAGGTACACCAGGTTGGCGGCGCCAGGGTTCTTCTGCGCGCCTTCCATCATGGCCTGCGTGGGGCTCTTGGCCGAAGCCGAGGTCCACGCCTTGCGCTCGCTCGATGCCAATGTGTGCGGGCCGGCGTTGTCGGCGCGCTGCACGGCACGCACGGTGCCGGCGCGGTCGACCACGGTGGCAGCCACGTTGTAGCCGTTGGCGGCGCAGGCGGCCACGGCTTCGGCGGCGATCTGGTTGGCCAGGGCGAGCGAGATGTTCTTCTCGGTGCGCACGGCCGGCGCGGGCGCCTGGGCCTGGGCCTGCACCTGGGCGACGGAGGCTGCGAGCAGGACGGCGACGCCGCCGAGGCGGAAGATGGATTGCATTGTTCGTTATCTCCAGTGGATTCGGGTTGTTGCGCCGGCCCTTGCCGACGGCTGTGCCACTGTAGAAAACGCTGTCCGCGCGTGCCATTCGTACGGCTACGCCCGGCGCTCCGTAGTTCTACGGAGCGCCCTCCCCGTCCACCAGCACCGCATAGCGCCGGATCAGCTGCGCGAGCGAATCGCAGTCGAGCTTGGCGAACAGGTTGGCACGGTGCGTCTCGACCGTGCGCGGCGACAGCGCGAGCGTGCGCGCGATCTCCTTATTGGTGAGCCCCTGCACGATGAAGGCCAGCACCTCGCGCTCGCGCTCCGACAGCTGCGCCACACGCTCGCGCGCGGCGTTGTCGGCCTGCGAGCGCTCGCGCGAGCGCACATGCTGACGCACCGCCTGCTGCAGCGCCTCGAGCAGTTGCTCGTCGTCCACCGGCTTCTCGAGGAACTCCGCCGCGCCGGCCTTGAAGGCGCGGCGGCACATCTCGACGGTGCCGTGGCCCGTCAGCATGATCACCGGCTGGTCGACGCCTTGCGCCACCAGCCGGTCGAGCACGGTGAGCCCGCTGATGCCGGGCATGCGCACGTCCAGCACGATGGCGCCGACGCTGGCGCGGTCGAAGCCGTCGATGAAGGCCTGCGGGTCGGCCCACGCCTGCACGCGCAGGCCGACCGTGCCGATCAGCAGCGAGAGGCCGTCGCGCACCGCCTGGTCGTCGTCGATCAGGTGGATGAGCGGGGATTGCGGCGGATGGATGCTTGTAGTGTTCACGGCGAGGAAGACGACTACGGCGACGATGGCGGATCGGCCAGCGGCAGCAGCAAGCTGAAGCACGCGCCGCGCGGCGAGGCATTGGCGGCGCTCAGGCTGCCGCCCATGCCGCTGGCCAGCGTCTCGCTGAGGCTCAGGCCGAGGCCAAGCCCGCCCTCGCGCGTGCTGAAGAAGGGCTCGAAGAGACGCGGCAGCACCTCGGGGGCGATGCCGCGGCCGTTGTCGGTCACGGTCAGGACGCCTTCCTGTCCCTTGCGATCGACGGACAACACCAGCCGCCGCTCGGCCGCCGGCACCAGGTCGAGTGCCTGCAGCGCGTTCATCAGCAGGTTGTGCACGATCTGCTCGAGCGCCACGTCCTCGGCCTGCACGCGCACCGGCGCCTGTGCCGATGCATCGAACTGTGCGGCGACGCCGCGCTTCGCGAACTCGGGCGCCAGCAGGTGCATGGCGCTGCGCACCACGTCCTGCAGCACCAGCGGCTTCGTCTCGCTGCCGGCGCCCGGACGTTCGATCACTCGGCGCAGCCGGCCCACCACGCCTGCCGCGCTGCGCGCCTGCTCCGCAGCGCGGCCCATCGCGTCGCGTGCCGTGTCCAGATCGGGCGGATCGTCGTCGAGCAGCCGGCGGGCGGCCTGGGTGTTGGCCAGCACTGCCGTGAGCGGCTGGTTGAGTTCGTGCGCGAGGCCGGCGGAAAGCTCGCCAAGCGCATTGAGCCGCGCGACCTGCCCGAGCCGCAGCAGCTCCTCGGCCCGGCGGCGCGCCACGCGCTGGCGCTGGGCGGTCCACAGGCCTGCGAGCAGCAGCGCCATCGCGGCGGCCCAGCCGGCGATGCCGCGCCAGGGCAGCTCGCCCCAACCCACCTGTCTCTCGGCAACCAGATCGAAAGGCTGGCTCGGAGACGCGAGCGCCTTGGTCAGGCCGAAGCGCCATCCGTTCGTGCTCAGCGAGATCGCGCCGGGCTGCAGCACCAGTTGCTGGCCGTCGCGCTGCAGGCTCAGCCGCACGGGGCTGCGCTGCGGATTCATCGGCCAGTCGCGCCAGGGCACGGAGCCGGCCAGGTCGATGTCGAGCGCGTAGCTGAAAGGCGTGGCGCCGATGACCAGCGTGTAGCGGCCATGGGCCAGGTCGAGCGTGGCGAGCTCGGCGCGCTGGAGGCTGCGTGAGCGCGCCTCGGCAGCTTCCAGTGCGCCGGCGCGCGCGCTGTCGGGCCAGGGCTGGTCGCGGTCGCGCCGCTGCACGCGCAGGATCGAGGAGTACACGGAAGGCAGGCGCTGCTCGGGATGGTCCGCGCCCGTGCTGGGCTCCAGCAGCGCTAGCGTGGCCAGCACGGCGTCGTACTGCACCATCTGCTGGCTCATCAGGCGGTGCGCGATGCGCACGTCGGTCTCGAAGTCCTGCTGCATCTGCGCAAGTTCGGTACGCGCGATCCACACGGCGCCCACGGCGGTGAGTGCCAGCCAGGCCAGCCACCATCCGCCTTGCGTACGCAACCACTGTTTCATGGCGCGGATTGTGCCCGGCGCGGCCAGGCGGCTTTCCTCTTGGCCGAAAATGCGGCACCAGCCATGGCCGACGTACAGGACTCCCTCTTTCCCGACCTCCCTCGCCCCGAAGAAGCGCCTTCGGCCGCGCCACCGCCGCCCGCCGAAGCATCCGCTGCGAAGAAGAAGCCGCCGCGCACCGCGACGGTCGAGCCCGCGCCGGCCGATCCGGAACTGGTCGAGCTGGCCGCCGCGCTGCCTCCCAACCTGCGCCTGGGCACCTCGTCGTGGAGCTACCCCGGCTGGGCCAACCTGGTGTGGGACGGCGAATACGCCGAGACCGTGCTTTCCAAGAACGGCCTCTCCGCGCTGGCGAAGCACCCGCTGTTTCGCACCGTGAGCGTCGACCGCAACTTCTACCGCGCCCTCACCGCCAGCCAATACGCGCGCTACGCCGCCATGGTGCCGGACGACTTCCGCTTCATGGTGAAGGCGCCCAGCCTGGTCACCGATGCCACGGTGCGCGACGAAAGCGGGCGCGGCATGCAGGCCAACCCGGTGTTCCTCAGCAGCGAGATCGCACGGCAGGACTTCGTGCTGCCCGCGCTCGACGGCCTGGGCCATCGCATCGGCGTGCTGGTATTCCAGCTGAGCCCGATACCCGGGCACCTCCTGGCCGACCAGCCCGCGCTGCTGGCGCGCATCGCGGCGATGCTCGAATCGCTGCCCGACATCACATCGACCGCGCCCGACGCGGTGATCGCCGTCGAGGTGCGCGACCCTCAGCTGCTGAACCCCGCCTTCGCCGACATGCTGCGCAGCGTGCGCGCCACCTTCTGCATGGGCCTGCACGCCAAGATGCCGCCCATCGAAGACCAGCTGCCGATGCTGCGCGCCATGTGGCCCGGCCCGCTGGTGTGCCGCTGGAACCTGCACCGCCGGCACGGCCGCTTCGGGTATGAAGACGCGGAAAAGCTCTACGGCCCCTTCGACAAGATCGTCGACCCCGATCCGGAAACCCGCGCTGCGCTCGCCAAGGTGATCGCGGGCACCACCCGTGCGGGCCAGAACGCGTTCGTCACCGTGAGCAACAACGCCGAGGGCTGCGCGCCGCTGACGATCGCGCAGCTGGCGCGCGATGTCCTGGCCCTCGCATCGCGATAGCCTTCCCGCCGGCTAGCCGATGTTCTGCTTGGCGGCCACGGTCATCTCCACCTCGACCGTCGCGTTCTTCGGCAGCGCGTAGACACCGACCGCCGTGCGCACGTGCACGCCGGCCTCGCCGAACACGCGGTGCAGCAGGTCGGAGGCGGCATCGGCCACTTCGCTCTGCTGCGTGAAGTCGGCGGTGCACTGCACGAACACGCCGACGCGCAGCACCTTTTCCACCGCATCGAGCGAGCCTAGCGCGCGCCGCAGCAGCGCGAGGCTGCGCAGTGCGCAGATCTGCGCGCCCTCGCGGGCCTTGTCCAGCGACACCGCATCGCCCACGCGGCCCGTGACCACCACCGTGGTGCCCACGCGCGGCACCTGGCCGCTGAGATGGATGGTGCGGCCGTCGCGCACCAGCGGCACGTAGTGGCCGCCGGCAATGATCTCGCCGTCGAAGCTGTGGCCGATCTCGGCGGCGATCTGGTCGGCGATCTGGTCGCGGGTCATTTCTGCTGTCATGTCTGTTCCGTGAAAGGGAGTGCCATTGTCCTCAGCGCCTGCACGGCGAAACAGATACAGAAGGAGCCGATGCGAGGCAGAACAGAATGCCGGGGCCCATTTCAGGCCACCTCGGGCCATCGGCCCAACACCTCGTGCACGCCCTCGCCCACGTGGCTGTCGATCAGCACCAGCGAGCCAGCCGACCATCGCACCGGCGCTTCGATCGCATGCCTTTCGAGCTTGCGCCGCGCATAGGCCAGCGTCATGTGCGGCGTGAAGGAGCGCGCAGGCTTCAGGCCCGCGTCGGCCAGCGCCTCGCCCAGGCGCTGGCGGAAGGCCTTGAGCGAGCGGACGCCGTCTTCGTCGTCGGCGCACAGCGCGAGCGCACCCTTGGCGAAGCTCATCGCCTTCTCGAAGACGATGTCGAAGGCAGGCGGCGGCACGGATGCGGCGGCCTTCGAGGCCAGCACGACCTTGTCGGCCGGCACCTCCTCGTAGTCGCCCAGGTCGAAGAGCGTGACGTGCAGGCGGTGCGCCGCCACCAGTGTTCCCTTGAGTGCGTGCTGCGAGTTCATGCGTTCGCCGAGTTCGGCGATCGAGGCGGCCTCCTGCGGGGCCGGAAGAATTGCGAAAAAGAGAGAGTGCCCGGGTGCCGCCGCCTTGCTGCGACGCACCTTGCTGCGGGGTCGTGGCAGGGGTTTGGGCGGAGGCTCGATACCGGGAAGAAGAAGCTGATCTGACATGCCTTGATCATCGCCCATGGCACGCGCCCTTCATCAGCGCTTCAGCAAGCGCCAAGCACTCCTTCAGGTTGCGTTTCGAGAATCGTCGCGAGCCGGTGGCACCGCATCTGTCGATGCGCCGGAGCCACCTGCCGACAGATCTCGATCAACCAACCATCCGAACAGGAAACTCATCTTGAAGACCAGAACGCAAGCTTGCACCGTCCTCGCGGCAGCCCTTCTCCTCGGCACCGCGTCCATGGCCGCCAGCGCCGCGGGACCGGGCCAGGATTCCGGCATCTACGTGGGCGGCGCCGTCGGCCGCTCGAGCTACAGCCTCTCGTCTTCCAACCGTGTGCCCGTGCCGTGGGGCGGCGAAAAAAGCAGCCGGAGCGGCACGGCCTACAAGCTGTACGGCGGCTATCGCTTCACCGAGACCTTCGGCGTCGAGGCGGGCTACGCGCGGCTCGGCCGCGTGAGCCAGTGGAGCTCGAACGGCGCCTATTCGCGCCTGCAGTCGGGCACGGGCCAGGTCTTCTACGCGGCAGCCACCGCCCGGCTGCCGCTGGGCGAATCGTTCGCGCTCAACGGCCGGCTCGGCGTCGCGCGCGGCCGCATCTCCGGCGACAACAACTGGGCGCTGCCCAGCCAGCGCATCTCGGGCAGCTCGACCGGCCTGATGGCCGGCTTCGGCGCCGAATACCGCATGACGCAGAACCTGTCGATCACCGCCGACTACGACTACTTCGGCAAGCTGTCGAAGCAGGCGAAGGGCGGCATGGTGACGGTGGGCCTGAAGGCGAACTTCTGAGCATGGGCCTGCTGCATCGGCGCACCGGCTACCACTGGTAGCCGGCCTGCATCCTTGCGCCGACCTGCGCGCCGGAGCCGGTTGCAACGGAAAGCCCTCCGCCCACCTGCCAGTGGTCGTCGAGCTGGTAGGCAAAGCCCACGCCGAGCGCGCTCTGGCCCGCATAGTGGGCTGCAGCGGCGCCGACCCAGCGGCGGCCGGCCTGCAGCATCGGCACCGAAGGCATCGCCATTGCCTGGGCGACGCCGCGCGCCGCGAAGTCGCGCACCCCCTGTACCTGCGCGCCGAGCTGCGCGTTGGCACGCTCCAGCTGCGAGAGGTTGACCGCATCGGTGGGCAGGGTGCCGGGTGCCACGTTGACGATCTGGCGCGGCGCCGCCGCACTGCCCACGCTCACCGTGGAAGGACGGTCGGCCACCGAGCCCTGCCCCAGCGCCACCGATTCGGGGGCCAGGGCCCGGGCGTTCGCGCCCAATGCCACCGCATTGACACCGCTGGCCAGCGAGGCCGCACCGATGGCCGTGGTCGGATCGGCCAGCGCCCGCGCGCCATCGCCGATGGCGAGCGAGCCCGCGTGGAGCGCCTGCGCGTCGCGGCCGATGGCCTGCGCGCCGTCGCCCTGCGCCGAGGCGCCGATGCCCACTGCGACGGCACCCATGCCGCTGGCGCTGGCCGCCGCCTGCCCGGAAATCGAGCAGCGCAGTGCCCCGCCGCTCACGGTGCACACGCCGAGCTGGCCATTCACCACCGCCTGCAGTTGCACCGACTGCTCCTGGATCTGCGTCGTGTGCGTCTGCAGCTGCTGGGTCATGTCGATCACCTGCGTGCTCTGGTTCGTCGCGAGGGTCAGGGCCTGCTCGGCGGTGGTGCGCACGCCGTACAGCTGCGCCCCGTTGACGGCATCGGTCGAGGTGGCGCTGACGTCTCCGGCAACGACGCCGCTGATGCGCCCGGCATTGACGATGCCTGCCCCGCGGTTGTCGATGCCGCCCTGCGTGACAAGTTGGCCGCCCACCGCCGCGTTTCCACCGACGGACAAGGTGCCGGCACTGACCTGGCCGCTGGCTTCGATGCCCGCGACATTGGTCAGCGTGCGCTGGTTGCCCGGGGAACCGAAGGACACCACGTTGCTGCGCCCCCCGTCGTTGCTCTGGGCGCCGATGGCCACCGAGTTCTGCCCGCTGGCGGTGCTCAGCATGCCCAGAGCCAGGGAACGCACGCCACTGGCCCACGCACTGCGGCCCAGCGCAAGGGCTCCGTCGGCGCTGGCCAGGCTGGCATAGCCCAGCGCCGTCGCACCGTCGCCGGACGCGCGCGAGGCCGAACCCAGTGCCACGCTGCCGTAGCCGCCCGCGTCGCTGTCGGCCCCGACGGCGGTGCTGCGCTCGTCGCGCGCCTTGCTGTTGACGCCGAAGGCACTGGAGCGCACGCCGCTCGCCTGGCTGTCGTTGCCCACCGCGACCGCGCGCTCCTCGCTGGCGGCGCTGTCCGCACCGATCGAGACCGCCTCCACGGCCGAGGCCGCGCTGCGGTAGCCCAGCGCGACCGACGATTCCCCGCTCGCCTTGGCGACATTGCCCACGGCGAGGGCCGAGCCTGCGCTCGCTTCCGTGAATGAGCCGATCGCGGTGGCCGAATTCGCGCTCGCGTTGCTGCGCAGGCCGATCGCGGTCGCGCCATTGCCCGCGGCCTGCGCCCGGATGCCGTAGGCCGACGCATTGCTTCCGTAGGCCGTCGCCGAACGCCCGATGGCCGTATTGCCTGAAGTGAGGTCGATCCCGGCCTGCGACTCGGCACCGCCGGCGATGTTGCTCTGGCAGTCGGCCTGCACCACGTCGCGCGCCGTGCTGAAGCCGGAATACGCGCCCTCGTCGCGGCTGCTGTAGAGCGTGCCGCCCGGGCACACGTTGGGATTGAGCACCTGCGCCTGAACGGCGGGCACCGCACAGATGCCCAGGGCGCAGAGCAACCGCACTGCCGGCATCAAGCGCTGTGATGGATGGGGTTTCATGGTCTGTTCTCCTCGCTCTCGCGGCCCTGGAGGCCGCCCGGGCGATGCTGCCGGTGCAACGCGCCCGGCCCGTACCATGCTTTGTGGTAGCCTGCGGCGCCCCGGCCGACGGCCCCGCCCGGCCCGCCCTCCGATCGCGACCCGCGTGCCATGCCCTCCCGGACAACACCCTCCGATCCCGACGCCCTCCCCACCCGCTCCGCCGGCAGGACTGAGCCGCTTTCGCTGCTGCGCATGGCCCGCACCACCGGCAGCGAACGCTTCCAGCACGAGCTGCTGCGCCGCCTGCTCGACGAATTCCGCGCCGACCACGGCGCCATCAACACATGGCATCCGCGCAGCTTCGTCTCGTCGGTGGGCATCGGCTACGACCTGGCCGCGATGAGCGAGCAGTGGAACCGGATCAACGGCGCCGAGCTGGACTTCATCACCTTCGCCATGCGCGCGCAGCCCGAGCAGGCCGCGTTCGCCAATGACGACGACCCGCGCTGGAAGAAGACGCCGCCGGCCTGGCGCGAATTCCTGTCGAGCCACGGCATCGTCCACCAGATGGGCGTGGCGATTCCTTTCGAAGGCAGCGAGACCTTCGTGCACCTTTACCTCAACCGAGGCCCCGGCTCGCCGCCGCACACCGAGCGCGACGCGCGCGCGCTGACCGCCCTCACGCCGCAGATCCGCGAATCTCTGCTGGTCAACCGGCTGTATGCCCATGCGCGCCAGGGCCTGGACGAGGAGTCGCGGCCGCTCGCACTCACCGATGCACAGGGCTGGGTGCTGTTCGCCAACCGCGCCTTCTGCGCCGCGTGGCCGGCGCTCGCCACGCTTTCAGGCGCGACCTCGCCGCGCCTGCCGCAGGCGTGGCTGTCAGGCCAGCGGGCGGCATTGCGTCAGCTGGACGCCGCCGGATGGTCGATCGAGGTGGGCCCGGACGAAAACGGCCTGCGCGTCGCGCTGCAACGCCGCCCTGCACGCGACGGCATCGCCGCACTCACCGCGCGACAGGCCGAGATCGCGCGGCTGTACTGCATGGGGCACTCCAGCAAGGACGTCGGGCTGCGGCTCGGCCTTTCGCCGGCCACGGTGCGGGTGCACCTGCGCAACGCCTACACCCGCGCGGGCGTGAGCAGCCGAGCCGCGCTGCGGGCCTGGCTGGGCATCTGAGGCGGGAAGGACGCGAGAGGTCGAGATGCCCGCGGGCGAACCGGACGACAAACCGGTTCGTGCCCCGAGGTCATGGCGCAGCGGACACGGCATTGGCAGAAGGGACACGGCTCACGGCCATGCGAAGCGCAACTCGATAATGCCGGCACTACTTCCAGCGCACTCCTTCACAGCATGAATCTCTCTGTCGCAGACCTCACGGCGTTCATAGAAATCGTGCGCAGTGGGAGCATCAGCCGTGCTGCGCAGCATCTGGGCGTCACCCAGCCCTCGGTGTCCAAGGCGATACGCCGGCTCGAAGACGAGGTGGGCGTGCAGTTGCTCGAACGGGGGCTGCATGGTGCAAGGTTGACGGCCGAAGGCGAGATGTTCCTGGAAGCGGCTCGACGTTTCGAGTTGCAGCGCTTCGATCTCACGCGCGCCGCCTCCGAACTGCGCGCACGGCATGCCGGTCTGCTGCGGCTCGGTATCACCAGCCCGGCAGCCGACAGCGTCGCTGTGATGGCCGCCGCCGAGATGGTGCGCAAACGCCCCGGCATGAGGCTGCGTCTTCGCATCGGCAAGTCCGACGCGCTCGATGCGGCCGTCGAAGACGGCGAGATCGACCTGGCGGTCGTGCCCTCCTACACGGGGCAGTCGTTGCTGAGCACGCAGCTCCAGCTCGGGGAGGACCACATTCGCGTGGTGGTGCGACAGGGGCATCCGCTGACGAAGAAGCCGGTCGTCGGCCTGAACGACCTCACGCCCTATGCGTGGGTGATGGCGCCCCCGCAAAGTGCGGCGCGCAGGCACTTCTTCGCCATCTTCGAACGCAACGGCGTGCCCCTGCCGAGCGTGGCCGTCGAGACCGAATACACCTCCGAAGCAGCAATGGGGATACTCAGCTCGACCGACCTCCTGAGCATCGTGCCCGACTCGGTGCTGCGCAGCTGGCTTGGCAAGGCAGTGCCGCTGAACATTCCCGAACTGGTGGTGAACCGGACGCTGGTGCTTCTGTCGCGCCCGGGCGCAAGATGGTCGCCGCTGATGACGGACTTTCGCGAGCTGGTGTCGTCGTACCGCCCGAAGGGGCATTCCCCAGACGAATGAAACTGTGCGCCTGATGGACTGATTCTGGCGTGGATCTGGCAGTGCAATGGGAGCCTTCCAATTGCAAAGAAGCCATCCATGTCATTGCCAAACATCGTACTGATCGTCGCCGACAACCTGGGTTGGGGCGAGCTCGGCTGCTACGGCGGCGGCGCGTTGCGCGGCGCCCCCACGCCACGCATCGACCAGATGGCCCGTGAGGGCCTGCTGCTGCAGAACTTCAACGTCGAGAGCGACTGCGTGCCCACGCGGTCGGCGCTGATGACCGGGCGCCATCCGATCCGCACCGGGTGCCTGCAATCCGTGCCGCCGGGCATGCCGCAGGGGCTCACGCGGCGAGAGATCACGCTCGCGCAGCTGCTGTCGTCACGCGGCTATGCCACCGCGCACTACGGCAAATGGCATCTCGGCGACGTCGAAGGCCGCTACCCCTCGGACCGCGGCTTCGACGAGTGGTACGGCATTCCGCGCACCACGGACGAGAGCCAGTTCACGTCCACCACCGGCTTTGATCCGAGCGTGGTCGACCTGCCCTACATCATGGAAGGCCGCTGCGGCGAGCCCTCGCGCCAGGTCGAGGTCTACGACCTCGAATCGCGCCGCGCCATCGACGAAGAACTCGTCGCGCGCTCATGCGATTTCATGCGCCGGCACAGCGAGGCCGGCCGGCCGTTCTTCCTGTACCTGCCGATGGTGCACCTGCACTTCCCCACGCTGCCGCACCGCGACTTTGCCGGCCGCACGGGCAACGGGGACTTCGCCGATTCCATGGCCGAGATGGATCACCGTGTCGGCCAGGTCATCGACGAGGTCGAACGCCTGGGGCTGGCGGACGACACGCTGTTCATCTTCTGCAGCGACAACGGCCCCGAGTTCCGCGCGCCCTATCGCGGCACGGCCGGCCCGTGGCGCGGCACGTACCACACGGCCATGGAAGGCAGCCTGCGCGTGCCCTTCATTGCGCGCTGGCCGGGACGGATCGAGCCCGGTCGCGTCAGCAACGAGATCGTGCATGTGACGGATGTATTCGCGACGCTGGCAAAGGTCGCGGGCGCCGAGATTCCTGCGGATCGCCCGATCGACGGCGTGGATCAACTGCCCTTCCTGCGCGGAGAACAGACCAAATCGGCGCGCGAGGGCTTCCCCTTCTTCATCAAGAACGAGCTGCGCGCACTGAAATGGCGCGACTGGAAGCTGCATTTCTATTGGGAGCCCGAAGTCAACGAGGGCAAGGGCAAGCTCGAGTCGCCCTACCTGTTCAACATCATCCGCGACCCCAAGGAAGAAACCGATGTGCTGGTCTTCAACACCTGGGTGATGGGGCCGATGCTGCGGATGCTGAAGGCCTTCAACGACAGCTGCCTGCAGTTTCCGAACACACCGCCAGGTGCCGCCGACTGAGCGCGCCACGTCCTTCTTTTTTCACCACACCGATCCAACTGGAGAGTCGCTCATGCCCTCGCACGTTTCTCGCCGTCTTCTCGTCGTCGCTGGCCTCGCCGGCGGCCTGTTCCTGCAACCGGCCCTGGCACAGGAAAAGCCCTGGCCGACGGCGAAGCCCATCACGTGGATGGTGGGCTTCGTGCCCGGAGGCTCGGTCGACGTGATCACGCGCGTGATCGCCAAAGCCGTGTCCGAGAAGATCGGGCAGTCCATCGTCATCGAGAACCGGCCCGGTGCGTCGGGTGCGTTGGCGCTGCAGGCTGTGGCTCGTGCACCCAAGGACGGCTACATGCTCGTGACCGTTCCCGGTCCGGTGCTCTACGGCCAGCGCCAGCCGGAAATCGGCAAGGAGCTGTCGGCTGTCGCGTTGATGTCGCAGGGCCCGATCGTGCTTGTCGGCAAGAAGGAGGGAGCGCCGCGAAACCTCTCCGAACTGATCCAAGCCATGAAGAAGACGCCTGCGCAATGGAACTTCGCGAGTTCAGGGACCGGCACCGGCCAGCACCTGGCAGGCGAACTGTTCAACAGCATGGCAGGCACCGAGATGGTCCACATCCCCTACAAGGGCGGCGGCCAGGCGGTGACGGACATCATCGGCGGCCAGACCAGCCTGGGCATGCTGGGCGTGACGCCCGTGCTCGCGCACATCAAGTCGGACCAGCTCAAGGCCTATGCGGTGACGACGACCTTCCGCATCCCCAGCCTGCCCGACGTGCCAACGATGGAAGAGGCCGGCCTCAAGGGCTACGAAGCGACGCAGTACTTCGTCGCGGCAGTCCCTTCAGGTGTCGATGCGCGCATCGTCTCGCGACTCAACGCCGCCATCGAGGAGACCAGCCGCACACCCGAGGTGGTGGCTGCGCTGGCCGCAGGCGGTCAGGTGGCCGGCAAGCTTTCTCCCGCGGAGACCCAGAAATTCGTCGTGAAGAGCCTCGCGAAATTCGACGCGGTGGCGAAGAAGGCCAACATCACGCTGAACTGAGGCCTGGTCGGCGGCGTGCTCGGCGCGCGCCGGCTCCGCCTGACCCCGCGGAGCCCTTCACTCCCACTCGATCGTCGCCGGCGGCTTGCTCGACACGTCGTAGGTCACGCGGTTGATGCCGCGCACCTCGTTGATGATGCGGCCCGACACCTTCTTGAGCAGCGCGTACGGCAGCTCGGCCCAGTCGGCGGTCATGAAGTCGCTGGTCTGCACGGCGCGCAGCGCCACCACGTAGTCGTAGGTGCGGCCGTCGCCCATCACGCCCACGCTCTTGACCGGCAGGAACACGGTGAAGGCCTGGCTCGTCAGGTCGTACCAGGTCTTGCCGGTGGCTTCGTCGGTGAAGTTGCGCAGTTCCTCGATGAAGATCGCGTCGGCGCGGCGCAGCAGGTCGGCGTATTCCTTCTTCACTTCGCCAAGGATGCGCACGCCCAGGCCCGGGCCGGGGAACGGGTGGCGATAGACCATCTCCGGCGGCAGGCCCAGGGCCACGCCCAGTTCGCGCACTTCGTCCTTGAACAGGTCGCGCAGCGGCTCCAGCAGCTTGAGGCCGAGCTGCTCGGGCAGGCCGCCCACGTTGTGGTGGCTCTTGATGGTGACGGCCTTCTTGCTCTTGGCGCCGCCCGACTCGATGACGTCGGGGTAGATCGTGCCCTGCGCCAGGAAGGTCGCGCCCTTGTGACCGCCGCCGCCCGCCTTGAGCTTCGCAGCCTCCTGCTTGAACACGGTGACGAACTCGCCGCCGATGATCTTGCGCTTGGCTTCCGGGTCGCTCACGCCCGCGAGCTTGCCGAGGAACAGGTCGCTGGCGTCGACGCGGATCACCTTCGCGTGCAGCTTGCCCTCGAACATCTCCATGACCATGTCGCCCTCGTTCAGGCGCAGCAGGCCGTGGTCGACGAACACGCAGGTCAGCTGGTCGCCGATGGCGCGGTGGATCAGCGCGGCAGCCACGCTCGAATCGACACCGCCCGACAGGCCCAGGATGACTTCTTCATCGCCGACCTGCTCGCGGATCTTCTCGACGGCTTCGGCGATGTGGTCGCGCATGACCCAGTCGGGCTTGGCGCCGCAGATGCCGAGCACGAAGCGCTCGAGGATCGCCTTGCCCTGCACCGTGTGCGTGACTTCGGGGTGGAACTGCACTGCGTAGTAGCGTCGGGCCTCGTCGGCCATGCCGGCGATGGGGCAGCTCTCGGTGCTGGCCATGAGCTTGAAGCCCGGCGGCAGTTCGGTGACCTTGTCGCCGTGGCTCATCCACACGTTGAGCATGCCGTGGCCTTCGGGCGTGGTGAAGTCGGCGATGTCCTTCAGCAGTGCCGTGTGGCCATGGGCGCGCACGGCCGCGAAGCCGAACTCGCGCTTGTGGCCGCCCTCGACCTTGCCGCCGAGCTGGTGCGCCATGGTCTGCATGCCGTAGCAGATGCCAAGCACGGGCACGCCCAGGTCGAACACGGCCTGCGGGGCCTTGTCGGTGGTTTCCTCATACACGCTGGCGTGGCTGCCCGAGAGGATCACGCCCTTGAGGTGACCATCGGCCGCATATTCGCGCACCCACTCGTCGGTGACGTCGCAGGGGTGCACTTCGCTCAGCACGTGGGCTTCGCGCACGCGGCGTGCGATGAGCTGCGTGACCTGCGAGCCGAAATCGAGAATGAGGATCTTGTCGTGTTGCATGGGCGTTGGGACTCAGAGCGTTGAAATGTCGAGCAGCTTCACACCCGCGCGAGGTGCAGCCTGGATGAGTTGCTCGTCGAAGGTGGCGAGCGGGAGGTTGAGCGACTTGGCGAGCCAGAGATAGCCCGCGTCGTAGAGCGAGATGCCGGCGTCGATGGCCACCGCGAGCACGGCCTTGTGCTGGGCCGGAGCGAGTTCGTGCAGTTCGACGCGATGGCGGATCGCATCGAGCACGCTCCACAGTCCTTCGACGGCGGACGAGGGAATGCGGCCGCTGCGCACGCCGTTGGCGAGGATGTTGGCGCACTCCCATTGCCAAGAGTTGGGCGCCTGCGGCTCGACTTCGTCGCGGCGGATGGCGGCGTAGAGCCTGCGGGTGTGCTCGCTGGCCATGTCGGGCAGCAGCCAGGCCGCGGTGACCGAGGCGTCCATGACGAAGGCGGTCATTGCTGGCGCCCCTCGTCGAGCAGTGCGCGCGGTCGCGGGCCGGACTGGATGGTGGCGTGGAGCGCGTCGATCTGGCCCAGCTCACGCTCGATCTGCTCGTCGGTGATGACCGGCTTGCGGCGCACCGGCAGCATGCGCACGACTTCCTTGCCGTGGCGGGTGATGCGAACCTCCTCGCCCTTCTCGACGGAGTCGATCAGGGCGGAGAAGTTGTTCTTGGCTTCGGCGATGCCGATGGATTGCATTTGGGCCAGAAAATATAAATCTGGCCCAAATTCTAAATCCAATCTGGCCTGACTTTCAAGGTCTGGCCAGAACCCACTCAATCAGCGCGGTAGTTCGGCGCTTCCTTGGTGATCTGCACGTCGTGGACGTGGCTCTCACGGATGCCGGCCGTGGTGATCTCGACGAACTCGGCCTTGTTCTGCATGTCGGCGATGGTCGCGCAGCCGCAGTAGCCCATGCTGGCGCGCACGCCGCCGGCCATCTGGTAGACGATGGAGACGATCGAGCCCTTGTAGGGCACGCGGCCTTCGATGCCTTCGGGCACGAGCTTGTCGGTGTTGGGATTGCCGGTGGTCGACTCCTGGAAGTACCGGTCGGCACTGCCCTGCTGCATCGCACCGATCGAGCCCATGCCGCGGTAGCTCTTGTAGCTGCGGCCCTGGTACAGCACGATCTCGCCAGGCGCCTCTTCGGTGCCGGCGAACATGCTGCCCATCATGACGGTGCTCGCACCGGCCGCGATGGCCTTGGCGATGTCGCCCGAATAGCGCACGCCGCCGTCGGAGATCAGCGGAATGCCCGTGCCCTGCAGCGCTGTGGCGACACTGTCGACCGCCATGATCTGCGGCACGCCCACGCCTGCCACGATCCGGGTGGTGCAGATGGAACCGGGGCCGATGCCGACCTTGACCGCGTCGGCGCCGGCATCTGCCAGCGCGCGGGCGGCGTCGCCGGTGGCGATGTTGCCGCCGATCACGTCGACCTGCGGATAGTTCTTCTTGACCCAGCGCACGCGCTCGATCACGCCGGCGCTGTGGCCGTGGGCCGTGTCGACCACGATGGCGTCGACGCCGGCCTTCACCAGCGCCTCGACGCGCTCCTCGGTGCCGTCACCCACACCGACCGCCGCGCCCACGCGCAGGCGGCCGTTGGCGTCGCGCGCGGCGTTGGGGAAGCTGGTCTGCTTGGTGATGTCCTTGACGGTGATGAGGCCCTTGAGCTCCCAGTCGCCGTTGATGACGAGCAGGCGCTCGAGCTTGTGCTTGTTCAGCAGAGCCTTGGCTTCGGCGAGCGTGGTGCCGTCGGGCACGGTGATGAGCTTCTCGCGGCGCGTCATGATCTCACTGACGGGCACGTCGTAGCGGCTCTCGAATCGCAGGTCGCGGCCGGTGACGATGCCGACCACCTTGCCGGCGTCGACCACCGGGAAGCCCGAGATGCCGAGCTGGTCGGACAGGGCCATCACCTGGCGCACAGAGTGCGTCGGCGTGATCACGACCGGATCGCGCAGCACGCCCGACTCGTAGCGCTTCACCCGGGCCACTTCTGCGGCCTGCTGCTGCGCTGTGAGGTTCTTGTGCACGATCCCGATGCCGCCTTCCTGCGCGATGGCGATCGCGAGGCGGGCTTCGGTCACGGTGTCCATGGCCGCCGAGACGAGCGGCAGGTTCAGCGTGATGTTGCGGGAGAGCTTGGTGGCGAGGGAGGTGTCCTTGGGCAGGACCTGGGAGAAGGCTGGCACCAACAACACGTCGTCGAAGGTCAGCGCTTTGCCGAGAAGGCGCATGGGTGAGGCTCCAAAAGACGGATTGTAACGAGGCCGCCAATGGGTTTGCCGACACAGGCAATTGATGAACGTTGCAAAACCACCCGCCCCGGATGTTGCAAAAAGTAAGGCCGGGCTAAACTTCGGGGATGAAATTCGTGCACTGGCTGGTACTGGGATGTGTCGTTGCGCTGCCGCTGTCGGCGAGCGCCCAATGGCAATGGCTCGACAAGAACGGCAAGAAGGTCTACAGCGACCAGGCCCCGCCGCCCGACGTGCCCGAGAAGAACATCCTGCGCCGCGTCGGCCCGCCGCCAGCGGCGCGTTCCACCGCCAACCCGAACGTCGACGCCCCGCCTGCTGCGGAAGGCGCCGCCGACGCCCCCGCTGGCGCGCCGAAGGTAGCCGCAGCGCCGAAGCCGACCGGCGTCGACAAGGAACTCGAGGAAAAGACCAAGAAGGCCGAAGCCGAGCAGAAGAACAAGCAGGCCGAGGAGCAAGCCAAGGTCGCGAAGGCCAAGGCCGACAACTGCGCCCTCGCCCGCCAGAGCAAGGCCACGGTCGACAGCGGCATCCGCCTCGCGCGGGTCAACGCCAAGGGCGAGCGCGAGATCATGGACGACGCCGCCCGCGCTGCCGAGCAGAAGCGCATCCAGGACGTGATCAACAGCGACTGCAAGTAGCCGCAGTCACCGGCAGCCTCTCAGTAGCCGGCCTTCCCGCCCTTGCGGCGGTTCGCGAACAGTCCGGTGCCCCGCGCGCCCTGGCGCTGGAAGCGCTCCCGGCGCGCCACTTTCGGATCGACCGTGAGCGGGCGGCACAGCTCGGCACGGTCGCCGTCCTTCAGCACCTGATCCCATTCGACCGCCTTGCCCCAGATGCCGGGCGTCATCGCATGGCGCCAATCGAGGTTCGGAAAGCGGCTGGGCAGCTCGCTGGCCCGTACCGCATCGGCCAGCGTCGCTCCTTGCGGCAGGCGCAGCACCTGCTCGAACACCTCCCGCGGCGCGGGCGAGCAGCTCAGCGTGACCTCGATGCCCATCGCGGGGGGTCAGGGCGAGCCGTAGATCTGCTCGGCGCGCTTGACGAAGGCCTCGACCAGGCTCGATGCGATGGTGTCGAACACGGGGCCCACGAGCGCCTGCAGGGCGAAGTTGCTGAAGCCGTAGCTCAGGTGCAGTTCGACGCGGCAGGCGCGCTCGCCCTCTTCTCCCACAGGCGTGAATTTCCACTTGCCATCGAGGTTGGAGAACGGGCCGTCGACCAGTTTCAGCTGCACTTCGCGCCCCGGAACGTGGGTGTTGCGGGTGGTGAAGCTCTGGTGCAGCCCGGCGAACGCGAGGCCCACTTCGGCCGTCATGCCGGCCTCGTCCTCCTCGATGACGCGGGACTTGTCGCACCACGGAAGAAACTGCGGATATTTGGCGACGTCGGTGACGAGCGCATACATCTCTTCGGCGCTGTACCAGATGAGGACGGACTTGTTGACTGTTTTCATAGAATCGGCACAGCGTGCGCGACGGATTGTATTGAAGCCATGCAGCCCCCATATTCCCGAGCCATGGCCACCAAGAAACAAGATACCTCCTCCCGCATCGCCGACAACAAGAAGGCCGCGTACAACTATTTCTTCGAAGAACGCTTCGAGGCCGGCATGGTCCTCGAAGGCTGGGAAGTCAAGGCGCTGCGCGAAGGCAAGGTGCAGCTCACCGACGGCTACGTCGTGATCCGCAACGGCGAACTCTTCGTGCTGGGCTGCCAGATCAACCCGCTCAAGAGCGCCTCCACCCACGTCAACCCCGACTCGGTGCGCACCAAGAAGCTGCTGCTCAAGAAGGACGAGATCCGCCGGCTGATCGGCAAGGTCGAGCAAAAGGGTTACACGCTGGTTCCGCTCAATCTGCACTGGAAGTCCGGCAAGGTGAAGTGCGAGATCGCGCTCGCCAAGGGCAAGGCCGAGCACGACAAGCGCGACACCATCAAGGACCGCGAAGGCAAGCGCGAGGTCGAGCGCGCGATGAAGAGCCGCAACCGCTGAAGATTTTTTTGCAGGCGATGGAATAAAAGCCGCGCTGCGGGCGTTTGTGCGCTTGTCACCGGAAGCCCGGTGTCGCCACCAACAAGGAGTTCTTCCATGCTGCCTTTCCGCGCCTCTTCCGCCGTCCTGCTGAGCGTCGTTCTCGCGCTCCCCGCCTTCGCCCAGCCCAAGCCCGCCGACGGCGTGCTCGTCGGGCCGAACGGCATGACGCTCTACACCTTCGACAAGGACACGGCCGGCAGCGGCAAGTCGGTCTGCAACGGCACCTGCGCCACCAACTGGCCGCCCTTCATGGCCGCCGAGGGCGACAAGCCTGCCGGCGACTTCACCATCGTCACGCGCGACGACGGCAAGAAGCAGTGGGCCGCCAAGGGCTGGCCGCTGTACTACTGGGTGAAGGACACCAAGCCCGGCGACAAGACCGGCGACGGCGTCAACGGGGCCTGGAAGACCGCCAAGCCCTGATCGACCGGACATCCTGCCCACACCATGGACGCCCGCCTGCTCGTCGAGCACATCCCGAGCCTGCGCCGCTACGCGCGGGCCCTCACGGGCAATGCCTGGGCGGCCGACGACCTGGTGCAGGACACGCTGGAGCGCGCCTGCGGCAAGTGGCGACTGTGGGTCGTGGGCAGCGACCTGCGCGCCTGGCTCTTCACCGTGATGCACAACATCTTCGCGAGCCAGGTGCGGCGCACGCCGCCGCCCCATGCGGTGGTGCCGCTGGAAGACGCGGCCCAGGAGATCCAGGGCCTTGCAGACACCGGCCGCGACCACGGCACGGGCCTGGATCTGCAGCGCTGCCTGATGCAGCTGCCCGAGGAGCAGCGCGCCGTTCTGCTGCTGGTGACGCTCGAGGACCTGTCCTACGCCGAAGTCGCCAAGGTGCTCGGCGTGCCGGTCGGCACGGTGATGTCGCGCCTGTCTCGCGCCCGCGTCCGGCTGCAGGAGCTGATGGACGGCGCCGCGGCGCCGGCGCGCCCCGGACTGCGCCGCCTCAAGTGAACGAACCCGTCGACGCAAGACCATGAACCGCCCCGCCCCGCCCACCACCGAAGAAGAGCTGCACGCCTGGGTCGATGGCCAGCTGGCCGCCGACCGCCATGACGCGGTCGAAGCGGCGATCGCGCGCGATCCGGCCCTGGCCGCCAAGGTCGCGGCATGGCACTCGCAGCGCGATGCCCTCCGCAGGCTGCACGGCGAGCTGCTGGACGCGCCTGTTCCCGCGCCGCTGATGGGCGCGTTCGGGCGGACGCGGCAAGGCAGTTCCTGGACGCGCTGGGGCGGCCTGGCAGCGGGGCTGCTGGTGGCTTTCGCCGCGGGCTGGATCGGCAATGCCCAGTGGGCCCAGTGGCATGCCCCGCGTGCGGGCTCGCAACTGGCCCGCGCCCCTGCCCTGCGCGAATTCGTGCACGACGCCTCGGTGGCACATGCGGTCTACGCGCCCGAGAAGCGCCACCCGGTCGAAGTGGCTGCCTCCGAGCAGCAGCACCTGGTGCAGTGGCTTTCCAGGCGCCTCGACAGGCCGCTGAAGGTGCCCGACCTCTCCAGCCAGGGCTACACGCTGGTCGGCGGCCGCCTGCTGCCCGGCGAGACCGGCGCACGCGCCCAGTTCATGTTCGAGGACGCCGCCGGCGAGCGCGTAACGCTCTACGTCGGCACCCTCGACGCGCGTGTAGCCGGCAGCCCCGCAGCCGCCGAGACCGCCTTCCGCTTCGCCTCAGAAGGCCCCGTGCCGAGCTTCTACTGGGTGGACCAGGGCTTCGGCTACGCCATCGCCGGCAAGCTGCCGCGCGACCTTTTGCTCAAACTCGCGACGCTGGCCTACCGCGATCTGTCTTGATGACCGCATAAACTGCCGGCTCGCGCATCCACCTCGTCCGGTGCTTAGTCACCGGCCCGGTTTTCGCGATTTTTCAACCGAAGGAGAAACTGCATGAAATTGCTCAGCGCCTCGATCCTCGCGGCGGCCCTGCTTGCCGGCTGCGGCAGCATGTCCAACAAGACCGCAAGCGCACCCGACACGCCCACCCGCACCGCCGACGGCGTGCTGGTCGGACCGAACGGAATGACGCTGTACACCTTCACCAAGGACACCGCGGGCGCCGGCACCTCCGCCTGCAACGGCCAATGCGCCGCCAACTGGCCCCCCCTGGCCGTGGCCGACACCGCAAAGCCTCTCGGCGGCTACACCATCATCATTCGCGAGGACGGCAAGCGCCAATGGGCCTACAAGGGCTGGCCGCTGTACTACTGGGCCAAGGACGCCAAGCCCGGCGACAAGACCGGCGACGGCTTCGCCAACGGCGCCTGGAAGGTCGCACGTCCCTGATCGCCTTCGGGCCTGAGACGAAAACGCCGGCTCCTGCCGGCGTTTTTTCTTGTCGATCTCTTGTCGTCTTCTTGTCGCCTTTTTGTCGGTTTGCTGCCGGTTCCCCCCCCCTCCCGGGGCCGGCGCTGCCACGGCAGAATCCTCCCATGACGCCAGACGCCAATCCGGACGCATTCCGGGCCCTGCTGAACATGGGCCTGATCGACGATGCGCAGCATGACGCCGCGCTCGCCCACCCCGAGACTGCCACCCTCCCGCCCCTGCCAAGCACGGCCCATGCGCTGGCCTGGATGCGCGTGCGGGGCCTCGTCACCGAGGAGGAGCAGATCGCCGCGATCGAGCGAATCGACGAGAACGCCCCTCACTGGGACGACGCCGCGGACGCCGACATCGAGACCGACGACCTCGTCGAACTCGCGGAACAGGGCATCACGCACGAAGCCATCGAATCGCTCCACAAGGACGCGCTGATCGACAGCGAGACGCGCGACATGGCACTCGCGGAGACGCCCATCGTCGGCACCGTGCCCGCCTCTCCCATCGCCACGCTCGCATGGCTGGCCACGGAGGGACCGCTCGAACGGGAACGCTTCGATGCCCTGCGCGCCCAGGTCGCGGCAGAACCGCCCTTTGCCACCGCCGTCGAGCGCGCGCGCATCGTGGACGGGGCGCAGGCCCTCATCGAAGCCGACGAGCGGGCCGTCAAGGCCTGGCAGGCGCGTGCGAAGCGCAGCAGCCGCATCGGCGCGCTGAAGTTCGCCGTCGCGGTGGCCGTGATCGGCGGTGGAATCGGCTGGTATGCCTTCGCGCCGGCCAGCGTGCCCGCCTGCGACGCCGCCTCCACCCGCACGACGCTCGACAGCCTCATGCGCCGCGTGAGCATGGACATGCGCATGCGCCAACTCGATCCCAACGGCAGCCGCGTGATCGAGACGCCCACCGTCGGCAGCATGCGCGAGATCGGCTACCTCAGGCCGGAACGCATCCGCGGCTGCATGGCCGTCATGACGCAGGGCGACAGCAAGGAACAGATGGCCTACACCATCGGCCCTGCCGAGCCCAAGGGCGACGACATGGTCGTGCGCGGCGCCGACGTCGCCATCGTCGAGGCCCACTTCGGCAATCTCGATGCCGACGGCAGGCCGCTCTACAACGCCGAGCCCATCGGCCGCGAGGCGATGGAGAAGGCCTTTCGCGAAGGCGCCGCGCCGCTGGGCGCCGCCCGCAGCGCCTCGGCTGCGCGCATGCGCCCGCGCACCGACCCGGGCCTGGTGCGCAAAGACCCGAACCGCGCGCGCGCGATCGCCGAGATCGAGCCCACCGGTCCCTGCCGCAAGCTCGAGGACGGCTCCGGCCACGCCTGCCCGCTGGTCGTCGAATACAACGACAGCCTGATGGGCGCTCTGTCGGGCAGCGACAGCTCGCTGCCGGTGAGGGGGGAGTTCACTTTCGTCGAAGGCGACGACGGCGAATGGCGCGTGGGCGACGACTTCGCCCAGACCTTCATGCGCAAGGTGCTCGAAGCACGCATGAGCAGCATCGGCGTGCCGGCCGTCAGCGTGGAGCAATAGCCGGCGCAGGGATCAGTGCGCGCCCGGCACCGCGGTGTCGGCGACCGTGGTGCGCCGTCCGCGCAGCGCAAGCAGCTCGTTGAAGACGAGCGCTCCGATGACCAGCATCCCGCCGGCCAGCACGCTCGGCGCGGGCTGTTCGCCAGCGCCGATCCACGCCAGCGCGATGCCGAAGATCACCTCCAGCAGGGCCAGCAGCGCCACTTCGGGCGCCTTCAGCACCTGGGCGCACAGCACCGAAAGAACGCAGGGAATCGCAAGCTGGAACACGCCCAGGAATGCCAGCAACCCCAGGTCGTGCGCGCCGGCCTGGAACGGCCATGCCAAAGGCAGCGTGAAGAGCACGGTGAGCACCGCGCCGATGAGCACCGCGGGCACCAGGTCGATCCGGTGGCCCTTCGCCTGCGCGTGCTGCACGACGGTCCAGTTCGCCGCACCGGCCAGCGGCACGCACAGCGCGAGCAAGGTGCCGGCCAGCGATCCGCCGCCGCCTTCCATCAATTGCGTGCCATACATCCAGCCGATGCCCGCCCCCGCGACCACGATGGCCAGCCAGGTGCGCGCCGGCAGCCGGTGTCCGATGAAGAAGCGCGCCGCCAGCGCGGTGAACAGCGGCCCGAGCGACATGGTGACCAGCACGCTGGCCGTCGAAGCCAGCGTGAGCGCGACCATGAAGGCCGTGAACATCACGGCCCAGCACACGCCGGAAATCCAGATCTCACGCCCGCCGCGGCGCAACTGGGAGAACACGGCGCGTCCGCGCCAAAGCGGCAGGATCACCAGCAGCGCCAGCGTCGTGAAGAGACTGCGCCAGAAGGTGATCTCGAAGCTGTGCGCCTGCGCCAGATGCCGCGTGACGACGCCCGCCGTGCCCCACATCAGGGTCACGACGACCATCAGCCAGACGGCGCCGCCGTGCGTCAGGCGCATGGAGGGAGCAGGAAAGAACGGTGCCCGGAAGGCGGTCGCTCGATCAGCCCTGCATCAGGTCGCGGCTCGCGCGCTTGCGCTCGTGCTCCTTCAGGAAGCGCTTGCGCAGGCGCACGCTCTTGGGCGTGATCTCGACCAGCTCGTCGTCCTCGATGAATTCCACGCCGTATTCGAGCGTGAGTTCGATCGGGGGCGTGATCTTGATCGCGTCTTCCTTGCCCGAGACGCGGAAGTTCGTCAGCTGCTTGGTGCGCGTGGCGTTCACCACCAGGTCGTTGTCGCGGCTGTGGATGCCGACGATCATGCCTTCGTACACCGGGTCGTTCGCCTTCACGAACATGCGGCCGCGATCGTCGAGCTTGCCCAGCGCGTAGGTGAAGATTTCACCGTCGTCCATCGAGATCAGCACGCCGTTCTTGCGGCCGCCGATGTCGCCCTTGTGCGGCTCGTAGCTGTCGAAGATGTTGCTGATGAGGCCGGAGCCGCGCGTCAGGTTCAGGAATTCGTTCGTGAAGCCGATCAGGCCGCGCGCCGGAATGCGGTATTCGAGGCGCACGCGGCCGCGGCCGTCCGGTTCCATGTTGACCAGTTCGCCCTTGCGCTCGCCCAGTGCCTGCATCACGCCGCCCTGATGGCCTTCCTCGATGTCGGCCGTCACCAGCTCGATCGGCTCGTGGCGTTCGCCGTCGATTTCGCGGAACACCACGCGCGGCTTCGACACGGCCATTTCGTAGCCTTCGCGGCGCATGTTCTCCAGCAGGATGGTCAGGTGCAGTTCACCGCGGCCCATCACTTCGAACACGCCCTCCTCGCTGGTCTCGTTCACGCGCAGCGCGACGTTGTGCTGCAGTTCCTTCTGCAGGCGGTCCCAGATCTGGCGGCTGGTGACGTACTTGCCTTCGCGGCCGGCCAGCGGGCTGGTGTTGACGCAGAAGTTCATCGTCAGCGTGGGCTCGTCGACCTTGAGCATCGGCAGCGGTGCGGGGTTGGCCGGGTCGGTGACGGTCACGCCGATGCCGATGTCGGCAATGCCGTTGATCAGCACGATCTCGCCCGGGCCGGCTTCGGTGGCCTGCACGCGGTCCAGGCCCTGGAAGGTCAGCACCTGGTTCACGCGGCCCTTGATGGTCTTGCCGTCGGGGCCTTCCATGACCAGCACGTCCATCATGGGCTTGAGCGTGCCCTGGCTGATGCGGCCCACGCCGATGCGGCCGACGAAGGTCGAGAAGTCGAGCGCCGAGATCTGCAGCTGCAGCGGTGCGGTGGGGTCGCCCTTCTGCGAGGGCACGTGCTTCAGGATGGTGTCGAACAGGGCCGACATGTCGGGGCCCCACTGCTCGCCCTGCGGGCCCTCTTCGAGCGAGGACCAGCCGTTGATGCCCGAGGCGTACACCACCGGGAAGTCGAGCTGCTCGTCGGTCGCGCCGAGCTTGTCGAACAGGTCGAAGGCGGCGTTGACCACCTTGTCGGGGTTCGCGCCCGGCTTGTCGACCTTGTTCACAACCACGATGGGCTTCAGGCCGAGCGCCAGCGCCTTCTTGGTCACGAAGCGGGTCTGCGGCATCGGGCCTTCCTGGGCGTCGATGAGCAGCAGCACGCCATCGACCATCGAGAGAGCGCGCTCCACCTCGCCGCCGAAGTCCGCGTGGCCGGGGGTGTCGACGATGTTGATGTGCGTGCCCTTCCAGCTCACGGCGCAGTTCTTGGCCAGGATGGTGATGCCGCGTTCCTTTTCGATCGCGTTGTTGTCCATCACGGTGTCGACCACCTTCTCGTGCTCGGCGAAGGTGCCCGACTGGCGCAGCAACTGGTCGACCATCGTGGTCTTGCCATGGTCAACGTGGGCAATGATGGCGATATTGCGGATTTGCTTGGTACTCATGGTGTCGCTTCGGTCTGTTGTGCGTTCAAAAGAATTTGCTGGATTTCGATGGGGTTCAGCAAGCGCCCCGGAATCAGTTCGCCGGCCTTGACGTGGGCCGTGCCAAGGAAGGCAGGCGGCTGGGTGCCGAAGACGGCAACCTCGTCCGCATCGGCCCAGCCCCCGCGGCGGCGAAGGCCCGACAGAAAACGTGCCGCATCTTCCGTGCCCAGCGTGACGCGGCTGTGGCCGCCCACGAGCGATTCGGCCGGCAGCAGCTGCGCCAGGCGCTCCTCTTCGTCCATGGCCTCCAGCGCCTCGATGGTGACGCACTGGGCCTCGGTGAAGCCGCCGGTGGCGACCCGCCGCAGCGAGGTCAGGTGCGCGCCGCAGCCGAGCGCCTCGCCGATGTCCTCGCCGAGGGTGCGGATGTAGGTGCCCTTGCTGACGGAGGCGAGGATGCGGATGGTGTCACTGTCGACCGCCCGGATCTCGAGCTTGTGGATCACCACGTCGCGCGGTGCCCGCTCTACCTCCACGCCCTCGCGGGCATACTCGTAGAGCGCCTTGCCGTCCTTCTTGAGCGCGCTGTGCATCGGCGGCACCTGCCGGATCGGGCCGGTGAACTGCGCCTCGACGCGCGCCAGGTCTTCGGGCATGACCTCGACCGGGCGCTCGGAAATCACTTCACCCTCGGCATCGCCGGTGGAGGTCTTCACGCCAAGGCGGGCGGTGGCCACGTAGGTCTTGTCGGCATCCAGGTGAAGCTGGCTGAACTTGGTGGCGGCGCCAAAGCACAGCGGCAGTACGCCGGTGGCCAGCGGGTCGAGCGTGCCGGTGTGGCCCGCCTTTTCGGCGCGCAGCAGCCACTTGGCCTTCTGCAAGGCCTGGTTGCTGGAGAAACCCAGCGGCTTGTCGAGCAGCAACACCCCATGCACAGGGCGCCGCTGCACCCTTGTGCGTGGCGCGTTCATGGCTAGTCGTCTTTCGAGCGCGAAGCGACGGCTTGTGCGATGAGCGCGTTCATGTCGGCTGCACGCTCGGTGGTGCGGTCGAACACGAAATGCAGCGTCGGCACGGTGTGGATGTGAAGGCGCTTGAACAGGCCGTTGCGCAGGAAGCCCGCGGCCTGGTTCAGTGCTTCGGTCGTCTCGGCCACGTCGCCCGTGAGCAGGCTGAAGAACACCTTCGCATGCGCGTAGTCGGGCGTGACTTCGACGGCCTGGAGCGTGACCATGCCCACGCGCGGGTCCTTCAACTCGCGCGCGATCAGCTCCGTCAGATCGCGCTGGATCTGATCGGCGACCTTGAAGGCGCGGTTGGGAGCGGCTGCTTTTTTCTTAGGCATGTAGGGAACTGGAACTCGTCATGGTCTCAGGCTTCATCAACGGGACCCCTTCGCAAAACACCGCGGAACCGGCTTTGCCGGGCCGCCGGTGTTGCCCCCGGAAGGGGGTTGGCGAAGCGACACGAAGTGCGCGAAGCCTGGGGGTGATCAAAGTGTCCGCGCGATCTCCTTGATCTCGAAGAATTCGAGCTGATCGCCCTCTTTGATGTCGTTGAAGTTCTTGAGCTTGATACCGCACTCGAAGCCTTCGCGGACTTCGCGCACGTCGTCCTTCATGCGCTTGAGCGAGTCGATCTCGCCGGTGTAGATCACCACGTTGTCGCGCAGCAGGCGGAAATGCGCGCTGCGGTTGACGGAACCAGAGGTGATGTAGGAACCAGCGACCGTACCGATCTTCGATGCGACGAACACCGTGCGGATCTCGGCCGAGCCGATGACTTCCTCGCGGCGCTCCGGCGCCAGCATGCCCGACATCGCGACCTTGATCTCGTCGACGGCGTCGTAAATGATGCTGTAGTAGTTCAGCTGCACGCCGTTGCTCTCGGCCAGCTTGCGCGCACCGGCGTCGGCGCGCACGTTGAAGCCGATGACGACCGCCTTCGAGGCGATGGCGAGGTTGATGTCGCTTTCGCTGATGCCACCCACGCCGGCGTAGACAATCTGCACCTTGACCTCGTCCGTCGCCAGCTTGAGCAGCGACTGCGACAGCGCTTCCTGCGAACCCTGCACGTCGGCCTTGATGATGATGCGCAGCGTCTGCACTTCGCCCGCCGACAGGTCGGTGAACATGTTCTGCAGGTTCGCGGCCTGGGCCTTCGCCAGCTTCGTGTTGCGGAACTTGCCGGCACGGTAGGTGGCGATTTCGCGCGCACGGCGCTCGTCGCCCATCACCATGAACTCGTCGCCGGCCTGCGGCACTTCGGTCAGGCCCTGGATCTCGACCGGGATCGACGGACCCGCGGACTTGGTCGGCTTGCCGTCCTCGTCCAGCATGGCGCGCACGCGGCCGTAGGTCGAGCCTGCCAGCACCACGTCGCCGGTCTTGAGCGTGCCGGACTGCACCAGCACGGTGGCGACCGGACCGCGGCCCTTATCGAGCTGCGCTTCGATGACCAGGCCCTTGGCGGCGGCATCCACCGGCGCCTTGAGTTCCAGCACTTCGGCCTGCAGCAGCACCTGCTCGAGCAGCTCGTCGATGCCCTGGCCCGTCTTGGCCGACACGCCGACGAAGGGGACGTCGCCGCCGTACTCTTCGGGCACGACTTCCTCGGCCACCAGTTCCTGCTTCACGCGGTCCAGGTTGGCATCGGGCTTGTCGATCTTGTTGATCGCGACCACGATCGGCACACCAGCCGCCTTCGCGTGCTTGATGGCTTCCTTGGTCTGGGGCATGACGCCGTCGTCGGCCGCCACCACCAGGATCACGATGTCGGTGGCCTGCGCACCGCGGGCACGCATGGCCGTGAAGGCCTCGTGACCCGGGGTGTCGAGGAAAGACACCATGCCGCGTTCGGTTTCCACGTGGTAGGCGCCGATGTGCTGCGTGATGCCGCCGGCTTCGCCCGCGGCGACCTTGGCGCGGCGGATGTAGTCCAGCAGCGAGGTCTTGCCGTGGTCGACGTGACCCATGACGGTCACGACCGGAGCACGCGGCAGCGCCTCGGCGATCTGCGCCGACACGTCCTCGTCGGTGAAGGCTTCGGGGTCGTCCAGCGCGGCAACCACCGCGTTGTGGCCCATTTCCTCCACCAGGATCATCGCGGTGTCCTGGTCGAGCGACTGGTTGATGGTCGCCATCTGGCCCAGCTTCATCAGCTGCTTGATGACTTCCTGCGCCTTCACGGACATCTTGTGCGCCAGTTCGGCCACGGTGATGGTCTCAGGCACATGGACTTCGAGCACGCGTGCCTCGACCGGTGCGGCCGGCACGTGCTGCTCTTCATGGCCGCGGTCGTTGCCGCGGCGGCCGCGCGGGCCTCCACGCCAGTTGCTGCGTCCGACGCCGCCGCTGGCATCGCCGCGGGTCTTGATTTCCTTCTTCTTGGCAGGATCGCCAGCCCAGCTCGAAGAGAGCTTCGCGGACTTGACTTCCTTGCCCGCACCGCCGCCAGCGCCGCTCGGCGCAGCAGCCGCACCGGGCGCGGCAGGCGCACCTGCTCGCGCTGCGGGCGCGGTCGGCTTGTGAAGCGTTCCCTTGACGCCGGCCTTCTCGGCCTGCGGCTTCTCGGGCGCCTTGTGCGGAACCAGTACGCGGGCCGGTGCGTTCATCATGGCGCGGATGGCCTCGGCCTCGGCCAAAGCCTTGCGGCGGCGCTCGTCCAGATCGCGGGCACGCGCAGCTTCCTCTTCGGCACGGGCCTTCGATTCGGCAGCGGCCTTGGCCTTCGCGTCTTCCTTGGCCTGGGCAGCCTTCTGCTCGGCGGCAGCCTTCTCTTCGGCAGCAGCAGTGGCTGCTGCAGTGACCGCAGCGGGCGCGGGCGCAGGAGCAGCAGCCGGCTTGGCGGCGGCGGCAGCAGCCGCGGCCGCAGCGGCAGCCTTCTTCTCGGCTGCTTCGGCGGCGGCGCGCGCAGCTTCCTGCTCGGCCTTTTCAGCCTTCTCGGCCTGTTCGCGTTCGCGTGCCTCGGCCTCTTCGCGCTGGCGGCGCTTCTCGGCCAGTTCTTCTTCCTGGCGACGGATCAGCTCGGCCTGACGGCGTGCCTCTTCCTCGCGACGGGCCAGTTCGGCCTCATCGACGCGAGGTGCGGCAGGCGCAGCGGCGGGCGCCTCCGCGGCGGCCGGCGCGGCCTCCGGGGCTGCGGCCAGATGGCCGTCGTCGCGCTGGATGAAGGTGCGCTTCTTGCGCACCTCGACCTGGATGGTGCGGGCGCGGCCGGTGGAGTCGGCCTGCTTGATCTCGCTGGTCGACTTCTTGGTCAGCGTGATCTTCTTGCGCTCGGGCTCGACAGTGCCGTGGCTGGCCTTCAGGTGGCCGAGCAGGCGCTGCTTGTCCGCCTCGGTGAGGGCGTCGGCGGCGGACGCCTTGGGTACACCCGCGCTCTTGAGCTGGTCAAGCAAGGTTTCGGGAGTCTTCTTGAGCTCGTTCGCGAACTCGGCGACAGTGGTACTGGACATATTGGTTTCGTGCCTCCATGACCGTCACTCTTGGCCGGCGAACCAATGTTCGCGGGCCTTCAAGATGAGGGCTTTGGCGTCATCGGCGCTCTGGCCGGTGATCTCGGTGAGTTCATCGACCGCGAGGTCGGCAAGGTCGTCGCGGGTATTCACGCCCGCTTCGTGCAGCTTCGGAATCAGCTCAGGGTCGAGGCCCTCGAGGTCGCGCAGGTCCTGCGACACCGCGGACTGCGTCTCGACGCCCTCTTCCTTGGCGATCTCCATGGTCAGCAGCGCATCCTTGGCGCGCGCACGCAGCTCGTTGATGGTGTCTTCGTCGAAGGCCTCGATCTCCAGCATTTCGGAGATGGGCACGTAGGCCACTTCCTCGAGGCTGTTGAAGCCTTCCGAAATGAGGATGTCGGCGATTTCCTCGTCGACGTCGAGCTTCTCCATGAACAGCTTGCGGCTGGCGTCCGTCTCGCTCGCCTGCTTCTGGGCCGACTCGTTGGCGTCCATGATGTTGATCTTCCAGCCGGTCAGGTCGGAAGCCAGGCGCACGTTCTGGCCGCCGCGGCCGATGGCGATGGCGAGGTTCTCCTCGTCCACCACCACGTCCATGGCGTGCTTCTCTTCGTCGACCACGATCGACGACACGTTGGCCGGAGCCAGCGCACCGATCACGAACTGGGCGGGGTCTTCGCTCCATAGGACGATGTCCACGCGCTCGCCGGCCAGCTCGTTGGTCACGGCGTTGACGCGCGTGCCGCGCACGCCGACGCAGGTGCCGATCGGGTCGACACGCTTGTCGTGCGAGAGCACGGCGATCTTGGCGCGCGAGCCGGGGTCGCGGGCGCAGCTCTTGATCTCGAGCAGGCCCTGCTCGATCTCGGGCACTTCCTGGCGGAACAGCTCGATCATGAATTCCGGGGCCGAGCGCGACAGGATGATCGGCGCGCCGCGCAGCGTCAGGTCGACCTCCATGATCATGGCGCGCACGCGGTCGCCATTGCGCAGGTTCTCCTTGGCGATCATCTCGCTGCGGCGCAGGCGGCCTTCGACGCGGCCGGCCTCGACGATGATGTCGCCCTTGTCCAGGCGCTTGACGGTGCCGACGAAGATCTTGTCGCCGCGCGACATGAAGTCGTTCAGCAGCATCTCGCGCTCAGCGTCGCGGATCTTCTGCAGGATCACCTGCTTGGCGGCCATGGCGCCGATCCGGCCGATGGGCACCGAGTCGACGGCCTCTTCGATGTACTCGCCGACCTCGATGTCGGGCATCTCTTCCTTGGCTTCGAACAGCAGGATTTCCTGATCCGGCAGCTGCAGGCCGGCCTCGTCGGGCACGACATGCCAGCGGCGGAAGGTTTCGTAGTCGCCGCTGTCGCGATCGACCGAGACGCGGATGTCCACATCGCCCTGATGGAGCTTCTTGGTGGCTTGCGCCAGCGCGGACTCGACCGCGCCGAAGACGACGTCACGCTCGACGTTCTTCTCGCGCGAGATCGCATCCACCAACATCAACATTTCGCGATTCATGCCACCACTCCTCTGTTCAGTCCGGAACCTGCGTTCCGTCGTCAATATCCGAAAAACCCGGTTGGGTTTTGGCCTTGCGGCCCTTGAAATCCACAATCGGAGCGAGCCGCGCCTCGCGCAGCTCGTCCAGCGCAAAGCCGAGCGCCTGCAACGTTGCGGGCGCGCGCTTCTTGCTCACCTTTTGACCCGGCTTGGGCTCGGGCGCATCGCTCCAGACGATCTGCCAGCCCGGGGCGCCGGCGCCCTCTACCTGTGCGGCCCGCTCCAGCGTGCCGCGAAATTTCTTGCGATTGGCCGCCACCTGGCCAGCCGCTGCAGCGCCCATCGGCGCCTTGAGCGTGATGTCGATCACCTCGCCCACGAAACGCTCGAAATCCTGCTCATTGCGCAGCGGGCGGTCAATACCCGGCGAGGAAACCTCGAGCCGCTTGTAATCGACCCCGTCGACCTCGAGCGCGAACTGCAGCTGGCGGGTCACCTTCTCGCAATCCTCGACGGTGACGAAAGGCTCCGGCAGGCCAGCGGCAGCAGCTTCGGAGTTGGGGCCTTTCCAGGGCAAATCAATCGTTACGCGCAGCAGTCCCCCGGCCGAACGCTCGACCTCGACCAGGTCGTAGCCGAGGCCGGCTACGGTTTGTTCCACTATTTGCTGCAATGCCACGTGTTCGAAAGCGCCTTTAAATGCCCGGCCCTGCCATCCGCCCGCCACGGATGCCAGAAAGCCATGAAATGAATGCCTGGAATGGATGGACCAAAAAAAACGGGCGGTTGGTACCCGCCCGTTTGGTCGTGAGCCTCGAATTATATGCTATTTGCGCAATTAATGAAGGGGCTGCGGGGCCGAACGTGCTATTGCGGCGCCGTTTCGGGCGCGCCGCGCGATTTCAGCCAGACATATGCGAAGAGCACTGCCCCGAACGCCAGTGCCGCTGCAGCGACCAGCAAGGGCAGCTGGAACGAGCCGGTGCGCTGCGCCAGCGGCGCGGCAAAGAGTGGCCCGACGATCTGCCCCACGCCGTACGAAGCCGTCGCATAGCCGATCAGCCCCGCCGCCGCGTTGCCACGCAGCCGGCGCGCATCCCGCATCGCAAAAAGAGTGATTGCGGTGAACGGCATGCCCAGCAGCAGGCTGCCGAGTGCGAAACCGGGAATGCTGGGCCAGGCGACCGACAGCACCACCCCCAGCGCCTGCAGCGCATAGGCGACGGCCAGAAGCAGGCGATTGTCCCAATGCGTCGGGGCGCGGGCCCCGATCAGCGCGCCCGGGATGATCGCCACCCCGAACAGCGGCCAGAAGAAGTCCGGCCACGACGACCCCGGCAGCGCCTGACGGGCGATCACCGGCAGGAAGGTGGCGGTGATGATGTAGCCGAAGCCCGCCAGCCCGTACAGCGCGACGAGCCAGATCGCGTCGCTGCGATCGTCGGGCCCGGCCACACGGGCCGAGGCGGCCGGCGCCGCAGCCGCCGAACCGCCGGCCGGAGCCTTTTCGCCGTCGTCGAACACCCGCCAGATCAGCGCAATCAGTACCAGCGCAAGAATGCCGAGTCCGATCCAGCCCGCATCGGAACCCCACTGCCCCAGCGCGCCGCCGAGCAGGCCCGTCATGGCGATCCCGATCCCCGGGCCGGTGTAGATCACCCCGGCCAGCGTCGGCGCGTTCGTCTCGGCAAGCCTGCGCAGGCCCCAGCCCGAAGCGAAGACGAAGACCCACGCACTCATCACGCCAGCCGCGGTGCGCAGCACGCCCCAGCTCGTGAAGCTGTGCAGCAGCCCCATGCCCACCAGCAGAGCGGCCGTGGCCAGCAGGCCGCCCCGCACCATGCTCGATGCCTTGATGCCGATCGCCGCGCAGCTCACGGCGCCGAGGAAGTAGCCCAGGTAGTTGAGCGACGCCAGCACACCGCCTGCGGCCAGCTCCAGCTTTCCCTCGTGCAGCATGATGGGCAGCATGGGCGTGAAGGCGAAGCGCCCCAGGCCCATCGCCACCGCAAGGGTGACCATGCAGGCCAGGGCCGCGCGCCAGGCTCCGCGCCGGTCGCGTCCGATTTCCGACATTCTTGTTTCAGTCTCCGTCTTATTCCAGCAGCGCGGCGGCCACCAGCTTCTTCGTATAGGGGTGCTCGGGCGCGTCCAGCACCCGTTCGACCGGCCCGGTTTCGAGGATGGCGCCGTCCTTCATCACGATGACGTTGTGCGCCATCGCGCGGATCACCTCCACGTCGTGCGTGATCAGCAGGTAGCTTAGGCCGCGCTCGCGCTGCAGCCGCTGCAGCAGGCCGAGCACCTGCTTCTGGATGGTGACGTCGAGCGCGCTGGTGGGCTCGTCGAGCACCAGCAGCCGCGGATCGACGATCAGCGCCCGCGCGATCGCCAGCCGCTGGCGCTGTCCGCCCGAAAATTCGTGCGGATAGCGCTCGAGAAGCGACGGAAATTGCGCCTCCGTCAGCCCGACGTCGGCCAGCGCCGCCAGCGCGCGCGTGCGCCTCGCCTCGACGCCCAGTTCCGGCGCATGCACGCGCAGGCCCTCCCCCACGATCTGCTCGACCGTCATGCGCGGCGAGAGCGAGGAGAACGGATCCTGGAAAACCACCTGCATCACCCGCCGCAGTCCCAGGTCGGAGGCGCGATCGACCGCCCAGCCCTTGCCCGCGACAGTCAGCGCGCCCTTGTGCTTGAGCAACCCCAGCGCCGCGAGCGCGAGCGTCGACTTGCCCGAGCCCGACTCGCCGACCACGCCCAGCGTCTCGCCCGGCGCGATACGGAAGTCGGCGCCCTGCACCGCCACGAACTCGCCCTTGCCGAACCAGCCGGCGAATCCCGGCTTCGGCACCGGATAGGTCACCCGCAGCGCGCTGGCCTCGATCAGCGGCGCTGCACCCGCATTCACGGCCACGGCCGCCACGTCGCGCTCGGGATGGCTGTCGATCAGCTTGCGCGTGTAGGGATGCTGCGGCGCCTCGAACACCGAGGCCACCGGGCCGTGCTCGACGATATGGCCGCTCTCCATGACCACCACGCGATCGGCGAAGCGACGAACCAGGTTCAGGTCGTGCGTGATGAGCAGCACCGCCATGCCATGCTTGCGCTGCAGGTCGGCCAGCAGGTCGAGGATCTGCGCGCGCACCGTCACGTCGAGCGCGGTGGTCGGCTCGTCGGCCAGCAGCAGGCGCGGCTTGCAGGCGAGCGCCATGGCGATCATCGCGCGCTGGCGCTGACCGCCCGAAAGCTGGTGCGGAAACGCCCTCGCCCGCCGCGCCGGCTCGGGGATACCCGTATCGGCAAGCAGTTGGACCGCCGCCGCCTGCGCCTCTCGCTTCGAGAGGCCCTCATGCAGTTCGAGCACCTCGGCGATCTGGTCGCCCACGGTGTAGAGCGCGTTCAGCGCGGTCATCGGCTCCTGGAAGATCATTGCGATCTCCTTGCCGCGGATGCCGCGCAACTGGCGCTCGGGAATGGTCAGCAGGTCGCGTGGCCCATGCTGTTTCTGTTCCTTCTGCCCGTTGCCGAAGAGCCGGGCGCTGCCCGAAAGCTCCGCGTTCTGAACCAGCCGCAGCAGCGACAGCGCGGTGACGGTCTTGCCCGAGCCCGATTCGCCGACCAGGGCGAGCTTCTCGCCCGCAGCCATCCGGAAGTCGATGCCGTGCACGACCTCCTTGCCGCCGAAGGCGACGCGCAGGTCCTCCACTTCGAGCAGCGGCTGCTGATGGCCGGTGGTTTGTTGTGCGTCGCTGCTCATCACTTGTCGGCCTTCCGGGGATCGAGCGCGTCGCGCAGGGCGTCGCCCATGAAGGTCAGCAGCATGAGCGTGACGACGAGCACCACGAAGGTGGACAGCGAGATCCACCAGGCATCGATGTTGCCCTTGCCCTGGCTCAGCAGCTCACCAAGCGACGGAGTACCCGGCGGCACACCGAGCCCGAGAAAGTCGAGCGAAGTCAGCGCAAGGATCGCCGCGCTCATTCGAAACGGCAGGAAGGTGACGACCGGAACCATGCTGTTGGGAAGGATGTGGCGCCACATGATCTGCAGGTTGCCCACGCCGAGGGCCCTCGCCGCGCGTACGTAGTCCATCTGCCGGTTGCGCAGGAACTCTGCACGGACGTAGTCGGACAGCCCCATCCAGCCGAACAGGCTCAGCAATATCAGCAGCAGCGCCACACTGGGCGTGAAGATTGCACTGAAGATGATCAGCAGGTAGAGCTCCGGCATTGCACTCCAGATCTCGATAAGGCGCTGGAAGGCCAAATCGGTCTTGCCCCCGAAGAAGCCCTGTACCGCACCGGTCGCAACCCCCAGCACCACACCGATCACCGTGAGCGCCAGCGCGAACAGCACGCTCACGCGGAAGCCATAGATCAGTTGCGCCAGCAAATCACGCCCCCGCTCGTCCGTGCCGAGCAGGTTTTCGCGCGACGGCGCCGCGGGGTTCGGGGGCTTCGAGAAGTAGTTGAGGGTGCCGGGGCCGTAGCGATTGGGCGCGTAGATCGCCCAGTTGTCGCCTTGCGTGATGCGCTGCTCGATGAACGGGTCCAGGTAGTCGGTGGGCGTCTCGAAGTCGCCACCGAAGGTTTTCTCGGAATAGTCACGCAGCACAGGGAAATAGGTCTGGCCCTCGTAGCGCACGATGAGCGGCTTGTCGGTGGACAGCACCTCGGCGAAAAGGCTCAGCACTACCAGTGCCGAAAAGATCACCAGGCTCCAGAACCCGAGCGGGTTGCGGCGAAAGCGTCGCCAGGCGCGGCGCCCCGGGCTCACCGACACCACGACGGGCATTTCTTTCTTCCTGTCAGTCAAACTTCACCCTCGGATCGACCCAGACATAGCAGAGATCGGAGATGAGCTTGGTCACCAGTCCGATCAGCGTGAATAGATAGAGCGTGCCCAGAAACACCGGGTAATCCCGCCGCAGCACGCTCTCGTAGCTCAGGAGGCCCATGCCGTCGAGCGAGAACAGCGTCTCGATCAGCAGCGCGCCCGCAAAGAAGGCGCCGATGAACGCTGCCGGAAAGCCCGTGATGATCGGAATCAACGCGTTGCGCAGCACGTGCTTCCACAGCACCTGACGCTCGGCCAAGCCCTTGGCACGCGCCGTCAGCACATATTGTTTGCGGATCTCCTCCAGGAAGGAATTCTTGGTGAGCATCGCGGTGATCGCGAAGCTGCCGAGCACCATCGCCGTCACCGGCAAGGTGATATGCCACAGGTAGTCGACGATGCGCGCGCCCCAGCTCAGCGACTCCCAATTCGGCGAGGTCAGCCCGCGCAGCGGGAACCACTGGAGCTGGCCTCCGAAAATCACCAGCAGCGCCACCCCGAGCACGAAGCCCGGAATGGCATAGCCGACCAGCACGAACAGCGTGGTGAGGAAGTCGAAACGCGACCCGGCGCGCACCGCCTTCGCCACGCCAAGCGGGACCGCTATGAGGTAGCTGATGAAGAAGGTCCAGAGCCCGAGGCTGATGGAGACAGGCAGCTTCTCCTTGATGAGCTGCCACACATCCTTGCTCTGAAAAAAGCTCTTGCCCAAGTCGAAGCGGGCGAACTGCTTGAGCATCTGCCAGAAGCGCTCCGGCGCGGGCTTGTCGAAGCCGTAGAGCGCCTTGATCTCCGCCACCTGCTTGGCATCGAGGGCGCGCCCGGCGGGGCCGCCGGAGATGCGGTTCTCCTTGTTCGTCAGCTGCGACAGCAACTGCTCGGCCGGCCCGCCCGGAACGAACTGGACGATGATGAAATTGATCAGCAGCACCCCGAACAGCGTGGGAATGATCAGCAGAAGGCGTCTGAGCAGGTAGGCGGCCATGCGGTCTGGTCTGTCCGTGTCTCTGTTTTGCGTGTCTGGTTCAGCTACTTCGCGGCGGGGTCGATCCACCACATCGTCAGCATCGCCGAACCGGCGAGAAGCCGCTGAGGCAGCGGCGCCTCGGGCCGGTGCAGCTTGCGCTTGTGCGCGATGAAATACTGCTTGCCGTAGTACATCGGAATCACGTAGTTCTGATGGAGCAAGTAACGGTCCAGCAGGCGCGCACCCGCTGCGAGCGACTTGCGGTCAGGGGCGTTGACGATCACCTCCAGAATTTCGTCGATCACCGGATCACTGATGCCGCCGAGGTTCTGGCTGCCCTTCTCGTTGGCCGACTTGGAACCGAAGTCGTCAAACAGCTCGTTACCCGGGCTTGACGAGCCGCCCGCGATGTTGATGGCCATGTCGAACTCGAGGTCGTCCTGCTTCTTCTTCAGCAGGCTCGGGTCGCGAAGCCGGTAGTCGAGCGTGATCCCGAGCTTGGCGAGATTGCGCGCATAGGGCGCCAGCACCACGCCTGAGCTGCGGTCCGCGATGTCGAAATTGATGACGAAGGGCGTGCCATCCTTGTCGCGCAGGGCGCCGTTTCTGTAGGTCCAGCCCGCCTCACGCAGCAGCTCCTGCGCGCGCACGAGATTGCGGCGCAGACCTTCGGCAGTGTCTCCGCTGGCGGCCGGGCGCGGCAACTCGCCCTTGGTGTTGTCGAGGTACCGCTGCCTGTTCTTCAGATGCTCGATGAGCGACTGCTCTTCCGGGCTCACCTCAGGCTGGGCCATCAGGTCGTCGCTGTTCTGGAAGTAGCTCGTTGTGCGCGCCCGCCGCCCGTAGAACAGGTGCTGGTTGAGCCAGTCGAAATCGAAGGCCAGAGCGAGCGCCTGACGCACGCGCATGTCCTGGAAGCGAGGTTGCCGCAGGTTGGGCACCAGACCCTGCATGCCGGTGAAGCGGCGGTGCGAGATCTCTTCCTTGATCAGCTCGCCGGAATCGAAGCGCCGTCCCTTGTAGCGGCGCACCCAGGCGATGATCGAGCCCTCCTCCATCGCATCGAGCGAGCCGGCCTTCAGCGACTCCTCCTCGCCGAGCTTGTCCTTGAAGTACTGGTAGGAAACCGAGCCGAAGTTGAACATCCCCTTGCGAACCGGCAGGTCGGCGGCCCAATAGTCCGGACGCCGACGATAGGAGATGTACTTGCCGAAGTCGACCTTGTCCACGACATACGGGCCGCTGGCGATCGGTGGCTCGCTCACGATCTGGTCGAATGGCTTGCCCTTGCCCCACTCGCTGGAGAACACCGGCAGCTGGCCGATGATCATGTGCAGCTCGGAATTCTGGCGCTTGAAGTCGAAGCGGATGGTGCGATCGCCGACCACCACGGCGTCCTTGATGTCCACCCAGTAGGAGCGGAAGGTCGGTCCGGCCTGCTTGCTCATCAGGGTGTCGAAGGAGTACTTCACGTCCTTCGCGAGCACAGGTGCCCCGTCGGAGAACTTCGCCTTCGGGTTCAGACGGAAGGTGACGCTCAAGCGGTCCGGCGCCAGTTGCACGTCCTCAGCGAGCAGGCCGTAGTTGGAGAAGGGCTCATCCTCGCTGGGCGTCATCAGCGAGTCGAATATCAGGCCGTACTCGGAAAACACGAAACCGTTGGAGCTGTAGCCCATGCCCACCGGCGGCACGCCCCTGAGCGTGAACGGATTGAGCTTGTCGAAGCTCCCGCTGGAAGACAGGACCAGGTCGCCGCCCTTGGGGGCGTCGGGGTTGACATAGTCAAAATTCTTGAAGGACGCCGGATACTTGGGCTCGTAGCCCATGCCCAGGCCATGCGCTCCCCACGAGGGAAGCGCCAAGAGAGCCAACATCAGAAGCAGCCAACCTCGCATGCGAGAATTCTGCCCAAGATTTTCACAAGGCAACCTCATGGGCTTTCTTTCGGGCAAGAAACTGCTGATCACCGGTGTATTGAGCAATCGCTCCATTGCTTATGGCATTGCCAAGGCCTGTCACGACCAGGGCGCGGAGCTCGCCTTCAGCTACGTCGGCGAGCGATTCAAGGACCGTATCACCGAATATGCCGCAGACTTCGGCTCGAAGCTGATTTTCGACTGCGACGTGAGCGACGATGCCCAGATCGACAAGCTCTTCGCCGACCTTGCCCAGGCCTGGCCCAAGTTCGACGGCTTCGTGCACAGCATCGGCTTCGCGCCGCGCGAGGCCATCGCGGGCGACTTCCTCGACGGGCTGTCGCGCGAAGGCTTCAAGGTCGCGCACGACATCAGTGCATACAGCTTCCCGGCAATGGCCAAGGCGGCCCTGCCCTATCTGAACGACAAGTCGGCCCTGCTCACGCTGACCTACCTCGGCGCCGAACGCGCGCTGCCCAACTACAACACCATGGGCCTGGCCAAGGCCTCGCTGGAAGCCTCGGTGCGCTACACCGCGGCCTCGCTGGGCCCGAAGGGCATGCGCGTCAACGGCATCAGCGCGGGCCCGATCAAGACGCTGGCGGCCAGCGGCATCAAGGGCTTCGGCAAGATGCTGGCGGCCGTGGCCGACGCATCGCCGATCCGGCGCAACGTGACCATCGAGGAAGTCGGCAACGTCGCGGCCTTCCTGCTGAGCGACCTGGCCAGCGGTGTGACCGCCGAGATCACCTACGTGGACGGCGGCTTCAGCAACGTGGTCGGCGGCATGGCCGAGTAAGCGTCCCGACGCCCACCGAAACGGGCCGCGCGAGCGGCCCTCGCTTTTTAGCTATTCATTCCATAGCAACGTGCTGAACCGCCGACTCCTGCTGCTCGCCGCCTTCGGGCTGGCCTCGCCGGCCGTGGCGCTCGCGCGCGAGCCTGCACCATCGTTGATCCTTGCCGAAACCTATCGGCCCGGCATGTCGCTGGCGGACTACTGGGTCAGCGAGAAGTACGACGGCGTGCGCGCCTTCTGGGACGGCAAGCAGCTCTGGACGCGTGGCGGCGAGCGCATCGTCGCCCCGGCATGGTTCACTGCCCCACTGCCGAAGCAGCCACTGGACGGCGAGCTCTGGGCCGGCCGGGGCCGGTTCGAGCACGCCGTATCGACTGCTCGCAACCAGACGCCCAACGACATCGCGTGGCACGAGATGCGCTACATGGTCTTCGACCTGCCCGCACAGCCCGGCGACTTCACGACGCGGCTCGCGGCCCTGCGCAAGCTGCTGCCGATCACGGACGCCCCCTGGGTCGTGCCCGTGCCGCAGGAGCGCGCCACCACGCACGAAGCCCTGCAGGCGCTGCTCGACAAGACGGTGAAGATGGGCGGCGAAGGCCTGATGCTGCACCGCGGCGCCTCCGGCTACCGCGGCGAGCGCAGCAACGATCTGCTGAAGGTCAAGCCCTACGAAGACGCCGAAGCCCGGGTGGTCGAGCATGTCCTGGGCAAGGGCAGGCACAGCACCAGGCTCGGCGCCCTGGTGGTCGAGACGCCCGAGGGCAAGCGCTTCAGGCTGGGCGGAGGCTTCACCGACGCGCAGCGCGAGAACCCGCCGCCCGTCGGCAGCTGGGTGACCTACCGCTACAACGGGACCACGGCCAAGGGCCTGCCCCGGTTCGCGCGCTTCATGCGGGTGCGCGAGGGCTGATCGGCCGATCGATCAGCCCCTCGGACTTCCTTGCCCCTTACTTCGATTCCTTGACGCAGTCGGCGTAGTAGCGCTTCTTGCCCGTCTCGTCGACGCGCGCCACCAGGCCGTGGATGTCGGTCTCGAAACCCGGGCACTGCGTGTTGAACTCGCGCGAGAACTTGAGGTAGTCGACGATCTTCTTGTTGAACACTTCGCCCGGGATCAGCAGCGGAATGCCCGGCGGGTACGGCGTGATCAGGCTGGTGGTGATGCGGCCTTCGAGTTCGTCGATTTCCACCCGCTCGGTCTTGCGGTGCGCGATGTGGGCGAAGGCGTCGCTGGGTTTCATGGCCGGCGTGAGATCGCTCAGGTACATCTCGGTCGTGAGGCGGGCCACGTCGTAGCGCGCGTACAGCTGGTGGATGTGCTGGCACAGGTCGCGCAGACCCAGGCGCTCGTAGCCGGGGTGCTGCTGGCAGAACTCCGGCATGATGCGCCACATCGGCTGGTTGCGCGCGTAGTCGTCCTTGAACTGCTGCAGCGCCGTCAGCAGCGTGTTCCAACGGCCCTTGGTGATGCCGATGGTGAACATGATGAAGAAGCTGTAGAGGCCGGTCTTCTCCACGATCACGCCGTGCTCGGCGAGGAACTTGGTCACCACGCTGGCCGGGATGCCGGTCTCGGCGAAGTTGCCTTCGAGGTCCAGGCCGGGCGTGACAATGGTCGACTTGATCGGGTCGAGCATGTTGAAGCCGTCGGCCAGCTCGCCGAAGCCGTGCCAGTTGCGCTGCGAGTTCTTGCCCTTGCCGGTCTTCGGCTGGCCGTTCTTCTCGCCGTGCATGATCCAGTCCTCGGCGCGGCCGATGCCCTCTTCGACGAGCTTCTCGGGACCCCAGACCTTGAACCACCACTCGTCCTTGCCGAACTCCTCCTCGACCTTGCGCATGGCGCGGCGGAAGTCCAGCGCCTCGAGGATGCTCTCCTCCACCAGCGCGGTGCCGCCGGGCGGCTCCATCATGGCGGCGGCCACGTCGCAGCTCGCGATGATCGCGTACTGCGGGCTGGTCGACGAGTGCATCAGGTAGGCCTCGTTGAAGAGGTCGCGGTCGAGCTGGCGGTTCTGCGAGTCCTGCACCAGCACGTGGCTGGCCTGGCTGATGCCGGCCAGCAGCTTGTGGGTGGACTGCGTGGCGAACACCAGCGATTCCGTCGGCCGGACCCGGCGCTTGCCCATCGCGTGGTAGGCACCGTAGAACGGGTGGAAGGCCGCGTGCGGCAGCCATGCCTCGTCGAAGTGCAGCGTGTCGACGTAGCCGTCGAGCATGTTCTTGATGGTCTCGGTGTTGTAGATCACGCCGTCGTAGGTCGACTGCGTGAGCGTCATCACGCGCGGCTTGACCTTGTCGGCGTCCACGTCGGCCAGGAGGGGGTTGGCCTTGATCTTGGCCTTGATGGCGCTCTGCTCGAACTCGCTCTTGGGAATGGGGCCGATGATGCCGAAGTGGTTGCGCGTGGGCTTCATGAACACCGGAATCGCGCCGGTCATGATGATCGCGTGCAGGATGGACTTGTGGCAGTTGCGGTCGACCACCACCACGTCGCCCGGCGCCACCGTGTGGTGCCACACCATCTTGTTGCTGGTGCTGGTGCCGTTGGTCACGAAGAAGCAGTGGTCGGCGTTGAAGATGCGCGCCGCATTGCGCTCGCTGGCCGCGACCGGGCCGGTGTGGTCGAGCAGCTGGCCCAGCTCTTCCACCGCGTTGCAGACGTCGGCGCGCAGCATGTTCTCGCCGAAGAACTGGTGGAACATCTGGCCCACAGGGCTCTTCAGGAACGCCACGCCGCCCGAATGGCCGGGACAGTGCCAGGAGTAGGAGCCGTCTTCCGCGTAGTCGATCAGCGCCTTGAAGAACGGCGGCTGCACGCTCTCGAGGTAGCTCTTGGCCTCGCGGATGATGTGGCGCGCCACGAATTCGGGGGTGTCCTCGAACATGTGGATGAAGCCGTGCAGCTCGCGCAGGATGTCGTTGGGCAGGTGGCGCGAGGTCTTGGTCTCGCCGTAGATGTAGATCGGCACGTCGGCGTTCTTGCGCCGCACTTCGCCGATGAAGGTGCGCAGGTTCAGCACGGCCGGGTCGAGGTCGGGGCCGATGGTGAACTCCTCGTCGTCGATCGACAGGATGAAGGCGCTGGCGCGGCTTTGCTGCTGGGCGAACTGGCTCAGGTCGCCGTAGCTGGTGACGCCCAGCACTTCGAAGCCCTCCGTCTCGATGGCCTGCGCGAGCGCGCGGATGCCGAGGCCCGAAGTGTTTTCGGAGCGGAAGTCCTCGTCGATGATGACGATGGGAAAGCGAAATTTCATGAGCAGGGCTCCGGACGGTCTGGCTGAGAGGGACACACAGGGCAATGTGGCGAGGCGCGAAGTGTACGGAATTCGGATGACGGCTCCGGTCAGCTTCGCGCAAGCCATCGGGTGGTGTCGGACAAGGCCGGCCCTGCCCTTCGCGCCGCAGTATCCCTACGCGGGGAAAGCGCTTGGAGCGGATGCCGCAGAATCACGCGGATCGAACAAGCAACAAGAGGAGTCGACATGGCAAATTCCACTGTCTGGTGGCTGATCGCGGGGGCGGCCATCGTGGTCGAGCTGCTCTCTGGCACCGTCTATCTCCTGCTGCTGGCGGCCGGCTTTGCGGCAGCAGCCATCTCGGCGCACCTGGGCTTCGGCACCGTCACGCAACTGATCGTGGCGGCCGTCATCGGCGTGGGGGCCGTGCTGGTCTGGTACGCGATCCAGCGCAAGCGCCCTCCCGCCCCTCCCACCGAAGCCAACCGCGACGTGAACCTCGACATCGGCGAGACCGTGCAGGTCGACGCCTGGAACCCGGACGGCACGGCGACCGTGCGCTATCGCGGCGCGCAGTGGACGGTGATCCAGCGTGCCGGCCGCACACCCTCCACCGGCGAACACCGCGTGGTCGAGGTGGTCGGCAGCCGGCTGGTGGTCGACAAGGTTTAGTCAGTCAGTCCGTCGTAGACAGAACTCAGAAAAGGAAGCGCACCATGGAATTCTCGGTACCCCTCATCATCCTGGTCATCGCGATCATCTTCATCAGCCAGTCGGTCAAGTTCGTGCCACAGCAGAACGCCTGGATCCGCGAGCGGCTGGGCAAGTACCACGGCACGATGACGCCCGGCCCCAACTTCCTGATCCCGTTCATCGACCGGGTGGCCTACAAGCACAGCCTGAAGGAAATCCCGCTCGACGTGCCGAGCCAGATATGCATCACCCGCGACAACACGCAGCTGCAGGTCGACGGCATCCTGTACTTCCAGGTGACCGATCCGATGCGCGCCAGCTATGGCTCGTCGAACTACATCGTGGCCGTGACCCAGCTCGCCCAGACCTCCCTGCGCAGCGTGATCGGCAAGCTGGAGCTCGACAAGACCTTCGAGGAGCGCGACGTCATTAACGCCCAGGTGGTGGCGGCGATCGACGAGGCGGCGCTGAACTGGGGCGTGAAGGTGTTGCGCTACGAGATCAAGGACCTGACGCCGCCCAAGGAGATCCTGCAGGCGATGCAGCGCCAGATCACCGCCGAGCGCGAGAAGCGCGCGCTGATCGCAGCATCCGAAGGCCGCCGCCAGGAGCAAATCAATATCGCCACCGGCGAGCGCGAGGCCTTCATCGCCCGCTCCGAAGGCGAGAAGCAGGCGCAGATCAACAACGCCCAGGGCGAGGCGGCGGCCATCACCGCGGTGGCCACGGCGACGGCGGATGCCATCGAGCGCGTGGCAGCGGCCATCCGCCAGCCCGGCGGCGAGCAGGCCGTGCAGCTCAAGGTGGCCGAGCGCGCGGTCGACGCCTACGGCAAGGTCGCCGCCGACTCCAAGACCACGCTGATCGTGCCCAGCAACATGACCGAAACCGCCTCGCTCATCGCCTCCGCGATGCGGATGGTGCAGGCCGGCAAGCCGTCGTCGCAAGGTCCGTCGAATCAGGGCTGATCTGACTGCTACAATCGAGGGCTTCGGAGCGGTGGATGAGCGGTTTAAGTCGCACGCCTGGAAAGCGTGTGAGGGTTAATAGCCCTCCGCGGGTTCGAATCCCGCCTGCTCCGCCAGAGAAACAAGAAGCCCAGGTTGCCAAAAGCACCTGGGCTTTTCTGTTTGGCAGCAGGGCTTTTCCGTTGTGCCCTCTCGCCATCCAGGATGGGGAAGCCGATGCGTTGCTTTCCAACAACCCCCGATGGCCTCGCAGGCGCTCGCGTCTGGCGCTACGATCCAAAGGTTCTACTTCCTCCAAAGCCCAAAGGAATCTCGATGGCCGGAAAACAGAAAAACCCGTCGCGCGGCACGACGACGCTGGATCGCACACTCGAAAAAAGCGAGCAGGTGGCTGCCGACGTGCAACGGGCATCGGACAACCTCGCCGTGGTCAACACGGTGCTCGAACAGGAACTGCCCGAGGAGGTACAGGTCGGCGAGGTGGCGCAGGCGATCGAGCACACCAGCCAGCTGGAGGAAAAGCTGGCCAAATCCGCAGAGAAGCTTGCCGAGGTGAACGCCGCCCTGAGCGAAGAGATCGAGAAGCGGCTCGAAGTGACGGCCGAACGCGACGAGAGCCAGGCACTGGCCGAGAAGCTCAAGGCCAAGATCCGGGCCGAGGGCGCCGACTGACCGGGGCAGCGGACCTCGTCCGTATCCCTTCTCCTACGCGGAGTCGGCGCCGGGCACGCTACGCTATTGGTTCTCAAGGCGAAACCACGGCATGGCCCTCATCACGTTCCTCGTCGAGGACAACAAGACCATCAGGGACAACCTGGTCCCGGCACTCGAGGATTTGGTCAATGGCCGTGTGGTCGGCTTCGCCGAGACCGAAAGCGACGCACTCGCCTGGCTCGCCGCCCATCCCGATGAATGGCAGCTCCTGATCGTCGACCTCTTCCTCAAGGAAGGCTCCGGTCTCGGCGTTCTCGGCGGCTGCAAGGAACGCCGTCCCGGCCAGCGGGTGGTGGTGCTCAGCAACTACGTGACGGCGGACATCCGGGCGCGTTGCACGGCCCTCGGGGCGGATGCGGTGTTCGACAAGTCGCGCGACCTCGACGCCTTCATCGAGTACTGCAACGCCAACCGCCCATCCGGCCTCGCGCCGCTCTGACGCTCTCCCCGCCCCCGCACGCAAATACGGCGGGCATGAAAAAAGGGCCCGAAGGCCCTTTTTTCGTTCCTGGCTGAAGCAGCTCAGCGCACCACGGCGATCTGGGTACGCGCGCCACCCTTGTAGGTGTACAGCGTCAGGGCGCCGTTCTTGATGTCGCCCTTCTCGTCGAAGGCGATCGGGCCGGTCACGCCCTTGTATTGCACCTTGCCGACTTCGGGCAGGTACTTGGCGGGGTCGGACGAACCGGCCTTCACCATGGCTTCGGCCAGCACGTTGACCGCGTCGTACACGTAGGGTGCATAGATCTGCACTTCGACGCCGTTCTTGGTCTTGAACTTGGCCTTGAAGTCTTCCAGCGGCTGCTTGAAGTCGCCGTCCACGCCGCCGGCTTCCGCGCACACCACCATGTCTTCGCCGATGGCATCGCCAGCCAGCTTCGGCAGTTCGCCGGTGCACAGGCCGTCGCCGCCCATGAACTTGACGTTCAGGCCCAGCTGCTTGACCTGCTTGAGCATCGGGCCGCCAACGGCGTCCATGCCGCCGAAGAACAGCACGTCGGGCTTGGCAGCCTTCAGCTTGGTCAGGATGGCGTTGAAGTCGGTCGACTTGTCGGTGGTGAATTCGTGGCCCACGATGGTGGCGCCAGCAGCCTTGGCCGCCTTCTCGAACTCTTCGGCGACGCCCTGGCCGTAGGCCGTGCGGTCGTCGATCACGGCGATGTTCTTGCCCTTGAGCGTTTCGACGGCGTACTTGCCCAGCGTGCCGCCGAGTTGCGTGTCGTCAGCCACGACGCGGAAGGTCGTCTTGAAGCCCTGGCGGGTGTACTTCGGGTTGGTGGCCGAAGGCGAGATCTGCGGAATGCCGGCGTCGCTGTACAGCTTGGAGGCGGGAATTGTGGTGCCCGAGTTCAGGTGGCCGACCACGCCGTTGACCTTTTCGTCCACCAGCTTCTGGGCGACTGCGGTGCCCTGCTTCGGGTCGCCAGCGTCGTCTTCGGGAACCAGTTCGAACTTGGCGACCTTGTCGCCGATCTTGATGCCCTTTGCATTCAGGTCTTCGATGGCCATCTTCGCGCCGAACTCGTTGTCCTTGCCGAGGTGGGCGATGGGGCCGCTGGTAGGTGCCACGTGGCCGATCTTGACGACCAGGGTGTCTCCGGCAGGTGCGGGTGCAGGTGCAGCCGCCGGGGCCGCGGCCGTTGGCGCGGGCGCTGCAGCGGGAGCAGCAGCTTCTTCCTTCTTGCCGCAAGCCACGAGCGTGATTGCAGCCAGTGCGACCGCAGTCCATTTCAATTGCATGGGAACCTCCAGAACTTGGATGAAAAGAGAATAAACAAACCGGTCGTGTGATCCGGGCGCGCAGACCTCGCAAGTTTCGCGCCGCGGACCAGCGGCACCCTCACGCCCTTCCGACCTGCGGCGCAGTTTAGCCCAGTATTCAGGGTCCGGAAGGTGGCGTAGACCCGGTGTTTTCGCTGAGTTCAGCGGCCATCGCCTCGATGACGAGCGCACGCAGAACAGCCTCTATTTCATTGCGCAAACGCGGCACCATTGCGTCGAGCTGATGCTGAACGGCAGCTGACACGGTGTCGCTCAAACGCTCCTCCAGCGACAGGTCGACGCGCTGCAGAACGCGGTGCAGCAATTGCTCTTCGAGGCTGACGATTTCCGCCTGCGAGAACTGCGCAGCCGGCGGCAGCGCCATCGAGTTCGTCGGGTCTGGCTGCGATGCCGGCGCGGCCTGCGGCTCGGGGCTCGCAGGCTCCGCGGGCATGTCGAGCACCGTGGTCAGCGTGGGGACGAACCGGGGCGGTGTGCGCAGCGTACTGGCCATGTCAGGAACTCTTTGCGAAGTCGTGCGGCTGGATGGTGTAGCCACGATCGGCATAGTGGCGCCAGCGGGCTCGGCCGAGCTGCCGGTCGTTCGCCTCGTCGCTCACGATGTCGATCATGCGTTCATAGCGCTCGAAGCCCGCGGGCACCTCGACACCAAGGTTCACCAGCATCTCGCGGTGCGGCAGCGAGGCCGCGTCGGCGCCTTGCGACGACAGCACCACGGATGAGCGCGCGACCACGTGCGCAGGGGCGTCGTCGCGGCAGTGCGCGACGAAGTCCACGGGCGACAGCTGCCAGAGAGCTCCGTCCACCGCTTCGAGCGAGCGCGCGTCGCCCACCACCACCACGCGCAGGCCGCGCGTGTTCACGGCCTTGCGAACCAGCCGGCAGGCGTAGTTCAGCTTGTCGCGCGCGTTGTAGTGAAAGCCGATCTCGGTCACTTCTCGGTCCGGGTCTTTCCTGCGGGAGGCGCGGCGGACTTGCCGGCCTTCTTGCCGACCTTGGTCTTGGCGCCGGCCTTGGCGCCTTGGGTGCCATCCTCAGCACCGGTGCTGCCCACGCGGCCCATCAGATAGGACACCAGCAGGCCCACCGGCCGGCCGGTCGAGCCCTTGGCCGCTCCGCTCTTCCATGCGGTGCCGGCGATGTCCAGGTGCGCCCATGCGAAGTCGCTGGCGAAGCGCTGCAGGAACTTGGCCGCGGTGATGGCGCCGCCCGCGCGGCCGGCGATGTTGGCCACGTCGGCGAAGTTGCTCTTCAGGCCCTCGGCGTAGTCGTCGTCCAGCGGCATGCGCCAGCAGCGGTCCTGCGAGGCCTCGCCTGCGGCCTCGAGCGCCGCTGCGAGCGTGTCGTCGCTGGAAAACAGGCCGCTGCGCACGCCGCCGAGGGCGATCACGCAGGCACCCGTCAGCGTAGCGATGTCGATCACGGCGGCGGGCTCGAAGCGCTTGGCGTAGGTCAGCGCGTCGCAGAGGATGAGCCGGCCCTCGGCGTCGGTGTTGAGCACCTCGATGGTCTGGCCGCTCATGCTGGTCACCACGTCGCCGGGCTTCACGGCACGGCCGTCGTTCATGTTCTCGCAAGAGGGGATGAGGCCGACGACGTTGATGGCAGGCTGGATGTCGCCCAGTGCGCGGAAGGTGCCCAGCACGCTGGCCGCGCCGCACATGTCGAACTTCATCTCGTCCATCTCGGCGGCCGGCTTGAGCGAGACGCCGCCGGTGTCGAAGGTGATGCCCTTGCCGACCAGCACGACCGGCGCCTGGCTCTTGGGCGCGCCTTGATAGCGCAGCACGATGAAGCGCAGCGGCTGCGCCGAGCCCTGCGCCACGGCGGCGAAGGAGCCCATGCCGAGCTTCTCGACCTCCTTCGGGCCCAGCACCTCGCACTTGATGTTCGGCAGCTTGCCGAGCTCCTTGGCGGCCTCGCCCAGCAGCGTGGGCGTGGCGTGGTTGGCGGGGCGGTTGCCCCATTCCTTGGCCAGCTCGATGCCGCGGACAGTGGCGCGGGCTTCGTCGAAGGGCTGGGAAACCGCGCCGGCGTCTGCAACGCCGATGGTCAGCTGGCGGATGCTGCGCGGCTCGGCCTTGGGCTTGGTGGTGGTGTAGACATAGCTCGCTTCAGCCGCCGCAATGACGGCTGCAGCCATCGCCGGGCCGTCGGCCGGCTGGGCGAACACCAGGGTCACGCGCCTGGCAGGCTGTGCCTTGGCCGCATTGACGGCCGCCGCCACCCCGCTGCGCACGGAAGCCGGCTTGCCGTCGCCGATGGCAGCGAGCACCACGCGGCCGGCGACGACGCCTTCGGGACGGTAGAGGCTCAGCAGCTTGCCGGCCTTGTCGGGCAGGTCGCCGGCCTTGCGGGCGCTGGCGGCGAGCACGGAAAGCGGGTCCTTGGAGACGATGGGGGCGCTGCCGGCGAGCACGATCAGGACATCGGATTTCTCGGCTGCAGCCTGGGCGACGGTGAGGGTCTTGAGTTGAAAGTCCATAATCCTTTTTTTCCTCGAACGATGTTATTCCATTCTTCCCTACGCAAGGAGCTGTCGCGCAGCTTCGGAGCGACCCTCGTGGTACTGGTCACCATCGTGATGACCATGATGCTCATCCGCACCCTCGGGCTGGCGTCCAAGGGCAGTGTGAACCCGCAGGAGGTGTTCCTGGTGATGGCCTACACGGTGCTCGGCTACATGCCGACCATCCTGAGCCTGAGCCTGTTCATCGCCATCGTCGGCACCCTGTCGCGCATGTACCGCGACAGCGAGATGGTCATCTGGTTCTCCAGCGGTCGCGGCATGGCCGACTTCGTCAAGCCGCTGTTCCGTTTCGCCTGGCCGGTGCTGATCCTGATCGCCGTGATGGCGCTGGTGGGCTGGCCCTGGGCCAACTCGCAGACCATCGGGATGCGCAAGCAGTACGAGCAGCGCAGCGACATCGAGCGCGTGGCGCCGGGTGAATTCCGAGAATCGGCCGGCCGCGTGCGGGTGTTCTTCATCGACAAGGAGACGCCGGACAACTCCAAGGCCACCAACGTCTTCATCTGGTCGATCGAGCGCAACATGCAGATCACGACCTCGGCGCGCAGCGGCAGCATCGAGAACATCGGCGACTCGCGCTACCTCCTGCTCAACAACGGCCAGCGCCTAGAGCAGCCGATGGCCAACACCGGCCTGAAGATCAGCGAATTCAAGACCTACGGCACGCGCGCCGGCGGCAGCTCCGGCTTCGGCGACGACGCCACCCCCGCACGTGCGCGCACCACGCTGTCGCTGCTGACCGACGCGAGCGACATGAGCCGGGGCGAACTGGCCTGGCGCATCGGCATGCTGCTGGCCGCCGTCAACTTCGTGCTGCTGGCGCTGAACGTGTCCAGCGGCAACCCGCGCGTGGGCCGCAGCGGCAACCTGCTGCTCGCACTGTTCGCCTTCGTCGTCTACTACAACATGCTCAACCTCGGCCAGAGCTGGATCAGCTCGGGCAAGTTCGGCATGGGCGGCTTCATGCTGCTGCTGCACGGCGGCGTGCTGCTGATCAACCTGGCATGGCTGGGCGCCCGCCAGAACAACTGGGGACGCCGCATCCGGAAGAGCCCGTCCGCCTCCGTCGCCGCGCCGCCATCCGCTCCCAGGATCGAACCCACGTGAAAACGATAAGACGCCTGATCTACGTCGAGGTGCTGAAGGCCGTCGCGTTCGTGACGCTCGGCTTCCTGAGCCTCTTCTTCTTCTTCGACTTCGTCGACGAACTGCAGTCCATCGGCAAGCCCGACAGCCTGAACTACGGGCCCGCGCAAGCGTTGCTGTACGTGGCCCTGCTGATCCCGAGCCACCTGTACGAACTGCTGCCGATCACCGTGCTGATCGGCTCGATCTTCGTCATGGCACGGCTGGCGCAGAGCTCCGAATACACCATCCTGCGCACCAGCGGCCTGGGGCCCTGGCGCGCGCTGCGCACCCTGCTGATCATGGGCATCGGCTTCGTGGTGCTGACCTTCGCCGTCGGCGACTACATCGCGCCCATTTCCGAGCGTACCGGCCAGCTGCTCAAGGCCAGGTACCAGGGCACCTATTCGCTGGCCGGCAATACGGGCGCGTGGCTGAAGGAGAAGCGCGACAACGTCTCCTACGCGGTGAACGTGCTGGCCATCGACCGCAAGGGCGCGCTGAAGAGCCCGCGCATCTTCGAGTTCGACGAGAGCGGCTACATCAAGACCCAGATCACCGCGGCCTCGGCCACCATCGGTGACGACGGCCACTGGATGCTCACAGGCGTGGAAGAACAGAAATACGACACGCGCAGCTCGGCCGAACAGGCGCACATCGTCACCACCAAGCTGCCTCAACTGAACTGGCCGACCTCGCTGACCGGCGAGATGGTGTCGGTGGCGCTGCTGCGCCCCGACCGGATGAGCACGATCGACCTGTTCGACTACATCCGCCACCTCGACGCCAACGGCCAGACGGCGCAGCGCTACGAGATCGAGTTCTGGCGGAAGGTCTTCTATCCGCTGTCGTGCCTGGTGATGGTGGTGCTCGCCCTGCCCTTCGCCTACCTGCACTTCCGCCAGTCCGGCATCACGACCTACGTGTTCGGCGGCGTGATGATCGGCATCAGCTTCTTCCTGCTGAACAACGTGTTCGGCTACCTGGGCAATCTCAGCAACTGGTCGCCATGGCTCACGGCGGCAGCGCCGGGGCTGATCTACTCGGTGATGTCGCTCACGGCCTTCAGCTGGCTGGTGCTGCGGCGATGACGGCCGCCCAGGGAATCATTCTGCTGGCGCACGGCTCGCGCGACGAGCGCTGGCGCGAGCCCATCGAGGCGGTCGCCCGGCAGGTGCTCGCCGACGATCCCGGCGCCCGCGTGGCCTGCGCGTACATGGAACTGGCGACGCCCGACCTGCCCACGGCCGCCGAAACGCTGATTGGCGGTGGCGCAACGGCCGTCCGGGTGGTTCCGCTCTTCCTCGGCATGGGCAAGCACGCCCGCGAAGACCTGCCGCAGCAGGTCGAGGCGCTGCGCCAGCGCTGGCCCGCCGTGGGTTTCTCGCTGGCCCGGATCGTGGGCGAAGAGCCCGAACTGGTCGATCTCCTGGCCAGGATTGCGGTCAAATCGTGAACATCCGGAAATTTCGATAGATTCCGAAGGCATAATGAATTCCGCAATAAGACGGAATTTGATATGAATCTGCATCAGTTCAAGTTTGTTCAGGAAGCCGTGCGGCGCAACCTGAATCTCACCGAGGCGGCCAAGGCACTGCACACCTCGCAGCCCGGGGTATCCAAGGCCATCATCGAGCTCGAGGAGGAACTGGGCGTCGAGATCTTCGCGCGCCACGGCAAGCGGCTGAAGCGCGTCACCGAGCCGGGCCAGCACGTCATCGCCAGCATCGAGCTGATCATGCGCGAGGTGGGCAACCTCAAGCGCATCGGCGAGCAGTTCAGCGCACAGGACAGCGGCACCCTCTCCATCGCCACCACCCACACCCAGGCGCGCTACGTGCTGCCGGTGCCCGTGGCCAACCTGCGCGAGGCCTATCCCAAGGTCAACGTGAGCCTCCACCAGGGCTCGCCCGACCAGGTGGCGCGCATGGTGATCGACGAGATCGCCGAGATCGGCATCGCCACCGAGTCGCTCGACGGCTACGCCGAACTGGTGACCCTGCCCTGCTACGAATGGCAGCACGTGCTGGTGCTGCCCAAGGACCATCCGCTGGCCTCCAAGGAGCGCATCACGCTGGAAGACCTGGCGAGCGAGCCGATCATCACGTACCACCCCTCGTTCACCGGCCGCACACGCATCGACCACGCCTTCGCCCAGAAGAAGCTCACGCCGCGCATCGCGCTCGAAGCCATCGACTCCGACGTGATCAAGACCTACGTGCGCCTAGGGCTGGGCGTGGGCATCGTGGCCGAGATGGCGGTGCGCGACGAGTCGAACGCCGACCTCGTGGTGCGCCCGATGGGCCATGTGTTCGGCCAGAATATCGCGCGGGTCGCGTTCAAGCGCAGCGCCTACCTGCGCAACTTCGTGTTCAAGTTCGCCGAGCTGCTCTCCGACCGCCTCGACCGCAACCTGATCGCGAAGGCTCTCAGCGGCCACCAACAAGACTACGAGCTGTAATAGGACCTCCCCCAGTCTTCGCGCACTTCGTGTCGCTTCGCCAACCCCCTCCGGGGGCGACACCAGCGGCCCGGCAAAGCCGGTTCCGCGGTGTCCCTGGAAGGGAGCGAGGACGGACGATAGGCTGGCGCAAGAACAACTGAAACCACGACATCATGAGCACGTCACCACGCACGCCCGACATCGTCACCAAGCTGCCGGCCGTCGGCACCACCATCTTCACCGTGATGTCGGCGCTGGCCGCGGAGAAGAACGCGGTCAACCTGGGCCAGGGCTTCCCGGACTTCCACTGCGATCCGAAGCTGCTGGAAGACGTGACGGCCGCGATGGCCGCGGGCCACAACCAGTACCCGCCAATGCCCGGCATTCCGGCGCTGCGCGATGCCATCTCGGCCAAGATCGCGGCGCAGTACGGCCATACCTACAGCGCGGCGGCCGAGATCACCGTCACCGCCGGCGCCACGCAGGCGATCATCACGGCCATCCTCGCCGTGGTGCGCCCGGGCGACGAGGTGATCGTGCTGGAGCCCTGCTACGACAGCTACGTGCCCAACATCGAGCTGGCCGGCGGCAGCGTGGTGCGCGTGCCGCTGGTGCCTGGCACGTTCCGCCCCGACTTCGACAAGATCGCCGCCGCGCTCACGCCGCGCACGCGCGCCATCATCATCAACACGCCGCACAACCCGAGCGCCACGGTATGGACCGAGGCCGAGATGCGCCAACTCGAGGAACTGCTCGCGCCCACCGACGTGTTCGTGATCAGCGACGAGGTCTACGAGCACATGGTGTTCGACGGTGCCCGCCACGAGAGCGTGGCGCGCTTTCCGGGGCTGGCCGCGCGCAGCTTCATCGTCAGCAGCTTCGGCAAGACCTACCACGTCACCGGCTGGAAGGTCGGCTACGTGGCCGCGCCCGCCCCGCTGATGGCGGAGTTCCGCAAGGTGCACCAGTTCAACGTGTTCACCGTGAACACGCCGATGCAGCATGCGCTGGCTCAGTACATGGCCGAGCCGAAGCCCTATCTCGAGCTGCCGGCCTTCTACCAGCGCAAGCGGGACCTGTTTGCCGCCGGCCTGGCCGAGAAGACCCGCTTCAGGCTGCTGCGCAGCGAAGGCAGCTACTTCCAGTGCGTGGACATCTCGGCGGTGAGCGACCTGTCCGAAGCCGAGTTCTGCCTGTGGCTCACGCGCGAGATCGGCGTGGCCGCCATCCCGCTGTCGGCCTTCTACGGCAACGGCTTCGACCAGCGCGTGGTGCGCTTCTGCTTCGCCAAGAAGGACGAGACGCTGCTCGCGGCGCTGGACCGCCTCGCACGCCTCTGACGGCTGCGGCTCGATGACCGCAGCCACCGCCCGATGCCCATCGCGATGAACAGGCCGCGCCGGGTGCTTCTGGCGCTGGCGCTCTCGTTCGTCGCGGCGGGCGTGCTTTCGCCCGTCGTGCCGCAAGTGGCCGGCAAGCCCTACTCGGCCATCGACGTTGCGCACGCCCTGCTCATCGGGGCGCTCAGCTACACGTGGTGCCGCGCCGAGGGGCTGGAGCGCGGCGTCGCACCGCCAGGGCGCTCGGCCTTGCTGGCGGGCCTGTTCCCGATCCTCGGCGTGCCGATCTATTTCTTCCGCACCCGTTCCTTCGCCAAGGCGCTCGTGGCGACGCTGGCGGCCGCCGCCTTCCTCGTCGCCTGCACCGTGCTGTCGGGCCTCTGCGCCATCGCGAGCGCAGCCCTGCTCGGAAGGCCCCTGCCCACATGAAGAACAACCCCGTTGCCATCCTGAGGCTCGTTTTCGGTGCGGTCGCCTTGGTGCTGTGCGCGGTCGCGTGGCTGCTGCACCACAACACGGCGTCCTTCATCGCCTCGGCCAGCCGCACGCAGGGCGAGGTGATGCGGCTGCTCTACGTCGAGAGCTCCGAGCGCCACGAATCGGGAGGCACCTGGAAACCGCTGGTGCGCTTCAAGGCGCCCTCGGGCGAGATCATCGAGTTCGCGCCGTCGAGCAGCAGCAGCCCGCCGGCCTACAAGGTCGGCGAGAAGGTCGATGTGTTCTTCGACCCGAACGACCCGCAGGACGCCATGCTCGACGGCTTCTTCTCGCTGTGGGGCGGCGCGCTCATCACGGGCGGGCTGGGCCTGGTTTTCCTGCTGGTGACGGCGGTGCTGCTGTTCGTGCCTGCAACCGCGCCGGCAAGGCGCCGACGCCCACGGTAGGACGCCGCCTGACCACCGGAGGCGCTGCCTTCCGGCGACACGCGCGACATGGCAGGGCGAGCATGACAGCTCATTGCAACAACGCCCTGGAGACCCTTATGTCGCTCTCGTTCATTCTGCTGATCATCCTCATCCTGCTGCTGATCGGCGCACTGCCGAGCTGGGGCTACAGCCGCTCCTGGGGCTACGGACCCAGCGGCGGCCTCGGCCTGGTGGTGGTGATCGTGGTGATCCTGGTGCTGATGGGACGCATATAGGCCTCTCAGCCATCACGTCCCGGCCATAGGAAGCCAAGGAAAAGCCCGCGCAAGCGGGCTTTTTCTCGTCCCAGTCGTCCCAGTCGCCTCAGTGGTCTCAGGCCTGCAGCTGGGCCCAGGCCTTGTCCAGCCTCTTCACGCTCACGGGCTGCGGCGTGCGCAACTCCTGCGCGAAGAAGCTCACGCGCAGTTCCTCCAAAAGCCACCGGAATTCGAGCATGCGCTCGTCCACCACGCCCTTGCGCTCCGCCACGAGGCGCCAGTAGCGCTGGTCCTGCGGCTTCAGCTCGGCGAGCTTGCTCGCGTCGCGCGCGGGGTCGGCACGCAGCTTGTCGAGCCTCAACACGATGGCCTTGAGATAGCGCGCGAAGTGCTGCAGTTGCGTCCACGGCGCGTCGGCGATGAAGCGCTTGCCGACCAGGCGCTGCAGCTGCTGGGCGGCATCCTGCACGGCTTCGGGCTGGATCTTGGTGTCCTTGATCTTGCGCGCGGCCGCGGCGTACTCGACGAGGACCGTACCGGCCAGCCGCGCCACCTCGTTGGCGATCAGCGTGAGGCGGCCGCGCCCTTCCTCCAGCCGGCGCTTGAACGCCTGTTCGTCGGTGGGCAGCGGGTCCTGCAGGAACGCACGGTCGATCGCCACGTCGATGATCTGCGTGCGCAGTTCCTCCGAAGTGCCCAGCGGCATGTATGCGACCGACATCTTCTGCAGGTCGGGGATGTTCTTCTCGAGGTACTTGAGCGCGTCCTTGAGCTGCAGCGCGAACAGGCGGCGCAGGCCGGCGCGGTGCTTGGCTGCCGCCACGGCGGGCTCGTCGAACACCTCGATGGTCACGGCGTCGCCTTCGTCGCGCAGTGCCGGAAAGCCGATCAGCGACTGCGAACCGCGGCGCACTTCCATCAGCTCGGGAAGTTCGCCGAAGGTCCAGGCGGTGTAGCGCTGTCCGGCCGGCAGCGCGGCGGGCGCGTCCGCGGCCTTGGCGGCGGGCTTCGAACGCGGGTCCGGCGCCGTCGCGGCAGCCTTCTTCTCCGGTGCCGCCTTGATGTTCAGCCCAGCCAGCGCCTGGAAGGCTCCTCGCGCCTGCGCACCCAGTTCGGCCTTCAGCGCGCCGAGGTTGCGCCCCATGCCCAGCTGCCGGCCGTGCTCGTCGACCACGCGCAGGTTCATGAACAGGTGCGGCGGCAGCATGTCGAGCTTGAAGTCGGCGCGCTTGACATCGATGCTGGTCATCTCGCGCACGCGCTTGAGCAGCACGTCGGTCAGCGAACCGGTGCCGAACACCTCGGGGGCCGACAGTTCTTCCGCCAGCTTCGAAGCCGACTCGGGCAGCGGCACCAGCCGCGAACGCGGACGCTGCGGCAGGCTCTTGAGCAGGGCCTGGATCTTGTCCTTGAGCATGCCCGTCACCAGCCATTCGCAGCGCTCTTCGCTGACCTGGTTGAGCACGAAGAGCGGCACGCTGACGGTGAGGCCGTCCTTCGCATCGCCGGGTTCATGCAGGTAGCTCGCGGCGCAGTCGACGCCGCCCAGCCGCAGCGTCGGCGGGAAGGACTGCGTCGTGATGCCCGCCGCCTGGTGGCGCATGAGTTCGTCGCGCGTCAGGTACAGCAGGCGCGGCTGATCTTTCGAGGCCTGGCGGTACCAGTTCTCGAACGTGATGCCGCTGGCGACATCGGGCGGAAGCTGGGCGTCATAGAAGGCGAAGATCAGCTCGTCGTCGACCAACACGTCCTGCCGGCGCGACTTGTGCTCCAGCCCTTCCACCTCGCGCACGAGCTTGCGGTTGGCCTGCAGGAACGGGAACCTGCTTTCCCACTGCCCGCCCACCAGCGCCTCGCGGATGAAGATTTCGCGCGCGGCAACGGGGTCGACCCGCGTGAAGTCCACGCGCCGGCCGCTGTACACCACCAGGCCATAGAGCGTTGCGCGCTCCAGTGCCGACACCTGCGCGCCCTTCTTCTCCCAGTGCGGATCGAGCAGCTGCTTCTTCAGCAGGTGCCCAGCCACCTCTTCGAGCCACTGCGGCTCGATGTTGGCGATGCCGCGTCCGAAGAGGCGCGTGGTCTCGACCAGTTCGGCCGCGACGATCCAGCGCCCGGGCTTCTTCTTCAGGTGCGCGCCGGGGTGCTTGTAGAACTTGATGCCCCGCGCGCCGAGGTAGGCCTCGTCGTCCTCCAGCTTCCAGCCGATGTTGCCCAGCAGGCCCGACAGCATCGACATGTGCAGCGCCTCGTAGCCGGCGGGCTGGGCATTGATGCGCCACTTGTGCTCGGTGACCACCGTGAGCAGCTGCGAATGGATGTCGCGCCACTCGCGCACGCGGCGGATGTTGATGAAGTTCTGGCGCAGCAGCTGCTCGTACTGGCGGTTGCTCAGCTTGTGGGTGTCTCCATGCCCGCCGCGCGCGTCCGCGATCCACTTCCACAGCCGAAGGTAGCCGCTGAACTCGCTCTTCTCGTCGTCGAACTTCGCATGCGCCTGGTCGGCCTGCTGCTGCGCGTCCATCGGTCGGTCGCGCACGTCCTGCACGCTGAGGGCCGACGCGATGACGAGCACTTCCTCGAGCGCCCCCCGCGAACGGGCCTCCAGGATCATGCGGCCCACGCGCGGGTCGAGCGGCAGCTTCGACAGCTCGGCGCCGGTGGGCGTGAGCTCGTTGGCGTCGTCGACCGCGCCCAGTTCGTTGAGCAGCTGGTAGCCGTCGGCGATGGCGCGCGGCGACGGCGCCTCCAGGAACGGGAAGCGCGCCACATCGCCCAGGCGCAGCGACTTCATCCGCAGGATCACGCCTGCGAGCGAGGAGCGCAGGATCTCGGGATCGGTGAAGCGCGGGCGGCTTTCGAAGTCCTTCTCGTCGTAGAGGCGGATGCAGATGCCGTTCGCCACCCGGCCGCAGCGGCCCGCGCGCTGGTTGGCGGCCGCCTGGCTGATCGGCTCGACCAGCAGCTGCTCGACCTTGCTGCGGAAGCTGTAGCGCTTGACGCGGGCGGTGCCGGTGTCGATCACGTAGCGGATGCCCGGCACGGTGAGCGAGGTCTCCGCAACGTTGGTGGCCAGCACGATGCGCCGGCCCGTGTGGCCGTCGAAGATGCGGTCCTGCTCGGGGCCAGAGAGCCGTGCGAAGAGCGGCAGCACTTCGGCGCTGCGCAGCAGCGGCTGGTGGCTCAGGTGGCGGCGCAGATGGTCGGCCGCCTCGCGGATCTCGCGCTCGCCGGGCAGAAAGACGAGGATGTCGCCCGCGTTGTGCGGATCGCGCCAGAGCTCGTCGACCGCGTCTGCGATGGCGTCGTTCAGGTCGTGCTCTCGCGATTCCTCGAAGGGCCGGTAGCGCTGCTCCACCGGATAGGTGCGGCCCGAGACGAAGATCGTGGGCGCCGGCCCCTTCGCCGAGGCGAAGTGCTGCGCGAAGCGGTCGGCGTCGATGGTGGCCGAGGTGACGATCACCTTCAGGTCGGGCCGGCGCGGCAGGATCTCGCGCAGGTAGCCCAGCAGGAAGTCGATGTTCAGCGAGCGCTCGTGGGCCTCGTCGATGATGAGCGTGTCGTAGGCCTTCAGCAGCGGATCGGTCTGCGTCTCGGCCAGCAGGATGCCGTCTGTCATCAGCTTGACGGAGGCGTCGCGCGAGAGGCGGTCCTGGAAGCGCACCTTGAAGCCGACCACGTCGCCCAGTGGCGTCTTCAGCTCCTCTGCGATGCGCTTGGCCACCGAGCTCGCGGCGATGCGGCGCGGCTGCGTGTGGCCGATGAGCCGGCCCTTGCCGGGCTCGGCGTTGAGCTTGCCGCGGCCCAGCGCGAGGGCGATCTTCGGCAGCTGCGTGGTCTTGCCCGAGCCCGTCTCGCCGCAGACGATCACGACCTGGTGCGCCGAGATGGCGTCCATGATCTCCTCGCGCCTGCTCGATACAGGAAGCGATTCGGGGAACTCGATGCGAAGGGGTGTGGTGGTCGTCAAGGCAGGAAGCAGTCGTCGGCGGCACTCGCCGGTTGCGCGCAGGAGCGAAGGAACCGGCAGGCAGGCAAACCGTCGATTATCGGCGCCCACCACGGTTGTTGCACGGCATCCACAACGTTCGGCCTGATTGCGGCGAGATCGCGACACGATCCGTAAATAGTCTTTACTCGATTGCAAACCGCCACTACGATCGCGTCCATGTCCTACCGCCTTGCCCCCACCACCTTGCGCCGTCGCTGCGCAAGCCGCGCGCCCCGTGCGCTCGGAAGGGTCAAGTTGCCCCGCCCGGCCTGAAGCCCGCGCCCTCGACATCGTCGGCGCGCTTCGCAGACCGAAGCGCCGCGACCGACTCCCACAGCGTCGAGCCTGCCGCCTCCTGCCCGCCTTTCGTGGCGAAGCGGCGGCTGCATTCCTCCGTTCCTGTCAGATACCCAAGAAGAAAAACATGTCCAAAGACATCCGAAACCCACTGCATGCCGAGCTCGCCGAGCGCACTCGCCACCTGCAGACCGTCGCCGAAGCGCTGAAGACCGAGCTCTTCGGCATCGACGACATCATCGATCGCGTGATCGACTCGATCCGCGCCTGGTACGTGCTGCCGCAGCTCATCAGCCGCCCGGTCATCGTCTGCCTCTGGGGCCTCACCGGCACCGGCAAGACGCAGCTGGTGCGCAGGCTCGCACAGCACCTGGGCTTCTACGACCGCTTCATCGAAGTGCAGATGGACGGCTTCAGCCACGGCTCGGGCTATCACAGCCGCGGTTCCATCTCCGCCATGCTGGCCGAGTCGGGCATCGCCGAGGGCACGCCCGGCATCCTGGTGCTGGACGAGTTCCAGCGCTTCCGCACGGTCGACAACGGCGGCCATGACGCCAAGGTCGAGCGCTACCAGGACGTGTGGGCGCTGCTGTCCGACGGCCGCCTGCCGCCCGCGCTCTCGATGCTCGGCGAGATCGAGTCGTCGCTGGCCTATGCCGAGTACACGCAGGACCGCGACGGCTCCGACAAGAAGAAGTACGACAAGAAGCGCAAGCTGCACCTGTCGCCCTGGGAGGCGCGCGAGGTGAAGCGCTGCCTGAAGCTGTCGGAGACGCTGCTTCAGATCATGGCTTGGAAGCCCGCCGAGGTGCACGCGCGCCTGCGCGCCTTCCGCGACACGCAGCAGGGCTGGGAGACCGACTACAGCAAGCTGCTGGTGTTCGTCTCGGGCAACCTCGACGAGATGTACGCCGAGACGGCGCAGCGCGTCGAGGACTGCGACACCGACGCCGACATCTTCCACGAGCTGACGAAGAAGCTCTCCGTCATCGACGTGAAGAAGGCCCTGGCCGAGCGCTTCCGCCCCGAGCAGATCGCACGCCTGGGCAACAACCACGTGATCTACCCCTCGTTCGACCGCGCGACCTACGTGCGCCTGATCCTGTCGATCTGCGACCGCTACGTGGCCGAGATCCAGGAGAGTTCCGGCGTGCGCTTCGTGCTCGACGCGAGCGTGTACGAGCAGATCTATGCCAACGCCGTGTTCCCGGCGCAGGGAACGCGTCCGCTGTTCTCGTCGATCCACGCGATCCTGAGCGCCACGCTGGTCAACGCAGCGCTGTGGGCGCTGGAGCAAGGCGCCAACGGCAGCGAGCCGGTGTGGCTCTCGCTGGACGCGGGCGTGTCGGCCATCGCGGCGAAGTACCGCAAGGCGCGCCGCCAGTTTCCGGTGGCGCTGGAGCTGAACCGCCTCAAGCAGCGTTCGAGCGAGGACTTCCGCGCCCTGCTCGCGGTGCACGAGGCCGGCCACGGCGTGGCGTACGGCCTGCTCTTCGGCCGCGCGCCGCAGGAGATCAAGATCAACGTGGCCTCGTTCGAGGGCGGCTACAACAGCTACGAGCAGCGCAAGGCCTGGTCGAAGGAGAACCTGCGCGACCGCATCTGCGTGGGCCTGGCCGGACGCGCCGCGGAGCGGCTGGTGTTCGGCGAGCAGGCCTGCACCTCGGGCGCCACGCAGGACTTCATGCAGGCGACCGCCTATGCCGCGCAGTACGTGCGCCACTTCGCCTTCGGCACGCGCCTGAGCCGCACCGACGTCGCCAACGACCCGAACGACAACGTCAACACCGACGTGGAAGCCACCAACCCCGAGATCGAGGCCCTGCTGGCGCAGGAGCACGAGCGCGCGCTGGCGCTGCTGGAGGCGCACGTGCCGGCGCTGATGGCGGTGGTCGATGCGCTGCTGCGCGACGGCTCCATCGCGCCGGCCGAACTGGCTGCGATGCTGGGGCTGCCCGCTCCGGGCTCGGACGAGGCCCACGGGGCGACCGACGCCTACGCGGCGCTGCTGGCGGGCTTCCGTGCCCGACACGAAGGGCCGCCGCCACCGTCGGCGCCCGCCGCCGCGGCCCGCGTACTGCGCGCGATCGCCTGATCCGTCCGTCCGGCCCGCCTGGCTCGACCGATCCGCAGGGGTCGGATCGAGTCAGGCAGACCGCCTTTCATGAATGCACAATCACGCCCCATGTCCACCGTCTTCAATTTCACCTTCGTGCCCTGGTTCCGCTCGGTCGCACCCTACATTCACACGCACCGCGGTAAGACTTTCGTGGTCGGGCTCGCGGGCGAAGCGATCGCTGCCGGCAAGCTGCAGAACATCGCGCAAGACCTGGCGCTGATCCAGAGCATGGGCGTCAAGATCGTGCTGGTGCACGGCTTCAGGCCGCAGGTCAACGAACAGCTCGCGGCCAAGGGGCACGAGGCGAAGTATTCGCACGGCATCCGCATCACCGACGAAGTGGCGCTCGACTCCGCTCAGGAAGCCGCCGGCCAGCTGCGCTACGAGATCGAGGCGGCCTTCAGCCAGGGCCTGCCCAACACGCCGATGGCCGGCTCGACCGTGCGGGTGATCTCGGGCAACTTCATCACCGCGCGGCCGGTGGGCGTGGTCGACGGGGTGGACTTCAAGCATTCGGGCCTGGTGCGCAAGGTGGACGCGGCCGGCATCCGCCGCACGCTGGATTTCGGCGCCATGGTGCTGATGTCGCCCTTCGGCTTCTCGCCCACGGGCGAGGCCTTCAACCTGACGATGGAAGAGGTCGCCACCAGCGTGGCCATCTCGCTGCAGGCCGACAAGCTGATCTTCCTGACTGAGATTCCCGGCATCCGCATCGACAGCGAGCTGCCCGAGAGCGAGGACAACCCCATCGACACCGAGCTGCCGCTGGATGCCGCCGAGAAGCTGCTGGCCTCGCTGCCCCCGCCGCAGAAGCCCACCGACACCGCCTTCTACCTGCAGCACTGCGTGAAGGCCTGCAAGGCGGGCGTGGAGCGCAACCACATCCTGCCCTTCGCCCTCGACGGCTCGCTGCTGCTGGAGGTGTACGTGCACGACGGCGTCGGCACGATGGTGATCGACGAGAAGCTCGAGAGCCTGCGCGAGGCCTCGGTGGACGACATCGGCGGCATCCTGCAGCTGATCGAACCCTTCGAGCGCGACGGAACGTTGGTCAAGCGCGACCGCACCGAGATCGAGCGCGACATCCACCAGTACACGGTGGTCGAGCACGACGGCGTGATCTTCGGCTGCGCGGCGCTCTACCCCTACCCCGAGGCGCGCACCGCCGAGATGGCCGCGCTCACGGTGTCGCCGCAATCGCAGTCGCAGGGCGACGGCGAGCGCATCCTCAAGCACATCGAGCATCGCGCCAAGGCCATGGGTCTGGAGAGCATCTTCGTGCTCACCACCCGCACCATGCACTGGTTCCTCAAGCGCGGCTTCCAGCAGGTCAACCCCGACTGGCTGCCCGAGGCCCGCAAGCGCAAGTACAACTGGGACCGCAAGAGCCTGGTGCTGGTCAAGAAGATCTAGTCGCACCCCGCGCGGATACCAACGAGAAATCCACGATGACGCTCGCCACCGCCCTGCTCTTCGCCATCGTGGCCTTCGCCGCCATCGCCACGCCCGGGCCGACGGTGCTACTGGCGCTCAGCAACGGCTCGCGCCACGGCGTGCGGCGCGCGCTGCCGGGGATGCTCGGGGCGGTGCTGTCCGATTTCGTGCTGGTCGGCGCCGTGGCGCTCGGACTGGGCGCCCTGCTGGCTGCGTCGGAATTCTGGTTCTCGATGCTGAAATGGGTAGGCGCGATCTATCTGGCCTGGCTGGGCCTGCGCATGCTGCGCTCCAGGGGCGGCCTCCACCTGCCGGCAGCGGATGCGGCACCCTCGGCCGCGGCGGGCGAGAGCCGGCGGATCTTCCTCAAGTCATTCCTGGTGGCGGTGACCAACCCCAAGGGCTACATCTTCTGCTCGGCGCTCCTGCCGCAGTTCATCGACCCTTCGGGGGCCCAGGCGCCGCAGTACATCGTCATCGCGTTGATCTTCGCGGCGCTGGACATGACGGTGATGCTGGCCTACGCCTTCGTCGGCGCCCGGGCGATCCGGCTGCTGACCGTGTCGGCCACCCGCTGGATCGACCGCGCCTGCGGCGGCATGCTGCTGGCGCTGGCCGGCTCGCTGGCCTTCTACCGGCGCAGTGCCGCCTGAGAGCGGCCGCGTCCGCTCCTGCCACCGGCCCGCGCGAGTAGCCGTTTCGCCGGGAGCGGTAACACCTGTCACCGATAATCCCGGCCATGAATCCCCTGCTTTCCCGGTTGCAACCCTACCCCTTCGAGCGGCTGAAGCAGCTGTTCGCGGGCGTCACGCCCAACCCCGAGTTCACGGCCATCAGCCTGGGCATCGGCGAACCCAAGCACGCCACGCCGGGCTTCATCAAGGATGCACTGAGCGCCAGCCTCGGCGCGCTGGCCGCCTACCCCGCCACCGCCGGCGACCTGAAGCTGCGCACCGCCTTCACCGACTGGCTCAAGACCCGATACAGCCTCTCGCTGGACCCGGCCACACAGGTGCTGCCCGTCAACGGCTCGCGCGAGGCGCTCTTCTCGCTGGCCCAGACCGTGGTCGACCCGACCGCCTCGCCCAAGCCCGTGGTGCTGTCGCCCAATCCGTTCTATCAGATCTACGAAGGCGCGGCCCTGCTCGCCGGCGCGGAGCCGTACTACGTGCCCAGCGTGCCCGCACGCAACTTCGCGGTCGACTGGGACAGCGTGCCCGAAGACATCTGGGCCCGCACGCAGCTGGTGTTCGTCTGCTCGCCGGGCAACCCCACCGGCGCGGTCATGGCGCTGGACGAATGGAAGAAGCTCTTCGCGCTTTCCGACCGCCACGGCTTCGTGATCGCCGCCGACGAGTGCTACAGCGAGATCTACTTCCGCGACGAGCCCCCGCTCAGCGGCCTGGAGGCCTCGGTGAAGCTCGGGCGGCCCGACTTCCGCAACCTGATCGCGCTCACATCCCTGTCCAAGCGCAGCAACGTGCCCGGCCTGCGCAGCGGCTTCGTGGCGGGTGACGCGGCCATCATCAGGAAATTCCTGCTCTATCGCACCTACCACGGCAGCGCCATGAGCGGCGCCGTGGCCGCGGCCAGCATCGCCGCCTGGGGCGACGAGTCGCACGTGGTCGACAACCGCGCCCAGTACCGCGCCAAGTTCGCGGCGGTCACGCCGCTGCTGGAACCGGTGCTCGATGTGCGGCTGCCCGATGCCAGCTTCTACCTCTGGGCCGGCGTGCCCGAAGTGTGGGCTGGCGACGACGAAGCCTTCGCCCGCGCCCTGTACGCTCAATACAATGTGACGGTTCTGCCGGGGAGCTATCTGGCGCGCCAGACGACGTACGGTGCGCACAGCGTCAACCCCGGCCGGGGCCGCATCCGCATGGCGCTTGTGGCCGAAACGGCCGAATGCGTGGAGGCCGCACAGCGCATCGTGCGCTTCTGCAAGGACGCCCGCCCCTGATCCGCTTCGCTTGACCCCTGCCCCCATTTTTCACCCGAGACTCTCCATGACCCAGCAACTGCAACAAATCATCGACGCCGCGTGGGAAGACCGCGCCAACATCTCGGTCGCTTCCTCGACGGCCGAAGTGCGCGACGCCGTCGAGCACGTGATCACCGAACTCAACAACGGCAAGCTGCGCGTGGCCACCCGCGAAGGCGTGGGCAAGTGGACCGTGCACCAGTGGATCAAGAAGGCCGTGCTGCTGTCGTTCCGCCTGAAGGACAACGAGCAGATCCAGGCCGGCTCGCTCGGCTTCTACGACAAGGTGCCCACCAAGTTCTCGCACCTGTCGGCCAACGAGCTTAAGGAATCGGGCGTGCGCATCGTGCCGCCGGCCGTGGCCCGCCGCGGCAGCTACATCGCCAAGGGCGCGATCCTGATGCCCTCGTACGTGAACATCGGCGCCTACGTGGGCGAAGGCTCCATGGTCGACACCTGGGCAACCGTGGGCTCGTGCGCGCAGGTCGGCGCCAACGTGCACCTCTCCGGCGGCGTGGGCCTGGGCGGCGTGCTGGAGCCGCTGCAGGCGAACCCGACCATCATCGAGGACAACTGCTTCATCGGCGCGCGCTCCGAAGTCGTCGAAGGCGTGATCGTCGAAGAGAACTCGGTGCTGGGCATGGGCGTGTACATCGGCCAGAGCACCCCGATCTTCAACCGCGACACCGGCGAGATCTCCTACGGCCGCGTGCCGGCCGGCAGCGTGGTCATCAGCGGCAACCTGCCCAAGAAGACCAAGTCGGGCCAGGACTACAGCACCTACGCCGCGATCATCGTGAAGACGGTCGACGCGCAGACGCGCTCCAAGACCAGCCTCAACGACCTGCTGCGCGACTGAACCTGGCACACCCCATGCTGCGCGCACTTCGTGTCGCTTCGCACACCCCCTTGCAAGGGGCGACGCCAGCGGCCCGGCAAAGCCGGTTTTGCGGCGTTCCCCGCGAAGAGCACGTTCTGCACGCAGCTCACGAATGATTCCAAGAGCACCCGAGGAGAGAGACCGATGAACATGATGGAACGGCTTCTTCGTCTGATGGCCGAACGCAAGGCATCCGACATCTATCTCTCGGCCCACTCCCCGGTGCTGATCCGCATCAACGGCAACTGCCTGCCCGTCAATGCGCAGGTGCTGCCGCCCGCGGCGCCGCTGGCGCTGCTGTCGGAAGTGGTGCCCGCCGCGCGCATCCAGGAGCTGGAGAGCACGGGCGAGCTCAACATGGCCGTCCACCTCGAGGACGCCGGCAACTACCGCATCAGCGCCATGCGCCAGCGCGGCACCTACGCGGTGGTGGTGCGGCACATTGCCCCACGGATTCCGAGCTTCGAAGAGCTGAACCTGCCCGACATCCTGAAGACCCTCGTCATGGAGCGTCGCGGGCTGATCCTCATGGTCGGCGCCACCGGTGCCGGCAAGACCACCACGCTGGCCTCGATGCTCGACTACCGCAACGAGCACGCCAGCGGCCACATCCTCACGGTCGAGGAACCGATCGAGTTCACCTACACCAACAAGAAGTCGGTGGTGAACCAGCGCGACGTGGGCAGCGACACCACCTCGCTGCAGACGGCGCTGAAGAACGCGCTGCGCCAGGCGCCCGACGTGATCCAGATCGGCGAAATCCGCGACCGCGACACCATGTCGGCCGCCATCGCCTACGCGCAGTCGGGCCACCTGTGCGTGGCCACGCTGCACGCCAACAACAGCTATCGCGCGTTGAACCGCATCCTGAGCTTCTATCCCGTCGAGGTGCGCCCCACGCTGCTGGGCGACCTGGGCGGTGCGCTGCGCGCCATCGTGTCGCAACGCCTGCTGCGCACGCCGACCGGCGGGCGCGTGCCTGCGATGGAGGTCATGCTCAACACCGCGCTGGTGGCCGAACTGATCGAGAAGGGCGACTTCTCCGGCGTGAAGGAGGCCATGGAGAAGTCGATGGCCGAAGGCTCGCAGACCTTCGAGGAAGACATCGCCCGCCTCGTCATCGAAGAGCGCGTCACCCGCGAAGAGGGCCTGTCGCAGGCCGACTCCCCCACCAACCTCATGTGGCGCCTGCAGAACCGCGCAGCGCCCAAGCAGCATGTCGACGACCGTCACCTGACGGACCAGGTCGACGAACCCACCTTCACCGACATCACGCTAGACGTCAAATTCTGACTCTCCCCCAAGGCTTCGCGCACTTCGTGTCGCTTAGCCGCCCCCTCGCCGGGGCAACACCCGCGGCCCGGCAGCGCCGGTTCCGCGGGGTTCCTGGAAGAGTCCCCCTCCTTTCCTGTGCCATGTCCCGAACTCTCCAGCTAGCCGAACAACTCATCTCGCGCCCTTCCGTCACTCCCGACGACGCGGGCTGCCAGCAGATCCTCGGCGAGCGGCTGGCGCGGCTGGGCTTCACGCTGGAGACGATCGAGAGCGGCCCCGCCGACTTCCGGGTGACCAACCTCTGGGCGGTGCGCCGCCCCAAGGACGCGAAGGCCGCCACCCGGACGCTGGTGTTCGCCGGCCACACCGACGTGGTGCCCACCGGCCCCGTCGAGCAGTGGACCAGCCATCCCTTCACGCCCACGCACCGCGACGGCAAGCTCTACGGCCGAGGCGCCTGCGACATGAAGACGTCGGTCGCGGCCTTCGTGACCTCCATCGAAGACTTCCTGCAAGCGATTCCCGAGCCGCAGCTCACGCTCGCCCTGCTGCTCACGAGCGACGAGGAAGGCCCGGGCGTGGACGGCACGGTCGTCGTCTGCAACGCACTGGCCGCGCGCGGCGAGACCATCGACTACTGCATCGTCGGCGAACCCACGGCCGTGGAGCGCTGTGGCGACATGATCAAGAACGGCCGTCGCGGCACCATGAGCGGCAAGCTCACGGTCAAGGGCGTGCAGGGGCACATCGCCTATCCGCACCTGGCGAAGAACCCGGTGCACGCGGTCGCGCCGGCGCTGGCCGAGCTGGTGGCCATCAACGCTGCCGGCGGCTGGGACGCGGCGAGCAACCCCTACTTCCAGCCGACCAGCTGGCAGATCAGCAATTTCCACGCGGGTACCGGCGCGAGCAACGTGATCCCGGGCAGCGCGGTGATCGACTTCAACTTCCGCTTCTCGACCGAATCGACGCCCGAGTCGCTGCAGCAGCGCGTGCACGCCGTGCTCGACGCGCACCAGGTCGACTACACGCTGGCCTGGACCATCGGAGGCCTGCCCTTCCTGACCACGCCGGGCGAGCTGGTGGAGGCCGTGCAGGGCGCCATCCGCGATGAAACCGGCATCGAGACCGAGCTGTCGACCAGCGGCGGTACGAGCGACGCGCGCTTCATCGCCAAGATCTGCAGGCAGGTGGTCGAGCTCGGCCCGGTGAACGCCAGCATCCACAAGATCGACGAGCACATCGAAGTGGCCGAGATCGAAACGCTGAAGAGCATCTACCTGCGCGTCTTGAAGCGGCTGGACGCCGCGCTCGCCGGATGAGCACCGTCATCGAACTCATCGAGGCGGGCGCGAAGCGGCTGGAAGAAGCCGGCGTGGCCTTCGGCCATGGCACGGCCAACGCCTTCGACGAAGCCGCCTGGCTGGTGCTGTGGCGCCTGAAGCTGCCGCTGGACGACCTCGACGGCGTGGCCGACAGGCCCGTGTCGCCCGCCGATGCCGGCAAGGTGGCAGCGCTCATCGACGAACGCATCTCGACGCGCCAGCCCGCCGCCTATCTCACCAAGGAAGCCTGGCTGCAGGGCGTGCCCTTCTACGTGGACGAGCGCGCCATCGTGCCGCGCAGCTTCATCGCCGAGCTGATCGCCGAGGGAACCATCGACTACTGGCTGGGCGAACACACGCAGCGCGTGCTCGACCTGTGCACCGGCAACGGCAGCCTCGCGGTGCTGGCGGCGCTCACGTACCCGGAAGTGACGGTCGACGCTGCGGACATCTCGCTGCAGGCGCTGGAGGTAGCGGCCATCAACGTCACCCGCCACGAGCTGGACGCGCGGGTGAGGCTGGTCGAGTCGGACGGACTGAAGAACCTGCCCGGCCCCTACGACCTCGTCCTGTGCAACCCGCCCTACGTGAACAGCGCCAGCATGGCCGCCCTGCCCGCCGAATACCGCGCCGAGCCCGAGCTGGCACTGGCCGGTGGTGCCGACGGCATGGATTTCGTGCGCCAGCTGTTCGCCGACGCGCCGTCTCGCATGAGCGAGCGCGCGGTGCTGGTGCTGGAGATCGGCAACGAGCGCGAGTACTTCGAGGCCGCCTTTCCGCAGCTCGAAGTCTTCTGGCTCGAAACCTCGGCCGGCGAAGACCAGGTGCTGCTGGTCACGCGCGACGCCCTCGTGGCCGGCGCTGGCGTGCGTTAGCTGCGCCCGCCCGATCCCTCCCCTTTCTGCCGCTTTCCCGCAGCCACTGGCTGCGCAACCCCATTCACCGGGCGATCGATGCCGATTTCCCCGTGCCTTTGCCCCTTTTTCCGGGGCGTCCGAGGCCGGGCGGGATAATCGCCCCTACGGTTCCTCTTTCATGATCACTCTCAAGAACGTCATTCTTCGCCGCAGCGCCAAGGTCCTGCTCGACGGCGCCACGGTCACCCTCAACCCCGGCGAGAAGGTCGGGCTGGTGGGCCGCAACGGCGCCGGCAAGTCGACCCTGTTCGCCCTGCTCAACGGCACGCTGCACGAAGACGGCGGCGATTTCTCCATTCCGAAGCAGTGGCGCATGGCCCAGGTGGCGCAGAACATGCCCGAGACCGAGGAGTCGGCCACCGACTTCGTGGTGGGCGGCGACACCCGCCTGACCGAGCTGCGCGAGCAGTTGGCCACCATCGAGGCCGCCTACACCGAGAACCCCGACGACGCCGACATCGGCATGCAGCTGGCCCACGCCTACACCGACCTGGCCGACGCCGGCGAGCACGACGCCGTGCCGCGCGCGCAGGCGCTGATCCTGGGCCTGGGCTTCAAGACGCACGAGCTCGACGCGCCGGTCAACAGCTTCTCGGGCGGCTGGCGCATGCGCCTGCAGCTGGCCCGCGCGCTGATGTGCCCGAGCGACCTTCTGCTGCTCGACGAGCCCACCAACCACCTGGACCTGGACGCGCTGGTGTGGCTCGAAGCCTGGCTGCAGAAGTACCAGGGCACCATGATCGTCATCAGCCACGACCGCGAGTTCCTCGACGCCGTGACCGACGTCACCCTGCACATCGCCAACGCCCAGCTCACGCGCTACGGAGGCAACTACAGCAAGTTCGAGGACATGCGCGCGCTGCAGATGGAGCAGCAGCAGCAGGCCTTCGCCAAGCAGCAGGAAAAGATCGCCCACCTGCAGAAGTTCATCGACCGCTTCAAGGCCAAGGCCAGCAAGGCCAAGCAGGCCCAGAGCCGCGTCAAGGCGCTGGAGCGCATGGAACGCGTGGCGCCGCTGCTGGCCGAAGCCGAATTCAGCTTCGAGTTCAAGGAGCCGGGCAACATCCCCAACCCGATGCTGTCGATCAGCAACGCGAGCTTCGGCTACGTTGTCGAAGACGCCGAGCCCAAGACCATCCTGCGCGGCGTGAACCGCTCGGTGCTGGCGGGCCAGCGCATCGGCATCCTGGGCGCCAACGGCCAGGGCAAGTCGACGCTGGTGAAGACCATCGCGCGCGAGATGGGCGCCTTGGCGGGCCAGGTCACCGAAGGCAAGGGCCTGAACATCGGCTACTTCGCGCAGCAGGAACTCGACGTGCTGCACCCCGAGAGCAACCCGCTGGAGCACATGGTGCGCCTGGCGCGCGAGCTCGGCGGCAATGCCAAGGAGCCTTCCGGCGAGCAGGCGCTGCGCGGCTACCTGGGCAGCTTCAACTTCAGCGGCGACATGGTGAAGCAGCCCGTGGGCACCATGAGCGGCGGCGAGAAGGCCCGCCTCGTGCTCGCCATGATGGTGTGGCAGCGCCCCAACCTGCTGCTGCTCGACGAGCCGACCAACCACCTCGACCTGGCCACCCGCGAGGCGCTGGCCGTGGCGCTCAACGAGTTCGAAGGCACGCTGATGCTGGTGAGCCACGACCGCGCGCTGCTGCGCTCGGTGTGCGACGAGTTCTGGCTGGTGGGCCGCGGGGTTGTCGGCGACTTCGACGGCGACCTCGACGACTACCAGCGCTACCTGCTCGACGAATCGAAGCGCCTGCGCGAGGAAGCCAAGGTGGCGGTGCGCGAGGCCGAGGCCGCCGCGGCCCCAGCGGCGGCCGCCCCGGCCGCGCCCCAGCAGCGCAGGCAGGACGCCCAGGAGCGCCAGCAGCGCAGCGACCAGGCCAAGCCGATCAAGCGCGAGATTGCCCAGATCGACGAACGCCTGGCCAAGGCCGGCTCCGAGCGCGCCGAGCTCGAGGCGCGGCTGGCCCAGCCGCTGCCGTCGGCCGAGATCGCCGAGGCCGGCAAGCGGCTGAAGTCGCTCAACGACGAAATCGGCCGCCTAGAGGAGCGCTGGCTGGCCCTGTCGGACCAGCTGGAAGCCCTGGCGGCCTGAACCGCAAAGCCGCTCAGGCAGGAAGAAAGGGAGTCGCCGGATGCCGTCAGCCATCGAACTGGCCCGGGGCGATGAAAAGCTCATCGCCGCCGTCCACCGCAGCCGCCGCCTCATCAGCCGCAAGGCGCTGATGGCGGCAGCAGCCAGCGCGGTTCCCCTGCCCGGCCTCGACTGGATGGCCGACGCCGCGCTGCTATCGCGGCTGGTGCCGCAGATCAGCGCGGAATTCGGCCTTTCGGTCACGCAGGTCGAGAAGCTCGCGCCGCACCAGCGCGAGCGCATCCAGAAGGCCGCGACCACCGTGGGCGCGCTGCTGGTCGGGCGGCTCGTCACGCGCGACCTGCTGCTGCGCCTCGCAAAGCACGCGGGCGTGCGCCTCACGGCCAAGCAGGCGACCAAGTACGTGCCCATCGCCGGGCAGATGGTGTCGGCCGCGCTCGGCTATGCGGCGCTGCGCGCGCTTGGTGAGCAGCACATCAAGGACTGCGTGCGCGTCAGCACCACCCTCGCTCTCGCGCCTCCCGAACCGCACGCGAGCGCCTGAGCGCCTCGCCGTCGAAGAGCACCTGTGCCGCCCACGCGGCGCACGCCAGCCCGAAGCAGCTGCCGCCCGCGATGGCCGGATGCGCCGCGATCAGGCCGAAGGCCAGTCCCGCCAGGGAAAGCAGCGCCAGCAGCACGCACAGCGCGCGGTCGAGCCACAGGCCCGACGTCCATCGTCGATGCACCGCCTGCTCATCGCTTCTTTGCCGGGGGGCGGAAGGCCTCGGGCCCCGGCTTCAGGGCCTCCTCCTTCGCACGCTGCTCGTAGGCAGCCAGCAGCGCGACGTAGTGGCGCGACATCACGTCGGCCACCCGGCCCAGGCCGATCTTGCTGATCGTCGGCTGCGGAATGCCTGTTCTCTGTTCGATCTGCTTCTGCGTGAGGCCCATGGCCCTCAGGGCCAGAACCAACTCCCTTGGTTTCATTCTTTCCTCCCTTTTTTAACTATTCTAGAGTTCAGAAAGAATATTCGTTTGGGCTTAAATCCCCAACCGATGGACAGCATTGCCAAACGCGCCCTGGCCGCGCGCAAATTCGCCAAGATGACGCAGAAGCAGGCCGAAGCGGCCTCGGGCGTCAAGCAGTCGAGCATTTCCAAGATCGAGCGCGGGGACGTCACCCGCTCCATGAGCGTGCTGGCACTGGCGCGCGCCTACCGGGCCGATCCCAACTGGCTCGACACCGGAGACGGCCCCGCCCCCTGGGACGAAGACCAGATGCGCCAGGCCCGCGACCGGGCCAACGAACCGCTCGGGCCGTACCGGGTGACCCACATCCCCCCGACGATTCCGAGCTTCAATCCGCGCACGCCCGGCACCGTGCCGCTCATATCGTGGACGGACGCAGCCAACTGGGACAGCCACGAGATCTCGCAGCAGCCGCGCGCCGAGCGCTGGATTCCCTGCATCGCCCACCACAGCCTCCAGAGCTATGCGCTGCGCGTTCGCGGCGACAGCATGACCTCGCCCAGCGGCCAGCTCAAGAGCTACCCATCAGGCTCCATCGTCTTCGTCGACACCTCGCTGAGGACGCCCGACGACGGCGAGCGCATCATCGCCAAGCTCGAGGACAGCGACGAGGTCACCTTCAAGGTGTTCAAGCAGGAGGACGGCCGCCGCTGGTTGCTGCCGCTCAATCCCAAGCACGAGCCGGTGCGTTCCACCTTCACCGTGCTGGGCACGGTGGTGGGCAAGTGGGAAGACGAGGACTGAGCCGGGCGCGGGCGGCGCCTCGGCAAAAAATTAGCCAGGCATTAGCTGGAACACGATTTCGTCGAGGTCAGGTTGCGTGCAGGTTCGGAAGCGATATTCATGGCTCTCCCTGTGGCCTGCATCCTCTGATCCTCCCTCCTCCAGCAGGTCACCTTCAAGCCCGCCTCGTGCGGGCTTTTTTTTGAACAATTGCTCGCCCCCAGGCTGCGTGGCACTGCGTGCCGCTTCGCCAACCCCCTACCGGGGGCAACACCCGAGGCCCGGCAGAGCCGGTTCCTCGGTGTTCCTGGAATTGGGCCGTGGGTAATTTTTTGCAGTGCCCTTGGGGTGGTGCATTTGGCGCCTTGCCCGTACATTTCGCGCCGTGCAGGTCCCGTTTCGTCGCAACGGCCTCGCGGGGCAAGGGCGCGGCGGTGAGACTTCAGGAAGTCAGGCAGCCCGGGCGTTCCGGGTGTACAACCGCTGCCCCATGCCAAATCAAGACAACAATACATTGGAGGATCACCCTGGTTCGTCGTTGCGCGCTGCGTTTGCGCGTCGACGCGCGGGGTGGCCCGTTCAGGGCGCCGTGCTCGGCGCCGTCCTGCTGCTGATGAGCGGCTGTGCGGTCGGGCCGGATTTCAGGACGCCCGACCTGCCGGCCGCCGCCGGCGGCGCGGACTACACACCCGCGCCGATGCCGGCGCGCACCGCGAAGTCCGACGTGCCGGCCGGCCAGGCGCAGGAGCTGCTTCCCGGCCGCGACATCCCCGCCCAGTGGTGGGAGGTGTTCCGCTCGGAGCCGCTCGATCGGCTGATCCGCGCCTCGCTCGCCCAGAGTCCCACGCTGGCTTCCGCGCAGGCCGCGCTGCGGCAGGCCGAGGCCACCTACGACGCGAAGTCGGGCAACCTGCTGTGGCCGCAGGTCAATGCGCAACTGGGGGTGCAACGCGAGCGAGCTTCGGAGGTCAGCACGCGGGTGGCGGGCGGCCAGCTGCTCACGCTGTACAACGCCTCGGTCAACGTCAGCTACAACCTCGACGTGTTCGGCGCCTCGCGCCGGCAGATCGAGGGCGCGCAGGCCGCCGTGGAAGCGCAGCGCTACCAGGTGGAGGCGACGTACCTCACGCTGACCTCGAACCTCGTCACCACCGCGATCCGCGAAGCCGCGCTGCGCGGCCAGCTGCAGGCCACGCAAGAGGTGCTGCAGGCGCAGCGCGAGCAGCTGGGCGTGATCGAAAAGCAATTCGACACCGGCGCGATTCCGAAGTCGATCGTGCTGCAGCAGCGCACGCAGGTCGCGCAGACGCAGGCGGCGATACCGCCGCTGGAGAAATCGCTCGCGCAGACGCGCCACCAGCTCGCCGTGTTCGCGGGCCGTCTGCCTTCGGAGCAAGGCCTGCCGGAGTTCGACCTCGCCAGCCTCTCGCTGCCGCAGGAGCTGCCGCTGTCGCTGCCCTCCGAGCTTGCGCGCCAGCGGCCCGACGTGCGCGCCAGCGAGGCGCAGCTGCACCAGGCCAGCGCGGCGGTCGGCGTGGCCACGGCGAACCTCTATCCGCAGATACAGCTCAGCGCGAGCTACGGCAACACCTCGCTGCGCGCCCGCGACCTGTTCACCGGGCCGACCACGCTGTGGAACATCGGCGCCGGGCTCACGCAGCCGATCTTCAACGGCGGTGCGCTGCGCGCGCAGCAGCGCGCGGCCGTCGCGGCCTACGACTCGGCGGCCGCGCAGTACCGCAACACCGTGCTCGGCGCCTTCCAGAACGTGGCCGATGCACTGCGCGCGCTCGAACTCGACGCGGCAGCGCTGCAGACCCAGGCCACCGCCGAGTCGCTCGCCAGGCAGTCGCTCGACCTGTCGACCGCGCAGTTCCGCGCCGGCGCGGTGAGCTACGTGACGCTGCTGACCGCGCAGCAGGCCTGGCTGCAGACGCACACCGCGCTGGCGCAGGCGCAGGCCGCGCGCTATGCCGACACGGCCGCGCTCTTCCAGGCACTGGGCGGCGGCTGGTGGAACCGCGGTGCGCTGGCCGACGCGGCGATCGCGCCGGGGCAGCCCGCTGCGCCCTCGCCTCAGGCCTCGGCCCCGCTGAACTGAGCAGACCCGAACACTCCATAACTCCAAGAAAAGCCAATTTATGACCCGGAGAATGATCATCATGATCGGCTGCGTGCTGCTGCTGGTCGCCGTGCTCGCCGTGGGCAAGTTCCTTCAGATCCGCGCGCTGATCGCCGCAGTGCCCAAGCCCGGCCCGCAGACGGTGTCGACGGCCGAGGTGCAGAAGCTGCGGTGGCAGTCGCAGCTCACCGCGGTCGGCACGCTGAACCCGGTGCGCGGCGCCGACCTGGGCACCGAGGTGGCCGGGCTGGTGCGCACCGTGCACTTCAAGTCGGGGCAGGACGTGAAGGCCGGCATGCTGCTGGTCGAGCTCAATGCCGATTCCGACATCGCCCAGCTGCACGCGGCCGAGGCGGCCGCCGCGCAGGCCGCCATCGTGCTCAAGCGCGACCAGGCGCAGCTCGCGGTGCAGGCGGTGAGCCAGGCGCAGATCGATGCCGACACCAACGACCTGAAGGCCAAGCGCGCGCAGGTCGAGCAGCAGGCCGCGCTGGTCGCGAAGAAGTCGATCCGCGCGCCCTTCTCCGGCCGCCTGGGCATCACCACGCTGAACCCGGGCCAGTACGTGAACGCGGGCGACAAGCTGGTCACGCTGCAGACGCTGGACCCGATCTACGTCGACTTCGCCCTGCCCCAGCAGCAGCTCGCGGGCCTGGCGGTGGGCCAGGTGGTGAACCTGTCGGTCGACACCTTCCCGGGCCAGAGCTTCAGCGGCAAGATCAATGCGATCAGCCCGAAGGTGGACGCCGCCACGCGCAACGTGCAGGTCGAGGCCACCATCTCCAACACGAAGCAGCTGCTGCTGCCCGGCATGTTCGCCAACGTGAAGATCGATGTCGGCGGCGAGCAGGAGCAGCTCACGCTGCCGGCCACCGCCGTCACCTACAACCCGTACGGCTCGACCGTGTACGTGGTGAAGGAGGCCGAGCCGCCCAAACCTGGCGCGGCTGGCGCGGCAGGCACCGCGGGTGCGCCCGCACAGCCGGCCAATCCATCGGGCGCCAAGCAGCTCGTCGCGCAGCAGGTCTTCATCGAGACCGGCCCGACGCGCGGCGACCAGATCGCCATCGTCAAGGGCCTCACGGCCGGCCAGGTGGTGGTGAGCAGCGGCCAGAACAAGCTGAAGAACGGCACGCCGGTGGTGGTGGACAACAGCGTCCAGCCCACCAACAACCCGGCACCGACGCCGCAGGAAAAGTGAGGTCGCCCGAATGAACTTCACAGACATCTTCATCCGCCGGCCGGTGCTGGCGATGGTGGTGAGCCTGCTGATCGTGGTCCTGGGGCTTCGCGCGCTGGCCGGCCTGCCGGTCAACCAGTACCCGAAGACCGAGAACGGCGTGGTCACCATCACCACCGCCTACTACGGCGCGGACGCGGCCACGGTCGCGGGCTTCATCACGCAGCCTCTGGAGGCCGCGGTGTCGCAGGCGCAGGGCATCGACTACCTGTCGTCGTCGAGCAGCCTGGGCGTGTCGACCATCACCGCCACGCTGCGGCTGAACTACGACTCCAACCGCGCGCTGACCGAGATCAACACGCAGGTGAACTCGGTGCGCAACCAGCTGCCGCCGCAGGCGCAGCAGCCGGTGCTGACGGTGGCTACCGGCCAGACCACCGACGCGATGTACATCGGCTTCTACAGCGACACGCTGCCCAACAACAACGTCACCGACTTCCTGGTGCGCGTGGTGCAGCCCAAGCTCAACGCCATTCCGGGCGTGCAGACCGCCGAGATCCTCGGCGCGCGCACCTTCGCGCTGCGGGCATGGCTCGATGCGCAGAAGATGGCCGCCTACGGCGTGACCGCCACCGACGTGAGCGCGGCGCTGGCCGCCAACAACTACCTCGCGGCCGTCGGCCAGAGCAAGGGCCAGATGGTCAGCGTGCCGCTCACGGCCGGCACCTCGCTGCACAGCGTGGACGAGTTCAAGCAGCTTTCGGTGAAGAGCGCCAACGGCGCCATCGTGCGGCTGCAGGACGTGGCCAACGTGACGCTGGGCTCCGAGAACTACGACTTCAACGTGGCCTTCAACGGCGTGCGCTCGGTCTTCATCGGCATCAAGGTCGCGCCCGAGGCCAACATCCTCGAGGTGGCCAAGCAGGTGCGCACGGTGTTCCCCGACATCCAGGCGCAGCTGCCCACGGGGCTGACCGGCAAGATCGTCTACGACTCGACCGACTTCATCAACACCTCGATCAGCGAAGTGATCAAGACGCTGGTGGAGGCGCTGGTCATCGTGACGGTGGTGATCTATCTCTTCCTGGGAAGCCTGCGCGCGGTGGTGGTGCCGCTGATCGCGATGCCGCTGTCGCTGATCGGCACCTTCTTCATCATGCTGGCGCTGGGCTACTCGATCAACCTGCTCACGCTGCTGGCGCTGGTGCTCGCCATCGGCCTGGTGGTGGACGACGCGATCATCGTGGTGGAGAACGTCGACCGGCACATGCGCGAGGGCAAGTCGCCCATGCAGGCCTCGCTGCTCGCGGCGCGCGAACTGGGCGGCCCCATCCTGGCGATGACGGTGGTGCTGGTGGCGGTGTACGTGCCCATCGGCTTCCAGGGCGGGCTGACCGGCTCGCTCTTCACCGAGTTCGCCTTCACGCTCGCGGGCTCGGTGGTGGTGTCGGGCATCGTGGCGCTGACGCTGTCGCCCATGATGTGTTCGCGCTTCTTCAAGCCCGAGCAGGACACCGGCAAGTTCGCGATGAAGATCGAGCACGTCTTCGAGAGCGTGCATCACCGCTACCAGCTGATATTGCGCGGCGTGCTCAAGACCTGGCCGGTGATGATCGTCATGGGCGCGATCCTGGTGGCGCTGCTGTTCGTGATGTTCAAGATGTCGAAGTCGGAGCTCGCGCCCGAGGAAGACCAGGGCATCGTGCTGTCGCAGGTGGTGGGCGCGCCCACGGCCACCATCAACCAGATGCAGACGTACGCCGACCAGATCTTCAAGGTCGCGCACGACACGCCCGAGTACGCGCAGCTCTTCCAGCTGACCGGCGTGCCCAGCACCAACGCGGGCATCGCGGGCGTGCTGCTCAAGCCCTGGGACGAGCGTACGCGCAGCGCGCACGACATCCAGACCGATCTGCAGAAGCGCTGGAACGGCATTGCCGGCGCGAAGGTGGTGGCCTTCCAGTTCCCGGCGCTGCCGGGTGCATCGGGCCTGCCGGTGCAGTTCGTCATCAAGACCACCGAGCCCTTCGAGAACCTGAACGCCCTCGCCCAGCAGATCATGGACAAGGCGCGCGCCGACGGAAAGTTCTACTACATCGACGCCGACCTGAAGATCGACCTGCCGCAGGCCTCCGTGGTGGTCGACCGCGACAAGATCGCCTCGCTGGGCATCACGCAGCAGGACGTCGGCAACGCCATGGGCGCTGCGCTGGGCGGCGCGTACGTCAACTACTTCTCGATCTCAGGCCGCTCGTACAAGGTGATCCCGCAGGTGCAGCAGGTCGACCGGCTGAATCCCTCGGACGTGCTGAACTTCTACATCAAGACGCCCAACGGCGTGGTGCCGGCCAGCACGGTGGCGAGCCTGAAGTACAGCGTGCAGCCCGAGACGGTGAACCACTTCCAGCAGCTCAACTCCGTGACCATCCAGGGCGTGCCCAGCGGCACGCAGGGCGAGACGCTGGAGTACCTGCGCGGCCTGGTCCAGCAGATGGCGCCCAGCGGCTACACGGTGGACTACTCGGGCCAGTCGCGCCAGTTCGTGCAGGAGTCGGGCAACTTCGCCATCACCTTCGTCTTCGCGCTGATCATCGTATTCCTGGCGCTGGCGGCGCAGTTCGAGAGCTTCCGCGATCCGGTGGTGATCCTGGTTTCGGTGCCGCTCGCCCTCTTCGGCGCGATGATCTTCATCTTCTGGGGCTTCGCCTCGATGAACATCTACACCCAGGTGGGCCTGGTGACGCTGATGGGCCTCATCAGCAAGCACGGCATCCTGATCGTCGAAGTGGCCAACCGCCTGCAGAAGCAGGGCCTGAGCAAGCTCGACGCCATCGTGGAAGCCGCCGGCACCCGCCTGCGCCCCATCCTGATGACGACCGCCGCCATGGTCTTCGGCGTGCTGCCGCTGGTGATCGCCTCCGGCGCCGGCGCCGCGGGCCGCAAGGCGATGGGCATCGTGATCTTCAGCGGGCTGTCCATCGGCACGCTGTTCACGCTCTTCGTGGTGCCGGCGATGTACCTGTTCATCGCGGCGCGGCATGAGAAGGAAGAAAGCGCCGGCGAGGAACCGACAGCAGGAGGCGCCACGCCGCCGGCAACACTTCCGGGCAGCGTGGCGCCCGAGGCCTGAGCGGCTCGGCAATTCGGCCCGGCGACGATGCGAAGCGCCAGAGGCCGAGCCTCAAGACAAGAAACCCGCCATGCCCCCACGGCGGGTTTTTTCTTGTCCTGGACAGGGTCCTTGATACTACGGCCCCATGAGCACCGACGACGACCACGATCCGATGCGCGAACGCCGGGAAGCGATGACGACCTGGGAGCGCAACCTGCGGCAGCCGCCTCCGGAGCGCCGCCTGGCCCTGTGGCTGGCGGTGGCCGCGATCGTGGTGTTCGCGTTCTACCTGGCGGCCGAGTGGCTACTGTCGCAACGCCCCAGCCGTCCCTCCGCGTCACCGTCTGCATCCGCGCCGCCTTCCGCGAACAGCCGGCCTGCACCGTCGTTGCCATCCTATGCGCCGCAGGAAAACCGAACTGCGCCAGACACGTTCGAAGTCACGAAGTGCCTCACGCCTTCAGGAAAGGCCGCGTACTCCGACGGCCCGTGTCCCGAAGGCTCGCGCGCCACCACCGTTCGCCTGCGGCGCGACGTGAACATCGCCGACGGAATGAGCCTGCAGGAGCGCGAGGCATCGAGGCGGAGCAACGCAGTCATCGCAGAGCAGCAGCGCGAACACGAGCGCCAGGTGGCGCAGAACGTCGATCGCGGAATGAATGAAGAATGCAGCGGGCTCGCCGAACGCATCATGTGGCTGGACGCGCTAGGGAGGCAGCCGCAAGGCATGTACACGCAGGATTGGCAGCGCGCCGAACGGCATCGCACGCGGGACAGGCAGTTCAGGCTGGGGTGCCCTCAACAGCGGCCCTGAAGATCGGCATCGGCGAGGATGCTTCGGAGTACTTCTGCGTCCACCCGCCAAGAAAAAATCCTCGCGTGCACAAGGCAGGCGAGGATTTCGAAGAAGGCTTGGTAGGACGTACTGGATTCGAACCAGTGACCAACGGATTAAAAGTCCGCTGCTCTACCAACTGAGCTAACGTCCCGAACCATTTTTCTGTTCTTCGCCGAAGTGATATCCGGCAAAGCCAAAGATTATAGCGTGTGCTTTGACGCTATTTTGTCCAGAACCCAACCTGCTGCGCACTGGCCGAAAGTCGCGGTCACGCTGACCACCGATCCGTAGCCGTGGCAGTTGAGCGTGCCGTCACCGCTCTCGATGGCGCACGAGGCATCGGGAGGCGCCACGCTCTCGCGGCTGAACACGCAGGCGACACCGATCTTGCGGCCTTCGCGCGGAGCGCCATGCTCCTTGCGCAGGCGCTGGCGCAGCTGGGCCAGCAGCGGGTCGTGCGTGACGAGCGACAGGTCTTCGATGTCGACCTTGTGCGCCTGCCGCTTGCCGCCAGCGGCGCCCACCGTGACGAACGTGGCGCGCGACGCTCGAGCCCATGCGGCCATCGCCACCTTGGCCTTCACCTGGTCGCAGGCATCGATGACGGCCGTTGCCGGCCCGTTCGCAGCCTGGGCCGCGTCGAGCAGCGAGAGCCAGTTGCCGGGCTCGACGAAATCGTCGATGGCCTGCACCTTGCACTCGGAGTTGATCTGCGCGATGCGCTCGCGCATGGCCTCGACCTTGGCCTGCCCCACTGTTGCATCGAGCGCATGGATCTGGCGGTTGATGTTCGACTCCGACACGTGGTCGAGGTCGATCATGGTCAGCCGCCCCACCCCGCTGCGCGCCAGCGCCTCGACGGCCCAGGAGCCGACACCGCCGATGCCGACTACCAGCACGTGGGCATCGCGGATTTGTGCGGCACCGGCCACGCCGTACAGCCGCTCGAGGCCGCCGAAGCGGCGCGCAAAGTCAGGCGCCGCGGTGTCGGTGACGACATCCGCGGCGGCTGTGGGAGGAGTGAGAGACGCAGTGGCGATGATGGCGCTCAAGCGGAGTGCTCCGCCCTCGTCAGCGCAGGCGCGAGAGACGTTCGCGACCGGCCTGCGCGGCTTCGGACTGCGGGTAGGCCTTGGTCAGGTCTTCCAGCGTGCGGCGCGCAGCGCGCGTGTCCTTCAGCTCGATCTGGCAGTTCGCGATCGACAGCACGGCCTCGGGAGCCTTGGCGTGGTCGGGCGCGAGCGAGAGCATGGAGCGGAAGTTCGCGATGGCCTCGTTGTAGTTGCGCGTGGCGTACTGCGCATTGCCCAGCCAGAACAGCGCCGAGGCGTTGTAGCCGCTTTGCGGGTAGCGCTTGACGAATTCGGCGAACGCGGTCTGCGCCTGCGCGAACTGGCCCGAGCGGAACACGCCGAGGGCAGCCTCGAAGTCGGCCTTTTCCTTGGGGTCAGCGGTGAACTCGCGGCCGTCCACCGACACCTTCGAAGGCTCGCTCTGGCGGAGCTTGTCGTCGATGGTGGTCTGGCGCGACTGCATTTCGCTCAGCGTGCGCGTGAGCTGCTCGTTCTGCCCCGTCATGCGGGCCAGGTCGCCGCGCATCTGCTCGATCTGGTTCTGCAGGTCGAGCAGGCTGCGACGCAACTGGCCGTTTTCGTCGGTCAGCCGCTGATCGGTCTGCTGGCGCATGGCCTCGACGCGCTGGCGCAGGTCGAGGATGGCTCGGCGTGCCTCGTCATCCTCGAACAGCGCAGCCTGCGAGGCCGCCGAGACGCAGAGCAAGGCCGCGGCCAGTGCCGAGCCTCGCAGTAGGGCGCGTGGCATCACCGGGTGTAGCGGATTTCGGCGCGGCGGTTCTGCGCCCAGACTTCCTCACCCGAGCCGGTGACCGCAGGCTTTTCCTTGCCGAAGCTCACGGCTTCGATCTGGTTGTCGTTCACGCCCAGCAGGGTCAGCGCGCGACGCACGGCTTCGGAACGCTTCTGGCCCAGCGCCAGGTTGTACTCGCGGCCGCCGCGCTCATCGGTGTGGCCTTCGATGGAGATGCGGCGCTGCGGGTTGGCCTTCAGGAAGCGGGCATGGCCGTCGATCAGCGACTGGAACTCGGGCTTGACCGTGTAGCTGTCGTAGTCGAAGTAGACGATGCGCTCGACGCCCACCGGACCTTGAGCGGTGCCCGCGGTCGGGTCGATGGTGACAGGTGCCACGGTGCTGGCGCCTTGCTGGCCGCCAGCCGTGCCGGACCGGTCGGTCACCGGCGTTTCGTTGAGCTTGGTGCCCGACGAGCAACCGGCGATGAGAGCCACGATGGCCAGCGAATAGAGCGAACGTTTCAACATTTTTTCAAACTCCTCAAAGAAACCTTGGTCATTGCTTTTGGAACGGACCCCAGTCCGGTTCACGGATGTCTCCCGCCTGCCCCGCCAGTCGTGCCTTTATTTTTCCATCGAGCGTGGTCGTCATGAGAGCCTCGCGGCCCTGCAACTGGGTTGCATAGACGATCAGCTTGCTGTTCGGAGCAAAACTCGGACTTTCGTCCGCGGAGGTGTCGGTGATCGCGCTGACGTTGCCGGTTGCCAACTCCATCACATGGAGTTTGAAGGCGCCGCCCACTCGCGAGATGTAGGCCAACCACCGGCCGTCGCCGCTGACGGACGGAGAGATGTTGTAGGTGCCGCTGAAGGTCACGCGCGTCGGGCTGCCGCCACCGGCGCTCATCTTGTAGATTTGCGGGGCGCCGCCGCGGTCGCTCACGAAATAGATCGTGCTGCCGTCGGCCGAGTACACCGGCTCGGTGTCGATGCTGGAGCTTTGAGTGAGCCGGCGCGGCTCGCCGCCGTTGGCCGGAATGGAGAAGAGCTGCGAGCCGCCGTCGCGGCTGAGCGTGACCGCCAGCGAGTTGCCGTCGGGCGCCCAGGCCGGGGCGCTGTTCGAGCCCTTGAAGTTGGCGAGCAGGCGGCGCTGGCCGGATGCCACGTTGTGCACGTACACGACCGGCTTGCGCGACTCGAAGGAAACGTACGCGAGCTGCTGACCATTGGAAGACCAGCAAGGCGAGATGATCGGCTCGGGGCTGGCGAGCGCAGCCTGCGCGTTCTCGCCGTCGGCATCGGCCACCCACAGCGAGTAGCGGCTGCCTGCCTTGGTGACGTAGGCGATGCGCGTCGAGAAGATGCCCTTTTCGCCGGTCAGCTTCTCGTAGACGTAGTCGGCAATGCGGTGCGATGCGAGGCGCAGGTCGCCCTGGGGAACGGTGTAGCTCTGCCCGCCCAGGTCCTGTCCCTTGACCACGTCCCAGAGGCGGAAACGCACGTCGAAGCGGCCATCGGCCAAGCGAGTGACGCTGCCGGCGACCAGCGAATCGGCAGTGCGCTGGCGCCAGAGGGAAAGGTCGGGACGCGATGCTTCGTCGAGGGCCTGGCCCGAGGCATCGACGCCCCGGAACTGGCCGCTTCGTTCCAGGTCGGCCTGGATGATGTCGGAGATCTTCTGTGGGGAGGCCTCTTGCCCCTTGAATGGAACGAGCGCGATCGGCAGCTGCGTGAGCCCCACGCCCGAAACCTCGACCCGGAACTGGGCGAGTGCAGGAATCATGGGGGAGGCCGCGAGAGCCGCAATGAGGGTGCGGCGTGCAAATAGCGATGAAGAAGGAGTTGGAATTTGGGCTGACAACGGCTTGTTCATGCGGTTCGGAGAGGTTTCCGGGTGAAAAAGTTCTCCCCGGCTTCAACAGGCGAGATGTTACACACTGCCCAGAGGCTGCCGTCACAAAACGTTTATCCGTCGATCCGGTCCTACACAGGGGGCGGCTGCGCGCCTGCAAAGGCCCGACCCGTAGAATCCGCCGCCATGCAAGCATCCCCCGGCGCCGAGATCGCGCGCCCTCCCCTGATGCGCCGCCTGGCGCGACTCATGACATGGTTTGGCGGCTCCCGTCAATGGTGGGCACTCGGACTGATCGGGGCTCTGCTGGCTGCAGTCACCGAGCCGCTGATGGCGGCCCTGCTGAAGCCGCTGCTCGACCGCGGCTTCACGCGCGGCCAGATGCCGCTTTGGTTCGTGCCTGCCGCGGTGCTGCTGCTCTTTGCGGTGCGGGGCATCGCCCAGTTCATCTCGCAGTACGCGCTCTCGCGCATCGCCAACGAAGGCATGCAGAAGCTGCGGCGGGTGCTGTTCGAGCGGCTGCTCGGCGCCGAGCTCGCGCTGTTTGCCCGCCAGTCGGCCAGCGCCCTTTCGAACACGGTCGTCTATGAAGTGCAGACCGGCGCGATGCTGCTGGTGCAGGCGCTGCTCGGCCTCACGCGCGACGGCTTCACGCTGGTCGCGCTGCTGGGCTACCTGATCTACCTGAACTGGAAGCTCACGCTCATCGTTGCTTTCCTGGTGCCGAGCATCTCGTGGATCATGAAGGTGTTCTCCAAGCGGCTCTACCGCCTGACCCAGCAGGGCCAGCAGGCCACCGACGAGCTGGCATACGTGGTCGAAGAGAACGTGCTGGCCCATCGCGTGGTGCGCCTGCACGGTGCCGAAGACGCCCAAGGCCGCCGTTTCGAGCAGCTGAGCCAGCGCCTGAACCGCCTGGCCGTGAAATCGACCATCGCGCAGGCCGCCACCACGCCGCTCACGCAGATGATGGCCTCGCTGGCGCTCTCGGTGGTGGTGATGATCGCGCTCTGGCAAAGCGGCAAGCAGGGCTTCACGGTGGGCGGCTTCGTGGCGTACATCACGGCCATGCTGATGCTGATCGCGCCGATCCGCCGCCTGGCCGAAGTGGCCGGGCCCATCACGCGCGGCCTCGCCGCGCTGGAGCGCGGGCTGATCCTCATCGACGAAGTGGCTCCCGAATCGCAGGGCAGCTTCACCCTCGAACATGCGCAGGGCCGCATCGAGCTGCGCAACGTGAAGGTCAGCTATCGGGGCGACGACGAGCTTCGCGCACTCGACGGTGTGAGCCTGACCATCGAGCCCGGCCAGGTGGTCGCATTCGTCGGGCCCTCGGGCTCGGGCAAGACCACGCTGGTCAACCTGCTGCCGCGCTTCGTTCAGCCCAGCAGCGGCCAGGTGCTGCTCGACGGCCACGACACGAGCGAGTGGCAGCTCAAGAGCCTGCGCGCCCAGTTCGCGATGGTGAGCCAGGACGTGGTGATGCTCAACGACTCGCTGGCCGCCAACGTGGCGCTGGGTTCCGAGATCGATCGCGAGCGCGTGCAGCAATGCGTGGACGCGGCCAACCTGAGCTCGCACGTCGAGAACCTGCCCCAGGGCATCGACACCGTGCTGGGCCACAACGCGACGCAGCTCTCGGGCGGCCAGCGGCAGCGCCTCGCCATTGCCCGCGCGCTCTACAAGAACGCGCCGATCCTGCTGCTGGACGAGGCCACCTCCGCGCTCGACACCGAATCCGAACGGCTGGTGCAGGACGCCCTCCAGCGCCTGATGCAGAACCGCACCACGCTGATCGTGGCCCATCGCCTCTCGACCATCCAGCACGCCGACCGGATCATCGTGATGGAACAGGGCCGCATCGCCGAGCAAGGCAGCCACGAGCAGCTCATGGCGCTCGATGGCCTCTACGCGCGGCTGCAGACGCTGGCCGTACGCACCGCCCCGCCGGGACAGGACCCGACGCTTTGACCGACCGGTGCTGCTCAGAGCAGCACGATGTCGTACTGCCCCTGCCCGATCGCCGGCTCCGACTGCAGCGATATCGGCTTGCCGATGAAGTCGCTCAGGCCCGCAAGGTGCTGGCTCTCCTCGTCGAGGAAGAGTTCGATCACCTGCGGCGACGAGACGATGCGGAACTCGCGCGGCGTGAACTGGCGCGCCTCACGCAGGATCTCGCGCATCACGTCGTAGGCCACGCTGCGTGCGGTCTTCACGATGCCCTGCCCGCCGCAGGCGATGCAGGGCTCGCACAGCATGTGCGCCAGCGATTCGCGCGTGCGCTTGCGCGTCATCTCCACCAGTCCGAGCTGCGAGAAGCCGCCGGCGGTGGTCTTCACGCGGTCGCGCGCAAGCTGCTTGCGGAACTCGGCCAGCACCTGCTCGCGGTGGTCGTCGCGGCCCATGTCGATGAAGTCGACGATGATGATCCCGCCCAGGTTGCGCAGCCGCAGCTGCCGCGCGATGGCCTGCGCTGCTTCGAGGTTGGTCTTGAAGATGGTGTCGTCGAAGTTGCGCGCGCCGACGAAGCCGCCGGTGTTCACGTCCACCGTGGTCAGCGCCTCGGTCTGGTCGACGACGAGGTAGCCGCCCGACTTCAGGTCGACCCGCCGGCCCAGTGCCTTCGCGATTTCCTCGTCGACCGAATACAGGTCGAAGATCGGCCGCTCGCCCTTGTAGTGCTGGAGCTTGCCCGCGGCCTTGGGCATGTATTCGAGGCCGAACTTCAGCAGTAGCTCGAACTGCTCGCGCGAGTCGATGCGGATGGTCTGCGTTTCCTCGCCGGTCATGTCGCGCAGCACGCGCTGCAGCAGGCTCAGGTCCTGGTGCAGCAGCGACATCGGCGGCATGCGCATCGAGGCGTCGCGGATGCGCGACCAGGTCTTGCGCAGGTAGGCGATGTCTTCCGCGAGCTCCGCGTCGCTGGAGTCTTCGCCGTTGGTGCGCAGGATGAAGCCGCCCGTGTTGGCCGGCACCACGCCGCCGCTGTCGGCCGCCGCGGCGGCCTCGATGAGCGCGAGCATCCGGTTGCGCAGCGATTCGCGCTGGTCAGAGGGGATCTTCTGCGACACGCCGATGTGGTTGTCCTGCGGCAGGAACACCAGCAGCCGACCGGCGATGCTGATCTGCGTGGAAAGCCGCGCACCCTTGGTGCCGATCGGGTCCTTGATGACCTGCACCAGCAGCGACTGTCCCTCGAACACCTGCTTCTCGATGGGCACCATCGGCCCGCCGTTGCGGTGGTCGCGCTCGGGTACCGGCGCGCTGGGGCGCGAACCCGGCGTGAACGGCGCCACGATGTCGGCCACGTGCAGGAAGGCGGTGCGCTCCAGCCCGATGTCGATGAAGGCCGACTGCATGCCCGGCAGCACGCGCGACACCTTGCCCAGGTAGATGTTGCCGACCAGCCCGCGTTCCAGTGTGCGTTCGACGTGCAGCTCCTGCACCGCGCCGTGCTCGATCAGCGCCACGCGGGTCTCCTGCGGAGACCAGTTGATGAGGATGTCCTGGCTCATAGGCTCGCCCCCCAGGCTGCGCACACTTCGTGTCGCTTCGCCCACCCTCCTGCCGGGGCGCGCCGCCGGCGGCCCGGCCAAGCCGGTTCAGCGGCGGCCCTGAAAAAGAATGCGGTCTTGAGTGTCATGGCGTGTTCACTTGAGCATCCCCGCCTGCCGCAGGAGTTGTGCGGTCTCGAACATGGGGAGGCCCATGATGCCCGAATAGGAGCCGCTGATGTGTTCGACGAACGCCGCCGCTGCCCCCTGGATGGCGTACGCGCCGGCCTTGCCCAGCGGCTCGCCGCTTTCCGCATAGCGGGCGATCTGCTGCTTCGTGATCTCGGCGAAGCGCACCCGCGACACGCTGAGCGCGGCATGGCTCTTCTTGCCGTGGTGCAGCGCCACCGCGGTCAGCACGCGGTGGGTGGTGCCCGAAAGCATCCGCAGCATGCGCACGGCGTCCTTTTCGTCTTCCGGCTTGCCGAGGATGGTCCGGCCGAGGGCTACCGTGGTGTCGGCGCAGAGCACCGGCGCCTGGGGCAAGCCGCGCCTGCGCATGCGGGCGACGGCGGCGTCGAGCTTCAGGCCGGTGACGCGCTGCACATAGGTGGCCGGGGCCTCGTTGGGCAGCAGGGCCTCGAGCGATTCGGCATCCTCGTCGGCATCGGCCAGCAGCAATTCATGGCGAACGCCGAGCTGGCCGAGCAACTGGGCCCGACGCGGGCTCTGCGAGGCGAGGTAGATGAAATCCGGCAAGGTTCAGGTCTCCCGTGGACTCGGCGGATCGCCGGCCACCATGTGGTTCCAGGCCAGCCCGTGCGGCAGGCCCGGAGGTCCGAAAAGAAAGTGAAGGACGCGGCGGCGTGCCGGCGACTTCGCCCGCGACGAGGCATGCAGCAGCAAGGGACGCATCAGCAGCGCGTCACCCCGCGCCGCCGTGCAGACGGTATCGCCATGGGCGGCGCGCAGGGCCTGCGCTTCATCGGGGGCGAGCCGGCCCGCACGGTGGCTGCCCGGCACGACGCGCAGCGGGCCGGCGTCGGCACCGCAGTCGTCCAGGTGCACGCGTACGGCGAGAAGGGATTGCAGCAGGTCGATCGGCGGCTGCACATAGGGCTCGCCTTCCTTGATGACGGCGGGCATGCCGTCGGCCGAAGCCGGGATGGACGTGTCCTGGTGCAGCGCGACCAGCCAGTTCCTTTCGGGCGTCTTGTCGAAGAGCGTGCATTGGACGGCCACCGACGACGCATCGAGCAGGCCCTTGCGGCATAGCCGCGCCTTCAGCTGGATGGCCATTTCGCGGCACGGCGGATGAGCCAGCAGATTGCGACTGCCCGCCGCCTGCCCCAGCCATTGATCGAGCGACTTCGCCGCAGCATCGAGCATCGCGGGCGGCAACGGCGCCGGCACCAGCAGGTGGCCTCGTCCCTCGAGCAATGCGACCTGCCCGTCGGCGTTCGTCATTCGCGGTGGTAAGGATGGCCCGCGTTGACCGACCACGCCCGATACAGCTGCTCGACCAGCAACACGCGCGCCATCGCGTGCGGCAGTGTAAGGTCGGACAGCCGGATGCGCTCGTGGGCCGCAGCCTTGAAGGCCGGGTCCAGCCCGTCGGGCCCGCCGATGACCAGGGCGACGTCGTCACCCTCGCCCTGCCAGGCCTGCAGCCGCGCCGCAAGCGCCTTAGTGGTCAGCGCCGTGCCGCGCTCGTCGAGCACCACGATGCGCATGCCGCGAGCAATGGCGCCCTCGATGCGCTCGCGTTCGGCGGCATAGAGGGTTTCGAGCGTCTTGGAGCCGCGCGGCTCGGTCTTGACCGCGCGCAGCTCGAGCTTGAGTTCGGGCGGAAAGCGCTTGGCGTAGTCGTCCCAGGCAGTCTGAGCCCAATCGGGCATGCGCTGCCCGACGGCGACCACCAGCAGCTTCATGCGCGGCGGGCTGGCGCCTTCCTGGCAGCCGTCGTCTTCTTGGCCGCAGGCTTCTTGGCAGCGGGCTTGCCCACGACCTTGACCGGCACGCGCGCGGTGGTGGTCTTCCTGGCGGGTGCCTTCTTGGCGGCGGTCTTCTTGGCCGGCGCTTTCGCAGCCTTGGCTTCCTGCTCGGCCGCGCGGATCGCGGTCTTGGCGGCACTGGAGCGGCGCAGCGTCGGTTCCTTGGCGGGCTTCTTCTCCTCGGCACCGGCCTTGGCGCCCGTGGCTGCCGCCGGCTTGGTGCCGCCGAGCTTGGCACGCACAGGCTTGTCGCCCCAGATCTCTTCGAGGTGGTAGTACTGGCGGATGGCGGGCTGCATGATGTGCGCGACGGCCGAACCGCAGTCCACGATGATCCACTCGCCGTTGTCCTCACCCTCCACGCGCGGCTTGGCGAAACCGGCTTCGCGCACCGCATCGCGCACGCTCGCGGCCAGCGCCTTGGTCTGGCGGTTGGAAGTGCCCGATGCGACGATCACGCGCTCGAACAGCGGCGAGAGATGCTCGGTGTCGAATACCTGGATGTCCTGCGCCTTGACGTCTTCGAGGCCATCGATGATGGCTCGCTGGAGTTTCTGGATATTTTTCTTTGCGGCGGCTTCAGTGGTCATCAGGCAGAGCGGTAGAGGTGGTGTTGGTCAATATAGCGTGCAACCGTGGGCGGAACCAGCGAGGAAATGTCCACGCCGAGCGCCGAGCGCCGCCGGATCTCGGTGGCGCTGATGTCCATGGGAGGCAATTCGAGCGCTTCGAAACGCGCGCCAGCTGGAAGGCCGGGCAATGTTTTCGGATCAAAACGGGCAGTGTTACCCGTCGATAGTGCGCGATACGCTACAGAAACAGTAGCAATGCCGAGTATATCCTGCCAGCCGTGCCAGGTCGGAAGCGCGGCCGCCTGGTCCGCGCCCATGATGAGCACCAGCTGCGCACCGGGCTGCTCGCTCTGCAGTTCATGCAGGGTGTCGAGAGTGTAGGTGGGGCCGTCGCGCAGCACCTCGCGGCTGTCGACCACGACCGTGCCCCGCAGTTCGCCGAAGGCCAGCCGGGTCATGGCGAGCCGGTCTTCCTTGGGCGTCAGCTCGCGGCTCTTGTGCCAGGCCTGGCCGGTGGGAATCACGTGCAGTTCATCGAGATGGAGCTGCGCCAGCGCGGCCTCTGCCAAGGCCACGTGGGCGTTGTGCGGCGGATCGAATGCGCCGCCGAAGACGCCGATACGCCGTGCCTTCATTGCTCGCACGCGAGAAATCGGCAGCAGCTTCGCGAAACCCGGAGCATCGGTATCGCGCGCTGCAACGCGGGCCTTGGGGTCATATCCAGTCTCGTCGGACAATGAAGTCGCTGTAGAGCGCGGCTTCGGGGCTGCCCGGCTCGGGCTGCTGCTGGTAGGACCAGCTCGCCAGCGGCGGCATCGACAGAAGGATCGATTCCGTGCGCCCGCCCGACTGCAGGCCGAAGTGCGTGCCGCGGTCCCAAACGAGGTTGAATTCCACATACCGCCCGCGCCGGTAGAGCTGGAAGTTGCGCTCGCGCTCGGTGTACGGCGTGCCGCGGCGGCGCTCGACGATCGGCAGGTAGGCCTGCAGGAAGCCGTCGCCCACCGAGCGGATCATCGCGAAGCCGTTCTCGAAGCCGCCTTCGGAGAAATCGTCGAAGAAGATGCCGCCGACGCCGCGCTGCTCGCCGCGGTGCTTGAGGAAGAAATACTCGTCGCACCAGATCTTGAAGCGTGGGTACTTGTCGTCGCCGAATGCGGCGAGCGAATCGCGGCACACGGTGTGGAAGTGCACCGCGTCTTCCTCGAAGCCGTAGCAGGGCGTAAGGTCCATGCCGCCGCCGAACCAGCAGACCGGCTCCCGGCCTTCGGGAAGAGCGGCGAGCATGCGCACGTTCATGTGGACGATCGGCACGTACGGATTGCGCGGATGGAACACCAGCGACACGCCCATCGCCTCGAAAGGCGCACCCGCCAGCTCAGGACGGTTCTGCGTGGCCGAAGGCGGCAGCTTCGGGCCGCGCACCTGCGAGAAGCCGCAGCCCGCACGCTCGAAGAGCTCGCCGCCTTCGAGGATGCAGGTCAGGCCGCTGCCCTGCAACGGCTCGTCGGGCGCCTTCTGCCAGGCATCGCGCACACAGGTGCCGCCGTCGGCCCTTTCGACCGCAGCGACGATCGACTGCTGCAGCCCGCGCAGGTACTCGCCGACTGCCGCCGGGTTGGTTTGCTGCATCAGGAGCCGTGGGGGTTGCGCGCATGAACCGCGCGGAACCCGATGTCCTTGCGGTATTGCGCCCCATCGAACTTGACGCGCGCGGCAACCTCGTAGGCCCGCTGCTGCGCCTGCTTCACGCTGTCGGCGAGGACCGTCACGCACAGCACGCGGCCGCCGCTGGTCTTGAGCTCGCCGTTGTCGAGCGTGGTGCCGGCGTGGAACACCACGGCGTCGGGCGCTTCGGCCGGAATGCCGGTGATGCGGTCTCCCTTGCGCGGCGAAAGCGGGTAGCCGTGCGCGGCCATGACCACGCCCAGCGCCACGCGGCGGTCCCACTGCAGCTCGACCTGGTCGAGCGTGCCGTCGGTGGCGTGCCAGAAGACCTCGAACAGGTCGGACTTGAGCCGCATCATGATCGGCTGCGTCTCGGGGTCGCCCATGCGGCAGTTGAACTCGAGCGTCTTCGGGTGGCCGGCAGCGTCGATCATGAGGCCGGCGTACAGGAAGCCGGTGTACGGGATGCCGTCCTTCTCCATGCCGCGGATGGTCGGCAGGATGATCTCGCGCATGGCGCGCGCATGCACCTCGGCCGTGACCACCGGCGCGGGCGAATACGCACCCATGCCGCCGGTGTTGGGGCCTTCGTCGTTGTCGAGCAGGCGCTTGTGGTCCTGGCTGGTGGCCAGCGCGGTCACGTTCTTGCCGTCGCACAGCACGATGAAGCTGGCTTCCTCGCCCTGCAGGAACTCCTCGATGACGACGCGCGCGCCGCCTTCGTTGTGCGAGACGCCGAACTTGTTGTCGACCAGCATGAAGTCGACCGCCTCGTGCGCTTCCTGCGCCGTCATGGCGACCACCACGCCCTTGCCGGCTGCCAGGCCGTCGGCCTTGACGACGATGGGAGCGCCCTTGGCGTCGATGTAGGCATGCGCGGCTGCGGCGTCGGTGAAGGCCTCGTACTCCGCCGTGGGGATCTTGTGGCGCTTCATGAAGGCCTTCGAGAAGGCCTTCGAGCTTTCGAGCTGCGCGGCAGCCTGCGTGGGGCCGAAGATGCGAAGCCCGTGCGCGCGAAACTCGTCGACGACGCCTGCTGCCAGCGGGGCCTCGGGGCCGACCACGGTCAGCGCGATCTTTTCCTTCAGGGCCCACTCGCGCAGCGCGGCGGGCTCGGTGATGTCGATGCAGTCGTAGCGCTCGTCGCTCGCGGTGCCGCCGTTGCCCGGCGCCACGTACACGCGGCTCACCCGGGAGGCCTGCGCCAGGCGCCATGCGAGAGCGTGTTCGCGGCCCCCTCCCCCAATTACCAGTACCTTCATTCGCGGGCCTTCATTTCTCGCTGTGATTCAACAAACATGCATCGGGCGCTCGTGTTCACTCGGACAGCGAGGCGTTGTGATAGACGTCCTGCACGTCGTCCAGGTCTTCGAGCACGTCGAGCAGCTTCTGCATTCTTGCGGCGTCTTCGCCGGTGACCTCGACCGTGTTCTCGGCGCGCATGGTGACTTCGGCGGCGTCGGGCTTCAGGCCGGCGGCTTCGAGCGCGTTCTTCACGGCCTCGAAGTCGGCCACGGAGGTGATCACCTCGATGGCGCCGTCGTCGTCGGTGACGACGTCTTCCGCGCCTGCCTCGAGCGCCACTTCCATCACCTTGTCCTCGCTCGTGCCCGGGGCGAAGATGATCTGGCCGCAGTGCTTGAACTGGAAGGCCACCGAGCCTTCGGTGCCCATGTTGCCGCCGTGCTTGGAGAACGCGTGGCGAACTTCGGCCACGGTGCGCACCCGGTTGTCGGTCATGGTGTCGACGATGATCGCCGCGCCGCCGATGCCGTACCCTTCGTAACGAATCTCTTCGTAATTGACGCCTTCGAGGTTGCCGGTGGCCTTGTCGATGTTGCGCTTGATGGTGTCGATGGGCAGGTTGACCGCCTTGGCCTTTTCAACCGCCAGCCGCAGCCGGGGATTGCCGCTCAGGTCGGCGCCGCCGGCGCGGGCGGCCACCGTGATTTCTCTGATGGCGCGGGTCCAGAGCTTGCCCCGCTTCTCGTCCTGGCGGCCCTTGCGGTGCTGAATGTTCGCCCATTTGCTGTGTCCGGCCATGGCTTTCTATCTCGCTGTCCTGTGTTTCTGTGTCAATCCGAGCAGCCCCGAGTTTACTGTCCGGCGCACACAACGCCGGCTCCGCCCCCCGGAATTCGGGCCGGGGCTTTTGGTGATAATTGTTTAATGACGCCATCGCCTTCCGTCGGGCCCGGGAATCCCGACAACCCGTCGCAGCACGCCCCCTTGCCGCAGCGCCACGAGCCTCATCTGCGCGTCGAGCGCATGTCGCTGGCAGCCAGCCTGGCGCTCGCGGACGACGGCGAGGCCCCTTTCGCAGCCCTCGGCTACGGCACGCCCCACGGCGTGGCCTGGATGCCCACGGTCAATGCGCGCGTGCTCTCGGACGGCGGCGCGATGGCCGACGTGTGGCACGCCAGCGGCGCACAGATCGAGTCGGGCACCACCGGCATCGCGCGCTGGCGCACGGACGGGCACTGGCTGCTCGGCGCCATCGATCTCGACGAATCGGCCGAGAAGCAGGGCCTGGCCGAACTCGCGCACCGCGCCTACCGCGACCTGTTCAAGACGCTCGACCAGGCTGGCACGCCGCACCTGCAGCGCATCTGGAACTACCTGCCGCAGATCAACGCCGACGGCGGGGGCCTGGAGCGCTACCGCCAGTTCAACCTGGGCCGGCAGGAAGCCTTCCTCGAAGCCGGACGCGCCGCCTTCGAGGGCGCACCGGCCGCCTGCGCGCTGGGTATCCACCAGGGCGCGCTCTCGATCCGCTTCCTGGCCGGGCAGCGCGCGCCGCTGCCGGTCGAGAACCCGCGGCAGGTCTCGGCCTACCGCTATCCCGAAACCTACGGTCCGCGTTCGCCGACCTTCTCGCGCGCCGCGCTGGCCGACATCGGCGGCGGCAGCATCGCCCTCTTCATTTCGGGCACCGCCAGCATCGTGGGACACGAGACCGTGCACCACGGCGACGTGCAGGAGCAGACGCGAGAAACGCTGCGCAACCTGCAGGCGGTGGTCGAGGCGGCCAACGCGCGCTGCAGCGCGAAGTTCTCTCTCTCCGCGCTCGATTCGGTGGTCTACGTGCGGCATCCGTCGGACACCGCCACGGTGCGTGCCATCATCGAGGAAACGCTGGGTTCCGACGCGCCGATGGCCAGCCACGCCGTGTACCTCGAGGCGGACATCTGCCGCAGCGACCTGCTGGTCGAGATCGAGGCCCATGCCGTCGCCGCGGGGCAGTTGCGGGCCTGACCGGCTTTCGCCCGGCCGTTCCGCTCGATTGACCGATCAATGACCCGCGTGCTGAGATTTCTCGCATCGATCCCGCTCGCGCTGATGCTCTATGCGCTGCTGCTGTTCCTCGGCGTGATCTCGCTGGTCTGGAACATCTTCGCGATGCTCATCCATCCGGTGATGCCGGCGGCGCCCGCACGCGCCCTGGGCCGCATGACCATCGCCTTCGCCTACCGCATGTTCTGGTGGCTGGCCTCCGTGACCGGCATGATGCGCATCGACGCCACCTGCCTCGACCCGATGAGCAAGGAGCCCGGCGTGATCTTCGTGGCCAACCACCCGACCATGCTCGACGCCCTGCTGCTGGTGGCGCGGCTGCCGCGCAGCGCCTGCATCATGAAGGCCGACCTGATGGGCAACATCTTCCTGGGCGCCGGCGCCCGGCTGGCGCGCTACATCAGCAACAAGTCGGCGCGCACGATGGTGCGCCTGGCGGTGAACGACCTGCGCAACGGCGGGCAGCTGGTGATCTTCCCCGAGGGCACGCGCACGGTGACGCCGCCGCTCAACCCCTTCCGCCCCGGCACCACGCTGATCGCCAAGCTGGCGCAGGCGCCCATTCAAACGGTGTTCATCGACACCGACTCGCCCTACCTCGCCAAGGGCTGGCCGCTGTGGCGCGTGCCGCCGCTGCCCATCGTCTTCACGCTGCGCCTGGGCAAGCGCTTCGCGCCCACGCAGGACAGTGACGTGCTGCAGGCCGAACTCGAACAATACTTCCGACAAAACATGGAGCAGCGCGCCACCGACGCGTCCCCCGAATGCCAGACGCCTCGCGCACACACCTTGTCCTGATCCCCAGCTACAACACCGGCGAGCGGCTGTTCTCCACGGTCGCCGCCGCACGCGCGCAGTGGAACCCGGTGTGGGTGGTGATCGACGGCAGCGACGACGGCACCGGTGAGCGCCTGCAGCAGATGGCCGAGAGCGACCCGGGCCTGCGCGTGTGGGTTCTGCCGCAGAACCAGGGCAAGGGCTCCGCCGTGCTGCACGGCCTGCGCGCCGCCAAGGAGGCGGGCTTCACCCACGCGCTCACGATGGACTCCGACGGCCAGCACCCGGCCGACCTGATTCCCGCCTTCATGCAGGCCTCGCTGCGGCGCCCCGAGACCATGGTGCTCGGCCGCCCGGTGTTCGATGCCAGCGCGCCGCTGCTGCGTGTGCGCGGGCGGCGCGTGTCGAACGGCTGGACGCAGCTCGAGACCCTGTTCGCGGGCGTCGGCGATTCGCTCTACGGCTTTCGCGTGTACCCGGTGGCCGACCTGATCGCGGTGATGGAGCGCCAGCCCTGGATGCGCCGCTTCGACTTCGACACCGAGGCTGTCGTGCGGCTGGCATGGCGCGGCGTGAAGCCCGTCAACATCGACGCGCCGGTGAAGTACCTGACGGCCGAGGAAGGCGGCGTCTCGCATTTCCGCTACGGCCGCGACAACGTGCTGCTGACCTGGATGCACGCGCGGCTGATGGTCGAGTTCGTGCTGCGCCTGCCTTTGCTTCTGTTCCGCAAGCTGGCGAAGAAGCCGCCGTTCCAGGACTGATGGACGTCCTGTTCCCACGTCCTCATGGAGAGGGAGTCCGGTCTCGTCAAGACGCCGTCGCTGCCCCGCCCAGCGCCTTGTAGAGCGTCATCGTCGCGTTGAGCTGGTTCAGCCGGTTCTGCGCCAGCGACACCTCCGCGGCACGGCGCCTGTCCTTGGCATCGAGCACCGGCTGCAGCGCGGTCGCGCCGGCGCGATAGCGCACCTCCGACAGTCGCTCGGCGCGTTGCGCCTCCTGCAGCGCCAGCGCCAGGCTTTCGCTTTCGGCACGCAGTTGCGTACGTGACGACAGCGCGTTCTCGACCTCGGAAAGCGCCGTGTAGAGCGACTGCCTGAAGCCCGCCACTGCTTCTTCGTACTGCGTCTGCGACACCGCTACCGTCAGCCGAGCCGTGTTCCATTGCAGGAAAGGCAGCGTCAGCCCCGCACCCAGCGTGGCCACCGGGTTCTTCAGCAGTTCGCCGAGCGCGGTGCTCGAGGTGCCCAGTACGCCCGTCAGGCTCAGCGCGGGATAGAAACCGGTGCGCGTGGCATCGACGTTCGCGAGCGCGCCGCGCAGGCGCTGCTCGGCGGCGCGAAGGTCGGGGCGACGGCCCAGCAGGCTCGCGGGCACGCCGGCATCGATGGCGGGCAACGGGATGTCGGGCAGCCGCGCAGGCTCCGGGGCCATCGGCTCGGGCGGCTGGTCGAACAGGATCGCCAGCGCGTTGCGCGCCTCTACCCGCTGCTGCAGCAGCTGGGTGTGGGCCGCTTCCTGCGTCGCGAGGTTCTGGCCGGCCTGCGCAACGTCCAGTCCCGACACCGCGCCGGCCGCGTACTTCACGCGTGCCAGCGCGAGGATGCGGCGGCCGTCTTCCATGCCCGCCTCGCTCAGTTCGATGCGCTGGTTCAGGTAACCGATCTGCCAATAGAGGCCCGCCGTGGTGCCGACCAGTGACAGCGCCGCGGCCTCGCGGTCGGACTCGGTCGCCTTGAGTTCCCAGTCGGCAGCGCTGCGCAGTGCCGAGAGACGGCCCCACAGGTCGAGTTCGTAGCTCAGCGTCACCGCTGAACTCGAGGCCGAGCCGGCCTCGCCGCCGCGCTTCAGGTCGTAGCTTCGGCTGGTGCTGGCCTGGCCCAGCACGTCGGGCGTGAGGTTCGTGTTCGCCAAGCCCGCCTGAAGCTGCGCGCGCCGGACGCGGATGCCAGCCGCCGCCAGGTTGTTGTTGGTGCGAAGCGCGTCGTCGATGAGCCGGTCGAGCTGACGATCGCCGAAAGCTGTCCACCAGTCGGCCGACTGCGCAACCATGGCACCGGTGTCCGCTGGCGGAATCGGCTGCTGCCAACGCTGCGGAACTTCGAGCGGCCGCTGCGCGCGCGGCTCGGGCTGGAACAGCGTGCAGCCGCCCAGGGCGAGCACCGCGACACCCAACAAGGCAGAGGAAAGACGAGCCCTACTCACGAGCCAGCGCCTCGATGGGGTCCAGCCGCGCCGCGTTGCGCGCCGGCAGATAGCCGAACAGCACGCCGATCAGCGACGCGCACAGGAATGCCGAGACCACGGCGCCCATTGAAAAGATCATTTGCCACTGCTTGACGAAGAGCGAGAACAGGAAGCTGATGCCGTAAGAGAGCGTCACGCCGACCAGGCCGCCCACCAGGCACACGAGCACCGCCTCGGTCAGGAACTGCTGCAGCACGTCGCTCTGGCGCGCGCCCACCGCCATGCGGATGCCGATCTCGCGCGTGCGCTCGGTCACCGACACCAGCATGATGTTCATCACGCCGATGCCGCCCACCACCAGCGAGATCACCGCGATGAGCGACAGCAGCAGCGTGAGCGACTGGCTGGTGCGCTCCGCCGTCTTGACGATGCTGTCCATGTTGAAGGTGAAGAAGTCCTTGGTGCCGTGGCGCATCGTGAGCAGCTTGACGATGCTGTCTTCCGCCGCCTTGGTCGGCTGGTCATCGCGGATGCGCACCGTGATGTTGTCGAAGTGCTGCTGCCCGAAGAGCCGGCTCGCGCCCGTGCTGTAGGGCAGCCAGATGTTGAGCGACTTGTTGCCATCGCCGAACACCGTCTTCTTCTCCTGCGCCACGCCAATCACCGTGCACGGCAGGCTGCCCACCAGGATGATCCTGCCCACCGGCTCGGTGCCGTCGGCAAACAGCTTGCGCCGGGTGTTCTGGTCGATCACCACCACCTGCGACTGGTGCCGCACGTCGGAGGCTGTGAAGGCCGCGCCGCTGGCCATCTGCATGTCGCGCACGCGGAAGAAGCTGTCGCTCACGCCGTTCACCGTGCCGTTGATGTCGACGCTGCGGTAGCGCAGCCGCAGGCCGCGCGAGGTCACGGGCGTGACGCTGTGCACGTAGGGCTGGGCCGCGATGGCGTCGAGGTCGGAAGGTATGAGCGTGCGGATGCTCGTGGCCTTGTCGTCGCCGAAGTCGCGGCCCGGGTACACGTCGAGCGTGTTGGTGCCGATGGCGCGGATGTCCGACAGCACGTAGCGCTTGGCGCCCTCCCCGATGGCCACGATCGACACCACCGAGGTGATGCCGATGACGATGCCCAGCATGGTGAGCGCCGTGCGCATGCGGTGAGCCATCATCGAGCGCCAGGCCATGCGGAAGGCTTCGGCGAAGCGGGCCCAGCCGGTGCTGAAGCGGGCGATGCCCAACCGGGGCTTCGCCATCGCCGTGGGGGCCGCGACGTCTGCTTGCGCAGCCGCTTGAGCTGGCGCCGCCACCGTCGGCACATTGGGCCGATCGCCCACGATCACGCCGTCGGCGATCTCGATGATGCGCTCGGTGCAGCTCGCCACCTGCATGTCGTGCGTCACGATGATGATCGTGTGGCCCTGCGCATGCAGCTCGCGCAGGATGCCGATCACCTCCTGTCCGCTGCGGCTGTCGAGCGCACCGGTCGGCTCGTCCGCCAGGATCACCTGTCCGCCGTTCATGAGCGCGCGCGCGATGCTCACGCGCTGCTGCTGGCCGCCCGAGAGCTGGCTTGGCCGGTGTTCGGTGCGGTCGCCCAGGCCCAGCCGCGCGAGCAACTGGCGCGCGCGCGAGTCGCGCGCCTGGCCGTCGGTGCCGGCGTAGACGGCGGGCACCTCGACGTTGCCGGTGGCCGTCAGGTGCTGCATCAGGTGGTAGCGCTGGAAGATGAAGCCGAAGTGCTCTCGGCGCAGTTCGGCCAGCGCGTCGCTGTCGAGCGTGCCCACGTCCTGGCCCGCGACGGTGTAGGTGCCGGTGCTCGGCCGGTCGAGGCAGCCGAGGATGTTCATCAGCGTCGACTTGCCGGAGCCCGAGGCGCCGACGATGGCCAGCATCTCGCCGCTTCCGATGTCGAGGTTCACGTCCTTCAGCACCTGCACCTCCTGCTCGCCCGAGGGAAAGCTGCGGCCGATGCCGCGCAGGCTGAGCAGCGGCTGCGTCATTGAGGCTTGCCCCGGCCGCCGCCGCCGCCGTCACCGCCCCCGCCGCCCCCACCGCCCTCGCCGCGCTCCAGCACGGCAGAGGCGTCGCCGGTGATGACGTTGTCGCCCTCCTTCAGCCCTTCGAGCACCTGCGCCTGGAAGTTGTTGGAGATGCCGACGCGCACCTTGCGCGTTTCGACGGTCTGGTCGGCCTTGAGCACGCGCACCTCCTGGCGGCCGTCCTTGTCGCGCGCACCCAGCGCCGTGAGCGGCACCGTCAGCGCCTGCTTGGCCTCGCCCAGAAGGATGGCCACCTGCGCCGTCATGTCCACGCGCAGCGTGCGGTCGGGGTTGGGCACGTCGAACAGCGCATTGAAGAAGACGGCGTTGTTGATCTTCTCGGGCGAAGGCTGCACCGCGCGCAGCGTGCCGTGGTAGCGCTTGTCGGGGTCGCCGAGGATGGTGAAGTACACCGGCTGGCCAGGCTTCACGCGCACCACGTCGGCCTCGGACACCTGCGCCTTCACGGTCATGGTCGAGAGGTCGGCCAGCTTCATCAGCGTGGGCACCTGGAAGGCGGCGACCACGGTCTGGCCTTCGAGCGTGTTGATGGAGACGACGTCGCCGTCGATGGGCGCGACGATGCGCGTGTACGAGAGGTTCTGCTGCGCCGAGGCCACGGCCAGCTTCTGCTGGCGGATCTGCGCCTCGAGCGACACCGCGTCGGCACGCAATGCGCGCAATTCGGCGTCGGCGCTTTCCATGTCCTGCTTCGCGGCCGCGTCCTGCGCGAGCATTTCCTGCTGGCGCGTCCAGGTGAGCTGGGCCTGCTTGACGCGCACCTCCTTGGCCAGCTTTTGCGCGAGCAGGTTGTCGAGCCTGGCCTGCTCCTGCGCCAGGGTGTTCTGCGAGATGACGGGGTCGATCTCGGCGAGCCAGTCGCCCTTCTTCACCGTTTGCCCGAGCACCACCTTGAGCGACTTGAGCTGGCCGCTCACCTGCGCACCCACCTCGACCTGCTTGAGCGCCTGCAGCACGCCCGTGGCGAGCACCGCGTTCTCGAGGTCGGTGCGCTGCACTGTCGCAGTGAGGTATTCGTTCTTCTTCGCCGGTCGAAGCCATGAAGAGGCAATGACGAGCAGCACGATCAAAACGGCGATGCCGATGAGGTATTTGCGCGATCGCCGGGGCGGATTATTGGGCATGCAAAAGAAAAGGAATGGGAAGGCGCCGGGAGCCGATTGTTTTACTGGAAGAATTCAGCACCGATAAAGAAGTTCCAGGAGAGCTCCGCGGTTTTCGCACGATCCTAGCCGCCTTTGCTGAAGAACTTTTAAAGCCCCGCGCGGCGCATTGACACCATCCTCTTACAAGCGAGCGCACAGCGGTGCGGGCCTCCAGCGCGCTCGTGACTTTATGCACTGTGTGCCCGCGAATTGGACTCCTACATTCGCAATCGGGTGGTGCATTGCACGCCGCCCGACACAGCAGATGCCATGGTCCGCGAATATCCTTTTTTTCGCGGCCGGGGCATCTTTTTTCCGACGCATTCAATTAAGGGGAAACGACCATGAAATTCAAACAGTCGAAAACGCTACTGCGCAATGCAGCCCTGGGTGGTGCAATTGCAACGCTGCTGGCTTTCAGCGGCTCAGCGAGCGCGGCCCACATGCCGCAGGACAGCGACGCGCTGCAGTCGGCGGGCGTCATCGCCAGCGTCGGAGCGCCTGCTTCGAAGCTCAAGGCGGAAGAAGTGTCGGCCCGGCAAGACCTGCTGAGCCTTGTCGCCCACGCCGCCAAGCCCGAAAGGGCTCAACCCGTGAACACCGCCATCGCCGACAGCTGCGCGAGCCGTTGGTACTGGCGCAGCCTGATCCAGGAACTGACTTGCGGACTCTCGGGTCAGGGCTGGTACAACTGAACCTTGCGATGTGAAAAAGCCGCCCTCGAAGGGGCGGCTTCCGGAGGCCTGAAGAAGACGCTCAGCGTGCGCGACGCGAACGCACCAGCAGCGTGATCAGCAGCAGCGACAGAACCACGAACGCGATGAACGACCAGTTCGCCAGCGTCAGTCCGAACAGCGACCAGTCGACCTTCGAACAGTCGCCACCGCCGCGGAAGATCATCGGCAGCGCGCGCTTCAGCGGAAAGGTCTCGATCATCCCGTAGAGGTCGCGGCCGCAGCTCACGACTTCGGGCGGATACCACTGCAGCCAGCTCTGCGAGGCCGCCGTATAGGCACCGCCCAGCGCGGCCAGCAGCGCCAGCACACCGCCCACGACCCGCAGCCCCACGTTGCGGAACACCCCGGCCAGCCCGGTGAACAGCGCCACCAGCACCAGCGCGTAACGCTGCACGATGCACATCGGACAAGGTTCGAGCCCGACCACGTGCTGCAGGTAGAGCCCGAAGGCCAGCATCAGGACACAGGCAAGGCAGATCAAGCCGAACGCGCGGCGCGGCGCGCCGAAGTACCAATCGATCAAGGAGATACCCAATCTTCTTCTACGAACACTCTGGCCTTGCGCGGATTGGCGACGACGGTGTCGCCCTCCTTCAAGCCCAGATCGCGGAACTGTTGCGCAGGGAGTTGCGCTTCGATGATGGTTCCGGAGCCCGGATTATCTGGATTCGATTCCGTGGGCTCAAGTTCCAGCCGCGCGATGGGTCCGACGACGATCGCGCGCGACAGCGTGGCGACGATGCCCGAGGCGCCGCTCGCGTAGGGTGTCACGTCGATGTCATGCGGACGCACGTATGCACGCGCCTTGGCGTCGCGCGCGCCGCTGTGTTCCGGAGATTCGAGGCGCATGCCCTGGAGCTGCACCGCGCCGTTGTCGGCGCGGCCGTGGAACAGGTTCACGTCGCCCAGGAAGCCGTAGACGAACGGGCTCGCGGGCTGGTCCCACACCTCCTGCGGCGAGCCCACCTGTTCGATCTGCCCCTTGTTGATGACCACCACGCGGTCGGCCACCTCGAGCGCCTCTTCCTGGTCGTGCGTGACGAAGATGGAGGTGACGTGCAGCTCGTCGTGCAGCCGGCGCAGCCAGCGCCGCAGTTCCTTGCGCACCTTGGCGTCGAGCGCGCCGAAGGGTTCGTCCAGCAGCAGCACCTTCGGCTCCACCGCCAGCGCACGGGCGAGCGCGATGCGCTGGCGCTGGCCGCCGGAGAGCTGCGAGGGATAGCGGTCGGCCAGCCAGTCGAGCTGCACCAGCTTGAGCAGGTCGGTCACCTTGGCCTTGATCTGCGCGTCGCTCGGGCGCTCCTTGCGCGGCTTCACGCGCAGGCCGAAGGCCACGTTCTCGAACACGGTCATGTGGCGGAACAGCGCGTAGTGCTGGAACACGAAGCCCACCTGCCGCTCGCGCACGTGCACGTCGGTGGTGTCCTCGCCCGAGAACAGGATGCTGCCCGTGTCGGCCGTCTCCAGCCCCGCGATGATGCGCAGCAGCGTGGTCTTGCCGCAGCCCGAAGGGCCGAGCAGAGCGACCAGCTCGCCCGAATCGACGTCGAGGCTTACGTCGCGCAGCGCGCGGAAGTCGCCGAACTGCTTGCTGATGTTGCGGATTTCGATGCTCATGATTTCTTCTCTCTCAGGGCTCAGGCCGCCGTGGCTTCAGGGGGCCGTTCCGGGGGCAGCTCGGCAATGGCTTTCATCTCGCGCTCGTGGCGCCATTCGATCACCGACTTGATCACCAGCGTGACCAGCGCCAGGATCGCCAGCAGCGAAGCCACAGCGAAGGCGGCCACCGACTGGTATTCGTTGTAGAGCACTTCCACGTGCAGCGGCATGGTGTTGGTCTGGCCGCGGATGTGCCCCGACACCACCGACACCGCGCCGAACTCGCCCATGGCGCGCGCGTTGCACAGGATCACGCCGTACAGCAGGCCCCACTTGATATTGGGCAGCGTCACGCGCCAGAAGGTCTGCCAGCCGGTCGCGCCCAGCACGATGGCGGCCTGCTCCTCGTCGGTGCCCTGCGCCTGCATCAGCGGCACGAGTTCGCGCGCGATGAACGGGAAGGTCACGAACACGGTCGCCAGCACGATGCCGGGCACGGCGAAGATGATCTTGATGTCGTGCTCGGCAAGCCAAGGGCCCAGCCAGCCCTGCGCACCGAAAACCAGCACGTAGATCAGGCCCGCCACCACCGGCGACACCGCGAACGGCAGGTCGACCAGCGTGGTCAGCAGCGCCTTGCCGCGGAACTCGAACTTGGCGATGGCCCAGGCGCCGGCCACGCCGAACACCAGGTTCATCGGCACCGCGATGGCGGCCGTGATCAGCGTCAGGCGGATGGCGCTCCAGGCGTCGGGCTCCTTCAGCGCATCGATGTACGCGGTGACGCCCTTGCGCAGGGCCTCGGTCGCCACGGCGGCCAGCGGCAGCACCAGGAACAGGAACATGAAGCCGAGCGCGATGCCGATCAGCAGCCAGCGCACCCAGGCGGCTTCGGTGGTGCCGGCCTGCGCGCGGCGAACGACTTTGGAAGGGGCACTCATGTCAGCTCCCCGAACGGCGACGCTGCCAGGCCTGCAGGCCGTTGATGACCAGCAGCAGCAGGAAGGAAATGACCAGCATCACCAGCGCGACGGCAGTGGCACCCGCGTAGTCGTACTGCTCCAGCTTGCCGATGATGATGAGCGGCGTGATCTCCGAGATCATCGGCATGTTGCCGGCGATGAAGATCACCGAGCCGTACTCGCCGATGGCCCGCGCGAAGGCCATGGCAAAGCCCGTCAGCAGCGCCGGCGCGATGGACGGGAAGATCACCTTGGTGAAGGTCTGCAGCCGCGTCGCGCCCAGCGAGGTGGCAGCTTCCTCCAGCTCCTTCTCGGCGTCTTCCAGCACCGGCTGCACCGTGCGCACCACGAAGGGCAGCCCGATGAAGATCAGCGCGATCACCACGCCCGCCGGCGTGAAGGCCAGCTTGATGCCGTGCGGCTCGAGCAGCTGGCCGATCCAGCCGTTGCCGGCCAGCAGCGCCGTCAGCGAGATGCCGGCCACGGCCGTGGGCAGCGCAAACGGCAGGTCGACCAGCGCATCGACGATGCGCTTGCCCGGAAACTTGTAGCGCACCAGCACCCAGGCCACCAGCAGGCCGAACACCGCGTTCACGATGGCGGCGAGCAGCGAGGCGCCGAAGGTCAGCCGGTACGAGGCCATCACGCGCGGCGCGGTCACTGCCGTCCAGAACTGCTCCCAGCTCAGCGTGAAGGTCTTGAAGACCAGCGCCGACAGCGGGATCAGCACGATCAGGCTCAGGTAGAGGATCGAGAAGCCCAGCGTGATGTGGAAACCGGGCAGCACGCGCTTGGCGCCCCCTGCCCGGTTGGCACGCGAAAAAGGCGCTCCCGCGGTCGGGAGCGCCGAAGAAGTCACACCACTCATGATGAGAACGGTCCGTTGTTGAAGCGCTGGTCACTTCGTGGAACACCGCGGAACCGGCTTTGCCGGGCCGCTGGTGCTGCCCCCTGCAAGGGGGTTGGCGAAGCGACACGTAGTGCGCGAAGACTGGGGGTGTGCTTCACTTTCCGCCGGGCGTGTACAGCTTGTCGAACTGGCCGCCGTCGTTGAAGTGCACCTTCTGCGCTTCGCCGAGGCTGCCGAACAGTTCCTGCACCGTGAAGAGCTGCAGCGGCTTGAAGGTCGATGCGTACTTCTTGAGCACCGCCTGCGAGCGCGGACGCAGCGCGTGCTTGGCGGCGATTTCCTGCGCTTCCTCGGAATACAGCCAGTCGAGGTACGCCTTGGCGAGCTCGCCGGTGCCCTTCTTGGCGACGGTGCGCTCGACCACGGCCACCGGGTTCTCGGCCACGATGCTGATCGAGGGGTAGACCGAATCGACCTTGCCGGTGCCGAATTCGCGGTCGATGGAGACCACTTCCGATTCGAAGGTGATCAGCGCGTCGCCGATGTTGCGCTGCAGGAAGGCGGTGGTGGCGTCGCGGCCGCCGCGTGCCAGCACCGGCACGTTCTTGAACAGCTTGCCGACGAACTCGGCGGCCTGGGCGTCGGTGCCGCCCTTCTTCTTGACGTAGCCCCAGGCGGCCAGGTAGGCGTAGCGGCCGTTGCCGCCGGTCTTGGGATTGACGATCACGACCTGCACGCCGGGCTTGACCAGGTCGTCCCAGTCCTTGATGCCCTTGGGGTTGCCGTTGCGCACGAGGAACAGCATGGTCGACGTGGTCGGCGCTGCGTTCTCGGGGAATTTCTTGTTCCAGTCCTTCGCGACCACGCCGGCATTGGCCAGGAAGTCGATGTCGGTGGAGGTGTTCATCGTCACCACGTCGGCGTCGAGGCCGTCTGCCACCGCGCGGGCCTGCGCGCTGGAGCCGCCGTGCGACTGGTCGATCTTCACGTCCTTGCCGGTCGCCTTCTTGTAGTGCGCCACGAAGGCCGCGTTGTAGTCCTTGTAGAACTCGCGCGCCACGTCGTAGGAAGCATTCAGCAGCCCCGTGCCCTGGGCGAAGGCGGTGCTGCTGGCGAGTGCGGAGGACGCCAGCGCGAGCACGGCGACGAAGGTCTTGATTCTGGAAGTCATGTAGTTGCCAGGTTTTCTGAAAATTCACGCCCCGCCGACCATGCGGCGGGCTCGTCGGTCAGCGACTGGAGCAAGGCAAGGCCCAGCGGCCACTCCCCGTGCCCCGAATCGATGTTGATGTGGCCCGCATTCTGCATCCGGACGAACTCGCTGCCCCAGGCGCGCGAATATGCGCCCGCCAGGCGGATCGGACAGTACGGATCGTTGCTGCTGGCCACCACGATGCTGCGGTACGGCAGCGCGGCATACGGCACGGGCGCGAAATCGGAGAGCACGGCGCGGCGCTCGGGGTCGGCGGGTGCCACCAGCAGCGCCCCCTGGATGCGGGCCGCGGCCTCTGCCGGCAGGTGGGCCGTGGCGATGCAGCCGAGGCTGTGCGCGGCGATCACCACCGGGCCATCGCTCTCCAGCACCAGCTTGGCCAGCGTGCCAACCCACGCCTCGCGCTTGGGCGAAGCCCAGTCGTCCTGCACCACGCGCGCGGCGCCCGGGATGCGCTCCTCCCACAGGCTCTGCCAGTGGCCGGGCCCGGAGTCGCGCCAACCAGGCACGATCACGACGCGGGTCTGCATGACGGCGTTGCCTTTCTCGCCCGCTTTACTTGTTCGGCTGCGGCGTGATGCGCAGGTACGGGCGCACGGCCTTGAAGCCCTTGGGGAAGCGCTCGGCCAGCTCGGCCGGGTCCTGGATGGCCGGGATGATGACCACGTCGTCGCCGTCCTTCCAGTTCACGGGCGTGGCGACCTTGTGGCTGTCGGTGAGTTGCAGCGAGTCGATGACGCGCAGGATCTCGTCGAAGTTGCGGCCGGTGGACGCCGGGTAGGTGATGGTGGTGCGGATCACCTTCTTCGGGTCGATGATGAACACGCTGCGCACGGTGGCCGTGGCCGAGGCGTTCGGGTGGATCAGGTCGTACAGGTCGGCCACCTTGCGGTCGGCGTCCGCGATGATGGGGAAGTTGACCGTGGTGTTCTGCGTGTCGTTGATGTCGCCGATCCACTCCTTGTGCTTGGTGGCCGGGTCCACGCTCAGCGCGATGGGCTTCACGCCGCGCTTGGCGAATTCGCCCGACAGCGCCGCGGTCTTGCCGAGCTCGGTGGTGCACACGGGGGTGAAGTCGGCGGGGTGCGAGAAGAACACGACCCACGAATCGCCGGCCCACTGGTAGAAGTCGATGGGGCCTTCGCTCGAATCCTGGGTGAAATTGGGGGCGGTGTCGCCTAGACGCAGAGTAGCCATGGTCGCTCCTGGATTGGATGGGAGTCCCGGATTGTGCGAACCCTTGCTTCAATGCCAAACGAATATCTGCTTGTTTGGATATGACGTTTTCCGCATAACGCGCTGCTCCCGCCCCGCGCTAGAACATCCGCATGTCAGCGCTTTGCAGGTGCTCCATCAGGAAATCGATCAGCTTCCGCACCGCCGGCACCAGCGCCCGCCGCGCCGGAAACACCATGTGCGCGATCACCGGCGGCGGGCCCCAACCCGGCAGAAGCCTCACCAGCCGGCCGGCCTCCACGTCGGCGCGGCACATGTAGTCAGGAAGCATGGTCGCGCCGACACCGCCCAGCGCGCCGTACTGCAGCGTGGCCAGGTCGTCCGCCACGTACAGCGGCATGTGCGAATGGACGACGCTCTCGCCGTTCGGGCCCTCCAGCCGCCAGTCGGCGCGCCCTTCCCCGTTGACCGACATGGCCGCCGTGGGCAGCTTGGCCAGGTCGGCCACCGTCTGCACCGGCCCATATTGCTTCAGCAGCCCCGGGCTCGCCACCAGCACGCCGCGGCTGTAGCCGAAGGTCTTGGCGACCAGCACGGTGCTGTCTTCGATGACGGGGCGCACGCGCAAGGCGATGTCGATGCCCTCCTCGATCAGGTCGACCGGCCGGTTGATCACCTTCATGTCGATGCGCACGGCCGGGTAGCGCTCCATGAACACAGGCATGAGCTGCGCCAGGCCGCTGTGGGCGATCGTGACCGGGCAGCTCAGCCGCACCAGCCCGCTGGGTTCGGTCTGCACCTGGGCCACCGCCTCGGCCGCCGCCTGGGCCGCGTCGCGCATGGCGGAAGCATGCCGCAGGTAGATCTCGCCGGCCGGCGTGAGCGACAGCCGCCGGGTGCTGCGCTGCATCAGCTGCACGCCAAGGCGCTCCTCCAGCTCCGCCACCCGGCGCGAGAGACGCGACTTGGGGATGCCCAGCGCCCGGCTGGCGGCCGCAAAACCGCCGCGCTCGGCCACTTCGGCGAAGAAAACCATGTCGTTGAGGTCTTGCATGACCACCATTGTCCTGCAGATGGAACGATGTAGCCAGATTTTGGCTACTTATCGATTACTCGGTCGAAAAATAGAATTCTTCCATCCGCCGGCCACCTTGAGCGCCGACAGCCATACAGAAAGTGATCGATTGAAATGAAGCTGCTCCACATCGACTCCAGCATCCTCGGCACCAACTCGACCTCGCGCCTGCTCTCGGCCGAAATCGTGACCGCATGGCGTGCCTCCCATCCCGACACCGCCGTCGAGTACCTCGACCTGGCCGTGGACACCCCCTCGCACTTCGGCGCCGACGCGCTGGGCATCAAGACGGGCGTGCAGGCCCAGCCCACCCCGGCCCAGCAGCGCGAGAACGACCTGTCCGAAAAGCTGGTGAGCCAGTTCCTCGCGGCGGACGTGGTCGTGATCGGCGCGCCCTTCTACAACTTCTCGATCCCGACCCAGCTCAAGGCCTGGATCGACCGCCTCGCGCAGGCCGGCCGCACCTTCAAGTACACCGAGAAGGGGCCCGTGGGCCTGGCCGGCGGCAAGACCGTCATCGTGGCCCTGAGCCGCGGCGGCGTGTACTCGGCCAGCGAAGGCGGCCAGGCGATGGAACACCAGGAGAGCTACCTGAAGGTGATCTTCGGCTTCTTCGGCATCACCGACGTGCGCTTCGTGCGCGCCGAAGGCCTGGCGATGGGCGACGAGGCCCGCAACAAGGCCCTGGCCGCCGCCCGCGCCGACATCCTGGCGACCACGGCCGAAGCGGCCAACCAGCGCAGCGCAGCGATCGCCGCCTGACCGGCGCCGCCGCCCGCAGCGAAAAAAGCCGCCCTTGCCGGGCGGCTTTTTTGCTTTCGCAGGGTACAGGCGCCGATCAGGCCGAGTGGCTCTTGATCCAGGCAACGTACTTGTCCATCCAGCCCTGCAGGAACTTCTTCGAGCCTTCGTTGCCGATGTGGCCCTTGTCGTCGAACAGGTCGTCCTTGGCCTGCAGGAACACTTCAGGCGCGCCCAGCGTGGGAACGTCGAGGTAGGCAAGGATGTTGCGCAGGTGCTGCTGCGCGAGCGCGGTGCCGATGGCGCCGACCGAGATGCCGACCACGCCGGCCGGCTTGCCCGCCCAGGCGCTCTGGCCGTAGGGTCGCGACGCATGGTCGATGGCGTTCTTCAGCACGCCGGGAATGGAGCGGTTGTATTCGGGCGTGACGAACAGCAGGCCGTCGGCGGCCGCGATCTCGGTCTTCAGGCGCTTCACCGACGCGGCCTGGTTGCCGTCGTCGTCCTGGTTGTACAGGGGCAGGTCGTCGATGCGCAGGCTCTCGAAGGTGAAGTCCGAGGGCGCGAGGTGCGCCAGGGCGAGGGCCAGCTTGTGGTTGTAGGAATCCTTGCGCAGGCTGCCGACGATGACGGCGATGCGGGTCTGGGCCATGAATGTGCTCCTTGGTTGAGAGGGTCGGAATGACGAGCCCGATTATGCGAAGCGCCCATGACCTTTTCTGGAAAAGTTCATCCGCTTGCGGCCGATCGACGTCAAGATGACACGTTCCGTTTCGCTACGTTTCCATCCGGGCTTCCATCCAGGCGCAGGACGCATCAGTGACCCATTCATCTTCCCACCACGACGTCATCGTCGTCGGCCTCGGCGCGCTCGGCGCCGCCACCCTCTGCCAGCTCGCCCAACGCGGCGCGCGCGTGCTGGGCATCGACCAGTTCTCCCCGCCGCACGACCAGGGCTCCTCGCACGGCGACTCGCGCATCACGCGGCTGGCCGTGGGCGAAGGCGACGAATACGTGCCCTTCGTGCAGCGCTCGCATGCCATCTGGCGCGAGCTCGAGGCGCGCACCGGCAAGTCGCTCATGACCACGACCGGCGGCCTGATCCTCGCGCCGCGCGACCGCGTGGCCGAGCACCACGGCAAGTCCGACTTCGTGCGCCGCACCATCGCCTGCGCCGAGCGATTCGGCATCGCGCACGAGGTGCTCGACGCCGCCGGCATCCGCGCGCGCTTTCCGCAGTTCAGACTGCAGGGCGACGAGATCGGCTACTTCGAGCACGAGGCCGGCTTCGTGCGGCCAGAGGAGGCCATCGGCGCGCAGCTCGACGTTGCGCGCGCATCGGGCGCACGGACGATCACCGGCGAGCGAGTCGAAGTCGTCGAGCCGACAGGCAGCGGCGACGTGCTGCGCGTGCGCACCGCCACCGCGAGCTTCACGGCCGACCGCGTCGTGGTCGCGGCCGGCGCCTGGCTGCCCGCCTTCCTCGGCGCACAGGCGCGCACCGACTGGCAGGCCGACTTCTCCGTGCACCGGCAGGTGATGCACTGGTTCGACACCGGCAGCGCCGCCGCCGACTTCGCGCCGGGGCGCTTCCCCATCTTCATCTGGATGTTCGGCGACGGGCCGGAAGACTACATGTACGGCTTTCCGGCCTCCGACCCGGCGCAGCCCGCGCTCAAGGTCGCGACCGAGCAGTATGTCGACGCCACCACGCCCGCCACCATCGACCGCAGCGTGAGCGCGGAAGAAAGCGCCGCCATGTACCGCGAGCGCGTGGCCGGCCGCTTTCCGCAGATCGGAGGCCGGGCCGTGAAGGCACGCGCCTGCATGTACACCGTGACGCCAGACCGCCGTTTCGTGATCGACGCACTCGACGGCATGCCCAGCCTGCTCGTGGTCTCGGCCTGCTCGGGCCACGGCTTCAAGCACTCGGCCGGGCTGGGCGACGCCATCGCGGATCATGTGCTGGGCCGCGCCAGCGCGCTCGACCTCTCGCCCTTTGCCCGCGGCCGTCTGCTGGAGAAGGCTGCGGCCTGAAGCACGCACGGGCGATCCCGGGCATCATCGCGGCCGATCTTTTCACTGTCGGATACAGGAGCGAAGCGCGATGAGATTTCTCGTGGTGGGTGCCGGCGCACTCGGTGGTTATTTCGGCGGCCGTCTGCTGGAGGCGGGACGCGACGTCACCTTCCTGCTGCGCCCGCGCCGCGCGGCGCAGCTCGCGAAGACCGGGCTGGTGATACAGAGCCCCTTCGGCAACCTGCAGCTGCCCTCGCCGAAGCACGTGCTGGCCGACGGCATCGACGGGCCCTACGACGTGATTGTGGTCGGCAGCAAGGCCTACGACCTCGACTCGACGATGGACTCGTTCGCACCGGCCGTCGGCCCCGACACCGTGATCCTCCCCCTGCTCAACGGCATGAGCCACATCGACCGGCTCGTCGAGCGCTTCGGCAGCGAGCGCGTGCTGGGCGGCCTGTGCATGATCTCCGCCACCCTCGACGATGAAGGTCGCGTGCTGCATCTCAACGACATGCACGGCCTGAGCTTCGGCGAGCGCGCGGGCGGCCGGTCGGCGCGGGTCGATGCCATCGCCGCGCAGTTCGCCGGGGCGAAGTTCGACGCCACGGCCAGCGAGAGCATCGCGCAGGACATGTGGGAGAAGTGGGTCTTCATCGCCTCGGCAGCCGGCCTCACGAGCCTCATGCACGCCTCCATCGGCGACATCGTGGCCGCCGGCGGCCAGGACGTGGCGCTGTCGATCTTCGACGAGTGCTGCGCCATCGCCGCCCACAACGGCTTCGCGCCGCGCGCTCCCGCCGTACAGCGTGGGCGCGCCATCATCACGGCCGCCGGCTCGCCGATGACGGCATCGATGTACAAGGACATGGCTCGCGGCGCTGCCGTGGAAGCCGATCACATCGTCGGCGACCTCCTGAGCCGCGCGGCGCCCGGCAATGCCACGGTGCCCACCGTGCTGCGCACCGCCTACGTGCACCTCAAGGCCTACGAGGCTCGACGCGCCCGCGAGGCTGCCGCGGCTGCAGCCTGAGGAGCCAATGAAGGACGCGCTGGCCTTCCTGCACACGGCACAGGTCCATGTGCCGACCTTCGAACGGCTGGTGCGACGGATCGAGCCTGGCTTGCGCGTGCGCCACGTGGTCCGCGAAGAGTTGCTGGCCGATGCGCGCGTCGTGGGCGTCGACGACGCCGGGCTCGTCTCGCGCGTTCACGAGGCCATGCACGAAGCCGCATCGGAAGGCGCGAAGGTCGTGGTGTGCACCTGCTCGACCATCGGCGCCATCGCCGAACGCACGCCCACCGGCGATGCCTTCAGGGCCCTTCGCATCGATCGGGCCATGGCCGACAGGGCCGTTCGCACCGGGCCGCGCGTGCTGATCGCCGCGGCACTCGAAAGCACGCTGGCGCCGACCAAGGCGCTTGTTCTTTCGGCGGCGCAAGACGCCGGGATCGCGGTCCAGCCGGCCATGCTGTTCGTCGAGGACGCATGGCCGCATTTCGAGGCCGGAGACAGCGTGCGCTACATCGAGACGCTTGCCAGCGCCATCCGCGCGGCATCGGCGGAGGCCGACGTCGTCGTGCTCGCCCAGGCCTCGATGGCCCCGGTGGCCGACGCGCTCGCCGACCTGGGCATCGACGTGTTCAGCAGCCCCGCACCAGGCACTGCGCACGCGGTGGCGCTGGCCGCAGCGGCCCTGGCGCTCAGTCCGCCTTGAGGATCGTCTCGCCCTTCAGCATCCCCATGTCGCGGACGTTGAAGCGGTGGCGCTTCCAGCCTTCCCAGGTGCGCCGCATGTTGCCGATGGAGATGAGGTAGTACAGCACCTTGAACATGCCGACGGGGCCGCGCATCGGCGTGCCGCGGTAGATGTCGCCGGCCAGCAGCGTCATCAGGCCCTCCTTCACCCTGAAGGGGTTGCCCGGGTGCATGAACATGTCGCGGATGGTGGGGTTGGTCACGCGGTAGATGAACCACGAGTATTCGCGCGGGCCCTTGCGCATCATCGCCTCGAAGCCCTTGCGCGCCGCGGCCAGGCGCTGCGGCTGGTCGAGCGCGGTCGCCACCAGCTCCGCACCGTCGAAGGCGCTGTGCATCGCGAGGTACACGCCCGAGGAGAACATCGGATCGATGAAGGTGAAGGCGTCGCCCAGCATCAGGTAGCGGTCGCCCGTGGCGTGCGTGCTGGAGTACGAGAAGTTGCCGGTGGCGTGCACCGCGTCGTCGACCAGCGTGGCGTTCTTCAGGCGATCGACCAGCACCGGGCAGGTGGCGATGGTGTCGTAGAAGAACTCCTTGAGCGGCTTGTCGCGCGACTTCAGGTAGTACGGCCAGCAGACCGCGCCCACGCTGGTGGTGCCGTCGGCCAGCGGAATGAACCAGAACCAGCCGTGCGGAAACCAGCAGATGCTGATGTTGCCTTCCTTCTTGCCCTCCAGCCGCTCTGCGTTGGTGAAGTGGCCGAACAGCGCGGTGCTGTTGTGGTCGGGGTTCTTCTGCTTGCAGCGGAATTTGTTGGCCAGCAGCGTGTCGCGGCCGGTGGCATCGACCACGAAGCGGGCGCGCCAGCTGCGGCGCGCACCGTCGTCCATCTCGGCCTGGACCGTGGCGCCATCGGCATCGAAGGCCACGTCGCGCACCTTGCAGCCTTCGATGGCCTGCGCCCCGCAGGCGGCCGCGTTGCGGAACAGGAGCTCGTCGAGCTCGGAGCGGCGCACCTGCCAGGCGGAGTCGAGCGACTTGTCCAGGCCTTCGCCGAACTCGACGTAGCTGCGGTGCTCATGCTCGGGCGAGACGAATTCGATGCCGAACTTGGGCATGCCGATCTTCTCGACCTGGTCACGCACGCCCAGCTTGTCGAACAGCTCCACGTTTGCCGGCAGCAGCGATTCGCCGATGTGAAAGCGCGGATGGTGCGCCTTCTCCAGCAGCACCACCTTGCGGCCCTGGCGGGCCAGCAGCGTGGCGATGGTCGACCCTGCGGGACCGCCGCCGACGACCAGCACGTCGCAGGATTCGTCGGCCGCCTGGGACACGGAAGAACTAGCTTGAGGCAAGGACATGCGATGGCAAGCAACAGTGTTAACAATCGCAAGCATAGCGCGGCGGCCCGCAAGGACCGCAAAGTCTGCTAAGCAGCCCGCGCCGGGGCGCCGCACACTGCCGGCATGCGCCTCCTACAGCTTCTCCGCCCCCTCTGCCTCGCCGCCGCATGCCTGTCTGCGGCACTCGCCCAGGCCGCCGGCTTCGCGACGATCGAAATCCCGGCCGACCGGGAAGGCCCGGCGATCCGCGGCGGCGTATGGACGCCCTGCGCCGCCCCCGCGGGCGAGATCAGGCTGGGCCCCTCCACGATCCAGGCCGTACGGGACTGCCCGTTCCCGCCGGGCAACGCGCCGCTGCCGCTCATCGTGATCTCGCACGGCTACGGCGGCTCCTTCCTGGGCCACCACGACACGGCGCAGGCGCTGGCCGACGCCGGCTTCATCGTCGCGGCCATCAGCCATTCCGACGACAACTTCCGGATCCGCGGCGGCCCGGACGACAAGATATCGGCACTCGCGACGCGCACCACGGACATCAAGCGCCTGATCGACCACATGCTGCAGCGCTGGCCTTCCCATGACAGGATCGCGGCCGACAGGATCGGCTTCTACGGCTTCTCGCGCGGCGGCTACACCGGGTTGGTGCTCGCGGGCGCGAAGCCGGACTTCGAAAGGCTGCCGCCCCTGCCCTCGTCCCCCTGTGCAAAGGCGCCGGAAAGCGAGGAATGCGGATCGATGAAGCAGAGGTTCCGGCAACTGCTGGCCACGCCGCTGGCCCACGACGCCCGCATCAAGGCCGCAGTGATCGCCGACCCGCTCAGCACGCTCTTCGACGCCGAGGGCCTGAGGAACGTGAGGATTCCGATCGCGCTCTGGGCGTCGGCCTACGGCGGCGATGGGGTCACGCCCGAGAGCGTGGACGCCGTCCGCCGCAACCTGCCCGTGGCCCCCGAATGGCATGTGGCCGGGAAAGCCGGGCATTTCGGCTTTCTCGCACCGTGCTCATCCGAGCAGATCCAGGCGAAATCGGAAATCTGCCGCGATGCGTCCGGCTTCGACCGCACCGCCTTCCACGAGGCATTCAACGCCGAGGTGACGGCCTTCTTCGACCGCCACCTCGCTACGCAGCACTGACCCGGGTTCAGCCCGCGCGCCGCTGCGATGCCAGCCGCCGCACCACCGCCACCAGCCGGTCGACCTCGTCGAAGGTGTTGTAGAAGGCCAGCGAAGGCCGCACCGTCGTCTCCACGCCGAAGCGGCGCAGGATCGGCTGCGCGCAATGGTGGCCCGTGCGCACCGCGATGCCCTCCTCGTTCAGCGCCTGCCCCACCTCCTCGGTGGTGTAGCCGTCGAGCACGAAGGACATCACGCTCGCCTTGTCGGCCGCCGTGCCGATCAGGCGCACACCCGGAATCGCGCCGAGCTGCGCCATGCCGTACACCAGAAGGTCGTGCTCGTAGCGCGCGATGTTCTCGATGCCGATCTTGTTGACGTAGTCGATGGCGGCGCCCAGGCCCACCGCGTCGGCGATGTTGCCGGTGCCGGCCTCGAACTTGTTCGGGATCGGCTGGAACACCGTCTTCTCGAAGGTCACGTCGGCGATCATGTTGCCGCCGCCCTGCCATGGAGGCATGTCTTCGAGCACCTCGCGCTTGCCCCACACCACGCCGATGCCGGTCGGGCCGAACACCTTGTGGCCGGAGAAGACGAAGAAGTCGGCGCCGATGTCCTGCACGTCAACGCGCATGTGCGAGACCGACTGCGCGCCGTCCACCAGCGCCTTCGCGCCCGCACGATGCGCCAGCTCGACGATCTCCTTCACCGGCACCACCGTGCCCAGCGCGTTCGAGACCTGCGTGACGGCGACGATCTTCGTGCGGTCGTTCAGCAGCTTGCGGTATTCGTCGAGCAGCACCTGACCCGAGTCGTCCACCGGAATCACGCGCAGCTTCGCCCCCTTGGCGGCCGCAAGCTGCTGCCACGGCACGATGTTGGCGTGGTGCTCGAGGTTCGACACGACGATCTCGTCGCCCTCGCCCACGTGCTGGCCGCCCCAGCTCTTGGCAACCAGGTTGATGGCCTCGGTGGTGCCGCGCACGAAGATCACCTCCTCCACCTCGGGCGCATTGATGAACCTGCGCACGCGCTCGCGGGCGCCTTCGTAGGCATCGGTTGCGCGCGCGGCCAGTTCATGCGCCGCTCGGTGGATGTTGGAGTTCTCGTGCTCGTAGAAGTACGAGATGCGGTCGATGACCGACTGCGGCTTGTGCGTGGTGGCCGCGTTGTCGAACCAGACGAGCTGCTTGCCGTTCACGCGCTCCTGCAGGATCGGGAAGTCGCGCCGCACGGCATGGATGTCGAAAGGCGGATGCTGCCCGCTGCCGGCCAGCGGCACGGCGTTGGGGCCTCGAGGGTCGGGCTTCGCCGGGGTGACGAAGCCGCTGGGCAGGCGCACCGCGTCGACGAAGTAGAACCGGGGCTCACTCCCTCTCCCTTCTGGGGAGAGGGTTGGGGTGAGGGGCAGCCCCGCACCTTGCGTCGTCCGCTGGCCCTCCCCCCAGCCATCTCCCGCAAGCGGGAGGGGGGGCGAGACCACGGGGGTCGCGCCGGCCGACGGATGCCCGTAGCCGCTGTCCAGGAAGTAGAACGACGAGGCCGCGGCTTGCGGTGCCGCCGCCCCGTTCAGCTGCGGCACACCCTGCACCGTGCCACCCGAGCGCGGCTCGAAGGCCGGCGCCACAGAGAGCACGCTGTCGGGCACACCGTTGCCGGCCACCGCGTGCGGCACCAGGGCCGGTGCACGGTTTGCGAGCGAAGGCACCTGCGTGGGCGATGCCGGCACGAGGTTCGCGCCCGGAACCTGCCCTTGCGGGAAGGGCGTGCCCGGCACGCTGGGCCCGAAACCCGCTGGGCTCGCCAGCGGCGAACCTGCGGGCGCGAGGTTGGCCGGGAACTGCGCGCCCGGCACCAGCCCGCTCGCCACGCCGGGCACCGATTCGGGCGGCGTGCCCGGCAGTGCGGAGAACATGGCGCTGGCCATGCGCGCGAGGATCGCCGGGTCGAACGGCGCCTCGCCCGGGATCGATGGAGTGCTGCTCACAGCGGCTTACTTGTAGGTGTCGGCGTAGTCGTGGTACTTGCCGATCTCGACGTCGTCGAGCACCGCCAGCGCGTCGGTGGTCAGCACCGCGAGCGAGCAGTACAGCGAGATCAGGTACGACGCGATCGCATGGTTGTTGATGCCCATGAAGCGCACCGACAGGCCCGGGCCCTGCTCGCCCGAAAGCCCCGGCTGGAACAGCCCCACCACGCCCTGGCGCTTGTCGCCCACGCGCAGCAGCAGGATCTTGCTCTTGCCGTCGGCCACCGGCACCTTGTTCGACGGGATCAGCGGGATGCCGCGCCATGTGATGAACTGCGAGCCGAAGAGGCTCACCGTCGGCGGCGGCGTGCCGCGGCGCGTGGCCTCGCGGCCGAATGCGGCGATGGCCAGCGGATGCGTGAGGAAGAAGGCCGGCTCCTTCCAGACCTTGGTCAGCAGCTCGTCGAGGTCGTCGGGCGTGGGCGCGCCGGTCAGCGGGAAGATGCGCTGCTCCTCGCTCACCTGCGCCAGCAGGCCGTAGTCGGGGTTGTTGATGAGCTCGCTCTCCTGGTTCTCCTTGATCGTCTCGATCGTCAGGCGCAGCTGCTCCTTGATCTGGTCGTGCGGGCTGCTGTAGAGGTCGGAGATGCGGGTGTGCACGTCGAGCACCGTGCTCACGGCATTGAGGTAGTGCTCGCGCGGGTTCTCCTCGTAGTCGACGAAGGTGCGCGGCAACTGGTTCTCTTCTTCGCGCGAGGTGCAGGTGACCTTGATCGCTTCCGGGTTCTTGACCTTGTTGACGCGGTAGATGCCCGCTTCCACCGGCACCCACTGCAGCAGGTGCGTCAGCCAGCGCGGGCTGATGGTCTCGAGTTGGGGGACTGTCTTGGTGGCATTGGCCAGCTGTCTTGCGGCGATGTCGCCAAGGGCGGTGGTACCACCAACTGTTGCGCTCATGAATCAGGGCTCCGTGAGTTGAGAAGAAAGTGGCCGCCAGTGTCCGGCGGCCGCGGGTTTTCCCTCAACAGGCTATAGCCGCCAAGTTGATCCTTCGCGCGAGGCGCGATTGTTCGAGCTGCTCGCAGCGCATGAGCAGGCCGACCATGTTGATGCCCAGCGCCGTGGCCAGCTTCTGCGCGGTGACGATCGACGGGATGACGCGGCCGCGCTCGACCTCGCCCACGTAGGAGCGGTTGAGATCGGAGCGCTCGGCCAGCTGCTCCTGCGACCAGCCCTTGTCCTCGCGCAACTGGCGGATGGTCACGCCGAAGTCTTCGACGAACGCCTTCATACGCCACCTGCCTTCGGCGCGTTCTGCAGGCTGGCCTGCGTGACGCTCGCGCCCGGCGGCACGTCGTCGGTGATCCACACGTTGCCGCCGATGACGGCGCCCTTGCCGAGCGTGACGCGCCCGAGGATGGTCGCGCCGGCGTAGATGACCACGTCGTCCTCCACCACGGGGTGCCGCGGAAGGCCCTTCTGAAGGTTGCCGTCGGTGTCGGTCGGGAAGCGCTTGGCGCCCAGCGTGACGGCCTGGTAGAGCCGCACCCGCTTGCCGATGACGGCCGTCTCGCCGATCACGACGCCCGTGCCGTGGTCGATGAAGAAGCCCGCGTCGATCTTCGCGCCCGGGTGGATGTCGATGCCGGTCTGCGCATGCGCCTGCTCGGCCACGATGCGCGCCAGCAGCGGCAGCCCGAGCCCGTAGAGCTCGTGCGCGAGGCGGTGATGGATCATCGCCAGCACGCCCGGATAGCACAGGAGCACCTCGTCGACGCTCCGCGCGGCCGGGTCGCCCTGGTAGGCGGCGAGCACGTCGCTGTCGAGCAGGCTGCGCAGGCCCGGCAGCGCATTCGCGAAGCGGCGCACGGCCTCGGTGGCGATATCGTCGATCTCGTTGGCAGGACGCGGCTCGTGGCGCGCGTTGAAGTTCAGCTCCAGCCGCGCCTGCACCAGCAGCGCCTGCAGGGCCGAATCGAGCGTGTGGCCGACATAGAAGTCCTCGCTCTCGTGGCGCAGGTCCGGCGGCCCGAGCCGCATCGGAAAGAGCGCGCCCTTGAGCGACTCGACGATCTGCGCAAGCGCGTCGCGCGAGGGAAACTCGCGCGCGCCCGGCTCGCGCGAGCGCCGCTGCGAATCGCGCCATTCGTTGCGCACGCCATGCAGTGCGCGAACGATGTCGCTCACCTCGAAATGGGCCATCTGTGGTTCCTCCCGGAAAAGTGTCTTGCGGGCCGCAGGATCAGTCCTGCACCCAGGGCAGCCTGTGGAAGCGCCAGCCGTCGGAGCCGCCGCGATGCTGCTGCGCATCGATCTCGCCCTCGAAGCCTTCGAGCACGTTGAAGACGTTCGTGAAGCCGGCCTTCGCTGCTGCCTCTGCCGCCAGCGCGGAACGCTTGCCGCTGCGGCACAGCAGCAGCACGACGGCGTCCTTGCCGCCGTCCTTCGCCACCTTGGCCTCGAGTTCGCGCACGAAGCGCGGATTGCGCGTGAGCGCCGTGCCGGTCGCCCAGGCCACGTGCTGGCTGCCGGGCACGTGGCCGACGAACTTGCGCTCTTCGCCGGAACGCACGTCGACCAGCACGGCCTGGCCCTTCTGTACCAGGTCCCAGGCCACCGGCGGCCTGACGCCACCGGCATAGGGCAGATTGCTCTCGGCGGCCGAGGCGCGCGCCTGTTCGAGTGCTTCGGGCAAGGCGATGACTTCTTCTTCAACTTCCACTGACATGCTGTGAGGCTCCTGTTGTGCGTTGGATACGCCTTGGTGGCGATTACCACCACTTTAGGAGCCGGGCGCCGAAGCTCAAACAACTGAAAAGTCGATTTCTAACAACCAGCCGTTGTAAAGGATCGATTCAGGGTCAAGTCAGGATCGGCTCAGGAGCGATCAGGCGGCAGCCCGCGCAGCTTCGGCCGCACGCACGGCCGGCGCCGTCAAGTCCACGCTCTTCCTGCCGTCCACGCCATACGGCACGTCGCCCGCGATCGTCACGCGACGCACCACGCGGTGCTGGTCGCCGTAGTCGTTGATCGCGTAGTGCTGCGTCGCCCGGTTGTCCCAGATGGCGACGTCGCCCTGGGCCCAGCGCCAGCGCACCGTGTTCTCCAGGCGGTGCACGTGGCTCTGGAGCACGCTCAGCAGGTGGGCGGAATCATGCGTGGAGTGCCCGGCCAGCCGCTTCACGAAATGGCCAAGCACGAGGCTGAGTTCGCCGGTCTCGGGGTGCACGCGCACCACGGGATGCTCGGCTTCGAGCAGGCGGCGGGTGAACACATCGCGATATCGCTTCGTGCCCTCCTCGTCCAGATCGGCCGGCGCGCGCGCGGCGGCGTAGTCGTAGTCGTTGCCGTGAATGGCGCGCAGCCGATCAGCCAGGGCCTTCAGGTCGTCGGGCAGGCTCTCGTAGGCCGCCACCGTGTTGGTCCAGACCGTATCGCCGCCATAGGCCGGGATCACCACCGCCCTCAGGATCGACACCTGCGGATAGGCGACCTCGAAGGTCACATCGGTATGCCACGAATTGGCGCGGCCGCCGTGGCGGGAATCGAGCTCAAGCAGTTGGGTGCCGTCCTTGGAAGGTACGGTCGGGTGCGGCACCAGTTCGCCCCACAGACGACCGAAGGCCTCCTGCTGGGCATCGTCGAGATGCTGCTGGCCACGGAAGAAGAGCACCTTGTGCTTCAGCAGCGCTGCCTTGATGGCGCCGAACACCTCGGGCTGCAGCGAGCCCGAGAGACGCACGCTGCGCACCTCGGCGCCGATGTGGCCGGCCTGTCGGACGATGTCGAGTTCGTGCGGATGCGCGGCTTGCGCGGGAGTTGCGGAAGAAAGAATGGCGCTCATCGCAGGTCCTTTTTCGGGGGATCCGGAAGATTCTGCGAGGCGCCTGGCGGGGGTGGAAGGAAGGTGTTTGCAGTTTCTAATGCGTGAGGTGACTAAGGGGACCGCCCTTGGAGAACTGACAAAAGAAAACCCGCCGTGGCGGGTTATCTGTGAAAGTCGACAGGTCAGGGCTTGTCGCGCCCATCTCGCAACCTCTTCAACCGAAGCTCCGCTTCGCTGGCGGAGAGTTGCCCTTCTGCGACCAGCTTCTTTAGCCTTCGCTCATCCGCGCGGTTCAGCGCGTCTTTCAGAAGGGTCATCTTGCGGTCTCGGCAAGGGTGGCATTCGTAGAAGCTAGAGGAACCCGCAACGACCTTCATCTTGCCGTCGTACTCCGCCGTGGCGATTCGTCCCGTGGGCTCGATACCCATGGCAAGTATCCGCCCGTTCTTGAACGTAACGAACGCCTCCCCTTCACACCCGGTGGTATCCACTTTCTCGGGGTCGTACCCCCTCCACAAGACTCTCCGCATACGGCGCAAGGCATAGCGGACATCCTCCTCTGTCAGCACGACGTCGTCGCAGTCCAGAAAATCTTTGTTCTCCCATGCACTTCGGTGCGAAGGAAGTGTGATCTTCACCGTTTGCACGTAGGCGATGGGGTATCGCGGATCAGCGGCATGGGCTGAAGATAGTCCTGCCGCCCCAACCAGAGCACTGGCCACGAGATTGTTGATCCTGCGCATCAAGGCCCCTTGCGCGCTGAGCGCGCCTTCTGCAGCAGGAGTTCCGCTTTGGCAGAAGAGACTCGTCCCTGCGCCACCAGTTTCTTCAGCCTGCGCTCATCGGCGCGATCGAACGCATCCTGCAGAAGGATCATCTTGCGCGTCCTGCACGGACCGCACTCGTAGTAGCTTTCAGGAGCACCGGTAGGTTCGAGTTTCGCGTCCGCTTCGAAGATGTTGATCCTCCCCGTGGGCTCGACCCCGATGACGATGATCTTTCCATTGCTGAAAGTGACGGAAGCACCTCCCGAGCACCCTGTCCGCTCCGTCTTCTCACTGAAAAAAGCCTTCTCCGTGACCCTGCGTATGTGCCGCAGCGCATATCGCACATCATCTTCAGTCAGGACAACATCGGAGCAATCCAGGAGATCCTTGTTCTCCCACACAGACCCATTGGAGGGTTCTACGACCTCGATCTTCTTTACTGAATCAAGCGGGTATCGCTTGTCAGCCGCGTGAGCCAAGGCGCCTGCTGCAGTCGCAACCAACGCCGCCAGAAGCATGCCGATTCTTGTCATGGCGTGGGTATGGGGAGTGTCCAGTTCGCGCCTTGCGCCTCGGTAATGTTTTTTCTGCTGACATCCGGGTGACGAAACACTTCGCTCGCTGCGAGGTGCATCGACTCTTGGAGTACGTGAACAAGCCATGAAAGCGCTTGGTTCTGAGCAGCTGTCGGAGTCGGAAAGACCCCAGCGTCGCCCCGCAGCCTCTCCAGATATTCTCTTCTGCCTGGAATCGGGCTTGAATCCCTCCGGCAATCTTGCCCGCCCCACCATTTCGATCCCTATGGCTTCCATGTTGCTCGGATAGCGGTCTGCTGGCGCCTTGCGCATCTCGATCCTATGCATTGCCGTTGCCCCAACTTTTTCTGGAAAGTCACTTAGCGTGCACGTCGGTATGACCAGACATCGTGCCTGCAACGGCCCCACATGATTCGTCCTCTGATAAATCGCCGCCGTCTGATAAATCGTCCCATCCTTGTCGATGAGAAAGTGCGCCCCGTTCGCCTTGGGCCGCTTGTAGCTGTTCAATGAAGACGCCGAGGTATCGGCGTCCGTCTGGTGCACCACGATGCCGGTGATTGCCCCGGCCCTCTTCCCTCGCTCGATCTGCAGACTGCGGGCATGCCTCACTCGCGCGTGGCTGATCATTCCATGTTCGTCAATTTCAACGAGCATGCGGGTCCTCCCTGAAGTGTTTGATTGAATGCATTCGCGAACTCGTGGTCACGCATCGATGTGCGGAACACGACTTCGCGGCGCATGCTATGGCGACGACTTCAAAGGAGATTCAGGTCTTTAAAAGATTTGGATGATTTCCAAAATTCAGCACAGTCGATGAATTCGCGCCCTGTAAACCGCTGAAAACACCGGCGCCAGAAAAGAAAAAACCCGGCGCTATTACAGCGCCGGGTCGTCGCGGATGCCCGAGCGTCGGTCAGAGCTTCGCGATCGAGACCTCGGTCGACTTCACGAGAGCGACCACGTCGGAGCCCACCTTCAGCTGCAGTTCGTCGACCGAGCGCGTGGTGATGACCGAGGTGACGATGCCCCAGGCGGTTTCGACGTCGACTTCGGAGACGACGTCGCCGCGGATGATCTCGCGGACCTTGCCCTTGAACTGGTTGCGGACGTTGATGGCTTGGATGGACATGATGGGTTCTCTTTCAGGTTGATTGGGGAATTCGTTGAGGAAAAGCACGGCGAACGGCGCTCAGACGATCTCGGCCACGTCGTCGAACGCAAGCCGGGGGCCGCGCTCGAAGGTGCCTGCGTGGTCGGCCACGCCCAGGTTGACGAGGAAGTTCGCGCGGTAGCGGCCGTCCGGGAAGAAGGCCTTGTCGACCAGGTCGGCGTTGAAGCCCGACTGGGGGCCCGCGTCGAGCCCGAGCGCACGTGCGGCCAGGATCAGGTAGGCGCCCTGCAGGCTGCTGTTGCGGAACGCCGTGGCCTGCGCAGCCTCGGCGCTCTTCTCGAAGAGCGGCTTGGCGTCATAGGCCGGAAACTGGCTGGGCAGGTGCTCGTAGAAGCGCGTGTCCTGCGCCACGATCACAGTGACGCCTGCGGCCAGCGTCTGCGCGGTGTTGCCCGCCGACACGGCCGGCTTCAGTTTCGCCTTGGCCTCCTCGCTGCGCACGAACACGTAGCGCGCCGGCTGGGCGTTGAAGGCGGTCGGGCCCCACTTGAGCAGGTCGTAGAGCTTGTGGATGATTTCGTCGGTCACCGGCACGGGCTTGAACGCGTGCACGGTGCGGGCCTTGCGGAACAGTTGGTCCAGCGCGGCTTCGGGGATTGATTGCAGTGTGGTCATGGCTTCAAGAGAAGGCTTTGATTCAGTTCGATGCCGCCGCCAGCGCCTGGTCGAGGTCGGCCAGCAGGTCGTCGATGTGCTCGATGCCGACCGACAGGCGCACCGTGTCCTCGGTCACGCCGGCGCGGGCCAGCTCCTCGGGCGAAAGCTGCCTGTGCGTCGTCGATGCCGGATGCGTTGCCAGCGAGCGCACGTCGCCGATGTTCACGAGGCGCGTGAAGAGCTTCAGCGCATCCAGGAACCTGGCGCCGCCCTCGCGGCCGCTGCCGATGCCGAAGGTCAGCACGCCGCTGGCCTTGCCGCCCAGGTATTTCTTCGCGAGCGCGTGGTCGGGGTGGTCTTCGAGTGCCGCGTAGTTGACCCACTTCACCGCCTTGTGCGTCTTCAGGTGCTGCGCAACGCGCAGTGCGTTGTCGCTGATGCGGTCGACGCGCAGCGCGAGCGTCTCGATGCCCTGCAGGATCTGGAAGGCGTTGAACGGCGAGATGGCCGCACCCGTGTTGCGCAGCGGCACCACGCGTGCGCGGCCGATGTAGGCGGCCGGGCCCAGCGCCTCGGTGTAGACCACGCCGTGGTAGCTCACGTCGGGCTCGTTCAGGCGCTTGAAGCGCTGCTTGTGCTCGGCCCACGGGAACTTGCCCGAGTCGACGATCGCGCCGCCGATGCTGGTGCCGTGGCCACCCAGGTACTTGGTGAGCGAGTGCACCACGATGTCGGCGCCGTGCTCGATGGGCCGGCTCAGGTACGGCGAAGGCACCGTGTTGTCGACGATCAGCGGCACGCCGTTGCGGTGCGCGATCTCGGCGATGGCCGCAATGTCGGTCACGTTGCCCGCGGGGTTGCCCAGCGACTCGACGAACACCGCCTTGGTCCGCTCGTCGAACAGCTTTTCGAAGCTGGACGGGTCGCGATGGTCCGCGAAGCGCGTGGTGATGCCGAACTGCGGCAGCGTGTGGGCGAACAGGTTGTAGGTGCCGCCGTAGAGCGCCGTGCTGCTGATGATGTTGTCGCCGGCCTCGGCAATGGTCTGGATCGCATAGGTCACCGCCGCCTGCCCCGAGGCCAGCGCGAGCGCGGCGATGCCGCCTTCGAGCGCCGCCACACGCTGCTCCAGCACGTCCTGCGTCGGGTTGTTGATGCGGGTGTAGATGTTGCCCGGCACCTTCAGGTCGAACAGGTCGGCACCGTGCTGGGCGCTGTCGAAGGCGTAGGCCACCGTCTGGTAGATGGGCGGTGCCACGGCGCGGGTGGTCGGGTCGGGCGAATAGCCGGCGTGGACCGACAGGGTTTCGAATTTCCAGTTCTGCGACATGCGACTGCCTTTCAAATGGGCTGATGGATGAAGAGGCTCGTCAGATCGCCCAGCGCAACGCATGCGCGGGAGTTGCGAGCCAGCTGGCGTCGGTGCTCTCGGCTTCGGTCTCTTCGGACTTCTGCAGCACCCTGTCGAGGATTCGTTTTTCGATCGCGGCGAATGCCGGGTCGCCCTGCGAGCGCGGACGGGCCAGCGCGATGTTCTCGTCGAGCGCGATGCGGCCGTCCTCGATCAGGATCACGCGGTCGGCCAGCGCGACGGCTTCCTGCACGTCGTGCGTCACCAGCAGTGCGGTGAAGCGGTGGCGCTGCCAGAGGTTCTCGATCAGGCGGTGCATCTCGATGCGCGTGAGCGCATCGAGCGCGCCCAGCGGCTCGTCGAGCAGCAGCAGGCGCGGGTGGTGCACCAGCGCGCGCGCCAGGGCCACGCGCTGGCGCTGGCCGCCCGACAGGCGAGCCGGCCATTCGTTCTCGCGATCGGCCAGGCCGACCTGCGCCAGCACTTCCTTGCCGCGCGCCTTGGCGTCGTTGGGCAGGCCCAGCGTCACGTTGTCGAGCACGCGCCGCCACGGCAGGAGGCGCGCCTCCTGGAACATGATGCGCGTGTCGTCGTGCAGGCCGTTTACGGCCTTGCCGTCGGTGTAGAGCCCGCCGGAGCTCGGCTCCTCCAGGCCCGCGATGAGCCGCAGCAGCGTGCTCTTGCCGCAGCCGCTGCGCCCGACGATGGCGATGAACTGGCCCGGCTCGATGGTCAGGCGGGTGTTGCGCAGCACCTCGCGCGCGCCGTAGCGCTTGTGCAGGTTGCGCGCCTCCAGGCGCACGCCGCCGGCGATGGCTTGCGGCTGGGGCCGGGTCTGGATGTCTTTCAGGACGGCACTCATGATGTCTTCAGGCTCCTGGCTTGAACAGCGCCACGTTGAGCGCATCGATCTTTCTGGGAAGCAGCTTCTCGGCAAGGAAGGCATCGGCGATGCGCTGCTGCTCGCCCAGCCCCTCGGGCACCACCGGCCGCACCGCGTAGCTGCGACGGGCGTTGGCCTGCTCGATGGTCGCGGCGTCCAGGCCCCACACGGGAGACAGCAGCGCGGCCGCCTCCTTCGGGTTCTGCTTGACCCACTTGCCGGTCTTCTCGAGCTCGGCGTAGACCACGCGCAGCACGTCCGGCCGCGCCTTCGCGAACTTGCTGCTCGCGAGGTAGTAGCGCTGGTACGAGGCGATGCCCGCGCCGTCGGCCAGCACGCGCACCTTCGACTGACGCTGGGCAGCGGCGAGGAACGGGTCCCACACCACCCAGGCGTCGATCGCGCCCTTCTCGAAGGCTGCACGGCCGTCGGCGGGCGTGAGGTAGGCGGGCTCGATGTCCCTGAACGAGAGGCCAGCCTTGTCGAGCGCGGCGATCAGCAGGTAGTGCGCGCCGGCCGCCTTCGCGAAGCCGACCTTCCTTCCTTTCAGGTCGGCCACGCTCCTGATTGGCGAATCCTCGCGCACGACGATGGCCTGCGCCGAGGGCGACGGCGCCTCCTGCGCGAGGAAGGTCAGGTCAGCGCCGGCCGCCTGGGCGAACACGGGCACGGTGTCGGCCACGTCGGCGCTGATGTCGAGGTTGTCGAGGTTCAGCGCCTCCAGCAGCGGCAGGCCGCTGGTGAACTCGTGCCAGCTGAGCGTGACGTTCAGCGGTGCGAGCTGCTTCTCGAGCACGCCCTGCGCCTTCAGCACGGCGATGAGCGTCGACGACTTCTGGTAGCCCAGGCGCACCGTGGCGGGCCGGCTGGCCACACCCTGGGCGAACACTGCGCCCGAGCCGAGTGCGGCGAGCGTGGCGATGGCCGTGCGGCGGGAGATCGATGGATGCCGTGTCATGTCCCTGCCCTCACTTCGCCTTCTTCTGGTAGCCGGGGTGCCAGCGCAGCCACCATTGCTCCAGGCCGCGCGCGAACAGGTCGGCCAGCTTGCCCAGCAGGGCGTACAGCAGGATGCCCACCAGCACGATGTCGGTCTGCAGGAACTCGCGGGCGTTCATCGTGAGGTAGCCGATGCCGGCCTGCGCCGAGATGGTCTCGGCCACGATCAGGATCACCCACATCAGCCCCAGCGAGAAACGCAGGCCCACCAGGATCGACGACAGCGCGCCCGGCAGGATCACCTCGCGGTAGAGCTGCCAGCGCGAGAGCCCGTAGGTGCGGCCCATCTCGATGAGCTGCGGATCGACGTTGCGGATGCCGTGGAAAGTGTTCAGGTAGATCGGGAAGAACACTGACACCGAGATCAGGAACAGCTTGGCCGACTCGTCGATGCCGAACCACAGGATCACCAACGGGATCAGCGCCAGCGCCGGGATGTTGCGCACCATCTGGATGGTGGAGTCGAGCAGCGTCTCGAAGAACTTCACCGACCCGGTGAGCAGGCCCAGAGCCAGCCCTGCACCGCCGCCGATGGCCAGCCCCAGCAGAGCGCGGCCCGCGCTGACCTTCACGTGCGTCCACAGCTCGCCGGACACCGTGAGGTTCCACGCAGCCTTCACCACGTCGATGGGCGCCGGCAGCACGCGCGTGCTGAGCCAGCCCAGCGACGAGGCGATCTGCCAGAAGACGATGAGCCCCACCGGCACCAGCCACGGCACCAGCCGCTTCGCGACGTTGACCGCGAAGGACTTGAACGCGCTGCTGCCCGCCTCCTCGGCCGGCACGACCGCCGGCAGTTCCTGAACCTGTTCAGTCATGGCGATCCTTCAACTTTGCGAGACAAGGCGCGACGGCGCGTCCAGATTGGCGACGACCTCGCCGAAGGGCCCGCTCAGCGAGCCGCCGGCCAGCTGCGTCTTCGCCTTGCGCGACAGCAGCGGGAACACCAGCTCGGCGAAGCGGTAGGCCTCTTCGAGATGCGGGTAGCCCGACAGGATGAACTTGTCGAGGCCCAGGGCCGCGTATTCCTCGATGCGCGCAGCGACCGTCTTCGGGTCGCCCACCAGCGCAGTGCCGGCACCGCCACGCACCAGGCCCACGCCGGCCCACAGGTTCGGCGCGATTTCCAGATCGGCGCGGGTGCGCTTGGCACCGCCCGCATGCAGCGCGGCCATGCGGCGCTGCCCTTCGGAATCCATGCGCGCGAAGGCGGCCTGGGCGCGGATCACGGTCTCGTCGTCCACGCGGCTGATGAGTTCCTCGGCGGCCTTCCAGGCGGCATCTTCCGTCTCGCGCACGATCACGTGCAGCCGAATGCCGAACTCGACCTTCCGCCCGTTGCGCTCGGCGCGCGCCCGGACGTCGGCGATCTTCTTCGCCACCTCGGCGGGCGGCTCGCCCCAGGTGAGGTAGGCGTCGACCTGCTCCGCCGCCAGCTCATGCGCAGGCGCCGAAGAGCCGCCGAACCACACCGGCGGATACGGCTTCTGCACCGGCGGGTAGAGCAGCTTCGCGCCCTTCACGCTCAGGTGCTTGCCGTCGTAGTCGAAAGACTGCCCGTCGTGGCTGCGCGCGATGATCTCGCGCCAGATGCGGATGAACTCGGCCGACTGCTCGTAGCGCGAGGCATGGTCCAGATACACGCCGTCGCCTTCGAGCTCCGCCTGGTCGCCGCCCGTCACCAGGTTCACCAGCAGCCGCCCGCCCGAGAGCCGATCGAAGGTCGCGGCCATGCGCGCCGCGAGGCTGGGCTGGTGCAGCCCGGGGCGCACCGCCACCAGGAACTTGAGCTTCCTGGTCGCGCCGATCAGGCTGGAGGCGATGACCCACGGGTCTTCGCAGGAGCGGCCCGTCGGGATCAGCACGCCCTCGTAGCCGAGGTTGTCGGCCGCGCCGGCGATCTGCTGCAGGTAGGCCAGGTCGATGGGGCGGGCGCCCTCGCTGGTGCCGAGATAGCGGCTGTCGCCGTGCGTGGGGAGGAACCAGAAGATCTGCATCATGCGACTCCCGCGCCCGCCGCTTCGAGCACGTTGATCTTTTTCGGGATCAGCTTCAGTTCGAAGAAGGTGTCGGCGATCTTCTGCTGCTCGCCCAGGATGGCCTTGGTGATCGGCGCGGTGCCGTAGGCCGAGCGGTTCACCGACAGTTCGGCCACCGGCTTCGGAAGGCCCCAGAGCGTGGCCAGCTCGCCGGCCAGTTCGCCCTTGTTTGCGGCACCCCAGACGTCGACCTTGTTGAGCTCCTCGATCGCGATCGCCAGCACGTCGGCGTTCTTCGCCACGTAGTCCAGCGAGGAGAAGTAGTAGGCGCGGTTGCCGACCACGCCGGTGGCGTCGGCCAGCACGCGCGCGTCGAGCGACTTCTCGGCCGCGGCCAGGAACGGGTCCCAGATCACCCACGCGTCGACCGAGCCCTTCTCGAAGGCGGCGCGCGCATCGGCGGGCGGCAGGTAGACCAGGTTCAGGTCGGCGAACGCGAGGCCGTGCTTCTCGAACAGCTTGACGATGAAGTAGTGGACGTTCGAGCCCTTGTTGAGCGCGATCTTCCTGCCCTTGAGATCGGCCACGGTCTTGATCGTGGAGCCCTTGGGCACCAGCACCGCCTCCGACTGCGGACGCGGCACGGTCGCACCCACGTAGGCCAGCGGTGCGCCGGCAGCCTGCGCGAAGATGGGCGGAGCCTCGCCCACGTCGCCGAAGTCGATGGAGCCGACGTTCAGCGCCTCGAGCTGCACGGGGCCGGCGGTGAACTCGGTCCACTTCACGCTCACGCCCAGGGGCGCGAGGCGTTTTTCGAGCGTGCCGCGGCCCTTGAGCAGCGTGAGATAGCCCTTCTGGTTTCCGATGCGGAACTGGCGCGCGGGCGACTGCTGCGCCAGCGCGGCGAAGGAGGAAGGCAGCGCGATGGCCGCGGCCGCGCCCTGGATCAGGCGTCGGCGGGGAATGGAGGTGCGTGTCATGGTTGTGCGGGAACGATCGATGCGTCGAAGGCCTCAGGGCTGCGCCGTGACCACGGCTTCGCTGACCTTGATGGGCTTGGGAATGAGCTTCAGCGCGAAGAAGGTGTCGGCGATCCTTTGCTGGTCGGCCGCGACGGCCGGCGTGATCGGCTTCACGTTGAACTCGTAGCGGCGCAGCGCGAGCTCGACCACGTCGACCGGCAGGCCCTGCAGCGGAGCGATCAGCTCGGCCGCCTGGCGCAGGTTCTTCTTGAGCCAGATGCCCTGCTCCACCGAGTCGGCGAACAGCGCGTCGATGACCTTCGGGTTGTTCTTCACGAAGCCGCGCTCGCCCAGGTAGTACTGGTAGTTGTTGACCACCTCGGGGGTGCCGTCGGCCAGCACGCGCGCGCCGGTGGCTTTCTCGGCGGCGGCCTGGAACGGGTCCCAGATCACCCAGGCATCGACGTTCCTGCTCTCGAAGGCGGCGCGGCCGTCGGCGGGCGCGAGGTAGACGGGCTGGATGTCGGAGAGCTTCAGGCCGTTCTTCTCGAGCTGCTTCACGAGCAGGTAGTGCACGTTGCTGCCCTTGTTGAGCGCAACCTTCCTGCCCTTCAGGTCGGCGACCGACTTGATGGGCGAATCCTTCGTGACCAGGATGGCCTCGGCCCGCGGCGCGGCCGGGTCGTAGCCGAAGTAGACGAACTTGGCGCCCGCGGCCTGCGCGAAGATGGGCGGCGCCTCGCCGACGTAGCCCACGTCGACCGCGCCCACATTCAGGCCTTCGAGCAGCTGCGGGCCGGCCGGGAACTCGACCCACTTCACGCCGAAGCCCAGCGGCGCGAGCTTCTTCTCGAGCGTGCCCTGCGCCTTCTGCAGCACGAACAGGCTGGCCGACTTCTGGTAGCCGATGCGCAGCTCGCCCTTGCCTTGGGCATGCGCCGAGGCGGCGGAGATGAAGCTGACGATCAGCGCGATGGCGCTGACCACGATGGCGCTGATCAGCAGATCGCGCAGGCCGCGCCAGAAGGAGCGCGGCGGAACTTCGAGCACGGAGTCTTCGGTTGCGACGGGGTTCATGCGTGGATTCCTTGGTGCAAAACGTCGGGCAAAGGCTGGCCCACGGCACGCGATGTGCCGGAAGCCTTTTCGTGGAACACCGCGGAACCGGCTTTGCCGGGCCGCAGGTGTTGCCCCCGGTAGGGGGCTGGCGAAGCGGCACGAAGTGCCGCGCAGCCTGGGGGCGAGCCCCGCTAAACGCTACATCGCACGCGGGAAAACGGCACCGGCTCGAAGCCGTGCGTGGCAGGCAGCTTGAGACCTTCGGTGGCAAGCACCTCGACGGCCTCATTGAGTCGCTCGGCCAGGTCGTTGTGCACCTGGTAGGCGTTCTCGGGCGTCAGCGCGATCTGCGATTCGCTGGCGTACACGCCCGGCAGGATGTGGCGCGCCGACAGCGACTGCAGCACGGGCCGCAGTGCGTAGTCGAGCGCGAGCATGTGGTGCGGGCTGCCGCCGGTGGCCAGCGGCAGCACCGTCTTGCCCTTCAGCGCGTTCTGCGAGAGCAGATCGAGGAAGACCTTGAGCAGGCCGCTGTAGGCCGCCTTGTAGACCGGCGTGGCCACCACGATCACGCGGGCGGCCGCCACCTGGGCGATGGCCCGCTCGATGGCCGGGTGGTTCCACTCGGCCAGGAGCAGCGCCTGCGCCGGCAGTTCGCGAACGGCGAGCCGCTCGATCCGCGCGTGACGCTGGGCCAGCCGCTCACCCACCGCGTCGAGCAAGGCGGTTGAGCGGGATGGGGCCGTGGGGCTGCCGGCAATCAGGAGAACGGACACGGAAAACCTTATTTCGATGAAAACAAGCGCGAATTCGTGGGGGCCGCCGCGCACGGCCGCCCGAAGCGGCCTGCCCACCCCCGGTAGGGGTTGGCGAAGCGACGCGCGGTGCGCGCAGCCTGCGGGCGAGCCAGTTACTTCTGTTTTGTGGTGTAGATCTGATCGAAGGAGCCGCCGTCGGCGAAGTGCTCCTTGTCGGCCTTCGCCCAGCCGCCGAAGGCCTGGTCGATGGTCACCAGCGTGAGCTTGGGGAACTGCTTGTCGTACTTGGCCTTGGCCTTCTCGGAGGTCGGGCGGTAGAAGTTGCGCCCGGCGATGTCCTGGCCTTCGTCGGAGTACAGGTACTTCAGGTACTCCTCGGCCACCTCGCGCGTGCCCTTCTTGTCGACGACCTTGTCGACCACCGACACGCTGGGCTCGGCCAGGATGGAGATCGACGGCACCACGATCTCGAATTTCTCGGGGCCGAATTCCTTCAGCGCCAGGAAGGCTTCGTTCTCCCAGGCCAGCAGCACGTCGCCCACGCCGCGCTGCACGAAGGTGATGGTCGCGCCGCGCGCGCCGGTGTCGAGCACCGGCACGTTCTTGAACAGGTTGCCGATGTATTCCTTGGCCTTCGCGTCGCCGCCGTACTTGCGCTTGGCGAATTCCCAGGCGGCCAGGTAGTTCCAGCGGGCGCCGCCCGAGGTCTTGGGGTTGGGGGTGATCACCTGCACGCCGGGCTTGACCAGGTCGTCCCAGTCCTTCAGGCCCTTGGGGTTGCCCTTCTTCACCAGGAACACGATGGTCGAGGTGTAGGGAGCGGAGTTGTGCGGCAGGCGCTTCTGCCAGTCGGCCTTGACCAGGCCGCCGTGCGAGACCAGCGCGTCGATGTCGCCGCCCAGTGCCAGCGTGGCCACGTCGGCGTCGATGCCGTCGATGATGGAGCGGGCCTGCTTGCCCGAGCCGCCGTGCGACTGCTTGACCGTCACGTCCTGGCCTGTCTTGGCCTTCCAGTACTTGGCGAAGGCCTGGTTGTAGTCCACGTAGAGCTCGCGGGTCGGGTCGTACGACACGTTCAGCAGCGTCACGGGGCCCTTGGCAGCCGCCGCGCCTTGGGCGAGCGCCGGCAATGCCGACAGGGCCATGGCACCGGCCACGCCGGCACCCAGGGAAAGCTTGATAAAGTCGCGGCGAAGGCTCATGGTGTCTTGCTCTTAAAAGGCATATCGATGAAGCTGCGTATTCTCAATACGACATATAGAAACTGGAACGACCAAGTTTTCAGTTCTAAATAGCCAAATCAACTAAGCAGCCCGCCGCCGGCTCCCCCCGGTTTTTCCCGTATCCCCACTTTTTCCCGTTCAGAAGGCAACAGAAATGGCACGCATGGTTCAGTGCATCAAGCTCGGCAAAGAGGCCGAAGGTCTCGACTTCCCGCCCTACCCCGGCGAACTGGGCAAGCGGATCTGGGAAAGCGTCAGCAAGGAAGCCTGGGCCGCCTGGCTCAAGCAGCAGACCATGCTGGTCAACGAGAACCGGCTGAACCTGGCCGATCTGCGCGCCCGCCAGTACCTGGCTCGGCAGATGGAAAAGCACTTCTTCGGCGAAGGCGCCGACGTGGCGCAAGGCTACGTCCCCCCCACGGCCCCCTGACAGTCACCCCGCGATTGCCGCCCACCTCTTCCTCGGGAAACACCGCAGAACCGGCTTCGCCGGGCTGCAGGTGTTGCCCCCTCGAAGGGGGTGGGCGAAGCGACACGAAGTGCGCGAAGCCTGGGGGTGAGCCTGTTACCTGGCGCGCAGACGGCGTTCCCCGCAGCGAGCGCTTCGACGACATCTATCACACAGAAACCGGCGCACTGGCTCAGTCGCGCCACGTCTTCCTCGGCGGCTGCGGCCTGCCGCAGGCCTGGGGCGGACAGCCCCAGTGGCGGATTCTCGAAACCGGCTTCGGCCTGGGCCTCAATTTCCTGACGACCTGGCAGGCGTGGCGCGCCGACCCGGCACGCCCGCGGCTGCTGCACTTCGTTTCGGTGGAGGCCCATCCGGTCTCGGCCGCCGACCTGCTGCGCGCGGCGGGCGCCTATCCTGAGCTGGCTCCGCTGGCCGCCGAACTGGCTGCGCAGTGGAACGGCCTGCTGCCGGGCTTCCATCGGCTGGCCTTCGAAGATGGCCGCGTGCTGCTCACGCTGTGCGTAGGCGACGTGCAGCCGATGCTGCGTGCCCAGCGCTTCGAGGCCGACAGCATCTTTCTAGACGGCTTCAGTCCCCGGCAGAACCCTGAAATGTGGTCGCCGGACACGCTCAAGGCGGTGTCGCGCTTCGCCCGCCAGGGCACGCGCATCGCCACCTGGACCATCGCGCGGGCGATCCGCGACGCGCTGGCGCAGCAGGGCTTCGTCATCGAGAAGCGTCCCGGCCTGCCGCCCAAGCGCGACTGCCTGTGCGGCACCTTCGCCCCCGCCTGGACCGTGCGCCGCCGCGAGCCCGTGCCCGAGCGCGTCGATGCGCCGGGCCGCTGCGCCGTCGTCGGCGCGGGCCTGGCAGGTGCAGCCGTGGCTGCCAGCCTTGCCCGTCGCGGCTGGCAGGTGACGGTGCTCGATGCGGCCGACTGGCCCGCGTCCGGTGCGTCGTCGTTGCCTGTCGGCATGCTGGCACCGCATGTGTCGCCCGACGACGCGCTGCTCTCGCGGCTCACGCGGGCAGGCATCCGCGCGACGTGGATCGAACTCGAGCGCCTGCTCGAAGAAGGCCGCGACTGGTGCGCCACCGGCGTGCTGGAACGCCGGCCCGATGGCGATGTGCGCGTGCCCGCCGGCTGGAGCAGCCATGGGCCGAACGAATCCTGGCCCGCCGATGCCGATCGTCTGGCCGCAGCCGGCCTGACCACCGACACGCCCGCGATCTGGCACGCGCGCGCGGCCTGGGTGAAGCCTTGGCGGCTGATCGCAGCCTGGCTGCGCCAGCCCGGCGTCGAGTTCCGCGGCGGCTGCCGGGTGGAACGGCTGGAGCGGCAACCGGACGGCTGGCGGCTGTTCGATGCTTCGGGCGGGTTGCTGGCCGAAGCGGACCACGTCGTCATCTGCGCCGGTTTCGAATCGGGCCGCTTCGCACCCTCCCTGCCGCTGCAGCCGGTGCGCGGACAGGTCGCCTTCGGCCCGATGCCCGACGACAGCACGCCGCTACCCCACACGCCGATCAACGGCGACGGCCATCTGGTCGCCCACATCCCCGGCGAGCGCGGCGAAGCCCCGATGTGGCTGGCCGGTGCGACCTTCGACCGCGACAGCACCAGCCTCGAACCCAGCGCGGCAGACAGCGCCGCGAACCGAGAGCGCCTCGCACGCCTGCACCCGTCCGCCGCCCAGGCGTTGGCCGACGCCGAGAGTCACGCATGGGTCGGCGTCCGATGCGCCTCGGGCGACCGGCGCCCGCTCGCAGGCCCGGTCGACGCCGGCCTCTGGGCGTGCACGGCGCTGGGCTCGCGCGGCCTGAGCTTCGCGGCCCTGTGCGCCGAGCTGCTCGCCGCGCAGTGGCATGCCGAGCCGCTGCCCCTGCCCGCCACGCTGGCCAAGGCGCTCGGCACCCAAAGGCTCTGAATCGCGTCCTAGCTGGCGCCCTTCACCGCCGGCGCCAGCATGTGGTCGATGCGGCTGTCGCCATACGTGCGCAGCACTTCGGAGATCACGACCTTGTAGCCGTCGAGCCAGTTCGCCTGCGCGGCCTTGGCCTGCTGGTGCGCGGGATGCCGGATCAGCGCCTGCAGGCTTTCGAGCGAGTCCCAGTAGTAGACGTTAGACACCAGGCCGTTTCCTGGGTTTTCCCAGGTTTCCTCGCCCAGGTAGCCGGGCAGCGACTTCGCGGCGGCGGCGATGGTCTGGTCGAGGCGGTGGAACTCGTCGTCGAATTGCTTGCTGGCGAAGATGAAGGTGGCGGAGTACATGGCGGCGCGGTATTTCCTCGATGTCTCGATGGAACGGAATGGGCGGGCGAGAGGGCGCCGATTCTGCGGCATGGCGCGTACGGCGCCGCACTTTTGCAGGGCGAAGGCACGAGAATGCGGCGCATGGCCATCCAGTACGACATCAGGCACACCACCGTCTACCGCTACAGCAAGCCGGTCAGCTTCGGGCTGCACCGCGTGATGTTCCGTCCGCGCGACAGCCACGACCTGCGCGTGCTGGCCACCGACCTGCAGGTGAGCCCCGAGGCGAACACGCGGCTCATCCAGGACCCCAACTCCAACTCCGTCGCGCTGGTGCAGCCGCTGGGCGAAGCCACCGAGCTGCGCATCGTGTGCTCCTTCACGATCGAGCACGTGCCGCCCTCGCAGCGCGACCTGTTGACGCTCGACCCGTCGGCCGAGTTCCTGCCTTTCGCCTACTCGGTGCAGGAGCGCCTCGACCTCGAGCACTACCTGCGCCCGCACCACGACGACGACGGGCAAGGCACCCTGATCCGCTGGGCCCACCAGTTCCTGCGCAGCGACAAGCCCAACAGCACGCGCGAGGTGCTCACGCGCATGAACGCGCACATCGGCCAGAGCTTCGAGTACAAGGCGCGCGACGAGGAAGGCACCCAGACGCCGCTGGAGACGCTGGCGCTGGGCAGCGGCAGCTGCCGCGACTACGCGCTGCTGATGATGGAAGCCACGCGCCGCCTGGGCATTGCGACGCGCTTCGTCTCCGGCTATCTCTACGACGCGGCACTCGACACCGCCGCGCGCACGCAGGGAGAGCCCGACTCGATGACCGGCGCCGGCACCACGCACGCCTGGCTGCAGGCCTACCTGCCGGGCGTGGGCTGGCTTGCCTTCGACCCCACCAACAACCTCATGGGCAGCGGCCAGCTGATCCGCGTGGGCGTGGCGCGCGACCCTTCGCTGGCGGCGCCCATCTCGGGCAGCTGGTTCGGCGACCCGGAGGCCTACGAGGGGCTGGAAGCCACGGTGCTCGTCACGCGCCGCGAGGGCTGACGGCGACACGACCTCCACGGCTGTCGCGCAAGTGATAGCCGCTGCGGGAAATCCCCCACGGGCGGCTTCGGCATCGCCTCTACGCTGCGCCGCCGGCCAGCGAAATAGCACGGTCGTTCTACGCGATCGCGGGTGCAGCGCCGCGCCGGTCCTATTCCAAGAACCTGAAAAAAACGGAGAGAGACACCCCATGCATTCAGCGCGCCTGACACTCATCGCCCTGGCAGCCAGCCTCGCCGTCGCCTCGTGCGGCGGCGGAGGCGGCGGCTCGAACGGATTCACCTTCCTGCCCTCTGCCCCCGCCCCGGCTCCCGCTCCGGCCCCCAACCCGCCGGCGCCTCCGCCCCCCGCACCGGCCCCCGCGCCGGAAGAGACCCGCCTGCAGGACAGCCGCAACTCCTTCGCGCCGGCAGACCCCTCGGCCACCACATTCGCCGCGCTCGCGGCCGCCCCGAGCGACACCGTCGACAACAGCACCACCAGCCGCTGGGCCGGCATGCTGGGTGGCGCCCAGTACAACGTCGAGGTGCCCGCCAACTGGAACGGCAAGCTCGTGATGTACGCGCACGGCTATGCCGGCGAAGGCAACCTGCTGAAGGCCGGCACGCCGACGATCCGCCGCTACCTGATCCAGAACGGCTACGCCTGGGCGGCCTCCAGCTACAGCAAGAACTACTACGACGTGCGCGCCGGCGTGGAGGACACCAACGCCCTCGCCCTGCAGTTCAACGCCATCGCCAAGGCCAACGGCCGCGAGCTCGCAGCGCCTTCGAAGATCTTCATCACCGGCCACTCGATGGGCGGCCACATCACGGCGGCCGCCATCGAGGACGAGGCCTACGCCACGGCCAACCACAAGGTGAAGTACAACGGCGCGGTGCCGATGTGCGGCGTGGTGGGCGACACCGAGCTGTTCGACTATTTCGCCGCCGCGCAAGTGACTGCGCAGGCACTGGCCGGCAACGCCAGCTATCCGACGCCGAAGTGGGCCGACATCGGCGCGCAGGTCACCGCCACGCTCTTCTCGACCTTCACGAACTCGGACGTCGTGCCCAACGGCGCCACCGGCCTGGCCTACGCCTCGGTGCTGCAGAACCTGACCGGTGGCCCGCGTCCGCTCTTCCAGTTCGCACTTGGCAAAGGCCGCTCCTTCCAGGCGGTCTGGGGCGTGTTCGGCAGCGACGGCACGGTCAACGGCATCCTCAACAAGAGCACGCTGGACACCAACCGCTTCACCTACAAGATCGACGGCGACACCGCCGCCACCGACCAGCTCAATGCCAGCGCGCAGAAGCTCACCGCCGCGCCGGACGCCAATCGCCTGCGCACCGACGGGCTGCGCTGGATCCCCAAGGTCAACGGCGAGTTCAAGATCCCTGTGGTCACGCTGCACACGCTTGGCGACCTGTACGTGCCCTTCAGCATGGAGCAGACCTACAACCAGCGCGTGGCGGCCAAGGGCAACAGCCAGTGGCTGGTGCAGCGCGCCATCCGCGGCATCACGCACTGCGACTTCACGATCAAGGAACAGGAAGAAGCCTTCGCGGCCATGCTCGCCTGGGAGCAGGACAACACCGCCAAGCCCGCGGGCGACGACGTGGTCACGCCCTCCACGGTTGCTAGCTCGCTGTACGGCTGCAAGTTCACCCGCAATGCACAGAGCCCGGACGACAGCACGGACCTGATGGCCGTGCGCTCGCAGTTGGCGGCAGGCGCCCCCTGCGCCCCTTGAGGCTTCGAGGCGAGGACCGGCGGGCTCGTCGGCCTGCCGTCAGCCCGCGGGCGGCACCGCCGCCCGCGCGGCAGCGAGCTTCGCTTCGAGCTCGGCGATGCGCGCCCTCGCCTCGTCGCCTTCCGGAATCGGCCGGCCGCTGTCGCGCCACTGCACAGCGCTCTTGAAGCCCTCGGCCTCCGCCTGCCGCCTGAACCACATGCCCTCGGGGTTGTGGCGGGTGATACCGTCGAACACGGTGGCGAACATCTGGCTTTGCTCCAGCCCCATCGAATGCCAGACCTGGTTGACGACCAGCTTGTGCATCATGAGGTGCGAGCCCGGCACGCCGGCGATGCGCTGTGCGAGCTGCATCGTGGCCTCCTCGAGCCGCTCGGCGGGCACCGAGAAATTGGCCAGCCCCCATTCGGCCGCCTGGATGCCGGTGATGGTGTCGCCGGTGAACATGAGCTGCTTGGCACGCATGGCGCCGAGGCGGTAGGTCCACATCGCGGTGGTCGGGCAGCCCCACACGCGCGTGGGCATGTAGCCGATCCGCGCGTCGTCGGCCATGGTCAGCAGGTCGCAGCACAGCGCGATGTCGCTGCCGCCGGCCACCGCGTAGCCGTGCACCTTGGCGATGGTGGGCTTTCGGCTGCGCCATAGCGCCATGAAGTCGTCGGTGTTGCGCTTCATGGCGACGTAGTCGAGCATCGGGTCCCACGGCGTCTTCTCTTGTCGGCAGGGGTGGTCGCCGTGCCCTGCGCCGCCTTCGCGGCCGTGGCCCTCGGCGTAGTCGCCGAGGTCGTAGCCGGCGCAGAAGGCGCGGCCCGCACCCTCGACCACGATCACGTGCACCTCGTCGTCGGCCTCGGCCCACTCGACCGCGCGGCGTATCTCGGCGGGCGTGGTCTCGCCGATGGCATTGAGCTTCTCGGGCCGGTTCAGCAGGAGGCGCGCGATGCGCGGGTGCTGCGGGTCCTTGTCGATCAGGACGGTGTCGAAGGCTGGCATGGTGGGCTGTCTCCTTGTATCGAGGGTCGGTCGCACCGCTCTTTTAGCATCGACCTCCTCGCGCGCCCAGACCCGGGAAGAGCCTTCAGCCCGCTGCCGCGCCACCGAGCTGGAAGCGGAACACCGCGCCCTTGTCGGGCTGCTCCACCAGCCGTATGTCGCTGCCGTGCAGCTGCAGGATGCGCTTGACGATCACGAGGCCCAGCCCGCCGCTGCTGGCCGTGCCTTCGGATCGCGAGCCGCTCATGAACACCGGGCGCGTGAAGATCGCCTTCTGAAGCTCGCCAGGAATGCCGGGGCCGGTGTCGCTCACCTGCACGGTCACGCCGCCGTTCTCGGCGCGCAGCTGCACCACGATCTCGCCGCCCTCGGGGGTGTGGCGGATGGCGTTGTCCAGCAGGTTGGTCAGCACGCGCTCGATCATGCCGAGATCGGCCGACACCACCGGCAGGCCCGGCGCGATGTCGGGCTTCAGGCGCTGGTGCCTGGCCTCCGCCGCCAGCTCGAACTTCTGGAACACGTCCTGCACCAGGTCTGCGAGCGCGAAGCTTTCCTTCTCGGGCTTGACCACGCCGTATTCGAGCCGCGCCAGCTCGAAGGCCTCCTGCGCCAGCCGGCCCACCTTGCGGCTCTGGCCGAGCGCGATCTCGAGGTAGCGCCGCCGCTCCGCCTCGTCGAGCGTGCCGGCCTTGAGCAGCAGCGTCTCGAGGTAACCGTGCAGCGAGGTCAGCGGCGTGCGCAGGTCGTGCGAGATGTTGGCGAAGAGTTCGCGGCGCTGCTGGTCCTGCAGGGTCAGCTCGCGCCATTGCTCGGCGATGCGGCGCGTCATCTGCGCGAAGGCCTGGCCGAGCTGCGCGATCTCGTCGCTGCCATGCGAAAGCCGTTCCAGCGTGGGCGCCTCGCCTTCGAGCGATGCGATGCCCTCGCTCTCGAAGCGCTTCACCGCCGCGGTGAGCTCGCGCAGCGGCCGCGTGATGAGGCGGAACGCCGCCAGCCCCGCCAGCAGACCGAGCAGAGACACCAGACCCATCGTCCACAGCGTGGTGCGCAGCACGTTGTCGGCCGCCACGTTGGCGACCAGCGCGTCGTGGTCCTCGCCCTGCAGCACCACGTAGACGTAGCCGGCGTCGCGACCGCCCATCTGCAGCGGCGCGGCGCTGAACACCTTCGCGCCGTTCGGGCTGCGAGGATCGTCCCCCGCGATCGGCAGCGGCGCGCCCGACAGCAGCTTGCGGATGGGCCCCAGGTCGACCCTGTCGCGCTTCAGGTGCCCGGGCGGCGCGGCCTGCGCCTCGATGCGGCCGTCCAGTCCGAGCAGGTAGACCTCCACGCTGGGGTTGACGGCCATCAGCTTGTCGAACAGGTCCTTCACCGCCGCCTGGTCGAGCCCGCCGGGCTTCATGAGTTCGGAGTTCTCGGCGATGTGCGCCGCCAGCCCGAGCGACAGGCGCTGGACGACCTCCTGCTCGTGCATGCCGTTGGAGCGCACCTGCAGCCACACCGATGCGCCGCAGCACACCAGCAGCAGCACCGCGAACACGGCCGACAGCCGCCGCGAGAGCGTGGCCCAGGCCATCGTCATGCGGCCTCCTCCGCGCTGCCGGTGCCCGAGAGCTTGTAGCCGCGCCCCCATACGGTGAGGATGCGCTTCGGCTGCGCCGGATCGGCCTCCACCTTGGTGCGCAGCCGGTTGATGTGGGTGTTGACGGTGTGCTCGTAGCCGTCGTGCTGGTAGCCCCAGACCTGGTTGAGCAGATCGAGCCGAGAGAACACCTTGCCGGGGTTGCGCGCGAAGAAGTACAGCAGGTCGAACTCGCGCGGCGTGAGTTCGACCGGCTTGCCGTCCACCCGAACCTCGCGCGACAGCGGCTCGATGTCGAGGTTGCCCAGCGTGAGGCTGCCCGAGTCCATGCGCGCGTTGCGCGCCATCGCGTCGGTACGCCGCAGCAGCGCCTTCACCCGCGCCACCAGCTCCAGCACCGAGAAGGGCTTGGCAAGGTAGTCGTCGGCCCCCAGCTCCAGCCCGAGGATGCGGTGCACCTCGCTGGACCGGGCGCTGATGATGATGATAGGCGTGTATCGCGTCATCGCGCGGGCTCGGCGGCAGATCTCCAGGCCGTCGATGCCGGGCAGCATCAGGTCGAGCACCAGCGCGTCCCAGTTGCCGCGCTCCAGCTCGCGAAGACCGGCGTGGCCGTCGGCGGCATGCTCGATGGCGTAGCCCTCGTCGCGCAGGTGCATGCGCAGCAGCTCGGCAATGTGGGCGTCGTCCTCGACGATCAGCACGCGCTTGGGAGTGTCCATGGTGGCGCCATTGTCCCGCCAACCGGCCGGCGGAGTTATCACGATTAATTGAACTTTGCGTGATGAATCGGCCATGGGGTGCGCCCAAGAATCCGCTCCATGAACAGCACGACAGCCACCGCCCCCATCTCCGCAACGGCCGAAGCCGGGCCGGTCCACCCGCTGTGGATGCGCATCTCGCACTGGCTCAACGCCCTGGCCGTGGTGATCCTGGTGACCAGCGGCTGGCGCATCTACGACGCAGCGCCCTTCTTCCCATTCAGCATCCCGACCGTGGTGACGCTCGGCGGCTGGCTCGGCGGCGCCCTGCAGTGGCACTTCGCCGCGATGTGGCTGCTGGTGGCCAACGGCCTGTTCTACCTGTTCATGAACATCGCCACCGGGCGGCTGGCCGCGAAGTTCTTTCCGCTGGCGCCGGCCGGGGTCTGGCGCGACGCCCTGGCCGCCCTGAAGGGCAAGCTCTCGCACGCCGACCCGCGCCAATACAACAACGTGCAGAAGCTGGCCTACCTGTTCGTGATGCTCGACCTGATCGTGATCGTGCTCTCGGGCCTGGTGCTGTGGAAGTCGGTGCAGTTCCCGGTGCTGCGCGAGCTGATGGGCGGCTACGAGTCGGCCCGCCGCGTGCACTTCTTCGGCATGGCAGCGATCGTCGGCTTCGTCGTCGTGCACCTCGTGATGGTGGCCCTGGTGCCCCGCACGCTCCTCACCATGATCCGCGGTCGCGCGGCCAAAGCCTGATGAAAATCTTCAAAGCCCCCACCCTGAGCGGCATCGACGGCGACGCCGTGCTGCGCGAAGCCCGCACGCTGATCTCGAAGAAGCTCGACGAGCCCTCGCGCCGCGTGTTCCTGCGTCGCTCGCTCACCCTCGGCGGCCTGTCGCTTCTCACCGGCTGCAGCATCAGCGACAACGCGCAGGTGGAAGCCGCGCTCACGAAGATCTCGCGTCTCAACGACAAGGTGCAGGGCCTGATCTTCAGCCCGACGCAGCTCGCACCCACGTACACCGAGGCCGAGATCACGCGCCCTTTCCCGTTCAACGCCTACTACGGCGAGGACGAGGTCCGCGAGGTCGACGAGGCCAGCTACAAGCTGGAAGTGACCGGCATGGTCGCCGACCGGCACGCCTGGACGCTGGCCGAGCTGCGCGCCATGCCGCAGCAGGAGCAGATCACGCGGCACATCTGCGTGGAGGGCTGGAGCGCCATCGGCAGGTGGGGCGGCGTGCGCTTTGCCGACTTCCTGCGCCACATCGGCGCCGACCTGACGGCGAAGTACGTCGGCTTCAAGTGCGCGGACGACTACTACACCAGCATCGACATGCCCACCGCGCTGCACCCGCAGACGCTGCTCGCGCTGAGCTACGACGGCCAGCCGCTGCCGCCGAAGTACGGCTTTCCGATGAAGCTGCGCATGCCGACCAAGCTTGGCTACAAGAACCCGAAGCACATCAAGGCGATGTTCGTCACCAACACCTATTCCGGTGGCTACTGGGAAGACCAGGGCTACAACTGGTTCGGAGGGAGCTGAGGGGCCGCCAGCCGCTCGACTGCCGAAGAAAGCGAAAGGCGGAGTTCCACAGGGACCGAGCCGACATTGAAAACCCAACCTCAACTCACTCAGGAAGACGCCAAATGAACAAGCTCACCGCAACCCTGCTCGCCACCTGCATGGCCTTCGCCGGCGCCTCGGCCTTTGCCGCCGACGAAATGGCCAAGGACGGCATGGCCAAGGACTCGATGTCCAAGGACGCAATGAAGAAGGACTCGATGGCCAAGGATTCCATGTCGAAGGACGGCATGAAGAAGGATTCGATGGCGAAGGATTCCATGTCCAAGGACGCCATGAAGAAGGACGCCATGGGCAAGGACGAGATGAAGAAGTAAGCCCGCAAGGCACCTCGCAAGCGCCATTGACGTCCGACGGATTCGGCGTCAATGTCGCGTGGGCCGCTCCACCGGCCGAAGCCAATCCCGTTCCCCAAGGAATTCCCATGAAATCCCTCGCACTCACCGCCGGCACGCTGGCCGCCGCCGCCCTGGTCTGGCATGCGGTGCCGTCGTTCGCCGAAACCGCCCGCCGCGTGCCCGCCCCCACCGCCGACCTGGTCGCGGCGCCAGGCGCGAAGACCGAAACCGCCGTGTTCGCCGGTGGCTGCTTCTGGGGCGTTCAGGGCGTGTTCCAGCGCGTCAAGGGCGTGAGCAACGCCGTCTCGGGCTATGCCGGCGGCGAGGCGAAGACGGCGCGCTACGACGAAGTCGGCTCGGGCCGCACGGGCCATGCCGAGTCGGTGCGCATCACCTACGACCCGCAGCAGATCAGCTACGGCAAGCTGCTGCAGATCTACTTCTCGGTGGCGCACGACCCCACCGAGCTCAACCGCCAGGGCCCGGACACCGGCACCCAGTACCGCTCCACGGTGTTCGCCGAGAACGCCGAACAGGCCCGCGTCGCCAGCGCCTACATCGCGCAGCTCAACCAGGCGAAGACCTTCGGCAAGCCGCTGGCCACCACCGTCGAACTGTCGAAGCCCTTCTACGCGGCCGAGGACTACCACCAGGACTACCTGACGCTGCACCCAAGCCAGCCCTACATCGCGATCAACGACATGCCGAAGATCGACGACCTGAAGAAGCTCTTCCCCGAAAGCTACAAGGCCACGCCTTCGCTGGTGAAGGCGGCCAAGGCCGGCTGAGCGGACGCCTGGCTACTCCTTGTATTCGCCACGGCGCGCGGCCCGGTTGGCGCTGGTGCGCTCCACCAGCGCCTGCTGGGCGGCCGCCACATTGGCCGCGTCGCCCTTCCACGCGTCGAGCGCCGGCTGCTGCACCGCGCGAGAGAAAGAGAAGGTCAGCGCCCATGGCAGGCGCGACCTGTAGCGGCGGTTCATCTCGTTGAGCCGCGCCGACGCCAGCTGCGCCGGCTGGCCGCCCGAGAGAAACGCCACGCCGGGCACCACGGCCGGCACGGTCCGCAGCAGGCACAGCACAGTCGCCTCGGCCACGGCCTCGACGGAATCCTGCACCGCAGCCTTCAGGCCCGGCAGCACCATGTTGGGCTTCAGCAGCATGCCTTCGAGCAGCACGCCCTGCGCACGCAGTTCGACGAAGGTTCGGTGCAGCACCTCCTCGGTGACCTCGGCGCAGCGCGCGAGCGAGTGGCCGCCGTCCATCAGCACCTCGGGTTCGACGATGGGCACCAGCCCGGCCTCCTGGCACAGGGCGGCATAGCGCGCCAGTGCATGTGCGTTGACGCGAATGCAGGCTCGGCTCGGCAGGCCGTCGCCGATGGCGATCACGCCGCGCCACTTGGCGAAGCGCGCGCCCATCGTGGCGTATTCGGCAAGGCGCTCGCGCAGGCCGTCGAGTCCTTCCGTGACGGTCTCGCCAGGGTGTCCCGCCAGCGGCTTGGCGCCCATGTCGACCTTGATGCCGGGAATGATGCCGGCGTCGGCCAGCGCCTTAGCGAAGGGCTGGCCCGCGTTGGTCTTCTGCCGGATCGTCTCGTCGAACAGGATCGCTCCCGAGATGCTGTCGGCCAGGCCCGGCGCGGTGACGATCAGCTCGCGCCAGTCGCGCCTCGCAGCTTCGGTCTGCGGTATGCCGAGCGCGGCGAAGCGCTTGTTGCAGGTGGCGTTGCTCTCGTCCATCGCGAGCAGGCCCTTGTCGTGCGCGACGAGCGCGCGGGCGGTGTCGATCAGGGTTCGTTCGGTCATGCTGGGCACCTCTCTGGCGGGCATGGTACGCCCGCGCCGCTCACTCGTTAACACCGCGAACCTGATCGCTGGCCGACTTGGCGGCACAGCCTGTGCGGCCGGCTCGGTCTTTATGGAGGCGCAGCATGCGGGCAGTAACCTCTTCGTGGTCGGGACGGAAAGGAAACTGAATGGAACGCGGATCACGAGAGGGCCATGCGCGCGACGCCAAGATGCCATCGATGCTGGCGGCCCTGGCGCTGGCCGCGTCCGTGTTCGCAACGCCCATCGCGTTCGCGGAACTGGGCGGCGCCCCCACGCTGGCGCCGAGCCAGCGCATCGACGCCGTGTCGCGCAAGGCGGCCGCTTCCGAGGCGACCGGTGCTGCGGCCAGGACGGAATCCGCCGCGGGCTGGAGCACACGGGAAACCACGTCCGACGATGGCATGGTCCAGCGCGAGTACCTGACGGCCGACGGCACGGTGTTCGCCGTCGCATGGCGCGGGCCGCGCCGGCCGGAACTCTCGGTGCTGTTGGGCACGCGCTACGCCAGGCAGATGGCCGACAGCGCCCGCGCGCAACGCCAGCTGGGCAGAGGCTCCCACGCCACGACCTCGCAGGTGGACCAGACTTTCGCGGTCCACGCCTCGTCGCACCAGCGGTTGTCGGCCGGCGTCGCCTGGCTGCCGCGGATGCTGCCCGCGGGTGTCGATCCCGACTCGCTGGCCATCGCGCAAGGCTCCTGATCGTTTCAACTCATCTTCGCCCTTCTTGCCCATGGACTCACGACAAGCAGGCAGCCGGCGCACAGCCGGTGCCATGAACCTCCTTCGCGCCGTAGCTTGTGCCGCGAGCCTGCTAGGCCTCGCCGCCTGCGGTGGGGGTGGGGGTGGCGGCGGAGGTGGCGGCGGCGCACTGCCGATCGGGCTCTTGCCCACTTCGACCCCGGCCGCTGGCGGCACCACGCCGGCGGCAGCCACGACCCCTGCTCCGACGCCCGGCACGGCCCCTTCCGCCGCCGCGTCGAGTTCGCAGAATTCGATGCCGCTCACCGTGTCCAACGGCACCGATTCGAGCGGCGTCAACCTGCCGCAGGTGAGCATCAAGCTCTGCGCCCCGGGAACCGGCACCTGCCAGACCATCGACAACGTGCTTGTCGACACCGGCTCCACCGGCATCCGCATTGCCGCCGATGCGCTGAACTCGGCGATGAAGTCGGCCCTGCCCCAGGAAGCCGTGAACGGAGCGCCACTGAACGCCTGCGCCCAGTTCCTCGATGGCTACACATGGGGAACGATGCGCGTCGCCGACGTCACGCTCGGGCCGAAGTCCGCCAGCGCGCAGCCGCTGCAGATCATGGGAGACCCGAGCTCCGGCACCGTGCCCGCCGCATGCTCGGACAACAACACGCTGCAGCCCGAGAACACGCCCGACAAACTCGGCACGAACGGCATCATCGGCATCGCCGCAGCGCTTCACGACTGCGGCCCGGCATGCGCACAGAGGGTCATCCCCGCCACCTACTACACCTGCGCCGCCGGCGCATCGTGCCAGGGCACGACGGTCCCCCTCGCGATGCAGGCCCAGAACGTGGTCGCCAGTTTCGCGCAGGACAACAACGGCGTCGTGCTCGGCCTGCCGGCGATCTCGTCGGCCGGACAGTGCGTGACCGTCGGCACGCTCTACTTCGGCGTGGCGACGCAAGGCAACAACGCCATGACCGGCGCCACGGTGCTGAAGACCGACTCGCGCACGCTCAGCGTTTCGGTCAGCTACAAGAACGCCAGCTTTCCCGACAGCTTCCTGGACAGCGGATCGAACTTCTTCTTCCTCAACGATTCCACGATCGCCCAGTGCGCGAGCAACGGCTCGTTCAAGGGCTTCTACTGCCCTCCAAGCACACTGGCGCTCAACGCCAGCTTCACTGCGGCGACAGGCCCGGCCCTGAGCCAGAGCTTCGCGATCGCGAGCGCGCAGTCGCTCTTCACGAGCAGCCCGGGCGTCGTGGCGGTCGACAACATCGCCGCCGCAAGCTCCGGAACGAGCGCGATCGACTTCGGCCTTCCCTTCTTCTACGGCAGGCTGGTGGCCGTCCTCAACGAGGGGCAATCGGCGCTCGGCCAGCAGGGGCCGTTCACCGCGCTTGCAACGCCCTGAAGAAAATCCCGGCCTAGATCACGTTCTTCTCGAGCAGCGGCCTGTTCTCGAGGATCCGCGCGAAGGACACCGGCGACAGATCGAGGCTGCGGTACTCGCCGAAGCGGATCAGCTCCGCGATGCCGCGCCCCGCCGCCGGGCACTGCTGCAGCCCGTGGCCGGAGAAGCCGTTGGCGAAGTAGAGGTTGTCGCAGTCGGGGTGCAGGCCGAGGATGGCGTTGTGGTCGAACAGGTTCATCTCGTAGTAGCCGGCCCAGGCGCCTGTCATGCGGATGGCCTCGAAGGCAGGTACGCGCTCGGCCAGCGCGGGCCAGATGAAACCGTCGAAGGCTTCGTATTCGACTTCGAGCGGCGCGTCATCATGGTCCCGGTCTTCGGGAGGCGCGAAGCCGCAGATGAACTGGCGGCCCTCGGGCCGCAGCCAGATACCGGATGTGTCGATCACCAGCGGACATCCGGGCAGTGCCTGCGGACATGAGAAGCTGAACACGCTGCGGCGGCGGCCGCGCACCGGCAGGTCGATGCCGGCCCATTGCGCCACCTTGGCGGCCCAGGCGCCCGCGGCGTTGACGACGACGTCGGCGTCCAGCGTCTCGCCGCCGTCGAGCTGCACGCCGGTCAGGCTGCGCCCGTCGCGGCGCAGCCCCGTCGCCTGGGCCTGCACGTAGCGCACGCCCTGCGACACCGCCTTCCTGCGGAAGGCCTGCAGCAGGCTGTAGCCGTCGTACCAGCCCTCGCCCGACAGGCCGAGCGAGGCGAGCGCGATGCCTTCCGTCGATATCCAGGGAAAGCGCGCCTTCAGCTCATCGGGCGTGAGCAGCGCCACGTCCACCGCGTGCGCCTTCTGCATCGCGTGGTTCTCGCGCAGCACGTCGGCACCGGCCTGCGAGGCCAGGTAGAGGTAGCCGGGTTCGACGAGGCCGATCTCGGGCATCTCGTCGCCCACGCGCAGGGTCTGGCCGAGATGGCGCAGGAAGTCGATGCCGTAGAGCGACATCCGGATGTTGATGGCGGTGGAGAACTGCTGTCGAATCGAGCTCGCCGACAGCGCCGACGATGCCTGCCTGTACGAGAAGTCGCGCTCGACCACCACGACCTCGAAGCGCTCCCCGTCGGAGTCGCGGGTCAGGAAGTAGGCGATGGCCGATCCGATGGCCCCGCCGCCGACGATCACCACACGGCGCATGACTTGCCTTTCCTTGTCATCTTTGTTGCTCGACCGCACGCACGCAGAATAGCGCCGATGAGAAAAGACATCCCCAACCTCGGCGCGCTGCAGGCCTTCGAGGCGTCGGCACGGCTGGGCAGCTTCACCCGCGCGGCGAGCGAACTGGCGCTCACGCAGAGCGCCGTCGGCCGGCAGGTGGCCATGCTGGAGCAGCGCCTGGGCGTGCCGCTGTTCTCGCGCGTGCGGCGCCGCCTCACGCTCACCGACACTGGCCGGGAGTACGCGGCGCGCATCCGCCGCCACCTCGACCAGATCCGCCGCGACACGCTGGAGATCAGCGCCGGCCACGAGATGGGCTTCGTGCTGGAACTGGCCGTGGTGCCCACCTTCGCCACGCAGTGGCTCATACCGCGGCTGCCGGAGTTCAGCCGGCTGCATCCGAACATCACGGTGAACCTGTCGGCACGCTCGCAGCCTTTTTCCTTCCAGGAGAACGCCTACGACGCGGCCATCTACTTCGGCGACCAGTTCTGGCCGAACACGCGCGGCGGGCTGATCTTTTCCGAAGGCGAGATGGTGCCCATCTGCAGCCCCGCCTTCCGCGATGCGCACGGGCCGTGGGACGAAGCCGGTCTCGAGCGCTGCCGCCACGTGCACCTGAGCACGCGCGCCCACGCATGGCGCGACTGGTATGCGCAGCAAGGCTGGGAATACACGGTGCACGCCTCGCGCGGGCCGCGCTACGAGCTCTTCACCATGGTGGTGGCTGCCACCGCGGCCGGCATGGGCGTGGGCCTGGCGCCGCGCATCCTGATCGAGCATGAGTTGCGCACGGGCGAACTCGTGATCCCGGTCGACCGGCACCTGGACGTGCGGCAGGGCTACTACTTCGCGTACCCCGAGGGCCGGCCCGCCTCCGGGGCACTGGAAGACTTCAAGCGCTGGGTGCTCGGGCTGACGCCCGCCTCACCCGGCAAGAAAGCCTAGACCGGGTTCGGGTTGCGCTCCAGGAAGCCCTGCTGGTGCCAGTAGGGATAGGCCCGCGTCGTCGCGCTGGCTGCGTCGAGCTCGGCAACCTGCGCGGGCGTGAGGTTCCAGCCCACCGCGCCGAGGTTCTGCCGCAGCTGCGCCTCGTCGCGAGCGCCGATCACCACGCTGGACACGGTTGGGCGCTGCAGCAGCCAGTTGAGCGCCACCTGCGGCACCGTCTTGCCGACTTCGGCGCCGACTTTCTCCAGCGCATCGACCACGCGGTACAGCAGCTCGTCGGGCACGGGAGGGCCCATGTCGGCCGTCACGTGCAGCCGGCTGTTGGCGGGCAGCGGCTGTCCGCGGCGGATCTTGCCTGTGAGCCGGCCCCAGCCCAGCGGGCTCCACACCACCGCACCCACGCCCTGGTCGATGCCCAGCGGCATCAGCTCCCACTCGTAGTCGCGGCCGACCAGCGAGTAGTAGGCCTGGTTCGCGACGTAGCGCGCGAGGCCGTACCGGTCCGACACGGCCAGCGACTTCATCAGGTGCCAGCCGGAGAAGTTCGACACGCCGATGTAGCGCAGCTTGCCTGCGCGCACCAGGTCATCGAGCGTGCCCAGCGTCTCCTCCACCGGCGTACTCGCATCGAAACCGTGGAGCTGGAACAGGTCGATGTAGTCGGTGCCCAGTCGCTTGAGCGAGGCATCGACGGCCTGCACGAGGTGATGGCGCGACGAACCCACGTCGTTCGGCCCCTCACCGCTGCGGAAGGTGGCCTTGGTGGAGATCAGCAGCCCGTCGCGCGGCCTGCCCTTGATCGCCTCGCCGAGCACCGACTCAGCCGCGCCGGCCGAGTAGATGTCGGCGCTGTCGAACATGTTCACGCCCGCTTCGAGGCAGATGTCGATGAGCTTGCGCGCCTCGGCCACGTCGGTGCTGCCCCACGCGCTGAAGAACTCGCCCTTGCCCCCGAAGGTGCCGGTGCCAAAACTCAACACGGGGACCTTGAGGCCGGATTTGCCCAGATGACGGTATTCCAAAGTGCTGCTCCTTGGTGCTTGAGGAATTCGGGATGAAGAAGGTACGGCAGACCGGTCAGTCTGCCGCGCGGCCATTGTTTGATGGCGCGCTCAACCTTGCGCCCGGACGGGGTTTGCGCAACGGGCCACAAATGGCTGACGAAGTCATCACCCAGTTCACTTTTTAAGCCTTTAGCATGCGCCGCGAGGCCGTGGCCCCGCGCTCATCCGTTGCGCGAGACACGGCTTCTGCAGAGCAGATAAACAACGAATCTTCAGGGAGGAAAACCCATGCTTGTCGAAATCGACAAACACGGAATGATCAGTCACGCGCGTGTGCGGCATGCGCGCAGTCCGCAGATCGAACGAGGGAAACGCACCGCCGCCATCACCGGCATCGTCGTGCACCAGACCGATGCCGAAACGCTGGAGTCATCGCTGAACAGCTACAGGAACCCCAAGGCCAATGGAGCGCACTTTCTCATCGACAAGGATGGGACGATCTATCAGACGGCGGCGATTTATCAGAGGACGAATCATGTGGGGCCGTTGAAGGCGAGGTGTCTGATAACAGGCAAATGCACCCCGCGGGACTTTCCGGCAAAGGCTGGAGCCACGGCGATTCATCGCATTGAAATGCGCAAGGCGCCGCATGAGCGCTATCCAGGCAACATGGAAGCCGTCGGAATCGAGATGGTTGGCAGGGCAAGACTGCCCGCTGGATTCCGGCCCATCCCGGAAGAACGACATTGGTCCCTTGACAAACTGCGAGGCGAGTACGGCATATTCGACACGCCGACCGCCGCGCAAAATCAAGCGCTCTCATGGCTGGTAAGCGTACTTGAGGACTCGATGCAAATGCCTCACACCGAGGTATTCCGCCATCCCTTGGTCAGCAGCAAGAACAAGACCGAAGCCCAGGGCGCAAACTGGAATCTGCCCGTACCAAAGCCATGAACAAGTTCAACTCCCTCATCGTCACGACCTTGATCGTGGCGACAGGAATAGCTGTAGCAGAGGCGGCCGACCGGCGATATCCCCTCGCTTACGTGCAAAAGATCGAGATCACGGAGCCGTCGCGCCGAACGGCCTGGGAAGACAAGGATTTCCTGGATTGCGACGATGTCGTGCTAACGGAAGAGGACGTCCGCTACGCCCTGCTTCATATGCGCAGGGTTTCATGGAGTGCCTATGCCCCTGAAAACACCGACACCACTGGATGCAAGGGCAGTGTGCTGGTGACGTTCAAGAATGGAAGGATTCTGGCCATGGGCATTGAGCCCACCGGGCGAATCACCACCGCAGAGTACGACACCGGAATGAAAGTCACGGCAAGTCCTGCGGGCTTCTACGAATGCGACCCTTGCAGGGAGCGCAAGATGAAGCTTCTGAAAGACGCGCTATATCGAGCCGATGAGCGAAGGCTCAAGAAGTTGGAGGCGGAAGGAAAAATTCCACCGGGTGAAGCAGAACGTCGCCTGAAGACATTGAGGGCGAGCCGCTGACCCTTGTTCTCCACCCAACCCGCTTCGGCGGGTTTTCTTTCGCCCCACACTCCCAATCAACCGCCCGTCGGCTGGATACCATCGCCCGATGCGAATCTCCCTCGAAAGCCCCGCCCAACCCGACGTCATCCAGCTCATCGACGACCTCGATGCCTACCAGAAGCCGCTCTACCCGCCCGAGTGCCACTACGGCATCGACATCGCGGCGCTGTCGGCGCCGAACGTGCTGTTCGCCGTCGCCCGCGATGGCGAGGGCACGGCCATCGGCTGCGGCGCCATCGTCATGGAGCCGGAGTTCGGCGAGCTCAAGCGCATGTATGTGCGCCCCGAGAACCGGGGGCAAGGTGTCGCGGCGAAAGTGCTGGGCTTCCTTGAAGGCGAAGCGATGGCGCGTGGCTGCGCGATGTTCAGGCTGGAAACGGGCGTGAGCCAGCCGGAGGCGCTGTCGTTCTATGCGCGCTCGGGCTATGCGCGGCGCGGGCCGTTCGGGAGCTACCCGGATGACCCGCTGAGCGTGTTCATGCAAAAGGAAATCGCAAGCTGAGAGGCTGCCGTCTCCGTCGCCGATGAATCCGGTCAGCGCCTGATCTGCACAAGGCCGCGCTGCGCTCAGCCTGCCTCCGGCCTCGCCAACGCCGCACGCATCGCGTGGGTCGCGCTGTCGGCAGCTTCGATGCGACGGCTCATTTCCTCATTGACCAGACGCACCAAAGAGCCGAGCTCGGTGCGCGTGGGACCAAGTTGTTCTGTATCGCCCACCTCTAGCGGCGCGATGAGCTTTTCAAGGCACGTATAGGCGCAGAGCACTTCGCGAAGACTGTCGGTGTCGTCGCAGGCTTGAAGAGCGAGGGCTTCCGCAGCGTCGAAGCGGTTTGATGCGGATGGCGTACGCGAGCGAGTAGAAGCAGCCATGAATGGCCTCCGGTGATAACGCAGAGATGCTTCGAGACGCCAATCCCGAGCACGCCGAGCTTTCGACGTGCAGGGCGCAGTTTATCGCCCGGATGAAGAACCTATCGAAGCGAACTCAAAGCCGCATTCCGAGCCAGATCACCGTCTCGGTCGAGGCCGCAACAACCGGGCTCAGCAACTTCGTCCACACATGGCCCGCACGCACATGCGACGCCGACTGGTCGTGATGCAACTGCTCCTCCTCGACAATTTGCGAGATGACATGGACGGCCGTTTCGTCCTTGCCCGTCAGTTCGCGCAATTGCGTCTTCAGATGTACCAGCACCACGCGCTCGACAGCCACTGTGGTCGCAGCGATGGCATGGCGACCCAGCAGCCCGGTGAGCAGACCCAGTACCCATCCGCCGATGCCACACAACCAATAGCTGCGGCAACGGCGCACTCCCCGTCGCTGCAGCTCCGCCCAAAACAGCGCCCGGTGTCTTTCCTCGTGGGACTTGAACTCACGCAACTCCGGTACGAGCGAGGGTGCAGTCCATTGCGCCACGAAGATCTGCGCCCTGTAGATGTTGACCGCACCTTGCTCGCCCGCATGGTCGACCTTGAGGATCCGTCCGCCCAGCGTCGAACCCCGGTCCAGTTGCTTCCCCTCATTCATTGCGGATCCCTCATTTGCCGAGGATTTTGACGAGTCGGCCGCCCGGCCGGCGCAAATCAGCGACATCAGGGGAAATACCTAGAAACTGGGCCGTCACCGGCCCGGGCGTTCCGTCCACGAGGGAAACGGCGCGCCTCTACACCTCCCCGAATCCCCTTCACCCCTGGCCCGCTACTTGCGACAACGATCAAAAATGACAGAAAATTTTCTTCTCTGACTTATATTTGTAAATCTGTTTTCAAAAAACGCACACTTTCGGGCGCATCGCACCCTCCATGAGCACCACTTTCGACTCCCCAGGCACCACCGTGGCTCAGCGCATCGCGCAGGCTTTGCCACGGCTGTCTCGCTCGCACCGGCAGGTGGCCGACTACGTGCTGGAGCATCCGCTGCAGGTCGCCACGCTGCCCATCGATGAGCTGGCAGCGGTGGTGGGCGTCTCGGTGGCCACGGCCAACCGCTTTGCGCGGGCGCTGGATTTCGATGGCTACGCCGCCTTCCGGGCCGAGCTCGTGCGCGGCTTCGAGCCGCTGGTGGCGCCGGTCGAGCGTCTGCGCGGCAACCTGGAGCGGCCGACCACGGTGGCCGAGGTGTTCGCCACCGCGCTCGACGAGAGCCGCCGCAACATCGACGCGACCCGCCAGACGCTGGACTACGCCGCATGCGAAGCCGCGGTGGAGCGCATCGGCAAGGCGCGCTCGGTGTACATCGGCGGCTTCGGCGCGAGCGCGTGGCTCGCGGGGCTGCTGCAGCACGGGCTGGATGGCAGCTGCAGCGACGTGCGCATGCTCTCCAGCGTGAGCGGCGTCACGCATGCGGCGCGCACGCTGATGCACGCGGGGCCGCAGGACGTGTTCATCGGCCTGACCTTTCCGCGCTACCTGACGGACACCATTTCGCTCGCGCAGATCGCGCGCAGCCAGGGCTGCGCCGTGATCGCCCTCACCGACCGCCCCAGCTCGCCGCTGGCGCCGCTGGCCGACGTGGCGCTCTTCTGCCAGACCGAGACCAGCTACCGCCCGAACTGCGAGACCAGCGTGCTCGCGCTGATCGAGGCGCTGACCAGCGCGGTGGCGCTGCGCGCGCCCGACCCGGTGCACTCGGCCGGCCGCATCCTGCACGCGGTGCGACCGTGGCTGCATGGCGCCAACGGGCTGCCCCGCATCAACGGCCTCGACGCGGGCGCCGCCGGGCAAGACAAGACAACGACAGATGCCTCCGCCGCGACCGGCGCCGGCAAGAGAAAGAAGAAAGCTTCCCGATGATCCAGACCCACGTGCCCGTGATCGCCATCCATGGCGGCGCCGGCACCATCAGCGCCGCGACGACGAGCGCGGAACAGGCGCAGGCCTATCACGACGCATTGAAGAGCATCGTGGCCGCTGCGCAGTCGATGCTGCTCAAGGGCGCATCCGCGCTGGACGCCACCTGCCTCGCGGTGGAGATGCTCGAGGAGTGCCCGCTCTTCAACGCCGGCCACGGTGCAGTGTTCACGCACGACGAGACGCATGAGCTCGATGCCGCCGTGATGGATGGCGCCACGCTCGCCGCCGGCGCCATCGCGGGCGTGTGCCACATCCGCCGCCCGGTGCGGGCCGCGCGCGCCGTGCTCGAAGACGGCGCCCACGTGCTGCTGGCCGGCGCGGGCGCCGAGGCCTTCGCTCGCGAACGCGGGCTAGAGATGGTCGAGCCCTCGTTCTTCTCCACCGAGGCGCGTCGCCAGCAGCTCTACCGCGTGCGCGGCACGGGCCGCGTGGTGACGGACCATGAAGGCGCCTCGATGACCGCAGCCTCGCCGCTCGACGAGGACAAGAAGTTCGGCACCGTCGGCGCGGTCGCGCTCGACATGCACGGCCATCTGGCCGCGGCCACCTCCACCGGGGGCATGACCAACAAGCGCGTGGGCCGCATCGGCGACTCGCCGCTCATCGGCGCCGGCACCTACGCCGACGACCGCACGGCCGCCGTGTCGTGCACCGGCAGCGGCGAGATGTTCATCCGCGTCGCCGCGGCCTACGATGTCTGCGCGCGCATGGCCTACGGCGGCGCGACGCTCGCAGCCGCCACGCACGCCGTGGTGCAGCAGTCGCTGCCGGCCATCGGCGGCTCCGGCGGGCTGATCGCCGTGGACCGCCACGGCAACCTGAGCCTGGCCTTCAACAGCGAAGGCATGTACCGCGGCCACGCGCGCGGCAACGAAGCGCCGAAGACTGCCATCTTCGCCTGACGCAGCAGCCCCATTTTTCTCGCATTCCCATGTCCACCCCTGCCCTCGCCCTGCCGGACGGCCGCGTTCTCGCCGTCGACGACCTCACCGTTCGCTTCTCGACTTCCGAGCGCACGGTCGATGCCGTGAAGAAGCTGTCATTCCACGTCGACCACGGCGAAACGCTCGCGGTGGTGGGCGAATCGGGTTCGGGCAAGTCGGTGACCTCGCTGGCGCTGATGCGCCTGGTGGAGCACGGCGGCGGCCGCATCCTGAACGGCAGCATGATGTTCCGCCGCCGCAACGGCGAGGTGCTCGACCTCGCGCAGGCGCGCGACGGTGCCATGCGCAACATCCGCGGCGCGGACATCGCGATGATCTTCCAGGAGCCGATGACGTCGCTGAACCCGGTGTTCACGGCCGGCGACCAGATCGCCGAGGCCATCCGCATCCACCAGGGCAAGAGCGACGCGGCCGCGCGCGCCGAAGCCCTGCGCATGCTGGAGCTGGTGCGCATTCCCGAGGCGCGCAACGTGCTCGACCGCTACCCGCATCAGCTCTCGGGCGGCATGCGCCAGCGCGTGATGATCGCGATGGCGCTGTCGTGCAAGCCGCAGCTGCTGATCGCCGACGAGCCCACCACCGCGCTTGACGTGACCATCCAGGCACAGATCCTCCAGCTCATCCGCGAGCTGCAGAAGGAGATGCACATGGGCGTGCTGTTCATCACGCACGACATGGGCGTGGTGGCCGAGATCGCCGACCGCGTGCTGGTGATGTTCCGCGGCGACAAGGTGGAAGAAGGCGTCTCCGACAACGTGTTCGCCGCGCCGCAGCACCCCTACACCCGCGCTCTGCTTTCGGCCGTGCCCAAGCTGGGCGCGATGCAGGGCACCGACCTGCCGGCCAAGTTCGAATTGCTGCGCACCGAGGCCAGCGCCGACGCCGCGGCGCCCCACCAGGCCACCCCGCAGGACACGGTGCGCGCAGACGCCGGCCCGATCCTGCGCGTGCGGGACCTCGTCACCCGCTTCGACGTGCGCAGCGGCCTCTTCGGCCGCGTGAAGCGGCGCGTGCATGCGGTGGAGAAGATCAGCTTCGACCTGTACCCCGGCGAGACGCTGGCGCTGGTCGGCGAGTCGGGCTGCGGCAAGTCGACCACCGGCCGCTCGCTGCTGCGCCTGGTCGAGAGCCAGAGCGGCGCCATCGAGTTCGGCGGCAAGAACATCCGCGAGCTGCCCACGCGCGAGCTGCAGGCGCTGCGCCGCAACATCCAGTTCATTTTCCAGGACCCGTTCGCCTCGCTCGATCCGCGCGTGACGGTGGGCTTCTCGATCATGGAGCCGCTGCTGATCCACAAGATCGCCAGCGGCGCCGAGGCGCAGCAGCGCGTCGACTGGCTGCTGCAGAAGGTGGGCCTGCCGCCCGAGGCGGCACAGCGCTATCCGCACGAGTTCTCAGGCGGCCAGCGCCAGCGCATCGCCATCGCGCGGGCGCTCGCGCTCAACCCCAAGGTGGTGGTGGCCGACGAATCGGTGTCGGCGCTGGACGTGTCCATCCAGGCGCAGATCGTCAACCTGATGCTTGACCTTCAGCGCGAGCTGGGCGTGGCTTTCCTCTTCATCTCGCACGACATGGCGGTGGTGGAGCGCATCAGCCACCGCGTGGCGGTGATGTACCTGGGCCAGATCGTCGAGATCGGCCCGCGCCGCGCAGTGTTCGAGGCGCCGCAGCACCCCTACACCCGCAAGCTGATGTCGGCAGTGCCGGTGGCCGATCCGTCGCGCCGCCACAAGCCGCGCGCCCTGCTCGAAGGCGAGATTCCCAGCCCGATCCGCGCCGTGGGCGACGAGCCCGACGTGCCGCCGCTGGTGCAGGTCGCGCCGGGTCACTTCGTTGCGCGGCACGCCATCGGCGGCGCGTTCTGACCCGCGCCCCTTTTCTTCCTCATTCATTTTTCTCAACCCGCAGGCCCTCCTGCTTTTTCCTCGAACCGACTGGAGTTCTTCCATGACGCAACAAGCATCTTCCTCCCTGCGATGGGCATCCGCATTGCTGGGCCTGGCCGCGCTGGCCGCCTCGGGCACGGCACTGGCCGCGAAAGACGTGGTGCTGTCCATCGGCTACCAGCCGGAAACGCTGGACCCGTACAACACCAACACCACCATCACCACGGCCGTGACCAAGACCTTCTATGAAGGCCTGTTCCAGTTCGACAAGGACCTGAAGGTGCAGAACGTGCTGGCCGAGGGCTACGAAGTGTCGAAGGACGGCCTGGTCTACACCATCAAGCTGCGTACCGGCGTGAAGTTCCACGACGGCACCGATTTCAACGCCGACGCCGTGAAGTTCACGCTCGACCGCGTGCTGAATCAGGACAACAAGCTGCTGCGCTACAACCAGTTCAACCGCGTGAGCAAGGTCGAGGTGGTGAACCCCAGCACCGTGCGCATCACGCTGAAGGAGCCCTTCGGCCCCTTCATCAACTCGCTGGCCCACGCATCGGCCGCCATGATCTCGCCCACCGCGCTGAAGAAGTGGGGCAACAAGGACATCGCCTTCCACCCCGTGGGCACGGGCCCGTTCGAGTTCGTCGAATGGAAGCAGACCGAAGCCGTCAAGGCCAAGAAGTTCGACGGCTACTGGAAGAAGGGCTATCCGAAGGTCGACAGCATCTCGTGGAAGCCGGTGCTCGAGAACAACACGCGCGCCGCGATGCTGCAGACCGGCGAGGCCGACTTCGCCTACCCGATTCCCTATGAGCAGGCCGAGCTGCTGAAGAAGAGCGAGAAGCTCGAAGTGGTGGCATCGCCCTCGATCATCACGCGCTTCCTGGCATTCAACATGCTGCAGAAGCCCTACGACAACCCGAAGGTGCGCGAGGCCATCGGCTACGCCATCAACAAGGAGGCGCTGGCCAAGGTCGCCTTCGGCGGCTATGCCTTCCCCGCGCAGGGCGTGCTGCCCCAGGGCGTGAAGTACGCCGAGAAGATGGCCCCCATTCCCTACGACCTGAAGAAGGCCAAGGAACTGATGAAGGAAGCCGGCTACCCCAACGGCTTCGAGTCGGTGCTGTGGAGCGCCTACAACAACACGACCGCGCAGAAGACGATCCAGTTCGTGCAGCAGCAGCTCGCGCAGATCGGCATCAAGCTGCAGGTGCAGGCGCTCGAAGTGGGCCAGCGTACCGAGCAGGTGGATGCATGGCCCGATCCGAAGACGGCCAAGGTCCGCATGTACTACACCGGCTGGTCGTCGTCGACCGGCGAAGCCGACTGGGGCCTGCGCCCGCTGTTCGCCTCGGAAGCCTGGGCTCCCAAGCTGAACAACATGTCGTTCTACAAGAGCGAGACCGTCGACAACGCGCTGGCCAAGGCGCTGGTGACCACGGACGAGAAGGAACGCGCAGCGCTGTACAAGACCGCGCAGGAAGAGATCCGCAAGGACCTGCCGCGCGTGCCGATGGTCACCGAGCAGAACCTGTCGGCGCATGCCAAGCGTCTGTCGGGCGTGTTCGTGATGCCTGACGGCAACATCAACATCGACACGATCGCAGTGTCGAACTGAGTACTCCCCCAGGCTGCGCGCACTTCATGTCGCTACGCCAACCCCCTCGCCTGGGGCAACACGCGCGGCCCGGCAGAGCCGGTTCCGCGGTGTTTCCCTGATGAGGGTGACTGTTTTGTGATGCCATGCTGAATTACTTTCTCAAACGACTGCTGGGCCTGATCCCCACGCTGCTCATCGTGGCGGTGCTGGTGTTCCTGTTCGTCCACATGCTGCCCGGCGATCCGGCGCGTCTCGCCGCCGGCCAGGACGCCGACGAGCAGACCGTGGCCATGGTCCGCGCGGAGCTCGGGCTCGACAAGCCGCTGCCGCAGCAGTTCGTGAGCTTCTTCTCCCACATGCTGCAGGGCGACTTCGGCACCTCCATCCGCACGCGGCGGCCGGTGGCGACCGAGATCGGCGAGCGCTTCTTCCCGACGGTGATGCTGACCATCACCAGCATGGTGTGGGCGGTGATCTTCGGCATGGCCATCGGCATCGTCTCGGCCGTCTACCGCAACAAGTGGCCCGACCGGCTGGGCATGACGCTCGCCGTGTCGGGCATCTCGTTTCCGGCCTTCGCGCTCGGCATGCTGCTGATGCAGATCTTCTCGGTCCAGCTCGGATGGCTGCCCACGGTGGGCGCCAGCAGCTGGAAGCACTACATCCTGCCCTCGATCACGCTGGGCGCAGCCGTGGCGGCCGTGATGGCGCGCTTCACGCGGGCCTCCTTCGTCGAGGTGATCCAGGAAGACTTCGTGCGCACCGCGCGCGCCAAGGGCGTGCGCGAGCGCGCCGTGATCATCAAGCACTGCCTGCGCAACGCGCTCATTCCGGTGGTGACGATGATGGGCCTGCAGTTCGGCTTCCTGCTGGGCGGCTCGATCCTGGTGGAGGCGGTGTTCAATTGGCCCGGCCTGGGTCGCCTGCTGGTCGATGCCGTGCAGATGCGCGACTACCCCGTCATCCAGACGCTGGTGCTGCTGTTCTCGCTCGAATTCATCCTGATCAACCTGGTGGTGGACGTGCTGTACGGCTACATCAACCCCACCATCCGATACAAGTGAGCAAGCAGCCATGACGCAACAAGCTTCCGGCGTGCCTGCCGAATCCATCGTTCCACTGTCTCCCGTTGCCGCGGTGCAAACCGCCGGCAAGGTCCGCACGCCCTGGGGCGAATGCTGGCGCCGCTTCAAGAAGCAGCCCGTGGGCATCATTGCCGCGCTCTTCGTGCTGCTGCTGGTGTTCGTCGCGGTGTTCGCGCCGTGGATCGTGCCTTTCGACGCGGAGAACTTCTTCGACTACGACATGCTGAACAGCGGCCCCTCGGCCACGCACTGGTTCGGCGTCGATCCGCTGGGCCGCGACATCTTCAGCCGCATCCTGATGGGCGCGCGCATCTCGCTGATGGCGGGCTTCCTGTCGGTGGTGCTGGGCGGCATCATCGGCACCGCATTCGGCCTGCTGGCGGGCTACTACGAAGGCTGGTGGGACCGCATCGTGATGCGCGTCTCGGACGTGCTCTTCGCCTTCCCCGGCATCCTGCTGGCGCTGGGCGTGGTCGCCATCCTGGGCAGCAGCATGACCAACGTGGTGGTGGCGGTGTCGGTGTTCAGCGTGCCGGCCTTCGCGCGCCTGGTGCGCGGCAACACACTGGTGCTCAAGCAGCAGACCTACATCGAGGCCGAGCGCAGCATCGGCGCGTCCGACTGGACCATCATCGTGCGGCACATCCTGCCGGGCACCATCTCGTCGATCGTGGTGTATTTCTCGATGCGCGTGGGCACGTCGATCATCACGGCCGCCAGCCTCTCGTTCCTGGGCATGGGCGCGCAGCCGCCGACGCCCGAATGGGGCGCGATGCTCAGCGAGGCCCGCGCCGACATGGTGACCTCGCCGCACGTGGCGCTCTTCCCCAGCCTGGCCATCTTCTTCACCGTGCTCGCCTTCAACCTGCTGGGCGATGCGCTGCGCGACGCGCTCGATCCGAAGATCGACCGCCAGTAAGTCTCTCTTTCTTCGCAATGTCTTCCAGCAAGCAGCAGGTCTCCCTCCCCTTCATCGGCAGCCTGCTCCAGGGCGAACGCAACGCCATCACCGACGTCGCAGGCGTCACCGTCGGCCACCGCACGCTGGCCGACGGGCCCGTGCAGACGGGCGTGACCGTCATCCGTCCGCACGCGGGCGACCTCTTCCGCGACAAGGTGCCCGCCGCCGCGGCGGTGCTCAACGGCTTCGGCAAGAGCGTCGGGCTGCTGCAGGTGGAAGAGCTCGGCGTGCTGGAGACGCCCATCGCGCTGACCAACACCTTCTCGGTCGGCACGGTGGCCGCGGCGCAGATCCGCCGCTGCGTGGCCGACAACCCCGAGTGCGGACGCACCCTGCCCACGGTCAATCCGCTGGTGTTCGAGTGCAACGACGGCTTTCTCAACGACATCCAGCGCATGGCGGTCAGCGAGGCCGACTACCTGCATGCGCTGACCGACACCGGGGTCGACTTCGAACAGGGCTCGGTCGGCGCGGGGCGCGGCATGTCGAGCTTCCAGCTCAAGGGCGGCATCGGCAGCGCGTCCCGGCGGGTGTCGGCGCGCAGCGACGGCACCAGCGGCGGCCTGGGCGGCGAGAAGAACGCCGCCACCGGCGGCCTGCACACGGTGGGCGCGCTGGTGCTGGCCAACTACGGGCGCCAGCCGCAGCTGCTGCTGGCAGGACATGCGGTGGGCGAACGGCTCGCCGCGCTGCAGGCCGAGCGCAGCCTGCCGGCGGTGAACGAGGCCGAGAAGGGCTCGATCATCATCGTGGTGGCCACCGATGCCCCGCTCGACGCGCGCCAGCTGCGCCGCCTCGCGCTGCGCGCCGGTGCCGGGCTGGCGCGCACGGGCTCTGTGTTCGGGCACGGCAGCGGCGACATCGTGCTGGCCTTTTCAACCGCCTACACCGTGCCCGGCAGCGTCGAGCGGCCGATGCCGGCCGTGGCGATGCTGCACGACGGGCTGCTCGACGGCCTCTTCCAGGCCGCGGCCGACAGCACGGAACAGGCGATCATCCATGCGCTGTGCCGCGCCACGCCCGTGACCGGGCGCGACGGCAACCACCGCGCGGCGCTGTCCGACGTGCTGCCCGCCTCCGCCCTCTTCTCAACCCACGCCTGAACACGAGCCGCCCAATGAAAGTCCTGATCTCCACCGACATCGAAGGCGTCGCCGGCGTCTATCACTCCGAGCAGGTCCGCGCGGGCAACCCGGAGTACGAGCGTGCCCGGCTGCTGATGACGCAAGAGGCCAACGCGGCGATCGCCGGCGCCTTCGACGCGGGCGCCACCGAGGTGCTGGTGAACGATTCGCACGGGGGCTTTCGCAACATGCCGCCCGACCTGCTCGATTCGCGCGCCCGCGTGATCCAGGGCAAGCCGCGCTACCTGAGCATGGTGGCGGGCGTGGAAGAAGGCGTGGACGCCGTCTGCATGGTCGGCTACCACTCGCGCGCCCAGGGACGCGGCATCCTCGCCCACACGATCAACAGCTTCGCGTTCGCGGGCATCTCGCTCGGCGGCGAGGAACTGGGCGAGGCCGGCCTCTATGGCGCGCTGGCCGGCGAATACGGCGTGCCGGTGGTGATGGCCAGCGGCGACGACGTTTTCATCGCCGAGAACCGCCCGCTCTTCCCGCACGCGACCTTCGTGGAGACGAAGAAGGCCACGGGCTGCACCAGTGGCGTGTCGCTCTCGCCCGAGCAGTCGCGCCGGGCAATCCGTGCGGGCGTGGAAGAAGCATTGGCGGCCCGCGCGAAGGCCAAGCCGCTCGTCTTCGAAGGACCGCAGTCGGTGACGCTGCGCGCCCAGACCTCTGCACTGGCCGATCTCTTCTGCCAGTGGCCGAGCTTCGAGCGCGTGGACGGCGTCACCCTCCGCTTCACCGCCCCGACGGTGGAAGCGGCCGTGCGCATGCTGAACTGCTGCTCGGCGATGTCGTCGATGCTGCGCTAGACCACCTTGTAGACACGGATGACCACGGCCTCGCGCTGCGGCCGCAGCGGATCGAGCGTGCCCACGTAGACGAAGTCGTTGAGCCAGCCGTACTTGCCCTCGGGCGCAATGATCTGCAGCGTCGAGAACGCGTAGCGCGGCCCGTTCCTTGGATTGCGCGACAGCACCGTGTTGCGCACCGAGATCACCACGCCGTCGTCGGTCTTGAGCTCGTAGACGGCATCGAGGTTCTTCGCGCCGTCACGGCGCAGCAACTGGCGGTCGGCCCCGCCGGCCAGCACCGTGCCGCGCAGGCCCGGCCCCTCGAACGAGCCGCCCGTGATCGGCACCATGAAGCGCTCCCCGAAGGGCGAGGCGCCCAGCGTCATCGGCGGCGCGATGTCGACGATGGCCTCATAGACGAATTCGGTGCGGGGCAGCACGACCGGGAAGCGTTCGCTGGTCGGCGTGGCGATGGCAGCCGGCGGCGCATCGGCCGCATTGGCATTGGAGAAAGCGGCCACGGTTGCGAACCCGGCAAGGAGCGCGCCGCGGCGCGAGGTCGAAGCAGTCATTGCGTTTCCAGCCAATCTGGTTATTTAAGATAACCATTTCACTGCGGCCGGCCGGCAGGCGCGTCGGGACTTACCCGGACTGCTTTCATTGCCTCGGAGTGGCGAAGCCAGCATTGCGGCCTTATCCGGAATAAGCATCAAACCGCCCGGAAACCCGCATGGATACTTGCGAATAAGCTTATCCGCATAAAGCGCGAACCAAAAAATAGTTTGGTTCCATAAGGAGCGCTCGGACAATCGCGCCTTCTTGCTGGGGTGCCCCGTTCCATGCGCGGCACCGCACTTCCTCAAGACACACGCACGATGTACCAATACACAGAATTCGACCGCCAGTTCGTCCACCAGCGGGCTGCCCAATTCCGCGACCAGCTCGAGCGCTGGCAGAAAGGCAAGCTCGCCGAAGACGAGTTCCGCCCCCTGCGCCTGCAAAACGGCTGGTATGTGCAGCGCTACGCGCCGATGCTGCGCGTGGCCGTGCCCTACGGCGAACTGTCGAGCCGCCAGCTGCGCGTGCTGGCCCGCATCGCCCGCGAGTACGACGAGCCCGAGGCGGAGGTCTACAAGAAGGCCATCGAGACGCAAGGCCTGCTCGGCAGCCAGAAGCTCCCCACCCACTACGCTCACTTCACGACCCGCCAGAACGTCCAGTACAACTGGATTCCGCTGGCCAAGTCGGCCGACGTGATGGACCTGCTGGCCTCGGTCGACATGCACGGCATCCAGACCAGCGGCAACTGCATCCGCAACATCACCAGCGACGAGCGCGCCGGCATCGCCGTCGACGAGGTCGCAGATCCGCGCCCGTTCGCGGAAATCATGCGCCAGTGGAGCACGCTGCACCCCGAGTTCGCGTTCCTGCCGCGCAAGTTCAAGATCGCCATCACCGGCGCCACCGAGGACCGCGCCGCCACCGGCTGGCACGACGTGGGCCTGCACGTGGTGAAACACGAAGCCGGCGACGCATCACAAAACATCGCCCCTGGCGCTGTGGGCTTCCGCGTGCAGGTGGGCGGCGGCATGGGCCGCACGCCCATCGTGGGCACGGTGCTGCGCGAGTTCCTGCCGTGGCAGCAGATCATGAACTACCTCGAGGCCGTGATCCGCGTCTACAACCGCTACGGCCGCCGCGACAACATCTACAAGGCGCGCATCAAGATCCTGGTGAAGGCCGAGGGCCAGCGCTACATCGACGACGTCGAGGCCGAGTACAAGCAGATCCTCGAGCACGACGGCGCGCCGCACACCATCACGCAGGAAGAGTACGACCGCGTGGCCGCATCGTTCGTGCCGCCCGCGCTCGCCACCCGCGTGCTGCAGAGCGCCGAGAAGACCGACGCCGAGCTGCGCCACCACGCCGCCGACGACGTGCAGTTCGCCCGCTGGCTGGCGCGCAACGTGGCGCCGCACAAGAACCCGGCCCTGCGCGCCGTGACGCTGTCGTTCAAGCGCCTGAAGCAGGCCCCTGGCGACGCATCGGCCGACCAGCTCGACACCATCGCCGAACTGGCAGACCGCTTCTCGGCCGGCGAAGCCCGCGTGACGCACGACCAGAACGTGCTGCTGCCCTGGGTGCATGCCGAAGACCTGCACGCGCTGTGGCTGGCCGCCCGCGCGGCCGGCTTCGCCAGCGCCAACGTGCACCTGCTGACGGACATGATCGCCTGCCCCGGCGGCGACTTCTGCGCACTGGCCAACGCACGCTCCATTCCGGTCGCCGAAGCCATCACCGAGCGCTACCAGGACCTCGACGAACTCGACGACCTGGGCGAGATCGACCTGCACATCAGCGGCTGCATCAATTCGTGCGGCCACCACCACAGCGGCCACATCGGCATCCTCGGCGTCGACAAGGACGGCAAGGAGTGGTACCAGGTCACCCTCGGCGGCTCCGACGGCTCTGCGCTCAGCGGCACGCCGCAGGCCGGCAAGGTGGTGGGGCCCTCGTTCTCGGCGGCAGAAGTGCCCGGCGTGATCGAGGCCGTGCTCAACACCTACCGCGACACCCGTGAGAACGGCGAGAACTTCATCGACACGCTGCGCCGCGTCGGCCACGACCCGTTCAAGGCCGCCGCCAACGGTGCGCGTTTCAAGGTGGAGGAAGCAGCATGAAAAAAACCCTGAACATCCTCTCGGCGGAAGAACACGTCGACGACGGCGACCCGAAGGTGCTGCAGTTGCCCAACGACGCCGACCCGCTCGCCATCGAGGTGTGCCTGGCCGACATCGAGCGCATCGACCTGCACTTCCCGAAGTTCACCGACGGCCGCGCCTACAGCCAGGCCTTCCTGCTGCGCCGCCGCCTGGGCTTCACCGGCGACATCCGCGCCACGGGCGACGTGCTGATCGACCAGCTCGTGCAGATGGAGCGCACCGGTTTCTCGAGCGCGGTGCTCAAGGAAGGCGTGGACGCCTCCGACGCGCAGCGCCAGTTCGACCGCTTCGCCGCCTTCTACCAGGGCGATGCGGTGCAGACCGTTCCGCACTTCGCGGCGGCTACCGAGAGCGCGTAAAGGCATCGACATGAGCATCGACATCGACCGCATCAACGCCGAGCTGGGCCGCAACGCCCAGGGCCTGGTGGACTGGGCGCTCGGCCTGGGCCAGCCGGCCATCGTCACCACCAACTTCCGCCCCTTCGAGGCGGTGATCCTGCACCTGGTCACGCAGGTGAAGCGCGACGTGCCGGTGGTGTGGATGGACAACGGCTACAACACCGAGGCCACTTACCGCTTTGCCGACGAGGTGACGAAGCAACTGGGCCTGGACCTGCACATCTACCTGCCGCGCCGCTCGCGCGCCCATCGCGAGGCAGTTGAAGGCCCCACGCCCGCGCTGGACGACCCGCGCCACGCCGCCTTCACCGAAGAGGTGAAGCTGGAGCCCTTCGCGCGCGCGCTGCGCGAGACGGCGCCGAAGGTCTGGTTCACTGCGCTGCGCGCCACCGACACGGCCGTGCGTGCGCAGATGGACCCGGTCAGCATCAACCCCGACGGCCTGATCAAGGTCGCGCCGCTGCTGCACTGGTCGTCCAAGGATCTGCACGAGTACTGCGTAAAGCACGGCCTGCCCAACAACTTCGACTACGTCGACCCGACCAAGGGCGAAGACAACCGCGAGTGCGGGCTGCACCTCGCGCACTGAGCGCCCGCCCCGCATCGACCTACCGCATCCAGCACCCCATCCTCCGATGAACGCCCGAACCGAAACCGAACTGCTGCTGCCGGCGGCACACCTGTCCAACACGCACCTCGATGCGCTGGAGGAAGAAACCATCTTCATCCTGCGCGAAGTGGCGGCCGCCTTCGAGCGCCCCACCCTGCTGTTCTCGGGCGGCAAGGATTCGCTGGTGCTGCTGAAGTGCGCGGAGAAGGCTTTCGGCGTCGGCCGCATTCCCTATCCGCTCTTGATGATCGACACCGGCCACAACTTCCCCGAGGTGACGGAGTACCGCGACCGCCGTGCGAAGGAACTGGGCGCGGAGCTGATCGTGCGCAGCGTGGAGGACTCGATGAAGCGCGGCACCGTGCGGCTGGCGCATCCGGGCGAGTCGCGCAACGCGCACCAGTCGGTGACGCTGCTGGAGGCGATCGAGGAATTCCGCTTCGACGCGCTGATCGGCGGCGCCCGCCGCGACGAGGAGAAGGCGCGCGCCAAGGAGCGCATCTTTTCGCACCGCGACAGCTTCGGCCAGTGGCAGCCCAAGGACCAGCGCCCGGAGCTGTGGACGCTGTTCAACACCCGCCTGGCGCCGGGCGAGCATTTCCGCGTGTTCCCGATCTCGAACTGGACCGAGCTCGACGTGTGGCAGTACATCGCCCGCGAGGAAGTCGGCCTGCCCTCGATCTACTACACGCACAAGCGCGAAGTGGTGGAGCGCCGCGGCCTGCTGGTGCCCGTGACCGGGCTGACCCCGGCGCGCGACGGCGAGACGGTGCAGGTGCGCGACGTGCGCTTCCGCACCGTGGGCGACATCACCACCACCTGCCCGGTGGAAAGCCTGGCAGCCGATGCGAGCGACGTGGTGCTCGAGACGCTGTCGGTCGACGTGAGCGAACGCGGTGCCACGCGGATGGACGACATGACGTCCGAAGCTTCGATGGAAAAACGCAAGAAAGACGGGTACTTCTGACCCACCCCCAGGCTTCGCGCACTTCGTGTCGCTACGCCCACCCCCTCGCAGGGGGCAACACCAGCGGCCCGGCAAAGCCGGTTCCGCGGTGTTCCACGAATTGGAGAATCACTCAATGAACGCTGCTGTCATTTCAAACGCCTCGCCCGCCGAAGTCCACGGCGACACCGGCACCGCCCTGCGCTTCATCACCTGCGGCTCGGTAGACGACGGCAAGAGCACGCTCATCGGCCGCCTGCTGGTCGACAGCAAGACCGTGCTGCAGGACCAGCTCGCCGGCGTGCAGCGCGGCGGCGAGACCGACCTGGCCCTGCTGACCGACGGCCTCTCGGCCGAGCGTGAACAGGGCATCACCATCGACGTGGCATACCGCTACTTCTCGACCGCGAAGCGCAAGTTCATCATCGGCGACGCGCCGGGCCATGAGCAGTACACGCGCAACATGGTCACGGCCGCCTCCGCCGCCGACGCCGCCGTGGTGCTGGTCGATGCGACCAAGCTGGCCTGGGCCGCCGAGGTGGAGGACGGCACCGTGGTCAAGCGCGAGCTGCTGCCGCAGACGCGCCGCCACACGCTGCTGTGCCACCTGCTGCGCGTGCAGTCGATCGTGTTCGCAGTCAACAAGCTCGACGCCATCGCCGACGCCGGCCTGGCCTTCGAACGCATCTCGACCGCGCTGAACGCCTTCGCCGAAGCGGCGGGCGTGCAGGTGACGGCCATCGTGCCGATCTCCGCGCTCAAGGGCTGGAACGTGGCCACGCGCCATCCCGACTGGGTCGGCTACGAAGGCCCCAGCCTGCTCGAACTGCTGGAAGACCTGCCGGTGACCGCGCAGGACGAGGCCGTGCCCTTCGCCTTCCCGGTGCAGTGGGTCGAGAAGTTCTCATCGTCGGCCGACACCTCGCAGGGCCGCCGCGTGTTCTGGGGCCGCGTCGCCTCGGGCCACGTGGAGCCGGGCCAGCGCGTGACCGTGCTGCCGAGCAACCAGACCGCCACCGTCGCCCAGGTGCTGAGCCACACGCGCCAGCCGAAGGCGGTGCATGCGGGCCACAGCGCCGGCATCGTGCTCGACCGCGAGGTCGACGTGTCGCGCGGCGACTGGCTGCTGGCGCCCGGCGCCTTCGAGCCGGTGCGCGAGATCACCGCCACCGTGGCCTGGCTCGACGACGAGCCGCTGGTCGCGGGCCGCGTCTACTGGGCGCTGCAGGGCCACCGCTGGGTGAAGGCCAAGGTGGCGCGCATCGTCGACCGCGTGAACATCACCACGCTCGAATCGGAAGCCGCGACGCAGCTTGAAGCCAACGCCATCGGCGACGTGGTGCTCGCGCTGCAGCAGCCGCTGGCCGTGCTGCCCTTCACGCAATCACGTGCGCTGGGCTCCCTCGTGCTGGTCGATACGGCCTCCCACAAGACCGCCGCTGCCGTTCTCGTGCAGCCCTCCGCCGCAAAGGCCTAAAATCACGGGTTTTCCCCGACCTCACCACTGACGCCAGAGAACAAATGACCCACGTCGTCTCCGAAGCCTGCATCCGTTGCAAATACACCGACTGCGTGGACGTTTGCCCCGTCGACTGCTTCCGCGAAGGTCCCAACATGCTGGTGATCGACCCGGACGAATGCATCGACTGCGCGGTCTGCATCCCTGAATGCCCGGTCAACGCGATCTACGCCGAGGAAGACCTGCCGGCCAACCAGATCGCCTTCATCAAGATCAACGCCGAGCTGGCCCAGGCCGACGGCTGGAAGAGCATCACCAAGCGCAAGCCCGCCCTGCCCGAGGCCGAGGAGTGGAAGGACAAGACGGACAAGCTCGGGGAGCTGATCCGCTGAACCAGCCGGCCGCCATCGCCGCTCCCATCGAGACCGACGCGCTGATCGTCGGCGCCGGCCCCGTGGGGCTGTTCCAGGCCTTCCAGCTGGGCCTGCTCGAAATCTCCTGCCATATCGTCGATGCACTGCCCGCCGCGGGCGGCCAGTGCGTGGCGCTGTATGGCGACAAGCCCATCTACGACATTCCCGGCACGCCCGTGACCAGCGGGCGCGACCTGGCGCAGTCGCTGCTGCAGCAGGTGGCACCTTTCAAGCCGCAATTCCACTTCGGCGAGCAGGTCTCCACCCTGGCGCGCGAGGCCGATGGGCGGCTGCTGCTGACCACCTCGGCGGGCAAGGCATTCCTTGCCAAAACCGTGTTCATCGCGGCCGGTGTCGGCGCCTTCGTGCCCAAGCGCATCGCGGTCGAGGGCATTGCGCAGTTCGAGGGTTCCTCGCTCTTCTATCACCCGGATTCGCTGGATCGCTTCGCCGGGCAAACGGTCGTGGTCAACGGCGGAGACGACGTCGCGCTCGAAACCGCCATCGCGCTCACGACCATCGCGAAGCAGGTCACGCTGGTGCACCGGCGCGATGGTTTCCAGGCCGAGGAAGCGACCGTCGCGACCATGCGCGCCCTCGTGGCCGCGGGCAAGCTGGCCTTCAAGGTCGGCCAGCCCGCAGCCTTCGACGGCAGGGAGCTCCGGATCACCACGCCTGACGCGACCACGCTGGACCTGCCGCTGGACGCACTGGTCGCCTGCCTCGGCATCTCGCCGCGCCTCGGCCCCATCGCCGACTGGGGCCTGGAGCTGGAGCGCAAGCAGGTGCCGGTCGACACCGAGAAATACGAAACCCGCGAGCGCGGCGTATTCGCGGTGGGCGACATCAACACCTACCCGGGCAAGAAGAAGCTCATCGTCTGCGGCTTCCACGAGGCAACGCTGGCCGCCTGGGGGGCAACCGCCATCGTGTTCCCAGGCAAGGCCGTGCCGCTGCAGTACACGACCACCAGCACCCGCCTGCATGAGCTGCTCGGCGTAGCCGGTTCCCGCTAGTGTCCTGTCCCGTTAATTCGTAGGCACAAGAAGTGCTTGGGATAAGGCATCCTTGGAGGTGCCTGATGGCCAATGCCCATACCCGTACAACCAACCTTGAGCTGACCGAGAGTGAGCGTGCCGAGCTGACGTCAATGGCGCGGTCGCGCTCGCTGCCTGCGGCGCTGTCGCTGCGCGCGCGCATCGTGCTGGCCTGCGAAGGCGCCGGCGTCGCGAGCACCGAAGTCGCCAAGCGGCTGGGACTTGACCGCAATACGGTCAACAGGTGGCGCGGGCGCTACGCGCGCGATCGGATCACGG